>NBJMC04201__coassemble_401_pt1 | contig 38135 bp, 37 predicted proteins | sample NBJMC04201__metabat2_high_PE_047 | metagenome-assembled genome bin NBJMC04201
GCCGAGGGCTTGACCTTAAAACGCGAGGCTCAAGCGAAGGATGCAGGCGCTTGCAAGGCATGCAAGGTTACTTTGTTCGGTTTTGAGGGTGCGTTGCCCCTCTTGCTTCTTGGAAGAAGAGTGCAAAGGCATGTTTAATGTGCTTTTTGCTTACTTCACCCATTTAATTCCGCGCGGCGGGGTTAAAGGATGGTGGGCTACGGCCTTTCTTTCAAGAAAAAGTATGCACCTTTAGCTCAGCTGGTAGAGCACCTGACTCTTAATCAGGGTGTCCAGGGTTCGAGTCCCTGAAGGTGTACCAATCCGCTGGATGGCAACGGCTGTTCAGTGGACCTCTGGCCCGTTGGTCAAGCGGTTAAGACGGCGGCCTCTCACGCCGCAAACATGGGTTCGATTCCCGTACGGGTCACCAAGCCTTGCAGGGCAAGGCAGAATTGAATAGCCTGCCGAAAGGCAGCAGTTGGTGTTGATTGCAGTGAGGGTCCACCCGTTCCCATCCCGAACACGGAAGTTAAGCTCACTTGCGCCGAAGATACTTGTTTGGAGACGAACCGGGAAAATAGGTAACGCCAACATAAAACAGGACGGTTCTCATACCGTCCTGTTTTTTTATAAAATGAGAATATAGGGAAGGAGGAAGTACATGGATATTTCTCTCTACTATCAGTCCTATGGCAATGGGTTTCCCCTGGTGCTGCTCCATGGAAATGGGGGAGACAGCAATTATTTCGCCCAACAAGTCCCTTATTTTTCCCGGTTCCGCCGGGTAATTGCCTTGGATACGCGGGGACATGGAAAATCTCCGCGGGGAACAGCGCCCTTTTCCATCCGACAGTTTGCCGAGGACCTGTTGCACTTCCTGGATGAACAGAATTTGCCCCAGGTAGACTTGCTGGGTTTTTCCGATGGAGGGAACATCGCATTGACCTTTGCGGCAAAATATCCGCATCGCATTCATCGCCTGGTACTCAACGGTGCAAACTTCCACCCATCTGGAATCAAGACGCACATTCAGCTTCCCATTGTTCTGGGGTATCGCACGACAGTGCTACTTGCCCCAAAAAGTAGTCGGGTGCAGCAGAACGCGGAACTGTTGCGGCTGATGGTCTATGAACCCCTTCTTCGTCCGGTGGATTTGCAGCGGATCACAGTGCCGACGTTGGTTATTGCAGGAACACGGGATATGGTCAAAACCGCCCATACCGTACAACTATACCGCAATCTGCCCGATGCCCAGCTGCGCCTTTTGCCAGGGGATCATTTCATTGCCAGCAAAACGGCGGAGGCTTTTAATCAAGTGGTGGGGGAGTTTTTAACGCAGTGAGGACTCTTTCCTACGCGTGCTGTCTTTTTTCGGAAAGCGCAGGGATCCACAGAATCCCTTTGTTGACAGAAAAGTAGAAATGGTTGTATAATTAAGTGTTATGTTGCACAAGCATTTCCTGCATTTTTGTTTTGGTATTTCACAGAATCTAACCTTACTCTGGGAGTGATGATGATGTCAAAATATTTTGGAACAGATGGCTTCCGCGGAGAGGCCAACGTTACCTTAACAGTAGACCATGCTTTCCGTGTGGGACGCTTTCTGGGCTGGTATTACGGCCAGGAGCATCAGGCCAAAATTGTGATCGGTAAGGATACCCGCCGCTCTAGTTATATGTTTGAGTGTGCGTTGGCCGCCGGGATTACGGCCTCTGGGGCAGACGCTTGCCTGATGCATGTGACCACCACCCCCAGCGTTTCCTACATCGCAAAGATTGATGAGTTTGACTGCGGCATTATGATTTCGGCCAGTCACAATCCCTTCCATGACAATGGGATTAAGCTCATCAATCACCACGGGGAAAAGATGGAGCAAGAGGTCATCGATCGAATCGAAGCTTACCTGGATAGTGACCAGGAGCTGCCTTATGCCACTGGGGGACAGATTGGCCGGGTGATTGACTATGCCTCTGGCCGGAACCGTTACATCGGCTACCTGATTAGCCTGGCCACCCACTCTTACAAGGACATTAAGGTGGCCCTGGACTGCGCCAATGGCAGTGCATGGATGATCGCAGAGAGCGTCTTTGAGGCACTGGGCGCGGAGACCCACGTCATCAATAATACCCCCAATGGTCTGAATATCAACGACAACTGCGGTTCCACCCACATTCAGCAGCTGCAGCAATATGTGAAGGACAACCACATGGACATCGGCTTTGCCTTTGACGGGGACGCAGACCGCTGCCTGGCTGTGGACGAGAAGGGCAACCTGGTCGATGGGGATGGCATTCTCTATATCTATGGCTCTTATATGAAGGAGCGGGAGAAACTGGCCAACAATACCATCGTCACCACCGTTATGTCCAACTTCGGCCTGTACAAAGCCCTGGATGCCCTGGGGATCCGGTACGAAAAAACCGATGTGGGAGACAAATACGTCTATGAAAACATGCGGGCCAACGGCCACCTCATTGGCGGGGAGCAGTCTGGTCATATCATCTTTGGAAAGTATGCCAACACAGGCGATGGTATCCTCACGGCCATCAAGCTTATGCAGGCCATGTTGAGCAAAAAGGTCCCGCTGTCCAAATTGACGCAAGATCTGAAGATCTATCCTCAGGTCTTGAAGAATGTGCGCGTACTGGATAAAGAGCGGGCGCTGAACGACTTCGCCGTCCAAAATGCCGTGCGAGAGGTGACAGAGCGATTGGGAGACCAAGGGCGCATCCTCCTGCGGAAGAGCGGCACGGAGCCTGTCCTCCGGGTGATGGTGGAGGCCCCCACCAACGAGATGTGCGAGGAAAACGTGGATGCTGTGATTGCCGTGATGCACCAGCGCGGTTTGGTTGTGGAGGCGAAGTGAGATGTTGACCGTTGCAGACTTGTTGGACCTGAACGATACCATTGCCGCAGACCTCTTCGCAGGAAAAACCTACCCCTGGGAGGCACTGGAGGAGATCGGTGGCTATATCCGCCGTCTCGGCCCTACCCTGTCTCCGGAGGAGTTCGACCATCCTGCGGAGGATGTCTGGATTGCGAAGGACGCCAAGGTCTTTCCCTCCGCCTACATCGGTGGCCCCTGCATCATTGACCATGAGGCGGAGATCCGCCATTGCGCCTTCATTCGGGGTAGCGCCATCGTGGGGAAAAAGGCCGTAGTAGGCAACTCTGTGGAGCTAAAAAACGTCGTCCTCTTTGACTATGTCCAAACCCCCCATTACAACTATGTGGGGGACTCCATCCTGGGCAGCCATGCCCATATGGGGGCAGGGTCCATTACCTCCAATGTCAAGAGCGACAAGACCCTAGTGGTCATTCGAGAGGGGACAGAGCAGGTTCCCACCGGACGGAAAAAGGTGGGGGCCATCCTGGGCAACTATGTAGAGGTCGGCTGCAACAGTGTCCTGAACCCTGGGACAGTCATTGGCCCCCACAGTAACGTCTATCCCACGTCCAGCGTCCGGGGCACCATCCCCCCCCACCATATTTATAAGAACGAACACACCATTCTTCCCAAGAAATAACCAGAAAAGAGAGTAAGAAGAGAGATACCCATGAACCAGTTCCCAGCAAAAAACCTGTTCCTTTTGTTTCTGACCGCCTTCATCTGGGGCACAGCCTTTGTGGCCCAGTCTGTGGGCATGGACCATATTGGTCCCTTTACCTTCAACGCGGTGCGCTCCCTGGTGGGGGGCATTGCACTGCTTCCTGTCATCCTGATTTTTCAGCGCCGCAAAACTCCGGAGCGCCGCCAGCAGGAGAAGGCCAATCGGAAGACGTTGCTCCTAGGTGGCCTCTCCTGCGGCCTGGCCCTGGGTTTGGCCTCTGGCCTGCAGCAGGTGGGCATCCAGTACACCACGGTGGGGAAGGCCGGCTTTATCACTGCCCTGTACATTGTGATCGTCCCAATTCTGGGCCTCTTTTTCCGGAAAAAAGTGGGGGCGAAGCTGTGGGTCAGCGTGGTGATTGCCATTTTCGGCCTGTATCTTCTGTGCATGAGTGGCTCCCTCCGCTTGGAGTGGGGGGACTTTCTGGTCCTCCTGTGCGCGGTGTGTTTCTCCGTGCATATCATGGTGATTGATTACTTCACCACCAAGGTGGACGGGGTACAGATGTCTTGCATCCAGTTCTTTGTGGCAGCCCTGTTTTCTGCGGTGTGTATGCTCTTTACCGAAGGGGTGCCCGATCCCCACGCTGTGGCCATCTCCTGGGTGCCCATTCTCTACGCGGGTGTCCTGTCCTCTGGGGTGGGCTATACTCTGCAGATCATTGGCCAGAAGGGGGTCAACCCCACGGCTGCCAGCCTGGTGCTGAGTTTGGAGTCTGTCATCTCCGTCTTAGCCGGTTGGGTGATCCTGGGGCAGAGCATGTCCCCCAGAGAGATCCTAGGCTGCGTTTTGATGTTTTGCGCCATCATCCTGGCCCAACTCCCGGACCGCAAGAAGCGCCTGTCAGAGTGCACGCGAGAGGCCTGAAAACGAAGATTCTATTCGATGGAAAAAGAGAAAGCCGTTCCGCAGGAAATGCGGAACGGCTCTCTTTTTCAGGGCTCTTATCGGGGCAGCACTTTGCGCATAATGCTGGGGAAGCAGTCCACCTGGAATTGGTCACAGGTGAGGCATTTGGAGATGGGAGGGGCATCTTCCCGGGGGACTTCCACCCAGTGGAATTGGCGGTAAAAGTCCGGTACCTTCCCCACGAGCCACAGCTCTTTGGCCCCTAAACGGACGGCCTGGGCCTCTGCCACCGCCAGCAATTCCGACCCCAGCCCCTGTCCCCGGGCGGGCTCCGCCACAGCCAAGTGGGCCAAAACGTGGTGTCCCGCGCGCATCTGTAGGGTGGCGGCTCCCAGGAGGGAACCGTCCTCTAGATCATCGCACCGCCACAGGGCCAGGGTTCCTTCGGGGGCTTCCTGGCTGGGGGTGACCTCCAAACCGCTGTCGTGATAGAGAACGGACAAGGGATAGAAAAACTGGGTGGGTGTGATCTGATACATGGAACCTGCCTCCTGTGTTCAAAAACGCGCCCTGGAACTCCAGGGCGCGTTCTATGTTTTGGATGGGGGAGCCGATTAGGCCTGACCCAGCTGCTTGGCGATCTCTTCTGCGAAGTTCTCTTCCTTCTTCTCCAGACCTTCGCCCTTCTCAAAGCGATAGAAGGCCTTGATCTGGATGGAGCCGCCCACTTCCTTGGCCACGGCAGCCACGTGCTTCTCCACGGAGACCTTGTTCTCCTTGACGAAGGCCTGCTGCATCAGGCAGTTCTCCTCGTAGAACTTACCCAGCTTGCCCATGACGATGCCTTCCTTCACCTTGTCGGGCTTGGCAGCCATCTTGGGATCGTTGGCCAGGGTAGCCAGCTGGATTTCCTTCTCCTTGTCCAGGGTCTCCTGGCTTACGTCGGACTTGTCCAGGAAGGCAGGGTTCATAGCGGCGATCTGCATGGCCAGGTCCTTGCCCAGCTCGATGACCTTCTCGTTGGTCTCCAGGCCGTCGGACACTTCCATGTTCAGCAGCACGCCGATGCGGCCGTTCATGTGGTTGTAAGCCACGCTCATGCCGCTGTCAAAGCGGGCAAAGCGGCGGATCTTGATGTTCTCGCCGATGACCAGGACCTTCTCCTGGAGCATCTGCTGCACGGTCAGACCGGTCTTGCGGTAGGGGAGGGTCATGAGGGTCTCCATGTCCACAGGACCCCACTTGGCCACCACATAGCACACGTCCTTGGTGAACTCTTTGAACTGGTCGTTCTGTGCCACGAAGTCGGTCTCAGCGTTGACCTCCACCAGGGCAGCGCCGTCGGAGAACACTTCGGCATACGCCATGCCCTCGGCAGCGATGCGGCCAGCCTTCTTCTGGGCAGCAGCCAGGCCCTTCTCCCGCAGGAACTCAACGGCCTTGTCCATGTCGCCGTCGGTCTCTGCCAGTGCTTTCTTGCAGTCCAGCATGCCCACGCCAGTCATCTCGCGCAGCGCTTTTACATCAGCAGCAGTAAATGCCATGGTAACAAACCTCCAAATTGATCAGTAAAATATTCAACAGCACGGATGCCTATTTGCATAGGCATCCGCGCGTATGTCTTAGAGCATTAGCCTTCCACAGGGGCCTTCTCGTCGGCGGCTTCCGCTTCGGCTTCGGCAGCGTCAGCGCCCTGCTTGCCCTCCTGGATGGCGTTGGCCATCACGGAAGAGATCAGGCGGATGGCGCGGATGGCGTCATCGTTGCCGGGGATCACGTAGTCGATTTCATCGGGGTCGCAGTTGGTGTCCACGATGGCCACAATGGGGATCTTCAGCTTGCGGGCCTCGTTGATGGCGTTGCGCTCCTTGCGGGGATCCACCACGAAGAGGGCACCGGGCAGGCGCTTCATATCCACCACGCCGCCGAGGTACTTCTCCAGCTTGGCGATTTCGCCCATGTGCTTGATGACTTCCTTCTTGGGCAGCATGTCGAAGGTGCCGTCCTCCTGCATCTTCTTGAGCTGGTTGAGACGGTCCACACGGCCGCGCATGGTCTTGAAGTTGGTGAGCATGCCGCCCAGCCATCTGGCGTTGACATAGAACATGCCGCAGCGCTGTGCCTCCTCGCGGATGGCGTCATGGGCCTGCTTCTTGGTGCCCACGAACAGCAGGCTCTGGCCGTTCTCAGACAGCTGACGGACGAAGTTGTAAGCCTCCTCCAGCTTCTTCACGGTCTTCTGCAGGTCGATGATATAGATGCCGTTGCGCTCGGTGAAGATATAGGTTGCCATCTTGGGGTTCCAGCGACGGGTCTGGTGACCGAAGTGCACACCTGCCTCCAAAAGCTGCTTCATAGATACGACTGCCATAGATTTGTTTCCTCCTAATTGTTTTAGTTGGTACCTCCGGGGCCCTCATCCGCGCGGCCAACCTGATGCCAGGCACACGGCCGTTTGTCTGAACCCCGTACGGAATCGGTCAATATTTTACCATAGCCTCCCCCGAATTGCAAGGATTTTTTCCCCTTTCCTGCCCCTTTTCCCAAGGGGAATCTAGAAAAATCCATCGAAGGAAGGGGAACGATCAAAAAAGAAACCTTGCCCGCCGCGGTATGAAGGGCTTTTCCCTCGGAGATACTGAAACCAACACAAGGAAAGCGGGGGAAGTATCACCATGGGACGACGTGGCAAGGTAGAAATCAGCGGAGTCAACACGGCCAAACTGCCGGTACTCAGCCGGGAGGAGGCCAAGGAACTCTTCCTGCAGGCCAGAGCGGGGAGCCAAGAAGCCCGGGAAAAACTGATCCAGGGAAATCTCCGCTTGGTGCTCAGTGTCATCAAAAAGTTTGATGGCCGCAACGAAAACCCGGACGATCTGTTCCAAGTGGGATGCGTGGGCCTCATCAAAGGCATTGACAATTTCAATGTGGACCTGGATGTGTTCCCCAGCACCTATCTGGTACCCATGATTGTGGGGGAGATCCGCCGCTACCTGCGAGACAACAGCGCCGTGCGGGTGTCCCGCTCCATGCGGGATACCGCCTACAAAGTGCTCCAAGCCAAAGAGGCCTTCTTGGCCGAGCACCAGCGGGAGCCCAGCGTGGAAGAGATCGCGGACAGGCTGGACTTAAAGCGAGAGGATGTGGTCTTTGCCCTGGACGCCATTGTAGACCCAGTGTCCCTCTATGAACCGGTTTACTCTGACGGAGGCGACACCATCTGCGTGATGGATCAGGTTCGGGATCAAAAGAACACCGACGAGAACTGGCTGGAGCAGATCGCCCTCCGGGAGGCCATGGAACACCTCAGCGACCGGGAGAAAACCATCCTCCGCCTGCGTTTCTTTGAGGGAAAGACCCAAATGGAGGTCTCCGCCCACATCGGCATCTCCCAGGCGCAGATTTCCCGCCTGGAGAAAAACGCCATCCAGAAGATCAAGCAGGAACTGTGATCCCCAGGGACCGGAGCACGGCCTCCTGCCACAAGGCGGGGGGCCAAACCCCGTCCTCCATATGGTTCAGAGACACCCGCCACACCTGTGTTCCCTGGCGCAGGAGCAGGCAGGAACCGAAGGCGTCCTGAACCAACTTGGCCTGGTCCAGGCCGGGCAGGGCCAGGGACTCTGCGTGAACGCGCCCCTGGGCGATGAGCTCCTCCCAAGCGGTTTGAAAGCACCACTGGGCGGCGGAGAGAAGGGCGGTGCGGGTGTACTGGAGACGGAACCCCACCTGGCAGGTGCGCCCATCCGGGGTGGTGAGGGTTCCGTCCTCCATCCAGAGCAGATCCTGGGGAAAGAAAGGATTCGGCCGTCGCTGGAAGGAGAAGTTCTCCGGCTCCCGCTGATAGGCATAACCCGCCGGCAGCAAGTCCGACACCGTGGCAAAGGGATAGTCTGGCGCCGGAGGCGGAGGCAGAGTGACTGTGCCAGAGGGGAATATGCCGACCCCGAAGACTACGACCATGCCGACGATGGTCCACCGTATCGCCAGACGGCGCTTGGTTTGGGCGCGCCAGGGTTTTCGGTGGTTTAGCGCATCCCCTAGGGCCAACTTCTGGGACATCTCGCGAAAGTAGTGCAGGATTCTCCCATACTGTACCACCACGCTTGCGATTCCAAGGGGAAAGAGGAAGGGCAATGCGAACGATTCCCTCACGATGCCCCAAATGGATTGGCCGCAAGAAAACCATAGCAAGAGAAAGAGCACAAACAGCAACAGCAAGATCAGAAACAGGGAAACGGCATACCACCACAATACCCGACGGATGGCCGCGGCCTGAAGCTGGGGGTCGGTTTCCATCTCCCGGGGATGCTCTGTGGTGGCCCGGTAGACGTAGAAGGATTGGTGGAGGGAGACATATTCCCACCCGGCCTGGGCGGCCAGTTCCCTGGCCTCCTGGTTGGGGGCGCGGCGGCTTTGCCGTAGACGCTGCCACAGGGTGGGGTGTTCCAGAGAGGACACCAGCCGGTAGGGCAGCGCCCGGGGCTCCCCCCGGTAGAAATGGCCCAGCCCCCAGTCAATTCCCTGTCGCTCCAAATAGAGGCCTTCCCGGGCCATGTCGGTGAGCCAACTTTCCATCGCCTCCATATCGTAGAGGGGGGAGGGCGGGATGCGGATGACAGTCTTGTTCATACACGCCACCTTTCTAACACAAAAGGGAAGGACCCGCTTAGGATGAAACCGTGGACAACAGGAAAAACAGGGCAAATAGGGCAAAACATGTGATTTCGCAGGTTTTCCATCCAAGCCAAAATTTGGACTTAGGCTGCCAAGGCTTTTCGTGATCCAAGCTTTGGCCCAGCGCCAGAACCTGGGATCGTCTGTGCAAATAGCGCATCCCCAACAAGAATTCCACCAAACCCATGCTTACAATGAGAGCAAACATCACAAGGGCGGCGATGGTGGGCCAAAGGAGGGAGGACAGGCGAAAAGAGGAGGGCGGAAACACGAAAAAACGGAAGAAGAGGAGGGGAATGGCCACCAGGAAAGAGAGCACCTTGTATCCCAGGATCTTACGAATGGATGCAGATTGAAGCACAGGGTCGGTTTCCATCTCCCTGGGGTGCTCTGTGGTGCCTCGATAAACATAGAACCCCTCGATCAACGCGACGTATTCCCAGCCGGAATAGGCGGCCAAATCCAGGACCTCCTGGGGAGGAGGAGACCCATGGATGCGGGTCTGCTGCAAGACGGTGGTAGACTCCAGAGAGGATACCAGCCGGTAGGGCAGTGCCCGGGGCACGTCCTTCCGAAAGTGGAACCGGCCGAAGTAGTCTCCCTGTCGTTCCAGGTACCACCCCTGCTTGGCCTGGTCGGTGAGCCAGCTTTCCACGGCTTCCATATCGTAGCTGGGGCAGGGGAGAATGCGGGTTGCGGTCTCGTTCATAGAAGCCTCCTTTCTCAGGGGGAAGGGGGGAACGTTATGGGTTGGCCAAAGCTGGGCGCAGGGCGGGGTCGGGGGAAGCGGGTGCGGGGACGTTCCCTGCCTCCACCCGCTGGGCATCCTGGAGGCAGGCGTGCAGGCGGGTCAGCTCCTGAGCATAGGCCGCCCGGCCTTTTTCCGTGATGGCGTAGGTGCGTTTGCGCCCCTCTACGGCGGTTTCTTGGATGTATTGCTCCGCCTCAAACTTTCCCAGAATGGTGTACAGGGTGGCCGGGCCCATCTGAATCCGCCCCTGGGTGAGGGTTTCGATGAACTCGGTTACCTCGATGCCGCACATGGGCCGGGCCAGAAAGGCCATGAGGACATAGAACATGGACTCCGTCAAGGACTCCATCGCTTTTTTGGGCATGGGTTCGCCTCCTCCCTGAAATATCGTTCCTTGATATCGTCTAATGATATTATAGAGGAAACAGCGGCTCCTGTCAAGCACAGAGAAAAACCCGCCCGCAGCCAGGGGGAGGCTGCGGGCGGGCGCCAGCGAAGAGGTAGCGGCGTTATAAACGGTAGATATCTTGGGGGGATAGGGTGGAAATGTGGTGGGTGTCCAAGGCCTGCTGGGCGATTTCCTCGTTGTCGGTGCGCATCACCACCACGGCATGGCCGTCCTGACGGTTCCCCACAAAGGCGTACATGTATTCCACCGACACTTTGGCCTCGGCGAGGATTCTCAGCACCGCAGTGAGGCCGCCGGGACGGTCGTCAATGACCGCGGCAATGACGTCACTCTGCTTAACCACAAAGGCGTGGTCCCGGAGGACCTGGTAGGCCTTATCCGGGTCGTTGACGATCAAGCGGAGAATGCCAAAGTCGGAGGAGTCCGCCAGGGACAGGGCGCTCATATCAATGCCGTTGTCCCCCAAAATCTGGGAGACCTCCACCAGCTTGCCGGGCACGTTTTCCACAAAGACAGAGATCTGTTTGATAAGCATAGTCGTTTGCCTCCTTACAGTTTCCGGTTGTCGATGATGCGCTGGGCTTTGCCCTCGCTGCGGGCGATGGTCTTGGGGTTGACCAGGTGAACCTTAGCACCGATGCCCAGCATGGAGCGCAGTTTGGAGACGATTTCCTTCTCCAGCTTCTCCACGGAACGGATATCGTCGGAGAACATCTTCTCGCTCATCTCCACGTTGATGTCCAGGGTGTCGGTGTTGTTCTCCCGGCCTACGATGATCTGGTAGTTGGGGGTGATGTTTTCGCCGCTGACCTTCAGCAGCACCTCCTCGATCTGGGAGGGGAAGACGTTCACGCCCCGGATGATCATCATATCGTCCGAGCGGCCCATGGGCTTGCTCATCCGCACATGGGTGCGGCCGCAGGGGCAGGGGGAGCGATCCAGCACACAGATGTCCCGGGTGCGGTAGCGAATCAAGGGGAAGGCTTCCTTGGTGATGGAGGTGAATACCAGTTCCCCCTTGGAGCCGTCGGGAAGAATCTCGCCAGTGTCAGGGTCAATGATCTCCGCGATGAAATGGTCCTCACAAATGTGCATTCCGTGCTGGTCACTGCACTCGTAGGCAACGCCAGGGCCGGAGAGCTCTGTCAGGCCATAGATGTCATAGGCCTTAATGCCCAGTTTGTTCTGAATGTCCTGGCGCATCTCCTCCGACCAGGCCTCGGCGCCAAAGATGCCAGCCTTCAGCTTAATCTTATCCCGCAGCCCCCGTTCGATGATGCTCTCTGCCAGGAAGGCGGCGTAGGAGGGGGTGCAGCAGAGAATGGTGGCCTCCAGGTCGCACATGAACTGGATCTGACGGTCTGTGTTGCCCGAGGACATGGGCAAGGTCAGGCACCCCACCTTGTGGGAGCCACCGTTGAGGCCGGGGCCCCCGGTGAATAGGCCGTAGCCATAACACACGTGGCATACGTCCTCGTTGGTGCCGCCAGCGGCCATGATGGCGCGGGCACAGCAATCCTCCCACAGGTCCAGGTCATGTTGGGTGTAGAAAGCCACTACCCGCCGGCCGGTGGTGCCGGAGGTCGACTGGATACGGACGCAGTCCTTCAAAGGGCGGGCCAACAGGCCATACGGATAGGCCTCCCGCAGATCGTTTTTGCTGAGGAAGGGGAGTTTGTGCAGGTCTTCCAGGCCATGGATGTCATCGGGGGTGATCCCTTTGGCCTCCATCTTGGCCCGGTAATAGGGGACATTGTCATAGACATTGCGCACTTGCTGAACCAGCAGCTTACTCTGGTGGGCCCGGATCTGGTCCTGGGGCATGGTTTCAATTTCAGGTTGGTACATGGGCACGGAACATCAGTCCTCACTCTCTCAATGTTGCTTTGTTGTTATAATAACATCATTTATTTATTATGATAAGTATAAAAGCCTCTCGAGAAAAAGTCAAGGGGAAAATGTGATCTTTTCTAGAGAAAAGATGCAAGGCGTCGAAAATACACTTCTTGTGTCGGAAACAAGGTTATTTCATATTGGATATAATATATACTTGACTTTTTGCAGTGCGCGTGCTATCCTAATATTGAACTCAAGATGAAGCGTTTTTAAAATCAGAGAAGGAGGAACCATGATGACCGAATCGTTGGCCTATCCCGGCGATACTCGCCGGCTGAGTGTAGGGGAAGAAGTTCTCAACGCCGTGTCCCACGGTGTGGGTGCCCTGTTGGCTGTGGCTGGTACTGTGCTGCTGGTCCTGCGTGCCAAGGCCTATGGGGGCCTGGTCAACCTGGTGGGCGTCACGGTGTTTGGGGTGTCCATGATCCTCCTCTACCTCTTTTCCTGCTTGTACCATGCCTTGCCGCCGTCGAAGGGGAAGCAGGTGTTTCAAGTATTGGACCACTGCTCCATTTTCCTGCTGATTATGGGGACCTATGCCCCCGTCTGTCTGGTCACTGTGGGCGGCCCCTATGGCTGGACCTTGTTTGGCATCAACCTGGCCTGTGGTCTGGTGGGCATTGTCCTCAATGCGGTGGACCTGGCCCGGTGGAAGAAACTCTCCTTGGTGCTCTACCTGGTCATGGGGTGGATGGCCGTGTTGGCCATGCCGGTGATGCTGCACAATCTCAGTAGGATAGGGTTCCTGCTGATTCTGTTGGGGGGGCTTGCCTACACCGTTGGTGTAGTCTTTTATCGGCAAAAGGACAAGCCTTACCGCCACGGCATCTGGCATTTCTTTGTGTTGGCCGGCACGGTGTTCCATTTCTTTGCGGTATACACCAACTGCTGTTTTTAAAGGCATACGCTCACCATAGACACGTTAGAAGGAGGCTACTATGAGAGACTATATCATCGCGACGGATTCCTGCTGCGATTTTGATGAGAACCTGATCCGGGAGTTGGACCTCACCGTGATCCCCCTGTCCGTCCACCTGGGACAGGACCACTTTCGCAACGCTCCCGGAGAAATGCCGGAAAGTCACGTCTTTTACACCCGCCTGAGCAAAGGGGAACCTGCCCAGACCTCTGCCCCCAATGTAGAGGCCTTTAAGGACGCCTTCCGCCCCTTCCTGGAGGCAGGAAAGGACGTACTCTATCTGGGGTTTTCCTCTGCCCTCAGCGCCACCTATCAAAACGCTGCCATGGCAGTGGAAGAGTTGCGGGAGGCGTTTCCTGACGCTGTGATTCGCGCGGTGGATACCCTCTGTGCCTCCATGGGGCAAGGCCTGCTGGTGGATCTGGCAGTCCAGGAAAAGCGGAAGGGGAAGTCCTTGGAGGAAGTGGCGTCCTTTGTCCAGGAGACCATCCCCCACCTCTGCCACTGGTTTACCGTGGGGGATCTCAGCCAGCTGCGCCGGGGTGGGCGGCTGTCTGCCGGCAAAGCCATTGTGGGGAACCTGCTGAACATTAAGCCCGTTCTCCACGTGGACCATGAGGGGCGCTTGGTGCCCATGGAGTCTGCCAAGGGGCGGAAGAAGTCGGTGGAAGCCCTGGTACGCCATATGGAGGAGACCGCCATTGCCCCGGAGACCCAGCGAATCTACATCAGCCATGGTGACTGCCTGGGAGATGCCGAGGTTCTGGCGGCCGCCATCCAGAGCAAACTGGGGGTGGCCTCCGTCACCATCGGAGATGTGGGGCCGGTGATCGGCGCCCACGCTGGCCTGGGGACCCTGGCACTGTTTTTCCTGGGAAAAGAGAGATAATCGTTACCCCTAAAAAATCGCCTGCACAGAAAAGCTGTGCAGGCGATTTTCGTTGATTTCCAAGGGGTTCCGGATTACAGGGAGTGAATGACGATCTTCCCGTCCTCCACCACAGCCTTCAAGGCGGTGATGGGATGGAGGTAACTGTCAATGATCTGGGAAGCGATGGGATCTTCCAAATGCTTCTGAATATACCGGCGGAGGTTCCGGGCGCCATAGGCGGCGGAGTAGGATTCCTTTACCAGCTGATCCAGCACCGATTCCTCCCAAGAGAAGGTGAGGTTCTTTTCCTGCAGCACGTCTTGGAGCTCCTGGAGCATGATCCGGGCGATGGAACGGAAGTTTTCTTCCGAGAGCTGGTTAAAGCAGATGACTTCGTCCACCCGGTTGATGAACTCCGGCCGTAGGAACTGTTGCAGGGCTTTCATGGCCTTGTCCTTGTTCAGCTCGTTGGTGGTTTTGCCGAAGCCCAGCGGGCCGGAGTTGTTCTCACTGCCGGCGTTGGAGGTCATGACGATGACGGTGTTTTCGAAGTTCACCGTCCGGCCCTGGGCGTCGGTGATGTGGCCGTCATCCAGGATCTGGAGCAGGATATTCAGCACATCGGGGTGGGCCTTTTCGATCTCGTCAAAGAGGATCACGGAGTAGGGTTTCCGGCGGATCTTTTCCGTGAGCTGGCCAGCCTCGTCATACCCCACATACCCCGGGGGAGAGCCGATGATCCGAGAGACCGAGTGCTTTTCCATGAACTCCGACATGTCCAGACGAATCAGGGATTCCGGGGCGTGGAAGAGGTCTTCCGCCAACCGCTTCACCAGCTCCGTCTTGCCCACGCCGGTAGAACCGACGAAGATGAAGGACACCGGCTTGCGCTTGGTGGTGACCCCCACCCGGTTGCGGCGGATGGCGGCGGCCACCGAGGCGATGGCCTCATCCTGGCCCACCACGTGCTCCTTCAGCCGATCTTCCAGCTTGGCCAGGCGCTCGTACTCCTGCTCCTGGATGGTGCTGGCGGGGATCTTGGTCCAAAGTTCCACCACCCGGGCCAGGCTGTCCAGGGTCAGAGTGGGAGCCTCCTGCTGCCCCAGTTCCTTTTGCTCCTGGAGAAGCTGAAGTTCTTTGCTCCGCAGTTCGGCCAGGCGCTCATAGGCCTTGTCGCTGGCATCGGCCACCATGACCTCCCGCTCCACGGCGATGTCGTTGAGTTCCTTTTCCACTTCCATGCTGCGGGCCAGGTTCTTGTCCCGGAGGTTGGCGTCGGAGCAGGCTTCGTCGATGAGGTCGATGGCCTTGTCTGGCAGGAACCGGTCGGTGATATAGCGCTCCGACATGAGCACGGCCAGGCGGGCAATGTCGGGGGTGATCTTTACATGATGGAAGGACTCATAGTAGGGAGCGACGCCCTTGATGATCTCCACGGCGTCCTCAATGGAGGGCTCGTTGACGATCACCGGCTGAAACCGCCGCTCCAGGGCGGAGTCCTTTTCGATATACTTCCGGTACTCCACCAGGGTGGTGGCGCCGATGACCTGGAGCTCACCCCGGGAGAGGGCAGGTTTGAGGATGTTGGCGGCGTTCATGGACCCCTCGGCGTCCCCGGCGCCCACCAGGTTATGAACCTCGTCAATCACCAGGATGATGTTGCCCAGTTTTTTGATCTCCTCAATGAGTCCCTTCATACGGCTTTCAAACTGCCCCCGGAACTGGGTGCCGGCTACCAGAGAGGTGAGATCCAACAGGTAGACCTCTTTGTCCTTCAGCTTATAGGGTACATCACCCTGGTAAATCTTCATAGCCAGTCCTTCGGCAATGGCGGTTTTCCCCACGCCGGGTTCCCCGATGAGGCAGGGGTTGTTTTTCTGCCGGCGGTTGAGGATTTGGATCACCCGTTCCAATTCCTGCTCCCGGCCGATCATCCGGTCCAGCTTGCCTTCGGCGGCCTTTCGAGTGAGGGAGATGCAGTGGTTTTCCAGAAACTTCCGCTTTCCACGGTTTTTCCGGTCGGCTTTGTCCTCTCGAGCGGCTCGGCCGCCGTCCGCTGCCTGGGGGGAAACATCGGGGATGGATTCTTCCTTGGCGTCGTTCCCCTCTGTGGGTGCCAGGTTCCCCATCAACTTATTGAGGAAGGGGAAGGTAGCGGTGCGGCCGTCCTCCTCATCGTCATCGTTGCCGTTGGCGGCATCGCTCAAGGCGCCGGAGAGGTTGCCCAGCAGGCCTTCCATGCTCTCCGCTCCTTCAAAGGCGGACATCATTTCGTTGGTCAGACCTTCCAGCTCTTCGTCGCTGAGGCCCATTTTTTCGATCATATCGGTTACCGGGCGGATGTTCAGCTCTCGGGCGCATTTCAGGCAGAGACCTTCGTTGTGGCTGCCCTGCCCGTTATTGTCCAGCCGGGTGATGAACACCACGGCAACATTTTTTTTGCATCTGCTGCAAAGGGTAGGTTTCATAGGTGCGTTCACTCCTCCATGGGGTGTATGGTTTACTAGTATGCTATCTTAGCACAGGATTATGAATTAGGTGTGAATGGCCCTGGGGATTATCCTGCCAGCCAGGAAAACAGGTCGATGGAGGACAGCAGGGAGAGGAGGATGCTGCCTTCCGCCACATCGGTGGGGATCCACCCCAGCAAGTCGCAAAGAACCCAGCGGACGATGATCAGCACCAAAATGCCTTTGACCAGGCCGAACACGCCGCCCAACAGTTTGTTGAGGAAATGCAGGCCAGGGAGTTTGGCTACCAAGTTTAATCCATGGCAGAGGAGGTTCCACACCAGCAGTACTCCGAAAAACCCAATCAAAAAGAGGATGGCCTTGGCCAGCAGCCCGGCGATGAGGTTGGCGGCCTCGTTGAGGGTGGCGGTTCTCCAGGCCTCTGCGCTTTGATTGACCTGTTCTTGCAGGGATTGTGAAAAGCCTTCTGGCAAGGTAATCCCGTTTTCCTGGGTGGCGGAAGGATCCGTTTGACCGTTTTCTTCCTTGTTTAGGAGGGATTCCAGAATGACCGGTTCCAATCGGTCCTCCAGGGGTTGGGACCAGTGGGTAGCCAAATACCATCCACCCAACAGGGCCAAGAGAACTGCCAGCAGGGAGCACAGGCTGAGAATCAACCCGCGGCGAACCCCCATCACGAAAAAGTAGACCAGGAGACCCAGCAGGACCAAATCCAACAGGAGAGAGACTGTGGTTACCATCATCCGTTCTCCTGATTGGCGGCATCTGCCTCCACGCGAGTGCCGGTAAAGGGGAAGTAGAGGCTCACTGCCGCGCTGTTGATGAGGGCCACACTGCCGTCAGAGTAGACAGCCACGTTACGGATGCCCTGCTGGTTGGGGGTGGTGCGGTAGCCGTCCAGCCTTCGGTCCGCAGTGATCACCTCGCTGGTGGTCAGCAGGGCGACGTCATGCCCTTGGGCAGCCAGAGCCATGGGCTGCCCATCCAGGGTAAGGGAACCATAGGGCGTACCGTCAGCGGCCACTGTCACCAAATTGCCCCCGCTGCCGGAGGAGGAGCGGGAGAGCAGCAGCGTGGCAAACCCATCCCCTTGGAGGGAAGCCATTTTGAGGTACTGTCCCTCATAGTCATAGCTGGCGGTAATCACCCCGCTGGAATCCAAGATCAGCAGGCTCTCATCTCCAAGGATCCAGCACCGGCTGGCACTGTGGGTGGAGAGCACCACATTGGAACCCAGGGAAAGGGTGCGGGTAGGTGTCTCGTTGGATGAGAAGGTGTAGTAGAGTAAAGTGTTTTCAAAGGAGCCCTCTGCCTGTCCCGGAGAGATGAGGTAAACCCCTTGACAGTCCGGGGTGACAATGGCATCCGAAATGTACCGGCTGGACAGGCGAATGGTCATCACAGTTTCAAAGTTTTGGTTATAGACCGTCACCACGCCTTTGTAACCGCTGACCTTGCTGGTCACAGCAACCCAGCCATCTTCGTTGATGGTAGCACAGAGGATGGACTCTTCCTCAGACAACGTCAGGGAATGCAGCAGAGCTTCCCCGCCGATGACCCGGAGCTCTTGCCCGCCCACGTCATAGACCACGGCGTATTCTCCGGAGGCGTTCAGGGCAGGGGTGGTCATCTCCACCGACTCCTGCACACGAGAGGTTCCTGTGGGGGAGACCAGCTGGATCTGGGACTGGGTGCAAATCAACAGGTTATCTTCCAGCCCCATAAAAAGGCTGTTGGATTGGGCGTTGTGGGAAAAACTGTCGTTCTGCTGAGAGTAGGTTGCCCAGCGAAAAAAACTGACGACGTTGTCACGGAACACGGTGGCGGTCAGCAGAGCCAACACCACCACAGCCACCACAATGAGAAGAATCACCCGTTGCTTCCGGGTGAGGTTTGTTTTCCAATCTTGCAGTTTATTCATAGAGAACCTCCAAAGTGCGGCAAAGGGGACGTTTTTCCGGGGTCATTAGGGAAGCCCGTCTATGGGATACCAGAGGTTGGTCATGTACAGCCCCTGAGGGGGGGCAGTGGGGCCGGCATCGGTGCGGTTTCGCCCTTCCAGCAGGGCAGGGATGTCGTGGGGGGAGAGCTTTCCCTCGGAGGCGTAAACGCAGGTCCCCACCATGGCCCGCACCATGTTGTAGAGAAATCCGTCTGCACAAACCCGGCAGGAGATGAGGTTTCCCTCCCGGGCGATCTCAAAATAATGTACCGTGCGGACGGTGGTCTTGGTCTCGGTCCCCACGGAACGGACGCAGGCAAAGTCATGGGTTCCCACAAAGTACTGGGCCGCCTGGTGCATTACAGCTTCGTCCAGCTTTTTGGGATAGAACCACACCCTGTTGACCAGAAAGGCATTGCGGATCCGGGAGTTATAGATGCGATAGGTATACTCCTTCCGTAGGCAGCTGCCGATGGCATTGAAGTCATCGGGCACTTCCGTGGCCTTAGTGACCACAATGTCTCCCGGCAGGCGGGAGTTCACCGCCAGGGGAATCCGGTCACAGGGGATGGTGGAGGTGGTGCGGAAGTTGGCCACATACACCTCAGCGTGGACGCCGGCATCCGTACGCCCGGCGCCTGTGCACTTGATCGAATGGCCCATCACCTGGGCGAGGGCCTTTTCCAGGGTTTCTGCCACGGTGACATCCCGCTTTTGCACCTGCCATCCGTGGTAAGCGGTGCCGTCATACATCAGGGTCAAAGCGATGTTGCGCATGAAGACCTCCCAAATCAGAATGAGGTTATAAGCCCAAAACGCGCAGGGCAACGATGCCTGCGCACAGAGCAAGGCTAAACACCACCAGGCCCCAGTCCCGGCCGTGCATCACAAGCTGCCGCAGGCTGGTGCGGCCATCGTCCCCGTGGTAGCAGCGGCACTCCATGGCCACGGCCAACTCTTCCGCCCGGCGGAAGGAGGAGATGAACAAGGGGATGAGAATGGGGATCAGCGCCTTGGCCTTTTGCACCAGGCCGCCGGTGTCAAAGTCAGCGCCCCGGGCCTTTTGGGCGGAGATAATCTTATCCGTCTCCTGGATCAGGGTGGGGATGAACCGCAGCGCGATGCTCATAATCATGGACAGTTCGTGGACGGGGAACCCCACTTTTTTTAGGGGGCGCAGCAGCCGCTCCAGCCCATCGGTGAGGGTGATGGGGGAGGTGGTATAGGTCAGCAGGAGGGTGCAGGCGATGAGCATGAGGATCCGCGCCACCATGAAGCCGGCCCGCCAGATGCCCTCTACCGTAATGGTGAGGATGCCGTAGCTCCACAGCACGGTACCATCCGAAGTATAGAACAGGTTTAAAAGGGCGGTGAAAATCACCAGGAAGATCACCGGCTTCATACCCTTTCGGAAGGATTGGAAGGGCACCTTAGAGATGGCAATGAGGATCAGCAGCACCGCCAGGGCTACGCCGTAGGAGAGCAGAGAGTTGCACAGGAAAATGGCCACAATGTAGATTACGGTAAAGATAATCTTCCCCCGGGGGTCAAACCGGTGAATGAGAGAGTGGCCGGGGAAATACTGGCCCAGGGTAATGTCTTTCAGCGCCACTTACTTCCCCTCCTTCTTCTTCAGAGCTGCCAGAAAGGACGCCTTGGCTTGCTCCACGGTGTATACTGCGGGGTCTACCTCGGCACCCATGGCCCGCAGCCGGGAGAATACCCGGTTCATGGTGGGCACAGCCAGGCCCATCGCCTCCAACGCCTCCCCATGGGAGAACACTTCCCGAGGGGTGCCCACATAGGGGAGGGTCCCGTGGCTCACCACGGCCAGGCGGTCAGTGAGCCGGGCCACGTCCTCCATGGAGTGGCTGACGATGATGATGGTGGCCTGGTTGGCCTGGCGGTAAGCGTCGATGTTGGCCAGGATGCTGGCAGCGCCAGCGGGGTCCAACCCGGCGGTCGGCTCGTCTAGGATCAACACTTTGGGTTCCATGGCGATGACGCCGGCGATGGCCACCCGCCGCTTTTGCCCGCCGGAGAGCTCGAAGGGGGAGCGGGCCAGGATCTCCTCGCTCAGGCCGGCAAAGGCAGCCGCTTGGCGTACCCGGCGGTCAATCTCTGGCTCATCCAACTTCATGTTCCGGGGGCCGAAGGCGATGTCTTTGTACACCGTCTCCTCAAACAGCTGGTATTCCGGATACTGGAACACCAGCCCCACTTGAAAGCGGATGTTGTGGGTCAGCTCTTTGCTGCTCCAGATGTCCTGCCCCTGGAAGAGGACCTTCCCCTCTGTGGGGCGGATCAGACCGTTGAGGTGCTGAATCAGGGTGGACTTGCCGGAACCGGTGCGTCCGATGATCCCCAGATACTCCCCGCGGTAGATGGTCAGGTTCACCTGATCCAGGGCCCGCTGCTCAAAGGGAGTGTTGGGGCTGTAGATATGGGTTAGGTTTTTGATTTCAATGATGGGTTCCAAACTGGATTCCGCCTCTCTTTTTGATGCAGACAGAGGTTACCGAAGCAGGCCGGCCAACACCGCAGCACAGGCCTCGTCACTGATGGCGTCTAGGGGGACGTTCAACCCCTCCTTGCGCAGTTCGTACAGAAGGCCCACCGTCTCCGGCACGGCCAAGCCGGCATTGCGCAGCGTGTCCACATGCTGAAACACCTCTGTGGGAGCGCCGTCGTCGATGATGTGGCCGTCTGCCATAACGATGAGGCGCTGGGCCTGGGCCGCCTCATCCATGTGATGGGTGATGAGGATGACGGTAATGCCGAACTTTTCATTCAGGGTGCGGATAGTGTCCACCGTTTCCCGCCGGCCCACCGGGTCCAGCATGGCGGTGGCCTCGTCCAAAACGATGCACTTGGGGGTCATGGCGATGATGCCGGCAATGGCCACCCGCTGCTTTTGCCCACCGGAGAGCAGGTGCGGGGCGTGCTCACGCCATTCATACATCCCGACCATCTTGAGGGCAGTGTCCACCCGTTTTCGGATCTCTTCGGGGGGAATCCCCATGTTTTCCGGGCCAAAGGCCACGTCTTCCTCCACCACACTGGCCACGATTTGGTTGTCGGGGTTTTGGAACACCATACCCACCGTGCCCCGAATGGCCAAAAGATTGTCCGGGTCAGAGGTGTCCAATCCATCGACCCAAAGTTTCCCCTGGGTGGGGGTAAGCAAGGCGTTGCAGTGCTTGGAAAAGGTGGACTTGCCGGAACCGTTGTGCCCCAGAATGGCCACAAAGGATCCGGCTGCAATCTCCAAGTTAATATCGTCCAACACCGGCGGGTGATCTGCCGGCTCATCGGGATAGCGAAAAGTGAGGTGTTCCGCTTTGATCATGGTACTCATAGGATGCTCCTTATTTCCCAGCTGCCGTCCATCGGCCGGCAGCGCCGCAGGGGAGGATGAGCCCGCTCTCCGCCACCGGCAGCCCCAGTTCGTCGCTGACGGTGTGGCCGCCGTAACGCTTGGTGAGCAGGGTCTCCAAAATATAGGTCAGCACCGACGGGGCCAACCCCGTGGTGTAGGAATTGATGAGGAAAAATAGGGGACGGTCAGAGAGCACCCCGGCCACCAGTTTCACAAAGGGGTAGAGGTTTTCCTCCAACTTCCAAATCTCCCCCGAAGGGCCCCGGCCATAGGAGGGGGGGTCCATGATCACGGCGTCGTACCGCCGGCCCCGCCGGATCTCTCGTTCTACGAATTTGGCGCAGTCATCCACAATCCATCGAATGGGGGCGTCTTCCAGGCCGGAACTCTTGGCGTTTTCCCTGGCCCAGCTCACCATGCCCTTGGCTGCGTCCACATGGCACACCGAGGCGCCGGCGGCGGCGCAGGCCACAGAGGCCGCGCCCGTATAGGCGAAGAGGTTCAGCACGGAGATGGGCCGGCCCGCCGTCCGGATCTGCTCCATGGCAAAGTCCCAGTTGGCCGCCTGCTCTGGGAAGAGGCCCGTGTGCTTGAAGTTCATCGGCTTAATATTAAAGGTAAGGTTCCGGTAGTGCACCTGCCACCGTTGGGGCAGGTCTTTCTTCACCCACCGCCCCCCGCCGGTGTTGGACCGGGCATAGCGGGCGTGGTAGGTTTTCCAACCGGGGTGGCGGCGAGGGGTGTCCCAGATGGCCTGGGGGTCCGGACGAACCAGGGTATACGGCCCCCATTGCTCCAACTTTTCTCCGCGGCCGCAGTCCAGCAGCGTGTATTCTTTCCAAGCGGTTGAGGCCCACATATCCATTCTCCCTTGTGCCGGCCCGAGGGGCCTGTCGTATTGTGGGGCACTGGGCCCCAGCCCTTGCTGCGGGAAGGTTCCACAGCGTTGGAATCGATAAAAAATTATAGCATTTGAAACCCGTTCCGTCAATGAAATGTCAGTTCCCCGGGAGATTCCGGGAAAAAATGATTGTATTGAAAGACAGAATATGGTAAGATGTGACCCAAAGTGAGAAAAATTTTTTAGGATTTGACAAAGCGACATCAGGTGGGGCCCCTCTGAGGCAGCCCCCTGAAGGAGGGTATGCCATGCAGGAGAAGGCAGGCCAGTTTCGCAGCGCTGCGTTTGGGGGTTTCCACCGCCAAGATGTGCTGCACTATATTGAGCAGCTCACCCGGGAACACCAGGCCAACTGCGAGCGGTTGGAACGGGAGCTGACCGAGGAGCGCACAGCCCGACAGCAGGCGGAGGAGCGGCTGCGCCAGGCAGAGGCCCAGGCGGCAGAAGCGGAAAAAGCCCAGGCAGACCTGGAAAACACGCTGGCAGCCACCCAGGCAGAACTGGAGAAGACCACCACTGCCCTGACCCAGGCGAAGGCAACCGCAGCATCCCTGGAAGAAAAACTCCAGGATATCGAACCAGAGGCGGCTTCCTGGCAGCGAATCAAAGACACGGCCGGCGGCATTGAGGTGGCCGCCCACGAGCGGGCCCAGGTTACCTTACAGACAGCCCGGGCCCAGGCGGCGGAGATCCGGGCGGAGGGGACCCGCTGGGTATGGGACATCCAGTCCCGCTGCCAACAATTGCAGCGAGATCTCCACGACGCCATCGTCTCTGCGGAGACGGAGCTGGACGAGGTGCGCACGGCGTTCCACCGAACCCAGGCACACATGGAAGGGGTGCAGGATGCCCTCTCCCATTTGGTCTCCGGTACGGAGGAGACAGAAAAAAACCATAAGGGATAGAATACCACCGGGACGGAACTTTCCGCCCCGGCATTTTTTTGCATGCTTTGCGAAAATGGATGCAACGATGGCGGGGACCCCTTCGAATATACCAATAGAAAGGCGGTGAACGGGATGGATCAGGAGAGGAAATGGATCCGAGAGGTGCAGAGGCACCGGTCCCAAACGGCGGCGGACCATTTGATCCGGGCCCACTACGACGAGATTTACCGGTTCGTTTACCGCCAGACCGGCCACATGGAGGATGCCATGGACCTGACCCAGGACATCTTCCTGGCGGTGCTCCGGGCCATCCACACCTATGACGAGGGGAAGGCCGCCTTCCGTACCTGGCTGTTTCGGATTGCCGCCAACAAGGTCATTGACGCCCGCCGCCGGGCTCGCCCCCCCACCCAGGCCTTGGAGGACCAGGAGGTTCCCTTGGAGGAGGATTTTGCAGCGCAAGTGGCCGACCGCCTTCTCCTAGACCAGATCGAGGCCTACGTCTCGGCCCTGGATGCCCAGACCCAGGCTATCTTCCGCCTGCGCCTCTACGGGGAGAGAACCTTCCCCGAGATTGCCGCGGCCTTGGAGGTACCAGAGCCTGCGGTCAAAGCCAAGTACTACCGCCTGATGGGGCGGCTGCGAAAGGAGTTTGATCCCCATGATTGACCGAGAGCCCATTCCCATGCCCACCACGGCCCAGCGGGACCGGGCCGTGGCTGCCATCCTAGCCCAGGGACTGCCGCCCCGGGAACCCCTGGGAAAGCGGATCCTGCGGACCGCCCGAACCCTGCCGCCGTCGGTACTCTTTTTTGGGGTGGGGGACTGCCTGTTCCTGGCAGTGCTTTTGGCGTTGGTGTGCCTGACCCCAGCCGCTTGGGCGGTGGCACAGCGGGAGGCGCTGCCCTCCCTGCTGTTCCTGTTTTCCCCGGCCCTCTATGCGCTGCTGCAAGGGCTGACCCAGTGGAAGGAGGAGATGAGCCATATGCTGGAATGGAAGCAGGCCTGCAGAATCTCCCTTCCTACGCTCACTGCCTGGCGGATGCTGGTGTTTGGCGGAGTGGCGGTGGTTCTGTGCGTACCAGATAACCTGCTCCTCTGGCATCTGCGAGGGGGGCAGGACTCCCTCCTCTGGATGCTGGCCTTGTCCTTTTCCAGCCTGTTCCTCTATGCGGCCCTCTCGCTGTTTTGCCAGGGGAAGGGGAGGAAAATGGGCGTGCTTCTACCGCCGCTGGTCTGGGTGGCCGTTGGCCTCTTCCCTTTGGGATGGCCGCCGGCAGAGGACTGGCTGCTTCGGGTGCCTGCGGCGGTGTTTCTCCTGCTGGCTGCCGCTGGACTGGGGGGATTTCTCTGGCAAATACGCCATACGCTGCTCCTGGCCCCCGACGGAATCCATATGGAAGGAGGCAGTGATTATGCTGTCGGTTGAACATGTCACCAAACGTTATGGGAAGTTTACCGCCTTGGAGGACCTCTCCCTCACCTTTACCCCTGGGGTGTATGGTTTGCTGGCCCCCAACGGGGCGGGAAAAACCACCCTGATCAAAATGCTCACCACCTTACTCTTTCCCACCCAGGGGCAAATCCTCTGGGATGGGGAGGACATTCAGGCCCTGGGAGAGACCTACCGGGCCCAGCTGGGCTACCTGCCCCAGACCTTTGGCTACTACCCCAGCTACACCCCCCGGCAGTTTCTCCGCTACGCAGCCGCCCTCCAGCGGATTCCTCTGGCGGAAGTGGAAGGGCGCATCGCGGACCGCCTGAAACAGGTGGGCTTAGAGGAAGTGGCCGATCAAAAGATGCGGAAGTTTTCCGGGGGAATGCTTCAACGAACCGGCATTGCCCTGGCCATTCTGGGGGACCCCAAACTCCTCATCCTGGACGAGCCCACCGCTGGTTTAGATCCCCGGGAGCGGGTGCGCTTTCGCAACCTCATCCACGCCTTGGCGGCGGACCGGATCGTCATCCTCTCCACCCACATCGTCTCCGATGTGGAGACCATCGCGGGACAGATCATCCTCCTTCGGGACCATCGCCTCTACTGCTGCGCCAGCCCTGCCGAGATCTGTGCGCCTTACCAAGGAAAGGTGTTTCTTTTGCTGGCAGGGACGCCCTTGGCGCACGGGCAGACCCTCCTCAGCGAAGGGCAGGGGACCGAGGGGACCTTCTTGCGGGTACTTTGTGACCGGCCGCCGGAAGGTGGCGTGCCAGCACAACCCACCTTGGAGGATGCCTTCCTGGCCATCTATGGGGAGGGGCAGCCATGAAACGGGTGGGCTGGGAATGGCGGAAACTCCTTACCCTGCCAGCCCTGTGGGGCTTTCTGGCCCTGTGCTTGGCGTTCAACGGTCTGCTGATGGCCAACGCACCGGGGGACTGCCAAACCTTTGGAGAGATCAGCGCCACCGCCCGGGCTCTGGGGCAGCGGGTGGCCCAGGACTTTGTGGAGGGCCTGGCCCAGCGCCCTGCCACCCCCGTGCAGGAGGCCCTGAGCCAAGTCACGGGGGAGATGACCAACGTCTATGCCGGATATGATCTGTCCGTCCTTGTGACCCGGTACCAGCAGCTGCTGTCGGCTTCTCCCACCGCCTCTGCTTGGATGACGGCGAAATACCAAGCCCTGGAACAGCGGGTGGACCACCTGGCCCAGACGGGGGCTGCCATGGACCTCTATGCCGGCCCCATGACCCACGACAGCCACCAGTTCCTCTTTGGTACTCTGATGCGGGCCATGGTAGGGGAGGGGGCGGTTCTGGGGATGCTAGCGGCCCTCTACCTTTTGGGGTATGAGAAGGTCCACCGAACCGAGGGGATGGTCTATACCACCTGCACCGGACGGAATATGGTCCGGGGGAAAATCGTGGCGGCGGTGACGGCTGGTATGGCCCTGTACCTCCTCCTGACAGGGCTTACTTTGGGAATCTATTTCGCCCAATGGGATTACAGCGGCCTGTGGTCGTCCAGCGTATCCAGCCAGTTTAATTTCTTGACAGATATGATGGTGCGTCGCCCCTTTCTCACCTGGGCGGACTTTACCGTGGCCCAATATCTCGTGGCCTGCCTGGCCCTGGGGGGCGGCCTCGTGGTGGGGATGACCTTGCTGGCGGCCCTATGCGGTACCCTGGTGCGCAGTGTCTATGGGGCGGCACTGGTTCTCCTGTTGGGATGTTTGGGCTCTCTGGCGCTCCAAGCGCTTTTGGCCCAAGGCGGGCTTTGGGTGGCCTTCTACTTGGTCGGCTTTCTGCCGGTGGGGCTGTGGCTGAACAGCGGGGCCTGGTTTACCGAGATGGGGATGAATGCCATCCTGCCCTGGCAGGAGTGTGTCAGTGTGGGGGTGATGTTCCTTTTGGTGGGTTTGGCACTTTGGACGGCCTGCCGCCGGTTTCGTAGAAAGGATCTGGTGTAATGCGCGTGTTTCTTCAAGAGTGGAAAAAGATCTGGCGGCCTGGCATTCTGGTGGCCCTACTGGTGTTGGGCTTGGCGTATTTTTATCTGTTTTCTAATTTTTACATAGAGTACTTCTGCAATGGTCCCACAGCCCAGGCAGAGTTTGACCTGGCCTCAGAGTGGGTGGAGACATACGGCCCCACCATGGAGCCGGAGGAGCGGCAGGCCCTGGACCAGCAGCTGGAGGAGGAGAAGGCCACCTTTGCCCAGGAGATTGCGGACTATGGCCCAGCGGCTGCGCTGGGGATCACCACTTACGATGCCTTTGCAGCCTACCAGCAGGCCTATTACACTGCCGTGCAAGAGCAAGACGGGGAGGCGGATATGGAAACCGAGCAGTTTCTCCATAAGATGATGGACAACACGAACTACTACCGGATCACGGAGCTGGAAAATTATCTGTCCGCCTATGACGGGAAAGCGGACACACCTTGGTCCCAGCAGGAGGGATTCCTCTCCTATACTGGAGAGGAACAGGCCCAAATCCAACGATTGGAGGACGGCAGCCGGGGCTTTTTGCCGGATGCGGTGCAGTTTTCCACCATCAACTATGCCAAGCATTTGGCCATCTGGTCTGTGCTCAGTGTTGTGCTTCTCCTCTCACCGACCTTCGTGCGGGACCGCCTCTATCACACCCGAGCGGTTCAGTGGTCCTCTCGCACCGGGCGGAGGGTTTGGAAGGTTCAGTTGGCCGCTGGCCTCTGCGGGGCGGTGGTGCTGACGTTGTGCAATGTAGTTCTGTATGCCATCCCCTTTATAAGGAAGGGGCCGCTCCGGTTTTGGGATTGCCCTCTGTTCCACTGGTGCCGTGACGATTATACCTGGTTTGACGGCACCTATGGCCAGTATCTGCTGGTGTTGGTGGGGATGGTTCTCCTGTTGGGGGTGGCAGCCGGAGGAATGACGATGTTCCTCTCCCAGTACAGCGGGCAGTATGTGGCCATGCTCCTCAAGGCCATTCCACTGTTCTTGGTGGTTGGGGTGTTGGCGGGAGGCTTTCTGCTTAACCGGCCCTACTATTTCCGGACGATATATTTGGGGGATCAGGCAGTACCAGTACCCCCAGGCGGCGAGGCAATCCTCTTGGGGAGTCTGCTCCTGCTGAGCGTGGTTCTGCTTTTCTGGGCTTGCCGACGGCAAAACCGGCGGGAGCTGTGACGTGAGAAAACCAATCAGAACGCCCTTCCTAGTTCCTTAAGAAGGGCGTTTCTCATGGAGGGGAGCGGGTTACACCTGCGGCGCGGCGTATTGTTCCAGAAGTTCTCGGTTGATTTGGTCCATCCGGCGCAGCTTTTCCACGCTCTCTGAAAGGAGGCGGGGATTCTTGCCGCGGGAGATGGCACCGTCGATGAGGACCTTCAGTTTTTCCTCCGAGAGTTTGTTAAGATCTTCGTACAGATCCTGTCCAATGTAGGAGAGGAACGAGCTCACCTTTTGGTCGTAGACGATGCCCACCAGAGGCACCCCCTGGCTGCCGGCAAAGATCAGCCCATGCAGACGCATCGAGACCACCACCTTCATACGCGAGAGGATTCCAATGGTCTGGGCTGCGGTATAGGCCTCGGTGAAGAGATAGTGGGGGGCGTGCATCCGCTGGATGACTCGCTGGGCAGCGGATACGTCCAAACGAGGTTCGATGGGGAAGAAGACGGGGGTATAGCCATAGGTCTCATAGGCATAATCGGCTGCTGCGGCAATGACTTTGGCCTTCTCCTCAAAGCTGGGCCAGGGACGGAGGACAAAACCGATGTAGTTGCCATGGACCGGAATGCCCACGCTGTCCAGAATGCCGTCCACCACATCCTCAGGGGCAGGGGGCAGGCTGACGGTGGTGTCTGCGGAGAGGGCAATTTTTGGCTTGGTGACCCCCAGAACCTCCAGCTCCTTCATGGAGTCGGGATCCCGCAGGGTGATGGCATCCACGTAGCGGTTCATGACTTTTGTCGTCCGTGCGCGGTTGCGCTTGCTGTAGATGGGGCCGATGCCGCAGCCATACATGATCACCGGGCAGCCGTGACGTTTGGCGGCCGCCAGGGTCCAGAGATAGAACCAAAGGGAGCGGTAGGACGTCACGTCCTGCATCAAGGAGCCGCCGCCGTTGATGAAAAATTTGGCCTGCTTGAAGCAGTGAACGGCCTTCCAAAAGTTGAAGGTGTAGAAGGCATTCACCCGGTAGGTCCGGCGGGTGTCAATGGGGTTGCGGGAGAACACTTGACAGGAGAGATCCGGGTTGATGGAACGCAGTTCCCGAAGGATGGCCAGCAGGATGGCATCGTCCCCGGCGTTGCCCCGGCCATAGGCGCCGCAGATGACCACTTGATCCCGTCCGTTTTTCTCGTAGCGGAGGATGGTTTCGTAGATCTCCATCTGCCGCTGAATGGTGGCTTCAATGGAGAATTCTCGTTTGGCCTTCTCATAGAGCTTATGTCCCATGGCTTTCCGAAGGGCAGGGTCCCGGGCCAGGGTGAGCAGATGATTGGCCAGCGCACGGTCATCCCCCGGTGGGAACAGGAAACCATTGGCCCCGTGGTCAATGAGGTAGGAGACGCCGCCAACCTTACTGCTGATGGTGGGCAGCCCGGCCCGCGCCCCCTCCGTGAGAACATAGGGGAAGGTTTCTGAGATAGAGGTCAGCGTGTTGATGTCCAATGCATGGTAAAAGGAATCCGTGTCGGAAACCCACCCGGCGAAGCAGACTTCTTTGGCAACCCCCAAATCGGCAGCCAGCTTTTTGAGGCTCTCCATCTCCTCGCCATCCCCCGCGATGAGAAGCCGCAGAGGGGGGTATTCTGCATGGGCTCTGGCGAAGCCCCGGATCAGGGTGGCGATGTCCTTGACAGGGTTCAACCGGGCGGCAATGCCGGCGACGACGCAAGTGTCATCGGCGTCCAACCCCACCGAACGGAAGAAGGTGGCCCGGTCCATGGAGGGAGTGCGGGGGGTGAAATCCAGCCCGTTGTAAATGGCGAAAATTCGCTCAGGATCAAACCTCCGATCAATCAGCAGATCCACCATGGCGTCAGATACCCCGATGCGGTAGTCCAGCTTTCGCAGGGCAATGGTATTGATGGTGCCGTAGGTGATCCGGGACAGGGGGCGGCCCAGGTAGTCCAACCGGTAGTCACTGTGGACGGTGGATACCGTGGGCAGTCCGGTCCGCTTGGCCAGGAAGGCCGCCATCATGTTGCCTCGGGCGCCGTGGCTGTGGATGATGTCAAAGCCCTCCGCCTGTACCATGTGGGTCAATGTGTTTAAATTGCGGAAAAAGTTCCGGCCGGGGAGCACTTGGGTATCAATCCCCAAGGCCCGCGCCTCTTGGGCAAACGGTCCTTCTGTGAAACAGACCATTTTCACGGGCATACGGGGGGTCAGCCCGGCCAGGAGGGAGTGGACGTGGGTCTTGGCGCCGCCAGTGTCACCGCCGCTGATCAAATGGAGTACTTTCATGGGATCCTCCAAAAAGGTCTTGTGGAATGGAAAATTCTATGTTATTATACAGAGGTTTAAAAGAATGGTCAAGCGACGGAGGTTCTCTATGCGTGCAATCGATCAAAAAGGAAAAATTTTTGGAAAACTGAATGTGATTGACCTGATTGTCATTCTGCTCATTATCGTCGTACTGGCGTTGGTTGGGTATAAGCTGGTGTTTTCCAACGGAGCTATGTCCGGGGGAGGGCAAAAGATCGTCTACACCGTAAAAGTAGAAGGGGTCGAGCCGGAGGTCTACGAGTTTATCCAGGAAAGCCTGCCCAGCCAGCTTATGTCCTCCAATGAAATGCTGGATGCCTACGTCACCGCAGTAGAGGGGACGCCGGTAGAAAACGACACCTATCAAATGGTTTGGAATTCCAATACTGGCAGCCAGGAGCTGCAACGGGTCAGTTCTGGTACCTATGACCTGGTCTTTACCATTGAGGGCACCATTCAAAACACTGTGTCCAGTGAATTGGGTAGCCAGGAAATCCGGGTGGGCAAATCCCACATTGTAAAAACAGATCTCTTTGAGCTGGAGCATGGTGTCATCACCAGTTGTGAGCGCGCCAGTTTGGGCAGCGGAGAGTAAACTGGGATCGTTGCCCCGCTTCATAAATCGTGCAAAAAAACAGACCACTCCAATCGTTGGAGTGGTCTGTTTTTATGTCCTGGCGTTCCGCTTGGGGAGGGAGCAGAAGGGGCCCCGCCCTTTTCGGGAAAAACCGAGAATTTTGTTGACATTTTTTTAAAAGGTGCTACGATAAGGGAACAAAAAGAGAGTAAGGAGAGAACCATATGCGAAAACGTTTTCCACGATGGCTGACGCTGCTGGCTGTCTTGGTGGTGTTGGTAGCTGCTCTGGGTACTACAGTATCCGCAGCGGGGAACCCCACAGAGGAACCCGGCAGCAAAATGATCGTCTGTGCAGACTGCAACGAGACAGGCCTGTGCATGACCTGCTATGGCCAGGACCCTGTGTGTTCCGATTGCGGGGGTAGCTTTCTCTGTTCTGCCTGCGGGGGAACCGGGTATGTGGAGTCCCCCAGCCATTTCTATAATACGGTGTGGGGCCTGCTCCCCCCGGTGATTGCCATTGCTTTGGCCCTGATCACCAAGGAGGTGTACTCCTCCCTGTTCATCGGGATTTTGGTGGGCGGTTTGCTCTACTCCAACTTTAGCTTTGAGGGAACGGTCCGCCATGTCTTTTTGGACGGGATCGTGGCCTCCCTGTCGAACAGTTACAATGTGGGTATCCTTATATTCCTTGTGATTCTGGGGGCCATGGTATGTCTGATGAACCGGGCCGGCGGCTCGGCTGCCTTTGGCCGGTGGGCCCAGACCCACATCAAGTCCCGGGTAGGGGCCCAACTGACCACAGTGGTGCTGGGATGTCTGATCTTCATTGATGACTACTTCAACTGCTTGACCGTCGGCAGCGTGATGCGCCCGGTGACGGACAAACACAAAATTTCCCGGGCAAAGTTGTCCTATATCATCGATGCTACGGCGGCGCCTGTCTGCATCATCGCCCCCATCTCCTCCTGGGCGGCGGCCGTGGCTGCCTTTGCCGCAGATGGGCAGGGGCTGAACCTGTTCATTCAGGCTATCCCCTTTAACTTCTACGCATTGCTCACCATTTTTATGTTGGTGTTTATTGCCATTATGAAGGTCGACTATGGCCCCATGGCGCGATGCGAGCGTAATGCTGTGGAAAAAGGCGATCTCTTCTCAGGAGAGAATCCCTACGCCAATTTGGAGGAGGAAAACGACGAGAGCCACGGGCGGGTGCTGGACCTGGTGCTGCCCATTCTGGTCCTCATTGTCTGCTGTATCATTGGCATGATCTATTCCGGTGGGTTCTTTGATGGGGTGGACTTCATTACGGCCTTCTCCAATTCGGATGCATCGGTGGGTCTGCTGTTTGGCTCTGCCTTTGCCCTGGTGTTCACCCTCGTCTACTATGCCATCCGTCGGTCCATGACCTTTGGTACCATGATGTCCTGTATCCCGGAAGGGTTTAAGGCCATGGTTCCTGCCATCCTCATCCTGACCTTTGCCTGGAGCTTGAAGGCCATGACCGACTCCCTGGGGGTGACCTCTTTCGTCCGTGACTTTGTGTACAGCAATGCTTCTCAGGTCCAGATGTTCCTGCCGGCCATCGTTTTTCTCATTGGCTGCTTCCTGGCCTTCGCCACAGGGACCAGCTGGGGCACCTTTGGTATGCTGATTCCCATTGTCCAGAGCGTCTTCCCCATGGACAATCCCCTGTCTGTGGTCTGTATTTCTGCCTGCATGGCCGGTGCGGTCTGCGGGGACCACTGTTCCCCCATTTCCGATACCACCATCATGGCCTCGGCAGGGGCACAGTGTGACCATGTGCAGCATGTGTCGACCCAGCTTCCCTACGCCATTACGGTGGCAGCGGTGAGCTTTGTCAGTTACCTTATCGCCGGGTTCATCCCCAATGCGTTCATCGCCTTGCCCATCGCCTTCGTGTTGATGTTCCTGACTTTGCTGGCTATCAGGATGAAACAAATACGCAGAACCGTAACAGGGTAACCTGCGGAGTGTAAAACGTATGCGCTGAAAAAAGCGGACTGGCTTTTATGTGCCAGTCCGCTTTCCGTTTGGGGCTGGGGGCGAATCCTTCGTATCCTGGGTGGGTTTATCCTTCCGAAAGAGTTCTGTCAGGCCAATATACAGCAGAAATAGGCCGAACAGCTTTCGTAACACACTGGTATCCAAGGCGTTGGACAACCAAGCCGTGAGCCCAGCAGCTGCTAAGCCCGTCACCACAGCCGGGAGAATGATCCTTTGCTCCAATAGTCCATTCTTCGCGTGGGAAGGCAGGGCAGCGGCGGCAGCCGGCAGGAAATAGAGCAGATTGATCCCCTGGGCCTGGTGCTGGTCCAGGGCGGCGAAGGAGGTCAGGTAGATCAGCAGCAGAGAGCCGCCGCCAATCCCAAACGCAGAGAGGACCCCCGTGACCCCGCCGGCGAGCAGGGGGAGCAGCCAAGCCATCATCCCACCAAAGCCCTCCAGGCCCCGTAAAGGATCAGCAGGGCAAAAGCCCGTTTGAGCCAGACCACCGGGACTTTCTGAAAAACTTTCCCGCCGATGAGGCCGCCCATCAACCCGCCGATCAGATAGGGAAGGGCCTGAAGTACGTCCAAATGGCCCCGTACGTAGTAGATGACGGCAGACAGGGCGCACAGGGGAAAGATGATGGCCACGGAGTTGGCAAAGGCCCTCCGACGGTCCAGCCCGCACCGGGACATAAGCAGGGGGACCAGCACCATTCCGCCGCCCCCGCCGAAAAAGCCGTTGACGATGCCCGCTGCGCCCCCAGCCATGGCAGCGGGTATCCAAGGTTTCCAGTGTTTCAAAGCAATCGCCCTCCTCCGGCATAGTTTGCCAGGGGAGGGCGTGGTTTATACCTGGGTCAAGTCTCGGATCACAGTGCCCGCCAGGAGGAATCCCGCCACCGGCGGCACCCAAGGCGCGCTGGCGGGGACGGAACGCCGGCCGGGAGGGGGTGCCTCTCTCTGCTCGGCCTCAGCGGGGAGTTCTGGGGAAAAAACCACCTTGTGGTGGAGAATCCCCCGTTTCTTCAGCTCCTTTCGGATGACCCGGGCCAGGGGGCATCCTTCCGTTTTGGAGATGTCAGCGACTCGGAACTGAGAGGGGTCCAGTTTATTCCCGGTTCCCATGGCGGAGAGAATGGGAATACCCCGGGCCAGGGCGGTCTCGATCAGATCCAGCTTACAGGAGACCAGATCAATGGCGTCTACGATGTAATCATAGGAGACCGTAAAAAACCGCTCCCGGTGCGCAGGTTCGTACTTTTCCGGAATCAGGTGCAGTACGCACTGGGGGTGGATGTCCCGCAGGCGCGCGGCCATGGCTTCTGTTTTCTCCCATCCCAAGGTAGTGTGGGTGGCTTCTGCCTGGCGGTTTAAGTTGGTCAGCCCCACCTGGTCATGGTCCACCAGGGTGAGGGCCCCCACACCGGCCCGGGCCAACGCTTCGGCGCACCAGCTCCCCACGCCCCCTAGACCAAAGACTGCCACATGTGCCTGGGCAAGCCGCTCCATCGCGGCAGTGCCCAGCAGCATTTCCGTGCGCAGAAACTGTTCGTTGTTCATCTCCAGATCCCTCCAAAAACATCCCCCCGCGAGAACGATGCCCGCGGGGGGATTGGGTCATTTACTCCAATTACTGCTGGTTGGGAATGTTCTGTCCCTCTTCCGTGAGTTCTGCGGGGTAGGAGGCCTGCAGGTCCTCGTACCATGCGTTGTAATCATCGGTCCGCAGGGAGTTGGTGGCCTGGTACTTCCAACGAATCTCGCCGAAGCTCTCCAGATAGAGGATCTGGTAACCGGTCACGTTGCCGGAGCTGTCGGTGACTTCTACGATGGTGGTGTCCCCAGCCTGGCGGTCATCGGCAAAGAGCCAGTCGGTGAGGGTGGAGGACAGGTTGTCCCGGTTGGCATTCTCGTTGAGGCCGCCGTTGTCCCGGGTGCTTTCGTCGTCGCTGTTTTCCTGGGCCAGGGTGCCGAAGGACTCTGCGGTGGCATCGCCGGACTGCCACTGCTCCAGCAGGGACTGGGCCTCGCTCTCTGCGGCGGCGCGCTGCTCCTCGGTGGGCAGGTCGGTGTCATCCTCGTCGTTGTGGGTGGTTTCGGCCACCACTTCAATGTTCCGATAGGTCAGGGTCTGGTAGCTGCTGTCATCCCGCTCCCGCCCCAGGAACTGGACCACGCAGTAGCCGCTGCCTTCCATCTCAATGGAGGTCACGTCTCCGGCCTGGCGGCTGTCATCGGTCAGCCACTCCTGGTAGGTGGAGGAGAGGGCGCTGCCCAAGGTGTCGGTCTGATGGTTATACTCCGGATCCGTGTAGGACTCGGCGGTGTCCTCGTCGACGTGGTTTTGGGCAGCCGTGTTAAAGTCGGTGCCGCTCTGCACCTCTGCCACCATGGCATCGGCTTCAGCAGAGGCGGCGTCCATGGCGGCCTGGGTCTCCTCCTCGGTGGGCTCTACGGTGTTGCCGTCTTCGTCCGTGGTGGACTCAGGGATGTCAGCATAGATGTAACAATACCGGTATTCGTAGGAGTCCAGAGAGGCGGCATTCTCCTCATAGTAGGTCTCCAGGTCCTCGTCGGAGTAGGTGAAGGAGTCGCTCTTTGACTGAGCGTATTCGTCAGCCAGAATGGCATTGGTCAGCATTTCCTCGAAGAGGGACTTGGTCATATTCCGGCCGTAGATCATCCGGAGATAGGATTCCTCAGAACCGGCACCGCTCTGCACACTGTAGGTGTACAGGGCGTCCATGTTGTCCTCCACCGACTGTTTCCCTTCCTCCGACAGGGTGTACCCCTCTTGCTCTGCGGCATCGCACAGGATGGTGACGCGCTGCAGCTGATCCAGGGCCTGCTGCAGGAAGTAGTCGGCGTAGGTGGTGCCGTCCTCTTCATTATAGGTCTGCTCCGAAGGGGAGAGAGAGGTGTCATACCCCATGTCCATGCCAAGCTGGGAGTACTGCTGTGCCTGGGAAATGTAGTTGTTGGCAACGGAGTTATAGTAGTAGGCCACCTCGGTGGTGGTGTACTCATGGTCACCCACGGTGGCAGCAACGGCGTTCTTATTGCCATAGAAGAAATTGTGCCAGATCAGGAGTGCGGCCACTAGAATGACAATCACAATGCCAATGGCCCAATAGAGCTTGGCCTTCCGGCTCATTGGCTCTTTCTGTGAACGGGACTGATTCATGATGTCTGTACATCCTCCTTTATCGTTTGCGGATCAGGAAAGTTTACAAACATGAATTATACTAAAAATCGGGAAGGTTTGCAAGGGAAAAGACGAGATCTCCTACCTTTCTCCTGGTATCGTGCAGGCAAACAGGGCGCGGCGCTGTCGTATCGGCGTGGTTCACAGGGATACGACACCACGTTTCAGCCGCAGTATGACGTCTGCTCTCTTGGCGAGAGCATGGTCGTGGGTGACCACTACCACGCATCGGTTTTCCCGATGGGCACTGTCCTGGAGAATCCCGGCGATCTCCCGGGCGGTGTCTGCGTCCAAATTGCCGGTGGGCTCATCCGCGAGGATGACCGGCGCCTGGGAGGCCAAAGCCCGGGCGATGGCCACCCGCTGCTGCTGCCCCCCGGAAAGGGTGGCGATCCGCCGCCGGGCCTCCTCTGGCGTCAGCCCCAGTTGTTCTAAGAGGGGGAGGGGGTGGGCTGTGCCCGACAGGGCCACGTTTTCTGCCGGGGTGAGGTAGTCGATGAGATTATAGGCTTGGAACACGAAGGACACATGGTCTCGCCGGTGCCGGGCCAGGCTGTGTTGGGCAATGTCCTCCCCGTCGAACAGGATTTGCCCTTGGGTGGGGCTGTCCAAGCCGCCCAGCAGAGAGAGCAAGGTGGTCTTTCCACACCCGGAGGGTCCTAGAATGGCGTAGAGTTTGCCCCGCTCCAGAGCGAGGGAGACGCCCCGCAGCACGCGGTGGGTTTCGTAGGCGTAATGGACATCACGGGCTTCTAATATCGGCATACAAGCCTCCTTTCTCAACACAGTGCGGCGGCGATTTCTCGGGGTTTTCGGTGCAGGATGGGCAGAGCAGCCAGCGAGACAGCCACGCAGAGGATGGCAGCCCCCACCCCGAACAGGCAGGCGATGGCAGCAGGGGAGACGGTGACCACAATCTCCGTCAAGCCGGCCTGGGTTTCAAATTGGGGGGTATACTGGTCCGATTGGGCCAAAGACACGCCATCCCCAGAGGCAGCGGGGGCCTGGGAAACACTGGGGGTTGCAAGGGTGCTGTCCAGCAACTGATTGCCTGCCGCCTCAGCGACCAAGCCGCTGACAGGGACCGACAAGGAAAAGGCAAGGACCGCCAGGAGCAGCGCTTCGGTTAGGTGCTGCGCCAAAATGTTTCCTTTGGAGAAACCCAGGGAGAGGAGAATTCCGCTCTCTCCCATTCTCTCCCGCACCCGACTGGCCAGGACCAGATAGAGCACAATGCCCCCTACCACCACAGCCAGAAGGATGAGAAGGGAGACCAGCCGGTTCATATTCTGCAAAGGTGCCGTGACGGCTTCCACGCTGCTGTTGTCTGTTGTGACGAGATAATCTCCATTCGACAGTTCCGGAAGGGCTTCCACCTGGGCGGTGATGGACTCCAGTTGGCCGGGATCTTCCACATAGAAGGTGATTTTTTCGTAGCTTTCCGTGCCCATATCTGGCCGGGCAGTCTTTACCACCTCTAATGTGGTGAAGATGGAATTGTCCATAGACCAGTTGGAGAAGGCAGCGGTACTTTTGGAAGTGGACTGGAACAGGCCGACAATTTCTACCTCCACACAGGTGTCATCGGGATCATATCCCAGCATGGAGGCCTTGTGGTTGGACATGCGTAGGGTGATGGTGTCTCCCAAAGTAAGACCATTGGCCTGGGCCAGGTCCTGGCTGAGGAGAGCGCCGTTGGTGTCCGCTTCGGTGAGGTGCCGGCCTGCCACCAGTTCCAGGTATCCCCCGGCGAAATAACTGTCAAAACGGGTGTTGGTGCTGGCGTAGGTGGCCACCGAGGAGGAGAAGTCGCCGTATCCTGCCAACAGGCTGTCCAACCCGCTTTCACTGCTCTCGGTGTCCAGCAAAGTGAGGGTTT
>NBJMC04201__coassemble_440_pt1 | contig 34833 bp, 31 predicted proteins | sample NBJMC04201__metabat2_high_PE_047 | metagenome-assembled genome bin NBJMC04201
CCGCCACGCTTGGTGTAACGGGTCATGGCCACACGGGCGGCCTCGATCTGGTTGCTGGTGATCCATGCCGGCTCCAGGGCCTGCAGACCAAAATCACCGTAGGTCACGGTGTTGCCGCGGGTGGCCTTGCCCTTCAGGCGGCCACGGTGGACGCGGCGGTATTTGACTCTCTTGGGCAGCAGCATTAGGCTTTGCCTCCTTCCTTGGGAGCAGATCCGCCGGCAGCGGGCCGGGGACCACGGTTGTTGTTGTAACCACCCTGCGGACGGTTGCCATAGCCGGGCTTACGGTCGCGGTTGTAGCCGCCTCTGCCGTCGCGGCGGCGAGGACGGTCGGAGCGCTCCTTGAAGTTCTTGGTGTCCAGGGTGCGGGGGGTGGTGCGGAGGGTCTGGCTGAGAACCTCGCCCTTGTAGATCCAAACCTTGATGCCGATGCGGCCGTAGGTGGTGGCAGCCTCAGCAAAGCCGTAGTCGATGTCGGCGCGGATGGTCTGCAGGGGGATGGTGCCATCGTGATAGCACTCGCTGCGGGCGATCTCAGCCCCGCCCAGACGGCCGGAGCACATGACCTTGATGCCGCGGGCGCCCATCCGCATGGCGCGGCCCATGCTGTTCTTCATGGCCCGGCGGAAGGAGATCCGCTTCTCCAGCTGCTGGGCGATGTTCTCGGCCACCAGCTGGGCGTCGGTGTCGGGGGTCTTAACCTCCACGATGTTCAGAGCCACGGGCTTGCCCAGCTTCTTCTCCAGCTCCAGGCGCAGGCGCTCGATCTCGGTGCCGCCCTTGCCGATGACCACGCCGGGGCGGGCGCAGTGGAGATAGATCTTGATCTTGGCGTTGTCCCGCTCAATTTCGATCTTGGGGATGCCGGCGGAATACAGGGTCTTCTTCAGGTACTTCCGCAGGTTGTAGTCTTCCACGACCAGGTCGCCCACTTTTTCGTTGCGGGCATACCAGCGGGAATCCCAGTCCTTAATGACGCCCACGCGCAGGCCGTGGGGATTTACTTTCTGTCCCATAATCTGCCTCCTCCCTTATTCCTTCTCCGCCACGGCGATGGTGACGTGAGAGGTTCTCTTATTGATGCGATAGGCACGGCCCTGGGCGCGAGGCATGATGCGCTTGATGATGGGGCCGGGGGTCGCAAAGACCTCGGAGACATAGAGCTTCTCGGGGTCCATCTTGTGGTTGTTCTCTGCGTTGGCCGCCGCACTGTTGAGGAGCTTCAGAAGGGGCTCGGAAGCTGCCTTGGGGGTGGTCAGCAGGATGCCGGTGGCCTGGGGAAGGCTCTTCCCGCGGATCAGGTCCGCGACGATCTTCACCTTACGGGGAGAGATCCGCAGATATCTTGCGTGCGCTTTTGCTACCATGTTCTCTCTCCTCCTTACTTACCAGTCTTGCTGCCGGCGTGGCCGCGGAAGGTCCGGGTGGGGGCGAACTCACCCAGCTTGTGGCCCACCATATCCTCGGTGATATAGACGGGCACGTGCTTGCGGCCATCGTGGACGGCGATGGTGTGGCCGACGAAAGCCGGGAAGATGGTGGAGGCTCTGCTCCAGGTCTTGAGCACCTTCTTGTCGCCGGACTCATTCATTTCCTTGACCCGCTTAAGAAGCTCGGGGGCGCAAAACGGGCCTTTCTTGATGCTTCTGCTCATCTTTCACTGCCTCCTTACTTCGCGTTGCGGCGCTTGACAATGAACTTGTCAGTGCGGTGGTTCTTCTTGCGCGTCTTGTAACCCATGGCCGGCTTACCCCAAGGGGTAACAGGGCCGGGACGACCGACGGGGGACTTGCCCTCGCCGCCGCCGTGGGGGTGGTCGTTGGGGTTCATGACGGAGCCGCGGACGGTGGGTCTCCAGCCCATGTGGCGCTTCCGGCCGGCCTTACCGATGGAGATGTTCTCGTGATCGATGTTGCCAACCTGGCCGATGGAGGCCTTGCAGTTGAGGCGGACGATGCGCACCTCGCCGGAGGGCATACGGATCTGGGCCTGGTCGCCCTCCTTGGCCATGAGCTGTGCGGAGGTGCCGGCGGAACGGACCAGCTGGCCGCCCTTACCGGGGTAGAGCTCGATGTTGTGGAGGATGGTGCCGGTGGGGATGTTTGCCAGAGGCAGGCAGTTGCCGGGCTTGATATCCGCCTGGGCGGAGGAGAGGACCTGGTCGCCGGCCTGCAGGCCAACGGGAGCCAGGATGTAACGCTTCTCCCCATCCTCGTACTGGACCAGCGCGATGTTGGCGCTGCGGTTGGGGTCGTACTCCAGGCGGAGCACGGTGGCGGGCATATCCATCTTATCCCGCTTAAAGTCGATGATACGATACTTGCGCTTGTTGCCGCCGCCACGGTGACGGACGGTGATGCGGCCGTAGCTGTTGCGTCCTGCGTTCTTCTTCAGAGTTTCAGTCAGGCTACGCTCCGGCTTGGCCTTCTTATCGATGCCCTCAAACGCAGAGACCGTCATGTTACGGCGGGCAGGCGTTGTGGGCTTGTAGCTCTTAATAGCCATAGTGCATTAACCTCCTTAAGCCATTCCTTCGAAGAACTCGATGGACTTGGAATCGTCGGACAGGGTGACCACAGCCTTTTTCCAGCTGGGCCGGCGGCCGGCGGGATAGCGGCCGGTGCGCTTGAGCTTGCCGGTGACGTTCAGGGTGTTGACCTTGATCACCTTCACGCCGAAGATCTCCTCCACGGCCTTGGCAATCTCAATCTTGGTAGCGTCCTTGGACACTTCAAAGACGTACTTCTTATTCTCGGTATCCGCCATGGACTGTTCGGTGATCACAGGGCGTCTGATGATGTCGTATGCTGTCTTCATGCGAACACCTCCTCGATGATGGCCAGCGCCTTCTGGTCGACGACCAGCTTCTCGGCGTTGACGATGTCGTAGACGCTGAGGATCTTGGCGGTGGTGGTGGAGACACCGGGGATGTTCCGTGCAGACTTATACACGTTTTCATTGACCTCGGGGGTGATGAAAATGGTCTTGCCGGCGCTCACAGCGTCCAGGAAAGCCTGGATGCTCTTGGTCTTGATTTCGTCCAGAGCCAGGTTATCCACCACCAGCAGGTCGCCGCTGGCGGCCTTGGCGGAGAGGGCGGACTTCAGAGCCAGCCGCTTCAGCTTGCGGTTGACGCGGTAGCTGTAATCTCTGGGCTTGGGGGCGAAGACGATACCGCCGTGGGTCCACTGGGGCGCACGGGTGCTGCCCTGGCGGGCATGGCCGGTACCTTTCTGTCTCCAGGGCTTTTTGCCGCCGCCGGACACTTCGGCGCGGGTCAGGGCGCTCTGGGTACCCTGGCGGCAGTTGGCCAGGTGGTTCACCACGACGGCATGGACGGCGGGCTCGTTGGGTTCTACGCCGAAAACGCCCTCGGAGAGTTCCACCTCGCCGACCTGCTGGCCAGCCATATTATAGACGTTTGCTTTAGGCATTTCTCAAACTCTCCTTTCCTTACCGGTTTCTGGCGGATGCCTTCTGGGGATTGGCGCGGGCAGATGCCTTCTGCGGGTTGACGCTGGTGCCGGCCTCGCCCTTCTTCTCCCGGATGGTCTTCACGGTGGACTTCAGGTAGACGATGCCGCCCTTGGGTCCGGGCACGGCGCCGCAGACTGCGATGAGGTTGAACTCGGGGTCCACGCTCACCACGTCCAGGTTCTGGATGGTGACCTGCTCAGCACCCATGTGGCCAGCGCCGATCTTGCCCTTGAAGATCCGGGAAGGATCGGTACCGGAACCCATGGAGCCTGCGTGACGGTGGACGGGGCCGCCGCCGTGGGTCATCCGGCCGCGTCGGGCGTTCCAGCGCTTGATAACGCCCTGGAAGCCCTTACCCTTGCTGATGCCGGTCACGTCGATGTGATCGCCCTTGGCAAAGGTGTCGGCCTTAATCTCGTCGCCCACGTTCATCTCAGCTGCCTTGTCCAGCTTGAATTCCTTGAGCACTTTCTTCATGGGGACTTCCGCCTTCTTCAGGTGACCCTGTTCAGGCTTGGTGAGCTTCCGCTCGGGCACGTCCTGGAAGCCCAGCTGCACGGCGTTGTAGCCGTCCTTCTCCTCGGTCTTCTTCTGCACCACGACGCAGGGGCCTGCTTCGATGACAGTGACCGGGATGACCTTACCGGCTTCGTCAAAGATCTGGGACATGCCGATCTTTCTGCCGATGATGGCCTTTTCCATGTTGGTTTTCCTCCTTATTAAGGTTATTGGTTGGCAAACGTGACCATTGGGCTGTCATTGGTTTGTCAACATGACCCGCCTGTCTCACGATAAGGCGACAGGCAGCGGGTACACATAGTAATGGGTGTCGGTGGGTTTGTCTGGGTCGGGATCAGAGCTTGATCTCGATTTCCACACCGGCGGGCAGATCCAGACTCATCAGCGCTTCCACGGTCTTGGGGCTGGGGTTGTTGATGTCGATCAGGCGCTTGTGGGTGCGGCGCTCGAACTGCTCCCGGCTGTCCTTGTACTTGTGGACGGCGCGAAGGATGGTGACGACCTCCTTCTTGGTGGGCAGGGGGATGGGGCCGGAGACGGTGGCGCCGGTTCTCTTGGCGGTTTCCACGATCTTCTCTGCGCTCTGGTCGATCAGCTGATGGTCATAGGCCTTCAGGCGGATCCGAATCATTTCGTTCTGTGCCATGTTGCTGTGTTCCTCCTAAAAAACATACGAAGTGTCATTGTCTTTGCCACGCTTCGTACGGTGGAGAATCCGATACACTTAACCGTGCGTATCACTCCATAAGCATGAAGAAAACCGGCATACTTCGCCGGCTTTTCCCTCTCCTGTCACGGCGATATACGCCATGCAGCAGATTCTCCAGCCGCCCGATTCACGGACATACTCCGCGGAAGTTACCGGTTTGCACCGCAATCTCCCGCATCATCGCAGACTGCGCCCATTCAGGCGCTCATATATATTACTACAGATTCTCCCCCGTGTCAACCATTTTTTGCTCCCCCACGGGGAAGCATTTCCCACAAAAGGGCCGGGCCCGGCCGCCCTTTTTTTGCCTATCCCTTCACTTTTCCGAAACTGTCGGATAGGCGACAAGGCGCCCGCTCTGTCGGTTGCCTTTTGCCCCGAGCTCTGGTAGGATGACGGAGAAAAGACCGGAGTACGTTTGGATGTGTCCTCCGCCTCTTTTCGATGTACCATCGGAAACGCCTGCGGAACCTCCCGCAGGCGTTTCCTGTCTTGACAGGGCCGCCCTGGGTCCCGTAAGATAATAGTATCCATTCCACCAAGGAGGACGTGCCCATGGACCGCCGAACCGAAGACCTCCGGGTGCTGCGCACCCACACCCTGCTGCTCCGGGCCCTGAGTGACCTGCTCCAGGAGAAACCCTTTGACGAGATCCGGGTCAAGGACCTCTGCCAGCGGGCCATGGTCCACCGCTCCACCTTCTATGCCCACTTCGAGGACAAGCGCCACCTGCTGACCTTCGGGATGCAGGCCTTTCTGGACGACCTCACCGACGGGATGCCGTGCAGCGACAACCCCGCCCCCTTTCGCCAGGCCATCGAGAAGGTGTTCCAGTACTTCCTGGCACGCAGGCAGGAGTATGCCCGGCTCTTCCTGGACCCCCGCAACGCCGAAGCCAAGGAGATTTTCCGGGAGGAGTTTGCCCGAGTGCTCACCGAGCAGACCCTGCACCACCCCGCCTTCACTGCCTACACCCGGGAGGAGATCGTGGTGCTCTGCCAATTCTTTGCCGGGGGGCTGCTGTCTTTGATCACCTGGTGGCTGAAGCCCGGTACCCAGCGTTCGGTGGAGGAGGTGGCAGAGGCTTTCTGCAACGTCTACATCCTCCATGCGCCCATCCCTGTCCCGGAGGCATCCCAGGACACGCCCGCCCCCCAAACCTAAGAGGCCCTCTCTAAAAACAAAGAGAACAGCGCCGCCCCCTGATTGACGGGGGCGGCGCTGTTGGTTTGTTCTGGGCGAACCCACTCCTCAGGCCACGTCTCGGAAGGCGATCTTCCGCCGAGCCAGAACCCAGGAGGCGGCATACAGCACCACGCTGATCCCCGCCACCAGGCTGCCGGAGAGGGGGGTGACCCCCAAGGGGACCACCACGCCGGCAAATATCCCCGCGGCAGCGGGATAGGCCAGGAAGATGGCCAGCACATTCTTTTCCTCGGAGAACAGGAAGCTGCAGGGCAGGGTGACGCTCCCCGCCAGCAGGGCCATGGCCACACTGATGGTCAGGTACAGCAGGGCCTCCTCCCCGCTCTGCCCCCCTTGGATCAGGGAGGCCACCATCCCCAGGACCATGCCCAGCAGCAGCCCCACCCCACTGAGAAGGAGGTAGAGCAGGTACTTGCTGTCCACCACCGCCTGCCGGGCCACGGGCATCACCCGGGACACCTTGTACCAGCCGGAGGCCTTGTCCATGTTAATAGTGGAGACCGAGACCATCCCCAGCATCACCGTGGCAATCACCACCAGGGCCCAGGCCGAGGTCAGCACCGCCATGGCAATGCCGATCACCGCCATGGCCGCCAGCAGGATCCACAGAACGGATCCGATCAGATAGTAGTCCTTGAGCAGCAAACCTTTCATCGTCTCTCCCCTTTCACGTAGAGCAGCATGATCTCGTCCATGGTGGCCGGGTCCACCACCGCCTTGGGGTACTTCCGTCGGGCGGCATCCCGGTCGGCCACCAGGACCTCCCACTCGTAGTCCTGCCGGCGGCAGGCCACCATGTCCGCCGGGTCCAGGTCTGCAAACTGGGCCTGGCCGCACCGGAGCACCCCGTACCGGTACCGCAGCTCGTCCTTGGGCTTACAGAACACCACCCGGCCCTGGTGGAGGAAGACGATGTAATCGGCCACCTTCTCCAAGTCACTGGTGATGTGGGAGGAGACCAGGATGGCGTGGTCCTCCTCCTGGACAAACTCTAGGAAGAGGTCCAGGATATCGTCCCGGACTACCGGGTCCAGGCCACTGGTGGCCTCGTCCAGCACCAGCAGCTTGGCGTGGTGGGAAAAGGCCACCGCCAGGGCCAGCTTCATCTTCATGCCCTTGGAGAGGGCCTTGATCCGTTTGTCCGCCGGCAAGGCCAGCTGCTGCAGCAGGGCAGCGTACCGGTCAGGGTCCCAGGTGCGGTAGATCTTCCCCATCACCCGGCCCAGTTTTCGGGGGGTGAGCATCTCGGGATAGCTGTTGCCGTCAAAGACCACGCCGATCTGGTTGCGGACCCCATCATCCAGGGCGGTGTCCGGCAGGCCCAGCAGTTCCACCGTCCCCCCGTCCCGGCCGATGAGGCCCAGCACCGCGTGGAGGGTGGTGCTCTTACCGGCGCCGTTCTCCCCGATGAGGCCCACAATGGAGCCCTGGGGCACGGTGAAGGAGACCCCGTCCAGGGTGAAGTCCTGGTACCGCTTGGTCAGTCCGTTGACCACCAACGCGTTTCTGTCCATACATCAAACCTCCTGATCCTCGTAGAAGAGCCGCAGCAGTTCCACCAGCTTCTCCACGGGAATGCCGCTGGTTCTGCCGATGTCGGCGGCCTGCTGCAGGTGTTCCTCGGCCTGCCGCTGCTGCTCCTCCTGGTAAAAATCCTTGTTCTGGGCGGAGACGAAACTCCCCCGCCCCACGGTTGTCTCGATAAACCCATCTCGCTGCAGGTCCTCGTAGGCCTTCTGCACGGTGATCACACTGACGTGGATGGACTTGGCCAGGGAACGCATGGAGGGGATGGGATCCCCGGTTTTCAGTTCCCCGCTCATAATCATGGCCTTAATTTGGGAGGTGATCTGTTCGTAGATGGGCTTGCTGGTGTTGCTGCTGATGATGATGTCCACAGCGCCCCTCCTTTGCTCTATAGTGTACTGCAAGTACAAGTACATTATATTCACCCAAGTGTACTTTGTCAACCCCTTTTTTCTCTCCGACAAATCGTTCGTTTTGTGCAGTTATCCGACCCTTTCTCCCCCATGTCCTTTGCCCATCGCTGCCGTTTCCGGTAGAATGGAGGAAAGGAGGAATTCCCATGGACTGGAACCACTACAACGGACCGCAAATGACCCCGGAACAGATCCACGCCTACTTAGACCGCATCGCCTGCCCCGGCCCCATTCCCTTGAACCTTGCGGGGCTCACCCGTCTGCTGCAGGCCCACCAGCAGGCCGTCCCCTTCGAAAACCTGGATGTGTTGGCTGGACGCCCCCTATCCCTGGACCACGAGGCCCTGTTCGACAAGATCGTCCGCCGGCGGCAGGGCGGGCTGTGCGCAGAGCTGAACACCTGCTTCAATTGGCTGCTCTACTCCCTGGGGTTTCCAGTGTTCAGTTACCACGCCAGGATCTGCAATCCCCCTACCATCCTCTTCCGCCGCCACCGGGTGCTGGGGGTGGTGCTGCCGGAGGGGTGCTACACCGTGGATGTGGGTTTCACCCTGGAAAATGCCCGCTGCCCCCTCCGGTTGAAAGCAGACTTGGTCCAGAGCGACGGAGCCTGCCAGTACCGCTACCGCCGGGACCCTTTCTACGGCTGGCTCCAACAGCAGCGGCTGCCCGGCGGCCCCTGGACCGATGTGTTGGGCTTTACCCAGGAGCCCCAAGTGGACCAGGACTTTGCCCCCATCCTCTTCTACTTCGCCCACAGCCCGGACTCCAACATGAACCAGTTTGCCCGGGTCTCCCGCTACACCCCCCAAGGCATTTTGGCCATCCGCCGCCACCTCCTCCAGGAGGAAGTCCAAGGGCAGGTGGTGTCCGCCCGGCCCCTCTCTCCCCAGGAGGAGGGGGAAGCCATCCGAAGGGTGTTTCACCTGGACCCCACGGGGATTTCTTTGACGCCGTAATCGCCAGCCCCTTCCCCCATCCCGGAGGAAGGGGCTTTGGATTTCCCGACAGATCCCCGCCCCTGTCGGATAACAGACACCTTCCCCCTTCTGTTCGTTGCCCCCCATCCCCCTTCTTGCTATCATAAAAGCAGATAGTCTGGCCCTGTTCGCCAGAGTTCATCCAGAAAAGGAGGCGACGTTCGTGTACGAACACTACGAAAACTATGACCGGTACATCCCCGATGTGATGCTGAAAAAGCACCGAAAGCACGAGGAGTACCTCAGCGACAAATACAAGGGCATGACCCACCAGGAGATCTACCAGAGCAAGCTGGGCACCGTGGAGGACGCCATCGGCCTCATCGACAGCGGAGACTGCATCGTCTGGTCCATCCACGCCAGCGAGCCCCGGCTCTTCCTGCGCAACCTCCACCGGATCGCCGACCGCATCGACCCCAAGAACCCGGTGGAGCTGTGGTCCTGCGTGGCCCGGTGGGGCCCAGAGTATCCCGTCCACACCGACCCCTCCCTGAAGGACAAGTTCCACCACCAGACCTTCTTCTACGACCCCAACTTCCGGAAGATCCACCCCTCCGGCATGAGCAGCTACTTCCCCATCCACCTGCACAACTACGGCCAGGAGCTCCACCGCTGCAAGCGGCCCAACGTGGCGGTGGTGTGCGTCTCCCCCATGGACGAGCACGGCTACTGCTGCGTGTCCTGCGACCTGCAGTGGGAGATGGAGTCCTTCTACTCCGCCGACAAGATCATCTATGAGGTCAACCCCCATATCCCCCACCTGCCTGGGGACTGCGCCCTGCCGGTGGCCATGGCCGATGTGATTATTGAGTCCGACCTCTCCCTGTATGAGCTCCAGGATCCCCCCATCGGGGAGGCGGAGAAGGCCGTGGCCGGTTATGCCGCCGAGATGGTCCACGACGGGGACTGCATCCAGCTGGGTTTCGGCGGCATCCCCAACGCCATCGGGTTCGAGCTGATGAACCGCCACGACCTGGGCATCCACACCGAGCAGATCGGCGCCTCCATGGCCCGGATGATCCAGCAGGGCGTGGTGACCAACCGGTACAAAAACCTGGACAAGGGGTGGTCCGTGGGCGCCTTCATCATCGCCGACAACTTCACCTATGAATACCTGAACAACCACCCCCGGGTGATGATGCGCCGGGGCCGGTACACCAACGATCCTATGATCATCGCCCAGCAGGACAACATGGTGTCCATCAACGCCGCCCTGCAGATTGACCTCACCGGCCAGGTAGCCGCAGAGGCCCTGGGGTATATCCAGTGGTCGGGCACCGGCGGGGCCACCGACTTCGCCTACGGGGCCTACCACTCCCGAGGCGGCCGGGCCATGCTGTGCCAGATCTCCACTGCCAAAAAGGGTACTGTCAGCCGCATCGCCCCCATCCTGGACCCCGGGTCCATTGTGTCCGTGTCCCGGAACCTCACAGACATGGTGATCACCGAATACGGCGTGGCCAAGCTGCGGGCCCGCACCGTGAAGCAGCGGGTGGAGAACCTCATCGCCGTAGCCCACCCCGACTTCCGGGCGGAGCTGCGGAAGGAGGCCAACAAGTATATGTATTTCTGATCCCATCCTATCCCCGGCCCTCTCGGCGATTCCCGTAGATCAGAAAAAGCAGCGCCCGCGCAGAAACTGCGCGGGCGCTGTTTTGGTGTTCCGTTTAAGAGAGGTCAATGGCATCGCCCCCCAGGCTGACCCGGTTGTGGGGGGCCAACCGCTGGCAGAGGGCTTGGATGGCCAGCAGGCGGGGGTCCCGCCCTTTCCGACTGGCCAGGCCGGGGAGGGGGTAGTCCTCCCCAATCATCTCGTACTTACTCTCCCCCAGGTTGTGATAGGGCAGGAGGTTCAGTTCCGGGGTATTCTCCAGCCCCGCCACGAAGCGGGCTCCGGCGGCCACCGCCTCGTCGTCGTCGTTGTACCCGGGGATGAGGGGCATCCGGACGATCACCTTGCCCCCCCGGCGGGGGAGTTCCCGGCAGAGGCGGGTGAGGTTGTCCAGGATGACCCCATTGCCCACCCCGGTCATGGCCTGGTGCCGGGTGCTGTCCATGTGCTTGAGATCCACAAACACCGTGTGGCAGTACTGGGCCACCTGCCAGAGGTGGTCCCAGGGGGCGTAGGCGGAGGTCTCGATGCAGGTGTTGAGGTAGTTGGTCCGGCACAGCCGGAGGGTCTCCGCCGCCACCTCGTATTGGAGGAGGACCTCCCCCCCAGAGAGGGTGACCCCACCTCCGCCCTTGCGGTAGAAGGCGGCGTCCTTGGCCGCCTCCTGGTACAGCTGACGGGCGGTGTAGGTCTGACCGGAAAGGGTCCTTGCCCCGCCGGGGCAGGCGGGCACGCAGGCGCCGCAGGCGGTGCAAGCGGAAAAGTCCACCGCCACCTTCTCCCCAGGGGCCACGGTGTTCACCCCTTGGGGACATGACTCCACACACCGCCCACACCCGGTACACTTGGCGGGGTTCACCACCAACTGCGGCCGGGCGGCCAGCCCAAAGGGATTGCTGCACCACCGGCAGCGCAGAGGGCACCCCTTGAAGAAAATAATGGTCCGAATCCCCGGCCCATCGGCATTGCGAAACCGTCCAATGTCAAACACAACCGCCGTCTTTTCCGCCTGCATAGGCACGCCCCTCCTTCCTATCAGCCCCCGCTTTCACGGGGCCCTTCGGAGAATTTTGGCCGCCGCAGCGGCCAAAACAAAGTTCTATCCATGAAATGCCCGGCTTGGCCGGGCATTTCATTCCCCTCGCCCCGAGAGTGCCAGCACCGCTGGCGCGGGTCGGGGCGCAGTCCCCAAGTTTGGGAGCCCAGCGCAGCGGATCCCAAACTTCTTTCTTAAAATGTGTGCTCCGTCCGATTGATGATGTCATCCTGGACCCGCTCGGCAATGTCGGTCCAGTACACGCTGTAGCCGGCCACCCGCACCATGAGGGTGGGATAGTTCTCCGGGTGGGCCTTGGCGTCGATGAGAGTCTCCTTGTTGATGGTGTTAAACTGCACATGGTAAACGCCGTAGTCGTTGAGCATGGTGCGCACCAGGTTGGTGAAGTTGCGCATCCCCGCCTCCTTGTACACCGGCTCCACATAGGTGGCCTCGGGGCAGTTGAGGGGCACGTCACGGATGGTGGTCATGAGGATTCTCCTTTCCTTGGGATGGGTTCCCTTCTAAATAGGTTATTAAGGTAGTTGGACACTGGCCAGCGCTCACTGCTTTTCCATGAGTTCGGACTGGCTGATCCACATGTTCAGCAGGGTGCCGTTGGTGTACACCGGGAAGTCCAGCTTGCCGTAGCTCCGGGCGGCAGCGGTGGGGCCGTGGGTGTCGGCCTGCTGGGTGGCGGACATAGTGTCCGACAGGGGCATCCCCGCCAGGCGGCCGTTGGGGGTGGCCCCGGTCATGGCGCCGTAGCCCACGTTGGACTGGACCATCTGCACCGCCGCGTCGCAGTAGTGGCCCCGGTACATCTTCAGACCCATGGTGCACTGGGCGAACCACTCCCACAGGTCGGCGGCAATGTCGTCGGCGAAGTCGTCGTCGTTGCCGTACTTGGGGGCGGCCTGAAGCTGGATGCGCAGGTCCTCATACCCCTGGAAGTTGGCCATGCAGGCGTCCCGCACCTGGGCCAGGGTGGCCTTGTGGTCGGTGTAGACCACCTTCTTGATGGCGGCCACGGAGTCCACCATGGTGCCAAAACCGCTCATGTTCATGGTGGGGCCCACGTTGACCTTGGCCCCGCCGGCGGTGGCGTCCTTGGCCTTCTCCAGGGCGCCCTCCAGCAGGACGGTGAAGGTGGGCAGGTTAAACTGCTCGGCCAGGAGCTTCTCGCACACCAGGAGGTTGGCGTGGGCCTCGTCGATGGCGTACTTGATCTGGGCCTTCACAGCGGCGTAAAACTGGTCAAAGGTCTCGAAGGTCTCCGGCGCGCCGCTCTCGTAGGTGAGGAGCTTGCCGGCGAACATGTTGTCCGTCCCCTCAGGCATGATGCCGTTGGTCACCGCCATGAGGGTGGCCCCGGCCACGTTGATGATGCCGGAGTCGGTGTGGCCGTACTGCAGCCCCTCCGCCCCTGGCTCCACGCAGCCGATGGGGGAGCCGAACTTCAGAATGTCCTTTCGGGTGTAGTTGGAGTACCCCTCCGGCCCGCCGGCCCGGTGCTCCAGCATGGCGTACAGCCCCTCGCAGTTGAAGAAGGAGGGGTGGCCCATGCCCTCGGCGGCCAGTTCGCAGGCCTCGTAGAGGAGGGAATCCGGGGTCTTCTGGTGGAGCAGGATGCTCACCGCGGGAGAGGTGGTCTTGGCATACCGCATGGCCCGCAGGCAGAGGTAGGACAGCTCGTTGCTGGCGTCCTTGCCGTTCTCGTCCAGGCCGCCCACGTCCAGGTGGGGGTAGCGGTAGTAGCCGCCGAAGATGTAGGCCATCTGGGTGGACTGGAACCACACGTTGGAGGTCACCCGGATGTAGAGTTCCTCGATGAGCTCCATTGCCTTTTCCGGGGTAAGGATGCCCTTTTCGATGTCCGCTTTATAGTAAGGATACATGTACTGGTCAAACCGCCCCCAGGTGATGGAGGGGCCGGCCCCTTCCACAAAGAGGAAGAAGCACACCGCCCAGGCAGTCTCACAGGCGTCGTAGAAGGAGGTGGCAGGGCCCCAGGGCACCCGCTGCATCATGGCGGCCATGTTCTCCAGCTCCTGCTTGCGGGCGGGGTCCTTCTCCTGGGCGGCCTTTCGGGCGCAGGCGGCGGACATCCGCTCTCCCCAGTCCCGGATGGCTTCCAGGACCTCGATGATGCCGGTGTAGAAGATCTTCTTGTCGATGGAGGCCGGGTCGTTGGGGTCCAGGGCGGCCAGGAGGGCCTTGGCCTTCTCATAGTACTTCACAAAGCCGTGCTGGATCACGTCGGTCCAGGCGGGGATGAAGTGGGAGCCGTTGGCGCAGAGGTAGTTGGACACGTCGGACACCCCGCCAAACTGGCCCCGGTTCCACTCCTCCTTGCTCACGTAGTGGCCCCATTGGACGGCCATGGTCTTGTCCTTCCAGTAGGGCAGGAGGTCCTCCTCCAGTTCCTTGTAGTCCTCGTCGGTGATCTCGAAGGGGTCGTAGGTCCGGTCCCGGAGGTTGGGCAGGTCGTCGGCCAGCCAGTGGGCGTGGAGCTCAATGGCGAAGTTGGCCCCCCGGATCCGCTTGGTGGGCCAGCCCACCAGCTGCTCGTAGTCATAGACGTTGTCGGTGAGGGTACGGTAGACCTCGGCGGAGGCCTTGTACCGCCGCATGAGACTAGGCATCCCCTCGGTGGCCCGGTATACCTTGGTGTAGGCCCGGGCCCGGGTGATGTCCACATTGGGGCGGTTGGCGTGGAGCATTCCGTTGAGCTCCTGAATGCGTTTCGTGCTGCCGACTTTGGCGACGGTGCCGGCACGGAGTTGGTTGCCTAAGGCGGCGCCAGCGGTGGGTGTGGTCATAGCAATGCTCCTTTCGTAAGGGAGGGGGACACCCCTCCTCTGTCTATGGGATGGAAGCGACGGGGGGCATGGGCCTCAATCCAAGGTCCCCTTCCCTGCCCAGGCCTGGACCTGGGCGGCATCGTGGCCGAAGAGAAGGGTGGCCTGGTACTCCGCCGCCAGGGCCTGCACCCGGCGGCGGTTGGCATGGAAGGCCGCCTCCACCGCCGGGGCGGCGGTGCCCGGGGGCAGGTCGTGCTGGTAACTCTCCGCCGTGGCCAGGGTGTCGCTGGTGGTGAGGAGGGTGCCGTGGTGCTGGGTCTTGAGGACCATCCCCAGAACCCCAGGGGTGTGGGCCTGCTGGACAAAGAGGCCCAGGTCCTCAGCCAGCCAGGTGGTGTCCCGGATGGTTTCAAACCGGATCCCCGGCAGGTCGAAGAGCGCGCGGATGTAGGGTCCTTTCTGCCCGGTGGTGACGCTCCACCACGCCTGCTTCAGATCCGCCTCGGCCACCAGGACGTGGCGGAGGGCCTGGGTGCCCGCAAAGGCCGCCAGGCCCCCGGCGTGGTCAAAGTGGAGGTGGGAGAGGATGAGCTGGTCCATGTCCCCCGGAGTCAGGCCCACCTGGGCCAGGGCCTCCTGGATGGGGACGATCCCCCGGATGGGGTAGTCGTACAGGACTCGCTGCATCTCCCCCTGGAGGAAGGCGGGGCTGTGGCCGGTGTCGTAGAGGAGGTTGCCCAGGGTGGGGTGGCGGATCAGCACCGCCCAGGCGGGGGAGAAGAGCATCTCCTCCGGGTCCTGGCACCGGACCAGCCGGTGTTTGGGAAAGTCCATGCCCCCCAGGGGCAGGATGCGCACCTCCATGGCGTCAATCGATGACCCCTTGGCCCGCCCAGTCCAGGATCTGGTCGATGTCGTGGCCGAAGAGAAGGGTGGCGTTGTAGTTCTTTTCCATGGCCTTGATCCGCTCCAGGTTGTCGTAGAACTCGTCGGTGGTGGCATTGATGGTGCCCCCAGGGGGCAGGGCCTGGCGGTAGCTGTCAGCGGTGTAGATGGCGTCACTGGTGGTGAGAATGGTGCCGTGGTGCTCGGTCTTCAGGATCAGGCCGATGACCCCCGGGGTGTGGGAGGCCTGGATGAAAAGGCCCAGGTCGTCGGCCAGCCAGGTGGTGTCGTGGATCGTTTCAAACCGGATGCCCTCCACGTCGAAGAGGGAGCGGATGTAGGCCCCGTTGTTCCCCGTGGTCACCGCCCACCAGGCCTGCTTCAGGTCGGCCTCGGAGACCAGGACGTGGTCGATGGCCTTGGTGCCCACGAAATGCTGCAGGCCTCCGGCGTGGTCGAAGTGGAGGTGGGAGAGGATGAGCTGGTCAATGTCCCCAGGGGTCAGGCCCTCCTTGGCCAGGGCCTCCTCGATGGTGATCATCTCGGTGATGGGGTAGTTGTGGAGCATCTCCGGGGTGTAGGTCTTTAAGAAATCCGCACTGTTGCCGGTGTCGTAGAGGATGTTCCCCAGGGTAGGGTGCTGGATCAGCAGGGCCACCGCGGGAGAGACCACCATGGTGGCCTCATTGTCACATTCTACCAGACGAAACCGGGGAAACTCCATCTTCCCCAGGTATAATACACGAAGTTTTAGTCCCATGGTCTTGTTCTCCTTCCTATGGGCAGGGTAAGGGCTATAGGTTCATTGAACCCCATTCAGGGGGAAAAATCAATCCACAAAACCCCATGGATTCATTCCTTTTTCGCATGAATCGGCGGGATTGCGCGGAAATTTCGATGGATTCTTATTTCCCCAGATAGCCGCCGTCCACCGGCAGGATGGCGCCGGTGACATAGGCCGCCGCCGGGCTGGCCAGGAAGACCACCGCCCCCTGGAGGTCCTCCGGCTGGCCCCACCGGTGCATGGGGATGCGGCCGGTGATCTCTGCATACTGGGCGGGGTTCTTCCCCTGCATGTCTGCGGTGAGCTGGGTCACCATGTATCCCGGAGCGATGGCGTTGACGTTGACCCCCGCCCCGCCCACTCGTTGGACAGGGCCTTGGTGAGTTGGGCCACCGCCCCCTTGCTGGCGGCGTAGGCGGGAATCTGCTCGCTGCCAAAGAAGGAGGTCATGGAGGCCACGTTGATGATCCGCCCGCCCCCCTGGGCCAGCATGGTTCGCCCTGCCAGCTGGGCCAGGCGGAAGACCGCGTCCAGGTTGATCCTTAGAATCTGCTGCCACCGCTCCGGGGGGAAGTCCTCTGCCGGGCAGCGGTACTGGATCCCCGCGCCGTTGACCAGGATGTCCACCCGGCCCCCTAAGGCCGCCAGGGCCCTGTCATAGAGGGCGGGGATGCCCTCCCAGTGGCTCAGGTCCCCCTGGACCCCGTGGACCGGGGCCCCTTGGGCCCCCAGCCGGGCGGCCGCCTCCCCCACGGCGGGGAACCGGTCCACCAGCACCACCTCGGCCCCGGCCAGGTGGAGCCCCTCCGCCATGGCGTAGCACAGGCCAGCAGCCCCGCCGGTGACCATGGCCTTCTTTCCATTCAATTGGAACCATTGCATGGCGTCGATCATGTTAAGTTCCCTCCTGTTCCATCTCTCCCAAAACCTGGTCGGCCACCGCCAGGGTGCGGCGGATGTCCTCCTGGGTGTGGGCGGTGGAGAGATACTCCCGCCCCCGGCGGTCGGTGAAGCGGACGCCGTAATCCTCGCACCCGGCCACGAAGCGCTGGTAGGCGGCCAGGTCGGCCTGGGTGAGCCAGTCCCGGAAGTCCCCCAGGTCTTGGGTGTAGCCAAAGCCCAGGACGAAAATACTCCCCAGGTGGCGGAGGTAGAGTTTGCGGCGGTACTTCTCCCCCAGGGCCTGGAAGCCGTCCTCCAGCTGCTGGCCCAGGGCCTCCAACCGGGCATAGACCCCAGGCTGGGAGAGTTCCTCCAGGGTGGCCAGGGCGGCGGCCACCCCCACGGGGTTGCCGTTGAAGGTCCCCGAGGCAGGCACCCCGCAGTCCATCACGTCCCGCCGGCCCACCACCGCCCCGAAGGGGTACCCGCTGGCGATGGCCTTGGCGAAGGTGGCGATGTCCGGCGTCACCCCGTAGTAGGCCTGGGCCCCTCCCAGGGCCAGGCGGAAGCCGGTGATCACCTCGTCAAAGATCAGCAGCACCCCGTGGCGGCGGGTGAGCTCCCGCACCCCCGCCAGGTAGCCGGGCTGGGGGAGGATGGGGCCGGAGTCACACATGCAGGGCTCCATGAGGACGGCGGCGATCTCCTCCCGCCGCTGGGTGAGGGTCCGGTCCAGGGCGTCCAAATCGTTCCAGGGCAGGAGGATGAGGTCATCCGCCGAGGACAGCCGCTGGCCCTTGGTGGGGAGGATTTTTCGGGGGTTCTCCCGGGGGCCCAGGTCGGCCACGGTGTCCGCGTCGATGCTCACCTTCTCCTCATCGGACCAGCCGTGGTACTGGCCCTCGAACTTGACGATTTTGTACCGCCCGGTAAAGGCCCGGGCCAGGCGGAGGGCGTACATCACCACTTCCGTGCCGGAGTTCTGATAGACCACCTTCTCCGCCGCAGGGATCACCTGGGTGAGCCGGCGGGAGAGCGCCCCCAGTTCCGGCGTAGGCGCGGAAAAGTGGGTGCCCCTCTTCAGCTGTTCCGCCACGGCCCGGTCTACCGCCGGGGGGCAGTGGCCCAGGAGCATGGGGCCGAAGCCCAGGATGTAGTCGATGTACTCGTTGCCGTCCACGTCGTAGAGTTTGGAGCCCTTCCCGTGGGTCATGGCGATGGGGTAGTCCCGGTAGCTGGGGACGTGGAAGGAACTGCCTACCCCGTCCACCAGGTAAGGGAGGGTCGCCTGGTAGAGCCGGCGGGAGCCTTGGGTGTGGTATTTTTGCATGGAGCACCTCCTGCCCGGGGCCTGCCGGCCCCTGTGATTGGTTTCTGCCCTGAGTATACGCCATGGCCCGGCAGGGGAGCAACGGGAGCGGAGAAAATTAGCCTTCCTGGTTTCTCCCCCCTTTCCCCTTGTTTTTTGCGCAAGATTCCCAATTTTATCCAAGAAAGCCCTTCCTATTTGGGCACTTCCCCCTTTTGCAATGAGAAAAGCGTTGTGATCGGATCACAACGCTTTTCTCAGTTTTTTGTGATAAAATCATAAAGCTTCCGCCCCAGCATCACCTGGAAGAAGTCCTCACTCTGGCCCAGGTCCCGGTGCAGGAGGGACTGGATCTTCCTCAGGCGGTAGTGGAGGGTGTTGGGGTGGAGGAACATGGCCTGGGCCGTGGCCTTGGCGTTGCCGTTGTGGTCCAGGTAGCAGATCAGGGTGTCCAGCAAGGCCTGGTGCTCCGGCTGCAGCAGGGGGCCCAGCAGCCGCTCCGCCATGGCGGCCAGCTCCTCCCGGGTCCCTCCGCGCTGGAAGAGGCGGCGGTCCACCAGGTCATCATACCAGGTCACGGGCCCGCCCCGGCGCTGGGGGTGGGCCAGAGCCTGACGGGCCTGGTCGGCGCTGGCCCGGCAGGTCCGGAAGTCCCGAAAAGCTGCCCCCACCCCCACCTGGAGGGCGGGGAAGTAGGCAGACTGGGGCAGGGCCGCCGTCACCGCCTCCAGGCGCTGGGGCAGAGCTGCCGGCCGGCCCGGAGGATCCTCCGCCAGCCAGAGGATGGTCTCCCCGGCCACTGTGAGGTATCCCGGGTCCCCCAGACGGTCCAGCACCTGGCGGAGGTAGGCCGCCCCCTGGGCCAGCCAAGCCTCCTCCGTCTCCTCCTCGTAGAAGGGCGTCACCGGCAGGGGCGTCCCCGGCAGCCCCGGGCGGAAGAGGACCGCCCGGAAGGTCCGCCCGCCCCCCAGGCCCACCTCGGCCAACCTCTGGAGGCGCTTCTCTGACAGGCGCTTGCCGGTGAGCAGGTCCCGCAGGGCCCCCTCCACCTGGCCGGTCTTCTGCCGCTGCTGGAAAATGGCAAAGGCGATGCTCTGGCTCACATCCACCATCCGCACCTCGGCAGGCATCTCAAACAGAGGCAGGCCCAGCCGGTCCCCCAGGGCCAGGACGCTGGGGGGAATGGCAGGCAGGAAGGTGCTCAGATTCAGCACCACCCCGGCCACCTCCCGGTCAAAGAGGTCCTGGAGCAGGGACAGCAAAGCCCCCTCCCGGTCCCCGGTGACCACCCCGGACAGGAGAATGAGCTCGCCCCCCTTCAGCCAGGCGGTGTACTTGGGTTCCTCCAGGATGTGGACCCAGCGGATCTCGTTGCCCCCGCCGCTGGCCCCGGCCACCAGGCGGAGCCGGTTGGCATAGGGCAGGGCCAGGATGCCCCGGCAGGTCATGGCCATGGCCACCCCCTCCTTTCCATCTGCGTTGGTTCTAGGATACCCCCGTCTCCCCCTCCAACGCAACGGGGCACGGCGGGGGAATCCATTCCTTTTTCTGCGGGAGTGGATTCCTTTTTTGCATGGAATGTGATATACTGATTTTTAAAGAGGGGAGGTGATCCTATGAACATTGATCACTTGCGTTACTTTCTCGTCCTCTCCCAGGAGATGCACTACAGCCGGGCAGCCCAACGGCTGAACATCTCGCAGTCCGGCCTGAGCCACGCCATCGTCACCTTGGAGAAGGAGCTGGGAGTGTCCCTGTTCCAAAAAAGCGGACGAGGCATCGCCCTGGGCCGGTTTGGAGAGGCTCTGCTGCCCCAGGCCCAGCAGATCGTGGCCCTGGCGGACAGCTGCCTGCGCAACTTCCAGATGCTCAAGGACGGGGTGGGGACCATCCGGCTGCAGACCATCCCCCTGCTGGTGATCCCCACCGTCACCCGGCTGTGCCGGCAGTTTATGGGGGAGAACCCAGGGTGTGACTTCACCTTCTCCACCGGCATGTCCCGCCAGGTGTGCCAGGCCCTCACCGAGGGGAAGGTGGACATCGGTTTCTGCTCTAAGATTTACTCCGACCCCCAGCTGGAGTACGCCCCCATCCTCCGCCGGTCCATGGTGGCCGCCGTGCCCCTGGACCATCCCCTGGCCCAGCAAAGCAGCGTCACCCTGGAGGACACCCTCCCCTACCCCCATGTGACCTACTCCTGGCTCAGCGGCCAGCGGGATCCGGTGGAGGCCCTCTTCGCCCCGGTGCGGGACCGGTGGCGTATCGCCTACGAGGTGGAGGATGCCAACTTCATCCTGGAGCTGGTGGCCCAGGGCTTCGGCATCACCGTCCTGCTGGACACCCCGCCGGTCCACCGGCCGGACGTGAAGGTCCTCCCCCTCACCCAGCCGGTGCAGACCGGGGACTTCTACATCGTCCGGCGCAAGCCGCCCCATCCCCTGGCCAACGTGGACCGGTTCTTTGACTTCTGCGTGGAGCAGGCCCGCCACCCGGCCCAGGACCTGCCCCCGGTCTCCCTGCCGGCGTCGCCGGCGGAGTGAGGGTTCCAAATCCAAAGAACGCCCCCGATGGGAAGCCAATGCTTCCCATCGGGGGCGTTTTGCGGTTTCCTAGGAACGGCGGGGCTTACAGCTTGGCGTAGGCCGCGGCGGTCTGGGCGGCCAACTTGGCGTTGTTGAACACCAGCTGGATGTTGGCCTCCAAACTGTCTCCCCCGGTGATCTCCTTGACCTTGGCCAGGAGGAAGGGGGTGGTCTCCTTGCCGTGGATGCCCTTCTCCTGGGCCTCGGCGATGGCCTGGTCGATGACGGCGTTGATGGCCTGGGCGTCCATGGAGTAGGCCTCGGGGATGGGGTTGGTCACCAGGATGCCCCCGTGGAGGCCCAGGTCGTGCTGGGTCTTCAGCACCTTGGCCAGCATCTCGGGGCTGTCCACCCGGTAGTCCACCTTCAGGCCGGAGGTGCGGGTGTAGAAGGCGGGGAGCTCCTCGGTCTGGTACCCCAGGACGGGGACCCCCTTGGTCTCCAGGTACTCCAGGGTGAGTTTCAGATCCAGGATGGCCTTGGCCCCGGCACAGACCACCATCACGTCGGTCTGGCCCAGCTCCTCCAGGTCGGCGGAGATGTCCATGGTGGTCTCCGCCCCCCGGTGGACCCCGCCGATGCCCCCGGTGGCGAAGAGCTTGATCCCCGCCATGTGGGCGATCATCATGGTGGTGGCCACGGTGGTGGCCCCGTCGGCCCCCTGGGCCACCAGGACGGACAGGTCCCGGCGGGAGGCTTTGGTGACCTTCTGCCCCTGCTTGCCCAGGTACTCGATCTCCTCCGGGGTGAGGCCGGCCTTCAGGCGGCCGCCCAGGATGGCGATGGTGGCGGGAATGGCCCCGTTGGCCCGGATGATCTCCTCCACCTTCAGGGCGGTCTCCACGTTCTGGGGATAGGGCATGCCGTGGGAGATGATGGTGGACTCCAGGGCCACCACGGGCTTGCCCTGGGCGATGGCCTGGGCCACCTCGGGCTTGACGTCAAGATAGGGAATGCTCATATCTGCTCCTCCTGTTCTTCCATGCGCCGCTGGACCGCGTCGGCGGACAGGGCGGGATTGATGGTTTTTTCTCCTTCCACCGCGATGGACGCGGCGGCGTTGGCCGCCCGGGCACTGTCGGCCAGGGACTTCCCCTCCAGAAAGGCCCAGGCCAGGGCGGCGGCAAAGGCGTCCCCCGCGCCGGTGGCGCTGCGCACCTGGGCCGGGCAGCAGGGGAAGCAAACGTCTTCGGTGTGGTCGGCGGCGAAGACCCCGTCCTCCCCCAGGGAGATGAACACCCGCTGCAGCCCCGTGGCCAGCAGCCGCTGGGCCGCCTGGCGGGCGGAGGCCCGGTCGGTGATAGCCACCCCGGAGAGCAGCTCCGCCTCCAGCCGGTTGGGCTTGAGGGTGTGGAGCTTGCCCAGGATGGGCCGGACCTTCTCCGCCTTCACCGTGGACACCGGGTCCACCAGCAGGGGGGCGGTGCAGTGGTGGGCCAGATAGGCCAGGGCCTCCGGGGAGAGGTTGGCGTCGGCCACCACCAGGGCCGCCCCGTTGAGGAAGGCCAGGTGCTGGCTGAAATACTCCGGGGTGAGGGCGTCGTAGATGCCCATGTCGGACACCGCCAGGGCCATGTCCCCCGTCTCGTCGCTGAGGAAGAGATAGGTGGAGGTGGTCCCCCCGGGGACGTGGAGGGCCCGGCTCAGGTCGATGCCCAGCCGCTCGCAGGAGTCGGCCACCTGGCCGGCGTGGGGGTCCTCCCCCAGGGCGGTGAGGAGGGAGACCTTCACCCCCAGCAGCCGCAGGTTGTGGGAGATGTTCCGCCCCACGCCCCCCATGCTCACGGTGACGGTGCCGGGGTTGGAGTCCCGCCCCACCAGGGGGCCGGCGGACTGGCCGCCGATGTCCACGTTCACCGCCCCGGCCACGGCCACATAGCCGCTGTCGGGGAGGATGTATCCCTTCCCCAGGATGCAGCCCTTCTTCATCAGGTTGGAGATATGCACCCCCACCGAGGAGCGGGTGATCCCCGCCCGCTGGGCCAGGTCCTCCTGGGAGATCATGGGGTCCTGGCGGATCCACTCTAAGATCTGCTGTTCCCGCTGGGTCACGGTCTCACCTCCATAAGCAAACGCTTAGTCTCTAATCGTGCGCTTATTCTACCACAGATTATCTCTTTGTCAAGGGGGAGATTTTTGACCCAGGGGTGGGGGGCCATCTCAGTAGGCGGGCCCTGTGCTGGTGGTTTCCCCCTGCCGACAACCACGCGGCCGCCCTTCTTTTTGCTTTGGGCAGAACGCCTGCCGCCAGTTTCCCCTGCCGGCGGTCATACCGGTTGATCCCATCCTTGCTCTGTGCCTTTCTTCCTCTAACCCGGTCTGCTATCTTCTGCTGTGCTGCTCCGCTCTCCCAGAGCAGGATTGCCGCTGGCCCTGCCATCCCTCTGGGGCATACAATCGCCCCCTGTATCGGTTGTTTTCCTATACAGGGGGCATTTCGTCTATGGACCATTGTTCACTGGACCGGTTCCCTGGTCAGCACCTGGCGGGGCGTTCTGTTGCATCCGCTCATTGGCCGCTGGCACCGTAGTTGGACAGCACCCGGGCAGAGGGATCGTCCACCGCGCACCCGGCCCAGGACGGGTTTGGCATCCAGAAGGCAGGGATCATCCCCCCCTGGCCGGGATAGTGCTGTTCAAAGATCTCCCGGTACAGCAGGCTCTCTTTGGTGAAGGGGGTGCCGTGGGGGTACCACAGCCGGCGGCGCTGGAATTCCTCGTCGGTGTAGTGGGCCTCGGCATAGGCCTTCAGGTCGTCCACCATGGAATGGCCCACGGCATCGGAGAAGGCAGCCTTCTCCCGCCACAAAATCCCGTCCGGGAGGAGGCCCTCTCCCTGGAAGGCCTTGCGGAGAAGGTACTTGCCCACCCCGTGGCGGTTGCGTTTCCACTTGGGGTGGATGGACATGACGTAGCGAACCAGGTCGCTGTCCCCAAAGGGCACCCGGCCCTCCATGGAGTTGGCGGCGATGCACCGGTCCGCCCGGAGCACGTCGTAGGTGTGGATCTCATCCACCCGCTTTTTGGCCTCCCCCTGGAAGGCCTCGTCGCTGGGGGCGAAGTCGGTGTACTTGTAGCCGAAGAGCTCATCGGAGATCTCCCCGGTCATCAGGACCCGGAGGTCAGTGGCCTCCCGGATCTTCTTGCAGCACAGGTACATCCCCAGGCTGGCCCGGATGGTGGTGATGTCCCAGGTGCCCAACAGGGCCACCACCTCCGGCAGGGCCTCCAGCACCTCCTGCCGGGTCATGGTGAAGGCGGTGTGGTCTGCGACGAGATACTCCGCCGCCTGCTGGGCGTACTTCAGGTCGATGGGGTCGGTGTCCATGCCAATGGCGAAGGTGCGGATGGGTTTGCCCAGGAGCTTGGCGCTGATGGCGCACACCAGGCTGGAGTCCAACCCTCCAGACAGGAGGAACCCCAAAGGGGCGTCGGCATCCAGCCTGGCCTGGACAGAGCGGACCAGCAGGTCCCGGATCTTCCGGCAGGCGGTCTCCTCATCGTCGGGGCTGAACTGGGTCACCGTGGTCAGGTCGATGTACCGGTGGAAGCGGCCCCCCTCCCAGTAGTGCCCCGGGGGAAAGGGGGCGATGGTCTGGCACAGGCCCACCAGGTCCTTGGGCTCACTGGCGAAAACCGTCTCCCCGAACCGGTCGGTGCCGTAGTAGAGGGGACGGATGCCCAAGGGGTCCCGGGCGGCCAGAAGGGCATCCTTCCGGTGATCGTACAAAACCAGGGCGAACTCCGACCCCAGCTGGGAGAACATTCCCCGGCCATACTCCCGGTACAGGGGGAGGAGAACCTCGCAGTCGCTGTCGCTGTGGAAGGGATACTTCCCCTCCAGGGACCGGCGCAGCGCCCGGAAGCCGTAGATCTCCCCGTTGCACACAACGTAGTCCCCCTCCAGGGAGAAGGGCTGCATCCCCCGGGGAGAGAGGTCCATGATAGCCAGCCGCTGGAACCCCAGCCAACAGGAACCCACCTGGACCAGAGCCTGGTCGTCCGGCCCCCGGGTGTGGGTAGCGGCAAAGTGGGCCTCCAGCTCCTGCCGGGTCAGTTGCGCGCCTGTGGCGCCAAGAATGGTACACATAAAAAGAACACCTCCGAATGTATGCGCAGCACGTCCTGGAATTTAGGACGAATTGCTGCCATCCGCAGTGCCACCTAACTTACCGTATGCACGGTCACTCCATGGGCTCAAACAAGCCTGGGTGGGATAACGGCCACCAGCCGCCTCCCCTACTCTCCTCCCCTTGGGGTAGATTTCAGTTGGGAGCTCCCGGGGGTTCTTCCCGAGGCCTCTGGTACGGCGTTTCCACTCTTCGCCGCTCACTGGGACTGATCTGCCACGGTACTTTTCCCGCTCATCGCTGCTGGATTTTTTCCTTGCATTCAGTATACGCCGCCGCGGGAAAAAATCAATGGGCGGATTGCACAAAATGAATCAGTTTTTATATTATCTTTCATTTTATTCTTCTGGCATCCCCTTTGACGCAAGGGATCCGTCTCAAATGATTTCTCGCAATTTACTTTCTTGTGGGATAATTTCTCCAGAAACTTCCAAATATATTTCCGCGTTTTTGTTCTATTTCACGAAAGAAATTTGGAATTCTCCATGGAATTGGCGGCTTCTCCCTTGCGCTTTGGGGAAAGTTGCAGTATACTGACTTCGTTGTTATGAAAGTTATATTTAATATTCTTGCAAAATTAACGAAGGGAAGTGCAGCTATGACGTCAAAATTAGCACAGCTCTACGGCTCCATGGTATTCGATGAAGCCACCATGCGGGAGCGCCTGTCCCCAGAGTCTTTCGGCGCCTGGAAGGCCTGCGTCACCGACGGAAAAACCCTGGACGCTCACACCGCCGGAGAGATCGCCGAAGCCATGAAGCAGTGGGCCCTGGAGCTAGGGGCCACCCACTTCACCCACTGGTTCCAGCCCATGACCGGGGCCACCGCGGAAAAGCACGACAGCTTCCTGGACACCGACGGTAGCGGCCAGGTACTGCTGAAGTTCTCCGGCAAGGAGCTCATCCGGGGGGAACCGGACGCCTCCTCCTTCCCCTCCGGGGGACTGCGGAGCACCTTCGAAGCCCGAGGGTACACCGCCTGGGACCCCACCTCCTTTGCCTTTGTGAAGGAGGGTTCCCTGTACATCCCCACCATCTTCTGTTCCTACTCCGGCCAGGCCTTGGACAAGAAGATGCCCCTGCTGCGCTCCATGGAGGCGGTGAGCCGCCAGGCGGTGCGTATCCTCCGCCTCTTCGGGGACACTGAGACCAAACAGGTCACCGCCCAGGTGGGGCCGGAGCAGGAGTACTTTCTCATCGACAAGGCCCTCTACCAGGCCCGGCGGGACCTGCGCCTGACCGGCCGCACCCTCTTCGGGGCCCACCCGCCCCGGGGGCAGGAGATGGAGGACCACTACTTCGGCATGATCAAGCCCCGGGTGGCCCAGTTCATGCAGGATCTGGACCAGGAGCTGTGGAAGGTAGGGGTCCCCTCCAAAACCAAGCACAACGAGGTGGCCCCCTCCCAGCACGAAATGGCCACCATCTACAGCGACGCCAACACCGCCTGCGACCACAACCAGCTGGCCATGGAACTGCTGAAAAAGGTGGCCGACCGCCACGGGCTGGTGTGCCTCATCCACGAAAAGCCTTTTGAAGGGGTCAATGGCTCCGGCAAGCACGACAACTGGTCCCTGGCCACGGACACCGGCAAGAACCTCTTCCAGCCCGGTTCCACCCCCAGCCAGAACTTCCAGTTTCTCCTTTTCCTGGCCGCCTTTGTCAAGGGGGTGGACGAATACCAGGGGCTTCTGCGGGCCTCCGTGGCCTCCTCAGGCAACGACCACCGTCTGGGCGCCCAGGAGGCACCCCCTGCGGTGATCTCGATCTTCCTGGGGGACGAGCTCACCCAGGTGGTTCACGCCCTCTTGGAGGGCACGGACCATGTGGATCTGGGCAAGCGGGTGCTGGACATGGGCCTGGCCGCCTTGCCCCACATCCGCCAGGACAACACCGACCGCAACCGCACCTCCCCCATGGCCTTCACCGGCAACAAATTTGAGTTCCGGATGGTAGGCTCCTCTGACTCGGTCTCCGGGGCCAACATCGTCCTCAACGCCATGATGGCCCAGGAGCTGGAAGGGTTCGCTGACCGCCTGGAAGGGGCCGAAGACTTCCCCGCCGCCCTGGCCGCCCTGCTCAAGGAGACCTTCCAGACCCACCAGCGGATCCTCTTTGACGGCAACGGTTACGACGAATCTTGGGTCCAGGAGGCCCAGGCGCGAGGCCTTCTGGACCTCCCCACCACCCCTGACGCTCTGCCGGAGCTGGTGACTGAAAAGGCCATCGCCCTCTTCCAGCGCCACGGGATCTATGCCCCGGAGGAGGTGGAGGCCCGGTACCACGTGTATGTGGACAAGTACGTCCAGGAGATCCTCATCGAGGCCCGCACCATGGTGGACATGGTGCAGCGGGACATCCTCCCCGCCTGCTCGGGGTACGTCTCCGACCTCTGCCGCCGGGCCCAGGTGGAGCAGGCCATGGGCCTCTCCGCCATCTATGAGACCACCGCAGCCCGCCAGGCCGGGGAGCACATAGCGGCCCTGCAGACCGCCTACCAGGCCCTCCAGGCGGCCATCCAAGCCACCCCTGCCCAGGGCGAACTGGCCATGGTCTTCTGCCGGGACAGCCTCCTGCCCCAGATGACCAAGGTCCGGGCGGCAGCCGACGCCCTGGAGGGCATTGTGGACCGGGCCCGCTGGCCCTTCCCCACCTACGTGGACCTGCTCTTCAGCGAGGGCTGACCCATGGGCAGTGTTCACGAGGAATGCGGCGTGTTCGGCCTCTATGCCCGGAAAAACTTACCGGCAGCGGACTTGGTGATGGGCGGGCTGCTGGCCCTCCAGCACCGGGGGCAGGAGAGCTGCGGCATCGTGGTCAACGACGACGGGGTTTTCTCCACCCACAAGGGGTTGGGGCTTGCAGGAGACGTCTTTTCCCCCGGAACCCTGTCCTCGCTGGGGGAGGGGTTTGCCGCCCTGGGCCATGTACGCTACGGCACCACCGGCCAAACCCACTGCCGCAATGCCCAGCCCATTGTCGTCAACCACATCAAGGGAGCCATGGCTCTGGCCCACAACGGAAACCTCACCAATGCCTACGCGCTGCGGAAGGAATTGGAGCTCCAAGGGGCCATCTTCCACACCACCAGTGACACAGAAGTGATCTCCTACCTCATCACCCGGGCGCGGCTCACCGCGCCCTCCATCGAGGAAGCGGTGTACCAAGCCATGGAGCGGCTGGAGGGGGCCTACTCCCTGGGGATCCTCTCCCCCTCCAAGCTTCTGGCAGTGCGGGATCCCTGGGGGGTGCGCCCCCTGTGCTACGGCCGGCGGGAGGACGGGACCTATGTCATCGCCTCAGAGAGCTGCGCCCTTCCGGCAGCGGGGGCCCGCCTGATCCGGGACGTGGCCCCAGGAGAGATCCTGGTCTTTGACGAATACGGGGTGCGCAGCCTCACCGGCCGTTGCGCCACCCGGCCCCAGGCCACTTGCATCTTTGAATACCTCTACTTTGCCCGGCCGGACTCCGTGATCGACGGGGTCAGTGTCCACGCCGCCCGGACCCGGGCGGGGGCCCTGCTGGCCCAGACCTGCCCCGCCCCGGCTGATGTGGTCATTGGCGTACCAGACTCCGGCCTGGACGGGGCGGTGGGCTATGCCCAAGCTGCCGGGCTACCCTACGCCATCGGCTTTGTAAAAAACCGGTATGTGGGCCGCACCTTCCTCTCCCCTGGCCAGCGGGTCCGGGAGCGGCTGGTGGACGTGAAGCTCAGCGTCATCAGCTCGGCGGTTCGGGGCAAGCGGGTGGTGCTGCTGGACGACTCGGTGGTCCGGGGCACCACTGCCGCGGGGATCGTGGGCAAACTCCGGGCCGCCGGAGCGGCAGAGGTTCACCTCCGTCTCACCGCGCCCCCCTTCCTAGCGCCCTGCTATTATGGCACCGACATTCCCGACGACCGCCAGCTCATCGCCGCCCACCACACCCTGGAGGAGGTCCGAGACATCCTGGGCTGCGACAGTCTGGGATACCTCCCCCGGGCCTGCCTGGGCCGGCTGCTGGGCCCCGGGCACCAGGAGGGATACTGCGAAGCCTGTTTTGGCGGGGTTTACGCCGCCGGCACACCCCAGGTCACAGGAAAAGACCGCTTTGAGCGCAAGCGGTCGGAAGGAAAAGGAGAGGATGATTGAGATGGAAACGAAATACGTGTTTGTCACCGGCGGGGTGATCTCCGGCCTGGGCAAAGGGATTACCGCCGCCAGCCTCGGCCGTCTGCTGAAAAACCGGGGATATAAAGTGGCCGCCCAAAAGCTGGACCCCTATTTGAACATTGACCCCGGCACCATGAGTCCCTACCAGCACGGGGAGGTCTTTGTCACCGAGGACGGTGCGGAGGCCGACCTGGATCTGGGGCACTACGAACGGTTCATCGACGAAAACCTCAACCGGTTCAGCAATCTCACCACCGGCAAGGTCTACTGGACCCTTTTGAACAAGGAGCGCCGAGGGGACTACTTGGGCAGCACCGTCCAGGTGATCCCCCACGTCACCGACGAGATCAAAACCTTCCTCTACGCCGTGGGCCGGGCCGCCGGGGCCGATGTGGTCATCACCGAGGTGGGAGGCACCGTGGGGGACATCGAAAGCCAGCCCTTTCTGGAGGCCATCCGCCAAGTGGCCGCCGAGGTGGGCCCCCGAAACCGTGTCTTTCTCCATGTGACCCCTCTGTTCTACGTCCCCCGCTCCGGGGAGGTTAAGACCAAACCCACCCAGCACTCCGTCAAGGAGCTCCAGAGCGCCGGCATCGCCCCGGACCTCATCATCCTTCGCTCCGACGGCCCGGTGGAGGAGGCGGTCCGGGAAAAGATCGCCCTCTTTTGCAACGTAAAGAAAGACTGCGTCATCCCCAACCGCAGCGTGGAGGAACTCTACGAGGCCCCGGTAATGCTGGAAGAGGCCCACCTCAGCCAGATCGTCTGCCGGGAGCTGGACTTGGACCCCCGCATCCTAGATATGGGGGAGTGGGAAGCCATGCTGGCCCGCATCCGTGCCCGGAAGGGGACGGTCACCGTGGCCCTGGTGGGCAAGTATGTCCGCCTCCACGATGCCTACCTCTCTGTAGCAGAGGCTCTGGCCCACGGGGGCTATCACAACGGCGTAGCCGTAAAGATCCGCTGGCTGGAGTCCGAGGACCTGGCCGACGAGGCCGCCGCGGAACAGGCCCTGGTAGGGGCAGACGGTATCCTGGTCCCCGGGGGATTCGGCAGCCGGGGGGTGGAGGGGAAAATCCTGGCCGCCCGGTATGCCCGCACCCACAAGGTGCCCTACCTGGGCATCTGCCTAGGGATGCAGACTGCTGTCATCTCCTTTGCCCGGGACGTGCTGGGTCTTGCCGACGCTAACTCCGGGGAATTTGCCCTGGAAAGCCCTCACAAGGTCATCGACTTGCTCCCCGACCAGCGGGAGGATCTGCCCAAAGGGGGCACCATGCGCCTGGGGGCCTACCCCTGCCGCCTGGCGCCGGGCACAAAGCTGTCCCAGGTCTACGACGGCGCCGCTCAGGTGGCCGAGCGCCACCGCCACCGGTACGAGTTTGTCAACGCCTACCGCGCCCCCATGGAGGCTGCCGGTCTCCGGGTGGCCGGGGCCTCCCCCGACGGCAGCCTGGTGGAGGCCGTAGAGCTCACCGGCCACCCCTTCTACCTGGGGGTGCAGTACCACCCGGAATTCAAGTCCAGACCGGGCAAGGCCCACCCGCTTTTCGCGGCCTTTGTCCGGGCCTGTCTGGAGGTGAACCACCCATGACCCAACCCATCACCACTCGAGGGGGCTGGAAGGCCCGCCTAGGCCAGATCGCAGACGCCTACCCCCAGGCTGCCGGCCTGCTGCGGAGAGGCACCCTGGCCCGGGACCTGTGGTCCCTCTCCCCCCATAGCCCCACCTTCTGCCGGGATGTGCTGGCCCTGCTCCAGCCCGCCCTGGGGGTGCCGCCCCAGAAGGCCCAGCCCTGGCTGCTGGCCCTCTACCAGCACCTTGCCGACCAGCGCTTCCCCGACGAGGCCCGGGGGCACCCCCGCCGGCCCTTTTCCCCGGAGGAAGCGCTGTACCTAGCCCTGCTGGATCTGGCCCTCCAGCACCGGCCGGACCCCTTCGACCCCCTGATGGACCTGCTCCCCCTTCCTCCGGAGAGCCTGGACCACAGCCCCACGGCGGCAGACTACCAGCGCTTCCTCCAGGCGGCCCAGGAAGAGCATATTCTGGCCCTGTTCACCCTGGGCCGGGAACTTATGCCCTTTGACCCTGCTGCCCACACCATCGGGGTGCACAACGTGGCCCTGCACACCGCCATTCTGGCCCGCCAGGCTGGGCTGCCGGTGGACCTCCCCCTGGTGCGGGCAGCGGCCTTCGGCCACGACCTGGGCAAGTTCGGCTGCCGGGGGGCGGAGGCCCAGCGCATCCCCTACCTCCACTACTACTACACCTGGCAGTGGTTCCGGGAGCACGGCCTGGAGAGCATCGGTCACATCTCCGCCAACCACTCCACCTGGGATCTGGAGTGCGAGAATTTGCCCATGGAGTCCCTGCTGCTGATCTACGCCGACTTCCGGGTCCGGGGTCAGCGGGACGAAAACGGCCGGGAGCACATGGCCATCTACACCCTGGACCAGGCCCGGGACCTGATCTTTTCCAAGCTGGCCGATATGACCCCCGCCAAGCAGCGCCGGTACGAAACGGTCTACCGGAAGCTCCGAGATTTTGAGCACTATCTCCGGGCCCACGGGGTGCCCACCGACCTGGAGGAGGATCAGCTGCGCCCTGTGACCCACACCGACCCCGCCCTCCTCTTCCCCGAGGGGGCCTTAGAGCGGCTGCGGGACCTGACCTTTGCCAACTCCATCCGCCTCATGGCAACCGTAGCAGCCAGCGAACCCTTCGCCCAGCTGCTGGAGCGGGCCAAAGGCGCCAAGAACACCCAGAGCATCCGCACCTACCTCCACCTGCTGGAGGAGTACAACACCTACATGACCGCCTCCAACCGGCGCAAGACCCTGGCCCTGCTCTATGAGCTTCTGATGCATCCGGAGGGAGACGTACGCCGGAAAGCGGGACAGATCATGGGCCAGATTCTGGCCAACAGCGAGATCCAATCCCAGAAGGAGCGCCCCGCCTCCGCCAGCGAGATGCCCCCCGCCATGGTGGAGCTGCTGGAGGAGGCGGTGAGCCTTTGGGAGCACTACATCCTCCAGTGCCTCCACCCCGACCGAAAGGTGGCCGCCAAACACGCCCAGCGGATCGCCAACTCCCTGAAAGTGATCTGCTGCAGCCTCTTCCAGCACTGCACCCGAGAGGAGGCCCAACCCTTCCTACCCCCCCTGCTCCGGCAACTGTGGCAGGCGGAAGGGGCCCGGGAGCAATTTATCCTGGCCGACGCTCTCTGCCAGGTGCCCCTGGCCTGGCTGCCGGCAGAGGTTCTGCCCCCCACCGCAGCGGCCCTGGGGCGGATGCTCCAGGCTGGCCAAGACTCCCTGGCCCTGGCCGCTCTGCGCTGCCTGGAGCAGCTCCGCCTGCAGCGGCCGGAAGACGGGGCGGCGGCCGCCGCCCCCCTGGCGGAGGCCTTCGTCCCCCCGGCGGGGGCCGCCTGGGCCAGGTCCACCCCCACCTCCTTGGCCGCAGCGACAAAGAAGGGATGGCAGATCTGCAGGAGGATCCCCACACCGTCCCCAGTCTGGCCGGAGGCGTCCTTCCCCGCCCGGTGCTCCAGGTGTTCCACGATCTCCAGGGCGTCCTCCACCGTCTGGCGGGAAGGGCGGCCCCATCGGTCCACTACCGCACCGATGCCGCAGGCGTCGTGCCCCCGTTTTTCTGGATTCATTTTGCATATTTGTTCTCTCATAGATTCACATCCCATCCATCAATCTCATAAAAATGGTACTCGCTTCTGGATGGCAAGTCAACCTACCCAGAAGAAGCAGCATCCTTTTTCAGAAGTTTTCACATGGTTTTCCCCTGTATTTCTCACAGTTATATTGCATTTTCTGCACAATTTTCCGCCCTTTTCTGCGATGCGCCCCACCTGTTTACGTGCTCCTTTTCCCCTCCTATCCCTCTCTTTTTTGCATGGCTCCAGGTTGCTCCTTGCGCTTTTAAAGATTCTCCTCTCTAAAAATGCAAAACGCGCGCAGGCAGCTGCCTGCGCGCAGAACAAAAGGTTGCCCCCGCTTCCTGGTCGTAGTGTTCTGGACGGGAGGGCATCGGCTGGTAGCGCCCCCCTTGGCCACCGTCCGGTAGGCCGGCCCATGATCCGGCGGCAGAGGAGAACCCCCTCGATCCGGTTGGTCCACCAGCCGGCGATACGAGCCAAGGCAAAGAGGAGCCAACCCACCGGAAATTCCGGCACGACTGGGGCAGAAATGGGCCTCCCCTTCCCCAGGGCTTGACAGCCCCCGCCAAGTAAGCTATACTACCCCACAGAAAACCTTTGCGTGGATTTTTCCGGATGAGACCAACTCTTACCCTTTTCGCCACACAGCCCCTTCGGCTGTGTGGCGTTTTCTGTCTGCCGGGGCGCCGCGCCATCTTCCCCCTAGGAGGTAGCCTTCTGTGAACGAGACCTTTATGAAAGACCGGCCAGTTCTCCCACTGGTGCTGTCCATGTCCCTGCCCATGGTGCTGTCCATGCTGGTCAACTCCCTGTACAACATCGTCGACAGCTTCTTTGTGGCTCAGATCAGTGAGGACGCCATGACCGCCCTCTCCCTGGTCTACCCGGTGCAGAACCTCATCACCGCCGTGGGGGTGGGCTTCGGCATCGGGATCAACGCCGTCATCGCCTTCCACCTGGGGGCGGGAGAGAAGGACAAGGCCGACCGGGCCGCCTCCCAGGGGATGCTCCTGTCGGTGGTCCACGGGGTGGGGCTCACCCTGCTGTGCATCCTCGGTCTGCCCGCCTTCCTGGGAGCCTTTACCCAGTCCCCGTCGGTGCTGGCGCTGGGGGTGGCATATGGCCAGGTGGCCTTTGCCTTCACCCTAATCATCGTCCTGGGGCTCACCTTTGAAAAGACCTTCCAGGCCGTGGGCCGGATGAAGGCCACCATGGCCAGCCTGCTGGCCGGGTGCGTCACCAACATCGTCTTAGATCCCCTGCTGATCTTTGGCCTGGGCCCCTTCCCCCAGCTGGGGATCACCGGGGCTGCCCTGGCCACGGGGCTGGGGCAGAGCCTCACTTTGGGGATCTATCTGGTTCTATACCACTTCCGGCCCATCCCAGTGACCATCGCCCGGCGGGACATGGCCCCCACCCGAACCATGGTGAGACGGCTGTATGCCATCGGGGTGCCCGCCACCCTGAACTTGGCCTTACCCTCGGTGTTGGTGTCCGCCCTCAACGGGATTCTGGCCACCTTCTCCCAGGGGTACGTGTTGGTGCTGGGGATCTATTACAAGCTCCAAACCTTCCTCTACCTCCCCGCCAACGGCTTTGTCCAGGGGATGCGCCCCCTGGTGGGCTACAACTACGGCGCCGGGGAGATCCGCCGGGTCCGCCAGATCAGCCGGGTGGTGCTGGGGATGAGCGGCCTGATCCTGGCGGCGGGCACCGTGGTCTGTCAGGCCATCCCCGCCCAGCTCATGGGCCTGTTCACTGCCAATCCCGAGACCGTAGCCATGGGAGCCGTCGCCCTGCGGGTGATCAGCCTCGGCTTTGTGGTCTCGGCGGTGTCGGTGACCCTCTCCGGAGCCCTGGAGGGGCTGGGAAAAGGGCTGCCCTCCCTGGCCATCTCCCTGTGCCGCTACCTGGTGGTCATCCTGCCAGTGGCCTGGGGGCTCTCCCGAACCATAGGGCCCACCGGGGTGTGGCACGCCTTCTGGATCACCGAGGTGGTGGCCGCTGTGGTGGCCTGGGCAGTATACCGCCGGGCCCTCCGCAGCCCAGCCCCGCAGAGGGAAACCCCCGCCTCTCCCCCGCCGGCACCGTAACCCCGCCCTTTTCTGCATCGGTCCATGCAAAAAAGAGGGAAAACTTTTTCCGTTTTCCCTCTT
>NBJMC04201__coassemble_578_pt1 | contig 26481 bp, 28 predicted proteins | sample NBJMC04201__metabat2_high_PE_047 | metagenome-assembled genome bin NBJMC04201
TTGCGCCGAAGATACTTGTTTGGAGACGAACCGGGAAAATAGGTAACGCCAACACAAAAACGGCATGGCTTCGGCTATGCCGTTTTTGCATGTAAAGTGAATATACTATCAAACACAGCCCTTGGCAAGGACATCCTCGCCAAGGGCTGTGTTTTGGTTGCTGTGAAGAGCTAGGGGCTCAAATGGAATCCTTCATGGCCTCATACCACGCTTGCGCAAAGGTGGTCATCCCCTTCTTGTTGGGGTGGGTGCCATTGACGGTTTCGTAAACGCCGTCAATGGAGGACAGATCCACCAGGTGGACCCGGTCGCCGGCCTCTTCCACGCACTGATGGATGATGGCGTTGTATTCTCCCCGCTTTTTCAGGGGGACGGGATCCAGGTAGTAGGGTTCACACTCCTTGCCCACAACGATGGTACCCACCCAGATCTGTGCATCGGGGTGGAACTTTTTCAGGGAATCCAGCATCTCGCGGTAGTCCCGCTGGAACTTATCCAGGTCGATGCTGTGCGCCACATCGTTGATGCCCGCATAGACCAGAATGATGTCTGGGCTGGCATCCTCCGTGGCCAGGCTGCGGATCCGCCGGGGCAGGCAGGCGGAATAGTGGCCGGCATAACTGACGTGGGAGCCGGCATAGGCATTGTTGGCCAAAAACTCGCCGCCCAGCAGTTTGGTCAGCTGCATCCACCAGGTGCCTTCCGGAGAATCGAACCCGGAGTAGGAGACATAGCTGGGGGAGTAAAAACTTGCTTGCCGAGGGACGTACCCTTCGAAGGAGCTGATCCCATCCCCCAACACCGAAATTTTAGGCGCAGTCATTTGAGACATATAAAGTCCTCCTTTATGTGATATAAGACATCAAACGCAAAACCGTTAGGCCAGTCAGCCTTCTAGCGCTATCCTATCAAATTCCCAGACAAATAGATGTTGCGGCGGCACCACTTTCTGCTCTTTTCCTGCCGTCGTTCCATACCTTTCATTATACCACGAACCGAAGTGCAACGCAAAGAAAAGGAGAAAAAATTTTTAGAAGGCGATTATTTTTTCGCTCCCTCGCCATCCATGGCACCCAACCAGAGCTGCGCCAGCTGGCGCATCCCTTCCCCTGTGGGGTGGAAGGCGTCCAAGGCTGTGTAGCGGGACCCTGTGGCGGCCAGATCCACTAGGTGGCAGCCGGTGGCCTGTACGGCGGCACGAATGGCCTCGTTGTAGGGGACCAGCCGCTGGACAAAGCAGGCCATGGAGTTGGTGGTACCGGCAATGGCCCCCAGCAGGAGGGTGCCGCAGTGGATCTGGACCTGAGGATAGAGGGCCAGGAGGTTTCCCAGCAGCGCCTGGTACTCTCGGGCGAACACGTCCAGAGGGATGCCAAAGTTGGCGTCGTTCAGGCCGGCGTAGAGCAGGATGTGATCCGGCCCCTCCCCCTCCACAGACAGTCCCCGCAGCCGTTTTTGGGAAAACCCGCCCATGGTGCCTGCGGGGGAGATGGTGTTGCCCGAGATGGACTGGTTGGAGAGATAGACCCCGCCCTGGGCGCGAATCACCTGCATCCACCAGGTGTCCTCCACAGTATACACGCCGGTGGCGGCGCCGGTATCCGGGGCGTAATGCTCTGCCCCCACGGGGCAGTACCCCTGAAAGGTGCTGATGGAATCTCCCAGAACGGAGAATTTCGGGGGATGGACGGTCATGTTGAGCAGCCTCCTGATGACAAATTTCCTGCATAGTATACCAAAAAAAGGGGAGAAAGGGAAGAGGAAGGGGAAAGGAACCAAATTCTAGAAAATTTCAGATTTGTTTGGAAAAGCACTGGACAATTGGAGCAGATGGCTTTATTATATATAGTGTTTTAGTCTCCCTGCGGACTGAGGCAATTTTTTGGGGAAAAAGAGAATTTGGCAAGGAAAAACAGAGGTGATGCTTATGAAGCAAATGTTTTACGGCGGCGTTCACCCCGCCGAGCATAAGGAAGCGACAGAGCAGAAACCGATTCAACCGTTGGCCAACGCCCCGGCTCAGGTGGTCATCCCGATGTCCATGCACATCGGCGCCCCCTGTAAGCCCGTGGTGCAGAAAGGTGATACGGTGACGGTCGGCCAAAAGATTGGCGAGACCGCAGGCCTTGGCGCCCCCATCCACGCCAGTGTTTCTGGCACTGTGGTGGCAGTGGAGCCCCGTCCTGGAACCGGCGGCACGCCTACGCTTTCTGTCGTAATCGAAAATGACTTCCAAAACACCCTTTGTCCGGATTGCAAGCCCCGTGAAAATGTGGATGCGCTGACCTCCCAGGAGATCATCGACATCATTCGCGAGGCCGGCTGCACCGGTATGGGCGGCGCGGGTTTCCCCACCCACGTCAAAATCAGTTCCGCAGTGGGCAAAGCAGATACCATTATTATCAATGGTGCGGAGTGCGAACCTTACATTACCGCAGACCATCGTCTGATGCTGGAGCACGGCGAGAAGATCATCGGCGGTGTTCGGTTCATCATGAAGGCCCTTCAGCTGGACCACGCGTACATCGGCATTGAAGACAATAAGATGAACGCAGTCAACCACCTGAAAGAACTGGTGGGCGGCGCCAAGGACATCACGGTCCAGGCTCTGCGCACCCGGTACCCCCAGGGTGCTGAGAAGCAGCTGATCCAGGCCATCACCGGCCGGGAGGTTCCTCCCGGAAAGCTGCCTGCCGATGTGGGCTGCTGCGTGTTCAATGCGGCCACCACGGCAGCCATCTATGACGCGGTGGTTCTGGGGCAGCCGGTGTATCAGCGGGTGATCACCGTCACCGGCAGCGCCGTGAAGAACCCCGTGAACCTGCTGGCGCCTGTGGGCACCCCCTTCTCCCACCTCATCGAGGAGGCCGGCGGTTTCAATGGAACCCCTGCCCGGGTCATCTCTGGCGGCCCCATGATGGGGTTTGCCCAGTACGACATGTCGGTGACCATGGGAAAGGCCAGCAACTGCGTGCTCTGCCTGAGCAAGGAGGATCTGCCTGCCACCAGTGCCAATCCCACCTGCATCCGCTGCGCCCGCTGCGTCAACGTCTGCCCCATGCACCTGACCCCCCTCTTTATGAACATGTTCGCCAAAGCCCGCCGTTGGAGCGAGGTGGAGGAAGAGTACCGGATTATGGACTGCATGGAATGCGGAAGCTGCCAGTATGTCTGCCCGGCTAGAATTCCTCTGGTCCAGCAGTTCCGCACGGCCAAGTTTGCCATCCGCCAGCAGGCGGCCAAAAAGTAAGGAGGGGATAGCATGGAAGAGTATAAACTGAGCGTAGCCTCCTCGCCCCACGCATCATCCCCGGTTGGGACCAAGAACCTGATGCGGGATGTCCTCATCGCCCTGATCCCCGCTCTGGCGATGGGCATCTATGTGTTTGGACCGCGCGCGCTGACCACCACTTTGGTGTCGGTCATTTTCTGTGAGATTTTTGAGTGGGGATACTGCAAACTGATGCACAAGCCCAACCCCTGCAAGGACCTGTCCGCCGCCATTACCGGCGTGCTGCTGGTGTTTGTATGTCCGGTGACGCTGCCCTATTGGATGATCATCATCGGCGACTTCTTCGCCATCGTGGTGGTCAAGCAGCTCTTCGGCGGCCTGGGCACCAACTTCCTCAACCCCGCACTGGCTGGCCGGGCATTCCTGATGCTCAGCTATCCCGTGCCCATGACCACCTGGGTGCTGCCCGGCCAGGAGAACTGGGTTTCCATCATCTCCGCCGCTGACGCGGTGACCGGCTCCACCCCCCTGTCCGCTGACTTCATGAAGAATGGGATCCTCCCCGACGCCTCCCTGGCCGACATGTTCATCGGCAACGTGGGCGGCTGCGTGGGCGAAGTTTCCGCCATCGCCCTGCTCATCGGCGGCATCTACCTGATCGCCCGCAAGGTCATCCGGATCCGGATCCCCCTGGCCTACATCCTCACCGTGGCCGTGCTCACCCTGATCTTCTCCCGGGCTCCCGAGGGCGTCAGCTCCTTCACCTGGATGCTCTATGAGATCTTCGGCGGCGGCCTGTTCCTGGGTGCCTTCTTCATGGCAACCGACTATGTGACCAGCCCCAACACCCCCAAGGGCGAAGTGATCTTCGGCATCGGCGCAGGCCTGCTGGTGGTCTTCATCCGCTACTTCGGCGGGTATCCCGAAGGCGTTTGCTACTCCATCCTCATCATGAACATCTGCGTCTGGCTCATCGACAAGGCCACCCTGCCCAAGCGGTTCGGTGTCACGGCTGAGATGCGCAAGGCCGAGAAGGAGCAGGCAAAGGCCGCCAAGAAAGCAGCAAAGGAGGGCGCGGAAGCATGAACGCAAAGAAAGAATCCTACGCTGCCATGATCATCGTCCTGGCTGCCATCTGTCTGGTGACAGCGGCCCTGCTGGGCCTGGTCGACAAGGTGACCAAGCCCGCCATCGAGGCCAACACCGCAGAGACGGTGCAGAACGCCCTGACCGAAGTGCTCCCCGCGGACAGCTATGACCAGGTGGAGTTCCCCGACGGCAGCGTGACCCTGAGCAACGGCACCAACGTCACTGTGGTGGCGGTCTATCAGGCCGGGGAAGAGGGTTACGTCATCGAAGTGCTGGCCCCCGGCGGCTATGCCGGCGACATCGACATGATGACCGGCATCAACGCCGCCGGCGAGGTGACGGGCATGTCCGTGATCTCCCACGCCGAGACCTCCGGCCTGGGCTCCAAGGCAACCGACCCCAACTGGCAGAGACAGTTCGTGGGCTCCACCGAGGACGTGAGCGTCACCAAGGACGGCGGCACCATCAACGCCATCACCGGCTCCACCATCACCTCCCGCTGCGTGTGCAACGGTGTCAACGCCGCCCGTGCGGTCGTGGAAGCACTGGGTTAAGGAGGGAGCAAGAGAATGAATTTTAAGAAGCAATTAAAAGACGGTCTGATCACCCAGAACCCCGCCCTGGTCCAGCTGATCGGTATGTGCCCCCTGCTGGCCATCACCACCTCCCTGTTCAACGGCATCGGCATGGGCATCGCGGTGGTCCTGATCCTGACCTGCTCCAACGTCGTTATCGCCGCCCTGCGGAAGATCATCCCCAACAAGGTCCGTATCGCCTGCTTCATCGTCGTGATCGCCGGCTTCGTGACCATGGTGGACCTGCTGATCCAGGGCTTCGTCCCCGCACTGTCTGAGAGCCTGGGCCTGTTCATCCCCCTGATCGTGGTGAACTGCGTCATCCTGGGCCGTGCCGAGGCCTTCTCCTCTAAGAACGGCATCGGCGCCTCCGCTCTGGACGGTATCTTCCAGGGCATCGGTTACATGATTGTGCTCATCATCATGAGTGTGGTTCGTGAGTTCCTGGGCGCCGGCACCTTCGGCGGCGGCATCCTCAACGGCGGCGACGGCATCCGTATCATCCCCGAGTCCGGTGCGGCCCTGGGCATGATCCTCCCCGTGGGTGGCTTCCTCACCCTGGGCGTGGTCATCGCCGTGGCCCAGTACCTGCTGAGCCGACCCAAGAAAAATAAGGAGGTGGCGAAGTAATGGAAAGTATTACCAGCCTGCTCTCCATCGCCTTGGGCGCCATCCTGGTCAACAACTTCGTCCTGTCCCAGTTCCTGGGCATCTGCCCCTTCCTGGGCGTGTCCAAGAAGGTGGAAACCGCCCTGGGCATGGGCATGGCCGTTATCTTCGTTATGGGCGTGGCCTCTGCGGTCAACTGGCCCATCAATGAGTTCCTGAACAGCCATGACCTGGGCTTCATGCAGACGGTGACCTTCATCCTGGTCATCGCCTCCCTGGTGCAGTTCGTGGAGATGTTCCTGCAGAAGATGGCCCCCTCCCTCTACGAGGCCCTGGGCGTGTACCTGCCTCTGATCACCACCAACTGCGCCGTGCTGGGCGTGGTGCTCCAGAACGCGCAGAATTCCTACAACTTCGGCGAGAGCCTGACCTATGGTATCACCGGCGGCGTGGGCTTCCTGCTGGCCATCGTCCTGTTTGCCAGCGTGCGGGAACGCATGGAGTTCAGCAAGTGGCCCAAGGCGTTCGATGGGTTCCCCATTGCCCTGGTGGCCGCCAGCTTGATCTCTCTGGCCTTCATGGGCTTCTCTGGCCTGAAAGTTTGGTAAGGGAGGCGAGGAGAGAATTATGAGTACAACAATTTTAGCACCCATCGCACTGTGTGTACTGGGTATCGTGTTCGGTGCCATTCTGGCCGTCGCCGCCAAGGTCTTCTCCGTGGAGAAGGATCCTCGGGAGGAGGCCATTGCGGAATGCCTCCCCGGCGCCAACTGCGGCGGCTGCGGCTACCCTGGCTGCAGCGGCTACGCCGCGGCCATCGTGGCCGGCAAGGCCCCGGTGAACGCCTGCTCCCCCGGCGGTGCGGAAGTGGCCAACGAGATCGGTAAGATCATGGGCGTGGAGGTCGAAGTCGGCGCCCGGAAGATCGCCCAGGTGATGTGCACCGGCGGCGGCCACAACAAGACCCGCTACGACTATGTGGGCCTGGAGAGCTGCCTGGCCGTGAGCCGGGTCTCCTCCGGTCCCCTCCAGTGTTCCTATGGATGTCTGGGCGGCGGCGACTGCGTGGAAGCCTGTAAGTTCGACGCCATCCACATCGTGGACGGCGTGGCCAAGGTGGACTTTGACAACTGCGTGGCCTGCGGCGCCTGCGTGGATGCCTGCCCCAAGAACATCATCCGCATCGTGCCCCTCAACTCCAAGAAGTACACCGAGATCCCCTGCGCTTCCCATGACAAGGGCCCCGTGGTCCGTCAGGCCTGCGACAACGGTTGTATCGGTTGTAAGCTCTGTGAGAAGGCCTGTCCCAGAGAGGGCGCCATCGTCATCGAGAACTTCCTGGCCAAGATCAACTATGACATCTGCATCGGCTGCGGTCTGTGCTCCCGTGCCTGCCCCCGTAAGCTGATCACCGTGGACGGTAAGGTGCTTCCTCCTCTGCCGAAGAAGAAGCCCGCCGAGCCCAAGGCAGATGCCCCCAAGGCCGAAGCCGCACCTAAGGCAGCAGAAGCTCCTAAGGCGGAAGCTGCTCCCGCTGCGGAAGCCCCCAAAGCGGAAGAGGCCCCTAAGGCCGAGTAATCCCTTTGGGAGATCCCTGCATTCAAAAACACCGGGATGGTCACAGACCATCCCGGTGTTTTTTGGGCGGACAGGGAAGCTTACAGGCCGCTCTTCTGCTTGGACATCTCGTAGGAAGCGCACTCGGTGCAGGCGCACTCCTTGGTGGCAGGGCCGCAGCAGCCCACCTGGATGGAGGAGAGGGAGCAAACGCTCTTGGCGCTGTTGTGGTGGGTGCAGCTGGAGACGGAACACTTGATGTTGTTGTTGGCGTTCATAGAGTGATTCATGGGATGGACCTCCTTTTCAAAGTCTGCAGCTAGTATGGCACAGCGTTTTTTCCATTATGCGTGGGGCCAACGGCATTTTTTTGGCATAGAATGGGTGGGAGGTGAGGTGACATGGATCTACGCCACAATCAAATTACCATACAGGAGCTGCTGGCCGATCCCCGGGCCCGGGAAGTGCTGGCCCGGCGGTTCCCCCAGGCGATGGACCGGCCCATTGTGGCCCAGTCCGGGGCTATGACCTTGGAGCGGGCCATGAAGTTAGGGGCGGCTTTCGTTTCCAAAAAGAGCATACAAGCGGCCCTGGAAGAGCTGCAGGCCCTTTGACGGCAGGGCCGGGACGCTGCCCCGGCCCTTACATAGCCGGAAGGGGAAGAAAAATTTGCCGTCCCCCGGAAAAAATCATTGACAAACCTTGTGAAGTGTGATAATCTATACAAGCTAACGGTTCCGGAATACGTACTTATGCGGGTGTAGTTCAATGGTAGAATCCCAGCCTTCCAAGCTGGTCGCGTGGGTTCGATTCCCATCACCCGCTCCATCTGCAAAGTCGACAGCCTCGGGTGCCGGTTTTGCAGATGGCAGCGGTACAGGAGCTGTTTTTTGGGACATGCTGTCCCAGCCACGGCAGCTGTTATATGCGCCTGTAGCTCAGCTGGATAGAGCAACTGCCTTCTAAGCAGTGGGTCAGGGGTTCGAGTCCCTTCAGGCGTGCCATGTTTCCCTGTCACTGCGCAAGTGCAATTTGGTGGGTGTAGCTCAGTTGGTTAGAGCACCGGATTGTGGTTCCGGGTGTCGAGGGTTCGAGTCCCTTTACCCACCCCAGATATCTCGGGAGAGAGCCGGAGCGTCGGTTCCGGCTCTCTTCTCATAGAGAGCCTTTGTTCCCGCCTATGATGGGGTGTCGCCAAGTGGTAAGGCACGGGACTTTGACTCCCGCATTCGCTGGTTCGAGTCCGGCCACCCCAGCCATTTTTGACCCGTTAGCTCAGTTGGCAGAGCACCTGCCTTTTAAGCAGGGTGTCCGGGGTTCGAATCCCCGACGGGTCACCATGTTAAAAATCCTGGAATCCCTTGTATCCCAAGAGATTCCAGGATTTTTTGTTGCGTAAGCAGGGCCCTGGGTCTGCTTTACCGGTACTGGGGTTTGCCCATGGAAGAGAGGGGAGACGGAGTGACCAAGGCCAGAGTTCCCATGGTGGGAAAGACCTTTGGCCGGCTGACGGTGGTGGAACAGGTGCCGGCGCCGGCCGGTGTGACGGGGCGGGAAGCCTGGTACCGCTGCACCTGCCAGTGCGGGGGAGGGATCACCACCCGGGGCACCAGCCTGCGCCGGGGGATCACCCAGAGCTGCGGCTGTCTGCCCACCCGCGTACGGATGACCTTACCGGCCAGCGATTTGGCCGCTTGACCGTCCTGGCGCTGACGGAGGCGCGGGGCTCCAATGGAGGTGCAGTCTGGCAGTGTCAGTGCGACTACGGCGAGATGGTGCAGGTGCACGCCCATAAATTGAAATGTGGGCACACCCGCAGCTGCGGGTGTGCCCATCAGGATGGGATACGGAACTTGCAGGGCCAGCGGTTTGGGAAACGCACCGTACTGGAGGACAGTGGGCAGCGGCGGGCAGGGGGTGGCATTCTCTGGCGGTGCCGGTGCCAGTGCGGTCAGGAGAAATTGATCCGCCAGGACGCCCTGGTGGCAGGCAGAACCCGGAGCTGCGGCTGCATCACCTCCCGCGGCAACGAGAAAATCGCCCGGATGCTTACCCAAGGGGGTATTGCCTTTGCAGCGGAATACACCCCTGGGGATTTGCCGGGGCGCTATCGCTTCGACTTTGCGGTGTTCCGCCAGGGGAAGCTGGCCTACCTCATTGCGTACGACGGGGTTCTCCATACCACCTACAGCGGCCGGGGCTGGGATACGGAAGCCCGGTTTCTCCGCACCCAGGCCAGCGATGGGCTGAAAAATGCCTACTGCGCCCGGAAGGGCATCCCCCTGCTGCGCATTCCCCACACCCAGTATGCCCTGCTGTCGCGGTCGGATTTGGTGTTGGAAACGAGTCCCTTCCGCCTCTCACCGCCGGGCCCTGGCGGGGATGCGCAGGGACCACAGCAGGAACAGGCAGGCAATGGCAAGGGCGAAGTAGTAGGAGAGATGGGGCACGTCCCCCACCATTGCCGTCAGGGCACGGAGGAGGAGGGGGGAGAGGAACTGGGCCAGGTACAGGGCGGCCGACAGCAGGGGCATCACGGTGGTGGTGGCGTCCTTCCCGGCCCGGCGGGCAGCCTCGGAGATCAGGAAGGGGATGCCGGCGCCGTTGGCAAAGCCGATGCAGGCAGACCCCAGCAGGGTGCCGGCCCAGCCCCCCAGGAAGGTCAGCAGGAGGTAGCCCACCAGGAAGAGCAGGGGGGCGAAGACCTTGGTGCCGCCCCGCAGCACCCCCTGGATGCGGACGAAGAGCAGCCCGCCGAAGAAGGCCACTAAGTCGGCCCCGGCCATGATGGCGGCGATGTACTGCTGGCCGATGACCCCGTCCCCGCTGGTCTCTAGGGCAAAGTTGGCGGGGTAGAGGAAGAAGGCGGACATGAGCAGGAACATGGCCAGGACATAGACGAAGAAGGTCCGCAGCCCGCCGGGGGCGGGGGTGTCGGCGGCCTGGGCTGTGGGTGCCTGCCGGGGGATCCCGCCTTTGGGGAGGAAGCGCAGACACAGGAGAATGCTCCCCAGCCCCAGGAGATAGACCAGAAAGCTGGCCCGCCAGCTGATCCCCGCCAGCAGCCCTGCCAGCAGGGTGGCAATGACGCCCCCCAGCTGGTTCATGGCCGAGGAGATCCCCAGGAGGGAGGCCTGCTTCTCCGGCGGGAAGTAGTCGGTGAGCAGCCCGGTGGACAGGGGCATGAGGATCCCCACCCCCACCCCGACCAGGGCCCGCATCACCAGGACCAGGCCGATCTGGTCAAAGAGTCCGGCGGCGCAGCCCCCCGCGGTGTAGAGGGACAGCCCCAGCAGCACCAGGGTGCGGGGGTTCAGCCGCCGGCAGAGCTTGGGGAAGAAGAAGTTGGTGATGACGATGAACAGCGCGGGGATGCTGATGATCATCTGGACAAAGGTCTGGCTGCTCTGGGCAAAGTGGGCCTGAATCACGTTCAGGGCAGGGGCCACAGCGGCGCCCGCCATCACCGTCAGCAGCGAGAGGGAGAGGATACTCCCGGTGAGCCCCCTCCCGATGGGTTTGGCTTGCAACAAACAATCGCTTCCTTTCTGGTCTTCTTTTCGCAAAAAAAGATGCGCAAGTCCTGTTTGGACTTACGCATCTCTGCTACACAACACCTTTAGCATCCCACAAAACCACGCAAAAGTCAAAGGGGCAGCAGCCCCCTTTTTTTCAGAAACCGGTGCCCACAATGACAGAATTTTTACGGAGGAAATCGCATGGATTGGATGGAAGAAGTCCGAGAAAACCTGAAAAAACGGCGGCAGATCCTGTTCTCCAAGGACGCTGTCTGCCTGCAGCCCTTAGCTGCCCAGCTGGCCCAGCAGCCCCACACCGTCCTGGTCCTCTGGGCGCTGGCCTGGGCGGAGGAGACGGTGGGCACCCTGGAGGCACGGTACCCCCAGGAGCGGCGGCCCCGGGAGGCCCTGGAGGCCGCCCGGGCCTGGGCGGCCGGAGCCCTGAAAATGCGGCCGGCCCAGCGGGCCATCCTGAACTGCCACGCCCTGGCCAAGGAGCTCACCCGGAAGGAGGACATCGCCCGGTGCCACGGGGTGGGCCAGGCCTGCTCGGTGGTCCACACCCCGGGCCACGGGCTGGGGTACCCCCTCTATGATCTCACCGCCCTGGTCCATCAGTGGGGCCTCGAGGGGTGCAGGGAGGCGGTGGAGGCGCGGCTGCGGGCCTATGAAACCACCCTACAGACCTGGAGCCAGCGGGCCGAGACCTACCCCGGCCCCTGGGCCGCCTTCCTCCAGAAGCGGTAAAAAAGCCCCGGGAGGGCAGGGCCTCCCGGGGGAGGGGCTCAGTGGCCCCGGTGCTTTTCCCGGCGTTTCTGTTGGCGCAAGGCAAACTGCCGGGCCGCGTGGTCTGCCCGCTGCTGGCGGGCCCGGGCTTTCCGTGCTTCGGCGTTGGTTTCCCGCTGGGCCTGGAGGGCGCGCTGGGCTTTGGTGCCCAGGGCCGGCGTGTCCAGCTGCTTCTGGATGGCCCGCTGGAGGCGTTTGGGGTTGGGCCGGGGCCGGACGGCGGTTTCTGCCGGCAGGGGCGGGCTGAAGGTCAGGTCCCTCCAGTGGCGCTGGAGAAAGGCATAGACCTGGGCGTCCTTGGGCTCTGCCCCGAAGAGGATCTTGCAGACCTGGTACTGCCCGTCCTCCTCCCGCTCATACAGGCCGATCCAAAAGGGATCCTCAAAGGTTACCGTGAGGGTGGAAAGCGCTGGTTTCATCTTGGGTTCCTCCTTAAAGAAAATGCCTGCAGGGAAGGGACAACCAAGGAGGCAGGTTACTGACGGCTGCAGCCGCTCCCGGACTACCAACCGGGACGTGTTTTGATCCCCGCAGGGATAGGATACCAAAAACCAGGGGGGAGCGCAACGGGGTTGGGGGAAGAGAAAGTCCACCCATGGCAGAGGCGGATTTTGTGGAAAGTAGGACTTGACGGAGACAGGGGAACGTGATACCATAAATGCAAGTTCAAAAGCAAACCAATGAGTAAGAGGAGTACCGTTTCGTTTCCCTCCTCAGCGAGCCGTGGCCGGTGAAAGCACGGCGAGACAGCGAAACGGGAATGGACTTACGAGGGCGGAGCGAACCCCGGCGCACATCCCTGCGGCGGGCAGTAGTGGCCGACGGGGACCGCACCCGTTATCCGGGCGGCACATATGATGGTATGTGAAAGAAGCGGGCGCAATGCGTCAATTTGGGTGGTACCGCAGGATTCAGTCTTGTCCCATGTGGCCGAAACACTTCGGCATGTGGAGCAGGGCTTTTTTTGTTGCCCCATGATTTGACAAAGAGACCCTCACCACCATCGAAATCAAATCAAAAGGAGAACCGTACCATGAAAACCCTGAAGAAACTGCTCTGCACAGCCCTGTCCCTCTCCCTGGTCCTGGCCCTGGCCGCCTGCGGCGGCAATTCCTCCGGCGGCGACGCCGCCAGCGGCGAGGTGCCCATCATCGGCATCAACCAGTACGGCAGCCACGGCTCCCTGGACAACTGCCGGGAGGGCTTCCTCCAGGGCCTCCAGGAGGCCGGCCTGGTGGAGGGCACCGACTATACCATCGACTACCAGAACGCCAACTTTGACACCAACCTGGCCACCCAGATCGCCCAGGCCTTCTCCGCCGAGGACGCGGCCCTGATGGTGGGCATCGCCACCCCCTCCGCCACCGCCTGCTACGCCGCGGCGGAGGACAAGGACATCCCCGTGGTCTTCACCGCCATCACCGACCCCGTGGGGGCCAAGCTGGATTCCGGCAACATCACCGGCACCTCCGACGTGCTCCCCGTCCAGGGGCAGCTGGAGCTCATCCGGGCCATTCAGCCGGAGGCCAAGACCATCGGCATCGTCTACACCACCAGCGAGCCCAACTCTGTCTACTCCATCGGGATCTATGAGGACCTGGCCGCCGACTACGGCTTCACCATCGAGGCCATCGGCGTCACCGCCCAGTCCGAGGTGACCCAGGCGGTGGACACCCTCATCAGCCAGGGGGTGGACTGCATCTCCAACCTCACCGACAACAACGTGGTGGGCGTGCTGGGCTCCATCCTGGAAAAGACCAACGAGGTGGGCATCCCCGTCTACGGCTCCGAGATCGAGCAGGTGGAGCTGGGCTGCGTGGCCGGGGCCGGCCTGGACTATGTCCAGCTGGGCATCCAGACCGGCAAGATGGCCGCCCAGATCCTCACCGGCGAGGCCACCTGCGCCGACCTGCCCTATGAGACCATCGAGAACTACGGCCTGTATGTCAACAGCAGCGCCCTGACGGAGATGGGCCTCACCCTCCCCGACGACGTGGCCCAGACCGCCGAAGAGGTGGGCCCCACCGCCTGACTCGGCGGCGCCCCCTCGGGGGATCTGCAAGAAACCAAAGGAGCGCGATGACATGGCAGACTTGATCGTATCCACGCTGACACAGGGGCTCATCTTTGCCCTTCTGTCCTACGGCGTGTACATTACCTATTCGGTGCTGGACTTCCCGGACCTCACCGTGGACAGCAGCTTTCCCCTGGGGGCGGCGGTGACGGCCATCCTCCTCCTCCAGGGGGTGAACCCCTGGGTGACCCTCCTGTGCGCCGCCGGCGCCGGGGCCGTGGCCGGCCTGTGCACGGGCCTGATCCACGTGAAGCTGAAGGTGCGGGACCTGCTGGCCGGTATCATCACCATGACGGCCTTGTCCTCCATCAACCTGGTGTTGGCGGGGTCCAACGTCACGGTGGAGCGGGCGGTGGACACCATCTTCACCTCCCCGCTGACCATGACTCTGTTTGGGGACCTGTCCCTCACCACCCGGAAGCTCATCCTCTCCCTGGTGCTGGCGGTGGTGGTGAAGCTGCTGCTGGACCTGTACTTCCGCACCAAGTCCGGCCTCCTCCTCCGGGCCACCGGGGACAATGGGACCCTGGTCACCACCCTGGCCCAGAACAAGGGGAACATGAAGATCCTGGGCGTGGTCATCGCCAACGCTCTGGTGGCCCTGTGCGGGGCGGTGGTCTGCCAGGAGCAGCGGAGTTACTCCGCCGTCATGGGCATCGGCCAGGTGGTCTTTGGCCTGGCCACGGTGATCATCGGCATCTCCCTGATCCGCTTCTTCACCCGGTCCAAGGCCGCCCAGGGCCTGGGGAAGGTCCCCGTCCTGCGGTTCCTGGCCAGCCCCAAGGGCACCATGGCGGTGCTGCTGGGGAGCGTCATCTACAAGTTCTGCGTGCAGATCGCCATCAGCGCCGGTCTGCCCGCCAACATGCTGAAATTCATCACGGCGGCCCTCTTCCTGGTGGTGCTGGTGATCGCCGGACGGAAAGGGGAGGAGATCATCCATGCTTGAGCTGCAGGACCTGACCAAAATCTACAACGCCGGCACCGTCACGGAGATGACCCTCTTTGACCACTTCAACCTCACGGTGCCCGACGGGCAGTTTGTCTCCATCGTGGGGAGCAACGGCTCCGGCAAGACCTCCCTGCTGAACATCCTCTGCGGGTCCATCCCCCTGGACGGGGGGGATGTGCGCATCGACGGCAAGAGCATCCGCAAAATGAAGGACTACCAGCGCTACGCCACCATGGGCCGGGTGTACCAGAACCCCTCCCTGGGGACCAGCCCCAACCTCACCATGCTGGAGAACCTCTCCCTGGCGGACAACAAGGGGAAGTCCTTCGGCCTGGGCTTCGGGGTGAACAAAAAGCGCATCGACTTCTACCGCTCCGAGCTGGCCGCCCTGGGCCTGGGGCTGGAGGATAAGCTGGACGTGAAGATGGGCGCCCTCTCCGGGGGCCAGCGCCAGGCGGTGGCCCTGCTGATGGCCACCATGACCCCCTTGAAATTCCTCATCCTGGACGAGCACACCGCCGCCCTGGACCCCAAGACCGCCGAGACCATCATGGTCCTCACCGGCAAAGTGGTGCAGGAGAAGGGCCTGACCGCCCTCATGGTCACCCACAACCTCCGCTACGCCGTGGAGTACGGGGACCGGCTGCTGATGCTGGACCACGGCAAGATCGTCCTGGACCGGGCCGGGGAGGAAAAGGCCGCCACCTCCACCGAGGAGCTGCTGGCCATCTTCAACCGCTACAGCGTGATGTAAGCAAACAAAACCCCCCGCACCGTAGGGTGCGGGGGGCATTTTTTATGGATGTCAGACCCCAGGTCTTAGGCCAGCTTGGCCTTGGACAGCTCGGTGAGGGCGGTGAAAGCGGCCTTGTCGTTGACGGCCATCTCAGCCAGCATCTTCCGGTTGATCTCCACGCCGGCCAGCTTCAGGCCGTGCATGAAGTTGGAGTAGTTCATGCCGTTCATCTTGCAGGCGGCGCTGATGCGGGTGATCCACAGCTGACGGAAGTTGCGCTTCTTCTGCTTGCGGCCCACATAAGCGTAGGTCAGGGACTTCATCACCTGCTCGTTGGCCATCTTGAAGTGCTTGGACTTGGCACCCCAGTAACCCTTGGCCATCTTCAGGATCTTATTTCTTCTTTTGCGCGTCATCATCGCGCCTTTCACTCTTGCCATGGTATGTCAGCCTCCTATGTCTTGTGGTAAAATCTTATTTATACAGGATCATGCGCTTGATGGCGGCCTCGTTGGTCTTGTCCGCATAAGCGCCGGCGCGGAGGCCGCGTTTCCGTTTGGTGGTCTTCTTGTTCAGGATGTGGCTCTTATTGGCATGGGCGCGCTTCACCTTGCCGTTTTTGGTGAGGTTGAAGCGCTTCTTGGCGCCGCTGTGCGTTTTAATCTTCAGTTTAGGCATGGCGGAAAACTCCTTTGTCAGAATTTATTTTTTGGTTTCTTTCTTTGCATCCTTGTTCTGGCGGCAGGACAGGAACATGGTCATGTGGCGTCCATCCAGTTTGGGCTCCTTGTCCATGGTCGCCACCTCAGTGCAATCTTCTGCGAATTTTTCCAGCAGGCGCTTGCCGATGTCGGTATGGGCCATTTCCCGGCCGCGGAAGCGGACGGTGACCTTCACCCGGTTGCCGTCGGACAGAAAGCGCTGGGCGTTGCGGACCTTGACATTGAAATCATTGACGTCGATTCCCGGGGACATACGCACTTCTTTGATCTCGACGATCCGCTGGTTTTTCTTTGCCTCCTTGTCCCGTTTGGTCTGCTCGAAGCGATACTTGCCGTAATCCATGAGCTTGCAGACGGGGGGGACGGCGTTGGGGGAAATCTTCACCAGGTCCAGGTCGGCTTCGCCGGCCTTGGCCATGGCCTCGGCCAGGGGCATAATCCCAAGCTGCTCCCCCTGGGCGGAGATCAGGCGCACTTCCTTGTCGTGAATTTCCTCGTTGATCTGATGAGCCGTGTGAGCTATGATGGACGCACCTCCAATTCTTAAAGCAGAAACAAAAAAATGGATACCATTTCAAAAGGTATCCGCATGACAGAGCAACCGACGCCTCTTCTGAGACGCGGCTGGACCGTATAAACCCCTTTCGCTTGGGCGGAGAGGTGAGGCAGGCGGAACCTTCCTACTTTGTTGTTCGGCGTATAGTATACCAGGGATGGTGGGGGATGTCAAGAAAAACTTTGCATCATAAGGGCTGGTCCTGGGCAGAGGGGACGTAGGTCATGATGTGCTCCACATTGCAGTCCAGGATGCGGCAGAGGTCGTTGATGGTGGTGGTGTTCAGGGGCTTGTTTTTACGGAGCTTGTCGATGGTGGAGCTGGAGAGGTGGTGGTTCTTGATCAGGGTGTAGGTGGACTCGCGGGATGCGCGGAGCGTTTTCCAGAAGGGAGTGTAGACGATCATGGGGTACCTCCGGAACCGTTTTCTTTTATGGTATGCGGAGGTCTTTTTTTTGACTATAGTCGTTAAAGAGACTATAATAGTAGAAAGATTTTGCTGCCGTGCTTTTGCAATGGGCAGTGGAAAAGTTGGCCCCCTAAATTCATAGATGGTGGAGGAAATCTTGGATGAAATGTAAGCGATGTGGAACCGAATTTGAGGGTAAGTTTTGCCCAGAGTGTGGGGCGAAACGGGGAATAACGTCGGAAATACCACCTTCAGACCAACCCCAGAACGAAAGCACCCGGTGGCAATCTGATCAAAGGGCTGCGTCTGATCCAGGCAAGGTGGGATCCCCAAAGAAACCATTTTTTAAGAGAGGGTGGTTCTTTGTCGTTGCCGCAGTTGTGATTGTTATGTTAGCAGGGAGTATTGCATCTCATAGCCGGGGAACCCTTGCATGGGAGGAGATGGCGTTGGGCTCTGTGCTCCCAGAGCCACCCACCAACAAAGGTACGTTGTATGAGAACTCAGCGGAAACACTGTCGATAACCCTGGACAAGGTGTCTGATGACCAGTACCAAGACTATGTACTGGCTTGTGCGGGCAAAGGGTTCACAGCCGACAAGGAGGAAACGGCATCTTCCTATAACGCATTCAATGCAGAGGGATATCGGTTGAATTTGCGCTATACAAGTGAAAGTCTTTCTATTACGTTGGAAGCGCCGATGGAATTTGTGCCCATTACTTGGCCGACCAGCATAGCAGGAAACCGGTTGCCAGTGCCACAATCGACCATAGGTAAGTTTTCTTATGAATACGAGGACCGCTTCTTTGTTTACCTTGGGGATACCTCCCAGGCAGACTTTGATGCCTATGTGTCTGCTTGTGCAGACCGGGGCTTTACTGTTGACTACAATAAAGGAGACACCTATTACTACGCCAACGATGCGGAGGGATGGCATCTCTCGTTGCAATATGAGGGAAATCGTACGATGAGTGTGAGCATCGATGCGCCCAAGCAACAGGAAGGAGAGAATGCTTCTTCCAATTCTTCGGAACCGGACCGTTCTAGCGAGGCCGAGGGAAATGCCAATGTCTTAGATCCTGACTTCAAAGCGGCCATGGACAGCTATGAAGCTTTTATGGATGAGTATGTCGCTTTTATGAAAAAATATGCGGAGTCAGATGGGTCTGATCCTGGGATCTTTACCGACTATGCCGACTATGTAAATAAGTATGCTACCTTCTGTGCGGATTTTGAACAGTGGGAAAATGAGGATTTGAATGCGGCGGAGACGGCATATTATTTGGAAGTGCAAGCAAGGGTCGCCGAAAAACTGCTTACGGTGAACCAATAATCGGATGTATGAATCGTGCAACCAAGAGAAAGAGCAGGAGATTGCCCTCCTGCTCTTTCTCGTTTCTGCTGTTTATATCGTTTCAGACTTTTCTCACCCCTGCCGCCGCTGCAGCTGCAGCCGGTCGGCGATCATGGCGATGAACTCGGAGTTGGTGGGTTTGCCCTTGGAATTGCTGACGGTGAAGCCGAAGTATTTTTGCAGGGTGTCCAGGTCACCCCGGTCCCAGGCGACTTCGATGGCGTGGCGGATGGCCCGCTCCACCCGGGATGCGGTGGTGCCGAACTTCCGGGCCACTTCGGGGTAGAGGACCTTGGTGACGGCGTTGATCACGTCCATGTCCTCCACGGTCATGATGATGGCCTCCCGGAGGTACTGGTACCCTTTGATGTGGGCGGGCACGCCGATCTCGTGGATGATGTCGGTGACGTTGGCCTCCAGGGTCTGCCGGGCGGAAGCGGGGCTGGCGGCACCCTCCTCCCCCTCCGACCAATGCTGGGCGGCCAGCAGCCGGACCCGCTCCACCACAGAGGCGATGCGGCAGGGTTTCATCATGTAGTAGTCCCCGCCCCGGGCGGCCACCTGGTCGGCCATGCAGCCCCGGGCAAAGCTGGACAGGATCAACGTGCTCATGGGCCTGGCTTTCACCGCCTCCAGCACGTCAAAGCCGTCCATCCGCTCCAGGACCAGGTCCATGACCAGAACGTCCGGGTCGCGGTCCTGCACCAGCTGGATGGCCTCCTGGCCGTCCCCGGTTTGGCCCACCACTTCCAGGCCCTCCTCGGCCTGGATGGCCTCAGCCAGGACGGTGCGGAACTCCTCGCTGGTGTCGGCAATGAGAATGGTTTTCTTCGTTTCCATGCGGATCTGTCTCCCCCCATTGGGAAAGCGGTGTAGGCGCTGTTCCCTCAAATTTTCTCGTGATGGTAAGCAACGAAACTGCTTATCCATAATTTACCACAAAGGGACAGAAAACACAAGATGGAATTAGCAAAAATTGGAAAATATGTCGCCGCAAGTTTCGACAAAATTCGACACAATCCCCCGGGAAATCCCCACGGGGAAGGCGGATCCTGAACATCCAGGAAAAATTATGGAAACCCGCTGTTTTTCCCGAAAAAAGCGGTTTACGGACCGGGAGAAACATGATATCATAAAATCCAATGCTGCAATACCATCCCAAACCGGCCCGGCCGGCGGGGGATGTTTCAGGAAAGAGGTTGGAAGTATGAAGAAGCTGATGCTGGGAAATGAGGCGGTGGCCCGGGGGCTGTACGAGGCCGGATGCAGCCTGATTTCCAGTTATCCTGGCACCCCCAGTACGGAGATCACCGAGCAGGCCGCCCGGTACGACGAGATCTACTGCGAGTGGGCCCCCAACGAGAAGGTGGCCATGGAGGTGGCCTTCGGCGCCGCCCTGGCAGGCAAGCGCAGCGCCTGCGTCATGAAGCACGTGGGGGTGAACGTGGCCGCCGACCCTCTGTTTACCATCGCCTACACGGGGATCAACGCCGGCATGGTCATCTGCGTGGCCGACGATCCCGGCATGCACTCCTCCCAGAACGAGCAGGACTCCCGGCACTACGCCGTCTCCGCCAAAATCCCCATGCTGGAACCGGCGGATTCGGAGGAGGCCCGCCTCTTCGCCAAGCGGGCCTTCCAGCTCTCGGAGGAGTATGACACCCCCGTCTTTCTGAAGCTGTGCACCCGCATCTCCCACTCCCAGAGCCTGGTGGAGGAGGGCCAGCGGGAGGACCTGCCCCCCCGGCCCTACGTCAAGGACATCGCCAAGTACGTCATGGTCCCCGGCAATGCCCGGCCCCGCCACCCCATCGTGGAGGAGCGCACCCGCCGGCTCACGGCATACGCCGAGACCACCGATTTAAACCGGGAGGAGCTGGGGGAGGACACCTCCCTGGGCATCATCACCTCCTCCACCTGCTACCAGTACGCCCGGGAGGTCTTTGGGGAGAAGGCCTCCATCCTGAAGCTGGGCCTGGTCAACCCCCTGCCCCGGCAGAAGATCCTGGACTTTGCCGCCAAGGTGGACCGCCTGCTGGTGCTGGAGGAGCTGGACCCGGTGATCGAGGAGCACTGCCGGAACCTGGGCCTCACCGTCCAGGGGAAGGACGCCCTGCCCCTCATCGGGGAGTTCTCCCAGGGCCTGGTGGCCGAAAAGCTGGGCAAGACCCCCAAACCCTGGGTGGCCCTGGACGAGGCGGTGCCCCCCCGTCCCCCGGTGCTGTGCGCCGGATGTCCCCACCGGGGGCTGTTCTACACCCTGGCCAAGCACAAGGTCACGGTATTGGGGGACATCGGCTGCTACACCCTGGCGGCCTACGAGCCCCTCTACGCCATTGAGACTTGCGAGTGCATGGGGGCCTCGGTGAGCTCCATCCACGGCTTCAACAAGGCCCTGGGCCAGGCCAGCGAGGGCAAGACCGTGGCGGTGCTGGGGGACTCCACCTTCATGCACTCCGGCATGACCGGCCTGGCCAACATCGCCTACAACCAGAGCAACTCCACCGTCATTATTTTGGACAACTCCACCACCGGCATGACCGGCCACCAGGAAAACCCCACCACCGGCAAGAACCTCCGGGGGGACCCTGCGGGGAAGATCGACCTGGAAACCCTCTGCCGGGCCATGGGCATCCGCCGGGTGCGGGTGGTGGACCCCTACGACCTGAAGGCCACCGAACAGGTGGTCACCGAGGAGCTGGCGGCGGAGGAGCCGTCGGTGATCATCACCCGCCGGCCCTGTGTGCTGCTGAAAACCGTGAAAAAGCATCCCCCCTATCGGGTGGACCCCGACCAGTGCAAGGGATGCAAGCTGTGCATGCGCATCGGTTGCCCCGCCATCTCCTGGAAGGAGAAGAAGGCCGTCATCGACCCCACCCAGTGTGTGGGCTGCGGGGTGTGCGAGCAGCTGTGCAACTTTGACGCCTTCCGCCACGAGGCGTAATTCCCCAACCCCGGCCCAGCCCGGGAGAAGACCCCGATGGGCCCTCTCCCGGGCTGTTCTGTTTTGGGGCATAACCTGGCCGGCGGGAGAATAGGAAAAGGCAGCGGCCCCCTTGGGGCCTGCTGCAAGGCACGGGAGGGGCCCACCCCTCCCCCATAGAAAGGAGCGGCCTATGCTCAGTCAAATCCTGGCGGTGGCCATTTTCGTGGTCATGTTTATCGAGATCGTGCGGGAGAAGATTCCCCGCCATGTGGTTACCTTGGTGGCGGGGGGGCTGACCCTGGTGGTGGTGTTCCTGCTGACCATGCACAGCTGGCCGGATGTGTGGCAGGCCCTCAGCTTCCACAGCATGGCGGAGACCACCTTCTGGTACACCGGGGCCCATGGGTCCACCGGCATGAACACCGGCATCAACTGGAGCACCATCCTCTTCATCACCGGCATGATGATCCTGGTGGAGGGGATGAGCGAGGCGGGCTTCTTCGACTGGCTGTGCCTGCGCCTGGCCAAGCTGGTGGGCTACAAGCCGGTGCCCCTGCTGGTGTGCTTCATGATTCTGTCGGCGGGGCTGTCCATGTTCATCGACAGCATCACCGTCATCCTCTTCCTGGCGGTGGCCAGCGTCCGACTGGCCCATTTGCTGAAGTTTGACCCCATCCCCCTGATCATCGCGGAGATCTTCACCGCCAACCTAGGGGGGGCGGCCACCATGAGCGGGGACCCGCCCAACATCATCATCGGCACCGCCCTGGGGCTGTCCTTCGGGGACTTCCTCCGGAACACCGGGGTCATCGTCCTGGTGGGCATGGTGGTGATGGTGCCCTACTTCTACTTCTGCTTCCGCAAGCAGGTGCAGAGCTGGGACCCCCAGGCCCGGCAGAAGGTGATGGAGCTGGACCCCAGGGACTCCATCCACAACCGGGGGCAGTTTGCCATCCATGTGATCCTCTTCCTGGTGGTGGTGGTTCTGCTCATCACCCACGCCCAGACCGGCCTCACCGTGGCCACCGTGGGGGTGATTGCGGCCATCCTCACCCTGCTGGTCAACCGCTGGCCCCTCCACCTGCTGCGGCGGGTGGACTGGAAGACCGTCCTGTTTTTCATCGGCCTCTTCCTGGCCGTCAGCGGGCTGGAGCAGACCGGGGTGCTGGAGGCCATGGCCGACGGCATCGCCCACCTCACCGGGGGGAACCACACCCTGATGATTGGGATCATCCTGTGGCTCTCCGGGGTGGCCTCGGCCTTTGTGGACAACATCCCCTTTGCCGCCACCATGGTGCCGGTGATCACCTCCCTGTCGGCCACCATGGGGGCCGACCTGAACACCCTGGCCTGGACCCTCTCCATGGGGACGGACATCGGCGGCAGCGCCACCCCCATCGGGGCCTCGGCCAACGTGGCGGGGACCTCCATCGCCGCCCGGGAGGGCCACCCCATCTCCTGGGGCAGGTACTGCAAGTACTCCGCCCCGGCCTCTGTGCTGGTCCTGGCCATCAGCATGGGGATGCTTCTGCTGCGCTACTGAGGCGCCACACGAAAGAATCCACGACAGGAGGACAAGAATGCTTCACCAAGGTTTGGCCCTGGCCATTGCTGCGTTTACCTTCCTCCAACTGCTCCGGGGCAAGTGGCCCCGCCATGTGCTCACCTTGGCGGCGGGGGGGCTTATGGTGGTGGTTGTGCTGCTGGGGGTGATGGGAAGCCTGGATGCCGTCATGGAGGCCCTCAGTGTGGACAGTTTCGGCAAACCCCAGTTTTGGTTTGCCCACGGCGGGGTGACCGAGCGCAACGTGGGGATCAACTGGAGTACCGTCCTCTTCCTGGTGGGCATGATGGTGATGGTGGAGGGGATGAGCGAGGCAGGGTTCTTCGACTGGCTCTGCCTGCGCCTGGCCAAAAGCCTGGAGTTCCGCCCCATGCCCCTGCTGCTGAGTTTTATGGCGGTGGCGGCCCTGCTGTCCATGTTTGTGGACAGCATCACCGTAGTCCTGTTTCTGGTGGTGGCCACCGTCCGGCTGGCGCGCCTGCTGCGCATTGATCCCGTGCCCATGATCATCGGGGAGATTTTTGCCGCCAACCTGGGGGGCGCGGCCACCATGACCGGGGACCCGCCCAACATCATCCTGGGCACCTCCCTGGGGCTGGGGTTTTGGGACTTTCTTCAGAACAACGGCCCCATCTGCCTGGTGGGGTTTGGGGTGGCGCTGGGCTACTTCTACCTGTGCTTTCGCAACAAGCTCCGGGCAGGGACGTGGAGCGTGGACCCGGCCCTCTGGGCCATGGAGCCCGGCGACGCCATCCCCAACCGCCGGGCCTTTGGCGTCAATGTAGCCATCTTCGGGGGGGTGATTCTCCTCCTGGCCACCCACGCCTGGACGGGGCTCACCATGCCCACCATCGGGGTGGTGGCGGCAGCCGTCACCCTGGCGGGGAACCGCCGGGGGTGGAGCCTGCTGCGGCAGGTGGACTGGCGGACCATCGGGTTCATCATCGGCCTTTTCCTGGTGGTCAGCGGGCTGGAGCAGACCGGCATCCTGGACGGCCTGGCCCGCTTCCTAGGGAACCTGGGCGGGGAGGACACGGGCCGGATGATGGTGGTCCTAATCTGGTTCACCGCCCTGCTGTCCGCCTTTGTGGACAACATCCCCATGGCCACGGTGATGGTCCCCGTTCTGACGGCCCTGTCAGACGGCCTGGGGATGGACCTGGAAACCCTCACCTGGAGCGTGTCCAAAGGGACGGACATCGGGGGGATTGCCACCCCCATCGGGGCCTCGGCCAACGTCACCGGCGTCATGCTGGCCGCCCGGGAGGGGCACCCCATCTCCTGGCGGCGGTACTGTAAGTATGCTGTGCCGCTGTCCCTGCTGGTGCTGGTGCTGAGCATGGTGCTGTTACTGGCCTTCCACTGAGGGGGCGGGGTGGAGGGTGGCCACCACCACCTCCGGCCGGTTGCCTACCCGCAGGGGGAAGAGGCTGTTGCCCAGCCCCCGGCTGACCACCATCCGGGCCTGCCCCCGGCGGTAGAGCCCCCCGTCGTACCGGGGGAAGAGGCCCTGCCCCGGGGCGAAGAGGCCGCCGATCCCAGGCAGGCGCACCTGGCCGCCGTGGGCGTGGCCGCTGAACACCAGGGCCGCGCCCCCTTCGGCATACAGGGGGAACCACTCCGGCCGGTGGGCCAGCAGCAGGGGAAAGGGCTGGCTGGACAGGCGAAGGGCCGCCAGGGCGTCTCCCAAGATGGCCTCTGCCGGGCGGGGGTCCCCGGCCCTCTGGGCAAGGCCGGGGTCGGCCAGCCCGGCGATGGGGATCCTCCCACCGCCCCGTACCAGGGGGAGGGCCCGGTTTGCCAGCACCAGGACGCCGGCGGCCTCCAGCGCCGCCGCGAAGGCGGCATATTGGGCCAGGCGGGCCTCGTGGTTGCCGGGAACGTAGTACACCGGGGCGATGGCAGCCGCCTGCCGGGCGAAGGACAGGGCCACGGCGAGGTGGGTGCGCCGGGAGTCTGCCAGGTCCCCCGTCAGGAGGATGATCTCCGGCTTGGCCTGGGCCAGGGCGGCCAGCAGCCGGGCATTGTCCCGGCCAAAGGCGGCGTTGTGCAGGTCGGACACCTGGGCCAGCCGGAAGCCCTGAAAGGCGGCAGGCAGGCCGGGGCAGTCCACGGCCACTTCTTGGACCTGAAGGGACCGGTTGCCCCAGACTGCCCCCACCCCCAGGGCAGCTAGAAGGAGTAAGACGAGGCAGAGCATGGGCAGGCGCCCTCCTTTCTTTCGCAGTGTGATCAGGCCATTGTACCACGTCGCGCACCGGGGGGCAAGGCGCCCAGGGCTTGACGGTTTTGCCGAAATTTGTTACAATGCTTCCATTCACTGGAGGGTGCGTCATTCAACAGAGAAATGGCAAGCTGGATAAGGTGATAGGCTGAGATGCCTGTTGCCCTGTCCGGCTTTTTTGCTGGCCTGGGCAAGGGGCCGGCGGGGAAGGGAGAGAGCAACCGTGGATCTGCTGCGGGGAAACATCAAGCAAACCTATTTTCGCTATCTGGGCGCCGCCTTTGGCAGCGCCATGCTGGCTGCGGTGTACAGCCTGGTGGACATGGCCATGGTGGGCCAGTACCAGGGGCCCGACGGGGCGGCGGCCCTGGCGGTGGTGGCCCCGGTGTGGAACATTCTTTACAGTTTGGGGATGCTCACCGGTATGGGAGGCTCCGTCCTCTACAGCGCCTACCGGGGCCAGGGCCGGGTCCGGGAGGCCAACCGGGTCTTTACCGTGGCCCTGGGGACCACGGTGGTCATCGCCTGCCTGGTGTGGGCCGGCCTGGTGGTGTGGGAGGTCCCCCTGATCCGCCTCTTCGGCGGGGAAGGGGAGCTGATCCCCCTGGCGCAGGCCTATCTCTACCCGGTGAAGTTCTGCGTCCCCCTGTTCCTCCTCAACCAGATGCTGGCGGCCTTCCTCCGCAACGACGGCCGGCCCGCCCTGGCCACCGGGGCGGTGGTGGCCGGCGGGGTGTTCAATGTTTTTGGGGACTACTACCTGGTGTTCGTGGCGGACCTGGGCATCCTGGGGGCGGGCATTGCCACCTGCATGGGGGCAGGGATTGCCGTCCTCCTCATGGCCACCCACTTCCTCTCGCGGAAGAGCACCCTGCGCCTGGTGCGGGGCGGCCGCACGCTCCCCGCCGTGGGGAAGATTGGGGTCACGGGGTTCTCCGCCTTTTTCGTGGACATCGCCATGGGCATCCTTACCATCCTCTTCAACCGGCAGATTATGGCCTGGCTGGGAACCGACGCCCTGGCGGTCTACGGGGTGCTGGTGAACGTGAGCACCCTGGTCCAGTGCTGCGGCTACAGCGTGGGCCAGGCCGCCCAGCCCATCCTCTCCCAGAACCACGGGGCCCGGCAGGGGGCGCGTATCCTGGGGGTGCTGCGGTATGCCCTGTACACCGCGGCGGCCTTCGGCGTGGGGTGGACGGTGGGCCTTCTCCTCTTCCCCCAGCCCCTGATCACCTTGTTCATGGTTCCTACGGACCAGGTGCTGGCCATCGCCCCGGGGATTTTGCGGACGTATGGGCTGTCCTTCCTGCTGCTGCCCTTCAACGTCTTTTCCACCTATTACTTCCAGGCAGTGCTCCGGCCGGGGAGCGCCTTCGGGGTGTCGGTGGCCCGGGGGCTGGTGGTCAGCGGAGGGCTCATCCTGGCCCTGCCCACCCTCTTCGGAGGGCAGGCCCTGTGGTGGGCCATGCCCGTCACCGAGGGGGTGGTGGCCCTGGGGGCGGCCGCCCTCATGGCCCACTCTGTTCGGAGGCTGCGGGCCGGGAAATACTAAAAACACCCTCCCTGGAGGCAACGGCCTCTAGGGAGGGTGTTCTGT
>NBJMC04201__coassemble_711_pt1 | contig 22055 bp, 24 predicted proteins | sample NBJMC04201__metabat2_high_PE_047 | metagenome-assembled genome bin NBJMC04201
GGTGGTCCCACCCCTGGGGCAGGATCACCGCGGCGGCATAGACCCGGCCGGCCAGGGGGCCGGCCCCGGCCTCGTCCACCCCGCAAAGGGTGCCGTACCCCTGGGCGTGGAGGTCGCTTTCCAGCTGCCACAGGTCAGGGCGTTCCGCCATGGTCGGCCTCCCCTTCCAGGTCCTGGGGCAGTTCCAGGGTAATCCGGCCCAGCTTGCCCCCCCGGAACTCGTCCAGGAGGATGTTGGCCATGCGCTCTAAGTCCACCTCGCCGCCGGAGATGAGAAAGCCCCGCTTTCGCCCGCCGGCCTCCAGCAGGTCCCAGCCGGACATGCCGGCCTCTGGGACGATCTTGAACCGGGCGGTGAGGGCCTCCGGCTTCCGCTGGGCCAGCAGCTCAATGAGGTGGCAGGCCAGGGTCTCCACGTCCATGATGGCGTCCCGCACCGCGCCGGTGAAGGCCAGATGGAGGCCGATGGTCTCATCCTCAAACTTGGGCCAGAGGATGCCGGGGGTGTCCAGCAGTTCCAGCCCCTGGTCCACGGTGATCCACTGCTTGCCCCGGGTGACGCCGGGGCGGTCCGAGGCCTTGGCGGACTTTTTCTTGGCTACCTTATTGATAAAGGTGGACTTGCCCACGTTGGGGATGCCCACCACCATGGCCCGGACCGGGCGGCCTACCTGGCCCTTTTCCCGCCATTTGGCGATCTGCTCCTTGAGCGCCCCCCGCATCACCGGGGAGAACTGCTTCACCCCTGCGCCGCTGTGGGCATCGCAGGTGAGCACGGCCATCCCCTGGGCGCGGAAATGCGCCTCCCAGAGTTTGGTGGCGGCAGGGTCTGCCTGGTCGGCCCGGTTGAGGACCACCACCCGGGGCTTGGTCCCCACCAGGTCGTCAATGTCCGGGTTGCGGCTGGCGATGGGGATGCGGGCGTCGATGATCTCCGCCACCACATCCACAAACTTCAGGTTCTCCCCGATCATCCGCCGGGTTTTGGTCATGTGGCCGGGGTACCATTGAATGTTCACGGGGCCTTCCCTCCTTCCCTGCCGCCCCGTGGGGGGCGGCCCATGGCAAATTCCATAACTAAGATAGTATACACGAGATTTCCTGGTCTGAAAAGCCTTTTCCACAAAAAAGGGAGCGCCAGCGCGCTCCCTTTTTTGAACTCTCGCGGAGATTACAGCTTTTCCTTGACCTTGGCTGCCTTACCCACGCGGTCACGCAGATAGTACAGCTTGGCCCGGCGGACCTTACCTTTGCGGACGGTCTCCACCTTTTCAATGACGGGGCTGTAGAGGGGGAACACCTTTTCCACGCCGACGCCATAGGAGATGCGGCGGACGGTGAAGGTCTCGTTGATGCCGCCGTGCTTCTTGGCGATGACGGTACCCTCGAAGACCTGGATTCTCTCCCGGTTGCCTTCCTTGACCCGCAGGTGGACACGGACGGTGTCGCCCACGGTGACGTCGGGGGCTGCCTTTTCAGGCATGTTCTTCTCAACAAAGTTCTGCATGAGATTCATGATCTGTTTTCCTCCTGTTATCAGGCGTTCGTGAGGCGTTTTTCCCCGTCTCCCTTGGACGGCGCCCCAGAGGACCACCCTTATTTCCATAGATCGCGATATATTTTACCAGGTGGGGCCAGAAAATGCAAGCATAAAATGCGGTTTTTTCCGACTCCTTTTTCTGTTTCTCTCTGCCCAAGCAGGGAGGTTGGGCCCAGCCCTCTTCTTCCCCTTGACAAGGGTACTTCCTTTTGGGTAGAGTAGGATACGTGACACGATATGCAGGAGGTTTCCACCTATGAAGAAAGGAAATGTCAAGGCACTGCTCCCCATCGGGGTGTTTCTGGTGCTCTACCTGGGCCTGGGGTTTCTCTTTGAGTACGGGCTGAAGATTCCCATGGGGTTTTACAGCATCCCCATTGTGGTGGTCTTTCTCATCGCCCTCTTTGTGGCTTGCTGCCAGAACCGAGCCCTTCCCTTGGAGGAAAAGCTGACCCTCATGGGCAAAGGCGTGGGCGATAAGAATATCATTATCATGGTTCTCATCTTCCTGACCGCCGGCCTGTTTGTGGGGGTGGTGGGCCGGAGCAGCGCAGACAGCGTGGCCTACTTTCTTCTGTCCATCATCCCGCCCCAGTTTGCCGTGGCGGTTCTTTTCGTGGTAAGCTGCTTTGTCTCCCTGGCCATGGGCACCTCGGTGGGAACCATCACCCTCATCACCCCCATTGCCCTTTCCGTGGCTGGGGCCTCCGGCTTTTCCCCTGCCATGTGCGTGGCCGCCGTGCTGGGCGGCGGGATGTTTGGGGACAACCTCTCCTTTATCTCCGATACCACCATCGCCGCCTGCAACGGCCAAGGCTGCCCCATGAAGGACAAGTTTCGGGTGAACTTCGCCATCGCCCTGCCGGCTGCCCTGGTTACCCTGGGGCTGCTCCTCCTCTGCTCTGCCGGGCAGTCGGGGGTGCAGCCTGTGGTGGAGGAGTACAGCCTCATCCAAATCCTCCCCTACCTTCTGGTGCTGGTGGGGGGCATTCTGGGGTTTAATGTCTTTCTGGTGCTGGTGGTGGGCATCGTCTCCGGGTCCTTCATCATGCTGGCCACAGGCGCCACAGCCCCCACCGATCTGCTGGCCAACATGGGCAGCGGCGCAGCCGGGATGTATGAGACCGCCATGGTGGCCATTCTGGTCTCCGCCATGGGCGCCCTGATCCGGGCTTATGGCGGGTTCGACGCCCTGCTCTACGGGGTGAAGAAGGTGTTCCGGGGCCGAAAGGGCGGCCAGCTGGGGATGGGCCTGCTAGTGGGCGCCATGGACGTGGCCACCGCCAACAACACCGTGGCCATCGTGATGGCCAACCCCATCGCCAAGGAGATGGCCCAGGATTATGGCATCTCCGCCCGCAAGGCCGCCTCACTGCTGGACACCTTCTCCTGTATCTTCCAGGGGATCCTCCCCTACGGGGCCCAGATGCTGGTGGCTCTGTCGGCGGCCAGTGAGCTGGGGTTCTCCCTGTCCGCGTTTCAGATCATCCCCCACCTCTTCTATCCCTTCCTGCTCTTGGTGAGCTCCCTCCTGTTCATCTTCGTCTTCCCGGAGCGGGAACTGGACCGGCGGTAACTTCCCTTCCCGGGAAAACACTGCTATACTGAAAGAAACCCATTGGAAAGCAGGTGCACACTATGGAACAGGTTCTTGTGGTAAACCGCCAGGCGCTGGAAGCCAAACTGGGCGGGCAGGTGTGGGTCACCGACCATCTGGACGACCTCCGCCAATTCATTCTGGACCACCATACCTTTCTCCCCCGGCAGCAGGCGGAGTATGACGCCACGGTGCGGCAGATCATCCCCTACGGCATTCTCCGCCGGGGCGGGGAATACTTCCTCCTCCGCCGGCTGAAGGGGCAGACCGAGGCCCGCCTCCACGACAAACTTTCCCTGGGGCTGGGGGGCCACATCAACCCCACCGAGGAGAGCGCCGCCGACCCCATCGAGGCCGGTCTGCGCCGGGAGTTGGCGGAGGAGGTTATCCTCCCCCACCTCACCGCCCTCACCTGTGTGAGCCTCATCAACGAGACCACCGGCGGGGTCAGCGATTACCACACCGCCCTGGTCTACCTGCTGGAGACCGACGGAGAGGTCACCGTGCGGGAGACTGGAAAGATGTCCGGCAGCTGGGTGGCCCCGGAGGACCTGCGGGAGGCCTACCCCGCCCTGGAAACCTGGTCCCAAATCGTGGCCCAAGGGCTCATTTTCCCGGGGATTGTATGATTTAACCAAATCATAACATTTCAGTTTGTGCAGTTTTTTCTCGTTCTTTTGAAAAAAAGGCTTGCATTTTTTTGCGCCCCATGATATTATGATTAAGCTGTTTGAGACGGCACCCGGGTGTGGCGAAGTTTGGTATCGCGCTTGAATGGGGTTCAAGAGGCCTTGAGTTCGAATCTCAACACTCGGACCAAAAGTTCCGAAAACTAACCTAAATAGGTGGTTTTCGGAACTTTTTTGTTGCTCTCTTTTTCAAATTGATTTTCGAAAAATTTGGCTATTGCATACCTATTGCATACACGGAAAAGAGGCTCGTTGGGGGCCTCTTTTTTTCACATCCCGTGCTTCACCCGGTCCTCTACTTCCGCCCGCTTGGCATCGTTGAACCGGCCCAGGTCTCCCACCAGGTAGCCGGTGATCCGGCGGATACGTTGGAACGGCACCCGCTCAAAAACGGGAGTGATCCCGTATTCGTCTGGGTTCTCAGTGCGGCGGATGGAGATTTCCACCACACGCCGCCCCTCTTCTTGCTCCATCATGGCGATGGCCGCCCGCACAATTTCCTCGGGGATGTTGTCCGGATTGTGGATGGTCATTTAAGCAACCCCAGTCTGCCGAGGATGGCCACAACCTCGTTGCGCTTCATATGGCGAACGGGGGAGGAGCCATCGGAGACGCCAGCCTCCTGGGCCTTCTCCCACCATCCCTCCTTTTGGGACCAGTCATCATCCGGCAGGGTCGCTGCGTGAATCTCGGCTTTCTTGACCAGTTCGTAGGCCTGTTCGTTGGTCATCTCGGACAGCATCTTGTTGATATCCATATCGTCATCCTCCATATCATTTTCTGCCGCGTCAAGGCGGCGGTTGACCTCTGCGGCGATCTGGCCGTGTCGGTTGTACAGGTAATCCCCGGGGCACGCTTTGGCAGCAAACCACCGGTGCACCGTCATGTTCTGCCGGTTAACCTTGCCGATCAGGGACTTGTCTCCTTGCCATCTAAGCCGCCCGATGCCGGGGTTGCGCTGGCAGATGTCCACCAGCAACCGGATCAGGGCCTCGTATGCCTGGGCGGAAACAGGCCAATCAGGGGCCCCTCCGTTGTTGGCGACCTCAATGGTGATAGCTCTATGATCATTGGATGCGCTGGAGGTGCACCAGGACCGGTTGGCCTCATCCACATACAGGGCGATTCTGCCGTCGCTGCCGATCCCGTAGTTGCTGGATGCCTTTCTGGCCGGGGTGGCAAACAGGTCGCCGCAAGTCTCCACAGAGGCGTTGCCAGCCATACAGTGAATGGAAACGGTGTCGATCACATGGTTTCGCCTGCCGGAATGGTTAGGGCTGAGTTTGGTGTAGCTCACCAATTTACTATTACTCACAGATCTTCACTTCCTTCTTCACTTGCCACTTGCGATTTCACTTTCCGCCTTCACTTCCGGCAGCCCTGCCACGGATGTTAACAGCGACAGCACGCCGGCCAGCACAGCGGTAGAAACCACGGTAATCCAGTTGACATCCGACAGTACGGCAGATGCCCCGATTGCCGCCACCGCAGCCTGTGCGCAGGTTTTGATGGCTCGGACGCCAGCGGCGCGCCACCAGGTTTTCCATTTCTCACTCATTTCTTCACTTCCTCTCCGTGCATTGGGAGCCGGTCGATCTCCTCCATAACGGTTTTGAGATGCCCGTTCCCTCCCAAGTTTTTATATGCCTGATACATCTCGACCAGGTTCTCTTTTTCGTCCAGAGTGATGTGCCCTCGGATGATGTAGCACTCGCCGAGATACCGGACCCGGTCAATCATGAGGACTTTTTGCGCCTCCAGCAGCGCGTCCAGCTTTGTGCTCGTGCCCTTTTTTGCGGCCCATCTGTGGTTTAATACTGCCACGACAATAGCGGATAGGCCGGAGGAACCGAGGGCTACAGATACAAGCGTAAGCAACATTTCCGTCATCCGGTCACCTGATAAACCCTAAAATCGTAATCTTTCGCATATAGGCCTTGATATGTACCAGACGCAACCGTCGTTCCGCCGCTGGAAATATTCAGCAAAATCGTATAGACAGAATCTACTGTGCAATATAAAACTGACCCTTTCAATGCGTAGATAGTCCCACCTTCGCCATGTTTAGTTTCGTCCTTATATACTACATTTCCGTTTTCTACGGTAGTGTATATAATTTGGATAGGGGTCGAAGGGCCGGACCTGGAGAACACAACGGGGACGATTTCCACATTACCTCCCCCACCAGACACAACTCCATTCTGAATCATAACGCACCTCCTCAACTCAACGGTTGAATCACGACATACACAGTCAGATTGCTTGTAGGTACAGTCTGGCAGGTAAATGTCAAACTGTTTGCAGCCTGCCCAGTACACATGATCCCGGCCTCATAATACGCAGACTGAGAGGCGATAGCGGGTGTTGGTGTGATGAGTTGTGCGGTCTCAGTTGCAGACACACCGGAGACTGTGACGGTTTGGGTGTTGGAGGACCAGCCGGAAGTGGTGAGGGTGATGGTGACAGAGGTGGGGGATTTGGAGTCGACGTAGGATTTGTTGGCGACTCCGTTCGCAGTTGTTGGATCAGAATAAACCTCAACGTTGTTTGTTGCAGAAATGGAAAACGCAGGCCCCCCTGATCCTATTGCAATGCTGTTGCTTGTTCCATCAAAATGAATCCCAAAATCTTGACCAAACGATGCCATAATGGCCCCTGTCATCGTCCCTCCACTCAACTGCAAATACCTTTCATCCGCCTGCTCCTGAGTGAGACCGCTTTCAGGTGCATCCACTGCGCCAACTGTATTATCTGCGGTGAATCCGAGAAGTTGGCCTGCGGTGCCGGTGGGAGTGGTTAGTTTGGTGGAGAGTTGGGTGTCGACTTCTTCGATAGCGTCTTGGACGTTTTCGGAGGTAAGAGTGGAGGTGGGAGTGAAGGAGACGCCACTTGCCTTCAAATCCTCTCCTTGAATTTCAACGGCGCTTCCGCTTATGGATATAAGCACGCCTCCGTCAAACGTAACTTTATAAAACATGGAACTGTCGTTAGTATATTGAAAAAGTGGGATAGTTTGTTCTCCAAGTAATTTTGCGAATACGACAAACCCTTTCTGAACCGCCTCATAAATCTCCTGCGCTGTCTTATCCGCCGAAAACCCAGCCCCGCTTGTGGTAATATTGACATACATCACCGGCTTGTCACCCCATTCAGCACCGTTAGCACCCTCATAGAGCATCTGGCCCTCAGTACCACCTTCAGGCAATCCACTGGGGGCGTCGGACCATTCCTCGCCCGTGGAGGTTTTGGTGAGGACTTGGCCGGTGGTGCCGCCAGTGGGGTTAGGGATGGCTCCCACATCCTCAGCGGACGGAGTCCAGGTATCCGGTCGTGCGCCAACATCCTCCGCATCCAGCGTAACATCGGCGCTGAGTGCATGTCCGTTAACAGTTCTGCTGGTAGGAACATAGTCCATCGGGGGCAACTGCGCACTCGGAACTTTACCTTCATCATCCAGAGATGCAACGCCGTTGGCTTGTCCCTTCTGCCCCATCGGGATATAGTTGCCAACCAGAGAGACGGTTATGGTATCGTCCACATACTCTTTGGACGCTGCGTCTGTGTTGTCGGTAGGCTCTGCAAGGTCGGTTATCTTATGCCCCTCCATCTGGAGATTCCCCGTCATCGGCACCGACCCATCCGCCATGAAATCGCCGGAGCCGGTACCGTTGGATCCGTTGTAAACCTGGAATGTACCGCCGGTCTGCCCGTCGGTGAGGTATACGGTATAGGTATCGGTGGTGCCAGGTGCACCAGTGCCGGACGTGCGCTCGATACGGTCTACGCTCGCGCCGGTGGGGCCAGTCTCACCCTGGATGCCCTGTGGGCCGATAACGGACCCAGCGTTGATGGGGTCCCCGGAAGAGAGAGTAATCACCAGGTCTCCGTCCTCGTTTACGGTTGCGTTGGTGATACTTACGCCCTGGGGACCAGTTGCGCCCGTTTCGCCGGTTTCGCCCTTGTCACCTTGGATCCCCTGAGGCACCCCAATCACAAACAGCAGGTTCCCCTCGGGCGAGGTGGTTTTGGTCACGGTAACGGAGGATCCCGCTGGGAGCGTTTCCCCCTCCATGTTCATATTTTCGATGTAGGTCTTTGCCTGTTCCGCCTCTGTGGCTGCGCTCTCTGCATCGGAGGCGGAATTCGCAGCGGAGGACGCAGATGTTTCCGCATCATTGCGGGCGGTCTCGGCATCTGTCTTTGCGTCGCCTGCCTGGGTCGCCGCTGTTTGTGCAGCAGTAGCACTCCCAGCGGCCTGGGTGGCTGCCGTTTGAGCCTGTCCGCTGGCCGTTTCGGCTGCCGTTTTCGCGGCCTCCGCGGCGGACTGGGCGGCAACAGAAGCGTCCTTTGCGCTGGATGCCTGCCCCGCTGCTGTCTGCGCCTGCTCCACGGAGTCGCCGATGGTTCCGGCAGCGGCAACGGATTGGTCCCTCGCCGTTTCCGCTGCGTCCTGGGCGTTTTCCGCCGCGGTCTGTGCCGCCGCTGCGCCCTGTCTGGCTGCCTCGGCCTGGGTGGCGGACTGGCCGGCCTGGTTTGCTGCGGTTTGAGCGGCTGTTACCTGAGACGCAACTGCATTTTGGGCGTACCCCTTGATAAGCTCCCCTTTGATGCTGGATGTGGTTGCATTTTGGGAGACAACGAGCAGATCATCGTCCCCCATGGCGGAGGCTACCGGCAGGTCGGTAATCGCCTTTGGTACATTAGCCATCCTCTTTCACCTCCGCCGCGTCCTTTCCAGCCTCAGCATAGGCCATCCGGAGCAATTCCCTGGCCCGCGCCATGATCTCCACCTGTTCCCCAGATACGGGAATGGCGGAGATGTATTTAAACGCCTGGTCTAAATATTCCTGCACCTTCGTCATGAAATCACTCCTTTGTCCTTTAGGGCTTCCTTTATTTTCTGGACTTGATAGATCAGCAATGGGATGAATTCACCGTATCGGATTGCGTAGCGGTATCCGCTCTCTTTGGTTTCTTCATCGGTCCCCCAGGATTTAATGAACGCCGCGAAGTCCTTCGTTGGGATGTTCAACTCCGAGAGAGTCTTCTCAAGGTCCTGTGCAATAATCCCCATGTGGGTGCGGTCGCTTTGCCCGTCGATGAATTTGAACGACACCGGGCGCAGCGCGTCGAACACAGGCAGGAACCGATCCAGCCCGTATTCCACGTCTTTTTTGAAATTTGCGTCAGATGTGTTTATAGTGGCGTTTTGGGAGTACACATCACCCCACCGAACTGTGCTGCGCCCGAGTGTTACGGACCCATCGGAACTGGGCGTCGGGGAGTCGCTGAACGAAAACCGGCCAGTGGACGTTGTGCCAAACGAGCAGTTTGCGGTATCCACCCACCAGTTACCGGCAGATGTCATACGCATGCCGCCGCGGTTCGTAACGAATTCCAGGCCAACGCCGGTGGTCGTGGATGTAATTTCGATGGAGCCAACCGTGCTCCCTCCAGACGCCAACAGTTCCACCGTTCCGCCTCTAAGTATGGATGCCTCCACGGTGCCGGTTTGGATTTTTGAGCCGTCAATGTATGTGGTGCCCCGATAGCTCCACGCCTCGACCTTATCTTCTGCGTTGTTGGCAGTGTTGTTGGCCGCGTTTGCCAGGCTGTACGCGCTGATTGCCGTGCTCTGCGCGTCGTTGATATCCCCCTGGACGGAGCTGGACAGGTCGGAAAATGTAATGGCCCCCGTGAGATTCAGGCGGTCCGCGTCAATCTGGCCAGTTTTGATACAGGCCCCATTGATGGTAGTTGTACCGGAGGACAAGCCGGTAAACGTAACGAGGCCATCCATCTGGATGGTTTCACTGGAAATCGTGGTCTCGCCGGCTTTCAACTCGATGGTAGACGATGTTGACCCGTTGGACACCGAAAGCGTGATGGAATCCAACTTTACGGAAATGCTGGATATCTGTCCCTCTAAATCCTCTGCGATACCCTCCACTTGTAGGAGGATTTCGCTGGCGGACTTGGATATCATGGATCGCGTTCTGGCCAGCTCCCGGTCGTACTGCCGGCGCTCCAGGGATTCATAGGGATACTCATCGTCCACCTCATCCAGGTCGGGCGCGGATATCTCGGAATTGTACAGGCGAGAAAACGACATGTTTTCGTTGGCGACAACGGAATAGATCCCGCCAACGACAACGCCGTCCCCGATCTCCGCCGCCGGGTCCATCAGGGCCTCCCCAGCGGTGTAGGGCTGGTATTCCACGTTCTGCACAGCAGCAAGGATGGAATTCGCCATGGCCTGGGACGCCCAGGCGCAGGTGACCTCCAGCGTTCGCCCCGTGTCATTCCCTGCGGTGTAATAGGTTTCGCTGTCTACGCTGAGATTCACGCGAGAGATGTTGGACGGGATGTCCCCGATATCCAGGCTTCCCGCTCGGGATCCCAGAAAAATAGAATCAGACAAGGATCAACACCTCCCCCGCAAACTGGATGGGCTGGCCGTACTCCGTTACCAGGTAACCCGCTTGTTCCGGGATATCTCCAAACCGGATCAATCGCAGCTTTCCCTCGTCGGTGATGATCCAGTTGCCCGCGTCGGAAACGGCGATGAAGGACAACGCCTCCCGCATGGTGAGGTCCCCTTCTTCGTCCACAGGGTACTCAACGGGGAAATCGTCGGAGAGAACCGTACGGGGATCCACCGAAACGCCCATGCGTTGGGCAATGTCCGCCACAGCAGTTTCCTGGGGCATGGGCCAGTTATCATACACATAATCCTCGTTGAGCCAGACATTTTCCGCCTTGAGCATAGCGTCGTAGCCAGTTACCGTGAGGATGCCGGATACCTTATCCAGTTCCCGCGTGGAAAAAAAGAACACGCCCTTTTGGATCCATTCGCTGGCCTGCTCGCCCAAGCACACCCGGACGAACACCTGAATTTGCGCTTGCCTTGGGATGGTCCCGATTGGAATGATCTCCATGTCGATCTGCCTGGCATTTACGTTCCCGATCCCCGGGGTATCGAACAGCCCGCCAGAGATGGACAGGGAAACGATATTCCCCTGGGTATACTCCTGCCCCGCGATGTCCAATTTCAGCTCTGTCCAGTGACCCGGATCGGAAAAAATCTGGTTGTAAAGGTCGCTGGTCGTGTGCATGGTATCACCTCTCTACCAGAGTCATGGAGCCGCCCTCCACCCAGGTGATCCCAGATTCCACCTTCTCCTGGGTCATCTCGGGGCCCTCCACCCAGAACACTTTGGTTTTTTCCGTTCCGTCCAGGTCCAGGTAGGTCACCGTAGACGGCTGGGTAATGAGGTCGGCGATAGCATAGGCGTTTTCCGCCCGCATCCGGGCGAACTCCACGTCGAGCTGCACTTTTCGGATGTTGCTCCGGTGCTCGATGCCATCCATGGTGACCACGCTGCTCTCCTGCCGGTAGATGGGAGATTGCGCGATTCCGCTCTCCGCCAGATAGCCGGAGATGTCGGTGCCGTTAAGCACAAGTTTCGCTTTCATGCACGCACCTCCATCAGATCAGGGACGATTTCGCGGTCCGACGGGCGTTCCCGTTCAGCGCCGCCCGCAAGTCGTTGAATGTCGCTCGGTATAACTCCTTGCCATTGATGACCAACGGGATCTCCACCTGGTAAACCTCGCGGGTTGCAGTACCTCTGGGGACTGCCGCAGTTGCTGCTTGGAGCAGGGCGGATGGGGTGTTGGGGGAGGGGCGAGTGACGAGGGATGTTGCATAATCCATATTTGCGGATACGCCATCAATTTCAGACGCAGACAAAACGTCGTCTCTCAACTTTTTCGCTGCGTCCATCGCGGTTTTGCTCTCGCGTTCAATGCCAACAGCCATACCTTCCGGTATCGATCTGCCCACAACATCTCGAATTAGTCTGGATGGAGAGTTAATACCAAAGAAGCCCTTAATTCCGTTTAGAATACTCCCACACCAATCTCTTATCTTTCCAAGTAACCAGCTCGCCTTTTCTGTAATTCCGTTCCACAGTCCATTTACTATATCCTTACCAACGGAAATAACTTTCCCGGGAAGGTTGCCAAGCTCGGTTACCACATTGGAAACAACGTCACTCGCCCCTTGTTTCGCTTTCGCGACCATATCAGACGCCCAGGAAATGATGTTAGAAATAACCTCTGATAAGAATTCTTGCACTCTTCCAGGCAAAGTAGTAAAGAACTCAATTACAGCGTTGATCGCGTTACTAGCCCCGTCCCGCATATTGCTCAACAGATTGCTCGCCCACTCAACCACACGAGAAATCACTTGCGAGAAGAATTCTGCAATTTTCCCGGGCAGTTCAGAGAAGAAGTTCACAACCGCGTTTATTGCATTGCTGGCGGCATTGCTCATATTGGTTACCAGGTTGCTGGCCCACTCTGCCACGCTCTGAATGATGTTAGAGAAAAATTCAGCAATTTTCGTTGGCAACTGAGAGAACCATTCAATCACTGTCTGAATGGCGGCGGGCAGCGTTTCGGTGAAGAATCCGACTAACGCCCCGATAACGGTGATAAGCAACTGAATTGCAGTCACAACGACGTTGATCGCCGCGCTTAGAACTGCAAACGGAACAGCGAGGATAACCTCTCCCAACGTCTGGAAAAAGCTTGATATTGCCGCAATCTGTTCCTCGGTGAACGCGCTGCTAATCGCGTCCTTCACACCCTGGAACGACTCCTTGAGCCCTTCTACGATGGGCTGAACAAGCTCCAGAGCACCTTGGAATACAGTGGAAAACGCCTCTCCCAACGGGGCAAGGGCTTCCAGTAGCCCGGCTATTGCCTCGGTCACGGTGGCAACGACGGGGGCGAGTGCCTCGCCGATTTTTCCCATTGATTCCTGCATGTGGGCATTTGCCTCGTTCATGGCAACAATCTCCGGGTTCGTGTCGCGGAATGCCTGGGCAAGTTCCGGCAAGCCCTGCCGAGAAAGCTCCTCCATGACCAGCCTGGCTCGTTCCGCGGGATCCTGTGTTGCCTGGAGCTTCGCGTTAAAATCATCCTCTGCGGTACCGGCAGTCCCGGCAGCTTGTGCGGCCCAATTCAATACATCGGCAAATGTCCCGGTGACTGTGCCGGTTTTAATGGTCTCGTTTACAGCCTCTGCCAGAGAGTCGATTGGGATGGAATCTCCGTACTTGGCCCACGCTCCGATCGTCCCGTCGATCATCACAGTAAGGTCCTGCTGAGACAGACCAAGCGCTTGCAGATTTTGCAAGGCAGTAGCACTAGATTGCTGATCTCCGAGTATTGCGTAAAGTTGACTGTAGCTCTGAGCCGTTTGTTCAGCAGAGTACCCGGCTTGCTGGCTCGCAATCTCTAACGTCCCCATGATCTTGTTGTATTCCATGGTTTCGTTGACCAGGTTTTGTATGCCGGATATAGCGGACTGCACAAGACCAGAAACAGCGCCCGCAATACCGCCGCCAAGGATAGAGCCCTTCAGTCCACTAAACGCACCAGAAACCTTGCCGCCTATTCCGTCGGCAGCGTCCCCGAGGTCATCGAGAGAACTGCTTGCTTTGTCTGCAGACGAATCAATGTCCCGCATTTCCTTTTCCATTTTGTTCAGGTCTGCGGTAGCATTATTGATTTGAGTGCCTAAATCGTTGACCACTTTCTGCTGGCGATTATAGGCGTTGTTTGCCTTTGTGACAGCCTGTATCATTTCCTCTTGGCTGTCGTACTGACCGTTTGCCGCATCGTCCGCAGCCCGAGCTAATTCGTCCAACTTAGCTATTTGGCGGTCGTACTGGGCGGTCAGAACGCTGATTTTCTGCCGTTGTGCCTCCATGGACCGTCCAAGTATATCGGCCTGTTTTGCAGCGCGACCTTCTGCATCGTCTATGTCATTCATAGACGATACCGCCGCCTTCATCTCGCTGCCGAGGTTTTTCAACTGTGAATTGATCCCGTTCAAGGCAGAACGAAACTCTTTTTCTCCGTCTACGCCTACACGAATCGACACATCTGTTGCCACAAAATCACCTCACTTATAAGAAAGTAGCCGGAAAAAATCCCCCTCTTGGTCCCTAACAACCCGCTTCTGCTTTGCGCCTTCCTCTTTGATTTGCTGCACGGCAATCAAGTCCAAGAGCAACCCAACAGGAATGTCCATTGCTTCCTCTAGGGAGAGTCCTATTTTTAGACCATACCAAAGGAACCAGGCGGCCGTTACTTCTCCGCCCCCCTGGTTCCGTCTGCGTTTTTTGGGGTTTCCGCCTCCACCGTGGTCTTCCCGGTTTCTCGGATGACGTTGACCGCCGCGCCAAAAAGGCTATCAAAATCATCGGCGCCGATTTCATCGATAAAGTCATCGAACGAAATGTCTCCCGGGTTTTTTATCCCGTGCTTTTCCGCATATCGGTGCCCGGAAACCATCATGCTATGGAGAAGGGGCAGAAGGTCAGACATTCTGCCGACTTCTGCGATCTGCTCCAGCTTTTCCTGGATGCTCTTTCCGTCCTGTTCAAGTTCCAGCATCAAGCGGCCAGAAAAACACGCCGGGTACTCTTTTCCGCCAACCGAAACATTAACGAGTCTCAATTCACGCACCCTCCTTCGCCGTCACCGTCGTCTTGCCGGCCTTTACCGCCTTGTTCGCAGCATCTGCCTCCACCACGCCGATCTCCTGGCCAGTGGTCGCCTGGATGGCAGACATCCCGTTCCAGGCCGTCCAGCTAGACACATCCTCGCCGTATTCTGCCGGGAGGGTAACGTCCGTGTTCACCTGGTACACATAGTGGTTCCCGTATGTAATGGAGGGCGCCACGGTAATTTCGGTTTCCCCTGTCTCAGACCCTGCGGCGCTGGAAACCGTCAGTGTGCCCAGGGTCGGATTAGGGTTTGTGATGTTCAGCGCATCCTTAATGGCTGCCTCCGCGTCGGCCTCGGTGTCCATGGGGGTGGACTGCATCTGCCAGCCGTGTTTGACGCTGTCGTCGCGCATAACGGTTGCAGTCAGCTCCTTGGCCTGCCACTCGATGGTCTCGCCCTGAGTGACGGCAGAGATGCCGGGATTGGCGAACTGGATCTTATTGAACACCACCGCAATCCACTTGGTCTGGCCGTTCTGCTTGGCCTTGATGATGCCGCCGAAACCGACGTAAGGAATCGCCTGGTCGTCGTCATAAACGATCCACTGGGGGCTAGAGGTGGTCACACCGTCCACATCCATGGCCTGCTGCTTGAGGCCGAGAATGGCCAGCATGGGAGCGGGAAGCAGATCATCCGTGGACAGGGTGATAGTGCCGCCGGAAAACTGGTTGTCCGTTTCTGCCACGGCGTTGTCGGCGTAGAAGTTATTGCTGTCCCCCTCTTCCAGTTCGAGGGTCAGCTCGGTGGCCTTGCCGATCAGGCCGCCGTTGGAGTAGGTAACGGTGTTGCCATCGTTGCTGTAGATGGCATAATAGGGTTTGGATAAACCGATGGTTGCCATGTGTTATCTCCTTTCATTCCAACAATTTGGAAAGTTCCTCTTTCAAGACTTCTTCCATTTTTGCCTCTGCCGCTTTTCTCGATCGACTAATTGCCGGTCGAACAAACGGATGCTTCATTTGAAATGACGTGCCGGACTCAATAGACCTTGCAATCAAACGATTTGGTTGGCCCCCAGGATGCTTTTTTGTTTTTAGAAGGTTGTATCCATCGAATCCAATTGACGTATCGATGTTCCCTCCAGAATCCCGAAATGTAGAAACGCCAAAACTGTTCAACAGACCGGCCTTTTGCAAAGCCTTTGCCCCGCCAGGAAGTGGGTCGGAGTCCGTACCGTAGCCATTTACCACGGGGATTCCCTGGACGCCCTTTTTTACCTCGTCCGCCACGATCTTAGCTCCTTCATACAGGGCCTTCTTGCAGAGTTTGTCTGTATTAGCCCCCGCGCGGCTAAGGGACGAAACAACATCGTCCAGCCCTTTGATCGTCATCTTCGGCACTCAGAGCACCTCCACAACCCATTCATAGTGGTACAGCCCTGTTTCTTCCTCGTACTGCGTAGAGTTGAGATACCAGGCCGCCTCCATGTCGTTTAGGGCATTGTCGATTCCGGTAATCAGCGGGTCCTTGGCATCCATCGTGAATAGGTCGACAGAACCCGTCTCACAGAACTCGGAATGCCGATTCCCCGCCAGGAAATCGTTGTCGCCTTCCCGCTGCCAGATGATGTAAGGGACGGCGTGGTTTGGCGGAGCGACGAAATTGTAAACTTCATCTGTAAGCGCCAAGAGCGCCTGTTTAAGTGCTTCCATCCAACTCACCCGTCCTTTCGAGCGTCAAATCCGTCACCGGGAGACCATCGTCATCCAGCACATGCTGGATTTGGATGATCTTGTACAGGTTGCTGTCCTTGTGATCGTAAGGCCAGATGTTTACACGGTCTGTCGCGGTCGAAATATCATAATTACGCTGGATGCGAACCATGATATCCGGGCGATCCCCGTGCTGCTGAGCAGTATACCATCTAGTGATGCCAACCGTCCTATCCGCATAGTACCCGGACCATATCGTTTCAAACTCAAGCACCGGAGCCTCCCCGGCGGGGGCAGTATTTGCCCCGCGCCGGAGGTCCAGCACGCCGGAATCAAGAACCATCGGACACCTGCGCTTTCTGCGAAAACAGACGATTGTTTAATGTCCATCTCAGCATCCGAGGCATAGGCTCCGTGGTCGCTCTCTTCCGGACCAAGTACGCGGCGTACATCTCAACCAACTGCCCGTCCTCTATGCTATCGGTAAGGGTAATCCCTTCCCGTGCAATAAAGGCCTGGGCCGCGCTGATTGCCTGTGTCAGGTACGCCGCCCGCTGCTCGTTGGGGTACATCTCCCCAAGGTCAACCTGCAGCATGGTCAAGATTTCCGCGTTCGTCATAGGCTCAGCCCGCAGCAGCGCCGGTGATGTTCAGAGTATAAACGCGGGTGGCGTTGCCCTGCTTCACAGTCACGGTGATGGGATTAAGCTCGGAAGCGGTCAGAGTGACGGTACCGCCGTTACGCACGTTCTTCCCATTTGCCTGGATAGCGATCTGAGCGGTAGCCTGAGCGGCGGTAGCTTCAACCTTGAGGGAGTTGCTGGTAGCGGTAGCACTATAGGTGTAGGTCTCAGGATCGAAGGAAATGGTAGCGCCAGTCAAGGTGATGTCCTCCAGCTGAGCATCGTTGGCGGTGTCAGCGGCGAAATCCATCACGGTGGTTACGGCCTGGTTGTTGATGTTGATGGCCACGAAAGCGCCAGGGATAATGGGCATACCGTCAGCCCGCTGCTTACCGCGGAACACGGTATTGTCCTGAATGAACTGCACGTGAGTGCTGGATTCAATGGTCATGCCGGAACGCATAGCCAGCAGGTACAGATCGCCATAGCCGCCAATAATGTCGCCGTCGGGGATGAACTCCAGAACGTCGATGTCGCCGGTAACGATAGGCAGGGAGCCAAACAGGTTGGCCACGATATCGCCGGTGGCGGTAAAGGTAATGAGCTTGGACTTCAGGGTGGCGTAGGTCTTGGAGTTCATGGCCCAGAACATGTTGCCGCGGTTATACCTGGTATAAGTAGCACCGGTAGCAGTCATCAGGGCGCTCCAGAACTCAGCACCGGTAACGGAAGCACCACCAATCTGCAGGACGTTGGAATCGGACAGATCAACCCACTCAGGAGCATTGGCGGGATAATCCGCGGGCTTGGAATCCTGAGCAAGGCGGGTCACAATGCCGAGGGGCATCTTAGATGCAGCGCCCTTGCCATACAGGATGGCCTTGTCCATAGCCAGGCCGATAGCCTCGGAAAGCATCTCGACAATCCAAGAAGCCAGATTGATATCGTTGTCCTCCAGCAGAGAGTTGCAAACGGGGACGTACCCAGCAACCTTGTAGCCATCCAAGGTGACCTGGTTAAAGGTGAAGGACAGCTCGTTGATTGCGCCGCACATCTCAGTCCACACGGCCTCGGGAACAGTACCGGCGATGGTCTGCCGAGCCTCGCCGCTCACATTGCGCACGCGAACGCGGTTCAGCAGCTTGGAATACCGGAACATGTTCTCGGAAATCAGGTCCAGGAACACGACAGGGATAGTCAGTTCAGCGCCGGTAATAGCGCGGGACTGGCCCTTCATGCTGCGCAGCGCACACAGGAAAGCCTTGACGTCATCCTGGGCGACAATGGTGTTCCGCTGTTCCATGGGCAGGGCATCGAAGGCCCGGCGAGTCATGGGCAGGGAACGGATGTTGATATTCTCCATTCTCTGATCACCTCTCACATCGTTTTTCTTAATTTCGGGAGCGGGCGGAACGGGAGCGTTTCTTTCAATCTCTTCCAGCTCACCCTCCAACCGCTCGATGTCCACACGCAAGGTCTCCTTCGCCTCGGAGTGGGTCGTGCTGTCGGCTTCAAACTGCTCGATCTCTGCATTGATGGCCCCCTCCTGCTCGGCGTTGCCAGGCTCGGCCTCTTCGATTGCCTGGGCCAGGTCGGCCTCTCGAGTGGCAAACTCTTCGTCCTTCGCCTCTAAGGCGGCGAGTTCCGCCTTCTTGGCGTCGATGCTGCGCTTGAGCATCAGTGCCTTAAGTGCCATGTCGTTTTCTCCTTTCTGAATAAAAAAGAGTGGCCGGATGCTTTCGCATCTAACCACTCTCGGTCCTCTGTCTCAACGCTTAGAGACAGGCGTTTTTATTTCTCGGCGTTTGATCTCGTAAACCCTCACGCCGTCTTTCACGGGCACAAGCTCTACCCTTTCGCCCTTGGAAAGAATGGCCTCCACGGCTTTCTTCGCCGCATCACTCAGTACCATGCAGCTTCTCCAGCGCCTTAGTCTTCCAAACTTCATGGCGCTTTTTCACAATTTCCTCCAGGTCATGCTTTCTCGCAGAGACGGTAGTGTCCTGGTAGGCAGGGAACGTACACGGAGAAATTTCATACAGCGGTGAAACTTTGGTGATAGTCCAGTGTACTGTCCCGTCTTCTCGATAGTCCGCCTCTTGGGAGGCGATATCGAATCCAAACGAGCATCCAGTGATGTCGCCTCTGGCGATTCTTGCGTAGGCGTTCATGGCGTCGGTATCATTGCGATTGAGCCGGACGCGCCCCCACAGACCATGGGAATCCTGCCGGATTTCCATAGTCCCGGCGGAAGTCCGTCCCAGAACAAGATCAGAGTTGTGATTGTACAGGGCGCGAACATCATCACTTACGGAATCATCGAAAGCTCCGGGTGCAATGCTTTCCGTAGCCCCAGGCCACAACTCGTAGATGGAGTTGAATACTGCGAAGTACCCTTCGATATACAGGTCATCTCCGTCCTCTCGGGTCTCCATCCGCTCCATAGGAATATATCTATGTTCCATATCACTCACCTCCATTCTGCACAAGCTTGCCCTGATCGCCCAGCCTATCGGCGGGTAAGTAATTTTCCAGCGCAAGCAGTTCATTCATCTCTGGATCGGGAGGAAGATTCAACCAGCCTCGCCACTCGTTCCTCCGCAGAGCCATTCGGTCCACCATTTCTGCGCCGGCAGAAACGAGCTCCGTGATGGAATAGGAGAACAAAGACCAGGAATTGAACCGGAAAAATAGATTCGGAGAAAGAAGCAATTTCTTTGTCATCTCCTGCTCTATGTTCCGAGCCAGGGGCATGATGGTCGTGTTGACGAAGTTGTTCCATGCATCCCGGCTGAAGTCTCCAACTCCAAGAACAAAGGGAGGAATCCCCAGTACCGCTGCCACTGTTCGTTTGTCCAGCGTTACCATTGCATCAATAGCAAGGTCGGACAAGGTCAGGGGCTTCACCTGCTCCACGGAGAATTGCTCAGCGGGAATTAGCCAGGGTTCCCCGTCTCCGCCGGCTGCATATTCCTCCAGTAATTTTCTCCGTCCGTCCGGGCTGGAAAACTCATCTGTCAGGGCGTCGACCTTAACAATCAGCGAGGGCTTCCACTTAGAAGACATGAATCCTTTCTGCGTCGCCGCCGCCTGCTTTAGGTTGTTGGCGACGTCCGCCAGGGATACTCGGTACCCTGTACCCATCCAGGGATAGTAGCTTTCCGGATTGAGAACGAAATGCAGCAACTTGTCCGGCCTGTACTCCCTGCCTTGGATATAAATTTTATATCCCCAGCCATCAGGGAGGAACGACGCGAACGCCGGAGGAACCGGTTGCAGATCCCGGATAATCCCCGCCCTGGTATTCGGCCAAACAACAGCATTCCCGTTGCCTTCGAGGTACAATGTGCGAACAATCCAATGGATGAACTGCGCCCTGGTCATGTTCTCATTCGGGTTGATATCGATCTTCCGAGAGAGCTCATTCTGAACCCGAACGTCGCCGCCGTCCTGATTCTCCATCAGGTGGATGGTCATCGAGCCGATCAGCCTGGCGATGGTGTCCACGCCCGCCGCGATCTCCGGATTATTTGCCAGGGAAGTATATCCGGCGCAGGTCAGCGTGTCAAATGCCTCTGGGGAGCAAAGCCACGCCCCAGAGGATCGCTTCTGTCCGGGGTCAGCTCTGCTTCGATTGGCTTTCTTTTTGCTCACTTCTTGCCCCACCAATCCTTTCCTTTCTTTTGCCGCTCCATGTTCTCGAGGTATCTGATACAGGCGAACACGGAGGCGTCGAATAGATCAATCCGGTGTTCCGGCTGAACTTTCTCGTACTGGATCATGTCATCTGTTTTCTCGATGGCGGCGACATTCTCAACGCAATATTCATAGGCCTCACTGTGAAGGTAATATAGCTTTCCATCCTTCGCGCTCTGCTCGATGTGCCGGAATCCCTCAGACTTTTTGTAGTAGTACTGCGGCTGATCCACGATTTTGAATCCCGCTTCTTTCATCGCAATGAAATACTCCCGAGAAAATTTCCGGTCGTGCCCAACCTGACGAATCCTAAAGCCTTTCTTCCGCATGTCCACGAACCAATTCACAACGTCGGAGTGGTTCACCGTTGGACTGTTGCACAGCGTCAACCAGCCATCCTCGGCCCACCCAAACAACGGGATGTTGTCCTGGTCTGCCTTGAGGTGCGCCGCAACCACCGGGAAGAATGCGTGGGTGATAATGATGTCCGCCCCTTTATAGTTCCCAAACAACGCCGCCGCCGTAAGATCGTGCATTTTAGAAAGGTCTGCTCCACCATACCAATCAACCGGAAGTTTCGCCAGCTGGTCGATCGTCCAGTCGTACTCGGAATCCGATGCGCGGAATTCCTCGATGTTGAAATACGCGGACATGGCGTTGGTGTAGACGTTCAGGCTTTTCGCAAAGAAATCCTTTCTCTGCTGCGGATCGTTCTGCGCCTGGAGGCTGTCGTTTAGGATTTCCTCCGGGCGAATGGATACGCCGTAAGCCGGATTTGCCATTTCGTGAATCTTAGGGTCCGTGAAATCCACGGAACCGTCCTTTACCCCATCCGGGGCACAGCACATGAAGATGAAATACTGCTCATCTTTTACGGTGCCGTCTAGGACTTTCCGGCAGTATTTCAAACGCTGGCCAAGGAACGCTTGTTCGTTATCTCCTGCTGTGGAAATGCCGATCAACAACTTGTTGGTGTAGGCCTTCATAGCCTCCTTAAACAGGTTGTACTGTTTCGGCTGCTTGAAGGCATGGATTTCGTCGCAGATGGCGATATTCGCGTTGAGCGAGTCCTGGCTATCTGGGTTTGCCGCTAGGGCCCTGATGTAGATCGAGCCGTCTCCAAGATCGGCAGAAAGACTGTGCTCGTTGTGGTTATCTATAATCCGAACAGACCCGCCATCTTTCGAATCTTCACCCATTCGCCGGATGTTATACGCCAGGAAGTTATAGCTCTCCATGGACTGCATCAATGCTGCAGACGCTATGTACATCTTTGACCCAGATTTCCGATACAGCAAGGACAGCGCCCAAGACAATGCTGCCGCAAACGATGTCTTTATATTCTTTCTCGGAATATATATGAGCGCCTCATGAAACCGAACGATGTCGGTATCTTTTAATTTGAATCCAACTAGATTATAGATAATGAATTTGTGGAATGGCTCCAAGAAAAACGGCGTTCCTCTTAGAGGCGTCCCATCCATCTTTTCCCCCTGCTGATGGCAAAGGGTCTTTTCAATGATCTGAATGCAAAACTCCGGGGCTTTTGTATCAAGCCAATACTCCGAGTCCTCCAGGTCATTGAAAAATCTCTCTACAGCCTGCTTTAACTCTTCGCAAGCAACCTTCCGCCCGTCCCTTATAGATTCGGCGTACTCCAGAACGGCGGGCCAG
>NBJMC04201__coassemble_771_pt1 | contig 20692 bp, 23 predicted proteins | sample NBJMC04201__metabat2_high_PE_047 | metagenome-assembled genome bin NBJMC04201
GCAGAGACCATCAAAAAGACCGCCTTCCGCATCACCCGCATGGGGCAGCTGGTGGCCCGGGAGGCCTCTGCCCGGCTGGAGGTTCCCTTCGGCATTGTGGACCTCTCCCTGGCCCCTACCCCCGCCATCGGGGACTCCGTGGCCCGCATCCTGGAGGAGATGGGCCTGGAGGTCTGCGGCACCCACGGCACCACCGCCGCCCTGGCCCTGCTCAACGACGCGGTGAAAAAGGGCGGCGTCATGGCCTCCAACCACGTGGGCGGCCTGTCCGGCGCCTTCATCCCCGTCAGTGAGGACGAGGGGATGATCGCCGCCGCCCAGCAGGGCGCCCTGGGCCTGGATAAGCTGGAAGCCATGACCTGCGTCTGCTCCGTGGGGCTGGACATGATCGCGGTCCCCGGGGACACCTCTGCAGAAACCATCTCCGCCATCATCGCCGACGAGGCCGCCATCGGCATGGTCAACACCAAGACCACCGCCGTGCGCATCATCCCCGCCCCCGGGAAGACCGTGGGGGACACGGTGGAGTTCGGCGGCCTGCTGGGCTCTGCCCCGGTGATTCCGGTGCACCCCTTCTCCTCTGCCGCGTTCATCCAGCGGGGCGGGCGGATCCCTGCCCCCATGCAGAGTTTGAAAAACTAAGGGGACGGCGGCCCATGGGCGGGCATCGAAGCGCCCAGCGGTGCGGTCATAGCGCCGTTTCGAACCCCATATACCTACCTTGATGGGGAAACTTTCCTGTAGGGGGATGGGAGCGACAACATTGCCGCACCCCATCCCCACCCCCCTTTTCCCGAAACCTGAGGTTCAGATCCCTAATTTGAGAGGTGTCTGTTTATGCTTGAATTTGATGTGCGCTACGCGCGCCCGTTCCTGCCGGCCAACTGGCTCTCCTCTCGGCTGGACGGGCTCACCGAGGCCCGCCAACTGCTGGAGAACGGCGAGGGCCTGGGCGGGGAGTTTACCGGCTGGGTGGACCTGCCCCGGTCCTACGACCGGGAAGAGGTCCACCGGGTCCTCCAAACCGCCCGGATCATCCGCCGGCAGTCGGAGGTCCTCATCGTGGTGGGCATCGGCGGTTCCTATCTGGGGGCCCGCGCCCTACTGGAACTGCTCACCTCTCCCAATTACAACCTGACCTGCCGCCGCTCCCCCCAGATCTTCTTCACGGGAAACACCCTCTCCTCCGACGCCATGACGGAGCTGCTGGACTATGTGCAGGACAAGGACTTCTCGGTCAACGTGGTGTCCAAGTCCGGCTCCACCACGGAGTCTGCCATCGCCTTTTTCCTCTTCCGGCAGCTGCTGGAGGAGAAGTACGGCCGGGAGGGCGCCCGGGACCGCATCTTCGTCACCACCGACCGCACGGAGGGTACCCTCCGTGCACTGGCCAACCAGGAGGGGTATGCCACCTTCTCCATCCCCCGGGACATTGGCGGGCGGTATTCCGTCCTCACCCCGGCGGGGCTGCTCCCCCTGGCGGTGGCAGGGGTGGAGATTTCGGGCATCCTGGATGGGGCGGCAGCCGCCATGGCCCGCCTCCGCCGGCCCGGCCAGGACAATCCCGCCTGGCAGTACGCCGCCGCCCGGAACGCCCTGTATGACCAGGGGAAGACCATCGAAATCCTCGCCGGGTATGAACCCCACCTCCGCGCCTTTGGCGAGTGGTGGAAGCAGCTTTTCGGGGAGAGCGAGGGCAAGGACGGGAAGGGCGTCTTCCCCGCCAGCGTGGAGTTCACCACCGACCTGCACTCCATGGGGCAGTACATCCAAGAGGGCAAGCGGGACCTGTTTGAAACCGTGGTCCGCTTCACCATCCCCCAGTCCTCCTGCCTGCTGGACCCTGCCCCTGAGGACCCCTCAGGCCTGGGGTACCTTCGGGGGCGGGACCTTCGGTTCGTCAACGAGCAGGCCCGGCAGGGCACCGTGCTGGCCCACGTCGCCGGGGGCGTGCCCAACCTCCTGCTCACCGTTCCAGAGCGCACCCCCCACTGGGCCGGCCAATTGGTCTACTTCTTTGAGTATGCCTGCGGCCTGTCCGGCTATCTCTCCGGGGTAAACCCCTTTAATCAGCCGGGGGTGGAGGCCTATAAAACCAACATGTTCGCCCTGCTGGGCAAGCCCGGCTACGAGCAGCGAAAGGACGATCTGCCCCCCGCGCTGCACCCCTAACTCCCTCAGGCCGCCGCTGGCGGCCTGTTGTTTTTTCGGAGGAAAACGCACAAAAATTCTCCCTGCTTCCTGGAGAAATTTTGAAAAAAACGCGCCATCCCATTGCAGTTTTTCCTCGGGTATGGTAACATGAAGCCAACAGAAAGATGCCTTTCTGGATCAAGAAGGAGTGATGAATCATGGTTCGAGTAATTATGGGCGCCAAGGGAACCGGTAAGACCAAGCAGATGATCGAGATGATCAACCACGCCGCCGAAAACGAGAACGGCAGCGTCGTCTGCGTGGAGACTGGCCGCAAGCTGGTCTATGATGTCAGCCCCAACGTCCGCCTGGTGGAGTCCAGCGACTTCGCCGCCGACAACTTTACATTCTTTAAAGGGTTCATCAGCGGCATGTATGCCTCTAACTATGACCTGACCCACGTGTTTATTGACAGTCTGTGCAAGATCATCCCCTCCGAGCCCGACTCTCCGGAGGTGGAGGAGTTCCTGTCTTGGCTGGACCGGTTCTCCGACGCCAACCAGGTGAAGTTTACCATCACCATCAGCGCCGACGTCGCCCTGGCCACTGACGCCATTAAGTCCTATTTCTAAGTGCTTTTCCGAAACAACTAAGGAGGCGTAATCCATGGCACTGCGTGAAAAAATAAGCTCCTTTGCAGTTGGTGCTGCGAGCAAAGCCAATTCCCTGGCAGTGGAAGCGGCTGCCAAGGCCAACCTTGCCATCGAAAACAGCAAGTTGAACCTGAAGATCGGCAACGAGGAGAAAAAGATTGACACCTTTACCGTCAGCATCGGCGAACTGATTCTGGACAAGCTGGACGGAGGAGAGACCTTTGACGATGAGATCATGGCGCTGTATTCCTCCATCCAGGCCTCCCGGGAAACCATCACCAACGCCCGGGCGGCCATTGAGGCCAACAATCGTCAGGCCGAGTCCGCCCATCTCTGCGCCGCTTGCGGCGCTCCGCTGGCAGAGAATGCCAAGTACTGTGGTACCTGCGGTGCCGAAGTGGAGCAGCCAGAGGCAGAGACGGTAGAGGCGCAGCCCGCCGCCCCCACCTGCCCCCACTGCGGCGCAGAAGTGACCCCGGAAGACGCCTACTGCACTCAGTGCGGCGTAAAATTGGAGGAGGAGCCTGCCCCGGAAGAGACGCCGGCAGAATAATCCCCCCTCCCCTCGCGCAAGCTAGGACCCGCCGCTTCGGGAGAAGCGGCGGGTCTTTTCCCCAGAAAGGAGGCCCCTGATGGACAGAACCCCCAAGCAAGTGCAGGACCTCACCCTGGCCCTGCTCTACCTCACCTCCCTGGAAGACCATGACGACCCCGCCAGCCGCCGGTGCTGGAAGGGGTATGACTTCCAAACCCTGGCAGATCTCCAGGCCCAGGGCCTGGTGGAGGACACCCAGGGTCGCATCCCCCTCCGCCTGCCTCCCCAGGGCATCGCCCAGGCCAAGGCCGTGCTGCAGGCTTTGGGGTTGGAGGATCCCCGGCCCTAATGGAAGCAACAGAGGCACAGCCTGCCGCAATGATGCGGCAGGCTGTGTTTTTCCATCTCCCAGATGGCGGCCATCTCGAAACTGGATGGCTCAATGCCTTAACGCCCCCCACTGAACCTGCATAGGATCAAAGCAAAAAACGATAACCTCCCCCATCTCGCTGGTCCCCTGGAAGACATACCCCCGCTGGACCCAGAAAGAACCGCCGTTTTGCATCTCCATCGTGGAGTAGGCCTCGTTAGGTTCTACCTGCTGAAGCCCTTCCCCTTCTGCCAGAATCGACGCCGCCTCCTCTGCTGTCACCGCAGGGCGCGTTAGAAGAAAAACCAACGGCATGGCCACAAAACAAGTCGCTGCCAAACCCAGCAGAACGCTTTTCCTCCCACGGGCACACACGGTCAGGCCCGCCAAGGAACCCATCCCAAGTGTGTATAACCCCGCCATCCACTCTAATCGAAGCACGCCCCAGTAAACGGTTTGGGTTACCCACAGGAGACCTATGAACAGCAGCGTTAACCCACCCATCCATAGCACCACTTGCAGGCCCCTGCCTCTGGTTGGCACGCAAGCCATAACATCCTCTCCCCCCAATTTCCTTCGCATCCTCTCTGCATCCCTGTCGGAACATTGAGAAAAGAATACCCTTTTTTTCCAGCGGGTTCCACCAGGTCGCAGTAAAATTTCGGTAAAACTTCCTCCATCAAAAAAGCAGGCGCAGAGATTGCTCTGCGCCTGCTCAGGGAACCAGGTCAACGTTTTACCGATAGGACTCGGTATAGATCTTCACCAAATCCTCATCGCTGAGCTGGAGGCGGTCCAGCTTGAAGAGGATGCCCATGGTGCTCCGGGCGTTGGACACGAACTTGGGGAACTCCTCGGGGGTGATGCCGTAGTCGGACATCTTCAGCTCGTCCACCCCGCAGGCCTTCTGCAGGTCCACCAGGGCGGTGACGAAGTCCATGGGGTCCTTGGCGTCCTCTTTGCCCATGGCCTTGGCCATGTCGATGAACCGGTCGTGGAGTTCGGGGCAGTTCTCCACGAAGTGGGTGTAGTAGGCCTTGCTCACCATGATCAGGCCCTCGCCGTGGGCGATGGCGGGGTGATAGGCGGACAGGGGGTGCTCCAGGGAGTGCTCGGAGCAGAGGTTGTCCACGCTCATCACCATGCCGGAGAGGCTGCTGCCGAAGGCCACCAGCTCCCGGGCCTTCTTGTCCTGGCCGTTGGCGCAGGCGGCAGCCAGGTTCCGGCCCACGGACTCAATGGCTTTCAGGGCCAGCATGTCCCGCATCAGGTTCTCGTTCTTGTTGATGTAGGACTCGGTGGAGTGGAAGAGGGCGTCAAACCCCTGGAAGGCGGTGAACTTGGGGGGAACGGACAGCATGAAGTCCGGGTCCACGATGGACAGGACGGGGAAGGTGGTCTTGTTGCCGCCGCTCATCTTCTCATTGGTGGCCTCGTTGGTGACCACGGTCCAGGCGTCCACCTCCGTGCCGGTGCCGGCGGTGGTGGGAATGGCCACAATGGGCAGGGGCTTGTTCTTCATCTTTTGGCCGCCGCCGGTGCCGCCGTAGACATAGTCCCAGAAGTTGCCCTCGTTGGGGGCCATCATGGCGATGGCTTTGGCCGCGTCGATGCTGCTGCCGCCCCCCAGACCCAGGACGAAGTCACAGCCGTTGGCCCGGGCAAAGGCAGCCCCGTCCATCACAGTGTCCACCACAGGGTTGGCGGACACCTTATCGAAGACGGCATATTCCACCCCGGCCTGGGTCAGCTGGTCCTGCACGGTGTCCAAATACCCGTTGGCCCGGGTGGACTTGCCGCTGGAAATCACGATGAGGGCTTTCTTGCCCGGCAGACGCTGCTTGTGCAGCTTCTGAATGGCCCCCTGGCCGAAAACCAAATTGGTGGGGACAGAGAAGGAAAAACTCACGATCAATACTCCTTTCGGTTGCTTTTGGGACGCAAATGCGTCCAATTTCACAAATACCACTCTACCATGGAAGCCCCCTGGGGGCAAGCCTTCCCGCCCCGTTTTCCCCACAGTTCTCCCGGGAAAAATTTCGTAAAATTCGTGAAAATTCCCCTTTACAATCCCCTGTCCCTTTGCTATAATAATTTGGCAATCAAACAGCACATGCGCCAGTAGCGTAATGGATAGCGCATCAGATTCCGGTTCTGAGGGTTGGGGGTTCGAGTCCCTTCTGGCGTGCCAAAGCAGGACATCCGTTTGGGTGTCCTGCTTTGTTGTTTCCCGTGGGGGCAGGCCAGCACCGGGCATCCCCCAGCCCCCTCCCCTAAAGTTCCTTCCATCCCTTGACAGCCTGCTCTCTCAAATGTTATGGTAGGATTAGATTTTTATCATGCAAACGGCGGCTGGACTTCCCTCCCGCCGCCCCATTCCCAAAGGAGGCATGGATATGGCAGGACTTTTACAGGACAAAATCGCCCTGGTCACCGGCGCCGCCATGGGCAACGGCGAGGGCATCGCCCGGGTGATGGCCGCTAAGGGGGCTACGGTAATCCTAGTGGACAAGAACGAGAAGGTGTTTGAAACGGCAGCCTCCCTGGGCCAGGCTGCCACCGCCTACCAGGTGGACGTGTCCCAGTATGACCAGGTGGCCCAGATGGCGGAGCAGGTCATGGCCCAGTTCGGCCGGCTGGACATTCTGGTCAACAACGCCGGCATCGCCCGGATGATCCCCGTGAACAACATGGACGACGCCCTCCGAGACCTCCACTACCAGGTGAATATGGTGGGCACCTGGAACTGCGTGAAGGCCTTTCTCCCTCACATGATCGAGAGGAAGTACGGGAGGATCCTCAACATGTCCTCGGTCACCGGCCCCCGGGTGGTGGACCCCGGGATGATGGGATATGCCATGAGCAAAGGGGCCATCTCCGCCTTCACCAAGGCCATCGCCATGGACGTGGCCAAGTACGGCATCACCTCCAACGCCATCCTTCCCGGGTACTTCCTCACCCCCATGGTGATGCACAGCGCCCAGGAGACCGATCCCGAGAACCCACAGCGGGTGCTGGACGGCATTGCCGCCGGAGTCCCCCTGGGGCGCTTTGGCAAGCCGGAGGAGATCGGCTATCTGGCCGCCTTCCTGGCCTCTGACGAAGCCGCCTACTTCACCGGCCAGGAGTTCGTCATCGACGGCGGCGCCGGCCTGCCGGAGACCAACGCCATGGGCGTTGTCAACGACTGAGCCCCCAGAACAACAGCCGCCAGCCACCGAAGGACTCGCCTTCGGTGGCTGGCGGTTTCTCTTCCGGCTTCCCGCGTCAGTGCAAGGGATAGGCCGTGCCGTTGAGAACCACGGCGGTCACCTGGTCCAGGGCAAAGGTCTGGGCCAGAGCATAGGTAACGGTCTTTCCGTCCTCAGTACCCAGGGCATACAGGGTTTGGTCGATGGCATTGGCATCGTCTACAATTACCTGCTCCGTGCCGTCGGCCAGGCGGAGGGCAATGGTGTGCAAGTCATCCACCACATAGCCATAGGTCTGGTTCTGGTTCGTGATTTGCAGGCCCACTGCGGAGAGGGTGACCCCCACCCCGTCCGTGCCCCCTTGGCAGCTGGGCATGGCCTGGGCCTGGGGCAGGTCGGCGGAGAGGACCTCCCCACCCAGTCCCGTGCGGTCCAGGGCATAGTCTCGAGCCACCAGGCGCAGGGGGGCCTGGGCCGTGTCGATCCCGCTGGCCGGTCCCGCGATGAAGGCCCCCTCCAGGTAGTAGTCGTTTTCAGTGGAGCGGGTGGTGTCCAGGTAGAAACGGCTTCCGGTGTGGTTCTCCCCATCCATCACCTGGAAGGCCAGCTTCCCATCTCCATTGCCCCAGACCTGCTCCAGGCCGCTCCAGGCCAGTCCAGGCTGGTTCTGATACTGGGGGTAGTACGCCAAAACCTCAAAGGGCCGCACCCCATCCCCCGCCTTATTCTCGATGTGCAGGCGCACCAGGCCGGTGCCTGTGGCCTCATCAAAGAGGAAAGTGTCCACGGTCATGCGGTAGTGGTCGTTCTCGTCGGTGACCACCCCACGCAGGGGGAAGCGTCTCTGGGACCGGGTCTGCTCCGGCAACCCCTCCAAGGTATGCTGCACCCGCTGGTGGAAGGCCTCCGGCACAGGGGGCAGGGTATGGTTTTTCTTCATGCAAAACACGCTCCTTTCAGGGTGTCCCGGAGCTGAATCCGGGCGGTGCGCAGGCGGCTTTTCACGGTCCCCTCCGGCAGGCGGAGAAGGGAGGCAATCTCCCGGGTTTTGAACCCCTCCCAGTAGTACATCACCACCGGCAGGCGGTACTTCTCCTCCAGGGCGCCCAGCGCTGCGTAGAGGTCGCTGTGATCCTCCTCCGCCGGGGCGGGGATGGCTTCCGCCGCCGCCTGGTCATAGGGGGCCTGCCGCCCCCGTTGGCGGAGAATTCCCTTGCACTCGTTGATGAGGATCCGGGTGAGCCACGTGCGGAAATACTGGGGCTGGCGCAGGGTGTCCAGCCGCTCCCAGGCCCGCAGGATGGCCTGCTGCGCCGCGTCGGCGCAATCCTCCTCGTTGCCCACCATGGCTTTGGCCACCCGGTAGAGGGTGGGCTCCGCCGCCAGAACGGCGGCGGTGAATTCCTGTTGGTTCATCATGGCTGGCGGTTTCCTTTCTGAAAGCGTTTTTGCGGCCGCTCCGATTGCTTTCACCCATTAGAGGCAGCAAAAATGGATTTGGATGCCGATCCCGGGCAAAACGCGAACATTTTTCTCCCCTTCGCCCAACAGAGGAACCGCCCCAGCCCAAAATGGGCCGGGGCGGTTCCCGTCAGAAAGGAGAAGGGTGGCGCCGGTTTTAATAGTACATGTATTTTGCGGCCTGCTTCCGCAGCTCCGCCCGGAAGTCCGGGTGGGCCACGGCGATGAGGTTCTCCACCCGCTGGCCCACGGTGCGCTGGCGGAGCTTGGCCACGCCGTACTCGGTGACCACCATGTCCGTCAGGTTCCGGGAGACCGAGACGACGGCCCCCGGGTCCAGGATGGGCACGATGCGGGAGAGAGTCCCTTTCTTCGTGGTGGACGTCTGGGCCAGGATGGCCCGGCCCCCCTTGGAGTGATAGGCCCCCCAGGCAAAGTCGGTGGCGCCGCCTGTGCCGGAGTGCTGATAGGGGCCGATGGACTCCGCGCACACCTGGCCGGTGAGGTCAATCTGGAGGGAGGCGTTTACGGAGACCACATTGTCGTTCCGGGCGATGACGTAGGGGTCGTTGGTGTACCGGCTGCGGCGGACGGTGAGCCGGGGGTGCTGGTCCACAAAGTCATAGAGGAAGTTGTCCCCGGAGATGAAGGAGCCCACGGTGATCCCCTGGTCGATGGACTTATACCGGTTGGTCACCGCCCCGCAGGCCATGAGATGGGCCATGGAGGTGCCGATCTGCTCGGTGTGGATGCCCAGGTCGTGCTTCTCCATTAAGTGGAACCCTATGGCGTTGGGGATGCCCCCGAAGCCCAGCTGGATGCAGTCCCCATCCTTCATCATCTCGGTGACGTAGCCGGCGATGGTCTCCTCCTTCTCCCCGATGGGGGGATCTTGGAGTTGATAGATGGGCTCATCCACCTCGTAGAGCACGTCGGCCATGGAGACGGGCAGGGCATTCTCCCCCCACACCATGGGGGTGCGGGCGTTGACCTCGAAGATGATCTTGTCCGCCCGGTACAGGTTTTCCAGGGTCATGATCAGGTCACAGCTTAAATGGACATAGCCGTGCTTGTCCATTGCCGACACCTGGGCCACAAAGACGTTGGGGGGCTTGCAGGCCTGGATTCCCTGGGCATACAGGTGCTGGTCCACCGGGAAATGGTCGTACAGCCCGCTCCCCCTGGCCCCCACCGACCACTTGTCGAAGAAGAAGGTGTGGTGGCGGAACTTCCCCGCCAGGCCGGGGTCACTGGTGACGGGGTAGGTATACCGGGTGATGGTGTTCCAGCAGTCCACCCCCTTGTCCAGCCGGGGGGCGATGGTGTGCAGGTGCTCCAGGAACACCTTGGGCTCGCTGCCGTGGGTGGACCAGGCCAGGCAGTCCCCGTCCTCGATGAGGTCCAGGGCCTCCTGGACGGTGGCCAGCCGGGCCTGGTAGAGGGCCTTGGGGTCCTGGTTGTGGTAGTCTCCCCGGAGGTAATGCTGATGCCAGCGATTCATGCCTTTCCCTCCCCTTTCCCGTCGAGGACCTTCATGTAGTGCAGGCAGGTGAGGACGGTCTCCCCCCGCTGGTTGGTCATGACGCACTGGCCGGTGGTCTTGCGTTTCACCGGGTCCACCTCGGTGATCCAGTAGGTGGCGGTGATGGTGTCCCCAAAGAACACCGGCTTGCGGAAGCGGAGCTGGTCATAGCCCATGGCCAGAATATCCTGCCCGCTGGCCACCCCCGCCATGCCGCTCACGGTGGAGCACAGGCTGAAGGTGAGGCAGCCGTGGACCAGCCGGGTGCCGTAGGGCATGGTCTTGCAGTACTCCTCATTCACATGGGCGGGGAAGAAGTCCCCGATGAGGCCGGCGAAGAGGTAAACATCGCTTTCGGCAAAGGTTTTGGTGAAGGTGAATTTCTTTCCAATGGTGAAACCCAGGGTATCCATGGGGTGTCCTCCTCTCCCCTCCCCTTGCGTGGGAGGATGTTCTATGGTAGTATAGTACCATCTTTTTCACGGAAACACATCGGACGATCTCCCAATGTTTTGGTCTGATTTCACAAAGGAGGGCCCCGATGCAAGTCACAGAGATCCTCACCGACCACACCCTCATGGCCCTGGACCTCCAGGGGGCGGAGGACTACCCCATCCGTTTCTACCTGGACATCATGGACCAGTTTGACCGGGCAGGCATCCACTGGCACTGGCACCCCGCCCTGGAGTTCAACGTCATCACCAAAGGCACCATGGAGTACTTCGTGGAGAACGAGCACTACACCCTCACCGCCGGCCAGGGCATCGTGAAGAACGCCCACCTCCTCCACATGGCCCAGCCCGCCAGCCACACCCCTGACGCGGCCATGTTCTCCGTCATCATGGATCCGGCCTTCCTGGCCCCGGCGGGGAGCGTCATCTACCGCAAGTACATCGCCCCCCTCTTGGGGAGCCAGGGGCTGGGGAGTTTGGTTCTCCGGCCGGAGGTCCCCTGGCAGCGGGCCATGCTGGAGGGGCTCCGCCAGGCCTATGCCCTGAGCCAGGCGGAGACGGGGGCCTATGAACTGGCCATCCACACCCACATGTGCCAGGTGTGGATGGCCATGGCAGAGCACCAGGAGGAACTCCCCCGGCGGGCCCTCTCCCCCGCCCAGCGGACGGATCAGGTCCGGGCCAAGCAGATGCTGACCTTTCTCCAGGCCCACTACCGGGAACGGCTCACCCTGGACCAGGTGGCCCAGGCGGCCAACGTCAGCCGAAACACCTGCCTGGCCTGCTTTCGCCGGGTGCTGGGCCTGTCCCCCATGGAGTACCTGCTGAACCATCGGCTGGAGCAGGCCTGCCACCTGCTGCTGACCACCCACTGGCCGGTGAGCCAGGTGGCGGAGGCCTGCGGCTTCGGCGACGCCAGCTATTTTGGCAAAGCCTTTCGGAAAAAGACCGGTCTCTCCCCCGCCAAGTACCGGGCCCGGCAGCGGCCGAACCCACCATCCCATCCAAAGGAGGCATCCCCCTATGACCCAACCTGACATCCGCCGGCCTGTGGTGGCCGGCGCGGGCACCATGGGCACCACCCTGGCCCGCATCTTCGCCCAGCACGGCTTCGCCGTCACCCTGTGGAACCGGCGCACCCCCTCCCTGGAGCGGGCCCAGACCCGCATCGCCGGGGATTTAGACCGCCTGGCCGCCCAGGGCCTTCTCACCGAGGACCCCGCCGCCATCGCCGGGCGGGTGACCTACACCACCGACTACGCCGCCTTTGACGGGGCGGACTTCGTGGTGGAGAACATCGCTGAGGACCTGGCGGTGAAGCAGGCCTTTTTCCGGGAGATCTCCCCCCGGGTGGCCCCAGAGGCCCTGCTCACCACCAACACCTCCGGCCTGCGGGTCACCGACGTGGCCCAGGGGGTGGAGGACCCCACCCGGTTCTGCGGCATGCACTGGTGGAACCCCCCAGACCTCATGCCCCTGGTGGAGATCACCCGGGGGGACCAGACCAGCCAAGCCGCCGCCCAGGCGGTCCACACCCTGGCCCTGGCCCTGGGTAAGAAGCCTGTCATCGTCCAGAAGGACATCCTGGGCATCCTCGGCAACCGCCTGCAGTACGCCGTGATGCGGGAGGCCCTCCACATCCTGGCCACCGGCGCCGCCGGACCGGAGGAGATCGACGCGGCCATGAAGTACGGCCCCGGGTTCCGCTACGCCGTCCTGGGCCCCTTTGAGACCGCCGATCTGGGAGGCGTGGACATCTTTCAGGCGGTGAGTGACTACCTCTTCCCCGACCTCAACAACGACCAGCGCAGCCAGGCCCTCCACGACCTGGTGGACCAGGGCCGCCTGGGGGTGAAGGCCGGGGACGGCTTCTACCGCTACGCCCCCGGCCAGGGGGAGGCCGCCCGCCAGCGGCGGGACGCCCTCTTCCAGCAGCTCTGGGACCTCTTGAAAAACCAATGAACACGCAGAACGGCGCCCACAGCCATGGCCGTGGGCGCCGGTTTCTTTCGAGCACTGCTTCCGGCCCCAGGGCCGGATAGACAAAGCGAGCAGGGAGAACACCCTTGGATATGCCAGGGGTGCTCTCCCTGCTCGCTCGTTTTCACGGGTTACTCTCCTCGGACCAGCTTCTGATAGTCCCTCCCCCACTGCTCCATGGAGTCCAGGATGGGGCGCATGGAGTTGCCCAGGTCGCTGAGGGCGTACTCCACCCGGGGCGGCACCTCGGGGTAAACGGTGCGGACGATGACCCCGTCCTCCTCCAAACTGCGCAGGCTGTCGGTGAGGACCTTTTGGCTCACCCCCTGGAGGTCCTTTTTCAGTTCGTTGAACCGCCAGGGGCGCTGGCGGAGGTTGCGGATGATCAGCAGCTTCCATTTGCTGCCGATGAGGGCAACGGTGGTGGCCACCGGGCAGGCGGGCATCTCTTCCTTGGTCATCATGGCAGGCTCACCTCCTTTTGCCGTGTTGGCTGCCATGGTGGGTGTGCAATCTTACTCTCATTATACAAGTTCCCCTTTTTCCGTCAAGAGGGCACAAAAAGGTGACTATGGTTCCCATCTCCAGTCACCATCAGGTGACCTGGTCATAAAAAAGTGCGTACTTGTACAGGACTTATCCCTGTTTTATACTCGAAAGCGTCAACAGGGCCACATGAAACAGGCTCGAGACCCGAAAAAAATGGAGGTAATGATGATGAAACGTAAGATTGCATTCCTTTTGGCTGGTGCTATGATGGCTACCGCCCTGGCAGGGTGCGGTTCTAACACCACGGAAGACACTGCCAACACCACCGAGGACACCATCCCCGCCGTCTCTGAACCCGCCGACACCACGCCAGAGCCCACCGTCACAGAGACAGACCTGGCCACCGGCACAGTCACGGTGTACGACTACGGTACCCTCAAGCTCCACGCCTACGCCACCGGGGATGCTCTGGGTGACATGGCCTACATCGTTGAAGGGACGGATGCCCTGGTAGGCATCGAACTGCCCAGCTTCACCGACAGCCTCGCCGCTTGGCAGGGCTATGTAGAAAGCCTCAACAAGCCCATGGAGGACCTGTTCCTGGATGCCCACGCCGCCGGCGCCAGTTATGCCGAGGGTATGAACTTCTACGGCACCCAGGCCGCCCAAGAGGCCATCGCCTCCGGCTCTACTTACGCCACCACCCAGGGGCTCTACGAGACCTATGGCGCGGACTGCCACGGCGGGGACGACATCGCACAGATCAACCAGGTGGTCTCCGGCACCATCACCGTAGGGGGCATCGAGTTCCGCCTCATCGACCAGGGTGACACCTATGATCTGGAGATCCCCGCCCTGAACGTAATTTACACCCACATGCTGGGCAAAACCAGCCACTCCATTCTCGCCAGCACCGAGGCCATGGACGCCATGCTGGACACCCTGCACCAGTACCAGGACGCCGGCTATCCCATGATCCTCTCCGGCCACTCCACCCCGGAGGGGCAGGACGCCGTGACGGAAAAGATCGCCTATGTGGAGAAGGCCAAGGAACTGGCCGCCAGCTGCACCACCGCCGAGGCGTTCATCGCTGCCATGGAGGAGGCCTTCCCCGACTACACCGGCCAGAACTACCTGGAGATGACTGCCGGCTACCTCTATCCTGAGGCCTAATCCCCAGTTACCAAAAGGTGACTAAGATATAAAAAAGTGCGTACTTCCCCCAGCGGACAAAACCCGCTATCCTAAAAACAGCAGGGCGGCCTGCCTGCCGCCACCATCCCTTTGACCCAAATATTTTAAGGAGGAATTTCATCATGGGACTGAAGAATCTGTTTGCCTGGGGCCACAAGGCCCAGAACACCGCCCCTTCCTGCGGCACCGCCTGCGGCGCCGGGGATAAGCCGGAGAAGCCCTCCGCCTGCGGTTCCGCTTGCGGCGCCGGCGATCCCAAGCCCTCCGCCTGTGGCTCTGCCTGCGGCGCTGGCGACCCCAAGCCCTCCTCCTGTGGCTCTGCCTGCGGCGCCGGCGACAAGAAGTAATCTGCGGCGTGCCCCCGACTGGGGGCGCGCCTCCCAAAGGGCGGCCTTGGCTGTCCGACCTTTGGGAGACGCGCCGGTTCCAGACTCCACGCCGCCACCATCTACCACCCAACAAAGGAGCGAATTCCATGGAATACTTTGCTTTTCAATGGCACATCACCGAGGCCTGCGACCAACGGTGCAAGCACTGCTACATCTACGCCCTGGGCAGCCACGCCAAGTTCCAGGCAATGGCCCTGGAGGACATGGTCCAGGTCATCGAAAACTGCCAGGCCTTCTGCCGCAAGGCCGGCCGCCTGCCCTACTTCTACCTCACCGGCGGGGACCCCATCCTCCACCCCCAGTTCTGGCAGCTGGCCGGGCTGCTGAAGGAGCGGGGCCTCCCCTTTGCCATCCTGGGCAACCCCTTCCACCTCACCGATGACGTGTGCCAAAAACTCCGGGACCACGGCTGCCGGAAGTACCAGCTCTCCCTGGACGGCCTCCGAGAAACCCACGACCGCATCCGCCGCCCCGGCTCCTACGACGAGACCCTGGCGGCCATCCCCCTGCTGCAGCGGGCGGGCATCCATGTGGCCCTGATGGCCACCGTGTCCAAGTGGAACGTCCAGGAGATCCCCGCCCTGGTGGACGTGGCGGTGGAGCACCAGGCGGACATCTTCGCCTTTGCCCGGTACTGCCCCTCCCAGGCCGACCGGGACACCACCTGCTCTCCCCTGGAATACCGGGCCCTGCTGGAAGCCTGCTGGGAGAAGTTCCAGGCCTACGAAGCCGCCGGGTGCCCAACCACCTTCTCCCGAAAGGACCACCTGTGGACCCTCTTCCTCTACGAGAAGGGCCTGTTCCCCATCGACGAGACCCTGGACCCGGACACCATCTACGACGGGTGCAACTGCGGCAACTGCCATATGACCATCCTCTCCGACGGGGCGGTGTACGCCTGCCGCCGGATGGAGAGCAAGGTGGGCAACGCCCTCACCGATGACCTCTACGACCTTTTCACCGGCCCGGCCTACGAGGCCTACCGCCAATACGACCAGTTTGAAAAGTGCGCCAAGTGTGAGCTGCTGCGGTTCTGCCGGGGCTGCCCGGCGGTGGCCGCCGGTTACCACGGCAGCCCCTATGCCCCAGACCCCCAGTGCTGGAAGGAGGTTCTTTGAGATGCAACCCGTGATGGAAACCATCCTCCACCGCCGGTCCATCCGGCGGTTTGCCCCGGAACAGATCCGGGAGGAAACCTTGGCGCAGATCCTCCAGGCCGGCCTCTATGCCCCCAGCGCCGGGGGACGGCAGGGGGTCCTCTTCGCCGTGTGCCAGGACCGGGCCGTGAACACCCGCCTGGGCAAGATCAAACGGGCCAACGCCAAGCCCCGGATGGCCAAAAACGGTAACTACGTCTCCCGGGAGCAGCCCAGCATTGCCGATGATCCCCGCCTCACCGACGCCTTCTACGGTGCCCCCACCGTGGTGACCTGCTTTGCCCCCAAGGGCTTCCTCTTCGCCGCCGAGGACTGCGCCATGGCCGCAGAGAACCTGATGCTGGCAGCGGACGCCCTGGGGGTGGGGTCCTGCTACATCGGCCAGGGGTGGGCCGCTTTCGCGGACCCCTATGGCCAGGAGATTTTGGCCCAGTGGGCCATCCCCGGGGACCATTACGCCGTCTGCCAGGTCCTGCTGGGGTATCCCCGGCCGGGAGACCCCCACCCCACCCCCAAGCCCCGGAAATCTGGCCGGGTGCTGCGGGTTTGACCCCCCACATCCCTGGATACCCAAAGGAGGAATCGCCATGGACGCAGCCACCTGTCTGAAAAAGCTGGAATACGTGGGGGTGCTGGCCTTCGCCACCGTGGGCCGGGACGGCAGCCCCCAGGTGCGCAACATCAGCGCCATCCACTACGAACCCGACGCCCTCTACTTCTTCACCGCCCGGGGAAAGGACTTTTGCCAGGAACTGCTGGCCGACGGCCGGGTGCAAATCCTGGGCTACACGAAGTATAAGGAGATGATCCGCCTGTCCGCCCGGGCCGTCCCCCTGCCGGAAGGGGAGCAGGCCCTGTGGATCCACCGCATCTTTGCCGAGCAGCCCTATCTGGCCAACGTCTACCCCCGGAACACCCGGGAGATCGGCCTGGTCTTTGCCATCCGGGCTGGGGAGATCCAGTACTTCCACCTGGGGGTCAGCCCCATCTTCCGGGCCACCTACGCCTTTGGGGGCAGCCCCATCCACCCCAAGGGGTATGAGATCACAGAGGACTGCCTTGCCTGCGGCCTGTGCCTGGACCCCTGCCCCCAGGGCTGCATCCAGCCGGGGGAGCCCTATGTGATCCAGCAGGAACACTGCCTCCACTGCGGCAGCTGCCTGGAGCACTGCCCGGCAAGGGCGGTCCGCCCCCGGACCGCCGCCACACAAGACTAAAGGAAAGGGGAGAACCTCCCGATGAACCCACTGTTTTCCCGCCTGCGCACCCAGGCCTCCCCCGCCCCGGTTCGCCGCCTGGCCCGGCTCCTGGACCAGGCCGACGCCGTGGTGGTGGGGGCGGGGTCCGGGCTGTCCACCTCCGCCGGGTTTGTCTACGGCGGAGAACGCTTCCAGCGGTACTTCTCCGACTTCGGGGCCAAGTACGGCTTTCAGGATATGTACACCGGGGGCTTTTTCCCCTTCCCCACCCTGGAGGAACATTGGGCCTACTGGAGCCGGATGGCGTGGGTCAACCGCTACCAGGATGCCCCCAAGCCGGTGTACCAAACCCTGCGGGATCTGCTGGTAGACAAGGACCACTTCATCCTCACCACCAACGTGGACCACTGCTTCCAAAAGGCGGGGTTTGACAAGAAGCGCCTGTTCTATACCCAGGGGGACTACGGTCTCTTCCAGTGCTCCGCCCCCTGCTGCCAGGAGACTTGGGACAACCGCGACGCCATCCAGGCCATGCTCGCCCAGCAGAAGGACCTGGCCATCCCCACGGACCTCCTCCCCCGCTGCCCCCGGTGCGGCCGGCCCCTGACCATGAACCTCCGGTCGGACGACACCTTCGTCCAGGACGAGGGGTGGTACCAGGCGGCAGACCGGTATGCCGCCTTCCTCCGCCGGCACGAGCGGGGCCGGGTTCTCTACCTGGAGCTGGGGGTGGGGTACAACACCCCGAGGATCATCAAGTACCCCTTCTGGCAGCGGACCCTGCAAAATCCCCAGGCCACCTACGTCTGCCTCAACGCGGGGCAGGCTGCCGCCCCCCAGGCCATCGCCGGCCAGTCCCTCTGCCTGGACGGCGACATCGGGGAAATCCTGACTGCTGTCCAAGCCATCCCCCGCCGGAAAGAGGCGTGAGCCATGAACCACCGGCACCCCCTCCGCCGGCAGCTTCTCCTGGCGCTGGCCCTGGGTGGGCTGGTATTGGCAGCCGGACTGGCACTGGCCGCCCGACAGAGAGAGGTCCCTGCCTGCACCAGCCAGGAGGACCCCGTGTCCATCCTGGTGGCCACGGACCTGCACTACCTCTCTCCCCGGCTCACCGATGGGGGTGCCGCCTTCCAGCAGGTGGCAGCGCAGGGAGATGGGCTGGCCACCGCCTACCTCTCCCAGGTCACCGAGGCCTTTGTGGCCCAAGTGTTGGCCATCCAGCCCGACCTGCTGATCCTCAGCGGAGATTTGACCTTCAACGGCGCTGCCGCCAGCCACGCTGACTTGGGGGAACAGCTGGCCCCCCTCCAGGCTGCCGGCATCCAGGTTCTGGTCCTCCCCGGCAACCACGATCTGAACAACCCCAACGCCGCCCGCTTCGTGGGGGAGCAGGCCCAGCGGCAGCCCTCCCTCACCGTCCAGGGATTTCGCCAGACTTACTGGGACTTTGGCTTTCGCCAGGCCCTCTCCCGGGACCGGGACTCCCTGAGCTACTGCTGCGCCCCCCGGGCCGACCTGCGGATCCTCCTGGTGGACACCAACAGCCAGGAGGAGGGCCGCCTCTCCCCCCAGAGCCTGCGCTGGGTCCGTAGGCAGCTGGAGGAGGCCCGGGATGCCGGCGCCCAAGTGATCGCCGTAAGCCACCAGACTCTTCTGGACCACAACTCCCTTCTCTCCGACGGCTACCGGATGGCAGACGGGGCAACGCTACTGTCCCTGTACCAGGAATTTGGCGTGCTCTGCAACCTCAGCGGCCACCTGCACCTCCAGCACATGGCCCGGGATGGGGTGACGGATATCGTCACCTCCGCCCTGCCCCTCTCCCCCAACCAGTATGGGGCACTCTCCTACGACGGAACCACCCTCCAATACGAAACCCGGTCGTTGGACGTGTCCGCTTGGGCGGCTGCCCAGGGCAGCCAGGACGGAAACCTCCTCCACTTTGCCGCCTATGCCCGCACCCTGCTGCTGGACCGCGCCCGGCAGCAGGTCCTAGCCTCTCTGGTCGGCAGTGGCCTTCCAGCGGACCAGCAGGCCCTTCTGGCAGACACCTTCGCTACCATCAACGCCGCCTACTTCGCCGGGGACCCCATCGACCAAACGGAGTTTGCCCAGGGGTTGGCCCTGTGGGAAGGGCAGGCCCCCTCCTTCTACACCGCTTGCCTTCAGAGCATCCTGGAGGATGGCGGCAGCGGCGGGTACCACACAGCCCAACTGACGCGGAAAACAGGCGCTCCTTAACCGCCCCCACTTGCCAGGTGGTTCTAAAATCCGCCCCAAAAGGCAACCACGCCGCCATGGCATTCCTCCACCCCCTGTGGTATCCTGGAGGCAGAACCACCAAGGAGGCATGCACATGGAGATTGGAAGCATCATTCGCAGCCGCCGGGCTGCCCGGGGGCTCACCCAGGCGCAGGCGGCCCAGGCGCTGGGGGTCACCGCCACGGCGGTGAGCAAATGGGAGCGGAACGCCTCCCTGCCGGAGATCACCCTGCTGCCCGCCCTGGCCCGGCTGCTGGGGACGGACCTGAACGACCTGCTGGCCTTCCAGCAGGAGATGACCCGGGAGGAGGTGTCCGCCTTCCTAGAGACCCTCCACCGCACCGCTGGAGAGGGGGGCCTGGCCGCTGCCTTCGCCTTGGCGAAGGAGCAGCGGAAGCAGTTCCCCCGGTGCGGCCTGTTGGCGCTGAACACCGCCTTGACCCTGGAGGGTCTGGCCGCCCTCGCCGGAGTGCCCCTGGACACAGAGGACGCCCAGTGGGTCCGCGCCCTCTACCGCCAAGCCGCGGAGAGTGAGGACAGCGCCGTGGCCGCCCAGGCCCGGGCCATGCTCTTTTCCCAGGCTCTGGAGGCGGGGGAGGTGGACCAGGCGGAGGAATGGCTCCAAGACCTCCCGCCCCAGCCCCTGTATGACAAGTCCAGCATGCAGGCCCGCTTGGCCCTGGCCCGGAAGGACTGGGCCAAGGCGGGAGAGCAGTGGGAGGGAAACCTCCTGCATCAGATCGGCCAGGTGCAGAGCACCCTCCTCTCCCTCATGGACCTGGCGGCCCAGGAGGGGCGGCGGGAGGACATCGCCCCCTTGGCTGACGCCGCCTGCACCCTCACCCACTGCTTCGGCCTGTGGCCCTATGAGACCTGGTCGGTGCGCCTGCAGCAGGCCCTTCTCACGGAAGACGTGGAGGGCGGCCTCACCGCCCTGGAAGGGCTGCTGGACACCTTGGACCGGCCCTGGGTACTAGGACCGCTCTTCCGCCGGTTGGGCCGGCGGGAGACGGCTTCCCTCACCGCCCAGCTCCGCCCGGCCATCCTCCGGGAACTTACCGACCCGGACAATTCTACCTATGACCTGCTCCGGGACTCCCCTCGGTTTCGGGCGTTGGTGGAGAAGGTGAAGGGCTGAACGTTCTCCCTCTTGCGCAAACGAGACCCCCTGCAGTGATGCAGGGGGTCTCAGCCTTCACGGATGGTGGTGGTCTTTCTTTTTCAATAGCTCCGCCATTTGCTGGACAAAGGTTTCGGCGGTGGGGCGGCCAGTGGGGAAAGTCAGCTGATCCCACATGGACTGGGTTTCTGGGGTGCGGTGGTCATACGCCTCGTCCAGGGCACGCTGCATTTCCGCCAAGACATCCTCCGGGGTGGTGTTGTGTTCCTTCGCAAGGATATCCAGTATCTCTTGAAATCCTCTCATTTCTTCCCTCCTTTTGAACATTTTATCGTTCTATAGCGCAAGTATAGAGGGAAGGATTTGTCGAAGTCACACGAAGCTTGTCCCATAGGAAAAGAAAAAAGGAAGCGCCCTCGGCTCTTCCTTTCGTTATTCCTCCATCAGAGTGCGCACCACTTTCAGGATCCGCCGCTTCTCTTCCCAGGGCAGGCCTTCCAAGGCGGCGGACAGGTCGGAGGCCTGGCTCTCTGCCGCGTGGTCCACCACGTCCAGCAGCAAAGCGTCCCCCGAGACCTCCAG
>NBJMC04201__coassemble_894_pt1 | contig 18493 bp, 12 predicted proteins | sample NBJMC04201__metabat2_high_PE_047 | metagenome-assembled genome bin NBJMC04201
ATTCGAGTTACCGGCGTATCGGTCCTTCCCGCGGAGTATGCCATTGGCGATTATACGAATTTTTCCGGTGGGCGGGGGACCATCGCGCTCTCCCTGAACGGCTGCCCCACCAGAGGAGAGGGCCTCCTGACGCTGGAACCGGATGGATTCCCTGCAATCCCGGCGGGCCGGAGCCTTGCCATCCAGTATGACGCCAAGGTAGCCCCGGAGGAGAAGCCTGACGCCGTCACCGCCGCGACGGTGGTGTTCACCATTGCGGCTGCAGAGTAACCAGAGGAGGTTATATCATGAGAAAAGTCAATAAACTGCTGGCCTGCATTCTGGTGCTGGCCATGTATCTATCTATGGCGTCCGTAGCCCACGCGGCAGTCCTCAGCAATACCGCGTCCAACTGGGACGGCACCTACTACTGCGTCTCCTGCGGGAGACGGCTTTCCCTGGATTTTGATGAGCAGACCGACTGGGGCCACCAGCGGGGCTGGGTGTGTACCAACAGCTCCTGCGACTACTATATCAACGGCTCCGGCAGCGTCACCCAGAACCAGCGCCTCCAGTATACCCTTAATGGCGCTCATAAGTTCGGCAGTGACGGGGAATGTACCATCTGCGGCTACTACGACAGCAGCCAAGCGTCCTGCTCCCACGACCGGAGCACCTACGAGTATGAGTATGATACAGCAACGTACCACTACTGCATCGAGTACTGCCGGGACTGCGGCGAGGAGCTGGACTCCTACCGGGAGCGCCACTCCCTGGAGGAGGACTACACCTATTACAATAGCAGTTACCACACCTATGAGTCCTACTGCCCGGACTGCGACACGGTCATCGACTCCCAGCGGGAGGCCCACAACTGGTCCTACGACTACACGTCCTACAGCAGTACTCAGCACCGCGTGGACATGACCTGTTATGACTGCGGCTACGACACAAGCAGTTATGAGAGTCACGACTGGGGCACGGCCACCTACACGCCCAGCGGCAGCAGCCAGCACCTGGTGACCCGGACCTGCCGGGATTGCGGCGAGGAGAGCACCAGCTATGCCGCCCATACTGACAGCAACGGGGGCGGCAGATGCGACAGCTGCGGCTACAGCATGTCCGTGACCGTGACTTGGAACGCCTCTGCCAACGGCGGTAGTGTAAACGGCCAGAGCAGCGTTACCACCTCCGTCACCTCCGGCTCTGTGGCGAAGGCCCCCAGCTACACCCCCGCCAAAACCGGTTACATCTTCAAAGGCTGGTATACGGCGGCCACCGGCGGGGCACGCTGGGACTTTACCCAGCCGGTGACGGGGGACCAGACCCTCTATGCCCAGTGGGCCTACCGTCCCCCCGCCAACCCCAACTATAAAATCACCCTCGGAGACACAGAGAACGGCACCGTGACGGTGAACCCCACCGCCGCCAAGGAGGGCACCACCGTGACCATCACCCCCGTCCCCGATGCGGGGTACCAGGTGGGCACCGTGTCGGTCACCGACCGCTTTGGCCAGGCCGTGGCCGTGGACCAGCAGGCCGACGGCACCTACACCTTCGTCATGCCCGACGGCCAGGTGACGGTGGAGGTCACCTTCCTCCAGGGCGAGGCCACGGACCTCCCCTTCTCCGACGTGACCGAGAGCGATTGGTTCTATGACGCAGTGACCTACGCCTATGAGAACGGCCTCATGGACGGGGTGGGGACGGGCCTGTTCGCCCCCAACAGCGACACCACCCGGGCCCAGCTGGTGACCATCCTCCACCGCCTGGCCGGCCAGCCGGCGCCCAGCGGGGACAGCGGGTTCTCGGATGTGGAAACCGGCACCTGGTACACCGACGCGGTGGCCTGGGCCGCCCAGAACGGCATCGTCAACGGCGTCAGCGACACCCAGTTTGCCCCCGGGGACGACATCACCCGGGAACAGCTGGCGGTGATCCTGTACCGGTATGCGACCTACCAGGGCTACGACGTCAGCCAGCGGGCCGACCTGTCCGGCTTTGTGGATGCCGGCACCATCAGTACCTATGCCCAGGAGGCCCTGTCCTGGGCCAACGCCCAGGGCCTGGTGCTGGGTTTTGAGGACGACAGTCTGCGGCCCCAGGGCACTGCCACCCGGGCCCAGATCGCCGCGGTACTCATGCGGTTCTGCCAGACCGTGGCGGAGTAACCCCTACCCAGGAAAACGAAACGGAGAGAGCCATGGGCTCTCTCCGTTTCGTTTTGCGCCGTTGGGGGTGGGGTTACAGGAACAGCTCCGGCGTCTTTCGGGGCCAGGAGTACAGGTCCTCCAGCTCGCTTTTGTGGTAGAGGTAGTTGGGGTCGTCAAAGTACTTGGCGCCCACGGGGCAGTGCTTCACGCAGCGGTTGCACTTCATGCACTTGCCGGGGACCTGGTGGGCATCCTCCGCATCGATGGCCCCCAGGGGACATTGCTGGGCGCACAGACCGCACTGGGTGCAGGCGTCGCTGGTCTTGGGCTTGACCGGGAGGATGTTGATGGGGTTGCCGTGGCGGTCCCGGGGGGTGTAGTAGGGGCCCACGGGGTCGTTGCCGGGCACGGCCACGGGGACGGTGGCGGCGGGGTCGGCGATGCCCTCTACCTTCTGGAACACGTCGTAGGCGAAGCCTGCGGCGATGGTCAGGTCGCTGATGTCCGGCCGGCCGGCGTTCTGGCTCGGGGAAAAGGCGTGCTGGCAGGAGAAGGCCGCCCCGGCCACGGGATGGAACCCCCCGTCCCGGAGGGTGTTGCGCAGCTCCATCAGGGCATCGTCATAGTGGCGGTTGCCATAACACACCACCGGCACGGCCAGGGCGCCGTTGCCCTGGACCGAGGCCACGTACTTGATCAGCAGGTTGGGCACCCGGCCGGCGTACACCGGGGTGCCGAAGACCACCAGGTCCCCGGGGCCGAAGGCTTTGGGGGTCTTGCGGGTCTGGGGCAGGGTGAAGTCGAAGGTCTCCAGGGGCCGGCCGGTGTGGCGGGCCAGCTCCTTGGCGATCTGGGTGACCACGGTTTTGGTGGTGTCGGTGGCGCTGAAATAGGCCGCCCACACGGTGTTGATCTTCATTTGGGAAGGTCCCCCTTTCAAAAAAATGACGCGGGAATGGGATACCTTCATTATAAAGCTTTCCCGAAAAAAGTAAATATGGGAACGAAAAAAGGGCGGGAGGAAATAACCCGCCGTCCCGTGTTGATTTTTCCGGGGGAATTCCATATAATATAACCTAACCATATCCCTGTCGAAGGCTGCCGGTTTTTCGGGCAGCCCCGCCCGGCGACGGCTGTTGGGCGGCGCGGCAGCATGATGAAAATACCGAACCACGGCCCACCAGGGCCGGAAAGGGGCGTTCCCATGGAACCCATGGAAAAGAAAGACCAACGGACACCCAACCAGGGAGAGGGCGCAGTGCCCTCCTCTCCCCGGAAGAAACGGATCCTCTTGTGCTGCCTGGCAGCGGCGGTGCTGGTGATCGGCTATACCGCCCTGTGCGCCGGGGCAGGGCGGGAGACCATCTATCCCAACGTCACCGTCAACGGCGTCAACCTAGGCGGCCTGACCCAGGAGGCGGCGCAGACTGCCTTGGAGGAAGCCGGCGGCCCAGGCCGTCCCGCCGGGGACGCTGGGGAGAATCAAGGCGTGGTGTTCACCGCCCAGACGGTGGAAGGGGAGTCCAAGACCTACCAGGTCCCCCTGGCCAGCGTCACACCGGACAGCGTGGCCTCCACCCAGCGGGCCTGGCAGGTGGGGCATGCCGATCCCTTCCCCCTGCGGGGAGGGATCTACCTCCGCTGCCTGCTCAGCGGGGAGGAGGTTCTGCCCGCCTACCAGGGCGGGGAGAGCCTGGACAGCATCCTGGACCAGGTGGAAGCCGACCTGGCCCGGGACCCGGTGGAGCCCACCTGGGAGACCGACGACACCACCCTCCACCTCACCCGGGGCACCCCGGGCAGCCGGCTGGACCGGGAGGCCCTCCAGGGACAGATCTTGGACACCCTGGGCCGCAGCGACATGGTGGAACTGACGGCGGAGGCCCAGCCCCAGTTTACCGTCACCCTCCAGCAGACCCTCCCTGGGGAGCTGGACCTGGCTGACATCCTGTCCCAGGTGGAGACCCCGGTGCAGAATGCCGCCTTTGACAAGGCTGCTAAGATCTTCCAGACCGACCACCCCGGTATCTCCTTCGATGCCGCCGCTGCCCAGACGGCCTATGACGGCCTGGACTGGGGGGCCACCCAGGACTTCCCCCTGGACATCACCCAGCCCACCACCACCGTGGATGACCTCACCCCCAAGCTCTACCAGGACGTGCTGGGCAGCTGCTCCACCAACATCTCCGGCAGCACCAACCGGGTGGAGAACATCCGCCTGGCCGCCCGGTACTTTAACGGCACCGTCCTGATGCCGGGGGAGACCTTCTCCTACAACGGCATCGTGGGCAGCCGATCGGCGGCCCGGGGCTTCCTGCCCGCCCCCGCCTACGTGGGGGGCGAGACCGTCCAGGAGACCGGCGGCGGGGTGTGCCAAGGCTCCTCCACCGTGTATCTGGCCGCCCTGCGGGCCAACCTGAAGATCGTGGAGCGGTACCCCCACGGGTACATTACCCGCTACGTTCCCGACGGGATGGACGCTACGGTGTACTACGGCGCCAAGGACTTCCGCTTCCAGAACGACACCCCCTTCCCCTTGAAGGTGGTGGCCTCGGTCTCCGGCCGGACCCTGACGGTGAATATCCTGGGCACCAAGAGCGACAACATCACCGTGGAGATGACCAACCAAGTTGTGGGCACCACCCCCTACAAAACCGTCTACCAGGTGGATGAGAGCCTTCCCGCCGGCACCACCAAGGTGAAGACCACCCCCTACACTGGCTACACGGTGAAGGTCTACCGCAACCTCTACGAGAACGGCGCCTTGAAAGACACCAAGCTGGAGAGCACCAGCGTCTACCGCCCCCGGGACCAGGTGATCCTGGTGAGCCCCGACGACGCGGCCCAATACGGCCTGTAACCCATGCAGAAAGGACCCTGACATGCGCAAACAACGACTTGCCTTCTCCCGCCGGGAGCTGAAGATGCTGGCCAAACGCCTGATGTTCCACCCCATCTGTATGCGGGTCACCCTGCTGCTGGTGGGCCTTCAGGTGGCCTTCGTGGGCCTGCGGTACCTCTTGGGGGCCACGCTGACCTACGGCGTGGCCAGCCTAGCCCAGTATGGGGACACGGTGAGCGGCATTTACTTCAACAGCGAAGGCTTCAGCATCCTCTTCCGGATGGACTTGACCCAGATGGTGCTGGCCATCCCCGTGACCTATGCCCAGCTGATCCGCTTCGTGGTGTTCAGCGTGGTGGTTCTGCTCATTCTGGCCCCCATCCGCCTGGGGGTGATGGAGCAGTACTGGAGCATGCTCCGGGGCAGCGGCGAGGCCGGGGTGCGCCCGGTGCTGCGGTGGTTCCGCCAGGGCGGCAAGTTCGGCAAAGCTGTTGTGGTGGAGCTGCTCCTGGGCGCCGGGGTGCGCCTGGCAGGTATCCTGGCCACCGTACCCAGCCTGTACCTCTTCTACCTGTTCTACACCACCACCCCCTCCATGGCGGCCTATACCACCACCAGCTCCCTCCTCCAGATAGGGGCCACGGTGCTGGCCATTGCCGCCCTGGTGTTCACCTTCTGGCTGCACAGCATCTTTTTGCCGGTGCGGTACTGCCTGTGCGCCCACCCGGAATACTCCCTGGGCCAGGTCTTCCGCCGGGGGCTGGACAGTGCCAAGGGCTTCCGGGGCGCCTTCTTTGGGTTCCGGCTGAGCTATATCCTGTGGTTCCTGGTCTCCCAGGTGACCTATGGGGCCATGGACATCTTCGTCACGCCCTACACCTCCCTGGGCGGGATGCTTTTCCTCCAGGAGGCCGCCCGGGCCCGGCAGGGGGAGGCCACGCCCCAGCAGGAGGAACAGGACCCGCCCCAGGGCCTGGAGTGAGGCAGGCAGGCCCCAGCGATAGGCCGGAAGAAAAAATTGAAAAAATCGAAAAAATTTGCTTGACAAATCCGCCGGCCGGGGATATAATAAATCTCGCCCTGTGAGAGAAGCCGAGACAGTCACGGGGTGCCGCACCAGCGGCCCGGCCATATAGCGGGATTGTGTAAGGGTAGCACGACAGACTCTGACTCTGTTTGTGAGGGTTCGAATCCTTCTCCCGCTGCCAAAAAGACACCAGCCAACAGGCTGGTGTCTTTTTTCTATTCCCCCTATTCAAAGAGCAGTAGGCTCCCTGCCATCACGGCCATGCCGCCGATGAGGCCGTAAATGGCCAGGTGGTGCTCCCCATAGGCCCGGGCGGCGGGGAGAAGCTCGTCCAGGGAGATGAACACCATGATCCCCGCCACACCAGCATAGAGCAGACCGAAGAGGGTGGAACTCATCACCGGGGCCAGCAGCAGCCAGCCCAGGAGGGCTCCCGCCGGCTCTGCCAGGCCGGAGAGGAAGGACCAGACAAAGGCCTTCCGCCGGGAGCCAGTGGCCTGGTAAAGGGGGACTGAGACGGCGATCCCCTCGGGAATGTTGTGAATGGCAATGGCCACCACGATGGGCCCGGCGATGGCGGGGTCCTGGAGGGCGGAGACGAAGGTGGCCAGCCCCTCCGGGAAATTGTGGATGGCAATGGCCAGGGCCGTCATCCCTCCCAGGCGAAGAAGGGGAGCGGGGGAGAGGGGGGCTTCTGCCTCCAGCGGTTTGGCTTCGTGGGGATTCTCCTGGGCAGGGATGCACCGGTCAATGACGGCGATGAGAAGCATGCCGCCGAAGAAACCGCCGATGGCGGCCCAGCTGCCGCTGCGCCCTCCCAGGTCCTCTTGGAGGGCGGTTCCCGCTTGGGGCAGAAGTTCCACCAGGGAGACATAGAGCATCACCCCGGCGGAAAAGCCTAGGCTCCCGGAGAGGAAGCGCCGGTTGGTGTGCCGGGTGACGAAGGCGATGACACTGCCGATGCCGGTGCTCAGCCCAGCCAGCAGGGTGAGGAGAAAGGCAAGGAGAAGGCTGTGGTCCATAGGGGTCCTCCCAATTCTTTATTTAGTTAGCCTAGGCTAACTAAATAAAGATACCACAGAGTCCCCCTTTTGTCAAAGGGGATGGTGTTCCCTGGCCGAACGTGCAGCGGGACCGCTTACAACTGCGTAGGCACCATGGTCCCCAGCATTTTGGCCAGGAGGGTTCCGGTATTGCCATCCCGGACCTCGGCCTCGGTGATCACCAGGGTGCGGCCAGCCTTGACCACCTGGCCGGTGGCCACGATCTCCTCTGCCAGCACGGGGCGGAGGAGGTTGAGTTTAAACTCCGCCGTCAGGACTTCATACCCCTCGGGCATGGTGGTCAGGGCGGTGTAGCTGCAGGTGACGTCGGCGATGGTGGCCACCACGCCCCCGTGGAGCAGGCCCTGCTGCTGCCCCAACTCGGGCCGGCGGCGGCAGGAGATCACCACCTTTCCCGGCGCCACAGACCGCAGCTGGGCCCCCAGCAGGGTGAGAAAAGCTTGGCTGCGGAAGCTCTGGGCAATCCGGTCATAGAGGGGGTCGGGGGAGGTCTTTGGTGCCATAGGGGGCTCCTTTCTCCTCTCCAAGCGGGGAGGGCGCACAAGGGATGGTTTCCTTAACCATAGGGTAGCATAGGCGGCTGCAGTTCGCAACGAGCAGGAAGGAAACCGGAGGAAAAAAGTCCCCAGGGCGGTGAAACCCTGGGGACCAATGCTGTCGTTATAACTTGTGGTACTGCCGCCAGAACAGGGTTCCGGTGGTGGCCACGGCGATGGCGTCTGCTACTGGCTCGGCCAGGAACACCGCCATCACCTGGTTGCCCGGCAAAAGGTGGGGCAGCAGGTAGATCAGGGGGATCAGGAGGATCACCTTCCGCAGCAGGGCCAGGAAGACGGAGGTCTTGGCGTTGCCCAGGGCGATGAAGGTCTGCTGGCAAGCCACCTGAATGCCCATGAGGAAGGCCAGGGCCAGGTAGATCCGGATGGCCCACTGGGTGTACTCTGCCAAGGTGGGGTCGTTGGTGAAGATGGCGGTGAACACCTGGGGCAGGAACATGGCCACCGCCCAGATGATCCCCGCGTAGACGATGCAGCAGACCAGCAGGCGGCGGAAGGTCTCCTTCACCCGGTCCCGGTTGCCGGCGCCGTAGTTGAAGCCCACGATGGGCTGGGCCCCCTGGGTGAACCCCTGGAGGGGGAGCATGGCAAACTGCATGACGCTGGCAAGGATGGTCATAGCCCCCACCGCCAGGTCCCCACCGTACTGGAGGAGGCTGGTGTTGAAGCAGACGTTGAGGATGCTCTCCGTGAACTGCATGATAAAGGGGGACACCCCCAGGGCCAGGCAGGGGAGGAGGATCTTCCGCCGCAGCCGCAGCGTCCGCCGCTGCAGGCGGAGGGTGGTCTGCTTTCCCCGGAGGAAGCACAGGATCCACAGGCAGGAGGCCCCTTGGGACAGCACCGTGGCCAGGGCAGCCCCCTGCACCCCCATGTCCAGGGCGAAGATGAAGATGGGGTCCAGCACAATGTTGCACCCCGCCCCCAGGGCCACGGTGAGCATCCCCGTCCGGGCAAAGCCCTGGGCGTTGATGAAGGCGTTGAGCCCCAGGGCCAGCTGGACAAAGAGGGTGCCCATGGCATAGATCCTAGTGTAGTCCCAGGCATAGGGAAGGGTGGCCTGGCTGGCCCCAAAGAACAAAAGGAGATCCGGCCCAAAGACCTGGACCACCACCGTGAGGACCAGGGCAGTGATCACCAGCATGGTGGTGCAGTTGCCCAGGACCTGCTCGGCCTGGTCCTTTTCCCCTTTCCCCAGGAGGATGGAGGCCCGGGGGGCGCCGCCCATACTCACCAGGGCGGCAAAGGCGGAGATGCACAGGATCAGCGGCATGGTGACCCCCACGCCGGTGAGGGCGGTGGCGCCCACGTCGGGGATGTGGCCGATGTACATCCGGTCCACCAAGTTGTACAGTAGGTTGATCAGCTGGGCCAGGATGGAGGGCAGGGCCAGCTGGAACAGCAGCCGGCGGACGGGATCCTTTCCCAGATCGGCCCCGTTGTGGGTATGGGCGAGTGACAAGACGAAGGACTTCCTTTCTCTGGCAAATGAAGGCGGCCTGGAAGAGCAGGCCGCCCGCTTATCATAGCACACTTTGGAGGAAAAGGGAAGGTCCCGCTTTGGGGCGTGGAGGAAGTAGAAAGCCCTCCCCCGCCCCGTTGGAAAGCGGGGCAGGGGAGGGCGGAAGGGGACCCGATGGGTCCTCCATGGGGCGTGATGGGATCAGGCGAAGTTGCCCTTGCCGTCGTTCCACTTCCAGTCGCGGATTTCCGGCAGATCCTCGCCGTACTCGGCGATATACTGCTTGTGCTCCACCAGCTTGTCCTGGAGCTGCTGGACCAGGAAGGCACCCCGGGTGCCCAGCTTCTCCGGCAGCAGGTGGATGACGTCCATGGTCAGGTGGAACCGGTCCAGGTTATTCAGCACCCGCATGTCGAAGGGGGTGGTGATGGTGCCCTCTTCGATGTACCCCCGGACGTGAAGGTTCTTGTTCTTCCGGCGGTAGGTGAGCTCGTGGATCAGGGAGGGGTAGCCGTGGAAAGCGAAGAGGATGGGCTTATCTTCGGTGAACAGGAGGTTGTAGTTCTGGTCCGACAGGCCGTGGGGGTGCTGGCTGTCCGACTGCAGGCGCATCAGGTCCACCACGTTCACCACCCGGATCTTCAGATCGGGGAAGTAGTGGCGGAGGATGGTGACGGTGGCCAGGGTCTCCAGGGTGGGGGTCTCCCCGCAGCAGGCCAGGACGATGTCCGGCTCAGCACCTTGGTCGTTGGAGGCCCACTGCCAGATGCCGATGCCCTGGGTGCAGTGCTTCACTGCCTGCTCCATGGTCAGCCACTGGGGCCGGGGGTGCTTGGAGGTCACCAGGACGTTGACATAGTTCCGGCTGGAGATGCAGTGGTTGAAGCAGGAGAGCAGGCAGTTGGCATCCGGGGGCAGGTACATCCGCACCACGTCGGCCTTCTTGTTGGCCACATGGTCCAGGAAGCCGGGGTCCTGGTGGGTGAAGCCGTTGTGGTCCTGCTGCCAGACGTTGGAGGAGAGGATATAGTTCAGGGAGGCGATATCCTGCCGCCAGGGCAGCTCGTTGCAGGTTTTCAGCCACTTGGCGTGCTGGGCGAACATGGAGTCCACAATGCGGATGAAGGCCTCATAGCTGTTGAAGAAGCCGTGGCGGCCGGTGAGGAGGTACCCCTCCAGCCAGCCCTCGCACATGTGCTCGGAGAGCATGGAGTCCATCACCCGGCCGCTGTGGGCCAGGTACTCGTCCCCGTCGGCGCTCTCGGCGTTCCACACCCGGGTGGTGGCCTCGAACATGGGGGTCAGGCGGTTGGATTTGCTCTCGTCGGGGCCGAAGACCCGGAAGTTCTTGGCATCCTCATTCTCCCGGATCACATCCCGGACGAAGGTGCCCAGCACCAGCATGTCTTGGGCCTCCACGGCGCCGGGGGCGGGCAGGTCGATGCCGTAGTTGCGGAAGTCGGGGAGTTTCAGGTCCCGCAGCAGCTTGCCGCCGTTGGCGTGGGGGTTGGCCCCCATCCGCCGGTCCCCCTTGGGGGCCAGGGCCTGGAGTTCGGGGCGGAGCTTGCCCTCCTCGGTGAAGAGCTCCTCGGGGTGGTAGCTGCGCAGCCAATCCTCCACCAGCTTCAGGTGGTGGGGCTGGGACATGTCGATGGGCACCTGGTGGGCCCGGAAGGAACCCTCGATGGTCTGCCCGTCCACTTCCTTGGGGCCGGTCCAGCCCTTGGGGGTGCGCAGGACGATCATGGGCCAGGCGGGGCGGCTGTCGTCCCCGGTGGTGCGGGCGTGGGCCTGGATGCGCTGGATCTCCCGAATGGCCCAGTCCAGGGCGGCGGCCATGGTCTGGTGCATCTGCTCCGGGTCGCTGCCCTCCACGAAGCGGGGTTCCCAGCCGCAGCCCCGGAAGAAGCTCTCCAGCTCGCTGTGGGGGATGCGGGAGAGGATGGTGGGGTTGTGGATCTTAAACCCATTGAGGTGGAGGATGGGGAGCACCGCCCCGTCTCCGATGGGGTTTAAGAACTTGTTGCCCTGCCAGGCGGTGGCCAGGGGGCCGGTTTCGGCTTCCCCGTCCCCCACCACGCAGGCGGCGATAAGGTCGGGGTTGTCCAGCACCGCGCCGAAGGCGTGGGCCAGGGAGTAGCCCAGCTCGCCCCCCTCGTGGATGGAGCCGGGGGTCTCCGGAGCCACGTGGCTGGGGATGCCGCCGGGGAAGGAGAACTGCTTAAAGAGCTTCTTCAGCCCCGCCTCGTCCTGGCTGATGTTGGGGTAGACCTCGCTGTAGGTCCCCTCCAGGTAGGTCTGGGCTACCATAGCGTTGCCCCCGTGGCCGGGGCCGGAGAGGTAGATCATGTTCAGGTCGTACCGGTTGATGACGCGGTTGAGGTGTGTATAGATGAAGTTCTGGCCAGGGACGGTACCCCAGTGGCCGACGATTTTCTTTTTGATGTGGGCCGGTTCCAGAGGCTCCTTGAGCAGGGGGTTGTCCAGCAGGTACAGCTGGCAGGCGGCCAAATAGTTGGAGGCCCGCCAGTAGGCGTCCAGCTTTTTCAGCTGATCGGGGGTCAGGGCAGCTCTCCGGGACATCCGGGCAGCCGTTTTTGCAATGGGTTTGGGTGATCCCTTCGGTCTTCTCGGCATGGAAAAAACCTCCTTTTCGTAATCTAAATTCTATTATAAACACTTTTGCAAAATAATCAACATGGCGGGGAAAGAAAACGCCAGAGAAATCCCCGGGAAGGGGGACGTCCTCTGGCGTTAGGAAACGGATGGGAGGGGAACCCTTAGAACCGGGCGTGGCCGGTCCGCCGGGCTTCGGCGGCCACGGCGTTGGCCACAGCGTCTGCCGCGGCCCGGTTCAGGGGAGAGGGCAGGATGCAGGTGGGGGAGAGGTCCTCCGGGGCCACCATGTCCGCCAGGGCCTGGGCGGCGGCGTACTTCATGCCCTCGGTGATCTGCACGGCCCCGCAGGACAAGGCACCCTTGAACAGGCCGGGAAAGACCAGCACGTTGTTGATCTGGTTGGGGAAGTCCGACCGGCCGGTGCCCACTACGGCGGCCCCATGGGCCAGGGCCTCGTCGGGCATGATCTCCGGCACCGGGTTGGCCATGGCCAGGATCACGGGGTCCTTGGCCATGGTCTCCACCATGGCCCCGGTGACCAGGCCAGGGCGGGAGACCCCGATGAACACGTCTGCCCCCACCAAAGCCTCGGCCAGGGTGCCGGTGCGTTTTTCCGGGTTGGTCCGGGCGGCCAGTTCCTCGTGGTGGCTGGGCTGGCCGGGGGTGCCGGGGACCAGGATGCCGTCCTTGTCGCACAGGGTGAGGTGGCGGTACCCCAGGTCCAGCAACAGCTTGGCGGCGGCCCCGCCGGCGGCCCCGATACCGTTGAGGACGATCTTCACGTCCTCTTTCTTCTTGCCCACCACCTTCAGGGCGTTGGTGAGGGCGGCGGTGATCACCACGGCGGTGCCGTGCTGGTCGTCGTGAAAGACGGGGATGTCGCAGACCTCTTTCAGCCGGCGCTCCACCTCGAAGCACCGGGGGGCGGAGATGTCCTCCAGGTTGATGCCCCCGAAGCTTTTGGAGATCCGGGCGATGGTTTCCACCATCTCGTCCACATCCTGGGTGTCCACGCACAGGGGGAAAGCGTCTACCCCGGCGAACTCCTTGAAGAGGACGCACTTGCCCTCCATCACCGGCATCCCCGCCAGGGGGCCGATGTTCCCCAGGCCCAGCACCGCCGAGCCGTCGGTGATGACAGCCACCAGGTTCTGCCGCCGGGTGAGCTGGAAGGACTTGGCGGGGTCCTTCTGGATGGCCAGGCAGGGGGCGGCCACCCCGGGGGTGTAGGCCAGGGAGAGGTCCTTCTGGGTCTGGATGGGATAGCGGGAGACCACCTCCAGCTTTCCCCGGAGCTTGTAGTGCAGGGCCAAAGATTCTTCGCTGATGTCCATGGGAAGTCAGATCCTTTCTGGGTAAAAAGTGAGGGGTGGGTCAGGCCATCTCCTCGGGGTGGAAGGCCGCGTCAAAGGCCTCGGGGGTGAAGAGGCCCAGGGCCACAGCGGCCTCCTTCAGGGAGATGTTCTCCCGGTGGGCCTTCTTGGCGATCTTGGCCCCGTTCTCATACCCCACGATGGGGGTGAGGGCGGTGACGGTCATCAGGGAGCGGTGGAGGTTTTCCGCCATCTTCTCCCGGTTGGGGGTCAGGCCTGCAAGGCACCGGCGGGTGAAACTCACCATGGCGTCGGCCAGCAGCCGCACCGACTGGAGGAAGTTGTGGGCCAGCACGGGCATGTAGACGTTGAGCTCGAAGTTGCCTTGGGAGGCGGCGATGCCCATCACCGTGTCGTTCCCCATCACCTGGACGGCCACCATGGTGAGGGCCTCGCACTGGGTGGGGTTGACCTTGCCAGGCATGATGGAGGAGCCAGGCTCGTTCTCTGGGATGAAGATCTCCCCCAACCCGCACCGGGGGCCGGAGGCCAGCCAGCGCACGTCGTTGGCGATCTTCATCAGGTTGGCGGCCAGGGCCTTCAAGGCCCCGTGGGTAAAGACCAGGGCGTCCTTGGCGGTGAGGGCGTGGAATTTGTTGGGGGCGGTGCGGAAGGGCAGGCCGGTGCGCTGGGCCACCTCCTGGGCGGCGGCCGTGTCAAACCCCGGAGGGGCGTTGAGCCCCGTGCCCACGGCGGTGCCCCCCAGGGCCAGCTCATAGAGCCCGTCCAGGGAGGCAGTGACCATGTCCCGGCTGTGCTCCAGCATGGAGCGCCAGCCGCTGATCTCCTGGCCGAAGGTGATGGGCACCGCATCCTGGAGATGGGTGCGGCCGGTTTTCACCACGTCCCCGTTGGCGTTCTCCAGGTCTTGAAGGCAGACCAGCATCTCCTCCAGGGCGGGGAAGAGCCGCCGGTGGAGGGCAGTAGCCGCTGCGATGTGCAGGGCGGTGGGGAAGGTGTCGTTGGAGCTCTGGGACAGGTTCACGTGGTCGTTGGGGTGGAGCAGGTCCTCCCCCGCCTGGAGGTTGCCCCACCGGGCGATGACCTCGTTGCAGTTCATGTTGGTCTGGGTGCCGCTGCCGGTCTGCCAGACAGCCAGGGGAAAGTTCCCCGCCAGCTCCCCGGCCAGGATGGCCTGGCAGGCCCCCTGGATCAGGGCAAAGCGCCGGTCGTCCAGCTTGCCCAGTCGGTGGTTGGCGGCGGCGCAGGCCTCCTTCAAAATGGCGAAGGCCTGGATGAGGTCGGGGGGCATTTTCTCCTCCCCGATGGGGAAGTTTTCCAGGCTCCGCTGGGTCTGGGCGCCCCAGAGCTTGTCCGCTGGGACGGCCACTTGGCCCATGGTGTCGTGTTCCATGCGATATTCCATGGTGGATTCCTCGCTTCTCGCTGAGATTTGTTGGTGGTCCCGTCTGGGACCAGCGCTTAGGGGGCCCACTGTCATCGGTAGGTGGCTCCGTTGGAACCATTGCAGGGTGGACCCTGCAACGTGGGTTCCCCGCCGACGACCGCGGGGGAGCCCGGCTTTCTTTGGAAGAAAGCCGGAGGAAAGAACACCAGGGGCAAGCCCCTGGACCCCGGGCTTTGATAACCGCTCGTTCCCACTCGCTGGTTTTTGCATCAGTTTTCTCTGATAAGATAGCTAGGCTATTACTTCCGATATGTTAAAACCGATTTGGAACGCATTTTCCGGAAAAAAATATGCTGAAAAGCATTCTTGCGAAAGAAAGTTCCCAAATCAGGGTACGTACATGGGGCTCGTAATAGCCCATCGACCGGAACAATGTGGAACCCAACCCCAAAACGAGCGAGCGGCAGCAAGCGGGCCATCAAAAAGGGGGGGCGGGGGCCCTCCCCCGCGACTCTTTGCGTCCGGGCTTTCTCTAGAGAAAGCCTGGATCCCCGCCCGGGACCGGGCGGGAACCCACCCCGCAGGTTCTAACCTGCGGCGGTTCTAACGGAACCACCTGCCAGGGGCGGCACGGGGCTGCGTACCCTTTGGGTGGGCGGCGCGGAAGCCACCTTGAGGCGCAGCGCCCCGGGGGCCCCGCCTGCCCGGCGGGGGGTCCCCATTTCTCCCGAGAAATGGGGAGAAAGAGGGCCGGGGCTTTGCCCCTGGACCCCGGGTTTTGATGGCCGCTCGTTGTCACTTGCTGGATTTTGGGATCGTTGTCTTTGGTACGTTCGAAGGGCTGTTACCTCCGGTATACTAAAACCGATTTGGGACGCATTTTCGAGAAAAAATATGCTGAAAAGCATTTTTGCGAAAGAAAGTTCCCAAATCAGGGTACGTAGATGGGCACCGTAATAGCCCATCGACCGGAACAATGCGGCACCCAACCCCAAAACGAGCGAGCGGCAGCAAGCGGGCCATAGGAAAAGGGGGGGCGGGGGCCCTCCCCCGCGACTCTTTGCGTCCGGGCTTTCTCTAGAGAAAGCCTGGATCCCCGCCCGGGACCGGGCGGGAACCCACCCCGCAGGTTCTAACCTGCGGCGGTCCTAACAGAACCACCTGCCGACAACAACCAGCGGGACACTCACACCTGGATCTGCTGAAAAATGTCCGTGAAGCTGTGCCCTCGCACCACGATGCCCGCCCGGGCATCGAAGACCAGGGGGGCGGTGTTTACCAGCACCAGCTTGTGGCCCTGGTAAGCCTGCATCAGGTTGGGCACCGGAAACTCCCGGAGGGCGGAACCGTCGATCACCAGCACGTCGGACTGGCGGACGATCTCCAGGGCCTGGGCCAGCAGGTCCAGGTCATAGGGCTCTTCCTTGAGGACAATGGCCGGGCGGACATAGTCCCCGCACATGTCTACGTTGCAGTAGGGGATGTGGGTGGGGCTGTCGGTGATGTAGAAGAAGTCCAGAAACTTCTCGCACTTACCGCACCAGCTGCGCATCACGGAACCCTGGAGTTCCAGGACGTGTTTGCTCCCTGCCTCCTGGTGGATGCCGTCGATGTTCACCGTGAGGATGGCTTTCAGCTTGCCCGCCTCCTCCAGCCGGGCCAGGGCCTCGTGGGCGGGGCTGGGCTGGGCGGAGAGGACGTAGGGCAGGATGCGCTCCCGGTAGTACCGGTAAAAGTAGAAGGGGTTGCGCTGGAGGAAGGTAAAGCAAAGAATTTCGTCCGGGGGGTACTTGTACCGTTCCAGGTACCCCTCGTCCATAGCGCGGTAGTCGGGAAACCCCGCCTCGGCGGAGAAATCCTTGCCAGTGATAAAGACGATGTTATCGCTCTCGCGGATCCACTTTTCCAGGATATTTAGCTCAATGTCCAAAGGGGAACCCTCCTTCCCGGGGCCTCAGTCCACGGTGATTTGGGAGAAAACCTCTCCGATGGGGGCGTGGATGGCCAGGTCCGCCCGGCTGTCCATGCCGGTGGCGGACTTGTTGATGAGCACCAGCTTGTGCCCGTTGTAGTAGTTGATGAGCCCAGCGGCAGGGTAGACCACCAGGGAGGTTCCCCCAATGATGAGCATGTCCGCCTGCTGGATGGCGTGGATGGCTCCGGAGAGCACATCGGCGTCCAGCCCCTCCTCGTAGAGGACCACGTCGGGGCGGACGATGCCGCCGCAGACCGGGCAGCGGGGCACGCCGGTGGTGTCCCACAGGAAGTCCACGGGGTACTTTGTCTTGCACTTCATGCAGTAGTTGCGCAGGGTGGAGCCGTGAAGCTCGTAGACGGTCTGGCTGCCGGCGGCCTGGTGGAGGCCGTCGATGTTCTGGGTGACCACGGCGGTGAGCTTGCCCGCCTGTTCCAGCTCTGCCAGCTTCAAGTGGGCGGGGTTGGGCTTGGCCCCCCGGATGAGCATCTTCTCCCGGTAGAACCGGTAGAACTCCTCCGGGTTCTGGGCAAAGAAGGAGTGGCTGAGAATGGTCTCCGGGGGATAGGCGTAGGACTGGTTGTACAGCCCATCCACGCTGCGGAAATCGGGGATGCCGGATTCCGTGCTGACGCCGGCGCCGCCGAAAAAGACGATGCGCTGGCTCTCATCGATCCATTGCTGTAAGGTTTTGATGTTCTGATCCATGGTAACCTCCTTGCGCCCTAGGGCGCGGCTTCAAGGTGAACTGGGTTCAGCGCCGGTCTCTGGGCCGGCGGGGTTGGGAGTTGTGGTTTTGGGAGGGGGGACGGCGGTAGTCGTCGGGGTCCTGGCCGGCCTGGCGGGCCCGGCGCTCCCACTCCTCCCGGCGGCGGCGTTCCCGGTCGGCCTGCTCCCAGCGGCGGCGCTCCTGGCGCTGGCGTTCCTCCTGCTCTTGGCGGCGGCGACGGGCCTCGGCCTCCTGCCGGCGGCGGCGCTCCTGGGCCTCTTGGCGGCGGCGTTCCTCCTCCCGGCGGCGGCGTGCTTCCTCCCGCTGGCGGCGTTCCTGCTCCATCTGGCGTTGGCGTTGGGCCCGTTCCTGTTCCAGTTGGCGCTGGCGCTCCTCCCGTTCCCGCTGGCGCTGGGCCCGCTCCTGGGCCAGCCGTTCCTCCCGCTCCTTCTGGCGGGCCTGGCGCTCGGCTTGGAGCTGGCGGTGCCGCTCCTCCCGCTGCAGGCGCTCCTGCTCCCGTTTGATTTGCCGCTCCTGGGCCTCCTGGGCCCGCTGGGCTTGGCGCTCCTGCTGTTGCTGCTGGCGCAGGAGGAGTTCCTCCTTGCGCTTTTGCTCCCGGGCGGCCTTTTCCTGCTGGGCCAGGGCTTCATCCTGCTGCCGGGCCTCGGCCTCCCGCTGGCGGAAGGCCATCTTCTCCTCCAGTTTGGCCTGGCGGCGGGCTTTGCGCTCCTCCTTGGTGCGCTCCCGATACCGGCGGAGGAAGCCGATGCCCAGGAGAACCAGGGCCGCCAGCAGCAGCAGACGGACGAAGATGTTCCCCAACACGGTGTTCACACTGGTGACAAAGGCCATGAAGGGGGAGAAGGACACGTCGCTTACCGCCACCATATCGATGGTGCCATACTCCTGCCCGGCATAGATCACCGTGACGGTGCCCAGGATGTCCCCCGCCGAGATGGGGGCGGAAGCCACCTCGCTGTTCAGGCGGAGGCGGAGCTCCAGCCGGGTGTCGTCATAGGTGCCGGGGATCAGGGCCCGCACCGATTGGGCAGGCCGCAGGACCACGTGGCTGGTGTCGGCAGAGAAGCGCACGGGGATTTCCTGGAGGTAGGTTTCCGAATCCAGCAGGGTGGCGGCGGAGAAGTTGTCCGAGGCCCAGTCCAGCAGCCGGACCGATTCGGAAAACTGCATCCGCTGGACGTTGCCCTGGCTGTCGGTGGGGTTTTCCGCTCCCAGAACCACGGAGATGAGGGTGTGCCCCTTCATCTCCACGGCGGCGGTGAGGCAGTAACCCGCCTGGCCGGTGCTGCCGGTTTTGATGCCGATGGTACCGCTGTAAGTGTACCCCGGATGGAGGGCGGAGGTGAGCAGGGCGTTGGTGTTGT
>NBJMC04201__coassemble_1116_pt1 | contig 15238 bp, 14 predicted proteins | sample NBJMC04201__metabat2_high_PE_047 | metagenome-assembled genome bin NBJMC04201
CCGGTAGGGCAAGCCTCGCAGAGTTTCCCCGCCCGCAGGCGGGGAAAGAAAATGAGATCATGTTTTGACCGGCTCCGCCGGCCAAAACATTCTTCTCAGCCGCCAGTGTGCCCGCAGGGCGCGCGCAGCGGCTGCAATCCCTCAATTTTGGGAGGGGCCTCCAGCCAAGCAGAACACCCACCGCCCCCGTACGCTGCCCTCCCGAACGAAGCGCAAACCTTCCCCGCCCCTCCCAAAATTCCCACAGAAAGAGAGATTAGTATGCCAGAACTCACCCCCATGAAAAAGCAATATTTGGAGATCAAGGCCCAGCACCCCGACTGCCTGCTCTTTTTCCGCCTGGGGGACTTCTATGAGATGTTCGACGAGGACGCCAAGGTGGCCGCCGAGGAGCTCAACCTCACCCTCACCACCCGGGACCGGAACAAGCCCTTGGAGGAGCGCACCCCCATGTGCGGGGTGCCCTATCACTCCGCCGAGGCCTACATCGCCCGGCTCATTGCCAAAGGGTACAAGGTGGCCATCTGCGAGCAGACCGAGGACCCCGCCCAGGCCAAAGGGCTGGTGGACCGGGAGGTGATCCGGGTGGTCACCCCCGGTACCCTCATCGAGGAGAACCTGCTGGAGGAGGGGAAGAACAACTTCCTGGCCGCCCTCTGCGCCACCCCCGCCGGGGCGGGGCTGTGCTTTGGGGACATCTCCACCGGGGAGGTGGTCCTCACCTTCTTCCCGGCGGAGGGGTGGGCCAACCGGGCGGTGAACGAGCTGGCCCGGTTTGCCCCCCGGGAGGTCCTCCTCTCCCCCGGGGCGGCGGACCCGGCCCTGGTGGACTATGGGAAAAACAAGCTGGGCTGCCGGATCGAGCAGGCCGGGGAGGCGGCCTTCGCCCTGGACCGGGCCTGGGAGCGGGTCCGCCGGCAGTTCACCCAGGGGCTGGACCAGGTGCCCCAGGGGGCGGAGCCCGCCATCCAGGCGGCAGGGGCCCTGCTGGACTACCTCTACGCCACCCAGAAGACCGACCTGTCCTACCTCCACACCCTGCGGTACTATGCCACCGGCCAGTTCCTGGAGCTGGACCCGGTGGCCCGGCGGAACCTGGAACTGGCTGAGACCATCCGGGGCAAGGAGAAGAAGGGCTCCCTCCTCTGGGTGCTGGACAAGACGAAAACCGCCATGGGCGGCCGCCTCCTCCGCAGCTGGATGGACCGGCCCCTCATCGACCCCGTGGCCATCTCCCGCCGGCTGGAGGCGGTGGGCTGGCTGGTGGACAACGCCGTAGAGCGGGAGGAGCTCCTCCAGGTCCTCCGGGAGATCCCGGATTTGGAGCGGCTGATCTCCCGCATCGTCTACGGCACCGCCGGGGCCCGGGATCTGGTGGCCCTGGCCGCCGGCTTGGAGAGACTCCCCCTGCTGCAGAACCATCTTCCGGGGAAGAGCCCTTCCCTCCTGGCCAAGGTCCGGGGGGCCCTGGAGGGCCTGCCGGCGCTCACCGACCTCATCGCCCGGGGCATCGTGGACGAGCCCCCCTTCTCCGTCCGGGAGGGCGGCCTCATCCGCCCCGGCTACCACCCCGACGTGGACCAGCTGCGGGAACTGCTCACCGACACCAAGGGGGTCATCGCCAAGCTGGAGGCCGCCGAGAAGGAGAAGACGGGGATCAAGTCCCTGAAGGTGGGCTTCAATAAAGTCTTTGGCTACTATATCGAGGTCTCCAAGTCCTACTACGACCAGGTGCCCCCGGAGTACATCCGGAAGCAGACCCTGGTCAACTGCGAGCGGTACATCACCCAGGAGCTCAAGGACATGGAGCACACCATCCTCTCCGCCCAGGACCGGATTGTGGCCCTGGAGTACCAGCTCTTCTGTGAGATCCGGGACCAGGCCGCCGCCCAGGCCGCCCAGATCCAGGAGATCGCCGGGGCCGTGGCCCAGGCCGACGTGCTGGCGGCCTTCGCCCTGGTGGCGGCGGAGAACAACTACTGCATGCCCCTGGTGGACCACTCGGACAAACTGGAGATCACCGAGGGCCGCCACCCGGTGGTGGAGAAGATGCTGAAGGACAGCCTCTTCGTCCCCAACGACACCTACATGGACGGCAAGGACCACCGGGCGGCCATCCTCACCGGGCCCAACATGGCGGGCAAGTCCACCTACATGCGCCAGGTGGCCCTCATGGTCCTCATGGCCCAGATGGGCTCCTTCGTCCCCGCCCGGTCGGCCCACATCGGGGTGGTGGACCGGATCTTCACCCGCATCGGGGCCTCGGACGACCTGGCAGGGGGCCAGTCCACCTTCATGGTGGAGATGACCGAGGTGGCCGAACTCCTCAAGCACGCCACCCCCCGGAGCCTGCTCATCCTGGACGAGATCGGCCGGGGGACCTCCACCTACGACGGCATGGCCATCGCCCGGGCGGTGCTGGAGTGGTGCGCCAACCCCCGCCGCCTGGGGGCCAAGACCCTCTTTGCCACCCACTACCACGAGCTGACGGTGCTGGAGGGCCAGCTGCCCGGGGTGAAGAACTACAACATCGCCGCCCGGAAGCGGAAGGACGAGATCCTCTTCCTGCGCAAAATTGTCCCCGGGGGGGCCGACCAGAGCTACGGCATCGAGGTGGCCAGCCTGGCGGGGCTGCCCCCCAAACTCATCCGCCGGGCCCGGGAGATTCTCCAGGAACTGGAGAATCAGGAAGCCGCCCCCAAGCGTCCCGCGGCTCGGGAGGCCAAACAGGTCTCCCTCACCGCCCTGGGGGAGGAGGAGGTCCTGGCCACCCTGCGCAGCACGCCGGTGGAGAACCTCACCCCCATTCAGGCGTTGAACCTTCTTTACGAGCTAAAGGGGAAGCTCTGAGGGTTCCCCTATCCCAGGTGGGGCCGGGGGCCTCTGTCATCGGTAGGCGGTTCCGTTGGAACCGTTGCAGGGTGGACCCTGCAACGTGGGTTCCCCGCCGACTCCGGCGGGGAGCCCGACTTTCTTTGAAGAAAGTCGGGGGAAAGAACACCAGGGGCTTCGCCCCTGGACCCCATCTTTTATAGCCGCTCGTTCCCACTCGCTGGTTTTTGGGATCGTTGTCTCTGATGCGATTGAGGGGCTATTCCCTCCGGGATGCTAAGACCGATTTGGGACGCATTTTCGAGTAAAAAATATGCTGAACAAGCATTTTTGCGAAAGAAAGTTCCCAAATCAGGGCACGTACCTGGGGATCGAACTAGCTCCACAACCGTTCCGCTGCGCCCCACCACGCCAAAACGAGCGAGTGGGAACGAGCGGGCTATAAACCAAGGGGGGGCGGGGGGCATCCCCCCGCGACTCTTTGCGTCCGGGCTTTCTCTAGAGAAAGCCTGGATCCCCGCCCGGGACCGGGCGGGAACCCACGTTGCAGGTGCCAACCTGCGACGGTCCAGAAGGAACCACCTGCCGACGGCAAACCCGGCCCGCCCGGCGAAGCTGGGCGCGGCCTTTCTCTCACGAAAAATGCGCCTTCGTCCCTGCACAAACGGAACGAGGACGCATTTTTGCGTTTCTCTTGTGGCGTCCGAAGGGCGCCGCCCTCAGACGGTAACCGGCTTGAGGGAGGGGTTGATGATCTCTCTCCAGTCCAGATCGCCCCGCTCCAGGCCGTGGATGAGGATCTCTGCCGTGGCGGCGTTGGTGGCGAAAGGAATGTTGTACTGGTCGCACATCTGGTTGATGTACTTCAGGTCGGGGTCCAAGTCGCTGGACTGGGGGTCGGAGAAAAACAGCACCATGTCAATCTCGTTGTAGGCGATGCGGGCGCCGATCTGCTGGCTGCCGCCATGGGCATGGGACAGGAACAGACGGACGGGCAGGCCTGTGGCCTCAGCGACCAGGCGGCCGGTGGTGTTGGTGGCGCAGACGGTGTGCTTGGACAAAACACCGCAGTAGGCAATGCAGAACTGCACCATCAGCTCTTTCTTGTGGTCATGACTCATCAATGCAATATTCATTCTGCTTCATCCTTTCGCAGTGGCAGCCAGGGCACGTCGTGTTGGGGCGTGTGCAGGCCGCACGGAAACTTAGGTGGGAGGAACAACAGGGTGGGAAGGTACGGGGTTTTCCTTTACCGCAGCCCCATCAGGGGTACCAGTTGGCCGGTGAGCCGGCGGGCGATGTTTTCATAGGCCCGGACAGCCCCCCGCCGAGCCCCCAACTGGGCCAGGGGACGGCCTTCTGTGGCCGCCAGAACCACCTTGGGATCCTCCGGCACCAGGCCCAGCAGGGGCAGGCCCGCGGTGTCCATGGCATCGTCGATGGTGGTGTTCTGCCGGCGCAGCAGGCGGGGACGGACCCGGTTGACCACCAGGTGGATGGTCTCCAACTGGGACAGCTGGGTGACCACCCGCTGAGCATCCCGCAGGGAGGAGGGGTCGCTCACCGCCACCACAATGGCCCGGTCTGCGCCGCAGACGGCCAGACGGAACCCCGGCCCCAGGCCGGCGGGGGAGTCGATGAGCACATAGTCGTAGGCTTCCCGGGCCTGCTGGAGCAGGGCCTGAAAGCCCGCCTCTCCGGGGAAGTCCCCTGGCAAGGTCAGCGGGGCGGTGAGAAGGTGCAAACCGGAAACCGTGGGGTGGGGCACCGCCGCCCGGGACAGGTCACACCGGCCGGCCATCACGTCGCTGAAATCCATCAGCGCCGCGTCGGTCATGCCCAGGGTGATGTCCAGGTTGCGCAGGCCCACGTCACCGTCCAAGCACAGCACTTGCTTCCCCAGCAGCGCCAGGGAGGCGCCCACCCCTCCTGTGAGGGAGGTCTTTCCTGTGCCGCCCTTTCCGGACGTGATGACGATTACGCTGCCCACAGCCATTCCTCCTGAATCTTCGGCTTCATTGTACCATACGGCCCCGTGTCTTGCAATAGTTTTTTGTGCAAAGATACTAAATTTTTGCTTCCTTGATCTTGCTCCACTTCCGGGGGTAGGCCTTGGGGGTGGGGCGGCTTTTGAACACCGTCACCACCCGGTGGTAGATCTCCGTCTCCGGGAGCAGATAGTCCATGACGAAGGGGTCCTCTCCCCCCAGGGTCTGGATGATGGCCCGGGCGGCGTCGATCTCCTCGTCGGTTTTGTTGCTCTTCATGGCCAGGAACAGGCCCCCGGGCTTCACATAGGGCAGGCAGAGCTCCGCCAGCACCGGCATGGAGGCCAGGGCTCGGGAGACGGCCACATCATACCCTTCCCGGTGCTCCTTCTGCCGGGAGAGCTCCTCCGCCCGGCCCTTGAGGAGGGTCACGTCGGGGAGGTGCAGTTCCTGGCACAGTTCCCCCAGCCAGTCCACCCGCTTGCCCAGGCTGTCCAGGAGGGTGAGCTGGATGGTGGGGTCCAGGATCTTCAGCACCAGGCCGGGGAACCCCGCCCCGGTGCCCACGTCGATGACCTTCCGCCCCCCCAGGGCCTTGGAGGGGAGGAGGGCGGCGCTGTCCAGGAAGTGGCGCTTCACCACCTCTTCCGGGTCGGTGATGGCGGTGAGGTTCATCACCTGGTTCTTCTCCAGCAGCCGGTCCCCGTAGAGGGACAGTTGTTCCGCGGCCCCTTGGGTCCAGGGGAGGCCCAGCTGGTCCAGCCCCCGGCAGAGCAGGGCCATGGCTTGCTCAGTCATGCACTCACCTCAATACATCAGGATGGAGCCGGAGGCAAAGGCGTAGGCGTACATGATGGTGAGAAACACCATGAACGCAATCCCCACCCAGGCCCAGAGGCGGGCCTTTCGGCTGTAGGGTTTGTAGGGCTTTTTCTCCGGCTGGGGGGGCGTCTCCTCGGCGGGGGAGGGGGCCGCCTCCTCTTGGGGCGTTGGGGAGGTCAGGTCCTCCGGGCGCTTTTCCGGTTCCATGGGCACCGCCTTACTTGTGGGAGATGACTTCCATGCCGCCCATGTACTTCTGAAGGACCTCGGGGATCTTCACGCTGCCGTCCTTCAGCTGGTTCTGCTCCACCATGGCGGGGAAGATGCGGCTGGTGGCCAGGCCGGAGCCGTTGAGGGTGTGGAGGAACTCCGGCTTGCCGGTGGACTCCCGGCGGAAGCGCATGTTGCCCCGGCGGGCCTGGTAGTCCCGGGCGTTGGACACGGAGGAGACCTCCTTGTACCCCTGCATGGAGGGGATCTGGATCTCAATGTCGTAGGTCCGGGCCATGGAGGCCGAGCAGTCTCCGGCGGCCAGCTTCACGGTGCGGAAGTGGAAGCCCAGGCCCTTCACCAGGTTCTCCGCCTTGGTGACCAGCTCGTCGAAGGCGTCGTCGGAGTCCTCGGGGCGGGTGAACTGGAACATCTCTACCTTATTAAACTGGTGGCCTCGGACCATGCCCCGCTCCTCTGCCCGGGCAGAGCCCGCCTCCCGGCGGAAGCAGGGGGTGTAGGCGAAGAACTTCTTGGGCAGGTCGGCCTCGGTGAGGATCTCGTCCCGGTACACGCTGGCCAGGGCGGCCTCGGCGGTGGGGAGCATGTAGTGGATCCGGTCGTCGGTGGGGTTCTGGATCTTATACACCTCGTCGGCGAACTTGGGGAACTGGCCGGCGGTCTCTCCGCACTGGTACTCCAGCATGTGGGGGGGCAGGATGAACTCATACCCGTCGGCCAGGTGGCTGTCGATGAAGTAGTTCAGCAGGGCCCACTCCAGCCGGGCGCCCAGGCCGGTATACATCCAGAAGCCGGAGCCTGCCAGCTTCACCCCCCGGGTGTAGTCGATGAGGCCCAGGTCAGTGCACAGGTCCACATGGTGCTTGGCCTCAAAGTCGAACTTGTGAGGCTCCCCGAAGTAGCGCAGAGGCTCGTTGTTCTCCTTCCCGCCGGGCTTCAGGTCGTCGTCGGGGAGGTTGGGCAGGGAGAGCATCAGGGTGCGGTACTCCGCCTCCACCCCCCGGAGGGTCTCCTCCTGGGCGGCGATCTGGCCCTTCAGCTCGCTCATTTTCTGGAAAACGGGGGCGGTGTCCTCCCCTGCCTTCTTCAGCTGGGGGATGGTCTTGGAGACCTTGTTCTGCTCCGCCTTTTTCTGTTCCATGTCGTGGATGATGTCCCGGCGTTCCTTGTCCAGGGCCAGGATCCGGTCCACCTCCTGGTCACAGTTGACTTCCTTGGCTCGGAGGCCGGCTTTCACCTTTTCCGGGTCTTCCTTGATGCGCTTGATGTCCAGCATGGTATCACCTCATAGTATGGTTTCAATCTTTGTTTCACGTGAAACAGATGGATTTTCTCAATAGAACATGGCGTAAATGGTGCGGTAGGCATCGGCGGGGGACTCCGCGCCCTCCACCGTGGATTCGGTGGGGAGGCTCTCCTCCAGGCCGGTCTCCTCAAAGGCCTCAATCATGGTCTTGGCCTCGCTGTAGGAGGAACGGACGGCGGCCTCAATCTGCCGCAGCCACTCCATGGCCTGGACCTGCTTGTCCTTTTCCTCCACCTGGCTTTGCAGGTCCTCCTCCTGGTTCTTCCGCTCCTCCAGCTCGTACTGCAGGCGCTGGTTCTCCAGCTGGAGGTCTGCCACCGCCTGGTTGTTGGAGATGGAGTCGTTGAGGTCCTGCAGGGCCAAATGGTTCCGCTGCTGCATCACAAAGGACACCAGCAAAAGCAGAAGGGCCACGCAGAACAAGGCGATGAGGTAAACCTTCACCGGCCGGCTTTTGTTGGGCTTCTCCGGCGGGGTCTCTCCGCTGCCCTTGTCTGCCGGAGGGGGGGTGGGCATGGAGTCCTTCGGCGTTTCTTCTGGGGTCATAGATTCCGTTCCTTTCCCGCCTCCAGGGAGGAGAGGGCCTGGAGCAGCCGGTTCAGGTCCTCCTGGTCATAGTATTCCAGGGCGATTTTTCCTTTCTTCTTTCCCGGGCTGATGGTCACCCGGCGGCCCAGGCCGGCGGTGAGCTGGCGCTCCGCCTCGGCATAGTACAGCTGCAGGGGGTGGGGCTCCGGGGGCGGGGCGGGTTTTTTCTGGACCGCCTGGCGGATGCGCTGCTCGGTCTCCCGCACGGAGTAGCCTTTGTCCACAATCTCCCCGGCGAAGGCGATTTGGGCCTCGGGGGTGGGCAGGGCCAGCAGGGCCCGGCCGTGGCCGGCGGAGAGGTTGCCCTGCTCGATGAGCCACTGGACCTCCTGGGGCAGGGCCAGCAGCCGCATGGCGTTGGCCACCGCCGGCCGGGATTTGCTCACCCGCCGGGCGGCCTCCTCCTGGGTCAGGCCGTAGTCCTGGATGAGGGTGCGGTAGCCCGCCGCCTCCTCCATGGGGTTCAGGTCCTCCCGCTGGAGGTTCTCGATGAGGCCCAACTCCATGACCTTCCGGTCGTCGGCCTCGATGATGATGGCGGGGACCTCTTCCAGCCCCGCCTGCCGGGCGGCCCGCCAGCGGCGCTCCCCGGCGATGATCTGATAGTATCCCGAGGCCAGCCGGCGCACCGTCAAGGGCTGGAGCATCCCGTGCTGACGGATGGACTCCGCCAGGTCGGCCAGGGCTTCCTCGTCGAAGTGTTTTCTGGGCTGGTTCAGGCCAGGCTCCACTTGTGAAATGGGGAGGTTTACGGAACCTCCCGTCTGGGCCTGAAGGGTGGTGTCTCCCAGGAGCGCGTCCAGCCCGCGTCCTAAGGCCATGGTATCCCTTCCTTTCTATGGCACAAGGTGCAATCCACAAGCCCGCTGCCGCGGGGGTTATACCCGGCGGGGCAGGGGATTCTTCTCCAACAGCTCCTCGGCCAGGCGCCGGTAGGCCACCGCCCCTCGGGAGGAACTGTCGTAAGCCGTCACCGGTTTGCCGTGGCTGGGGGCCTCCGACAGCCGCACGTTCCGGGGAATCACCGTGGCAAAGACCTTGCCAGGGAAGTGGCGCTTGACCTCCTCCGCCACCTGGAGGGAGAGGTTGGTCCGACCGTCGTACATGGTCAGCAGCAGCCCCTCCAGGGCGATGGCGGGGTTCAGCCGCCCCTTCACAATGCGGACGGTGGACAGCAGGTCGCTGAGGCCTTCCAGGGCATAGTATTCGCACTGGACCGGCACCAGCACGGTATCCGCCGCGCACAGGCAGTTGAGGGTGAGCAGTTCCAGGGAGGGGGGGCAGTCAATGAGGATGAAGTCATAGTTTGCCTCCACCTGGGCCAGGGCGTCCTTCAGCCGATACTCCCGGCGGTCCAGGGGGATCATCTCCACCGAAGCCCCGGCCAGCCCTTTGTTGGCCGGCAGCACATCGCTGTACTTGGTGTGGACGATGGCGTGCTCCACCGCTGCGCCGCTGATGAGAACGTCGTAAATGGTGGGAAACACCGCCCCCTTATCCACGCCAAAGCCAGAGGTGGCGTTGCCCTGGGGGTCAAAGTCGCACACCAGGACCTTTGCCCCGGCCTCCTGCAGGCAGGCGGCCAGGTTCACGCAGCTGGTGGTTTTCCCCACCCCGCCTTTTTGGTTGACAAAGGCGATGGTTTTGGCCATGGTTTCCCTTCTTTCCCGGAACCTTGCGGTTCTTGTGAATTGGTTACTGGGTAAGTTCCCGTAGAGTTCCATTATACCGGGAAGCCTATGGTTTTGCAACCCAAATTTCCCTGGAATTTCAAGGGGAAGCCCCGTTTTTGCCCCCTGAAAAACATGAAAAAGGGGCCGGATGTTTCACGTGAAACATCCGGCCAAGGATGAAAGGATATGCAAGGAAAACTCAGGCCGGACCGCTTCCGCTGGGGCTTTGGCCCTTGGCCTTGGGAATTCGTATGGTAAGCAGGAGGTCCTCCCCCTCCTCCTTCCGCTGGCACTGGGCCGCCACCCCGGCTGAGCGCATCACCGCCAAGCTGTGGTCCAGGCTGTTGAGGAAGAACCGGACGTCCCGGATCAGCAGGGGAGGGCGGGTCTTTTTCCCCTTGGTCTGGTTGCGGAGGACCTCCTCCACATACTTCTCCGTGCGGGCCACCGTCCACCCCTCCTTCACCAGCAGGTCCGCCCCGGCGGCCTGGGCCTCGGGGGTGGGCAGGCGGAGAAGGGCCCTGGCATGGCGCTCGGTGAAGCCATGCTTCCGGAGCAGGGCCAACACCTCCTGGGGCAGGCGCAGCAGGCGGAGCTTGTTGGCCACCGCCGACTGGGACTTGCCCACCTTGGCGGCGGCCTCCTCCTGGGAGAGGCCATAGACGGTGGTGAGCCGCTCCAACGCCTTGGCCTCCTCCCAAAAGTCCAGGTCCCGCCGCTGTAAGTTTTCAATCAGGGAGAGCAGGCAGGAACTTTCCCGGGACACCTCCAGCACCAGGCAGGGCACCTGCTCCAGGCCGCAGATCATGGCGGCCCGCAGCCGGCGCTCTCCGGCGATGAGCTCATACCGCCCGCCGCCCTTTCGCCGGACGGAAAGGGGCTGGAGAATGCCGTGAACCCGGATGCTCTCTGCCAACTCATACAGCCCGTCGGGGTCGAAGTACCGCCGGGGCTGGTCGGGGTTGGGGGAGATCACATCCGGGGAGAGCATGGTCACCCGGGTGGATTCCAGCAGCCCCCGTCTGTATAAAACCGGCATTTCTCTGGCCTCCTTTCTCAGAACAACCAGAGTTTACCATTTTTTGGAAGGGAAGTCTTGGGAACCCTGTCGACGGAACCGGATTGCCTCCCTTTTTTGGGCGGATCACAGGATTTCCGGGGGCAGCATCCCTTCTCCGGAGGAAATGGGGTGGTTTTCCACGTTTTCCAAGGCCAGCTGCATCAGTTGGAGAAAGAGGTCCTCCTGTTCCGGCGTCATGCCGTGGAGCAGGCGGCTGCCGGTTTGGATGCCGTTCTCCAAGAGGATGGTCCCCATTTTCCGGCCCTTCTCCGAGAGGGAGACCACTTGGTACCGCCCGTCGGTGGGGGACTTCCGGGTGGTCACCACCCCTTTCCCCTCCATGCGCTGGACGATGCCCCGGGCGGTCTGGTGGGTGACGCAGAGGTAGTCCTTGAGGTCGTTGATCACCGCATTCTCATGGGAGAGAAAAAAGAGCAAACTGTCCGCCTGCTCGGTGGTCAGGCCCAGGGCCTTGACGTGGAGGTTGCGGTTTTTGACGATCTGATTGGCCATGCGCAGAATGAGCCGGGCGACGGTAAATTCCTTGTCCTTTTCCATGGTTGTCCTTTCCTCTTCTCTTCCAGAATCCATCCCATCATACAATGGGCCACAACGGTTGTCAACGTCCCGGGGCTGGACGGACCAAAAGGCACGTTAGCTTGAGAAAAAAGTTACCAAATCTCTTTATATTTTTTCCAAACCCCCTTGACAAATCCCCCTTCCCCTGCTATGATGCAGGGTGAACGGAAAATGTTTTCCACAATGATACAGCGTGCTTTCTATTAAGCCCATTGGGCTTTCCTTTTTCCTCTATTATACAGCATACTGTTTAGTTGCGCGGTTCCGTCCTCTCTCATTGACATCATTGATTTAGGAGGTAACTTGAAATGCGTGTGTTGACAGAAGAACAGCAGAAGTGGTGTGACACCATCGGCGAATTCTGTAAGAAGGAAATCGAACCCATCATGCTGGAATGGGACAAGATCGTCGATCCCTCCAAGGCCATCCCCATGGACGTGTACGCCAAGGCCTTCAAGCTGGGCCTGAACTCCTTCGAGATCCCCAAGGAGTACGGCGGCAACAAGGTGGACCTGGCCACCGCCGAGGTCATGTACGAGGAGATGGGGTACTATGACGGCAACTTTGCCTCTGTCATGCAGACCACCAACCTGGCCCTGAAGCCCATCCTCATCGGCGGCACCCCCGACCAGGTGAAGTATTTCTCCGAGCACATCCTCAACGGCAGAGGGTATGCCTGCTTCTGCCTTACCGAGCCCCAGTCCGGCTCCGATGCCTCCAATGTAAAGACCACCGCCGTCAAGGACGGGGACGAGTGGGTCATCAACGGTGAGAAGTGCTTCATCACCAACGGCGGCGAGGCCGACATCGCCTGCGTTTTCGCTGCCACCGACCCCACCAAGGGCGCCAAGGGCATTTCCGCCTTCATGGTCCCCACCAACACTCCCGGTTTCTCGGTGACCAAGTATGAGGACAAGTGCGGCTTCCGCACCATCTCCACCTGCTCCCTGAAATTCGATAACGTCAGCGTGCCTGCCGCCAACCTGGTGGGCGAGGAAGGCAAGGGCTACATCTACGCCATGAAGACCCTGGACAAGTCCCGTGCCTGCGTAGGCGCCCTGGCCGTGGGCATCGCCCGCCGCGCCCTGGACGAGGCGCTGGCCTTCGTGAAGGAGAGAGTGACCTTCGGCGCCCCCGTGGCCAAGCGCCAGGGCATCCAGTGGATGATCGCCGACATGGCCACCAAGATTGAGGCCTCCCGCTGCCTGGTCTCCCACGCCAACGACCTGCAGAGCAAGGGCCTGCCCTTCTCCAAGGAGGCCGCCATGGCCAAGATGTTCGCCACCCAGTCGGCCATGGAAGTGTGCACCGACGCCATCCAGCTCATGGGCGGCAAGGGCTACATGAAGGAAGACTGCGTGGAGAAGTGCTTCCGGGACATCAAGGCCTACTGCATCTTCGAAGGCACCAACCAGATCCAGAAGATGGTCATCTCTGGGGCCGTGCTCTCCGGCAAGGGCCACTAATCCGCCGCGCCGCTTTGGGCGGCCTTTCCCGCAAATCTACCTCTCTTTTACTGCCGTGCCTGGACCCTCCCTTTCCAGGCACGGCACTTTTTTGGCCGCTTCAGGATGGCCAAATACAAGAACCCCCTCCGAGGATCGGAGGGGGTTCTGTAATTACTAAGAATTGTAGGATCTGTCCTGCTGCGGATTACCGCTTGTTGGACTTTCTCCAGATGCCCATCTTCTCGGCGGAAGCGATCAGCTCGTCCCGGAACTGGGGGTGAGCGATGGAGATGATCTTCTCGGCACGCTCCCAGGTGTTCAGGCCCTTGAGGTTGATCATGCCGTACTCGGTGACCAGGTACTGCACGGTGGAACGGGGGTCGGTGCAGATGGAGCCAGGGGTCAGGGTGGGCACGATGCGGGACTTCAGCTCGCCGTCCTTGCCCTTCATGGAGGAGGACAGGCAGATGAAGGACTTACCGCCGTTGGACAGGTAAGCACCCATGACGAAGTCCAGCTGGCCGCCGGTGCCGGAGATCTGCTTGGTGCCGGCGGACTCCGCGTTCACCTGGCCGAAGAGGTCCAGGTCCACGATGTTGTTGATGGAGATGAAGTTGTCCAGCTGGGCAATGACGCGGACATCGTTGGTGTAGTCCACGGGGGCGCCCATGACTTCGGGGTTCATGTTTACATAGTCATACAGCTTCTTGGTGCCGGCGGCGAAGGCATAGACCTGACGGCCATAGTCCAGGGACTTGTTCTTGCCGGTGATCTTGCCGGCCTTGGCGATGTCCACGAAAGCGTCCACGTACATCTCGGTGTGCACGCCCAGGTCCTTCAGGTCGGACTCGGCGATCAGGGCACCCACGGTGTTGGGCATGCCGCCGATGCCCAGCTGCAGGCAGGCGCCGTTGGGGATCTCGGGGACGATGAGGTTGGCCACGGTGCGGTCCACGTCGGTGGGGGGCACGGAACCCAGCTCGGGGATGGAGGGGTTGTCGCCTTCCACCACGTAGGTCACGTCGGCGATGTTCAGCTCAGTCTTATACAGGCCATAGACGGGGGGCAGGTTCTTGTTGACCTCCACCACGATGTGCTTGGCCCGGGCGCACATCTCATACAGGTGAGAGGGAGCCAGGGAGAAGGAGAAGTTGCCGTGCTCGTCCATGGGGGGCACCTGGGTGAAGACCACGTCCACGGGGTCCAGGTTCTCCCGATAGAACCGGGGCAGCTCGGAATAGCGCATGGGGGAGAACCAGCCCATGCCCTTGGCAATGATCTTCCGGTCGATGCCGGAGCAGTGCCAGGAGTGCCAAGCGAAGTGCTCGCCAGCGTCGTCCGCCTTGGCGATCTCGGGCATCCACATGGTAACGCCGCCGCGGACCTTCACGTCCTCCAGCTCGTTCTGGCGGGCAGCCAGGGCCTTGTCCAGGGCCACGGGGTGGTTGGTGCACCAGGTGTAGTCCACCCAGTCGCCGGACTTGACCAGCTTAGCGGCCTCTTCGGCGGTGGTCAGCTTGCTCTTGTACATAGCCTGAAAATCCATTTTCTTGTCTCCTTTTCTGAAATAAAAAGAATAAAAAAGCATGTACCCCACCAGGTCAAAGCCTGGCAGAGCACCCCCTTCCCTGGACAGCGCCAAAGGGTGTGGGGTGAATTGATCAGGTACAAGTTTAGCCAGGAGAGCCGGAAAAGTCAAGCAAAATTTTGCATTTTTTGCGCTTTCCTCCTGCATTCTCGCCCTTGCTGGCGCTGGCTGTCACATCCGCTAAAAATAGCGTTTTCTCAACAGATTTTTCCGTTATTTTTTTGTGATTCTTTGCCTCTTGCCAGGGCAGGGGCCAGGCAGTAGAATGGAACCAGGGAAGTCCCATTGGAATGAAGGAGGAGATTTGCATGGAAGCACTGAAGCAGCGGATCCGCGCAGAGGGAAAAGTACGGGGAAACAACGAGGTCCTCAAGGTGGACAGTTTCCTCAACCACCAGATGGACGTGGCCTTTCTCCAGGAGATCGGCCAGGAATTCCGGCGCCGCTTCGCCGGATGTCAGGTGGACCGGATCCTCACCATTGAGGCCTCGGGCATTGCCATCGCCTGCCTGGCCGCCCCGGCTTTCGGCAACGTGCCGGTGGTCTTTGCCAAGAAGAACCGCACCAAGAACATCGCCGGGGATGTGTACATCAGCCAGGTGGAGTCCTTCACCCAGGACCGGCGGCCTTACAACATTTTTGTCTCCAAGGAGTTCCTCCACCCCGGGGAAAAGGTTCTCCTGTTGGACGACTTCCTGGCCAACGGCAGTGCCCTCCAGGCCCTCACCGACCTGGTCCGCCAGGCCGGCGCGGAAGTGGTGGGGGCCGGGGTGGTCATTGAGAAGGCCTTCCAGCCCGGCGGGCAGCGGCTGCGGACGGACGGGGTCCGGGTGGAATCCCTGGCCCGCATCCAGTCCATGAGCGAGGAGACCGGCGTGGTCTTCTGCGACTGAGGTGCGCCGCTGGCGCAGGGTGTTCTAAGAACGGGGGGCCTCCGTCATCGGCCGTCATCGGTAGGCGGTTCCGTTGGGACCGTCGCAGGGTAGACCCTGCCACGTGGGTTCCCGCCCGGTCCCGGGCGGGGGCGCGGTAGGGTACTGCGTACCCTACGGGTGGTCGGGGCTCTTACGGTGCCTCGGGGCGCAGCGCCCCGGGGGCCCGCCTGCCCGGCGGGGTCCCCATT
>NBJMC04201__coassemble_1326_pt1 | contig 13371 bp, 8 predicted proteins | sample NBJMC04201__metabat2_high_PE_047 | metagenome-assembled genome bin NBJMC04201
TCTGAAACCCCTCTTCGAGACCATCCTCAGCTACATCCCCGCCCCGGAGGCCGACGACAGCCAGCCCTTCCAGATGCTGGTCTCCTCCATCGACTACAACGAGTTCGTGGGCCGCATCGCCATCGGGCGCATCGAGCGGGGCAAGATTGTGCAGAACCAGGAGATCACCGTCTGCAACTACCACGACCCGGAGCAGAGCCGCAAGGCCAAGGCGGTGAGCCTGTACCAGTTCGAGGGCCTGGCCCGGGCGCCGGTGACCGAGGCCACCGCCGGGAACATCATCGCCATGTCCGGCATCGGGGACATCACCATCGGGGACACCATCTGCGCCGCCGGCCACGCCGAGGCCCTGCCCTTCGTGAAGATCTCCGCTCCCACCATGGAGATGACGTTTTCCGTCAACGACTCCCCCTTCGCCGGGCGGGAGGGGAAATACGTCACCTCCCGGAACCTCCGGGACCGGCTCATGCGGGAGACCCTCAAGGACGTCTCCCTCCGGGTCAGCGACACCGACACCACCGAGGCCTTCCACGTGGCCGGCCGGGGAGAGATGCACCTGTCCATCCTCATCGAGACCATGCGCCGGGAGGGGTATGAGTTCCAGGTCTCCCCCCCGCGGGTCCTGTACCAGGAGATCGACGGGGTGAAGTGCGAACCCATGGAGCGCCTGGTGGCCGACGTCCCCGCCGACGCGGTGGGGGCGGTCATCGAGAAGCTGGGCTCCCGGAAGGGGGACCTTTTGGAGATGACCCCCGTGGGCACCCGGATGAAGCTGGAGTTCCTGGTCCCCGCCCGGGGCCTCTTCGGCTACCGCAACGAGTTCCTCACCGACACCCGGGGGGAGGGGATCATGGCCTCGGTCTTTGACTCCTACGCCCCCTTCAAGGGGGAGCTCAGCCGCCGGAACACCGGCAGCCTCATCGCCTTCGAGAACGGGGAGTCGGTGACCTACGGCCTGTGGGCCGCCCAGGAGCGGGGCGCCCTGTTCATCGGCCCCGGCATCCCCGTCTACGGCGGCATGGTGGTGGGGGAGACCCCCAAGAGCGAGGACATCACCGTCAACGTCTGCCGGAAAAAGCAGCTGACCAACATGCGGGCCTCCGGGTCCGACGAGGCCCTCCGCCTGGTGCCCCCCCGGAACCTGAGCCTGGAGCAGTGCCTGGAGTTCCTGGCCGATGACGAGCTGCTGGAAGTCACCCCCAAGACCCTCCGCCTGCGGAAACGGATTTTGAACCACGAGATCCGCATGAAGGCGCTGAAGGGGAATAAGAAGTATCAGAATTTGTGAGAAAAGGACGCCCCGGAGCCAAAAAGCTCCGGGGCTCTTTTATTCTTGGGTTTCGGGAGTGTGAAGCCATTTTTGAAAGGCCGATAAGTGGAACAGTAAATTTTGCAGGGCCACGAACAACTGAATGCAGTCGTTCTTTTCGACGGGACGATGATTCATCCCATGGGAAATAAAGTTTCGATTGAGAACATCGGGTTCTTCTTTAAAGTCTTTCCCTGATGCAAACAGCGTTTTTAAACAACATAGCAGATTTTTGAACAGTAATAAGTGGTATAGTGTTTCGGACTCTTCCTTTTCCTCTAAATGATCCGATAGAACCTTAACTGCGCTATGCCCAGATGGCCGGTACGCTTTTCCCTTCGGTTGTATGCTGATTAGTTGTGAATCAATGATCCCGAATAGGAGCAGTGCGCACGCTTTATATTGCTGGCTTTGATAGCAGACAATGGCGGAATCCAGATCTATTTGAGAAATGTTGTACCTGCGTAATTGCTCTGCGTGCTCTATCAAATCCCATGCGTCGCAAAATGGTTGCATTTGGGTGTTTGCCTCTTCCAAGGTGTCTGGGGCATCCGAGAAATAGGTCAGTGGCATATCAGGGAAAAGGGTCCATCCAAAGGTTCCCCATTGGGAATAGTTTTGGACTTTCCGTTTTTTCTCTTCTTCGGACAGACCGGGAACAGAAAGTTCTAAAATGCCGTCGGTTAAACGATCTGCTAAAGTGCGGATAGCCACAGAAAATTCTGCGGTAATTGAGGACACATTAACAACGTTTTCCCGAAGAGCGGCTAAAAAATTTTGGTAGGCAGAAGAGGAAAAAACAGAAGAGAGCGCCTGACGGACCTCTTTTGTTGAGGCAAGGGCTTTCTCCGCAGCGTTAAGACCCTCCAATATACCAGAAGTGGAGGACTTCTCCTGTTCCTTAGACTTATCCTCTTCTTCAGAATGGGTATCCATCATATCGTTTTCTTTCATTTGGTTCACGCCTTCCCCTCCATCAACCCCTGATACCTCCGCATCAGCTCCGCCACGCAGCTGCTCTCGGTGGTGGTCTTGATGTCAAAGCCATAGGCCCGCATCACGGCCTTGTCGTTTTGCTGGTGGGCCTTGACCAGTTCCGGCGGCATGGTGGCCGGATCATAGAGGTCGGCCAGGCTGGCATCCGGGTACAGGTCCCGGGCGTCCAGAATGGCCTGGGCGGTCTGTTCGATCTTGACCTTCTGCTCGTCGGTGGGCGTAGGCCAGGGGAAATTATTGTAGATTGCTGGCGTATAGCGGTAATCGCTTTTGAGCCGTCCACCGACAGTTCTTGCCCATGCCATATGGACATTTGATATCATCACTCCAAACATATAGAGCGTTGCATTGGGAATCAAATAGAGCATATTACTCCCAATCACATCGGGATTGATATAACCGAACGGGATATATTTCCTTTTGGATGAAGATACTTCCGGCATAGCTAAATATTGCGATTGAGGTTGCCTAATTTGTGTGAAAAGCATTGGCGTTTCAGCGTTTCTTTGAACAGATGACGTTGGGCTTTGCCTACGGCACTTTACCACACGTTCCAATCGCTCCATTATGGGGTGTATGTTCCTGTACTTGGAAGGAGATATGTTTACGAGCCACAAGCAGTAACGGATTTTGTTATTGATATAATCATCTGCACTAATGTAACGCCGTAACAATTCTTCAGTTTGGGGATACTTTTTGATTAGATCGTCCCGTTCCTCAACAGAAAAAATCAAATTTCCCCCATCTGTTGGTTGGCTGCCTTTGCTCATAATGGGCAGGCCGGCAGTCAATGGTTTCCCGCGTGATTGAATAAAAACATTTGGGGCATCAACGAGATAGCCGTTAATATGCTCCACTGTACGTCGCCGGTCACTCTCATACAAATAACACGTGTTCTGTGCTGTGCCGCAGGTAAATCCCACTATTACACAGTGAACGGCAGCTTTATCCTTTGCCTCGCTGGTCCAAACAAAGGTCCGGTATGCAAATTCTATTGTCAGATGTTTCTCTGTAAATAACGGCTTCCACAAGATTCCGACGGACTCTCCTTGTGAAATCGAATTGGTGGATACAAAAGCAGCGTGAATCTGCGTGCCCTGCATATAATCCGCAGCTTTTACATACCATCCGCAAACATAGTCCAATTTCCCACACTTTGGTATGTCCTTACACACACTTTCAAGATCAACAGCTTGCTCTTTTGTCCGCCACTGATGCCCTACAAACGGCGGATTGCCCATGATGTAATCCAGCTCGTGCTTGGGCACCACCCTCTCCCAGTCCATCCGCAGGGCGTTACCCTCCACGATGTTGGCGTAGGACCGCAGGGGAAGGAAGTCCAGGGTATGGCGCACCAGCTTTTCCGTCTCCTGCATCATCTGGCTCTCGGCGATCCACAGGGCAGTTTTGGCCACGGTGACGGCGAAGTCGTTGATCTCGATGCCGTAGAACTGGCCAATGGAGACCCGGATGGGGTCGGTGACCTGGCCCAGGATGACCTGGCCATACAGCAGGGCGTCAATGACCTCGTTCTCCAGGCGCCGCAGGGAGAGGTAGGTCTCCGTCAGGAAGTTCCCTGAGCCGCAGGCTGGGTCCAGGAAGGTGAGCCCCGCCAGCTTGGCCTGAAACTGCCGCAGTTGCTTATCCCGGGTTTTGTCCACGGGGATGGCCTTGATGTCGTCCAGCTCAGCCCGGAGATCGTTCAGGAACAGCGGGCCAATGACCTTATGAATGTTTTCGATGGAGGTGTAGTGCATGCCTCCTTTCCGCCGGGTCTCCGGGTTCAGAGTGCTCTCAAAGACGGCTCCGAAGATGGTGGGGCTGATCACTGACCAGTCAAAGTCCTCGCTGGCTCGGTGGAGGATTAGGTCCACAATGTTCTCGTCCAGCCGGGGGATCACTACGTCCTCGTCGGCGAACAGCCCGCCGTTGACGTAGGGGAAGGCGGCCAGATCCTCGTCGATGTAGGGGTCCCGGTTTTCTGGCTGGGTGTCCAGGACGCGGAAGAGGTCGATGAGGGCCCGTCGGGCGTCATGGATGTGGTTTTGTAGGTACTGTTGGAACATCCCGTGGCTGCCAAAAACCCCGGCGTCCTCTGCGTATAGGCAGAACACCAGCCGGACACAAAGGGCGTTGAGACTTTTCAGAGTCTCCGGGCTCTCCGGGTCTTTGTACTGCTTGAGCAGGGCGTCGTACAACGTCCCCACGATCTCCCCGGCCTGGAGGGAGACCTCCATCTCCTTCTTCACCACCGTGCTCCCTGTATCCACCAGGAACTGGAGACGGTGGTATTCCTTTTCTAGGTTCGCCAAATGGAGGGTTTCCGGCTCGTCGTTGGGCCGGTTCATGTCGTAGATCTGAAACTCCTGAAAGTTGCAGACCACGATCCACCGGGGGTTCTGATCATGGGGAAGGAACCCGGCATAGCGGCGGGCCTGTTCGTAGGGACGCAGGAAGGTCCCGTCCGACTGCTTGTAGCCCCGGTTCAAGTCTACGCTGGCGCTTTTTTGCTCAATGAGCACTTTCGTCTCTGAGATGAATCCATCAATGTAGCTGACGTGGTCCAGCTTGACGGGAACCTCGAACTGGATAAACTGGGCGGGGTTCTCCACGCCATAGACGGTTCGCAGCAGGGACAGCCAGAAGCTCTGGGTGTCCTGTTTTTCGTCTCCTCGGGTGGCCCAGTAGGCGGCGAACTGTTTGGCGGCGGTTTTCTGTTCTATGGGTTTCATAGCAATACCCTCCCGGAACGGGTCGTTTATAAATAGGATACCATAAAGCCAACGTTTTTTCCAGCGGTTCCCTTTCCCTGCCCCCAAGGGGGCAACCCAATCCAAAGATACCCCCCCTGGCTCCGCCAGGGGGGGTATTCCGCTCAGCCGCCAGTGTGCCCGCCAGGGCGCGCGCAGCGGCTGCTGTTCAAATTTGGGAGCCCAGCGTCAGCGGGTCCCAAATTTCAAGAGTTCCCCATCATCACATTGTACACCGCCTCGGCCAGGGCACCCCGGGTGTTCTGGACCTCCTCGGTGTTGTACCCCACGGGCACCCCGTAGCGCACGCAGACGATGACCCCGGCGGCGAAGGCCGCCTCGGTGGTGTTCTGGTCGGCGTTCTCACTCTGCCAGGTGGTGTAGACGGAGCGGTAGGTGTTGTTGAGCTCATAGCTCACGGTCATGCCCTCCGCCTCCTGCACCTGGGCCAGGGTGATGGAATCGGCGTTGCCGTTGACATCCAGGTAGTTCTCCACCAGGCGCTTGATGCGCTCGTAGGAGGTCCACTGCAGGCAGCCCAGGCCGAAGCAGCTCCCCCGGCCGTTGGCCCCGCCGGGGCCCAGCTCCAGGATCATGGCGTAGACCTCTTTCACCGAGATGCCCTCGTAGATGAGCTTGTAGGAGTATTTCTCCCGGTAGTCGTAGTTCTCGTCCAGATAGACTAAGTAGTCGGGCTTTGCGTCGGGGTTGGAGGTGTAGGCCGAGCTCTCAAACCGGCCGCAGTCCCCCTCCACCAGGATGTTGCCCAGAATCCCGGCCACGAAGGCGGGGGCATAGCCGTCGTCCAGCAGCACCTGGGCCATGGCCACCAGGGTGTCCTTCTTGGACAGGTCGGAGGCCTCCAGGTTGCGGATCATGTGGGCGGGGCTCACATACCCCCCGGGGATCACGTCCTGGCAGAACCGGCTGAGGATGGTGGCCACCTGGGCCCGGGTGGCGGAGCCCTGGGGGCTGAGGGTGGTGGCGGTGGTGCCGGTGATGAGCCCTGTGGCGTTGGCCCAGGACAGGGCCTCGGTGGCATAGGAACTCACCAACCCGGCGTCGCTGTAGCCGGACAGGTCTGCCCGGGCGGAGGTGTCATACCCCTGGTCCTGGGCGTAGCGGTAGAGGAAGGTGGCCAGCTGCTCCCGGGTGACGGCATTGCCTGCCCCGAAGTGGGTGGAGGAGACGCCGCCGGTGATGTCGTTCTCCCAGGCCCAGGTGACCGCGTCATGGAACCAGGCCGAGGCGGGCACGTCCCAGAAGGGGTTTTCCCAGTCGGCGGCGGGCTGGCCGGCCAGGCGGTAGAGGACGGTGACCACCTGAGCCCGGGTGGTGGTGCTCTCAGGGGAGAAGAGGCTGCCGTCGGTGCCGTTCATCAGGTCGTTGTCGTAGACATAGGTCACCGCTTCGTGGGCCCAGTGGCTCTGGGGCACGTCCCAGAAGGGATTCCATCCGGCGGCCGAGGCGGTGCCGGTGAACAGGGAGACGGTCAAAGCCATGGCCAAGGCCAGGCTGCATAGGCGTTTCTTCATGGAGGGACTCCTTTCTCGGCGATGCAGAAGATGTTCCTTATCATACCAGAAATCCCAGCCTGTGAAAAGCCGCAGGCTGGGATTTTGTGCAGATTTCTGGGGAAATCGGGGGGTTATTGGGCCAGCTGCACCAGGATTTCCTGGTAGGAGAGGCCCTGGGTTTCCCAAAGGGCTTCCCCCCGGGTCTGGTCAAACAGGGTGGCCAGATTGTTCCGGTAGGTGGCGGAGGAGGGGGTTCCTCCCAGGGCGCGCTCTGTTACCAGAGGTCTTCCACATACCCTTGCTGGCCGCCTACATTATACAGTCCCCAGGTGGGCAGCACGGAGGGAAGGGTGGTCCAACCGCTGGCTATGCGGGCCCAGTCCAGATAGGCCCCAGGTAGGTCCCCGGTGGGGCGGCCAGGGAGGTAGAGGCGGAACTCCTTGGGGTTGTTCAGCCCATAGGGAGGCACTTCGGCGGCGATGTACCGGGTGCCGTTCTGGATGGTGGTCACACCCGAGGGGGCGGTGTAGGAGAGGCTCTCCAGGTACATGCGGTACTCCCAGGGGTTGGTCTGGGTGACGTCTTTCCAGCTCCCCTTGAACACGCAGTAGTACACCGTGCCGTTGGGATAGCCTGGGCCGGTGTCTCCCAGGTTGCTGTCATAGTAGGTGCCGTCAAAGATGCCGTCGGGGTGGATGGTCAGCTGGGTGGCCCATCCCCCTGCCCCCGAGGTGAAGACGAAGTCCTTGGGCATCTGGTCAAAGATGGCCTCGGCATCGGGGGCAACCACAAAGATGTCGCCGGTGGCGGGGGGCGGCGTAGGGGCGACCTGCTGGCAGAACCGGTGGAGCACGGCGGCCAGTTGGTTGCGGGGCGCAATGACGGTGGGGGAGAGGTACACTTTGCCATTCTCAAGGCTGCCGGTGAGCAGGCCCTCCCCGCAGGCCCAGGACAGGGCGGTCCGGGCATAAGAGGAGATGAGCCGTTGGTCCTGGAACTGGTTCAGGTTGACCCGGGCGGAGGTGTCCCACCCTTGGGCGCCGGCGTAGCGGTAGAGGAAGGCGGCCAGCTGCTCCCGGGTGATGATGGCGTTGGGGGAGAAGGCCGTCGCGCTGGTGCCGTTGGCAATGCCGTGGGTGACTGCCCACGCCACCGCAGGGGAAAACCAGTCGGAGGGGCGGACGTCCTGGAAGGGGCTGTCCCCGCTGGAAGCGGGCTGGCCCGCCAGGCGGTAGAGGATGGTGATCACCATGGCCCGGGTGGCTTTGCCGTTGGGGGAGAATGTGTAGGCTGCGGTGCCGTCCATGAGGCCGTGCTCGTAGACATAGGCCACGTCCTCCACGTACCAGTCCCCCTCTTGGACATCGGCAAAGGTGGGGGTAGCGGCGGCAGAGGCGGTCCCGGTCAGCAGGGACAGGGCGAGACAGAGGGTGAGGGTCAGGCGAAGCATTCGTTTCTTCATAGGGCTCTCCTTTCTGTGTCTAGGGTCTCTTCTTAGGGTCTCTCTGCCTTTCATTATAGCAGAATGGGGCGGAAGGGCAAGGGGCAGGGAACCCCAACGGGCGGCGGGGTCCCACCCCGCCCTTCCGGCGGAACCGGCAAGAAACCGCCCCCCGTCCCCCGAGGTTTTGGGGGAAAATTCTCCTTTACTTTCCCCCTTGCCGGTGGTATACTACAGGATACGTGCACACAGCACGCAGCAACCCTGACTTAGTCTCGGGACCATCGCCTGTACCCAGGGTCACACCCGCCCGTCACTCAGTCAGAGGCAACGTTTAGAAAGGTGGAACTATCCCATGATTCGTAAGGACGAAAAGACGGCCGTCATCGAGGCCAACCGCACCCATCCCACGGACACCGGATCCCCCGAGGTCCAGATCGCCATCCTCACCGCCCGGATTCAGGAGCTCACCGAGCACCTGAAGGTCCACATCCACGACAACCACAGCCGCCGCGGCCTGCTGAAGATGGTCGGTAAGCGCCGCAAGATGCTGGACTACCTGGCCAAGAAGGACATCGAGCGGTATCGTGCCATTATCGCCAAGCTGGGCATCAGAAAATAATATCCAGCGCGGAACCGTCGTGAGCAGCGGGCTAAGACCGGAGCGCAGGCGGAAGCCCAAGGAGGGCCCACAGGCCCGGATGGGTTTCGCCGGAGTCGGAGGGCTTAGAGCCGCGTCGCGAACCGGTGTAGCGTGACGGCCAGCGCGGAACCTGCGCAGTGTACCGTATTTTTCCGTCAATGCAAGGGGCGGTGTGGCAAAACCGCACCGCCCCTCTTTTCGCCCCACCCCCCCACTTCTCCCGGAGAGCGCCGCCCTTGTTTAGCGTTTGAAGCTGTGCCCGAGGCGCCCCTGCCCCAGGGTCGGACACGCCTTCAAGTGCTAAATCAGGCAGCAGGCTCTCCCCACCCATTCCCAATCCATTGTCCATGAAAGGAGTCTGCACCTATGTCAACCATTATCACCCATAAGCAATTTAACAACCACATCTACCGGACCGAGATCGCCGGCCGCCCCTTCTCCCTGGAGTTCGGCAAGGTGGCCGAGCTGGCCAACGCCTCTGCCATGGTCCGCTATGGGGACACCTCCGTCCTGGTGGCCGTCACCGCCTCCCCCCGTCCCCGGGACGGCATCGACTTCTTCCCCCTGTCTGTCGACTTTGAGGAGAAGCTCTACGCCGTGGGCCGCATCCCCGGCTCCTTCCTCCGGAGAGAGGGGCAGCCCTCCCTCCCCGCCGTCCTGGCCAGCCGGGTGATTGACCGGTCCATCCGCCCCCTCTTCCCCGGGGACTTCCGCAACGACGTGGTGGTCACCTGCACCGTCATGAGCGTGGACCGGGACTGCTCCCCCGAGGCCGCCGCCATGGTGGGCGTGTCCGCCTGCCTGGCCGTGTCCAACATCCCCTGGGGCGGCCCCATCGGCTGCCTGGAGGTGGGCTACGTGGACGGCGAAATCGTCCTGAACCCCAACCAGGCCCAGAAGCACGCCTCCAAGCTGGACCTCACCGTGGCCGCCTCCAAGGAGAAGGTGGTCATGATCGAGGCCGGGGCGGACCAGATCCCCGACGACGTCATGTACCAGGCCATCGTGAAGGCCCACGAGGCCATCGCCGCCCAGGTGGACTTCATCCACGGCATCGTGGCCGAGATCGGCCGGGAGAAGATGACCTACGACCACGCCGACTTCGACCAGGAGCTCTTCGACAAGATCGTGGAGGCCACCATGGACGAGGCCAAGGCCGCCATGGACACCGACGACAAGAACGTCCGGGAGGAGCGGTGGAACGCCCTCATCGACCATTGGCACGAGCTCTTCCTGGCCGACTACCCCGACATGGACCAGTACCTGGAAGAGATCACCTATAAGTTCCAGAAGAAGATCGTCAAGGCCTGGCTCCTCCAGGGCCACCGGGTGGACGGGCGCCAGAAGAACGAGATCCGTCCCCTGGCCGCCGAGGTAGGGGTCCTGCCCCGGGTCCACGGCTCCGCCCTCTTCACCCGGGGCCAGACCCAGGTGCTGTCCGTGGCCACCCTGAACACCCTCTCCGCCTGCCAGAAGCTGGACACCATCTGGGAGGAAGAGGAGAAGCGCTATATGCACCACTACAACTTCCCCGCCTACTCCGTGGGCGAGGCCCGGGGCGCCCGGAGCGTCAACCGCCGGGAAAAGGGCCACGGCGCCCTGGCCGAGCGGGCCCTGGACCCCGTGATCCCCTCGGTGGAGGAGTTCCCCTACGCCATCCGGGTGGTCTCTGAGGTGGTCTCCTCCAACGGCTCCACCTCCCAGGGGTCCATCTGCGGCTCCACCCTGGCCCTGATGGACGCCGGCGTGCCCATCAAGGCCCCTGTGGCCGGCATCTCCTGCGGCCTGATCCAGGACGACGACGGCTCCTTCACCACCTTCATCGACATCCAGGGCGTGGAGGACTTCCACGGCGAGATGGACTTCAAGGTGGCCGGCACCAAGGCCGGCATCACCGCCATCCAGATGGACATTAAGAACGACGGCCTCTCCCACGCCATCATCAAGGAGGCCCTGGACATCACCGGCGACGCCCGGAAGGCCATCCTGGACGAGATCATGCTCCCCTGCATCCCCGCCCCCCGGCCCCAGGTCAGCGAGTATGCCCCCAAGATGCTCACCATGAAGATCGACCCCGACAAGATCCGGGAGGTCATCGGCTCCGGCGGCAAGGTGATCCAGAAGATCACCGCCGAGTCCGGCGCCAAGATCGACATCGAGGACGACGGCACCATCTATATCTCCGCCGAGAACGCCGCCTGCTGCGACGCGGCCAAGAAGATGATCGACACCATCGTCTTCGTCCCCGAGGTGGGCATGCTCTACTACGGCAAGGTGGTGCGCATCCTGAACTTCGGCGCCTTCGTGGAACTGGCCCCCGGGAAGGACGGCATGGTCCACATCTCCAAGCTCTCCGAGCGCCGGGTGAACCGGGTGGAGGATGTGGTGAACATCGGCGACATGGTGTGGGTGAAGGTCACCGACATCGACGAGAAGGGCCGGGTGAACCTCTCCCTCCGGGACGCCCAGCGGGAAATCGCCGCCATGGAAGCCCGGGACGCCAAGAAGAACCACAAGTAATCCCACATGGAACGACTTTGGAAGGCCGCTGGCGCGGCGGCATGGGGTGCCGCTGCGCTGGGCGGCCTCCAGCCATTTTTGTCCCCCCAGGGGGCAGCGGCCATCCAGGCCCTGTGCCCCGGGGCGCGGACGGTGCTGGTGGCCGCCTTTCCCTACTACGCCGGGGCAGCGCCGGGGAACCTCTCCCTCTACTGCCGGGGGGAGGATTACCACCGGGTCCTCCACCGCCGCCTGGCCCCGGTGTGCCAGGCCCTGGCCCAGCGCCACCCCGGCCACGCCTTCGTCCCGGGGGCGGACAGTTCCCCGGTGCCCGAGCTGGCCGCGGCGGAGCTGGCGGGGGTGGGGTTCCGGGGCCGCCACGGCCTGCGCATCGTGCCCCCCTATGGGTCTTATGTGTTCCTGGGCACCGTCCTCACCGACCTGGCCCTGCCCTCCACCGGGCCCAGGGAGGGGACCCTCTGCCCCCCAAACTGCCGGGCCTGCCAGCAGGCCTGCCCCACCGGGGCCCTGGGGGAGGGGGGGTGCCAGGTCACCCGGTGCCTGTCCCACTGGTCCCAGGAGAAGGGGGACCTGCCCCCGGAGATGGCCCAGGCCCTTCGGGCCAGCCCCACCGTCTGGGGGTGTGACCGGTGCCAGACCGCCTGCCCCCACAACCAGGGGGCGGCCCTCTCCCCCCTGCCGGAGTTCCGGGAGGACCTGCTGCCCACCCTCACCCCCCAGGACCTGGCGGGGCTGAGCAACAAGGCCTTCCGCCGGACCTACGGCCACCGGGCCTTCGCCTGGCGGGGCATCGCCCCCCTGCGGCGGAACCTGGCCCTCCAGGGGGAGGGCCTTTCCCCAACTCCACAAAAAAAGTCCCCCGCACCCGACGAAAATCGGCGGAGCGGATAGGGGAAATCCCATGACTTTGCTGGCCTTTTGTGGTACAATGAAACCGACTGTATTGTAAGTTAAATCCATGGCTTTGCGCCATAAATCATATCCATTATTTGAGAAAGGAAACACACCGCCATGACCGAATTCAAGGGAAGCAGCCAGTACGTGGTCTCCGATGACCTGCTGCGCATCGTGAACATCTCCATTGCCCTCCAGAAGCCCCTGCTGATCAAGGGGGAGCCCGGCACCGGCAAGACCATGCTGGCCGACGCCATCGCCGAGGCCCTGGGCAAGAAGCTCATCATCTGGAACATCAAGTCCACCACCAAGGCCCAGGACGGGCTGTACGTCTACGACACCGTCCAGCGCCTCTACGACAGCCAGTTCGGCGGCGAAGGGGTGGACGATATCAAGAAGTACATCAAGCTGGGCAAGCTGGGGGAGGCCTTCTCCGCCGACGAGCAGGTGGTCCTGCTCATCGACGAGATCGACAAGGCCGACCTGGAGTTCCCCAACGACCTGCTGTGGGAGCTGGACCAGATGGAGTTCTACATCCCCGAGACCAAGGAGACCATCGCCGCCAAGCAGCGGCCCATCGTCATCATCACCTCCAACGCCGAGAAGGAGCTGCCCGACGCCTTCCTCCGCCGGTGCATCTTCCACTACATCGCCTTCCCCAACCAGGCGATGATGAGCGACATCGTCCACGCCCACTACCCCGACATTGAGGACCACCTGCTGGACAAGGCCATGGGGGCCTTCTACCAGGTGCGGGACCTGCCCACGGTGGCCAAGAAGCCCTCCACCTCGGAGCTGCTGGACTGGCTCCAGGCCCTCCGCCTGGGCGGCGTGGACCCGGAGAAGATTGAGAAGGAGCTGCCCTACGCCGGCATCCTCCTGAAGAAGAACGAGGATCTGGTCGCCGTCAAGAACGCCAAGACCCGGGTCAAGAACGGGTATCGCTGGTAAAGAATTTTGGGAGGGGCACTTCCGTTTGGCCTTCGTTCGGGAGGGTCGTGTACGGGGGTGTCAAGCTGCCTGGCTGGTTGGTGGCCCCTCCCAAAATTAGGAGTTTGCAGCCGCTGCGCGCGCCCTGGCGGGCACACTTGCCGGCTGAGAAGTGTTTTTTGCCCGGCACATGTCCGTGCAAAAAACAGATTGGACTGGATTCCGCCGGCTGCGGCCGGCGGAAGTCTGCGACGCTGTAGGGCGTACCCTACCTACGGGTGGGGGCTTCGGAAGTACCCTTGGGATGCTTTTTCGTGTAGGGCTGCACAACCCAGAGGCTTCCCCTTGGGTAAACAGTGAATAAACCAGAT
>NBJMC04201__coassemble_1341_pt1 | contig 13260 bp, 11 predicted proteins | sample NBJMC04201__metabat2_high_PE_047 | metagenome-assembled genome bin NBJMC04201
TGTGGATGAGTTCCAGGTTCACCGGCACAGAGGGGGGATAGATGGACAGGGAGAAGTACCCGCTGCCCACGTCGTGGCCGTCGAGAATGGCGGCGGCCTCGGCGATGTTGTCGTACATGCCCCCGGCGCAGCCGGCGATGATGCCCTGGTCCACCACGATCTTCCCGTCCACCAGCTTGTCGGTGAGGGAGAGGGTGACCTTGCCGCCGAACTGCTCGGCGGTGCGCTTCTCCACCTCCCGGAAGATGTCCCCGGGGTTGGCCATGAGCTCCCGAATGGGGTAGGCCTCGGCGGGGTGGAAGGGGAGGGCGGCCATGGGCTCCACCTTGGACAGGTCGATGGTAATCATGCTGTCGTAGTAAGCCCCCTCCTGGGGATGGAGGGCCTCATAGGCCTCCGGCCGGCCGTGGATGGCCAGGTACTCCTCCACCGCCCCGTCGGTCTCCCAGATGGAGGAAAGGCAGGCGGTCTCGGTGGTCATCACGTCGATGCCGATGCGGTAGTCCATGGGCAGGTTCTTGATGCCGGGGCCCACGAATTCCAGGACCTTATTCTTCACAAAGCCGTTCTTGTAGACCTCACCGCACAGGGCGATGGCCACGTCGTGGGGGCCCACGCCCTGGGCGGGCTCCCCGGTGAGGTAGACCATCACCACTTCCGGGGCGGCGATGTCATAGGTGTTTTTCAGCAGCTGCTTGACGATCTCCGGGCCGCCTTCGCCCACGCCCATGGTGCCGATGGCGCCGTAGCGGGTGTGGCTGTCCGACCCCAGGATCATCCGGCCGCAGCCGGACATCATCTCTCGGGCGTACTGGTGGATGACCGCCTGGTTGGCGGGGACAAAGTTGCCCCCGTACTTGATGGCGGCGGACAGGCCGAAGACGTGGTCGTCCTCGTTGATGGTGCCGCCCACAGCGCACAGGCTGTTGTGGCAGTTGGTCATCACATAGGGGACGGGGAACTCGGTCAGGCCGCTGGCCTTGGCGGTCTGGATGATGCCCACATAGGTGATGTCGTGGGAGATGAGGCTGTCAAACTTCAGGTGAAGCTGGCCAGCCTCCTCCTTCTGGTTGTGGCGGCGGAAGATCTGGTAGGCCATGGTCTTCTCCCGGTCGGCGGGAGAGGCCACGGGGGCGGGGACGGGGGCCCCATTCTGCCAGCGGACGCCGGCGGACTGTAAGGTAATCATAGAACGAATCGACACCCTTTCCTGGGAAAAATTTCAGCAGCCCATAGGGAAAAAGCTGTATTTATATAAAATATGGGTACCTAAAGTATAGCACAATCGGCCCGGGAAGCAAAGAAAAATGCGGGAACTTTTGAACTTCTTGCAGGGTGACCTAAAATGCAGGGAAAGGTTCGTAATATCCGACAAAACTTCCAAAGCCGGCGAAAGAAGGGGAAATTTTTCTTGCAGGATGGCCGGAAGTAGAGTATACTTAGTTAAAATCGACAGAAATCCCTGCCCCAATTTTGGCGGGAGCCGGGAAATCACCGAAACACCAAACGAAAGGGGAACCAACTCCATGCAAACAAAAGAGACCGGGCTCCTGGAACAATATACAGGTTCCCTGAGCCAGCGCGTGGAACGGGAGTACTACATCAGTGAGAAGTACTACCGGGAAGACGTGAAGCGGGGCCTGCGCAACAGCGACGGCACCGGCGTGCCCGTTGGCGTGACCCGGGTGGGTTCCGTGCTGGGCTACATGATTGAGGACGGCGTCCGTGTCCCGGTACCCGGACAGCTGTACTACCGCGGCATCGAACTCAACGAAATCGTGGAGGCCCACCGGAAGGCGGGCACCTTTGGCTTTGAGGAGGTGGCCTTCCTGCTGCTCATGGGCTTCCTCCCCTCCCAGTGGGAGCTGGACCGCTTCAACGAGATCATGAACCGGGCCCGGAAGCTGCCCCCCGGATTCACCGAGGACATGATCATGAAGAACCCCAGCCGGAACATCATGAACAAGCTGGCCCGCAGCGTCCTGTCCCTCTACTCCTACGATGACAACCCCGACGACATCTCCCTGGACAACATCCTCCTCCAGTCGGTGCGGCTGGTGGGGGCCTTCCCCAGCATCGTGGCCAACGCCTACTCGGTGAAGCGGCACTACTTCGGCGGGGGCTCCCTCCACATCCACTTCCCGGTGGAGGGGCTGTCCACCGCAGAGAACTTCCTGCGGATGATCCGCCCCAACACCAAGTACACCGAGGAGGAGGCCCACCTGCTGGACATGATGCTCATGGTCCACGCCGAGCACGGCGGCGGCAACAACTCCACCTTCGTCTGCCGGGCCCTCTCCTCCAGCGGGACGGATACTTACAGCGCCATCGCCGGGGCGGTGGGCTCCCTGAAAGGCCCCCTCCACGGCGGCGCCAACGCCAAGGTCATGGAGCAGTTCCGCACGGTGAAGGCCAACGTGAACCCCAAGGACGACGCCTCCATCAAGGACTTCCTGTACAAAATCCTCAACAAGGAGGCGGGGGACAAGTCCGGGAAGATCTACGGCCTGGGCCACGCGGTGTACACCATCTCCGACCCCCGGGCGGTGCTGCTGAAGAAGTATGCCCGGCACATGGCGGAGATCAAGGGCTATGACGAGGACTTCCAGCTGCTGGAGAAGATCGAGGAGCTGGGTATCCCCATGATCCAGAACAAGACGGGGTCGGACATGCCCATGTGCGCCAACGTGGACATGTATTCCGGCCTGGTGTATACCATGCTGGGCATCCCGGAGGATGTGTTCACCCCCCTCTTTGCCTCGGCCCGTATCGCCGGCTGGTGCGCCAACCGGATCGAGGAGGTTCTCACCTGCCACCGGATCATGCGGCCGGCCTACCGGGCCATGGTCAAGCGGGTGCACTACGAGCCCATGTCCGCCCGGCCGGAGCACTATGCCCACACCAATCCGTAAGTCCCTACCCTCCCACAACCAACCACGCGCGCAGGCGTTGCCCTGCGCGCGTGTTGTCGTTTTTGGGAGGATTTTTGGATTGGAAACTATAAAATATAAAGAAACTTTAGAAAGGCGTCACAAAACCCTGTGCTGAAACGTCTATATAAGTGAAAGGATGTTTTTGAGGGCGGGTGGAGCATAATAAATTCTTAATGAATTTTTAAGACCCTCTCCATAGACCCGGGGGAGGGGATGGGATATACTGAACCTATAAAAGACCGTCCGTGTGTTTGGAACCGTCTTGTGAAAACCCACAAAGAAAGGGGGCTTTTTCCGTGAACGACCAATTTGTCGCAACCGTTTTGCTCTACCTGGTGCCCTTGTTCGCGTTACTGGTGACTTGGAAAAAGCCCCTGTCGAAGGCCCTGGGGTGGATCGCGGCCAGCGAGATCCTGGGGCTGCTGCTGTTTCTCCCCCTGTATGCTCTGGTGGGCCTGCTGGGGTGGGAATGGTACAGCTGGGGGGGCGTCAGTTTGCAGGAGATCCTGGCCTATTGGCAGGAGAGCGGCTTGACCGCCCTGGCGTGGATCCTGCCCGGCTTGGGGGAGACGGCGCTGCTCTTCCTCCTGCGCTGGGGGCTGGATACCCTGCGCCAAACCATGGCCTTGCCCCAAAAGGAGAACGCGCCGTGAAGCAGGACTACATCGAAGCCCCCCGTCCACGGCGGGGGAAGGGGGACCGCTGGCCCCTGCGCCTGGCGGGGATGGCGGCAGCGGCGCTGCTGCTGGTGGCCCTGGCCTGGTTCCTTCTTCCGGCGCCTTTGGTGAACAACGCCGCCCAGACGGAGCTCCTCTCCATCCAGGTGGTGGGGGCGGGGCGCAAGACCCAGTGCTGGAAACCCCAGTCCATGGTGGACCGCCAGACGGCCCGGGCCATTGTAGACCGCATGGCCCACCTGCACAAACAGTACACCTTCCAAACCGCCAGCCAGGCGGTCCAGGGCCAGCCGGCCCTCACCCTCTTTTTCCGGACGGAGGAGCATTACCAGATGGTGGCCCTCTACCGGCAGGGGGGCCAATGGCAGGGCATCGCCTGTACCCAGGACAAGCCCAATCCCCTGACGGCCCAGGTCTCCCAACCGGGGGAGCTGCTGCGCTATGTGACGGATTTGCTCCCAAACCAGTTAGACGGAATGGGGGAGACTGGATGATTCCTGTGCAAAACGATGAAAAATCGGGGAAAAAGGGAAGATCCATTGACGAAATGTGGAAAACATGCTATCCTTACAAGAAATCCAACCCAAAGGAGGAACCAACCCATGCATCGGAAAAAGATCCTGGCCCTGTCCCTGGTTCTGGCCTTGTCCCTGGCCCTGTGTGCCTGTGGCGAAAGCGGCGGCAATGACACTGCCGACCAGGCCGGCCCCCTGTCCGGCGGCACCTGGACGGAGCAGCCAGACGGATCCACAGACCCCATGGAATATATGACCACCATTCTCCAGGACGACATCCCGGAGGACTGGACCCTGCCGGAGGACGTCTCCATCGGCAGCCAGACCCGGGTGGAGATCCAGGGGGATAAAATCCTCTACGGCGAGACCATCGACGGGGGCCTGATCCAGGACCTCACGGTGGCCCAGTATGCCGACGGCTCCCTCACCACCCTGTACCACTTTGACGGCGGCGTGGTGCGCAGCTGGCAGCAGTTCTTCAGCCCCGACGGCAGCAAGATCGTCCTGGCCTGGGCCCCCAGCGCCGAGGAGACCGACCAGTGGAACCTGTCCGTGGTGGACCTCTCCACCGGGGAGGCCTCCATGGTGGACCTGCCGGAGATGACCTTCCCGGTGACCATCACCAACGAGGAGACCGGCGAGACCAGCGAGGAGACCAAGAACGCCGAGCTGCTCCTGGTCAAGTGGCAGGACGACAGCAACCTGGTGGTGCTGGGCAGCCTGCAGAACTACAGCACCACCCAGGCGCCCTACATCTGGCTGTACACCCTGCCCTGAGGGTGCTGCCCCTGGACAACGTAAGAACGATGGGAAAACAAGCCCCCGGACCGAGGAACTCTCGGCCCGGGGGTTTTTGGCGGTTGGGGGGCGTGTCAGCCTTGGGCGGCGTCTTTGGGGGCGTCTTGGGCATCCCAGGCGGCCAGGAGGGAGGCCAGCTAGGGGTGGGGGTGTTTGGGGTCCAGCAGGGTCAGGGGCAGGAGGAGGGAGAGGTCAAACTCCGTGAGCAGGGTTTTCTTCACCAGGCGGTGGCTGGCCCCGGCCCCGTTGGCGGTGTCCAGGGTGTCCAGGGCGAACCGGTAGCCCAGGTAGAAGCCATAGCGGAGGAAGTTCCACAGCTGGTCCTCCCAGGCGTCGCAGCACTGGGTGAGGGCGGGGCGCAGGTCCTCAGGCAGGCACTGGGTCAGGGCATCGGCCTGGGCCTGGTCGTCCTCCAGGCGGGCGCGGAAGAGGGTCTTCCGCTTGGGGCTGGTGTATTGCAGCAGGGTGCCGTGGAGGAAGTCTTGGTAGGGGGTGTCTGAGGTGTCCCGCTGGAAGTACTGCTGGAACCCGGTGTACAGGCCGTTTTGGAAGGCCACGACGGCGGCGTACTCCCCGGTCTCCTGGCACTGGCGGCGGAGCTGGTCCAGGCGGTCCTTCTGGTCTGGGGTCAGCTGGGGGTCCAGCTGGGCCTGGGCGCGGCGCCAGATGGCGTCCTTCCAGGTGAGCCCCCGCTCCCGCCGCCGCTGGGTGGAGGCCTCCCCCATGGCCTGGTACAGTTCGGGGGAGAAGAGACGGCCCTTCATGGCGGTGAGTTCGGCTTTGAAGTTCATAGGGTACCTCCTGCATCGTGATAGGCATAAATGTCACAATCCAGCAGTTCGCCGGGGCGGATCTCCAAGGCATCGGCCAGATTGTACAGCACTTCCACAGAAAAGGCGCGGATGATGTTGGGGGCCTCAATGGCGCTGAGGTGGGAGCGGCTGATCCCCGCTTTGGCGGCCAGGGCGTCCTGAGACAGCCCCTTCATTTTTCGCAGGGAGGCGATGGCAAGCCCGAGTTCCAGGAAGCGGTCCCGGTTTTTGTATGACACATCCTTGCTCATGCCTATCCCCCCCATGTTCCAGTATTTCCTTTATTATACTGGTTTTTTCTACGGGTTTCAGCTTACAGCAGAAAGCAAATGCTTCATATTTTGAGCAAGGGGGGCAGCGGCCTGGGGCACCTGGGGCATATCCCACCCCGCCCCTGCATAGGGTAGGACCACCGACATTCACCAGGAGGTCCTGCCCATGAAGAAACTCTGCGCAACCCTGCTCTGCCTGGCCCTGTGTATGGGGGTCCTGCCCGTCCGGGCGGCGGGGCCGGAGGTCAACGCCCGGGCGGCCCTGCTCATGGAGAAGTCCACGGGGCAGGTTTTGTACGAGGCCAACGCCCACGCGCCCCTGGAGCTGGCCAGCGTCACCAAGGTGATGACCATGCTCCTCATCATGGAGGCCCTGGACGCGGGGACCATCACCAAAGAGACCATGGTGCCCGTCTCCGCCACGGCGGCGGGGATGGGGGGCTCCCAGGTCTACATGGAGGAGGGGGAGGAATTCTCCGTCCACGACATGCTCAAGGCCATCGCCGTGGCCTCGGGCAACGACGCCTGCGTGGCCATGGCGGAGTACCTGGCCGGCAGCGAGAGCGCCTTTGTGGAGAAGATGAACGCCCGGGCGGCGGAGCTGGGGATGGAGGACACCGTGTTCTGCAACTGCACCGGCCTGCCTGCCGAGGGGCACCACGCCTCCGCCTATGACATCGCCCTGATGTCCCGGGAGCTGATCCTCCGCCACCCGGATATCCGCACCTACACCACCATCTGGATGGACACACTCCGGGACGGAGACTTCCAGCTGGCCAACACCAACAAGCTGGTGCGGTACTACGAGGGGGCCACGGGGCTGAAAACCGGGTCCACCGACGCGGCCCTCTACTGCCTGTCCGCCACGGCGGAGAAGGAGGGGATGGAGCTCATTGCCGTCATCCTGGGGGCCCCCACCTCCAACGACCGGTTTGAGGGGGCCAAGGCTTTGCTCAACTACGGCTTTGCCGCCTATGCCCTGGTGCCGGTGGCCCCGTCGGAGCCCCTGACCCCGGTGCCGGTGACCCTGGGCACGGCGGCCAGCGTCCAGCCGGGGCTGGCCCAGGAGCGCCAGCTCCTGCTGCCCAAGGGGGAGGCGGGGAAGGTCACCACTACCGTGGACCTGCCCTCTGCCCTCTCCGCCCCGGTGGAGGCGGGGCAGGAGCTGGGCCACCTCACCGTCCTGGTGGACGGCCAGGCGGTGGAGGAGATCCCCCTGGTGGCCCAGGAGGCCGTGGGGAAACGCTCCCTGTGGCAGGTGTACGGCGGGCTGCTGGCCGCCCTGTTCTGCGGGGCATATCCCGCCTGATGAAACCGCCGGCGGCGGGAGGGCTTCTCCCGCCACCGGCGGTTTTTCTGTGAAATCAAGGAAGGGAAGATCGATTGGGAGCATGCACGTTTAGGGGTTGGGGGCGGGAATCTCTGTAAATCCACCTCCCTTCACGGGAGCGTACCACTTTTGGGTCATTTCTCCAGTGAAAGTTGCGGCCAGAGTCCAGTCTTCCTGATGGAACACATCGTCCCACCGGCCTGGTCGGTGGAGGGTCACCTGTTCCACGGTGTTGCCATCTAACGCTTGCAAATAACTTTCTAGTTGTTGAGAGAGGTTCTCTTCGGCATAGGTAGTAGCAGCAGGGATCCGCAACGATAGAACCATCGCCACGACCGCGATGACGACCAAGAGAACACCTACGACTATCCATATCCGTTTCTTCATAATCGATTACAGCTCCCCTACCCAAACTTTAACACCTTTTATAATGGGATAGTAACTAAACTTCACAAACCGTCCGTAATCAAACCATCCATCCATAACGAATAGATAGTTTGTTCCTGTCTTACTTTTTCCATATCCAAAAGTCATGACATCATGTCCCACGGCAGTAATAGAGGAAGATGGACGCAACATAGTATGAACAGGGCAGTTGTCGTTAAGAGCAGCAACAAAACTAGAATAACTATTTTGAGTTAATATTTTTGTATTATAATTTTTACCTTTCGGTTCCAAATAATTAACGTAGGCACCACGAACGGCAGAATCCAGAGTTCCTAAACTCGTAGATGTCCACATTTTTCTTTTCATTTGATTAAAAATTATACTTGCAAGATTGTATCCTGTTGCACTGCTATTTAACACCCAATCTCTACCACGTTGAACACCCCAATACCAAATGACGTTTGTTGCTGCTGTTGGCGCACAAACAGAACCGTCTGAAAGTTCATCCATAAGCCAATAGTCACTTCCATTTCCAAACCCGGTAATTTTATAGATGGAACTTGAATTGATATTTGAATCTGCCCAATCTAAAATTCCTTCGCCATTAGAATATGCTGGCATGGGTGTTTTGGCCAATTGATCTTTATACATAGCGTTAACTACTTCTTTTTGATGCTCTTCACCAGTGATGACATCTTCTACAGTAGTGCTTTTACTTCCCTGCAAAAAAAGCATTTCGGGACCCAAATAGTAAATGGGAGTGTCCGCATTGCTTCGACTGATGTTCATAATAGAATCTTCTTGAATAACATCTGCAATACTAGGTCCTTCAAAGGAAAACTCAACAATAGGGTCACCTGAGGTTATGAGACTAATTAATACATACCCACCTGGTTTTGAATCGCGCAGAAATGAAACACAATACGCAGTTACCTTTCCGTCTAAATCGTAAAATGGAGTTGTATTCTGAATTTCGATGTCTGTCTCTTTTCCGAGAGAATTGCGCATAAAGGAAAGTGCAACTTCTTCAGATGCGCTTTGAAGTGATGTTGACCCTTCGTCTGTGGCGCTTGCATAAACGAAAGAACTCATTAGCATCAAAGCAGCAATGAAGACGGAGAAAAATCGCTTTTTCATAAAATCCCTCCAAAATAATCTCTTTGATGGCGCCATGATTTGTTTAAAGTATAATCCTATTTATGAAAATTTTCAACAGAAAACAGGTATAAGATTTACAATCTGTATTTGTTGATAATATCTATATTTGCGCGGGCTGTGCGTATTTTTTGGGGATGTCTGTCCGTTGAAATTGTATGATCTCAACAATGTCTTGGTCTTGCGTTTGGACGGAAAAAGGGGTCGTTTTTCCATAGATGCTTACGAGGAACCCTTGTGCCGGCGTGTTCTCTGTTGCATTTTACACAAAGCATCCGACGGCGCTTGCCCGCCCATCTTGACTTTTTGAAGCGGAAACCGTACAATGAAAGCCAATGTTTGGAGAAACGAGGGGACCAAGGAATGGAACCGATTTATTTTGACCACGCCGCCACCACCCGGGTGCTGCCGGAGGCCGCCCAGGCGGCCCTCCGTGCCATGACGGAGGACTATGGCAACCCGTCCTCCCTGTACGCCCTGGGGACCCGGGCGGCCAAGGCGCTGGCCGCCCACCGGGAGGCGGTGGCCCAGGCCCTGGGCTGCCAGGCCGGGGAGGTCATCTTCACCTCCGGAGGCACCGAGGGGGACAACTGGGCCATCTCCCTGGCGGCCCACCTGGGGCGGCATCGGGGCAAGCACATCATCACCACCGCCGTGGAGCACGCGGCGGTGCTGGAACCCTGCAAGGCCCTGGAGGCCCAGGGGTACCAGGTCACCTACCTCACCCCCGGCCCCGACGGGCGGGTGAAGGTGGCCGACCTGGAGGCCGCCCTCCGGCCGGACACGGTGCTGGTGTCTATGATGCTGGTGAACAACGAGACCGGGGCCATCCAGCCGGTGAAGGAGGCCGGGCAGGTGCTGAGACGCTGCCGTTCCCAGGCCCTCCTCCACACCGACGCCATCCAGGGTTTCTTGAAGATCCCCTTCACCCCCGAGGCGCTGGGGGTGGATCTGCTCACCGTGAGCGGCCACAAGATCGGGGCCATGAAGGGGTCCGGGGCGCTGTACCTCCGCGCCGGCCTCCGGGCGGTGCCTCTGCTCCGGGGGGGCGGGCAGGAGAAGGGCCTGCGCTCCGGCACGGAACCCACCCCCCAGATCGCCGCCCTGGCCGCCGCCTGCACCCTGGGCAAGGCGGCGCTGGAGGACCACCAGACCTATCTCACCCACCTGAAGACCTACGCCTTGGCGGCCTTCCAGAAGGCGGTGCCGGGGCTGGTGGTGGTGGCCGCCGGGGATGCCCCCCACATCTGCGCCATCTCCCTGCCGGGGTATCCCAGCCAGGTGGTGGTGCGCTGGCTCAGTGACCAGGGGTTCTGCCTGTCGGCGGGGTCGGCCTGCCACCGGGGACAGGCCAGCCATGTGTACGCCGCCATGGGCCTGTCCAAGCCCGTGCGGGACGGGATGCTCCGGGTGTCCTTCGGGCCGGAAAACACCCAGGAGGAGGTGGACCGGCTGGCCCAGGCCCTGGGCACGGCCACCCAAGTGCTGCTGCCGGCCGGGCGGTGAGTGTGCGGAACTTCCAAAAAACACCCCCCTTCGGGGGTGTTTTTTGCGTTTCCAGGGCATAGGATGAAAGTGGGCCCGGAAAAACGTGTCAAAAATCGAAAAAATTTTTCGTTTCCTCTTGCAAATATGCAGGATGCTTACTATAATATTTCATCGAATACGAAAAAAGCATTGAGATTAGATGTAATTGGGAGGCCGGCAACCTATGAAACCACTTTCTACCTTAGCCCAGTCCGTCCGGGCATCCACCACCATGGCCATCGACACGCAGTTTAAAAAGATGCGGGCCGAGGGCATCGACGTCATCGGCTTCAGCGTGGGGGAGCCCGATTTCCCCACCCCGGAACGCATCAAGCAGGCGGGCATCCGGGCCATTGAGGCAGACCAGACCAAGTACACCCCCACCCCCGGCACCCTGGCCGTCCGCCAGGCGGTGTGCCAGCGGCTGGCGGAGGACTGGGGCCTGCACTACACCACCGACGAGGTGGTGGTCACCGGCGGCGGCAAGCCGGTGCTGTACACCGCCCTGAAGGCCCTGGTGAACCCGGGGGACGAGGTCATCCTCCCTGCGCCCTACTGGGTGAGTTACTATGAACTGATTCAAATGGTGGGGGGCACCCCCGTGGTGGTGGAGACCACCGAGGAGAACGGGTTTAACCTCACCCCCCAGCAGCTCCGCCAGGCCATCACCCCCAAGACCAAGGCGCTGATCCTCAACAGCCCCTCCAACCCCACGGGGATGATTTACAGCCGCCAGCACCTGGAGGACCTGGCCCAGGTGTGCCTGGAGGCCGACCTCTACGTCATTGCCGATGAGATGTACAGCAAGCTCATCTTCGATGGAAAGGAGTTCGTCTCCTTCCCCACCCTGTCGGAGGCGGTGAAGGCCCACACCATCCTGGTCAACGGGGCCTCCAAGACCTACGCCATGACGGGCTGGCGCATCGGCTTTGCCGCAGCCAGCCGGGAGATCACCCAGGTGATGAACAACTACCTCAGCCACAGCCTCTCCGGCACCTGTTCCATCGCCCAGGCGGCGGCAGCGGAGGCCTTCGGCGGCCCCCAGGAGGAGATTGAGGCCATGCGCCAGGCCTTTGAGACCCGGCGGAACTACCTCTATGACCGGATGTCCCAGATCCCGGGGGTCCACCCCGTCCGGTCGGAGGCCACCTTCTATATGCTGATGAACCTCTCCCAGCTCATCGGCAAAACCCTGTACGGGGTGGAGATTCACGATGCCGACGATTTTGCCAACGTCTTCCTGAAGGAGGGCCTGGTGGCGGTGGTGCCCTGCACAGGCTTTGGGGCGCCCCACTATGTCCGGTGGTCCTTCGCCGTGTCCATGGAGAACATCAAGGAGGGCATGGACCGGCTGGAGAAGTTCTTGAAAAACGCCTGAGTTTTTTCCGTAACCGAGGATTGCCCCAGGAACCTGGTTTGCCTGGGACAGGGAACCGGCCCGGCGCTGTAGGATACAGCGCCGGGCCGGTTCGTTCAGAAAAGAAAAGGGAAAGCGGCGTTACGGGGCCAGCAGGTCCAACAGCTGGGGCAGGGACTTTTTTCCAAAGACCACCTGCTGGCCGTGGTTGACCACCAGGCAGGGCACGCTCATCACCTGGTAGCGGTCCCGCAGGGCGGGGAAGTGGTTGAGGTCATAGGCCTGGGCGGTGACCTGGCCGCTGGCTGCCGCCAAACGCTGGGCGGCGGTCACCAGGTCGGGACACATGGTGCAGGAGAGGGAGACCAGGATCTGCAGGTCCACCGGTGCCCGGAGGGCCTGGATGGCCTGTTCCGTGGCCCCGTCCAGGGCCTGCCCTGGGCCGGCGGCGTTGTACAGCCCCAGGACGAAGGCGGTGAACTCATGGCCCCCCGGCACGCCGTGGAAGGCCAAGCCCGTCCAGCTGCCATCGGGGCGGCACACCCGGACGCAGGGGGGCTCGGGGTCCTGCCCGGTGGTGGTGAGGGTGAGCTGGTCGGTGAGCTGGCACAGGGCCTGCATGTATGCCTCCAGCTCCCGGGAGAGGGGGGTGCCGTCCAGGGTGAGTTCCAGCACCAGGGACCCGGTCATCCGGCGGAACACCGTCTGGAGTTGGGCCAGCATCTCCGGCGGGAAGAGGGCGTCCCCCGGTTCTGCAGGGGGAGCCCCCTCCGCCGGGGCAGGGGGGAGGACCTCCGGCGGGGTAGGGCGCAGGCCGGTGCGGGCCTGGGCGGCCGCGGCGTACTTTTCCAGCTCGGTGGCGGCCAGCGCGCCGTCCCCTACGGCGGTGACCACCTGGCGCAGAGGCTTTTGGCACACGTCCCCGGCGGCATAGAGGCCGTCGGCGGAGGTCCGCTGCCCCCGGTCGGTGAGAACATACCCCTGGTCATCCAGGTCGGCCACGCCCTGGAGCAGTTCGGTGGCCGGTTCGTACCCGGCAAAGACGAAGAGGCCGAAGGTCTCCCCCGCCGGGGGGCGGTACTCGGTGACCTGGCCGGTCTGGGTGTTGCGGTAGCGCAGCAGGCGGAGGGCGTCGTCCCCCTCCACCCCCTCCACCTGGGTGTGGGGGAGGACGGTGATCCTCTCGTGAGCCCGGGCGGCCTGGGCCACGGAGGGGGCGCAGGAGAAGTCCGCGCCCCGGATGAGGATGGTCACATGACGGGCGTACTTGGTGAGGAACACGGCCTCCTCCGCGGCGGCAAAGCCGCCGCCCACCACGAACACATCTTTGCCGGTGAAAAACTCCCCGTCGCACGTGGCGCAGTAGGCCACGCCCCGGCCCTGGAAGGCCGCCTCCCCGGCAAAGCCCACTTTTCTGGGGTGGGCCCCGGTGGCCCACAGGACCCCGAAGCAGGACAGCGCCCCCCGGGTGGTGCGGACGGTTTTGACGTCTCCGGT
>NBJMC04201__coassemble_1653_pt1 | contig 11332 bp, 9 predicted proteins | sample NBJMC04201__metabat2_high_PE_047 | metagenome-assembled genome bin NBJMC04201
AAGGCCATCCGCCAGTCCACGAAGAGCAGGCCCACCGCCACCAGCACCGTGGAGCAGATGGAGCCCACCAGCTCCGGGATGAAGTGGGAGAAGCTCTGCTCCAGGAAGGTGCAGTCGGCCATGATGGTACTGGTGAGGTCGGACAGGTCCTTCTTTCCAAAGAAGGACAGGGGGATCTGCCGCAGCCGCTCGGCCAGGGTCACCCGGCGCACCCCGCTCTCCACATACGTGGCAAAGTAGGTGGCGTTGTATTGGAACCAGGTGGTCAGGAAGATCAGGACCAGGCACACCAGGCAGCCCGCCAGGTAAAAGGCCACCCTGCCCCCGCCGGTGACACCGCCGGCCATCAGGTCCTGAACAAAGAGGAACAGCAGCCCCACCGGCACCATGAAGGACAGGTTTTGGAGCAGGCAGGCAAAACACCCCTTGACCAAGTCTTTCGCGCCCTGTTGAGACAGGGCATACTTCTTCTGCAACCATGCGATCATGCCTGTACCTCCTCTCTGGCCACCTTCCACTGGGCCGCGGTCTGGTAGTTGTCCCACATCTGCCGGAACAGGCCGTTCTGGGCCATGAGGTCCTGATAGGTCCCCTGTTCGGCCACAGTGCCGTCCCGGATCACATAGATCCGGTCCACATTCCGCACGGTGGACAGGCGGTGGGCAATCATCACCACCGTCTTCCCCTGGGCCAGGTTGGCAAAGGCCGCTTGGACCTTGCTCTCGTTGTCGGGGTCCGCGAAGGCCGTGGCCTCGTCCATCAGAACGATGGGCGCGTCCTGCAGAATCACCCGGGCGATGGCGATGCGCTGCTGCTCTCCGCCGGAGAGGTAGGTTCCCCCGGCACCGATCACCGTGTCCATTCCTTGGGGGAGCTTGTCCAGGATGTCCCGGCACTGGGCCAGGTCCAGGGCACGGAGGACCTCCTCCCGGGTGGCCGAGGGCCGGCCTAGGCGGACGTTCTCCAGGATGGAGGCCTTCAGCAGGCGGCTGTTCTGGAAGACGAAGGAAACGGTGTTCATCCGCGTCTCCTTGTCCATCTGCCGGGCGTCTACCCCACCGATGCGCACCACTCCCTTTTGGGGGTCAAAGTACCGGGCAAGAAGATAGGCCAGGGTGCTCTTTCCACCCCCGGAGGGGCCCACCAAGGCCACCGTTCGCCCGGCGGGGATGGTGAGGGAGAGGTCCCGAATCACCTCGTGTTCCCCGTCGTAAGCGAAATGCACCCGTTCCAGGGCCAGGGAACCGTCCACCGGAGCTTTGGGCCGAGCAGGCTCTGGGAGCGGGGCCAGGTGCAACACACTGTCGATCCGCTGAAGGGCGTCATCCACAATCATGGCGTTCTCGCTCTGGAACATGATCCGGGTGAGGGTGAGGGCAATCACCGGCGTGATGATGATGTAGAAGAGCAGGTCCAGCAGGAAGGCCTGGTCTCCCCCGCCCTGGGTCAAGGCCAGGCCGCCGGCGATGAGGAAGGCGAATACCCCGTTGATGGCAGTGGTGTACCACAGCATGGGGGCCCGGAGCTCCTTGGTGTAGGCGATGACCCACACCCGGTACCGGTCGATGGAATCCTTGAACTGCCGGAAGGAGTGGATGGTTTGGCCGAAGGTCTTCACCACCGGGATGCCTCGGACATACTCCACCGCTTGGTTGGCCATGTCGTCCAAGGCGTTTTGGTACTCCTTCATCTTCTCCTGCATCCCTGCACCGGTCATCCGCACCATGATGAGAAAGCCCAGGGCTACCGGCACCAGGCTCAGCAGCCCCAGCCGCCAGTCAAAGACGAAGAGGAGCACCAGCAGCCCGCAAGGGGTGGCAATGGCCCCTGCCCGGTCGGGAAGCTGGTGGGCCAGATAGGTCTCTGTGGCTCCGCTGGACTCGTTGACGATTTTCCGCAGCTTTCCGCTGCCGAAGGCCTCCGCCAGGCCCAGGGGAAGGGTGACGATGTGCTCCATGGCCTGGATACGCAGGTTCGTGGCCACCCGGAAGGCCCCCATGTGGGAGCACATCAGCCCCGCAATATACACCAGCACCGCCAGCACTGAGCTGCCCACCGCCAGCCAGCCGTATTCTACCAGGTGCTGGGCTTGGGCAAAGTGTGGGGCCACGGCCAGCACCTCCTCCAGAATCTTCCAGATGTACCAAAAGGGCACCAGGGCCAGCAGGGCACTGCCCGCCGAGAGCACCCAGGAGGCGTAGAGCAGAAAACGGTGCCCCTCTGCATAGCCCAACAGGCGGGAGAGGTTGGATGGTTTCTTCTTCATGGGAAAGAATCTCCTCCTCTTTCTGTGTTTTAGAAAAACGCACTGCGCCGATAGTTAGCTAAAGCTAACTATCGTGGGGAAAAGATGGGGCATTATGTCTGCCCCATCATTTTCATCCACCCTGCGGTGTAAAAGGCCCGCATCTCTTGGAGATACCGTTCCGCTGCCGGCAGCGGCATGGCGTGGATCACCAGTTCGAAAAAGGCCCGGAACATCCCTGTGACCAAGATATGCTCCAGCTGCGGGTCAATCCGCGGGGAGGGCATCCCCAGGCTGCCCAGCACGTCCTGGTAGTTGTGGGTGGCCTGGATCTCCACGGCCACCATCTCATCCACCAGATCGGCGTACCGGGTGCCTTCGGCGCAGCACAGCAGCAGCTGGCAAGCCTCCAGGTGGTCGTAGGCATAGTGGAGGATGTCCTCCATACACCGGCCGGAAACTTGGCTCAACTGGTCCACCTGCCGCTGGGGCGGCAAGGCAGCAAAGGCCTGCTGGGCCTGGAGAAAGCGGCCCAGGATGTAGTCATAGGCCGGGCCCACCAGGGCGGCAAAGAGGTCTGCCTTGCTCCGGTAGTAGCCATAAAAGGCCCCAGTGGTCATCCCCACGGACTGGACAATCTTCCGCAAGGAGGCCCTTTGAAAGCCTTTGGCCAAAAACTCCTGCCGAGCCGCCTGGTGGATGCGCTCCAGGGTGGTCAGCGGTTGGGTTGACACAGCGCGCCTCCTTTGTAACACCGTGATATAACACTGCTATACTACACCCGTTGTCCTCTGTTTGTCCTGCCGGAAAGGCCCATGTCCTGCCCGCCTGGACAAAAAAATACCCGGCACCCAGGAAATCTCCTGCATGCCGGGTCAGTGGTTGGGAGGTGTGTTGGACTCACTCCGCCGCAGGCATACGGCGAAGGTCTGCCAGGCGCTGTTGTCCGGCCGGGCGCCGCCCGGTGCGGGACAGGAGCAGCTCTTGCCTGGGGCTGTCTGCCTGGCTGGGAATCTGAACCAGGATTTTTTCCAATTCCCGGGCCGCCGGGGCGATCTGCGCCTCCATCCGGTCCCGGAGTTCTTTGGCCTGCACTTTTTCTTTGGCCCGAACGCCGGCGGACATGGGCCGGCCAGGGCCACAGAACACATTGCTCAAGGTGGCCATCCGCCACAGACCGCTGAGGTAAGCCCGTGCCCCCAAGGGGGCCAGCATCCCTGCTGCAGCCAGGGCGGTGCGATCTTTCCCCTCGGTGCGGACCTTGGGGGAATTGGCCTGGCGCTTCTCCTCCAGCAGGAGGAGGTCCAGGGCGATCTCCAGGCGGAAGTGGGAGGATCCCTCCTCCATCCACTGGTAGATCTGGGGGTGCACAGTGTCGTCCAGCAGCTGGTGCAGGACGTAACCGCCGGCAAAGCTGCGGGCGGTGGCGCTCCCCTTTTGGAGGGCTTTGCTCAGACCGGGGAGGGACTCTGTCCGCCAGTTCTTGTGAAGCCGGTCAGAAATGTGTTTGGTCAGAAGGGAAAAAATCAACGGGTCCGGCCCATACAGGCCCAGGTGAAAGGCCGGCATATCGCCGGAAACGTGGGTACGGAGGTCTGCCGGGAGCTGCTCCAGGACCCGCAGACCGAAGTACGTGTGTGCGTTGTGATCGGCCATAGGCACCGCCTCCTTCTTTCTAAGGATAGGATACACCTTTTGGCCGGAAGATTCTACGATAAAATGTGAACAATTTTTGAACTTCCCCACTCAGATGATGAATCCCCCATTGGGCGCCAGCACCTGGCCAGTGAAGAAGTCCCCCGCCGGGCTGGCCAAAAACCAGATGGCTTGGGCCACGTCCTCCGGGGTGCCCAGGCGCTCCAAGGGGGTCTCCTCCGCCAGGGCGGCCCGGGTTTCTGGGGAAAGGGCGCCGTTCATGGCCGTGTCAATCACCCCGGGGGCCACGCAGTTGACGGTGATCCCCGAGGGGCCCACCTCCTTGGCCAGGGCGCGGGTCAAGCCGATGACCCCCGCCTTGGCCGCCGAGTAGGCCACCTCACAGGAGGCCCCCACCTGTCCCCACATGGAGGAGAGGGTGATGATCTTCCCCGCCTTTCGGGAAATCATATGGGGCAGGGCCGCCTGGCAGCAGTGGAACACTCCGTCCAGGTTCACCCCCAGCATCTGGCGCCAACTGTCCAGGGAGATGTCGGTGAACAGCTCCTGCCGGGCCAGGCCCGCGTTGCACACCAGCACGTCCAGGTGGCCGAAATCCTGGAGGAACCCCTCCACCACCCGATCCACCTGGGCCCGCTCGGCCACATCCCCGGGGTAGAGGCCCACTTGCCCCCCCAGGGCCCGCAGCTCCTGGGCCAGGGTCTGGGCCCGGGCCAGATCCGTGTGGCAGTGGAGGCCCACCCCCCAGCCCTCCTGGGCAAACCGCCGGGCCGCTGCCGCCCCGATCCCCCGGGAGGAGCCGGTGATGAGCACCGTCCGCTTAGACATTGAACCGGAAAAGGACCACGTCGCCGTCCTTCATCACATAGTCCTTGCCTTCCGAGCGCACCAGGCCCTTTTCCTTGGCGGTGGTCATGGAGCCGCCGCAGGCCTCCAGATCAGCGAAGGCCACCACCTCCGCCCGGATGAATCCCCGCTCGAAGTCGGTGTGGATCTTGCCGGCGGCCTGGGGGGCCTTGGTGCCCTGGGGAATGGTCCAGGCCCGGCACTCGTCCTCCCCGCAGGTGAGGTAGGAGATGAGGCCCAGGAGGGAATAGCTGGCCCGGATCAGCCGGTCCAGACCGGACTCGGTCACCCCCAGGTCCTCCAGGAAGAGGGCCCGGTCCTCGGGGTCCATCTGGGCGATGTCGGCCTCAATGTTGGCGCAGATGGGGATGACCTGGGCCCCCTCCTTCTCCGCAGCCTGGACCACCGCCTGGTAGTAGGGGTTGTTGTCATGGTCCTTGAACCCCGCCTCGTCCAGGTTGGCGGCAAAGATCACCGGCTTCAGGGTGAGCAGGTCGGAGGTGGCTAGAATGGCCTTCTCCTCCTCGTCACAGGGGTAGCTCCGGGCGGACTTGCCGTCGTTGAGCCAATCCCGCAGGCCCTTAAAGACCTCGGCGGAGTGGAGGTACTTCTTGTCCCCCTTGCCGGCCTTGGTGTCCTTCTCGATGCGGCGCTCCACCATTTCCAGGTCCGCCATCACCAGTTCCAGGTCGATGATGTCGATGTCCCGGGCAGGGTCGCAGCTGCCCTCTACGTGGATGATATTGGTGTCGTCAAAGCAGCGCACCACGTGGACGATGGCGTCGGTCTCCCGGATGTTGGCCAGGAACTTGTTGCCCAGGCCCTCCCCCTTGGAGGCCCCCTTCACCAGGCCCGCGATGTCCACAAACTCAATGACTGCCGGGGTGGTCTTCTTGGGCTGATAGATCTCAGCCAGCTTATCCAGCCGCTCATCGGGGACGGTGACCATGCCCACGTTGGGGTCGATGGTGCAGAAGGGGTAGTTGGCAGATTCCGCCCCGGCGTTGGTGATGGCGTTAAACAGGGTGCTCTTGCCCACGTTGGGCAGGCCCACGATTCCCAGTTTCATGGTGTTGTCCAGTCCTTTCTCTGTGGGGGCAGCGCCGGCCTGCCGGCCCGCCCCGTATGTCGGCTCTATTATAGAGGAAACCAGAAGAAAACACAAGGGGAAGCCCCATCCAGACTGCATCGCCAAAAGGCACCGTCATTTTCCCCAAAAAGAAGGATTTCCTGCATATCAGGGAAATTATTCTTTTGTACGACAAGCTGAATTTCCCTGAACTGTCCCTCTTATTTTGAGGAAACCGCTTAATTTTCAACTTTTTACGGGATTATATTGAATTTTTTCCGGTATTGCAGTAAAATGCAGGCTGTGTTATACCGACAGTTTTTCAGGATCGAGGCGAAGGATATCATGCTGAATATCGTGCTGGTGGAGCCGGAAATCCCCATGAACACCGGCAACATTGCCCGCACCTGTGCCGCTACCCGCAGCCGGCTGCACCTGGTGGGCCCCCTGGGGTTCGACATCAGTGACCGGGCGGTGAAGCGGGCTGGCTTGGACTATTGGCACATGGTAGACCTGCGGGTGTATGATAGCTTAGAGGACCTGTTCCATCAAAACGAGATCACAGACCTCTGGCTGTCCACCACCAAGGCCCCCTGGCCCTATACCCAAGCCCAGTTCCGGGACGGGTGCTGGCTGTTCTTCGGCAAGGAAACCGCCGGCCTGCCACAACCATTCCGGGAGGCCTTCCCGGACCGGTGCTTGCGCATCCCTATGCGGCCGGATGCCCGAAGCCTCAACCTGGCCAATTCTGTCGCCATTTTGACCTACGAAGCGCTCCGGCAGCTGGACTTTCCCCAGCTGCGCGGAGAGGGAGACTGAAGGGGGCGGCCGTCTCCGCTCTTGCAGATTCCCCGGGAATCTGGAGGCGCCGCCTGACAAAATTGAAAAGAAGGGGCTTGTTCTGATGAACTATGATAAGAAGACCATCCGGGACATCGACGTGTCCGGGAAAAAGATTCTCCTGCGCTGTGACTTCAACGTTCCCCACGACAAAGCCACGGGGATCATCCACGACGACACCCGCATTGTCTCCACCCTGCCCACCATTCGCTATCTGCTGGAGCACAATGCCGCTGTCATCCTCCTCTCCCACATGGGCCGTCCCCACGGAGAGTGGAAGAAGGAACTCTCTCTCTTCTCCGCCCGGGACCACCTGGAAAAGCTGCTGGGCCTGTCCATTCCCCTGACCAAGGATGTCCTGGGCCCGGACACCAAGGCCAAGTGCGCCGCCCTGCAGCCCGGCCAGGCCGTGCTGGTGGAGAATCTCCGGTTCCGCATCGAGGAGGAGCAAAACGACCCGGACTTCGCCCGGGAGCTGGCCTCCCTGGCGGACATCTTCGTCTTTGATGCCTTCGGTGCCGCCCACCGGGCCCACGCCTCCACCGAGGGCGTGTCCCACTACCTGCCCTCGGTGGCAGGGTTCCTGGTGGAGAAGGAGCTCAACTTCATGGGCAAAGCCCTGGAGGAGCCCAAGCGCCCCCTGGTGGCCATCCTGGGCGGGTCCAAGGTCTCTGACAAGATCGGGGTGATCAACAACCTCCTGCAAAAGGCCGACACCATCCTCATCGGCGGCGGCATGGCCTATACCTTCCAGGTGGCCTTGGGCCGGAGCATCGGCACCTCCCTGCTGGATGCCGGCCACGTAAACTACGCCCGGGACATGATCCAGAAGGCCAAGGACATGGGGGTCACCCTCCTGCTGCCCCAGGACAACCTGGCCACCCAGGACTTCTCCGCCGATGCCCAGCCGGTTTTGGTGGAGGTGGACCAGTTCCCCGAGAATCTCATGGGGATGGACATTGGTCCCAAAACCATCGAATCCTTCACCGCCGCCATCCAGGGGGCTGGCACCGTGGTGTGGAACGGGCCCATGGGGGTCTTTGAGTTCCCCGCCTTTGCCAAAGGCACCAACGCCATCGCCGGCGCCATGGCCCAGCAGAAGGACGCCATCACCATCGTAGGCGGCGGAGACTCCGCCTCCGCCGTGGAGCAGAGCGGCATGGCCGATCAGTTCACCCACATTTCCACCGGCGGCGGCGCTTCCCTGGAATTTTTGGAAGGGCTCACCCTCCCCGGTATCGCTTGTCTGGAAGATAAATAACCGGGGGCGAGGCGCAGATGAACAGAAAATATCGCAAAACCATCGTCGCTGGCAACTGGAAGATGCACAAAACCGCCACAGAGACCAAGCTCTTTGCCGAGCGTCTCAAAGGGGCCCTGCCCCGGGTGAAGCGGTGCAGCATCGTCCTGTGCGTCCCCTATGTGGATATCCCTGCCGCCGTAAAGATCCTCAAGGACAGCCGGGTGGCCGTGGGCGCCCAGAACCTCCACTGGGAAACCAGCGGCCCCTACACGGGGGAAGTCTCCGCCGCCATGCTGGCCGACCTGGATGTCAAATACGTCATCATCGGCCACAGCGAACGCCGGGCCCTGTTTGGGGAGACCGACCTCACCATCAACAAAAAACTCCACGCCGCCCTGGACGCAGGCCTGCGCCCCATCCTGTGCGTGGGGGAGGACCTGGAGCAGCGGGAGCTGGGGGTCACCTTGGAGTTTATCTCCTATCAGCTGAAAGCCGCCCTGGCCGGCGTCACCCCGGAAGAGATGCGCCGGGTGGTCATCGCCTATGAGCCCATCTGGGCCATTGGCACCGGCAACACCGCCACCCCGGAGCAGGCCGGTGAGGTCTGTGCCGCCATCCGCGGGGTGCTGCGGAAGCTCTACGGCGCCCGGATCGCCCGGTCCACCACCATCCAGTATGGGGGCTCCATGAACGCCGCCAACGCCCAGGACCTCCTCAACCAGGAGGACGTGGACGGCGGCCTCATCGGCACAGCCGCCCTGGATGTGGAACAATTTTTGCAGATCATTCAGACCGCCAACCAAGACGGTCCGCAACCCTGACGGGGCAACTGCCCCGGGAACCGAGGAAAGGTGCTATGAAAACTCCCACAACCCTTATCATCCTAGATGGCTTCGCCCTGGGGGAGGACATTCCCGGCAACGCCGTGCAGGCCGCCGCCACCCCCCAGTTGGACTATCTCTTCTCCCAGTACCCCTTCTGCCAGCTGGAGGCCTCCGGCCTAGACGTGGGGCTCCCGGAGGGGCAGATGGGCAACAGCGAGGTGGGCCACACCAACATCGGCGCCGGCCGGGTGGTTTTTCAGGACCTCCCGCGGATCAGCCGGGCCATTGAGGAGGGCACCTTCTTCCAAAACCCCGCCTACCTCGAGGCCATCCAGGCCTGCCGGGAGAATGGCAGTGCCCTCCACCTGATGGGCCTGCTCTCCGACGGCGGGGTCCACAGCCACATTGACCACCTCTTCGCCCTGCTGGACCTGGCCAAGGCCCAGGGATTGGAGCAGGTGTACATCCACGTCTTCCTAGACGGGCGGGACGTCTCCCCCACCTCGGGGCTGGGATATGTCCGCCAGCTTCAGGCCAAGCTCCAAACCCTGGGGGTGGGGCAGATCGCCGACGTCATGGGCCGTTACTATGCCATGGACCGGGACCAGCGGTGGAACCGCCTGCAGCGGGCCTACAACGCCGTGGCCGACGGAGAGGGTCCCTTCTTCTCCGATCCCCTCCAGGCCATCCAGGCCTCCTATGACGCCGGCGTCACCGATGAGTTCATGGAACCGGTGATCTGTACCCGTGGGGGGAACTTGGAAGCGGGAGACAGCGTTATCTTCTTCAACTTCCGCCCTGACCGGGCCCGGGAACTCACCCGCGCCCTGGTGGACCCAGCGTTTGCCGGCCTCAAGCGGCCCCGGGGGTGCTTCCCCCTCCACTTCGTGTGCACCACGGAGTACGATGCCACCATGCCCAACGTGACGGTGGCCTTCCCCCACGAAAAGCTGAAAAACATCTTTGGGGAATACCTCAGCCAGCTGGGCCTCACCCAGCTGCGTATCGCCGAGACGGAAAAATACGCCCACGTCACCTTCTTCTTCAACGGCGGGCAGGAGGCGATCTTCCCCGGGGAGGACCGGTGCCTGATTCCCTCCCCCAAGGTGGCCACCTACGATCTCCAACCGGAGATGAGCGCCCCTGCCATTACCGACGAAGTGATCCGCCGGATGGAGAGCGGCCAGTATGACGTGATCATCCTCAACTTTGCCAACTGCGACATGGTCGGCCACACTGGGGTCTACGATGCCGCAGTGGAGGCGGTGGAGACGGTGGACAACTGCGTGGCCCGGGTGGTCCGGGCGGCCCAGGACATGGGCGGGGTGGTCCTCATCACCGCCGACCACGGCAATGCCGAGCAGATGCTGGACCAGGACGGCCAGCCCTTTACCGCCCACACCACCAACCCCGTTCCCTTCTGCATTGTGGGCGCCGATGTGCGCCTGCGGGACGGCCGCCTGGCCGACATCGCCCCCACCATGCTGGACCTGATGGGTCTGGACCAGCCGGAGGAGATGGACGGGAAAACCCTTATCCTCAACTAACGGCCCGGCCTCCGGGCCCGGCTTTTGGGAATCACAGCAAAAGGAGCAAATGAACATGAAGCAGATGATTGAAATCGTTGACGTTCTGGGCCGGGAAATCCTGGACTCCCGGGGCAACCCCACGGTGGAAGTGGAAATCACCCTGGACGACGGCACCGTGGGTCGGGCCGCTGTGCCCTCCGGCGCCTCCACCGGGGAGTATGAGGCCTGTGAGCTCCGGGATGGCGACCCGGCCCGTTACCTGGGCAAGGGTACCACCCAGGCCGTGGAGTATGTCAACCATGACATCGCCGAGGCCCTCATCGGCCTGAACGTCCTGGATCAGACCTACATCGACAAGCTCCTCATCGAGCTGGACGGCACCCCCAACAAGAGCCGCCTGGGGGCCAACGCCATTCTGGGGGCCTCCCTGGCCTGCGCCAAGGCCGCCAGCGAGAGCCTGGGGCTGCCTCTGTACGCTTACCTGGGCGGCGTCAATGCCAAGACCCTCCCCGTGCCGATGATGAACATCCTCAACGGCGGTGCCCACGCCACCAACAACGTGGACATTCAAGAGTTCATGATCATGCCCGTGGGGGCCAAGAGCTGGAAGGAAGCCCTGCGGATGTGCGCTGAGGTCTTCCACACCCTGAAGACCGTCCTGAAGGAGAACGGCACCCCCGCCGCCGGTGTGGGGGACGAGGGGGGCTATGCCCCCAACCTGAAAAAGGACGAGGACGCCCTGAAAGCCATTGTGGCCGCCATCGAAGCCGCCGGCTACAAGCCCTATGACGACTTCATGATCGCCATCGACGCGGCCACTTCCGAGTGGTACAACCCCGAAACCGGCTGCTATGACCTGCCCAAGGCCAAGAAGACCATGACCCGCCAGCAGCTGGTGAACATGTGGAAGAAGTTCGCCGACAACTACCCCATCCTCTCCCTGGAAGACGGCATGGGCGAGAACGACTGGGAGGGCTGGGCCCTGCTCACCAAGACCCTGGGCCAGCGCCTCCAGCTGGTGGGGGATGACCTGTTCGTCACCAACACCCAGCGCCTGAAGACCGGCATCCAGAAAGGGGT
>NBJMC04201__coassemble_1752_pt1 | contig 10793 bp, 9 predicted proteins | sample NBJMC04201__metabat2_high_PE_047 | metagenome-assembled genome bin NBJMC04201
GAAAGCCGGGCTCCCGCCCGGAGCCGGGCGGGAAACTACGCCGCAGGTCTGGACCTGCGAGGGTTCTATCAGAATCCCCTGCCGATTCCATGCCATTGGCCGCCGGCCCCGCCGGCTTCCGGCATCGCCGGGTCAGGGAAAAGGGTCACCAGGGCGCCCCCCAGCAGGGTGGTCTCCTGCCACAGGGCCAGGTCGATGACCTTCTCCGCCCCCTCGTCCAGGATGGTGCACAGGAGGACCCCCTCCCCCTCGGTGAGGGCGATGAGGGGAACCCAGTGCCAGCTGTCCAGGTTGGGCAGGGACCCGTTGGAGAAGTTCAGAAAGGCCACCGGACAGTCGGCGTCCAGGGCCTGGATGAGAAAGTCCCGGCAGGCGGCGGGGCTGGGGCGGTTCTCCCGCCGGCGGGGGATCTTGAGGATCTCCCCCTGGAGCACGCACCCCCGGGACAGGGCGAAGGACCGGCAGCCCAGCACCAGGCTCTCCGGCTTGTCCAGCCCCCGGGAGCCGGGGGTGACATAGGGCCAGAGGGCCTCCATGTACTGGAGGAACCCCGCCTGGGTGTGCCCCGCTGCCGGGGCCATGGGGGCCAGGCTGGGGTGGGTCTGGGAGAGGTAGGCCAGCAGGGTGGCGGCGGTGGTGGGGCCGCAGCCCGCCCGGCGCTGCCACAGGTCCCGGTACCACTCCTGGTTGCCCCCCCGGTAGGTCTCTCCCTGGGGGCCGGTGATGGTGAACCGTTCCGGCTGGGACAGGTTGTGGGACAAAACGGTCCCCCCTTTCGTCCAGAATGTCAGTTACCGGGAGGCGGAATGCCGTCTCCCGGTAACGCTGCGTTGGAAAATGGTTGTGGGGTGAGCCGGGCTCACTTCTGGTTGGCCGGATCGGCCATGCCCTTGGCCATGAGGCCCAGGTAGCTCTCTGCGTTGGCGATGCTGCCGGCCACGTCCTCGTCGGTGAGGGTTTTCTTCACCTTGCCGGGCACGCCCACCACCAGGCTTCTGGGGGGGACGACGGTGCCCGAGGCCACCACGGCCCCGGCCCCTACGATGGAGCCCTCGCCGATGACGGCGTGGTCCAGCACCACGGCGTTCATGCCGATGAGGCAGTTGTCCTCCACCGTGCAGCCGTGGAGGACGGCGCCGTGGCCCACGGTGACATAGTCCCCCACCACCACGTCACAGCCGGCGTCTCCGTGGAGGACGCAGCAGTCCTGGATGGTGGTGGCCTTGCCTACGGTGATCTTCTCCTGGTCGCCCCGGAGGACGGCGTTGTACCAGATGTTGCTCTGTTCCCCGATGGTGACGTCGCCCCGGACGAAGGCACCGGGGGCCACCCAAGCGGCGGGATGGATGTTGGGTCGGTCCATGGGTTTTCCTCCTTACCGGGTCAGTACCCGCACCCGGAGCACGCCGGGGATGGCTGCGATGGCGGCTTCGTCCACGGCAGCGTCGGTGTCCAGAATGGTGTAGGCATACTCCCCGCGGGTGTTGGAGGCGGAGGCCACGGCGGGGACGGCCCCGGCGATGGCGGCAGCGTCGGCCCCCTTGGAGATCACGCACACCCGGGTCTTGGCGGCCCAGGCCATGGTGAGGTTGGGCAGGTTCACGGAGTTGATGATGCTGCCGTTGTCCAGGTACTCCTTGACTTCCCGGGCGGCCATCATGGCGCAGTTGTCCTCGCTCTCGGGGGTGGAGGCCCCCAGGTGGGGGATGGCCACCACGCCCTCCATGGCGGCGGTCTCACTGTTGGGGAAGTCGGTGACGTAGGCGGCGCACTTGCCGCTGTCCAGGGCGGCCTTCAGGGCGGGGGTGTCCACCAGCTCGCCCCGGGCCAGGTTCACGATGCGCACCCCGTCCTTCATGGCGGCGAAGGCGGCCTCGTTGAGGGTGCCCCGGGTGGCGTCGTTCATGGGCAGGTGGAGGGAGATGTAGTCGGCCTTGGCGTAGAGCTCGGGCAGGGTGTCCACCACCTCCACCCCGGGGGTGAGGTTCAGGGCGTGGGTCACGGAGAGGAAGGGGTCATACCCCACGATCTTCATCCCCAGGGCGGCGGCGGCGTTGGCCACCAGCACGCCGATGGCCCCCAGGCCCACCACGCCCAGGGTCTTGCCCATGATCTCGGGGCCCACGTAGGCGGACTTGCCCTTCTCCACCACGGCGGCCACGTCGGCCCCGGCGGCGGACTGCTCCTTCACCCAGGTGATGCCCTGGGAGATCTTCCGGGAGGCCAGCAGGAGGGCGGCGATGGTGAGCTCCTTCACCCCGTTGGCGTTGGCCCCGGGGGCGTTGAAGACCACGATGCCCGCGTCGGCAGCCCGGTCCAGGGGGATGTTGTTGACGCCGGCGCCGGCCCGGGCAATGCACTTGAGCTCGGCGGGGAAGTCATAGTCGTGGAGCTTGGCGGAACGCACCAGGATGGCGTCCTCATGCTCCATGGTGTCGCTAATCTCGAACCGATCGTCCAGTTCAGCCAGGCCGATCTTGGAGATCTTGTTCATCGTCTTTACATGATACATTCGGAAACAGGTCCTTTCTCAAAGTAGTCACAACAGGAACGTCCGAACGCCCCCCTCCGCCGGGAGGCGAAGCGTCGCAGACTTCCGCCGGCCGCAGCCGGCGGAACAAAGTCCGATCTGTTTTTTGCCCGGACATGCGCCGGGCAAAAAACTCTTCTCAGCCCGAGAGTGCCTGGCCCCGCCAGGCGCGGTTCGGGCTGCAACCCCTAATTTTTGAAGCCCAGCGAAGCGGGTTCAAAAATTCTCAAGCGTAGCGGGTCTCAATTTTCCTTCTCGAATTTCTGGATGAACTCACACAGCTTCTCCACACCCTCCATGGGCATGGCGTTGTAGATGGAGGCCCGCATGCCGCCCACGGAGCGGTGGCCCTTCAGGTTGGTGAAGCCGGCCTTCACGGACTCGGCCACGAACTTGGCATCCATCTCGTCGCTGGGGGAGCGGAAGGTGACGTTCATGAAGGAGCGGGAGCCCTTCTCGGCGGAGACGGTGAAGAGCTTGGAGGCGTCCAGCACGTCGTAGAGCATCTGGGCCTTCTTCACGTTGATCTTCTCCATGCCGGCGGCGCCGCCCTGCTGCTCCAGCCAGTCGCACATGAGGCCCAGCATGTAGATGCACCAGCAGGGAGGGGTGTTGTACATGGAGTCCTTGTCGATCATGGACTTGTAGTTCATGATGGCGGGGGTGATGGGCAGCTCGCTGCCGGCCAGATCCTCCCGGATGATGACGATGGTCAGGCCGGCGGGGGCCAGGTTCTTCTGGGCCCCGGCGAAGATCAGGCCGAACTTGCTCACATCCACCGGGCGGGAGAGGATGTCCGAGGACATGTCGCAGGCCAGGGGTACGCTGCCGGTCTCCGGGACGTACTGCCACTGGGTGCCCTCGATGGTGTTGTTGGAGCAGTAGTAGAAGTAGGAGGCATCCCCGTCCACCTTCAGCTGGTCCTGGGTGGGGATGTAGACATGCTTGCGGTCCTCGGAGGAGGCGGCGATGTTCACGGTGCCGTACTTCTTGGCCTCCTTCATGGCCAGGTTGGCAAAGTGGCCGGTGACGGCGTAGTCTGCCTTGCCGGTCTTGCCGATGAGGTTCAGGGGGATCATGCCAAACTGCATGGTGCCGCCGCCCTGAAGGAAGAGAACCTTGTACCCCTCGGGCACACCCAGGAGCCGGCGGAACTTTTCCTGGGTTTCGTCAAAAATCTTGAGGAACACCTTGGAGCGGTGGCTCATCTCCATGACGGACATGCCGGAGCCGCCGTAGTTGGTGATCTCCGCCCCAGCCCGCTGGAGCACCTCCAGAGGAAGCATGGAGGGACCTGCCGAGAAGTTAAACACGCGATCGTTTGCCATAAAAAATACCCCTTTCTTCCGTTCCACAAGGAAACATAACGGTCTGCAAGACAGTGAATTTCTGCATTTTTATTATATCCGCCCAGGACAACCCCGTCAAGCAGGGGGAAAGGTTCTTTTGAAACCTTAGGAATTCCTTGAAAAACCAAGGAGCTACCGGGGGCGGATTTGTGGAAAAAGAGGGGGATTTGTTAGTTGCTGGGAAGATAGATGTCCATGAAGCAGAGATTTTCCCCGGTTTTCCGGGCCATGGACCACCGGTTCCGCCCCCAGACGGGCCCGGGAAGGGGGAGCTGGCCCAGGCAGGCCAGCAGATCCTGCTGGGTGCCCCAGAAGGGGAGGCAGTCCATGGGCGGGGCCAGGGTCACGGGCCTTGCCAGGCCCAGGTCCACCAGCTGCTGGAACTCCGCCTCCAAGGCGGTGGGCTGGGGGGCCGGGGGAAAGGAGAAGGCGGTGACGGTCTCATCCTCCCGGACGGCCCCCGCCGGGCCGGGAAGGAAGCGCCGCCAGGTCTCCACCCGGTCCATCCCCGGGGTCTGGGGTGGGTCGGCAGGCAGGCGGAAGAGGAGGTCCACCTCCACCTGGTAGAGATGGAAGGCCGGCCCCGTCCAGGGGACGGGGGCGGGCGACTCGGGGAGGGCCTGGAGTTCCCGGAGGGTGGCCAGGCGGCGGTCGGTCTGCCGGAGGACCTCCTCCAGGGCCAGGATCCTCTCCTGGAGGGTTTGCCGCTGGGCAGCCAGCAGGGCCTCGTAGGCCGCCGGGCTCTCCTGGTCCATGGTCTGGCCCAGCTGGGCCAGGGGGATGCCCATGGCCCGGGCGTGGAGAATGCCCTCGATGCGGTCCAGATGGTCCGGGGTGTAGTAGCGGTAGCGGGAGTGGGGGTCGGTCACCGGGGTGAGCAGGCCCTTTTTCTCGTAGTGGCGCAGGGTGTCCGGGGTGATGCCAAACAGGCGGCACACCGAGCCGATGGGGAAGAGGGGGTCCATGGGCAGGCTCCTTTCGAAAAAAATGGGTCCTCCCCCCTTGACTCTGGACCTGGTCCAAGGTTTATCCTGGGGGCAAGGAACCACAAGGAGGACCATTGCCATGCAGATCACAACCTTAGACCACATCCCCGGCCAGGCCTGGGAGGAGATGGGCGCCCCCCTGTTCAGCGAGCAGGTCCAGGCGGTCAACGCGGCCAAGGACCTGGTGGGGGGCATCAAAGCCATGTTTGGCGGGGCGGTGCGGGCCTACAGCCAGGAGTACCAGCGGGGGTAACGGAGGCGTTGGAAGGAAAGAGACGGGCGGCGGTCCCATAGGACCGCCGCCCGTTGTGGTTATGGCGCAGTAAATGGAGAGATTAGCACTTCTCGAAGATGGCAGCCACGCCCAGGCCGCCGCCGATGCACAGGGTAGCCAGACCCTTCTTGGCGTCGGGGCGCTTCATCATCTCGTGGAGCAGGGTGACGATGATGCGGGCGCCGGAGCAGCCGATGGGGTGGCCGATGGCGATGGCGCCGCCGTTGACGTTGACCTTGGACATGTCGAAGCCCAGCTCACGGGCCACGGCGATGGACTGGGCAGCGAAAGCCTCGTTGGCCTCGATGAGGTCCATGTCGTCGATGGTCAGGTTGGCCTTGGACAGAGCCTGACGGGAAGCGGGGATGGGGCCGGTACCCATGATCTTGGGATCCACGCCGCCCTGGCCCCAGGAGATCACCTTGAACAGGGGCTTCAGGCCGTGCTTCTTCACAGCGTCCTCAGAGGCCAGGATGATGGCGGCAGCGCCGTCGTTCAGGCCGGAGGCGTTGCCGGCGGTGACCCGCTGCACGCCGGTGTTCTCGGGGGTGGGGGTCATGTGGGAGGCCTCGAAGGTCATCTCCACCTTGTCGATGGAGCCGTCAGCGGAGGTGGGGAAGGCGCCCTTCAGCTTGGCCATCTTCTCCAGGTCGGTGTCTCTGGGGTGCTCGTCCACCTTGAACTCCACGATCTCCTTCTTCTTCTTGACGGGAACGGGGACGATCTCGTCCTCGAAGCGGCCGGACTGGATGGCAGCCAGGGCCTTCTTCTGGGAGTTGTAGCCGAACTCGTCCAGCTCCTCCCGGGTGATGCCCCAGATGTCGCAGATGTTCTCGGCGGTGGTGCCCATGTGGTAGTTGTTATAAGCATCCCACAGGCCGTCCTTGATCATGGTGTCGATGATCTGGGTGTGGCCCATGCGAGCGCCCCAACGGTTGGTGGGGATGGCATAGGGAGCGCAGCTCATGCTCTCAGCGCCGCCGCACATGATGAGGTCAGCGTCGCCGCACTGGATGGCGCGGGCGCCCTCGATGACGGACTTCAGGCCGGAGCCGCAGACCATGCTCACGGTGTAGGCGGGCACCTTCAGGGGCACGCCGGCCTTGACCATGCACTGACGGGCCACGTTCTGACCCTGGGCAGCGGACAGGACGTTACCGAACATGACCTCATCCAGCCACTCGCCCTTGACGTTGCCGCGCTTCAGGGCCTCGGCGATGACGATGGAGCCCAGCTCAGCGGCAGGGACATCCCGCAGAGAGCCGCCGAAGGTGCCGACGGCGGTACGGCAGGAGCTGATAACATAGACATCTCTCATTGTTGTTGTACCTCCAATAGAATTTACAAGGTAAGCATAACGCATACATTTACCGCAACATTATACTTGCCGCCCCCGAAAAAATCAATGGTCTTTTTGAAATTTTTCCGGGGTTTTTCCCGATTTTTTTCTGGCCTGGCGCCAACGGGAAACGCCTCCCTGCCGGGGGTGCCCGGCGGGGAGGCGCTGTGGGGAGATTATTCCGCTGCCCCGTCGGCAAACAGGGCGTCCAGGGCGGGGAGCAGGTTGCTCTCCCCGTGGATGGCGTACCCGCCGCCCAGGATCAGCAGCTCCCCGGAGGAGTCGCAGCCGAAGCTGTAGGTGGAGCCGCCGTCGGCGCTGGTGAGGGATACCTCGTAGTAGTACCCGCCCACGGGGGGCGCGGGGACGCTGCGCCCCCGGAGCAGGCGGACCTGGGTGCTTTGCATGGCCTGCCAGAGGTCGGCCACGTCCTCCTCACCGGAGACGGTAAAGACGACCCCTTCCAGGTTGTCCTGGGAATACTGGGTGATGGTGCCGGCGGCGGGGGCGTCGGTGCCCACCATGCAGTCCATCTCCATCAGAGGCTGGGGCTGGCGGTAGACGGCGAAGTACAGGGCCACAAAGACGGCCACCACGGCCAGGATGATGAGCATGGTTCTGCGCTGCCACTGTTTCCAGGTGATCTTCTTTTTGGGTTTGTCGGACATGGCGATGGGGTTCCTCCTTTTTCCGGGTGGGGACGTGTAGAATAGCAACATTATACCCGCACTTTCCCCAAAAGGCAAGTCAAACCGCGCCGCCGGCGGCCTGCTCCAGGTCGGTGAGGAGGATGCCCGCCAGCTTCAGCACGTCCTCCCCCTTTTTCAGGCGGAGGGCCAGGTAGGGCTTCTCCCCGGCGTTGAAGAGCAGGCGGCTCTTGTACTTCTCCAGCCCGCACACCGCCGCCACCTGGGCAAAGTCCGGGTGGGGGAGGGACAGGCGGAGGGCGTTCTCCTTCTGGGCCATCTCGGGGATGCCCAGGGCGGCGGCCCGGGCCCGGAGCAGGGCGATGGCGATGAGGTTGGTGACGCTCTGGGGGGGATCGCCGTACCGGTCGATGAGCTCGTCGGTGATGTCGTCCCCCTCCTCCTGGGTGCGCACCCGGGCCATGCGGCGGTAGAGGTCCATCCGCTGCTCCGGGGCGGGGATGTATCGCTCGGGGATGGCGGCGGGGACGGTGAAGTCGGCGGTGCACACCAGCTGCTCCTTGGGGGGCTTGCCCTGCTCCTCCAGCACCGCCTCCTCCAGGAGGCGGAGGTAGAGGTCGTACCCCACGCTCATGAGGAAGCCAGACTGCTCCGCCCCCAGCAGGTTCCCCGCCCCGCGGATCTCCAGGTCCCGCATGGCGATCTTGAACCCCGAGCCGAAGGCGGCGTACTCCCGGATGGCGGACAGGCGCTTGGACTGGTCCTCGGTGAGCACCCGGTTGCGCCGGTAGGTGAGGTAGGCCGCCGCCCGGCGGGTGGACCGGCCCACCCGGCCCCGGAGCTGGTGGAGCTGGGCCAGGCCGAAGTTCTCGGCGTTTTCGATGATGAGGGTGTTCACGTTGGGCAGGTCGATGCCCGTCTCGATGATGGTGGTGCACACCAGGATGTCCAGGGTGCCGTCGGCCATCTGGCTCATGATGTCCCCCAGCTGCTCCTGGTCCATCCTGCCGTGGGCGGTGGCGATGCGCACCGAGGGGTCCAGCAGGGACTGGATCTTGGCGGCGGTGCGGTCGATGGTCTCGGTGCGGTTGTGGAGGTAGTAGACCTGGCCCCCCCGGTCCAGCTCCCGGCGGATGGCGTCGGCGAGGAGGCCCCAGTCGTGCTCCACCACATAGGTCTGCACCGGCTGGCGGTTGGTGGGGGGCTGCTCCAGGGTGGACATGTCCCGCAGGCCGGACAGGGCCATGTTCAAGGTCCGGGGGATGGGGGTGGCGGAGAGGGTGAGCACATCCACCTGGCGGGCCAGCTTTTTCAGCTTCTCCTTGTGGCCCACCCCGAAGCGCTGCTCCTCGTCCACCACCAGGAGCCCCAGGTCGTGGAAGTGGAGGTCCTTCCCCAGCAGCTTGTGGGTGCCGATGAGCAGGTCCACCGACCCCTCCTGGGTGCGGCGGAGGATGTCCCGGGCCTGGGCGGCGGTGCGGAAGCGGGAGAGCATCTCAATCTCCACCGGGAAGTGGGAGAAGCGCTTCAGGGCGGTCATGTAGTGCTGCTGGGCCAGCACGGTGGTGGGCACCAGCAGGGCTGCCTGCTTGCCCTCCAGCACGCACTTCATGATGGCCCGGAAGGCCACCTCGGTTTTGCCGTAGCCCACGTCCCCGCAGAGCAGGCGGTCCATGGGCACGGGCTTTTCCATGTCGCGTTTGATCTCCTGGGCGCAGCGGAGCTGGTCCTCGGTCTCCGGATAGGGGAAGAGGGCCTCAAACTCCCGCTGCCAGGGGGAGTCCGGGGCAAAGGCGTGGCCCGCCAGCCGCTGCCGCTGGGCATAGAGCTGGATGAGGCCCTTGGCCATGTCCTTGGCGGCCTTTTTGGCCTTGGACTTGGCCTTCTCCCACTCCGCGCCCCCCAGTTTGGACAGGCGCTTGTGGGTGCTGTCCTCCCCCCCGCCGATGTACTTGGACACCAGGTCCAGCTGGAGGGCGGGGACGTAGAGGGTGTCCGTCCCGGCGAACTGGAGTTTGATGTAGTCCCGGGGCACCCCGTCCACGGTCATCTTCACCATGCCCACGAACCGGCCGATGCCGTGGTGCTCGTGGACCACCAGGTCCCCGGGGGCCAGGTCGGTGAAGGACTCCAGCCGCTGGCGGCTGCTGTCCCGGACCTTGGCCTTCCGGGCCCGGGGCTTGCGGGGGGGCAGGGCCTCCCCCTCGGAGAGGATGGCAAACTTCCCGTCGGGGAAGTCCAGCCCCGCCGACAGGCCCCCCACCGCCAGGGTGAGCTCCCCCGGCTGGGGGAGGGTGGGCAGGTGCTCGTCCAGGGCGGGGGCCAGGCCCTTCTCCCGGAGCATGGTCTGCAGGGCCTCGGCCTTGCGCCGGTTGGGGGTGAGGACCACCACGGCAAAGCCCTCTTTTTGGTACTGGGTCAGGTCCTCCACCAGGGTCTCAAAGCGGATGCCGTAGCCCGCCAGCTGCCGGGCGGTGAGGGAGAGGAGGAAGGCCGGGGGCACCGGCAGGGCCCCGGTGAGGAAGGCATCCAGGTACAGCAGGGTCCCCTGGGCCAGGCGGTGGCACAGCCCCTCAAAGGTCTGGGCAAACACCGGGTGCTTGGCGGTGAGGACCCCCTGCTCCAGCAGGGCGGTGACGTCCTCCCCCAGCTGCCAGAGATAGTGCTTGGCCTGCTCGGCCACCCGGGGGGTGTCGCAGAGGCAGACCAGGGCCTGGGGGGGGAGGTAGTCCGCCGGGGTGGTCAGGGTGTCGTACACCGTGGCCAGGGCCAGGTCCGGGGGATCGGGGAGGGCCTGCCCCGCCGGGGCCAGCACCTCCCCGGCGGGCAGGAGGGTGACGGCCTCCCGCTGGGCGGTGCGCCGCTGGGTCACGGGGTCGAAGAGGCCCAGGGAGTCGATCTCGTCCCCCCAGAACTCCATCCGCACCGGCAGGTCCAGGCCGGGGGAGAACACGTCCAGGATGCCCCCCCGCAGGGCGAACTGGCCGGTGCCCTCCACCTGGTCACACCGGGTGTAGCCCGCCTGGACCAGGAAGTCGGCCACCTCCTCCAGCTGGCACACCTGGCCCACGGAGAGCTGCCGGCAGTGGCCGGCAAAGACGTCCGGGGGCAGGGTGCGCTGGAGCAGCCCCTCGACGGTGGCCACCAGGACGGGGCAGTCCCCCCGGGTCAGCCGGGCCAGGATCTCCAGCCGCTGGTGCTCCCACTGGCGGGAGGCCGCCCCGGGGTGAAACAGAAAGTCCCGGGCGGGGAGGAGGGGGACCTCTCCCCCGGTGAGGGCGGCCAGGTCCCCGGCCATGCGCCGGGCCTCCCCGTCGTCGGGGCACACCAGCACCAGGGGGCGGCCGGTGGCCTGGCGGAGCCCCGCGGCCACATAGGCCCGGTGGACGGCGGCCAGCCCCGACAGAGCCAGGGGGCTCTTCCCCTCTGCCAGGGCCTGGGTCAGGGGGGCGAAGTCCCCCAGCCGGGGGAGAAAGCCGGTGAGACCGGCGGTAGCAATGGGCATAGAAGAAACGCCTCCTTACTGCCGGGCAAGGCCACGGCGGAATGCCCCCACCGCGTTGGCGGTGGGGGTGATACGATAGGTACCCTTCGGGTGGGTGCCTCGGAAGCACCCTTGGGGCGCAGCGCCCCGTTGCCCCGCCTGCCCGGCGGGGGTCCCCATTTCT
>NBJMC04201__coassemble_1800_pt1 | contig 10580 bp, 7 predicted proteins | sample NBJMC04201__metabat2_high_PE_047 | metagenome-assembled genome bin NBJMC04201
GGTTCGATCCCGCTTATCTCCACCAAAAGACCTGAAATCGTGAGATTTCAGGTCTTTTGCTTTTGGTAGTAAGAATGTTTTACAGGGATGAAGAAAGGCAGCCCTTTACGAGGGCTGCCTGAAAATTTATCTATAGGTGATAACACCTTTAGGAGAACAGTGAACAGAGATGTTTATGGGAACATTAGAAAGAAACTTTCTCAAATTAGCTGTTAAAGTGGCGTCAGCACCATTGCTAGTAGAAACTTCAGAAGAAGTGATCTTGTGATTGGTGTAAGACCATCCGCTCGCTAAACTCTTAGAGTACGTAGTGCCCGTAACTCCAGCAGTGATCCCATTGTACATAAAGGTTGCATGTAACGTAATAGTAGCAACCCAGTTGCCGCTGCTGTCTTTAATGGTGCTTGTTGCATGAGCAGTTTTTGTAGTGTCACGAGTAAGAGAAGGATCGACAGAAATAATTACTTCGGCAGTATATCCATCGCCTAATTCTTGAGTGTAAGCGGTTCCTTGAGAATCATCCGCAGCAGAAGCTGTTGGGAGTCCAGTGATGATAACCAAAAAAGTGAACACACATGCTAAAGCTCCAGCAGAAAACCTTTTTAAATTATGAACCACGTTCATTTCCTCCCTCTTGAAAATTACCAGTAGTAGTAACGATTATTGACCGTTCATTGGAGTAAACAGTGTTTTCTTTAAAACGAGAAAGAAACGTATACGAACTGAAAAAAGCAAACACGATAACTAGAGAAAGAATGGCAATGCTCTTCCGAACACGCTGTTTCTTCTGAGTATCATGAAACCGTTGCGTAACTTCGGGAGGAAGTTGCTCCATCAAGGAGTTGGCCAAGTCTTCGGGATCCCCTAAGAACTCAAGGATACCATTGTAGTCCAAGTCAGGCCGATCTGCGTTTAGGTCCATCACTTTTCGGTTGACGTCGTAGATGAGATCGTCCTTGACCTCCTCCGGACAAGTCAAATAGCGACGGACCTCTTCGTAGTAATCGGTCAGCGGCACTGCCAGCATCTTAGGAACACTCCTCCACTTGCTTGACTTCGTCTTGGCTCAGAATCTGGTCTACGGCGGCGGTGAAGCTGCGGTATTCCGCGATCAGCTTCTGGAGGTAATCCTCCCCGGCCTCGTTGATGGCGAAGTAGATCCGAATCCGATTGTCTTCCGATACCACCTTCCCCTCTTCCTCAATATAGTGGAAACTCTGCAGGCGGTAGATGGCCTGATAGAGGGTGTTGAAGGTGATTTTCCCTTCGCTCATCCGGTCAATCTCCTGCATCATTTCATAGGTGTACATGGATTTGCGGCGCAGAACATAGAGCACCAACATTTCGGTGGTGGCCTTCTTCAGCGCTTCGCGAATGCTTGCGGGAGTCCCGCTGGTTTTTGTACGTTTACGTCCAGCCATGGCTAAAATCCTTTCTTGAGCTCGAAAATATAGTATTTCAAAAACAATGAAATGTCAATGACATTTTGCCTTGGCAGATGTGCAGATCAAATAAATATTCGACAGGAACTTTCCGAAGGAGGGCCTTCTTCCGACGAAAGGGATCTGTGCCGAAGGAATCGTCATTTTCACCTATAATATTACTATAGATTGTATCCCATGTCTATCATCTTTTGCGTAAATTCATAAAAAATTCGTTTTTCCACCCCTGCCAAAAAGAGGCAGGGGTGGATCTTACCTTATAAAATCCCCCACGCCGGGCGGAGCCCCTCCAGTTCCGCTACCACGTCAGGGGGGATGACCCGGTGACACCCCAAGGTGTGCAGGTGCAGGGTGACGGTGGCCACCTGTTCCAGGCACTCCAACCGGTAGTGGGCCTGCTCCATGCTGGTGCCCCAGGTGACGGCGCCGTGGTATTCCAGCAGCAGGGCCCGGTAGTCCCGGCAGAAGGGGGCCACGCTGTCTGCCACCCCCTGGGAGCCGGGGAGGGCAAAGGGGGCCACCGGCACGGTGCCCAGTTGGACCACCGCCTCCTGGAGCACCGGCTTGTCCAGGGGGATGCCGGCGGCGGCAAAGGTGGTGGCCACCGGGGGATGGGCATGGACCACGGCCCGGACGGTGGAGTTCTCCTGATAGATCCGCAGGTGCATCTTGGTCTCCGAGGAGGGTTTGCGGGTGCCTTCCAGGACGGTTCCATCCAGGGTCATCTTTACCAGCATGTCCTCGGTCATGTCCCCCTTGCACACCCCGGTGGGGGTGACCCAGAGGGCATTTTCCCCCACCCGGACGGAGAGGTTGCCGTCGTTGGCGGCCACCAGCCCCCGCTGGTAGATCTTCCGCCCGGCGGCCAGAATGTCCGCCTTGGCTTGGGCGTCGGTGGGGTAGGGGATCATAGGCCCGCCCCCTTCCCAAACACCTTCGCGAAACTATCCTCAAACGGCGGATAGCAGATCCCCTTCTCCGTGACGATGGCGGTGATGAGGCTGTGGTCGGTGACGTCGAAGGCGGGGTTGTAGCACTTCACCTCTGGCAGGGCAGAGGGCTTTTCAAAGAACATCTCCTTGATCTCCGCCCCGGCCCGCTCCTCGATGGGGATGTGGGCCCCGTCGGGGCAGGTGAAGTCGATGGTGGAGGAGGGCCCCAGGACATAGAAGGGGATGCCGTAGTACTTGGCCAGGATGGCCACCCCGGAGGTGCCGATCTTGTTGGCGGTGTCCCCGTTCCGGGCCACCCGGTCGCAGCCCACGAAGCAGGCGTTGATCTTCCCCTCCTTCATCACCAGGCTGGCCATGTTGTCGCAGATGAGGGTGCAGTCGATCCCCGCCCGCTGGAGTTCATAGGTGGTCAGCCGGGCGCCCTGGAGGAGGGGGCGGGTCTCGTCGCACCAGGCGTGGAGGGGGATGCCCCGCTCCTTGGCCAGGAAGAGGGGGCCCAGCCCGGTGCCATACCGGGAGGTGGCCAGGGGGCCGGCGTTGCAGTGGGTGAGGATGCCGTCCCCCGCCTTTACCAGGGACAGGCCATACTCGGAGATGGCGGTGCACATGGCGATGTCCTCCTGGTGGATGGCCCGGGCGGCCTGCCCCATGGCGTCCTGGATGGAGGCCACGTCGGCGCAGGGCATGGACTCGGCCACCGCCAGCACCCGGTCCAGCATGTGCTTGAGGTTCACCGCCGTGGGGCGGGAGGCGTTGAGATAGTCCCGGTGCTTCCGGCACTCGGCCACGAAGGGGCCCACCTGGGTTTCCCGGCTCTGGAGAGCCAGGACGTAGAGGGCATACCCGGCAAAGATGCCGATGGCCGGGGCCCCCCGCACCCGGAGGGAGGCGATGGCCTCATAGAGCGCCTCCGGGGAGGAGAGCTCCAGGTAGACCGTCTCGTTGGGCAGGCGGCTCTGGTCCAGGATGCGGACGGCACGGCCGTCGTCGGAGAGGCGGACGTTGTCCGCGTGGGTAATTTGTTTCAGATCCATCCATGGTTCACTTCCTTTTTTACAATCTCCCCCATTGTAACAAGAACCTGGGGGAAAAGCAACGCGCAGGCCCGGGGGTGTCCAAAAACTGCAGAGAAAAAAAGAACAAAGAGCGACAAGAGTAGAAAAATGCCGCTTGTGCAAAACGACGAAGTTAAAAAGGGCGGATCTTCCGTAAAAAATTCGAAAAAAAACGGAAGGAAAAGGGCAAAAAAATTCGTTCCGAGGAATAAAAACCAGGAAAAATCCAAGGAAACGAAAAGAAGGAGAAAAAACGCGGTCAAGAATGCATGAAATCCTGCGCCCGAGGAGGCGTTTTCGCCAGAAATAGCCGGGAATAATTTGTGCAAAAGGTGCATTTCATTTTTGGGAAATTGGTGTTATTATAGTCACAAGTTACAGGGGATGCGTTGAAAAACAAGTTCTCTGGCATCTGATTCAAAACAGGCGGGTTGAGTAGCCGGCTGTTGAGAATACCAAGCCCCACCTGTGGGCGGGCTTGGAAATCCCTATTTTACATCTCAATTTTTGAATGGGAGGAATTTCATCATGAGACTGAAAGACACTGGCCTGACTGTTGCCGACGTGAAGGCAATGGCCCAGAAGTATCAGATCGAGACCTATGAGCGTATGGACTTCCTGGCTGACTGGGCCGAGGGCGTCTATATGTATGACGAGAACGACCAGCCCTACCTGGACTTCTATGCTGGTATCGCCGTTAACTCCCTGGGCAACTGCAACCCCAAGGTTGTCGCTGCCGTTCAGGAGCAGTGCGCTACCCTGATGCAGACCTTCAACTATCCCTACACCGTTCCTCAGGTCCTCCTGTCCAAGGAGATCTGCGAGGCCACCGGTATGGATAAGGTCTTCTATCAGAACTCCGGCGCTGAGGCCAACGAGGCTATGATCAAGATCGCCCGTAAGTGGGGCATCGAGAACATCGGTCCCGACGCTTGGACCATCATCACCGCTAAGTCCTCCTTCCACGGCCGTACCTTCGGTGCCATGACCGCTACCGGCCAGCCCGACTCCGCCATCCAGAAGGGCTTCGGCGACCTGGTTCCCGGCTTCGTGTATGCTGACTACAACAACCTGCAGTCCTTCAAGGATGCTTATGTCGAGGGCAAGACCTGCGCCATCATGTTCGAGCCTGTTCAGGGCGAGGGCGGCGTGTTCCCCGCTACCGACGAGTTCATCCAGGGCATCCGTAAGTTCTGCGACGAGAAGGGCATCCTGTTCCTGCTGGACGAGGTCCAGGCTGGTTGGGGCCGTTGCGGCAGCTTCATGTGCTATCAGAGCTATGGCGTGCAGCCTGACTGCGTGTCCATGGCTAAGGCTATGGGCGGCGGCATGCCCATCGGCGGCATCGCCTGCACCGACAAGGTTGCCACCGCTTTCGGCCCCGGCACCCACGGCTCCACCTATGCTGGCCACCCCGTGACCTGCGCTGCTTCTCTGGCCGTTCTGCGCGAGATGAAGAGAATCGACGCTCCCGCCAACGCCAAGAAGGTCGGCGACTACTTCGCTGCTGAGCTGGCTAAGATGCCTCACGTTGTCGAGGTCCGTCATCGCGGCCTGTTCGTCGGCGTGCAGCTGGAAGAGGGCATCAATGCTGTGGAAGTTAAGCGTCACTGCATCAAGAACCACTTCCTGGTCACCGCCATCGGCTCCAGCGTCATCCGTATGGTGCCTCCTCTGATCGTCCGCGGTGTTGACTGCGACAAGGCCGTTGAGATCCTGTCCAAGTCCATCAACGAGGTCGCTGAGGGCAAGTAATTTAACCCATCGGAACTTTGATACTTCTGATAGGCTAACTCATGCCAGTACGACAACCCCCCGCCATCTACTCTGGCGGGGGGTTGTTTTATGGTTTTTCCCCAAACCGCTCCCGCGCCAAAAGGCAGGACCGGTGGAACCCTTGTGCAGCCCCGCAAAAAAAGCACGGCGATCTTTGGGGAAAGGGGGAATGGACAGGCCCTGGTTCCCATGGTACGATTTTCTTGGCAGCGTAAGATGAGACATCCTCTGAAAGGAGGGCTTCTCCATGGATCGGAACCCCTCGATTTGGCGAGGCGCGGGGATTTTCGCCCTGGGTGTTCTCACGCTGGGCATCCTGCTTCGGCTGGCTTGGAATCTTTTCGTCTTCTGTGACGAATACAATTTCAGCCCGGAGGCGGTTTGCGGCAGCGGTCTGGACCTGGGTCTGCTGTGGCTGCGGCTTTTGACGGCGCTGCTCCTGCTTCTGGGCGGGCTGGGCCTGCTGTTCCGGTTGCCCCTGGTTCGGGTGGTGATGGTACTCAGCGTGGTCAACCTGGGGATCTCCCTGCGGCTGCTGGGGACCCTGCTGCTCTTCTGCCACCGGCAGGGCATGGCCCCGGCCCTGGTGTGCGGCAGTTCCTTGCACTGGGGGCTGCTATGGGTTCAGCTGATCGCCGCGCTGGCGCTCCTCCTGTGCAGCCTTGGCGGGCAGTTCCCCAGGCGTGTGTCCAAGGCCAGCCCATGATTGCGCCCGTCAAAAATCCTTTCCCAACGCAAAGCGCCCCGCCTCGAAAGAGGCGGGGCGCTGTTTTTCCTGTGTAGATGGGAGGGGGTGAGAACTTACTTCTCCTCTTCCTCGTCCAGGACGAAGGAGATCAGCAGGTCCTCGGTGTTCACCCGGTCGCCGGGGGCGACGTAGAGTTTGTCCACCTTGCCGTTGACCTTGGAGACGAAGGTGGTCTCCATCTTCATGGCCTCCACGATCATCAGGGGCTGGTTGACCTTGACCTCGTCCCCTTCCTTCACCAGGACGGTCTCCACGGTGCCGGGGATGGTGGAGCCCAGGTGGCAGGGGTTGTTCTTGTCGGCCTTCAGCTTCCGGTCTTCCAGGACCTCCAGGGTCTTGTCCAGGACCTTCTGCTCCCGCAGGATGCCGTTGACCTCGAAGGTGAGGGTGCGGTAGCCGTCCTTGTCGGGGTCGGACATGCCCACGAACTTGATGAGAATGCTGCGGCCTTCGCTGACCTTGAGGACGGTCTCCTCCCCCTTCCGCAGGCCGTAGAAGTAGACGTGGCTCTCCAGGGTGGTGACGTCGTTGTAGGCCTCGAAGTGGGTGCAGTAGTCCTCATAGACTTTGGGATAGAGGGCGTAGCTGACGGCCTTCTGCTCCATCTCGAAGTCGGAGAAGCCTTCCATATTGAACTTCTCCCGCAGGTGCTGCTTAATCTCCTCAAAGTCCACGTCAGGCAGCAGGGTGCCGGGGCGGACGGTGATGGGCTCGATGTCCTTCAGGACGATCTTCTGCAGTTCCTTGGGGAAGCCGCCCTCGGGCTGGCCGATCATGCCCTTGAAGAAGTCGATGACAGAGTCGGGGTAGGACAGGGAGGCGCCCTCGGTGAGGATGTTGTCCTTGTTCAGGCCGTTCTTCAGCATGAAGATGGCCAGGTCGCCCACCACCTTGGAGGTGGGGGTCACCTTGATGAGGTTGCCCAGCAGGTCGTTGGCCTGGCGATAGAGCTCCTTGATCTTCTCGAACTCGTCCTTGGAGCCCATCTCGGTGACCTGGGCCAGGAGGTTGGAGTACTGGCCGCCGGGGATCTCGTACTTGTAGATCTGGGCGTTGGGGGAGACCATGCCGCTCTCGTTGGCCTTGTAGACCTTGCGGACGTGCTCGTAGTACCGGCTGAGCTCATCCAGGCCTTCGAAGTCCAGGCCGGTGTCCCGCTCGGTGCCCCGGAGGGCTTCCACCACCACGTTGAGGGAGGGCTGGCTGGTGCAGGAGCTCATGGACTCGATGGCCAGGTCGGCGATGTCCACGCCGGCCTCGGCGGCCTTCAGCACGGTGGCCACACCGGCGCCGGTGGTGTCGTGGGTGTGCAGGTGGATGGGGATGTGGAGCTCGGACTTGAGGGTCTCCACCAGCTTCTGGGCGGCGTAGGGCTTCAGCAGGCCGGCCATGTCCTTGATGGCCAGGATGTGCACGCCCAGGGATTCCAGTTCCTTGGCCTTTTCCACATAGTAGTCCAGGGTGTACTTGACCTCGTTGGGGCTGAGGATGTCGCCGGTGTAGCACAGGGAGCCTTCGACGATCTTGCCGGTCTTCAGGGCCTCTTCGATGGGCATCTTCATGTTCTCGATCCAGTTCAGGCTGTCGAAGATACGGAAGACGTCAATGCCCTTGATGGCGGAGATGCGGATGAACTCCTTGACCAGGTTGTCGGGGTAGTTGCTGTAGCCCACGGCGTTGGAGGCCCGGAGGAGCATCTGGATCAGGGTGTTGGGCATCCGCTCGCTGAGGATCTCCAGCCGCTTCCAGGGGGATTCCTTCAGGAAGCGGTAGGCGGTGTCATAGGTGGCGCCGCCCCAGGCTTCCACGGAGAAGGCGTTCTGGAAGATGACGTTGGAGGCCTTGGCGGCGCCCACGATATCCTTGGTCCGCATCCGGGTGGCGATGAGGGACTGCTGGGCGTCACGCATGGAGGTGTCGGTGACGTACAGCCGCTTCTCGCCCAGGATCTTCTGGGTGAAGCCCTTGGCGCCCAGCTTCTTAAACTCGTCCTTGGCGCCGTAGACCAGGGCGGTCTCGTCGTACTTGGGCAGGACGCGGTCCTCGAAATAGGGCTTTTCGCCCTTGGAGACGTTGACAATTTTGTCCCCCAGGAAGTCCAGGATCTTGGAGGCGCGGTCCGTCCGCTGGGTCAGGTCGAAGAGCTCGGGGGTCTCCTCGATGAAGGTGGTGTAGCACTCGCCGGCCTGGAAGGTGGGGTTGTTCACCACGTTGATCAGGAAGGAGATGTTGGTCTTGATGCCCTGGATGCGCATCTCCCGCAGGGCCCGGAGGGACTTGACGGCTGCCCCCTTGAAGGTGCGGTCAAAGGCGGAGATCTTCACCAGCAGGGAGTCGTAGTAGGGCAGGATCTCAGCGCCGGTGTAGATGTTGCCGCCGTCCAGACGGATGCCGTTGCCGGAGCCGGAGTGGTAGACGCTGACCTTGCCGGTGTCGGGCATGAAGTTGTTGGAGGGGTCCTCGGAGGTGACACGGGTCTGGATGGCATAGCCGTGGCACTGGATGGCCTCCTGGGAGGAGATGTTGATCTCCGGGGAGTTGAGGGGATAGCCCTCGGCGATGAGGATCTGGGAGCGGACGATGTCCACGTCGGTGACCAGCTCGGTGACGGTGTGCTCCACCTGGATCCGGGGGTTCATCTCAATGAAGTAGGGGTTGCCGTCCCGGTCCACCAGGAACTCACAGGTGCCGGCGTTGCGGTAGCCCACGGTCTTGCACAGGCGGATGGCGCTGTCAAAGATCTTCTGCCGGGCCTCCTGGGGCACGGAGAAGGCGGGGGCGTACTCCACCACCTTCTGGTGGCGGCGCTGGACGGAGCAGTCACGGTCGAAGAGGTGGACCACATTGCCGTAGTTGTCCGCCAGGACCTGGACCTCCACGTGCTTAGGGCCCTTCAGGTATTTCTCGATGAAGACCTGGTCGTCGCCGAAGGCCTTCTTGGACTCGTCGATGGCCTCCTTGAACTCCTTGGCCATCTCCTCCTCGCTGTTGACGATGCGCATCCCGCGGCCGCCGCCGCCGTTGGAGGCCTTCAGCATTACGGGGTAACCCACCTTGCGGGCCACTTCTATGGCCTCCTCGGTGGTCTTCATGGCGTGGTCCACGCCGGGGATGATGGGCACCTCAGAGGCGATGGCGATCTGCTTGGAGGAGATCTTGTCGCCCATGGCGTTCATGCTCTCCACGGTGGGGCCGATGAAGACCAGGCCGTTCTTCTCGCACTCCTCCACCAGGACAGGGTTCTCTGCCAGGAAGCCATACCCGGGGTGAATGGCGTCAATGTTGTGGTCCTTGGCGATCTTGATGATGGTGGGGATGTCCAGATAGGCATCGATGGGGCCCTTCTCGGGGTTGAGGGGATAGGCCTCGTCTGCCAGGGTACGGAACATGGCGTACTTGTCTTCCTTGGAGTAGATGGCCACGGAGGTGATTCCCAGCTCATTCAGGGCACGGAACACCCGGATGGCGATCTCTCCACGGTTTGCCACCAGAACTCGCTTGAAGTTCTTGATGCGTACTTCACTCATAAGCAAACTCCTTCTTACAATGTATTGAGATAGAAAGCAGGGGTAGTTTCCCGGGCAGAGGGTCTGCCGGTGTTCGCTTTGCAAGAACAAATGTGTTTCTATTCGGATTTTATTATACACGAAAAGAAAAAACCTTGCAAGTACCCGCAGGATGAAAGCGCGGAGGGGAGGGCTGTCAAAGACCATGGATTGCCCAATGCTTAGAGGCGGTGCAGGGAGGGAAATCAGGCGGTTCCCACAAATCCCGTCAATTTTTGGGGAGGGAAACGGGGCCTTTTCCATCAAAATTCACAAGAAAACCCGGGCGCCTTCCCGGGCGGGGCCGCGCCGAGAAGAGCGCACCAAACATTTTGAGGGGCAGGGGGAAAAAATCGGGTAGAATGACGAAGACCCTCCCGGGAAACCCAGTCTTTACAGGGCGGCACCCAGCGTCTATAATAGGTCTGAACGTGCTGAATTTGACCAATTCCCGGGGACGGACATGGCCAGATTGGCCATTCTTACAACCCTGAGGAAAGGAGGGGGCTGGTTTGCTTACCTACTCCTTTGAAAATATCGCATCGGAGAGCATGTACGAGCACCTCTACCGGTGCATCAAGCAGGATATCCTCCAGAAAAAACTCCGGGCAGGGGAGAAGCTGCCCTCCAAACGGAGTTTTGCCAAAAACCTGGGGGTGAGCACCATCACCGTGGAGAGTGCCTATGCCCAGCTGGTGGCGGAGGGGTTCCTCTATACCCTGCCCAAGCGGGGGTACTACGTCTGTGAGCTGGAGCAGGAGGCCCCCGTCCCGGCGCCGGCGCCCCCTGCCCCCCCAAAGCGAAGCGAGGGGAAGGCCCCGGAACAGCGGACCTACTGGGCAGACTTTGTGGGCAGTTCCGTGGCCCGGGACATGTTCCCCTTCTCCGTCTGGGTGAAGCTCCTGCGGGACGTGACCGCCTCCGAGGACGAGGCCACCCTGCTCACCGACACCTCCGCCGGGGGCATCCGCCAGCTCCGTCAGGCTATTGCCGACCACCTCTACCAGTTCCGGGGGATGACCATCTCCCCGGAGCAGATCGTGGTGGGGGCGGGGACGGAG
>NBJMC04201__coassemble_1913_pt1 | contig 10138 bp, 8 predicted proteins | sample NBJMC04201__metabat2_high_PE_047 | metagenome-assembled genome bin NBJMC04201
CACCATCAACGGCCGTGACATCGACGATTACTTCGGCCTGGAGACCCTGAAGCTCATCGTCCGCCAGCCCCTGGACACCACCGACACCCTGGGCAAGGTGGACATCGTGGCCACCGTCTCCGGCGGCGGCGTCACCGGCCAGGCCGGCGCCATCCGCCACGGCATCAGCCGCGCTCTGCTGGAGATGAACGCAGAGTTCCGCCCCGTCCTGAAGGCCGCCGGCTTCCTCACCCGCGACCCCAGAATGAAGGAGAGAAAGAAGTACGGCCTGAAAGCCGCTCGTCGCGCTCCCCAGTTCTCCAAGCGCTGAGATTTATTGCTGCGTTTCAAAAATGCCGCCCAACCGGGCGGCATTTTTCTTCTTTCTCTCCTGGGGCCCCATCTCGGATGGGGCGCGCCAGGTGGCGCGAGCAAGGGGGCGGAGTCCCCCTTGGCGCAGGCGGAATTCACTTCCGCCGAGCAGGTCCAATCCCCACCGGGGACCCCAAAGGGCCAGCCCTTTGGGGGGAGAAAGAAGTACGGCCTGAAAGCCGCACGCCGCGCTCCCCAGGTCTCCAAGCGCTGAGATTTATTGCTGCGTTTCAAAAATGCCGCCCAACCGGGCGGCATTTTTTGTTCTCTTCCAGGGGCCCATTGCCAGCCTGGGCAAAAGAGGTTATACTAATCCCATACCATACCAAAGAAGGGAAGTGACCCCATGACACAGCAAGCCCATCTCAGCGACGCCTTCCCCCTGGCCAACGGCGTGGCCATCCCCTGCCTGGGCTACGGCACCTGGCGGATGCAGGACGGGGCGGAGACCGTGGCCGCCATCCAGACCGCCCTCTCCCTGGGCTACCGCCACATTGACACCGCCGCCTACTACCGCAACGAGGCCAGCGTGGGCCAGGCCCTCCGGGCCAGCGGCCTGCCCCGGGAGGCGGTCTTCCTCACCAGCAAGGTTTGGAACACCGACCGGGGCTATGCCCCAACCAAGGCCGCCTTCCAGGCCACCCTGGACCGCCTGGGCACCGACTACCTGGACCTCTACCTCATCCACTGGCCCGCCGCCGCCAACCAGTTCGACGATTGGGAGGCCATCAACCGGGACACCTGGCGGGCTATGACGGAGCTCTACCAGGCGGGGAAGATCCGGGCCATCGGCGTGTCCAACTTCCGCCCCCACCACCTGAAGGCCCTGCTGGAGACTGAGGTGGCCCCCATGGTGAACCAGATCGAGTTCCACCCCGGCTGCCAGCAGCGGGAGACCCTGGCCTTCTGCCGGGACCACGGCATCCTGGTGGAGGCCTGGAGCCCCCTGGGCCGGGGCCGGGTGCTGGACCACCCCACCCTCACCGCCATCGCCCAAAACCACGGCAAGACGCCGGCCCAAATCTGCCTGCGGTGGTGCCTGGAACAGGGGGTCCTCCCTCTGCCCAAGTCGGTGACCCCCGCCCGGATGGCGGAGAACGGGGACCTCTTCACCTTTGCCCTCACCCCGGGGGACATGGCGCAGATCGCCGCCCTGCCCCCCTTCGGCGGCTCCGGCCACGACCCGGACCAGCTGGATTTTTAACCCCCTCTTGCCTTTTTCCTACAGAGGCGGTATACTATAGGTATTCCAATCTCGGCCTAAGAGAGGACGGCGACGGCCTATGTTCGGACGGAAATCAAAACGCACCCAAAAGCGGGAGGCGCACCAGAAAGCCCTGCGAGAGGGGCTGATCTTTTGGCTCCCCGGAGGTTCCTCCCAGATCAATGTCTACCTGGACTACTGCGTCATCCGGTGCCTGGGCAAGACCAAAATGAAGGAGAAGGAGCGGGAGATCCCCTTCACCTCCATCCGGGACGTGATCTATACCCCTGCCACCGTCAGCCGGATGGCCAGCCTTCAGCTCATCACCAAGGAGATGCCCGATGTGAAGCGGAGCTACTGGTACGCCTATGAAAACAACCTGGTGGTGGTCCACCCGGGCAACGAGGAGCTGGCCCAGAAGATTCGGCAGTACATCCTCAACCCCAAGGGGTCCGACGTGGTCCCCCCGGAGTTTTTGGCCCAGCTGCGCAAGGAGCGCAAGGAGGAGCGCCGCAAGGCCGCCGAGGCCGAGGCCCAGGCCGTGCAGGCCGCCAAGGAAAAGCTCAAGGCGGAAAAAGCCGCCGCCCAGGCCGAAGAGGCCAAAGAATCCCAGCCATAACCAGAGAGAGGAAACGCCCCGGACGGCGATGCCGTCCGGGGCGTTTGTCCTGTCCAGGGCTATGGCCGCTGCCCGATCCGTTCCAGCAGGCCGTCCTTCTCCTCCCGCCGGATGCTCCACCCGGACAGGAGGAGTTCCAGCCCGAAGAGCACCCCCAAGAAGAGGGCCATCTCCGGCAGGGGGAACTGGTAGGGGACGATGGTCCCCCCGTAGGAGAGGGAACTGACCGTCCGGCAGACCCCCACCGCCACCGGCAGGCCGATGGCCAGGGTGGCCCCGGCGGCGGTGAGGGCGTAGCACAGCCCCTCCCAGGCGATCATGGTCCCCAGCTGCTGCCGGGTCATGCCCAGGGTGCGGAGCATGGCCTGCTCCCGCCGCCGGGTGAGCTGGTTGGAGAGGGTGGTGTTCACCAGGTTCACCACCCCGAAGAGGAGGATCAGCCAGGAGACCACCTCTAAGGCGTCATAGATCATCGTGTTGCTCTGGCGGAAGGCCTCCACCCGGCTGGCGTAGGTGTCCAGCCCCACCTCGGGGTGGCGGGCCACCAGGGCCTCCAGCCCGGCGGCCACCCCTTGGTCCTGGCTGGGGTCGCTGACCACGGACCAGGCGTAGTCCAGGGGCGCCGCCCCCGGCAGCAGCTGCTGGAACAGGCCCGCCGGGGCATAGAGGACGGCGGCGTCCAGCCCCAGGTTCCCGTGGCCCCCTCCGAAGGCAGCCGTCTTGGTGGCGTCAAAGACCCCCGCCACGGTGACGGTGACCGGGTCCCCGCCCCCCTCCACCACCAGGGAGGCCCCGGGGGCGATCTCCGGGTAGGCATCCGCCACATGGGAGGCCACCAGAACGCTGCGGTCCCCCTCCGGCATGGTTCCGGCCAGGAGGGCGGCGGCCACCGTATCCCAGTTCTGCTGGGTGAGGACATCCCCCATCCCGGTGCTGTGGACCGAGGCGTCCCCCGCCAGCTGGTACCGCAGGCTCAGGGACTGGCGGGTGACCACCACGTCGGTGACCCCGTCGATGGCCAGGATCTCCTCCTGCAGGGCGGGGGTCAGGGGGTTGCCCTGGGCCAGAATGTCGGCATGGGCCCGGTCGGAGGAGAGGTAGACCTTGTAGTCCCCCAGGGGGAACTCCATCCGGGCCATCCGGGCCGGGTCCTGGACCAGGGAGATGGAGGCGATGTTCAGCAGCAGGATGCCCCCCAGGCTCAGGGAGAGGGCGATGCTCAGGGTTTTCCGCCGGTCCCGCCGGAAGTTCCGCCAGCCCAGGGCCCGGGGGGAGAAGGTCCCCCGGCCGGCCCTCCGGGGCGGCACGGCCCGCTGGTCCGGGACGAAGCGCATCGCCTCCAGCGGGGCGATCCCCGCGGCGATCTTGGCGGGCTTGCGGACGGCCAGGGCCACCATCCCCCCGCCGATGACCAGGGTCACCAGGATGGCCGCAGCGTAGTACAGGGGGTGGAACCCCTGGGGGAAGAGGGCCAGGCCCACCAGCGCCCCCAGCACTACCCCCGCCAGCAGGCCCAGGCTCCCCAGCCGGCGGCCCTCCCCGTGGACCATCCGCCGGATCTGCCGGGCGGTGGCCCCCAGGGTGCGCAGCTGGCCATAGCTCTGGATCTTGTCCTGGATGGAGATGCGGAAGATGCTCTGGATCACCAGGCAGCCCCCCGCCAGCACCAGCGCCCCCAGCACCAGCACCATGGGCAGGACCTCCCGGAGGTAGCTGCTGTCGTGGTACCGGAAATACACGTTGCTGAACCCCGGGACGGGGAGGTCCAGAGCCTCCGCCGTCTGGCGGTAGAAGGCCTCGATGGCCTCGGCAGACAGGGCCTGGTCCCCGGCCAGGTGGACGTAGGCCAGGTACCCGGCGGGGTCGTAGTCCGCCCACCCCTCCAGGGCGGCGTGGGAGAGGACCATGGGAAACTCCGCCCCGGCCGCCGTCTCCTGGCCCAGGATGCCGGTGACCACATAGGTGCCGGAGAAGCTGGGGGTGTCCAGGGTGACGGTATCCCCCAGCCCGGCGCCGTTGGCGTACTGGGCCAGCCAGTCGGCCCCCAGGGCCACCTCATGGTCCCCCTGAGGCAGGCGACCCTGGGCCAGGGACATCTGGTGGCGGAAGGTGTAGAGAAGGTCCTGGTCCACATAGAGGTAGGTGGCCTGGAACCCCCGGGGACTGTTCTCGGTGCTTAGGACATAGTAGGTCCCCGCCCGGGCGATCTCCGGCACTTCCTTCAGGGCGGCGATGTCGGCCTGGGTGACCCCGGCGTAGGTGGCCTCATAGGTGTCGGTGATCTGGTCCTGGTGGATCTGGAGGAGGGAGGCGCCGATGGTCCCCGCCAGGCAGAGGAGGAAGGCCCCCAGGGCCACGGCGATGACCACCATTCCGTTGCGCCGCTTCTCGCTCTGCAGGCTGCGGCGGGTGAGGCGCCGGAGGATGGCGCCAGTGGGGTTTTCCAAGGGAAGTGTCATGGCGGCGCCCCCCTCATTCCACGATCCGGCCGTCCTCGATGCGGACGATCCGGTGGGCCAGCTGGGCGATCTCCGGGTTGTGGGTGATCATCACCAGGGTCTGGGAAAAGGCCCGGATGGTGCCCTGGAGCAGGGCCAGCACGTCGGCGCTGGTCCGGCTGTCCAGGTTGCCGGTGGGCTCGTCGGCCAGGATCAGGGCGGGCTTGGCCATCAGGGCCCGGGCGATGGCCACCCGCTGCTGCTGCCCGCCGGAGAGCTGGTGGGGCATGCTGGTGAGCTTCTCCTCCAGCCCCAGCATCCCCACCACCTCCTGGAGGAAGGCGGGGTCGGGGGTTTCCCCGTCCAGCTCCACCGGCAGGACGATGTTTTCGTAGACGTTGAGCATGGGCACCAGGTTGTAGTGCTGAAAGACGAAGCCGATGTTCCGCCGGCGGAAGATGGTCAGCTGCTCGTCGTTCATGGCGTCCAGGGCCTGGCCCCGGACGGTGACGGTGCCGCTGGTGGGGGTGTCCAGCCCCCCCACCAGGTGGAGGAGGGTGGACTTGCCGGAGCCGGAGGTCCCCACCACCGCCACGAACTCCCCCTCCTCCACGGTGAAGTTCACCCCGTCCAGGGCGCGGGTGAGGTTGGGTTCCGTGCCGTAGTATTTTTTCAGGTCGGTTGTCTCTAAGATGTGCACAGGGGTCCCTGCCTTTCTGGGTTGGAATGGGTCCAGGATAGGGGGGAAATGTTGCGCAATCGTCTCACCCCCGGGGGAGGAACAGGGAAAAGGTGGCCCCCTGCCCCGGGGCGGAGGACACCTTCACATAGCCCCCCTGGCGGGTGACGATCTCCCGGGTGAGGAAGAGGCCCAGCCCCACCCCCTCCACGTCGTGGACGGCGGCCTCCCGGTAGAACCGCTGGAAGATGGCCCCCTGCTCCCCCTCCGGGATGCCCCGGCCGGTGTCGGCCACGTCGATCTTCACCAAAGCGTCCCAGGGGGTGACGGTGACGGCCACCTGGCCGCCAGGCGGGGTGTACTTCACCGCGTTGTCCAGAAGGTTGGACAGGGCCTCCGCCGTCCACTTGGGGTCGTGGGGGAGGGTGAGCCCCTCCGGGCAGTCCACCGTGAGGCGGAGCCCCTTGGCCTCCAGGGGGGCCAGGACGGTGTTCAGGGCGGCGGCCAGGGTGTCGGCCACCGGGCGGTCCCGCTTTTCCAGGGTGATGAGGCCGGTCTCCAGCCGGGAGGTCTTCACCAGGGCCTGGAGGAGGAAGTCCAGCTTGTCCAGCTGCCCCTGGGCGGCCTGGAGGAACTGCCGCTGCTGCGCCCAGGGCACCGGCCGGGCCAGGAGGGTGTCGTAGAGCATCCGCAGGTTGGCCACCGGGGTGCGGACCTGGTGGGCGATGTTGGAGATCAGGGTTTCCAGGCTGGCCTTCTCCCGCTCCACCGCCTGGCGGTTGGCCTCCATGGTGTGGTAGAGCCGCTCCAGCCGGTGGTGGAGCCGGGCGGAGAGGGTCTCCGCCGGCGCTGCCGGGGCAGGGCGGGCGGACCGGTCCAGCATACCGTCCAAGGTGCGGCACAGCTCGTCGGTGAAATCGGCCACCTGCCGGGCCACGCACCGGAGGAAGGCCAGGGCCCACCCCAGCAGGGCCAGGGCCAGCAGCCCCCCAAAGAGGGCCAGCCGGACCTCCCCCGTCCCCGCCGCCAGAAGGAGGACGAGGGCCAGGGCGGTGAGGCCGGCCCCGGCGGCAAACCGGCGGACCAAGGCGGCCATGGGCAGGGCGGTCACAGGGCCTCACCCCCCACCCACTGGTAGCCGATGCCGTAGACGGTTTTGATATACTTCCGGTCCCCGGTCTCGATCTTCTTGCGGATGCGGCTGATGAGGGTGGCGGGGGTGTGGCCGTCCACAAAGTCCCCGTCGATGTCCCACAGCTGCTCCAAAATCTGCCCCTTGGTGAGCAGGATGCCGGGGTGCTTCACAAAGAGGGCCAGCAGGCGGAACTCCTTGGGGGTGAGGTCCAGGGGCGCCCCGGCCAGGGTGGCGGTCTGGGCGGAGAAGTCCAGGGCCAGCACCCCGTCGTCAAACCGGTGGCGGCGGGGGGCGTGGAGGTCCAGGTGGTCAAAGACGGCGGCGATCTTCCGGCACAGCACCGGCAGGGAGAAGGGCTTGGTGACATAGTCCCCGCCCCCGGCCTCGTAGCCCTGGAGGATGTCGGCCTCCCGGTCGTTGGCGGTGAGGAACATCAGGTAGGTGCGCTGGCCCCGGCCCCGGATCTCCTGGCACAGGTCCAGGCCGCTGCCGTCGGGGAGGTTCACGTCCAGCAGGGCCAGGTCAAACTCCGTGGCCTGGATGTGCTGGACCGCCTCCCGGTACCGGCTGGCGGGGGTGACCTGGTACCCCTCCTCCGTGAGGTTATAGGTCAGGGTGCGGTTGAGGAGGGCATCGTCCTCCACCAAAAGAATCTTACGCATGGAGCCCCATCCTTTCTTGCGGGAAGCGTCCCTTGGGGATAGTATGCCAGGCAAAGGTTGCAGAATGGTTGCAGGACCTGCCTGGGAAGGAAAAAACGCCCCCTTCAGCCCAGGGCCGAAGGGAGCGAGGGAAGTCGTTTGTCTCAAAAGGAACTGGCCAGCCCCGGCGCGGCGGAGGCGGGGACCGGGGTGGGGTCGGTCTGGGTCATCTTCTCCCGGGCGTCGGTGAGCAGGAGCTTGATCCGGTTCTCCTGGTTGACCCGGGAGAGGCTGGCGTCGTAGTCCAGGGGCAGGATGTGGGCCTGGGGGTAGAGCTCCCGGAACCGCTTCAGGGTGCCCCGGCCCACGATGTGGTTGGGCAGGCAGCCAAAGGGTTGGGCGCAGATGATCCGGTCATACCCACTTTCGATGAGCTCCACCATCTCCGCCGGGAGGTACCAGCCCTCCCCCATTTTCACCCCTTTGCTGAGGATGCGCTCGCCCTTCTCCCGCATCTGGCGGAAGGAGGGGGGCGTGTGGAACTGGGGGTAGCCCGCCAGGGCCCGGGACAGGGCCGCCTCAAACCGCCCGATCACCCGGCCCAGGAACACGCTGACCTCCCGGGAGAAGCGGCTGCCGCCGTAGAGCTCCCAGTCCACCGCCGGGCTGGACAGGCAGTACCGCAGGAACCCCAGCACGCCGGGGAGCATGTACTCACAGTCTTGATTCTGGAGGAACTCCTCCAGCTGGTTGTTGGCGAAGGGGGAGTACTTCACATAGACCTCCCCCACAATGCCCACCTTGACCTTTTTCGCCGCCTTCACCGGGATCTCTGCGAAGGAACGGGCGATGTTTTTCAGGTTCCGCTTCACCTGGCCCAGCCCGGCCCGGGCGGCGGAGAGCTACCGGCCCAGGGTCTCCTCCCAATGCCGGAGGAGGGATTGGGTCTGGCCGGGGTTGGTCTCATAGGGGCGGACCTGGTTGCCCAGCAGGAGCAGCAGGTCCCCGTAGGTCACCGCCACCAGAGCCCGGATGCACATGGCGGGGGTCAGGGAGAACCCACTGTTCCGGGACAGGGTGGAAAAGCCCAGGGTGACGATGGGGATCTCCAGCCCCAGCTTGTTCAGGGCCTTGCGCAGCACCATGCTGTAGTTGGAGGCCCGGCAGCCCCCGCCGGTCTGGAACTGGACAAAGGCCACGTCGGCGGGGTCATAGGTGCCGCTGGTGATGGCGTGGAGCTGCTGGCCCAGGGAGCAGATGGCGGGGTAGCACATGTCGTTGTGGATGTATTTCAGGCCGGCCTCCATCACGTCCGCGCCATGGGTGCGCAGCACCTCCACCCGGTACCCGCTGGCCCGGATGACGTTGGCCAACAGCTCCATGTGGATGGGGAAGAGGTCCGGGATGAGCAAAACATGCTTCTTTTTATCAAAAACAGGTACAGACACCGTGCTGGACATGGCAATTCCTCCCAAAGGGCACAGCAGCCCCCAAAACGGGGGCGCAGAAACGATTCTTATCCTGTTCAACATAACAGAAAACCGCCGGTTCGTCAAGGATTTCCTTCCAGGATTTGACAAGATTTGCGCTTTTTTTGACAAGACCAGCGGGGAGCAGGGGAGATGCTTGCCTTTTCCCGGGGAAACGGCTAGAATAAAGAAAAATCTGCGGTTTTCCCCAGGAGGGAGGCCGAATGACAAAAGGAGAAAAGCGCCATGTACGACCTGCTGTTTTCCCCGGGGAAGATCGGGGGACTCACCCTGCCCAACCGCATCGCCATGACGGCGGCCTCCGCCTCCCTCTCCCAGCCGGACGGCACCATGACCGAGGACATGCTGGCCTACTACGAGGCCCGGGCCAAGGGGGGCGTGGGCCTCATCATCACCGAGATGGTGTGTGTGGATGAGGACCGGGGGGTTCTCTTCCCCCGGGAACTCAACGCCGCCCGGGAGGAGAACATCCCCTCCTTTCGCCGCCTGGCAGACCGGGTCCACCCCCACGGGACCAAGATCTTCGCCCAGCTCTTCCACCCCGGGGCCAACGCAGACCCCAAGCTGAACCCCCTGGACCTCATCTCCGCCAGCCCCGCCCGGGGGAAGAAGCGGGGCCAGGCCCGGGCCGCCACCGAGGAGGAGATCCATGCCATCGCCGCCAAGTTCGGCCAGGCCGCCCGGCGGGTGCAGGAAGCGGGGTTTGACGGGGTGGAGGTCCACGCCGGCCACCACTACTTCCTCCACAGCTTCCTCAGCCCGGTGACCAACCACCGCACCGACGGGTACGGCGGCAGCCTGGAAAACCGCACCCGGATCCTCCGGGAGATCGTGGAGGCCATCCGGGCCGCCTGCGGGCGGGACTTCCCCCTGATGTTCCGCATCTCCCTGGAGGAGTACATCGGCAAGGACGGCTACCACGCCGACACCGGCATCAAGATCTGCCAGATGCTGGAGGGCTGGGGGGTGGACGCCATCAACGTCACCGCCTCCGGCACCGACAGTAAGCTCAGCCAGAGCGTGGAGCCCATGTACTATCCCCAGGGCTGGCGGAAGCACCTGGCCAAGGCGGTGAAGGGGACGGTGTCCATCCCCGTGCTGTCGGTGGCCCTCATCCGGGACCCGGCCTATGCCGAAAAGCTCCTGCGGGAGGGGGTGCTGGACTTCGCCGGGTCCGTCCGGACCCACCTGGCCGACCCCAACTGGGCCGCCAAGGCCCGGGCCGGGCAGGAGGAGGACATCCTCCCCTGCATCTCCTGCATGGCCTGCTTTGCCAAGTATGACCAGGCCGGGCACATCACCTGTGCCGTGAACCCCGAGACGGGGTACGAGGCCCAGCTGCCCCCCCTGCCCCAGGACGGGGCGGGCCGCCTGGTGGTGGTGCTGGGCAGCGGCCCTGCCGGCCTGGAGGGGGCCTGGATGGCCGCCCGCCGGGGGTTCCGGGTGGTCCTCTTTGAGAAGGCCCCCCAGCTGGGGGGGCAGCTCCGCCTGGCCATGGCCACCCCCCGGAAGGAGAAGGTTGGCTGGCTGCTGGAGAGCCTGGTCCACCGCTGCCGCCAGGCGGGGGTGAACCTCCGCAAC
>NBJMC04201__coassemble_1962_pt1 | contig 9960 bp, 12 predicted proteins | sample NBJMC04201__metabat2_high_PE_047 | metagenome-assembled genome bin NBJMC04201
CGGGGGATCCAGGCTTTCTCTAGAGAAAGCCCGGACGCAAAGAGTCGCGGGGGGTAGCCCCCCGCCCCCCCTTTTTTTTTATGGCCCGCTCGTTCCCACTCGCTCGTTTTGGGGTTGGGTGCCACATTGTTCCGGTCGTTGGGCTATTACGGTGCCCACATACGTACCCTGATTTGGAAACTTTCTTTCGCAAAAATGCTTTCCAGTATGTTTTTTCTCGAAAATGCGCCCCAAATCGGTCTTAGCATACCGGAGGAAATAGCCCCTCGACCGTTGCAGAGACAACTGGAGCAAAAATCAGCGAGTGGCAACGAGCGGTCATAAAAGGTGGGGGTCCAGGGGGCTTGCCCCCGGCCCTCTTTCTCCCCATTTCTCGGGAGAAATGGGGACCCCCGCCGGGTAGGCGGGCCCCCGGGGCGCTGCGCCCCGAGGTTGGAAAAAGCCCCGACTACCGGGGCAGGGAAGTGCCTCCCTTCTGTACTACTTCTCCCTCTCCCCGCATAGAGATAGGCCAGACCCATACACGGACAGAAAGGACGGGATTGGTATGGCCATGGAAGAGAAGCGGCTGCCTGGGGAACCGGGGGGCCATCGCATTACCCTGGTGGCCCGGCAGCGGCTGACGGTCTCCGGAGTGAACGGGGTGGAGCGGTTCGACGAGGACTCCATCGCCCTGTCCACGGAGAACGGGCGGCTGCTGGTCCAGGGGGAGGACCTTCACATTGAGAAATTGAGCCTGGACGGCGGGGACCTGCTGGGGGAGGGCACGGTGGATTCCCTGACCTACGAGGAAGAGGAGCCCCCACGGGGCGGCCTGCTGGGCCGGCTCTTCCGGGGATGACGGTTTCTGTCGCCACCCAGGCCGCCGCCTTGGGCCTGTGCCTGGCCCTGGGGACGGGGGTGGGTCTGTTTTATGACCTGCTCCGCCGGCTGCGCCTCTCCCTGCCCTGGCAGGGGCTCCAGGGGGCCCTGGATCTGCTGTTCTGGCTGGGGGCCTGCGGCGCCCTGTTTTTTTGCGGGATCGTCCTGGGGGACGGGCACATCCGGCTGTACATGGCCCTGTGCCTGGCGGCGGGGGCTGCGGTCTATTTCCTCCTGTGGAGCCCCCTGGCCCGCCGCGGGCTGGATGGGGCCGCCTGGTGTTTGGGGCGGGTCGGCAGGCTCCTCTGGGCACCGTTCCGGGGGCTGTTCCACGTCCTCGCGGCTCCGTTTATAAAAATTTTCCGCCGGGTGCAAAAAAGAGGGAAAAAACGCTTTCCTTTTTCCCGGTTGTGGAGTAAAATATATTGTCTCATTCATCAAGGTAGCCATAGGTTCCCCATCAGAACACAAAGGAAGGAGGCGGCCGCCCATGCACCGCGCCAAAAAGGTTGGTCTTCTGGTGAAGATTGCCCTTCTCATCCTGCTGGCCTACCTGATCATCACCCTGGTCAACGTCCGGCAGCAGATCGGCGACGCCCACGCCGCCATCGAAACCCTCACAGAACAGGTGAATGACCAAACCCAGGCCAATACGGAACTCTCCAACGCCATCGAAAACCGGAACGACCCCTCCTACCTGGAGGACGTTGCCCGGGAACGGCTGGGGTTGGTGGCGCCCAATGACCGGGTGTTTTACATTGCAGATTAAGGGATTTCCCCTTTTTCTCCCCCACTGTTTCAGTGCTATTTACAACGAGGAGGATTCTCACCATTTATGGAAATCAGTGTAGGCGCAGTCCTGGAAGGAACCATCAAAAGCATCACCAAATTCGGTGCGTTCGTCACCTTGCCCGGCGGGCGGTCCGGTTTGGTCCACATCTCTGAGATCTCCCATTCCTACGTGGCCAATGTCAGCGACGTGCTCAGCGAAGGACAGGCGGTCAAAGTGAAGGTGGTCAGCATCGACGAGGCAGGACGGATCAATCTGTCCATGAAGAAAGCCGCGCCCCCTCCTCCCCGGCCCCAAGGCGCCGGCAGAGACCGGCAGAACCGGCCTGATTTCCGTGGGAATTCCGGCGGCACAGGCGGCCGCCGGGGCAGCCACCATCCCAGCCCCGCCCGGGGCAGGGACCCCTGGGCTGCCCCTCAGCCCGCAGGTCCGGCCGACTTCGAGGCCCGGCTCAAGCAGTTCATGCAGGCCTCGGACAGCAAACTCTCCGATCTGAAAATGACGGAAAAACGCAGCTCCCGGCGGGGCGGCCACCGCTGAACCCGCCGACGTTTGCAAGAATTCTACCAACAGCCCGCAGGGGGCCTGGCCCATCCAGGCCCCCTGCGGGCTGTTTTTTGCGCCCTTTGGGCTGCGGAGGGACAGGGAACGGGGGACATTGCCCCGCCTGGCGCAGAAAGCCAGAGAATCCTTCATAAGAAATTGTAAAAAATGACAAAAACAGACTTGCAAATGAGGGGGCAGTGTGTTATACTATCCATAGAGATAGCAAAGAGCTGTTTCAAAAGAAGATCGGAACCTTTGATCGTTTGTTCCGCCCCGCCAGGGGCTGAAGAAAGGAGTCGTCATTATGAAGATCCAATTTTCAAGCAAGAACATGACAGTCCCCGATCGAGTCTACTCCCACGCCGAACAGCGGATCAATGAGTTGGAGCCCCTGTTCCGGGGAGCACCCGAAGCCACCGTGGTGTTTAGTGCAGAGAATGGCAAGCATGTCATTGAGCTGACCATCTTCTCTGGCTCCACCGTCTTCCGTGTGGTAGAGAAAACCTCGGACATGATGGTTTCCATTGATGCCGCCGCTTCCTCCATCCGCCGGCAGCTGCGGGAGCACCACAACCAGCTGACCGAAAGTGTGAATCCCGATGCCTTTGAGAAGGATGCAGACGACCTCATCTTCATCCCCGAGGTGGACAAATTCGATGCACCTGCCTATCAGGTGGTTCGCTCCAAAGAGTTTGAATTTGGCCCCATGTCTGTGCAGGATGCCATCCTTCAGATGAACCTCATCGGCCACTCCTTCTTTGCCTTCCGCAACGAGGACCGGGACGGGGCCTTCTCTGTGGTCTATCGCCGCAACGACGGTGGCTATGGCGTCCTGGTGGATAAGCGCTGACCCCGTTGCTGCCCCAGGCGTTTCTTCCCTCTGAGACAGACGGATCCCACATAAGCATTGCCAGCGGCTCCCCCCATTGGGGGAGCCGCTTTTCGCGCGCTGGGGGTGTCCCTAGGCCAAAAGTGACTTGCCACCGGTTTCTTCCGATGGTATACTGGAAGGACCTGGAGAGGAACCGGGTGCGATGCCCGGGCGAGCCCGTCGCCGTGAGGCCCCAGCGCCCGCCTTCCTGCCCCGCCGCCGCAGCGGGGGACATGCCATTGGGGGCGCTGCCCCTGAGAAGGCGGAAGGCGGAAAGGACCAAGCCGGAATATTCTCCAGGGGACCCCACCTCTCATTCCAACCGCCGCGAGGGCCGGCGGGAGAGGGAATCTACTTTCCAAAAAGGAGAATGCAGTTATGAGAAAGACAGCGCACAAGACCTGGCTGTCCACCCTCCTCTGCGCGGTGCTGATTGCGGCCATGGCACTGATGACAGCGGCTTGCGGGGACACCCAGACCACCGGCCAGACGGACACCGCCAGCCAGACCGACACGGCGGGACAGACCGAGCCCGCCGGCCAGAACGATGCCGCCGAGCCCACCAGCCTGGGCGAGGGGGAGACCACCTTCTCCCTCACCGTCACAGACCCGGAGGGGACGGAGACATCCTATGAAATCCACACCGACGCCACCACCGTGGGGGACGCCCTGGAGAGCCTGGACCTCATCGCCGGGGAAGAGGGGAGTTACGGCCTCTTCGTCACCACCGTGGATGGGGTGACCCTGCCCAGCGACGGTGACCAGTACTGGGCCTTCTACATCGACGGGGAATACGCCTCCACCGGCGTGGACCAGACGGAGATCACCGCCGGGGCCAGCTACGCACTGAAAGCGGAATCCATGTGAGACTGACGGTCAAGGAGATGGCGGTCTTCGGCATGCTGGCCGGGCTGATGTTTGCCTCCAAGCAGATTATGGAGGTGCTGCCCAACGTCCACCTGCTGGGGGTGTTCACCATTGCCATCACCCTGGTCTACCGGCGGAAGGCCCTGTATCCCATCTACGGCTTTGTGCTGATCCAGGGCCTGTTCTCCGGGTTTGCCCTGTGGTGGATTCCCTACCTCTACCTGTGGACCGTCCTGTGGGGGGCGGCGGTGCTCCTGCTGCCCCGGGACCTGGGCCGTGTGAAGCCCCTCCAGGTGATGCTGCTGTGTGCCGCCCACGGGTACCTGTACGGCACCCTCTATGCTCCCGCCCAGGCCCTTCTCTTCGGGCTGGACTGGAAGGGGATGGTCACCTGGATCCTGGCCGGCCTGCCCTGGGACTTTGTCCACGGCACCAGCAACTTCTTCTGTGGGCTGCTGATCCTCCCCCTGGCTAGAACCCTGCAAAAGGCAGAGCACTACACCCTGCGGGGGTGAGGGTTCTCTGCCTGTACCTGGATAAGAACCGATAGAAAAAGGAGGTGTCTTGATGGAAGGCATCGCTGCAGTGGCGCTGCTCATCGCCCTGCTGACCTACTTTGAGATGAACCGGCTCCGGAAACGGCTGGAGCGGCAGCAGGCCCAGTGGGAAACCCTCTGCCGGGAGATGGGCCGCACCGACCTGCTGGAGCCGGCGTTTCCTCCGGAGGTTCTGGAGCAGGTCCGGCAGTATAAGGCCCAGGGGAAAACCACGGAGGCCATCCGCTGCCTTCGCCGGGCCAGTGACTTCAGTCTGGCCGAGGCCAAGGCGTACCTGGACAAACTTTGAATCTGCCATATCCCATGGGAAAGGGCAGGCACGGTTTCGTGCCTGCCCTTTTCTTCGTGTAGGAGTTATGCCTGGGGGGTGAACAGTTCGTCCACCGTGGTGCCCAGGGTTTTGGCCAAGTGGAAGGCCAGGGCCAGGGTGGGGTCGTATTTGTTGTTCTCAATGGCGTTGATGGTCTGGCGGGAGACGCCGCAGGCTTTGGCCAGCTCCTCCTGGGACAGGCCCAGGGCTTTCCGCAGGGCGCGGATCTGGTTGTCCACGGGCTCACCCCCCCAGCTTGTGCCGGTACCAGGCCAGAGACCCGGCGAAGAGGTAGGCGGCCACCATCAGGGTGATCAGGGGGTGGAGGAGCTCCCGCCCCTCGCCCAGCAGGAACACCAGGGTGCGCAGAAGCAGGTACCCTGCCATCCCCATAAAGGAGAAGGTGCAGGCTTTGCCTACGATCAGCTGCCGCCGCTCATCCCCCAAGCGCACCAGGGAGAGAAACATCCAGACGATGAGCGCCGCGGACAGGGCCAGAAAGGCCAGGAACAAAATGGCGAAAAAGGAAAGACCGTTGTTGTCCATAGGGAAACCTCCAATCGAGAATGGGGATGGAAGGGGATGGAATGTCAAACCCTTTTGACATCTTTAGGATAGCAGATCCCCGGGCAAATGTCAAATACTTTTTACATCCTGGAGGAAAAAAGGCTGGCCCAGGGCCAGCCCTTGGATTTAGTCGTCCTTGAGCCCCATGACGTCCATGGAGTGGTGCATGTGGATGGCCATGGCGTGGCCTGCCCCCTCGGCGTCTCCCTTGCGGAAGAAGTCCATGAGCAGGGCGTGGTCCCGGCGGGTGTCCTCCGCCAGCTGGTCCTTGTGCTGGCCGGAGGTGATGGCGGCGGCCACCGCCTGGTTGATCATGGGCAGCAGCCGCATCATAAAGGCGTTGTGGGTGGCCCGGACGATGGCGGCGTGGAACTCCCGGTCGGCCTCCGTCCGGTCCTGGCCCTGGCGGATGCAGCGGTCCACATCCTCCCCCCGGGCCAGGATCTCGGCCATCTCCTCCGGGGTGGCCCGGCGGCAGGCCAGCCGGGCAGCGGAGGGCTCAAAGATCTCCCGGAGCTCGAAGAGGTCCCGCAGCTCCCCCTGGACCTGGTCCAGGTGGGAAAAGCCGTAGTCGTTGACCTGGGCGGCGGCGGGGGTGACGAAGGTCCCCTTGCCCCGGCGGGCCTCCAACAGGTTCTGGGAGACCAGGACGTGGATGGCCTCCCGCAGGGTGGTGCGGCTGACCCCCAGCTCCTTGGCCAGCTCCACCTCCCCCGGCAGTTTCTCCCCGGGGGCCAGGCGGCGCTCCACGGCGATCATGGTGTACAGCCGCTCCGCCGTTTGCTGGGACAGACTTTTTTTCTCCATACAGACCTCCTTTTTTTCAGAAAGGGGGCGATTCCCCCTTGACAGGGCTGCCTCTATCCTATACTATAAAGTCAGACAACGCAAGAGTTGTATGACAACTTGAAACGATTTTTTGCAAGGAGGACATCCCATGCGTTCCGATCAAATCAAGAAAGGGGTGGAGCGGGCCCCCAACCGCTCCCTGCTGTACGCCCTGGGGTATACCGAGGAGGAGCTCAGCCGCCCCCTGGTGGGCATCGTCAGTTCTTGGAATGAGATTGTGCCCGGCCACATGGACCTGGACAAGATCGTGGAGGCCGTGAAGGCCGGCGTCCGGGCCGCCGGGGGCACCCCGGTGGTCTTCCCCGCCATTGCCGTGTGCGACGGCATCGCCATGGGCCACATCGGCATGAAGTACTCCCTGGTGACCCGGGACCTCATCGCCGACTCCACCGAGGCCATGGTCACCGCCCACCAGTTTGACGGCCTGGTGATGGTACCCAACTGCGACAAGAACGTCCCTGGCCTGCTGATGGCCGCCGCCCGGCTGAACATCCCCACCATCTTCTGCTCCGGGGGCCCCATGCTGGCCGGCCGGCTGGAAGACGGCCGACGCACCTGCCTGAGCCACATGTTCGAGGCGGTGGGGGCCTACCACGCCGGCACCCTGGACGAGGCCGGGGTCCGGGAGTACGAGGAGAACGCCTGCCCCAGCTGCGGCTCCTGCTCCGGCATGTACACCGCCAACTCCATGAACTGCCTCACCGAGGCCATCGGCATGGGCCTGCGGGGCAACGGCACCATCCCCGCCGTGTGGTCGGCCCGCCTGCGGCTGGCCAAGCACGCGGGCATGCAGATCATGGAGCTGGTGGAGAAGGACATCAAGCCCCGGGACATCATGACCCCCGCCGCCTTCCACAACGCCGAGACGGTGGACATGGCCCTGGGCTGCTCCACCAACACCATGCTCCACCTCCCCGCCATCGCCCACGAGGCGGGGGTGGAGATTGACCTGGACAAGGCCAACGCCATCTCCGCCCAGACCCCCAACCTCTGCCACCTGGCCCCCGCCGGGGACACCTACATCGAGGACCTGGACCGGGCCGGCGGTGTGCTGGCGGTGATGAAGGAGCTGACCAAGAAAAACCTCCTGGACACCTCCCTGATGACCTGCACCGGCAAGACCATCGCCGAGAACCTAGAGGGGGTGGAAAACCGGGATCCCGCCATCATCCGGCCTCTGGAGAACCCCTACTCCCAGAGCGGCGGCATCGCCGTGCTCAAGGGCAACCTGGCCCCTGACGGCTGCGTGGTCAAGCAGTCCGCCGTGGCCCCGGAGATGATGGTCCACCAGGGCCCCGCCCGGGTGTACAATTCCGAGGAGGAGGCCATCGCCGACATCTACGCCAAGAAGATCCACCCCGGAGACGTGGTGGTCATCCGCTATGAGGGGCCCAAGGGCGGCCCCGGTATGCGGGAGATGCTCAACCCCACCTCCGCTATCTGCGGCATGGGGCTGGGAGAGTCGGTGGCCCTCATCACCGACGGCCGGTTCTCCGGGGCCACCCGGGGGGCCTCCATCGGCCACGTGAGCCCCGAGGCCGCTGCCGGCGGCCCCATCGCCCTGGTGGAGGAGGGGGATCTGATCTCCATCGACATCCCCAACTGCTCCATCCGCCTGGAGGTCCCGGAGGAGGAACTCCAGCGCCGGAAGGCCGCCTGGGTGTGCCCAGAGCCCAAAGTCAAGACCGGGTATTTGGCCCGGTACGCCAAGATGGTGACCTCGGCAGACAAAGGGGCGATTCTGGACTTTTAATGGCCCTTTAAGGGGGCCTGCTGGGTCGGCAGGTGGTCCCTTCTGGAACCGACGCAGGTTAGCACCTGCGGGGTGGGTTCCCGCCCGGTCCCGGGCGGGGATCCGGGCTTTCTCTAGAGAAAGCCCGGACGCAAAGAGTCGCGGGGGGATACCCCCCGCCCCCCCATTTTTATGGCCCGCTCGTTGGCACTCGCTCGTTTTGGGGTTGGGTGGCGCAGTGGGACGGTTGTGCGTCTATTTCGGGGCCCATGTACGTGCCCTGATTTGGGAACTTTCTTTCGCAAAATTCTTTTTTAGCATGTTTTTTCTGGAAAATGCGTCCCAAATCGGTCTTAGCATATCGCAGGTAATAGCCCCACTACCACATCAGAGACAACGATCCCAAAAATCATCGAGTGGGAACGAGCGGCTATAAACCCCGGGGGTCCAGGGGGCTTGCCCCCGGCCCTCTTTCTCCCCATTTCTCGGGAGAAATGGGGACCCCCGCCGGGCAGGCGGGCCCCGGGGCGCTGCGCCCCGGGGCCGGGAAAAGCCCCGACCACCCGTAGGGTACGTAGTACCGGAGGTTCCCACGGGGAGGCCCCCAGGGCACTGGCCCAGAAGGGGCCACCTGTCGACGGCAGGAACGGCCCGCCCGGCCTTGCCGGGCGTGGCCCAGGCCGCCGGCTCTTGACAATCCCCCCGAGGGGGGAATAGGATAGACCCATCGTACCCGGGGTTTTGCCGGGTGCTTCGGAATTTGACACAGAGAAGGGAAGAACCACACATGTTAGACATCAAGATCACCAGAACCACCGCCCCCAAGGCAAAGCCCACCGGTAAGCTGGGCTTCGGGAAACTCTTTACCGACCACATGTTCGTCATGGACTACACCCGGGGCAAGGGATGGCACGACCCCCGTATTGTCCCCTTCCAGGACATCACCCTGTCCCCCGCCGCCATGGTGTTCCACTATGGCCAGGAGATGTTTGAGGGCCTGAAGGCCTATAAGGGCGCCGACGGGAAGAACTACCTCTTCCGCCCGGACATGAACGCCAAGCGGACCAACAACACCAACGACCGCCTGTGCATCCCCCGGGTGCCCGAGGAGGACTATGTCCAGGCGGTGAAGGCCATCGTCTCCGTGGACCAGGATTGGATCCCCACCGAGCCGGGCACCTCCCTGTATATCCGCCCCTTCATCATCGCCACCGAGCCCTTCCTGGGCGTGGATGTGTCCGAGACCTTCCAGTTCTATATCATCCTCTCCCCCTCCGGGGCCTACTATGAGAGCGGGCTGGAGCCTGTGGGCATCTGGATCGAGGACGATTATGTCCGGGCTGTTCGGGGCGGCATGGGCTTTGCCAAGACCGGCGGCAACTACGCCGCCTCCCTGGCCGGCCAGGTGAAGGCCCACAACGACGGCTATTCCCAGGTGCTGTGGCTGGACGGTGTGGAGCGGAAGTACATCGAGGAAGTGGGCGCCATGAACATCTTCTTCAAGATCGACGGTAAGGTGGTCACCCCCATGCTCAACGGGTCCATCCTCCCCGGCATCACCCGGGACTCCGTCCTGCGCATCTGCCGGGACTGGGGCCTGCCCACCGAGGAACGGCGGATCTCCGTGGAGGAACTCCTTCAGGCGCAGAAGGAGGGCAAGCTGGAGGAGGTCTTCGGCACCGGCACCGCTGCAGTGATCTCCCCCGTGGGTAAGCTGCGCTATAAGGACGACGTGATGGTCATCGGGGACAACAAAATCGGCCCCCTGAGCCAGAAGCTCTATGACACTGTTACCGGCATCCAGCTGGGCAGCTTGGAAGACAAGTACGGCTGGCGGGTCCAGGTGGACTGACAGGCCGCCAACGCCAGAGGGTTGGGCTGACCTGGCGGGGGGTTCCGGTTGGGCCCCCCGCAGGGTGGACCCTGCAACGTGGTCCCCCGCCCGGTCCCGGGCGGGGGATCCAGGCTTTCTCTAGAGAAAGCCCGGACGCAAAGAGTCGCGGGGGAGGG
>NBJMC04201__coassemble_2170_pt1 | contig 9247 bp, 8 predicted proteins | sample NBJMC04201__metabat2_high_PE_047 | metagenome-assembled genome bin NBJMC04201
CGGGGGCCAGGTCCAGGGCGGTTCCGGTCATCTGGCGGTAGCTCTCGGCGGTGGTGATCAGGGTGGTCACGGTGTTGCTGAGATCGGAAAGGTTTGCCTCTGGATCCACCAAACCCAGGGTGGAGCCCTCCAGCATGCTGTTCACGGAGGTGAGCTGGTCCATCTCCTGGACATGGGTGGGCACCATGCCCGCCTTGTCCAGGACCTCCTGGATCTGGGCCTTGACCTCCTCCTTGGAGCGGTTGCCGGAATCCTGCCAGGACTGGCTGTAGGTGATGTCGTGGGGATACATGGTGTTGAGGGCGTCCCCGGTGCCCAGGTAGAGGCACACGCAGGTGGAGACCGTCACCAGCACCATGGTGGACAGGATGCAGATGTTGGCCAGGCCCACGGCGTTCTGCTTCATGCGGTAGAGCATACCGGAGACCCCGATGAAGTGCTTGGGCTGGTAGTAGTAGTCTTTCCGGCGCTTCATGGCCTTCAGGAAGGCGATGGACCCGGCGGTGAAGAGGCAGTAGGTGCCGACGATCACCAGGATCACCGCCAAGAAGAAGAGCATCAGGGCCTGGAGGGGGGCCTCGGTGGTGAGGGCGATGAAATACCCGGCCCCCAGGGTGACCAGGCCCAGAAGGACCAGCAGGAGCTTGGTCTTGGGCTCCTTCTCCCCTACGCTGCCCCCTTTCAGCAGCTCCACCGGCTTGGACAGGCGGACGTGGAGGAGGTTGATCAGCAGGGCCGCCAGATTGATGGCGGCGAACAGCAGGGCGGTGGTCCCCACCGACTGCCAGTTCACGGTAAAGCCAAAGGAGACGGTAAAGAAGAGGACCTTATAGAGCAACAGGAGGATCAGCTTGGACAGGAGGATGCCCAGCAACAGGCCTCCCGCGATGGTGATGAGGCAGGTGTAGAAGGTCTCCCACAGCATCACCAGGGCGATGTGCCCCTTGGACATACCCAGGATGTTGTACAGGCCGATCTCCTTCTGCCGGCGTTTCATGAGGAAGGTGTTGGTGTAGAGGAGAAAGATCACCGCGAAAATCCCCACCACGCCGGTGCCCAGGCTCATGATGGTAGGGATGGTGGCCCCGCCGGGCATGTTGTTGATCTCCTTGTGAAAGGCCAGGAAGGTCATGTTGTAGAACATGGCCACGGTGATCAGGCCCGTGAGCAGGTAGGGGAACACGAAGCGCCGGTTGCGCACCAGATTCCCGGCGGCCATTTTGGGAAAGAAGAGGTTACCCACGGTCTGCACCCCCTGTGGCCAGGGCGGTCAGTGTGTCCGCAATCTGGGTGAACATGGCCTCGTTGGTCCGCTCCCCCCGGTAGAGTTGGTGGTAGACCTCCCCGTCCTTGATGAACAGCACCCGGCTGGCCCGGCTGGCGGCTTTGGCCGAGTGGGTCACCATGAGGATGGTCTGCCCCTCCCGGTTAAGCTGGCCGAAGAGGTCCAGCAACTGGTCTGCCGAACGGGAGTCCAGGGCGCCGGTGGGTTCGTCTGCCAGGAGGAGGCGGGGTTCCGTAATGCAGGCCCGGGCCACCGCTGCCCGTTGCTTCTGCCCGCCGGAGACCTCATAGGGATACTTGTCCAGAATGTCCTGAATGGCCAGCTTTTTGGCCAAGGGGGCCAAGCGGCGGGCCATCTCGCCGTGGTTCACACCGGAGAGGACCAGGGGGAGGTAGATGTTGTCCCGGATGGAGAAGGTGTCCAGCAGGTTAAAGTCCTGAAACACGAATCCCAGGTTTTTCCGGCGGAAGTCTGCCAGGTTTCGCTCCGGGATGGATCCCAAGTCCTTCCCCTCCAGCAGCACCTGGCCGCCGGTGGGCTGGTCCAGGGAAGCCACGATGTTCAGCAGCGTGGTCTTGCCGGAGCCAGACTCCCCCATGATGGCCAGGTACTCTCCTTCCTCCACGGAGAAGCTTACGTTGGTCAAAGCAGGCACCAGGTGGCCGCCTAACCGTGTGGTATAGGTTTTCTTTAATGCTTTCACTTCAAGCAGTGTCATGCTCATCCCTCCAAGTGGTTTCAAACTTCATTTGTATTATATCCTTAGTGCAATGAGACAACCATCGTTTTTCCTTACATTTTTGCGGGGAATCTTACAAATTTGAAAGGTTGCATACACCCGCAGACACGGAAAAAGAGACGCAGGCCAAGGCGGCACCGCGTCTCTTTCCATTGAATGTTTCAGGCCTGATATCGGTAAGCCTCATAGCCGGAGGAGGGGATGAGCTTCCCATCGGTGGTGATGAAGAGGGCCTCCACCCCATCCAGGCTTTCGATCAGCTGCATGCCTTCTTCAGGTCCCAGCAGCAGGCAGGTGGTGGACAAGGCGTCTCCCTGGGCGGAGTTGTCCGAAAGGATGGTTACGGACGCCAGGCCAGTATCTGCCGGGAACCCGGTAAAGGGGTCCAGCACATGGTGGTACTCTTTTCCGTTGTAGGTAAACTTCCGCTCGTTGATGCCGGAGGTCACCACGCTTTTGTCCGAGGCGGCCACGGTATCGGCCAAAACGCCTTCTTCCTGGTTGGGATCCTGCACGCCAACCGTGAAGTTGCTGCCATCTGGACGGCCTCCGATGAGGAGAATGTTGCGTCCCAGATCGATGACGGCATGTTCCACGCCTTGCTCCACCAACAAATCCTTGACCCGGTCGGCAATGTATCCCTTGGCGATGGCACCGAGATTGGCGATCATCCCTTCCCGGGCCAGATAGGCCCGGCCCTCCTCCACCAGCAGATCGTCGCTGTTAATCAGGGGAAGGGTTGCGTCCAGTTCCTCCTGGGTGGGATAATGGCCCTCTCCATTGTGGATGTTCCACAGGTCTACCAAAGGACCGATGGTCACATCAAAATGACCCTGAGAAAGGGTATAGTACTCTTTCGACAAGCGGAGGACTTCCTCCGTCTCCGAGGAAATTTCCACCCATTCTTTTCCTGCAGCCTGGGCCAGGCGGTACAAGTCACTGCCCTCCTGCTCCACGCTCAGTAAGCTCTCCAGGCGACGGATCTCATCAAAGGCCAGGTCAATGGTGCTGCTGTCCTCCCAATCGTATAGTGTGATCTGTACGATGGTGTCCAGCATGAGATTGGTTTTATAGACACTGTCCTGCTGCTGATTCTGGCCGGTGCATCCCACCGCAGACAAGGTCAAAAGCAGAACCAAGACAATCGCACATGCTCGTTTCATGGTAGAACTCCTCTTTAAGAACCAAATTTGGTCCTATTATAGCCTATCCCATCTCCGGACGCAAGCCCAATAGGGGCAGGCAAGATTTTAGGGAAAGACGCATACGTATTAGCATGTTGGACGGGGGGTGCACCATGAAGGGATATCGGCGGATCTTGGTGGAAGGGGCCGGCCTGCTTTGCATCGGGGGCCTGCTGTTTGCTTTTCCGGAGGAGAGCTTGCAAGCGGCCCGGGAGGGCATCACGCTGTGTTTGGATGTGCTCATCCCCTCTCTCTTTCCCTTTTTTGTGCTCTCTTCCCTGCTCATCGAAACAGGGGTGGCTGGGTTCTGTGCCCGTCCCCTGTCCCGGTGGATGTATCCCCTGTTTGGCGTGGGGGGCGCTGGGGCGGCTGCCTTGGTGCTGGGGCTGATTGGGGGGTATCCAGCTGGAGCTCGGACCATTGCCCAGCTGGTGGAGCGCGGGGAATGCAGCCGGGAGGAGGCACGCCGCCTCTCCCGGTTCTGCAACAACTGCGGCCCAGCCTTTTTCCTGGGGGCCGTTGGAATGGGGGTCTTTGGCTCTAAGGAGGTGGGGTTGGTTCTGCTGGGAGTTTTCTTTGCCAGGGGGGAAACCCATTGTTCGCCGGAACCACTGCCCATGGCCACTCCGTCTTTGTTGCTGTCTTCCCTCTCTACAGAATTTCCAGGATGCGTACACAGTGCATTTTCTGCCACCCTGGGTGTCTGCTCCTATGTGATTTTGTTTTCCGTCCTCACGGCGTTGGCTGATTGCTCTGGGCTGTTGCCCGCCTGCATCCAAGCGGTGGCAGGGCTGATTCCGGGGGAGAACGTACCTGTTCTGTGCCGCAGCGCCTGTATGGGGTTTCTGGAAATTTCCACGGGAACGGCTGCCTTACAAGGGGCCGTGGATGCCCCTGGGGCTTTGCCGCTGGCGGCCTTTCTGCTGGGATGGGGCGGGTTGTCGGTCCACTGCCAGTCCCTGCCGTTCTGGCGCGCAGCCGGGGTGCGCCCTGGCCCCTATCTCCGGGCCAAATTTCTCCAGGGGATGCTCGCTGCAGGGATCACGATGCTGACAAGTGCCTGCCTGCCCCTTTCCGTCCCTGCCATGGCACCGCTTGCGGATCCCTTTTGCCCCGGTTTGTTTCATCAAGAGATGTTTGCACTGTTTGTCTTAGCAGGGGTCCTTTCTGCGCTTCCCCCAAAAAAGAGTGGAAAAGACAGGGAAAGACGGCTATAATAGACGCAAACGTTAAGGAGACAGGGGGAACGTCCATGCTGTTTAAGAGGAACATCGACCCCAGCTGCACCTATTGCCGCCGGGGAAAGCAAATTACAGAGGAGACCATTCTTTGCCAGCGAAAAGGGGTTGTCTCCCCTGCCGGGTCCTGCACGGCCTTTCGATACGATCCGTTGAAACGGGTTCCGCCTCGCCCGGCCACACCAGACTTCAGCCAGCTCAAAGAGGAAGATTTCCTCCTCTGATCCATACATAAAGGCAGGCCCCACAACGCCGTGGGGCCTGCCTTTATGTATGGATTGGGGAGAAGATTGCTGCGTGACGGGCACACCCGGCAGGCTCGATGCCGGGATGCCCGTGCCTTCTGTTGGGAGGCGCGTTCCCTCCCGAGGATGGGAACGGATGGGTTCCCATTGCTTCGCTGGCCGGATGCTGGCCAGCAGACCATTAGACGAGAGTCTCTGGATGCAGGCCAAAGCTTACGGCAATGGCTTCATCCACCCGGTGCATCATAGGGCCATCTACCCGGCCCATGTGCTCCCGCAGACGCTTTTTGTCCAACGTCCGGATCTGTTCTAGGAGAACCACCGAGTCTTTGGGCAGCCCAAACTGTCGGGCAGCCAGGGAGATGTGGGTGGGCAGCTTCGCCTTTCCCGTCTGGGAGGTGATGGCCGCTGCGATCACCGTCGGGCTGTGCCGGTTGCCGGTGTCATTTTGCACAATGAGCACGGGGCGCACGCCGCCCTGTTCACTGCCCACCACAGGGCTCAGGTCTGCATAAAAGATATCTCCACGCTTCACGCTATTGTCCACAAACGCTCACACTCCGCTGGAAGTTAAGATCCTTCGTTACATGGATCGGGGGGATCCTATGTAACGCGGTCACTATGATTCTCCCACGGACAGGCGGTCTTTATACCCGCTGGGAAAACAAACCGCCTTTTGCCAAACTGGCAGGCCGGATAGGCCCGCCGGTTGCCTCCCTCGCCCCATTCTATGCAGGGGAACCCGTTTCGGGAACTTTGTCGATTACCGGTAGATCCGAGGAATGCGGCGGGTGAGCACGCAGAGCAGCTCGTAGGAAATGGTGTTCATCACAGTGGCCCCGGCCTCCACAGGCTGCTCCCCGTTTTCCGTGTGACCGTAGATCACCGCGACGCTGCCTTCTGTGACCTCTGGCAGATCGGTGACGTCCACCATACACATGTCCATGCACACCCGTCCGGTGACGGGGGCCTGTCCTCCCGGAAACAGCACAGAAAGCCGGTTGGAGAAGCCACGGCAGTAGCCGTCGCCATACCCAATGGGCACCACGGCCAGACGGGTCTGACGCTGGAGCACGTTGGTGCGGCCATAGCTCACCGGCGTGCCGGCGGGGACGGTGCGGACCGTAACCACCCGGCTTTTCACCTCCATCACCGGCTGCAGGTCACACAGTGCCGGGTCCATGTTTCCGTCCGGGAAATGTCCGTAAAGGGCAATGCCCGGACGAACCATGTCCAGGTAGGTGGCAGGATAGAGTAAGGTGGCTGCGCTATTGGCGCAGTGGCGGATGGCAAAGGTGTGCCCCAGGGCTTGGACCCGTTGCAGGATGTCCAAGAACCGGTCAAACTGGAGCATGGTGTATTCCTCGCTGCCGTCGGCGTCGGAGAAATGGGTGAAAATCCCCTCGGCGTGGAGGCCGGGCAGTTCCACTGCCTGGGCGATCTCTTGGGCGGCTTGCTCCATGGTATCCTCATGGCAAAGGAAGCCCAGGCGGGACATGCCGGTGTCGCACTGAATATGGACGGTCAAGGTGCCTCCCGTCTCTTGTACCTGGGCCGAGAGGGCCTTGGCATAGTCCAAGTCGTAGCAGGCCTGGGTAATGTGATACCGCACCAACTCGGCAGCGTAGGCCGCCGGGGTGCCGCCTAAGATCAAGATTGGGGTCTGCACCCCGGCCTGGCGCAGTTCCACTGCCTCGGCCAGGCAGGCCACGCCCAGGTAGTCTGCCCCCAGTTCCTCTAGTTTCTGCGCAATGGGGACGGCTCCATGGCCGTAAGCATCGGCTTTGACCAGTCCCATAAACTTGGTGCCGTAGGGAGTCAATCCCCGCAACGCATGGTAATTGTGGGCCAACCGGTCCAGGGAGACCTCTGCCCATGTCCGCATGGTTTGTGTATCCATTTTTGAAACACTATCCTTTCTCTGTTGTCTTTTGTGTTAAAGCAAAGGAAGAAAATACACAGCGAACAACGGTGGTTCCCTCGCTGCGAAGCTCCCCTTGCAGTAAGTTTTTGGTGGCTTGGTCGAACCACAGGATCGTCTCGATTCCTTGACCAGGTTCCCGCTCTGGCTCCCGGCAGCAGATGCGGAGGGTTTCCGTCTCGCCCAGAAGTTCGCTGCCGGTTTCCGCCATGTATCCAGACTGCATGGCAGTGAGAAACGCAGGCAATGCATCTAGGGGGGAGAGTCCCTCCTCGTTGAGGGGGCCTGTCTCCAGCTGCACACCGTCGAAGGTCAGATAGGTTTGTCCCTCTGCAATGGTTGCGGTGATGCCGGCTACCTCCTGGGGGGCGGTGATGACCATGGTCATGCCGGTTTCCTGGGTGCTGGAAAACGAGACGGTGTACGCATACACCCGTTCTCCATAGTCTGCCGTGATATCCATGGTCCCGGAACAGCCGTCCATGGCGAGAAAATCGGCACGCAGTGCCAGGGCCAGGTTGTTCTCCTGGACGCTTCCCTGGCACCCGCTGAGGCACAGGAGCAGAACCAGGGGGATCAGAGGGATACAAAGGGTTTGTCTACGCAAAGGCAACGCCTCCTTGCCGGTTTTTACCCCGGACCGTCCATGGCCTGCTGAATGGCTGCGGGGATCCTCCGCAACAGGTCCGAGGGGGTCATGCCATACTCCCCAAAGTCCTTTGCGGCCAGATCCCCCGCTGCGCCATGGAGCCAAACCGCCGCAGGCACTGCCTGTTTGGGCGGGATGCCCTGCCCCAGCAGGGAGAGGATCATCCCTGCCAGCACATCACCGCTGCCCCCTTTGGCCATGCCAGGGTTGCCGGTGGTGTTGAGGAAGGTATCCCCGTCGGGAAAGGCTGTGATGGTCCGGTGGCCTTTCAGCACCAGGACGCAGCCGTGCTGCTGGGCAAACGCCAGGGCGGCCGCCTCCCGATCGGGGCCAATGGCCTCCCCCTGCCTCAGCCGGAGAAATTCCCCGTCGTGAGGGGTCACCACCGTCAGCCGGCTGCGTCTGGTGTCCAGAACATCTATATGCTCTGCTACGGCGTTTATGCCGTCTGCATCCAGGACCAACGGGGCGGTGACCTGCGCCACCAAATGGCAGGTGCGCACGTCTGTGGCCCGGCTTCTCCCCAGCCCCGGACCAATGAGAACGCTGTCACTCTGGTTCATCTTCTCCAGGAGTTCGGGATAGGGGGGAACGGGGGCAGGCATGGCTTCTTGACATTTTACCGCCAGCACCGGCCAAATCTCCTGGGGCACGGAGAGGGACACTAACCCCGAACCGGTGCGCACCGCTGCCTCCGAGGCCAAGGCGGGAGCGCCGGTAAACCCCACGCTCCCGGCCAGAATATGCACCTTTCCGAAGGTCCCTTTGTGACCGTTCCGGTCTCGGATGGGTAGGCAGTGGTGGACAAACGGTTGGGTTACCTGTACCATAGCAGATTCCTCCCTCAGTGTTTTTTGCAATCTATGGGGAATGAAGTGGTTTTCCTTCTTGCATTTTACTCCTTTTTATGATAAACTGCAATCGCTCTTGAAAAACGATGAAAGGGAAAATAACGGAATGCCCTTCCAACAGAGAGGGATGGTCACAGGCTGCAAGCCGTCCTGGAGAGGGTCCGTTTGGTTCGCCCTGGAGTTCCGGCGGGGAAATACGTCGGCGGTGGGTCCACCGTTATGGGACAAAGAAGTGCGTGCAGGTTTGCTGCGCGAAATTCGGGTGGTACCGCGGAAGTCTGTTGCCTTTCGTCCCGTTGCTGCGGGAGGAAAGGCTTTTTTATTTGGGAGGAAACAGTATGAAGGAACAACTGGAAAAAGTGAAACAAGACGCTCTGGCTGCCTTAGCGGCTGCCAAAGAGACGGTGGACCTGGAAAACATCCGGGTAAAGTACTTGGGGAAAAAGGGCGAACTCACAGCCCTCCTCAAGCAGATGGGCAAGCTCTCGGCGGAGGAACGCCCGATCATTGGTCAGCTGGCCAATGAAATCCGGGAGAAGCTGACCAACGAGATTGAAAGCCAGAAGAAAAAGCTGGAGGAGGTCAAGCTGGAAGCCCAGATGCAGGCAGAGGCGGTGGACGTCACCATCCCTGGCCGAAAGCAGAAGCTGGGGCACCAGCACCCCATGTACATTGCCCTGGACGAGATTAAAGACATCTTCGTAGGCATGGGCTTTACCATCCTGGACGGCCCGGAGGTAGAACTGGCCTACTATAACTTTGACCGCCTCAACGCAGAGGAGGGCCACCCCTCTCGGGACTGGTCGGACACCTTCTATTTTGACAAGGACAGCCGGGTGATGCTCCGCAGCCAGACCTCTCCCATGCAGGTCCACGCGATGGAGACCATGGAGCTGCCCATCCGCATCCTGGCGCCCGGCCGGGTGTACCGGAAGGACGAGGTGGATGCCACCCACTCCCCCATGTTCCATCAGGTAGAGGGCATGGTCATTGACAAGAACATCACCATGGCGGATCTGAAGGGTACCCTCAATGCGGTGATGGAGCAGCTGTACGGGAAGGGAACCAAAACCCGGTTCCGCCCCCACCACTTCCCCTTCACCGAGCCCTCCTGCGAGATGGATGTCCAGTGCCA
>NBJMC04201__coassemble_2306_pt1 | contig 8848 bp, 10 predicted proteins | sample NBJMC04201__metabat2_high_PE_047 | metagenome-assembled genome bin NBJMC04201
CGGGGGAAAGGACGGAAGTCACCGCCCTTACATACCCGAACATGCCTTTTTAATCTCCACAATGTGGAAGCGCAGGCCATTGACCTTTTTCATGTGCCGGTCCCACGCCACGATGATGGGAATGCCCAACAAAAAGCCGATGCCGGCAAAAAGGGCGTGCAGCCCCTCGCTGCCCAGCTGGAGGGCGGAAGCCACCCCGTAAAACACCAGGGCCAGCACCAGGGGCAGGACGTAGACGATGGCCGCGGTCTTAAAGAACGTGGCGTTTTCGCTTTGCAGGCGGACCAGATCACCCGGGCTTGCCTGGGCATCGTTATAGGCCAGCACCGTGTTCTCCATGCGGGTATTCAGCTGCTCACAACCGGCGCACTTGTCGCAGTCATGGGCGCAGGCGGTGGTCCGCCGCACGGAAACCTGGGCCATGCCATTGCTCTGAACGGATTTTACAACTGCCATTTGTTCCATTTTGTAAAACCTCCTTCACCATTGTCCTTTCTTTTAGGATGCCGGGTGCAGACGCACCGCGACGCTGTATTGGGTCCCCATGATCCCCACGCCTTCTGGGTTGTCCCCCTTGAAGGTGACGGTGGCTGCAAACCGCTGCAGGCCGTTCCCGGTGGAGGCATCGGAAAGGTCCACCTCCACCTGCAGCTGGCCGGGGTCCAGATCCGCCACCAGGTCCGAATTTCCTCGGACCCAAACGTAGAGCTGCTGGTTGACCAGCTCCGCCTCATAGCCTTGGGGGACATTCTCCAAGATGATGTTTTGCACCGCCACCTGGCGGGCGGTGATGTTGGGGAAGGTGAGAGAAACCGTGGCCACACTGGGCTGGCTCCCCCACAGGGTGACGCCCTCGGGAAGGGTGATCGGCAGGGAGAAGGACGTGTTCCCCAGCACGTTGCTCAGGTCAATTTCTCCCAGGGAGATGGAGTCGGGCAGCGTGACGTCCCCTTCGGTTTCGGCGACGACCGTCACGGTGGCAGGGGAAATCTCCACGTTGACATCCGCTGCGGTGGCTCCGCCGCCGTCAATGAGGTCCACCGTCAGGGGGATGGACACCACCTGGCGCACCGGGACGGTGACCTCCACCGTCTCTGTGCTGACGGTGACATTCTGCCGGTCTGCCGGCGTACCGTCCTCCCCCATGAGAACCACACTGGTGGTTTCGGTGAGGGTGCTGCTGATCTCCTTCCCGCCCACCGAGGCCAGGGCATAGGAGATGCCTTCCAAGGTCTCTGCCGGCCCGGTGACCTCTACGGTATCCGGGTTGGTGGTGACGGTGCCGGCCAGGCAGTTTTCTGCCTCGGTCCCGATGAACTCGCCCCGGACGGGGATCTCCTTAGTCTCCTGTCGGGCCACGGTGACGGTGACCCGCAGGTCATCCCAATCGGAAATGGAGACGCTGTCCGACCCCACGTTGCTGGGAAAGTCGTACCGGCAGCTCAAGGTGTGCTCCCCTTCCGTGGTGATGGTGGACACGTCCAGTTCCAAGGTGATGTTGCTGCGGTTTAAGTTCATCAACGTCTTTTTCCGGCCAGAGATGCGCAGATCGATGCTGTCCTCGCTGAGTTGGATCACCATGAGGCCCCGGTCGGTCAACTCCTCCTGCCCCACGATGGTGATGGGAATGTCCCGCACGGTGGTGGGGCTGGTGGGGTTTTCCACGTTGATGACATAGAGCCACACACCCACGGCCAGAATGATGGCCAAAATGAGGTTGATGATTTTTCGCTGTTTTTTCGGGCTGGTCACGGTTTCGCTCCCCTCCCTTTCCAGAACAACAGGGGGTGTTTCCGCTTGCTCTGGTTCGTCTCCTCCCGGGGGAGGAGTTCATTGCGCAGGATCCGCCCCAGGGTCTCTGGGGACAGGTGGCGGCGCAGGTTGCCATTGACCACCGTGGAGATGGCGCCGGTCTCCTCTGAGACGATGGCCACCACGGCGTCGGACCGCTCGCTCATGCCGATGCCGGCCCGGTGGCGCATGCCCAGTTCCTTGCTCAGGTTCATCCGCTCCGACATGGGGAGCATGCAGGCCGCCGCTGCAATCCGCCCGTCCCGCACCACCACGGCGCCGTCATGGAGGGGGGCGTTGGGATAGAAAAGGTTTTTCAGCAGCTCACTGGTCACCGTGGACTGGAAGGGGGTCCCCGAAGAGATGATGTTGGACAGGTCCGTCCCCCGTTCGAAGACCATCAGGGCGCCTACGCGGTTCTTTGACATCTCCGCATAGGCTTCCACCGTCTCGTCAATGGCCTGCTCCAGGTCGCTGGAGGGGGCCTGGGGCCGGAAGTAGCGGGAGAGCAGAGAGACATTGTTGCTGCCGATCCGCTCCAAAAACCGGCGGATCTCCGGTTGGAAAATGATGACCAGTGCCAGAAAGCCCAGTTCCACCGCCCTGCTCAACAGGAAGTTGAGGGCGTGGAGGTTAAACTGGTAAGCCAGCCACATGGCCACCACGATGAGCAGCACCGCCCGGGCCACCTTGGCGGCATTGGTCCGCCGGAAGAGGCCAATGAGCTTATAGAACAGGAAGGTCAGAATGGCGATGTCCACCAGGTCTGAGATGGTGACCAGCCGCAGATAGCCCACGGTATTGATACAGTATGCCAGAAAAGACGACATCGCCCTCACCTCCTCCCAGCTAGAATCCGGCAAGTTTCCCATAGTAATATCAGTTTATTATACTTGATTTTTTCCCTGTTTACAACCCCGGGGACCGGGGAATTTTACCCCCTTCGTGAGAGAAAAGCGCCCGGAAACCCAGGGCGCTTTTGTTCGTTTCTATCCCAGCCTTGCCATGTGTTTGAGGAAACGTTCCACCTCTCCGCTGGTGTTGAAGGCAGAAACGCTGACCCGCACGGTGCCGGTGGCCTCTGTGCCGCCGGTGGCATGGGCCAGCGGGGCGCAGTGAAGCCCCGCCCGCACCGCCACGCCCCGCTGGCTGAGGGCGTCGGCCACCCACCCCGGGTCCCGGTGGGCCACCCGGAAGGAGAGCACCCCCGTCTGGCACCCCTTCTCCCAAGCGGCGTACACCTGCACCCCCGGCAGCCGGTCCAGCCCCCGGGCCAGCTGGGCCACCAAGGCGGTCTCCTGCCGCCGGATGGCAGCAATCCCCCGCCGCCGGAGAAACCGGAGACCCTCCAGCAGCCCCGCCGCACCGGGGACGTTGTGGGTCCCCGCCTCCAACCGGTCCGGCAGAAAGTCGGGCATCTCCGGCTGGCGCGAGAGGCTGCCGGTGCCCCCCCGGAGCAGGGGCTCGCCCCCCTCCCGGCAGAGCAGCAGGCCGGTGCCCTGGGGGCCATACAGGCTCTTGTGCCCGGGCATGGCCACAAAGGCGGCCCCCCATGCCTGCATGGTCACCGGCAGCACCCCCGCCGACTGGGAGGCGTCCACAATCAGCGGCACTTGCCGCTGCCGGCACAGGTCCGCCACCGCCTCCACCGGCAGCGCATAGCCGAACACGTTGGAGACGTGGGTGCAGATCACCACATCCACCTCCCGGTTCAGCTGGTGCTCCAGCGCCTCCAGAAAAAGGTCGGGGCAGAACATCGGCGCCCGAACCACCCGCAGGCGCAGCTCCGGGATGGCGGCCAGGGGACGGGTGACGGCGTTGTGCTCATACCCCGACAAGAGCACCGTGGCCCCGGGGCGGACCAGAGAGTGAATGGCCAAATTCAGCCCGTGGGTGGCGTTGAAGGTGAGCACCACCTGCTCCGGCTGGTCCACCTGGAAGAGGGCAGCGGCGGCCTCCCGGCAGGCCAGCAACGTGCGGGAGGCCCGGGCCGCGGGACCATAGGTCCCCCGCCCCGGGCTGGTCATGGTGGCCATGGCGCTCCGCACCGCCCGGTAGACCGTCGGCGGCTTTTGCAGTGTGGTGGCGGCACTGTCCAAATAGATCACAGTTCCACCTCCCGGTAACCATACCCCGCTGTGTTCACGTAAACGCCTAGATAGGGCAGCCGCGCCCCGTTGAGAATGGTCAAAGCCCGAGCCAGGTTCCGGGCGGCGATCTTCACCGAATAGCTGCATCCGGTGGGGGAAATCTCGCTGGGAGACCGAAGGACCCGGGCGGAGATCCCTGCCCGCTCCAGGGCGTTGGACACCCGCTGAGCATAGGTCAGAGACCGGCACATAATGAGATATACCATAAAAAAGCTCCTCCCGCACCAGTGTATGCACGGGAGGAGGAAAGGTTTCTTTCTGTCGCAGGCCGTCGGTTCACCGCCCCACAGCCTCCAGGAGCACCACACCGTGGGCGGCAATGCCCTGTTCGCTGCCTGTAAAGCCCAGGCCCTCTTCCGTGGTGGCCTTGACGCTGATGGCGCTCACCGGCAGGCCCATGGCCCGGGCGTAGTTCTGGCGCATCTGGGGCAGGTAGTCCTTCAGCTTGGGGCGCTGGGCCAGGATGGTCAGGTCCAGGTTCTCCACCCGCCAGCCGGCCTGGGCCAGCAGGTCCATCACCCGGCCCAGCAGGCGGAGGCTGGAGATGCCCTGATAGGCCGGGTCCGTGTCGGGGAAATGCTGGCCGATGTCTCCCAACGCCGCCGCGCCCAGGAGGGCATCCATCAGGGCATGGGTCACCACATCTGCATCGGAGTGCCCCAGCAGCCCCAGATGGTGGGGAATCTCCACCCCGCCCAAAATCAGTTTCCGGCCGGGCACCAGCCGGTGTACGTCATAGCCATGTCCGATTCTCATCGTCCCATCCTTTCCGCCAAAATGGCTTGGCCCCAGGTCAGGTCCCGGGGGGTGGTAATTTTCAAGTTGTCCTCACTGCCCCGGGTGAGATAGACCGGGCGGCCCAGCCGCTCTACCGCGGCGCAGTCGTCGGTGAGGGACAAGCCCTCTGCCGCCGCCTGGCCCAGGGCCTCCTGGAGGAGGGCCCGGTCAAACACCTGGGGGGTCTGGACAGCGAAGAGCTGCCCCCGGTCCGGGGTGCTCTGCACCACCCCGGCCTGGGCCACTTTGATGGTGTCCTTCACCGGGATGGCCGGGGCGGCGGCGCCGTGCTGGGCGGCGGCCTGGATGGCCTCCTCCAAAACCGCTTCCGGGAGGAAGGGGCGCGCGCCATCGTGAATGGCCACCAGGGCTGCCTGGGGATCGGTCTCCTGCAGGCCGGCCAGGACGGACTCTGTGCGGCTCTCCCCGCCCTTCACCACCCGGCGGACCTTGGTCAGGCCGTGCTGGCTGCACAGGGTGCCAATGGGGACCATCAGGTCCTCCCGGGTGACGATGACAATCTCCCCCACTTGCTCGCAGGCCTGAAAGGGGGCCAGGGTGTATAGCAGGAGGGGCTGCCCTCCCATGGGTGTGAGGATCTTATCGATCCCCTCCATCCGGGAGGCCCGCCCCGCCGCAACGATCACCGCGGAGCACAGGGGCGCCGGTTCCCGCTCTCGGTGGAACAAGGTGCGCAGAAACGCCATAGGGTTTCCTCCTTCTGCAAAAAAGGAGCCGTGCCGGCTCCTCTTGCGTTTCCTTCTAGGTATCGTGCCGTTTTCCGTAGCCATCCTATGAATGGAGGGCCCGTTCAATGCGGTCCTCTGCCTCTTGATAGCTGATGGACTGGGCCAAACCGACCTCCGAGGCGAGAATCTGCCGGGCGGCATGGAGCATTTTCCGCTCCCCCGTGGACAGGCCCCGCTTGGCTTCCCGCCCCATGAGGCCCTTCACCACTTTGGCCACTTCCAACAGGTTTCCGCTTTTCAGCCGTTCCATATTGGTCCGGTAGCGGTGGTTCCAGTTGGGGTCCATCTCCACCCGGAGGGAGGGGATCTGCCCCAGAACCCACTCGGTTTCCGCGCCACTGAGGATGGACCGCACGCCGATCTCGCCGCAGTGGTCTGTGGGAATCATCACCTGCATGCCGCCTATGGGCAGCTTGAGGCTGTAATAGTCCCGCAGGACGCCGTCTACCTTTCGTGTTACAATCTCATCCACCACGCCGGCGCCGTGCATGGGATGGACGATCTTATCGCCTACTCGGAACATGGACCTCACCTCCTGATCGGTCGCTATGCACTTGGTTGCCTACTCCTTCTCACAATGTCTAATGCCTACGGTTTACGATTGGTTTCATTATAGCCCTATTTTCCCGATTCTGCAAGGAAAATCCATAGATTTTATTGAATTTTCCCTGATTTTAACCCTTTTCTTACCCATATTTCCCTTTCCGCGCCTTTCCCCCATTCATCCCACCCCCATCCCATGGGCGCCTTTGCAGCGTCCGTCCCCCCAAGGACGTCGGGCTGTTCTCAAAAAGAAACGGCGTCAGATCTCTCTGACGCCGTTCCTGACGGGCATGTCTTGTGGAATTAAGCCTCTCTCATCCGAGCAAAGCACTCGCTGCAATAGACGGGACGGTCAGACTTGGGCTCAAAGGGAACCCGCGCCTCGCCACCGCAGGCGGCGCATACTGCCGTGAAGTATTCCCGGGGGCCGCGGGCGGCGGCTTTCCGGGCATCCCGGCAGGCCTTGCAGCGTTGGGGCTCGTTCTGGAACCCGCGTTCTGCGTAGAATTCCTGCTCCCCTGCGGAGAACACAAACTCCTTCCCACACTCTTTGCATACTAATGTCTTGTCTTCGTACATGCTGTTACCCTCTCTTTGACTTTGCGACCCACATACGGTGGGCCAGATATATGCGATCAGCTTTCGCTGGACTCGCCGCGGGATAGATATTGGGCGACTTTCCGCCGAATCCGCTGCACCGCATTGTCCACCGACTTGGTGGAGCGCTGCACTTCTTTCGCGATTTCGGCGTAAGACAACCCCTCCAGGTAATGGGAGAGAACCTGGGCCTCCAGGGGGGTTAACCCCTTGCGGATCGCCTCCTCCAGCGTGCTGAGATTCTCCTCATGGATGACGACGTCCTCGGGGTTCTTGTGCTGGTGGTGTGCCGTGCCAAAGAAGGTAAAATCTTGGTGTGCCAAAAAGAGGGATGGATCGAGAGAAACGGAATCATTCAGGGGGGTGTGCTTTCCACCGGCGGCCGCGCGCACAGCGGAGAGAAGCCGGCGGCGGACGCAGAGTTCGGCAAAGGTCCGGAACCGGGCCCCTTGGTCGGGCTGGTAACGACGGATGGCTGCCAGCAGGCCCAGCATCCCCTCCTGGATTAGATCCTCACTGTCTCCCCCCGCCAGGAACAAGGGGCGTGCGCAGACACGCACCAGGCGGGCATAACGGAGAACCAGAGTTTCCTCGGCAGCACGGTTGCCTGCGGCAACCTGTGCGCATAAAACTTCGTCTGGAATACTGATATTTTTCCCATATTCAACGCTCATAGATTTTATATTTTTATTATAATCTACCAAACCCAAAAAGTCAAGGACTTTATCAAAATCGTGGGAAATCTTGCCTTTCCCCGTTTGCTTTTGTGCACTTCCCCGGCGCTGGGACTCGGTCTCCTGTTACAGGTGGAGCTGGTCCGGGTCCTGGCCCGGAAAGGGCAGCCCCAGGTGCGCATAGGCCAGGCGGGTGACGCACCGCCCCCGGGGGGTGCGGGTGAGGAAGCCAATCTGCATGAGGTAGGGTTCGTACACGTCCTCCAGGGTCACGGCCTCCTCCCCCACGGTGGCGGCCAAGGTGTCCAGCCCTACGGGGCCGCCGGCATAGTGCTGGATGATGCTGCGGAGCATCCGCCGGTCCACCCCGTCCAGCCCCAGCTGGTCCACCTCCAGGGCGGTGAGGGCCTGGTCGGCCACCCCTTGGGTGATGACGCCCCCCGCCCGGACCTGGGCAAAGTCCCGCACCCGGCGGAGCAGGCGGTTGGCGATGCGAGGGGTGCCCCGGGCCCGGCGGGCGATCTCCACCGCCCCGGCCTCCTCGATGGGGACCCCCAAAATCCTGGCACTGCGGGTGACGATCTGGCTGAGCTCCTCCGGGCTGTAGAGTTCCAGGCGGAGCATCACCCCGAACCGGTCCCGGAGGGGGGCGGAGAGCTGGCCGGCCCGGGTGGTGGCCCCGATGAGGGTAAACCGGGGCAGGTCCAGGCGGATGGAGTTGGCAGAGGGGCCCTTGCCGATGATGATGTCGATGGCAAAGTCCTCCATGGCGGGGTAGAGAATCTCCTCCACCGACCGGTTGAGGCGGTGGATCTCGTCCACAAAGAGGATGTCGTTCTCGTTGAGGTTGGTGAGCAGGGCGGCCAGGTCCCCGGGCTTCTCAATGGCCGGGCCGGAGGTGATGCGGATGTTCACCCCCATCTCGTTGGCGATGATGCCGGAGAGGGTGGTCTTCCCCAGCCCCGGGGGGCCGTGGAGGAGGACATGGTCCAAAGGCTCGTTCCGGAGCTTGGCCGCGTCGATGAACACGGAGAGGTTCTCCTTGGCCTTTTCCTGGCCGATGTACTCGGCCAGGCGCTTGGGGCGCAGGGAGGTCTCCCCCTCGTCCTCCGGCCGGAGGGCGGAGGTCATCAATGGGGTCTGGCTCTCTTCCTGGGAAAAATCAATGCTCATGGGGGACCTCCCTTCAGTGGATCATGTTTTTCAGGGCCTGGCGGACGATCTCCTCCAGGGAGAGGGTTTCCAGGTCCAGGCCCTTCAGGGCGGCGGTGATCTCCGCCGGGCCATAGCCCAACACCGCCAGGGCGGCGGTGGCCTCCGAGGCCTTGTCCTGGGGGATCACCGTGACGCCGGTACCGCCGTAACTCTCCTCCCCCGGGGCAATCTGGCCCTGGGCCAGCTTGTCCTTCAGCTCCAGGATGATCCGCTGGGCGGTCTTTTTCCCGATGCCCTGGGCCACCATGAGGGCCTTCTCGTTGCCGGTGATGATGGCGGTGGCCAGCCCCTCCGGCGTGGTGGCCGAGAGGATGGACAGGGCCGCCTTGGGCCCCACCCCGGAGACGGCAAT
>NBJMC04201__coassemble_2434_pt1 | contig 8463 bp, 5 predicted proteins | sample NBJMC04201__metabat2_high_PE_047 | metagenome-assembled genome bin NBJMC04201
TTGAGCAAAAGTCAGCGTGGGATTGGTGTGGTATCTTTATCTAAGTGAACCCCCGGTCTCCCACTTGGACACCGAGGCCTTGGACACCCCCAGCCAGGCCGCCAGGGCGTCCTGGGTGATTCCCTGCTGCCGCCGGTGGGCCAGCAGAATCTTGCCGATGGTCAGTTCCTTCATGTTGGGTTTCCTCCTTCCCTTTTAGGATAGGGCAGGGACATAGCCGGGGTCAAGGGAGGGAAAGGAAACCTTTGGGGAAAAAGTTGCCCATCAGGCAACTTCCCTGCCCCTTGCAACCATGCGCGTACGCGCATATAATAAAAAGGCAAAAAATCAAGGACCAGGAGGGCCAGACATGGACTACCTTACCGTGCGGGAAACCGCTGAAACATGGAACCTCTCGCTTCGGACGGTGCAGCAGCTCTGCGCCCAAGGCCGCATCCCCGGGGCCAAAAAGTTTGGGAAATTCTGGGCCATCCCCGCCGGGGCGGCCAAGCCCCAGGTCTCCCAGCAGGACCAGCTGCTGGCGGAGGGGCCGTCTGCCCCTGGCGGACAGCTGGACGCCGCCAACCTGATGCCCCTGATGAACACCCCCTTTCTCCCGGGGCAGTGCCGGGCGGCGGTGGAGGCCATGGCCCACGGCCCCCGGCGGGACATCGCCCTGGCTGAGTACCACTACTTCACCGGCCACCCCGAGGAGGCCGCCCAGGAGGCCCAGCCCTACCTGGACAGCGACGACGTGGGGGCCCGGCTGTCCGCCTGCCTGGTCTATGCCTATGCCAACCTCTCCATCGGGGAGATCTGCCGGGCCAAGTTCGCCCTGGGGGAGCTGAGCACCTCCCTGGCCGCCGCAGGGGAGAGATCCCCCCAGTTCCAGGCGGCCTCGGCCTTTGTGGCAGCGGCGGGGGCGGTGCTCCTCCACCTCCCCCTGCCGGAGGGGCTGCCGGATACCCAGGACTTCCTCCCCCTTCTGCCCCAGGGGCTGCGGGCCTTCGCCCTGTATATCCAGGCCCACTACCTCTACCTGAAAGGGGAGTACGGCCCCAGCGCCGGCTTGGTGGAGGGGGCGCTGTCCATGGGGGCGGCGGCCTACCCCATCCCCGCCCTCTACCTCCACCTGGTGGCGGTAATGGATTACATGAGCCTGAAGCAGACCCAGAAGGCCAGAGCCCACCTCCTGGCCGCCTGGGCCCTGGCCCAGCCCGACGACCTCATCGAGGGCTTCGGGGAGCACCACGGCCTGCTGGGGGGCATGCTGGAGGCCGAGATCAAACCCGCCTGGCCGGAGGATTTCAAGCGGGTCATCGCCATCACCTACCGCTTTTCCGCCGGGTGGCGAAAAGTCCACAACCCAGAGACAGGCCACGACGTGGCCGATGACCTCACCACCACGGAGTTCGCCGTCTCCATGCTGGCCGCCCGAGGGTGGACCAACCAGGAGATCGCCGCCCACCTCCGCATCTCCCCCAACACGGTGAAGCGGTACCTCTCCGCCGCCATGGAGAAGCTCCACATCTCCCACCGGCAGGATCTGAAGCAGTTCATGCTGCGGTAACTTCTCCGGTTTCTCGCCATGCCCGCAGGTTTACCCCTGCGGGCATGGCCCATTTTTCCCCCGGAAACGGGTGATGGCAAAATCCTCGTTTTGTGGTAGGGTAACAGTGCGGGACGCTGCCCCCTGGACAGGGGGGATGGAAGGACGCCCGCCCTGCGCCGGCCGGTCCAAAGGAGGCGGCAAGGAGAACCACCACAAAAGGAGGAATGAGACCATGAGAAAGAGAATCCTTTCCACGCTGCTGGCCTTGTGCCTGGCCCTGTCCCTGCTCCCGGCGAGCGCGCTGGCGGCGGGGGGAGAGCAGAAGAGCTATGTGGCCCTGGGGGACAGCATCACCACCGGATATGGGCTGACGGAAAACGAAACCGGCTTTGCAAGACAGGTGGCGGATAGCAATGGATACACGCTGACCAACCTGGCACAGGACGGCGCAACTTCCACCGATCTGCTGGAAGTTGTGAAAAGCGAGGCAAACGCCGACACGCTGAAAAACGCCGACCTGATCACCGTCACCATCGGCGGCAACGACCTGATGGATGCGCTGTATGCATATCTGGCGGAGAAGTATAATAAACAAAATTCCGATACGCCTATCACGGCAGAGGATGTAAAGGCATCATTGGCAGGTGAAGAAGGGGCTGTCGAAGAACAGAAAACCATGCTGGTTTTTGCGATAAGTAACATATCAAATTTCCAGAGTTCATTGATAGCAAATTCTGCATATCATACTCTTTGGGATAAGTTCATAGAGATTATTGGGACCATCCGAAGCATAAATGAAAATGCCCAACTCATTGTGGTTAACCAGTACAACCCGTACAGCCGCCTGACAACAGGAACTTCTGGTCTTGACTTGTCCAGCGTTATTTCTGCCTTTGACAGCGCCGTACAGGCATTAAATGAAGGTATTTCTTTGGGTGAAGAGATCGCCGGCTACACCGTGGCCGATGTGTATACCAAGTTTAAGGAGGCGGAGAACAACCCCTGCAACGCATCGGTTTCGCCCTCCATCAACCTCGACTTCCACCCCAACGCCACCGGTCACGTCCTGATTGCGGATACTATCAGCGCCCTGCTGACGGACGAGGGCGGTTCCGAGGATCCTGAGGTCAGCGGCCCCATCTTCGTGGGCGGCGTGGAACTCACGGGCAGCAAGGAAAGCCCCGCCTATGCCACCACGAACGACAACGGCGCCGTCACAAAAATCACGGATGGGGATTTTGTCCCCGCCGAGAATAACTGGAACATCCAGTGGGACGGCGCCACCCTGACCCTCAAGGGCGCGAAGATTACAACCATTGCCGAAACTTCTGATTATAACCTAGCCCAAAGTGCCGCCATCTACTACGGCGAAGAAACTGACCTGAAAATCGTCCTGGAGGGCGACAACACCGTCACCGGGCCGGGCACTTCCGCTGATTTTGTAAATAGCTACGGCATCTATGTTGATAGTGAGGTTACCCTCACCATCTCCGGCAGCGGCAGCCTGACCGCCACCGGCGGCGATGCCACCCCAAACAGCGGTGGGGAAAGCTACGGCATTTACACCTGGGGTGATGCCATCATCACTAGCGGTACCGTCACCGCCACCGGCGGGGCGGCAGAGTTTCAGAGCCATGGCATTTACGCCACAGGCCACGTCACCATCTCCGGCGGCGCCGTCAAAGCCACCGGCGGCGCGGTCACGTCCAGCGAAGAGGATGGCGGTGATGCCAGCAGCGGCATCTACGCCAATATTGTCACCATCTCCGGCGGTGAGGTCACCGCCAAGGGCGGCGCTGTCACGTCCAGCGGCGACAACGCCAGGAGCTGCGGCATCTATGGCGGGGATTGGTTGAATGACAACGTTATCATCTCCGGGGGTACCGTCGAAGCCACCGGCGGTACATTCACCAGCACCAGCACCGACACAGAGGCCAATGCAGGGAGTTATGGGATCTATGGCGCCGGCTTTTATGGCACTGTAATCTCCGGCGGCACGGTCACCGCCTCCGGCGGCACGGTCACCGCCTCCGGCGGCAGCGGGGCCCTGGGTGGGGACATCTATCTGGATCCGGAGGGCAATGCGTCTATCCAGTCCATCCAAGTGAAAGCGGGCCAGGATGCGGACAGCGCGACGGAAATCATCGGCTCGCCGTTTGTATTGTCGAGAGGCATCACCGACCTGGTCTCCGGCGCCAAATACTTCCACAGCGAGAGCCAGGCGTTGGAGGGCGACATCTTCGTGGGCGGCGTGGGGCTCACGAGCAGCGAGGGCAACCCCGCCTATGCCAAGACGGGAACGAATGGAGCCGTTACTACAGAAGGGGCGAACGCGAACGATTACAGCATTAAATGGGACGGCGCCACCCTGACCCTCAACAACGCGACCATCACCAAGGGCGCGTTGGGGGGCGCCGCCATCTGGTACTACCAGGACAGCGACCTCAACATAGCGCTGGTGGGCGCCAACACCGTCACCGGCCCCAGTGGCAGTGGGAGCGGAGCAAGCTATGGCATTCTTGCCTGGGGCCCCAACAAGCTTATCGACCTCACCATCTCCGGCGACGGCAGCCTGACCGTCACCGGCGAAGATGGCGAAGAAGACAGCTATGGCATCTATGCCTATGATGTCACCATCTCCGGGGGCGACGTCACCGCCACCGGCGGAGATAGCGAAGAAGACAGCTATGGCATTTATGCAGACAACAATCTCACCATCTCCGGCGGCGCTGTGAACGCCACCGGCGGAGATGGCGCAGAAGACAGCTATGGCATCTCTGTCTATGATGTCACCATCTCCGGGGGCGACGTCACCGCCACCGGCGGAGATAGCGAAGAAGACAGCTATGGCATCTATGCATACAACGACGTCACCATCACCAACGTCGACGTCACTGCGACAAGCGGCGACAGCGGAGACTATAGTTGCGGGATCTATGCTGACTATGGCAATATTGACGTTTCCGGCGGTACGGTTATCGCCCGGGGCGGCGACAGCGGAGACAACAGCGATGGCATCTGTGTCTCCAAGGATGGCATCACCATCTCCGGCGGTGAGGTCACTACCACCGGCGGCGATACCGAAGGCAGAAGCTGCGGAATCGATGCCGATAGCATTACCATCAACGGCGGTGTATTCACTGCCATCGGCAAAACTGGCACCGAAGGGAGTTATGGCATCTACACCGGTGCCCTCACCATCACTGGTGGAACCATCACCGCCACCGGCAACACCAGCGGCGTCTATGGCAGTTCTAAGGACTGCAAGGTCACCATCGACCCCCAGACGGACCAGCAGATCGCGGTACTGCTGGGGGAGAGCGAAACAGCGGCGGCAGCCATTGCGGGTTCCCCGTTTGCTTCGAAAACGGAGATCACCAGCCAGGTCAACAACTCCGGGAAATACTTCCACAGCGAAGTGGTGGGAACCACGCCCCCGGAACCGGAGGAATTTACCATCACCTTTGACGCCGCCGGCGGCACCACCCCTGCCTCCCAGACCACGGTGGACGGCAAGCTGACCAGCCTGCCCACCTCCACCCGGGACGGGTATGACTTCCTGGGCTGGTACACGGCAGGCGGCGACCGGGTGACTACCGACACCGTCTTTGCCGCGGACACCACCCTGTACGCCCGCTGGGCGGAACAGGCCGGCCCCGGGGACGATGACAAACCGCCTTACATCCCGCCCCAGCCCACCGGCCCCAACACCGGCAACAGCGAGGGCTGGGATGACATTCAGGAGGAGATCGGTCAGGCCCAGCCTGGGGACACCATCACCATCGACATGAGCGGAGAGACGGAAGTCCCCGCCGAGATTTTTGAGGAAGTGGCGGGCAAGGACGTCACCGTGGAACTGGACCTGGGCGGCGGCATCACCTGGACGGTGAACGGCCAGGACGTGCCCACGGATACCAGCCTGTCCGACTTGGACCTGGGCGTGGACCTGGGCACCAACGGGATTTCTGCGGATGTCATCAACACCGTCACCGGGGAGTACGGCACGGTGCAGATGACCCTGGCCCATGACGGAGCCTTTGGCTTTACCCTTACCCTCACCGCCCCCCTGGGCCGGGAGAACGCCGGGTACTGGGCCAACCTCTACCACTACGACGAGGAGGCGGAAGCGCTGACCTTTGAGACCAGCGCCCAGATCGCCGACGACGGCTCCGTCGCCCTGCGGATGAGCCATGCCAGCCAATACGCCATCGTCATCGACGACAAGAACCATGGGGAAAACGCCGGCCAACCCACCCTCAACACCCAGGACCACGACGCCTACCTGCTGGGCTACGAGGACGGCACCGTGCGCCCCGAGGGCAGCATCACCCGGGCCGAGGTGGCCACCATCTTCTTCCGTCTCCTCACCGACGAGAGCCGGGACAAGTTCTGGAGCCAGACCAACGACTACACGGATGTGCCTGCCGACGCCTGGTACAACAGCGCCGTCTCCACCCTCAGCAACGCCGGCATCCTGGACGGCTACGAGGACGGCACCTTCCGGCCCGATGGGAACATTACGAGAGCGGAGTTCGCCACCATTACGGCGCGCTTCTTGGAGGCCAGCTATGACGGCGGAAACCGCTTCCCCGACATTGACGGCCACTGGGCGGCGGAGTACATCAACGAGGCCGCCAACGCCGGCATTGTGGATGGGTATGAGGACGGCACCTTCCGTCCGCAGCAGAACATCACCCGGGCCGAGGCGGTGACCATGGTCAACCGGACCGTGGACCGCCACCCCGACGCGGACCACCTGCTGGACAACATGGTCACCTGGCCGGACAACCCGGAGTCCGCCTGGTACTATGCCCAGATCCAGGAGGCCACCAACGCCCACGCCTACACCATGCACACCGACCAGGAGAACGCCCCCTACGAGATCTGGACGGAGCTCCTCCCCAACCGGGACTGGTCTGCCCTGGAACAGGTGTGGTCCGACGCCCACGCCGGCGGGGAAAATGCCACGGCGTGAGCCGAGAGGAAGGCGAGTGCCCCCCGCCCCCTGGGGCCTACGACACCTCCCAACGAGAAAAACTGCCGCGGAACCACAGGTTCCGCGGCAGTTTTTTCGTGGGGGTGGGGTCAGGCAGAGACCTTCCCACGCCGCCGGGCCAGCGCCCAGCCTAGGAAGACGAAGGTCCCCATCAGGGCCAGGTGGTCCCCGTAGAACACCAAGGGGGACTCGGAGAAGTCCAAAAAGACGAACTGGCTCCGGAGGAACAGGTAGGTGGGAAAATCCCGCCGGAAGAACACCGTGAGGCCGTATACCGCCACCGCCGCCCCCAGCAGGGTCCCGATCCTGGCCCGACGGGGGGAGGGCGGGGGCAGGGCCAGCCTCCGCCGTCCCCGGGCCAGCACCCCGCCCCAGTGGAGCCCCAGGTGGAAGCCCATCAGCAGGAACCCCCAGTGGGAGGCCGCCATATGGACCAGCCGGGCGGTTCCCGTCCCGCCGGTCAGCCCCAGGAAGGCAAAGACGTGATTGGACAGCAGCACCCCGCTGATCAGCAGCCCCGCCATGTCCAGCAGGAGCAGGCCGTTGACCAGGGCAGTGAGCCGCCGCAGGACGGTCCGCGGCCCCCGGGCCAGGGCGGGGTACCACCGGCGGTTGAGGAGGTGGTGGACCAGGAAGAGGGCCAGGGTCCCGGCCCCCACCCATTCGTGGGCCCGCTCCCCCCACAGGTGGTACCCCATGAGGAACCACAGGCCCAGGGTCATAAGCAGGTCCACCACCCCCCGGGCGGCCCCCTGCCTCACAGGAGCTGGCGGCCCAGGCGGTAGGCCGCCTGGGGGAAGGGGGAGCGGGCCGTCATGGCGGGGGTGCCGCAGCCGGTGCCCAGGACCATGCCCATGTCCTGGAAGTTCAGGTAGCGGACCAGGGTCTGGTAGTGGGCCTCCAAGGCGGCGAAGGTCCAGGTGTCGCTGTTCCAGGCGGCGGCCAGCAGGGCGGACTTCAAGTGCTTGGCCTGCAGGCTGCTGTTGAAGGCGCAGAACCGGTCCACCATGGTCTTCAGCTGGGCGGACATGCCGTAGTAGTACAGAGGGGTGACAAAGACCACCATGTCGGCGGCCAGCAGCTGCCGGCGGATGCCCTCCACGTCGTCCTTCTGGACGCAGGGCCCCTCGTAGCCGCAGTGGACGCAGCCGGTGCAGGGGTGGATGTCGGCGTGGGCCACGTCCACGAAGGCCACCTGGTGGCCGGCCTCCTGGGCCCCTTGGGCGAACCGCTCCGCCAGCAGGTTGGAGGAGCCGTGGCGGTTGGGGCTGCTTTCCAAAATCACGATGCGCATATGCAATGCCTCCTTTTTCGTTGGGGGGGGAGATCAGGCTCCCAACCCGGCCACCCAGGTTTGGATGGCCTGCTGGGATTGGGCGGCTTCCTCCTCGCTGCAGTCAAAGATATTGTCCGAGAGGGTGGCGTTGGGCAGGGCCTGGGTGAGGATCTCCACGCTGTTGGCCAGCCCCCCGGTGCCGTGGGAGCAGAAGAGGTAGACCTGCTTGCCGGACAGGTCATTTTCCTCCAGGAAGGTGAGCACTGCCATGGGCACGCCGTACCACCAGTTGGGGTAGCCCAGGAACACGGTGTCATACTGGTCCAGGTCCTCTACCGCGGCGGTGAGGGCGGGGCGGGCGTCCTCCCCCCGCTCCTGGTTGGCCCGGGCCAGGCATGTATCCCAGTCGCTGGGGTAGGGGTCGGTGACCTGGATGGAGAAGAGGTCCCCACCGGTGGCCTCCTGGACCCAGGCGGCCAGCTGCTGGACGTTGCCCGGGGGCACCACGCTGGGGGAGGTGATGGCGTCCACGCCCTCCGACAAGACGGCATTCTCCGCCCAGGAGAAGTAGGCCACCAGGGTGCTGCCCGCCCCATCGCCGGTGGGGGCAGGTTGGGCCGCCGGGGCGGGGTCGGCCGTCCCCGTGGCCTGGTCCGTGCT
>NBJMC04201__coassemble_2790_pt1 | contig 7669 bp, 5 predicted proteins | sample NBJMC04201__metabat2_high_PE_047 | metagenome-assembled genome bin NBJMC04201
GGTGATCTTCAGGTTGATGGTAGTGGGAAACCGTTTCTGTACGTCCACCTCATCCACGTAGGGCAAGGCCTTGTAGATCCGCTGGGCGATTTGCTCTCCCGGGGTGAGGATCATGTTGGCCCCCATCTCCACATTGGCCACAGAGAGGATTTCCTCCGTGGTGTAGCGGGCGGTGCCCTCTACGGTCACCGTCTCCACCCGGAAAAACACCGTGCAGGCGGCCACCACCGAGGCTGCGATGAGAATGACCGCCAGGATGGTGAACAGCACGCCGTTCCGCCGTCTATGGTATTTGGTTTGGGTCTCTTGTTTCGCCATATCGGGTTCCCCTTCCCGTGTTCAACATCCAGCCTCTTGCCGGGTTTCCCGACGAATCCGCCCGCCCAGGGCCGCAAGGGACCCTTCCAGCCCCTGGTAGCCCCGGTCGATGTGGGGCAGACCGTAGATCCGGCTCTCCCCCCGGGCGCCCAAGGCCGCCAGGGTGAGGGCTGCGCCCCCCCGCAGGTCTGTGGCCTCCACCTGGGCTCCGTGGAGGGTACGGCCGGAAAAGCACGCCGTGTCCCCCTCTGTTTGCACCGCCGCTCCCATGGCGGTCAGGCCTTCCAAATAGCGGAACCGGCGGTCGAAAATGGTCTCGGTGATCCGGCTCTGCCCCCAGGCCCCGGCGGCCACCGCTCCCAGCAGCGGCTGGGCATCGGTGGGAAAGGCGGGGTAGGGGCCGGTGCGCAGGGCGCCAAACCCCCGCAGCGCGCCGGTCCGGCGGATTTGCAGCCGGTCTGGCGCCCGGCCAATCTCACATCCGGCTACGGTGAGGGCGGCCAGAACAGGGCCCAGGTGCGCCCCGTCCGTCCCCAGCAGCTCCCCCTCTCCCCCGGCGCAGGCTACGGCGCAGAGGTAGGTGGCCGACACGATCCGGTCCGCCATCACCCGGTACTCCCCGGGGTGCAGGGGGCAGCCGCCTTGGATGGCGATCCGGCCGGTGCCCGCGCCCTCCACCCGGGCGCCCAGGCAGCGGAGGAAGTTTTGCAGGTCCACAATCTCCGGCTCCCGGGCGGGGTTGTCAAGAATGGTCAGCCCCTGGGCGCCGCAGGCGGCCAGCATGGCATTTTCCGTGGCCCCCACACTGGGGATGGGCAGCACGATCCGGCACCCTGACAGCCCCGTTGGCGCATGGAAAAACAACTGGCCATTCCAGCTGCGCCCCTGGGCGCCCAGGGCCTGGAAGGCCTGAATGTGCAGATCAATGGGCCGGGCCCCCAGGGCACACCCCCCTGGCCAGCAGGCCGTGGCCGCCCCGTCCCGGGCCAGCAGCGGCCCCAAAAAGAGGACCGAAGCCCGCATACGCCCCATGAGGTCATCGGGAATGGTATGGCCCCGGCGGCAGGCGGTGTTCACCACCACCGTCTCCCCTTCCCGCCGCACCCGGCACCCCAAGCAGGACAGGATCTCCAGGGCAGCGGCGCAGTCGGTGAGGGATGGGCAGTTATGTATGATGCTCTCCCCGTCGGCCAACAAGGTGGCCGCCAGGATGGGCAGGGCGCTGTTTTTGGCCCCATGGACGGGAACCTGCCCCTCCAGAGGCCAGCCCCCCTCCACCGCGAAGTATTCCATCATATCCTCTCCCCCGATCCTGGTTGGCTTTGCACCATCCTATGCCGGAGGGGAGGGAAAGGTGCCGCAATGGGCAGCCTTAGGGGTTTACCAGGGTCAGCAGAGTCTCATAGATCTTCTCCCCCGCCTGGGGGATTCCCATGTTCGCCATGGCCTGGGCCATGGTTTTGCGGCGGGGTTCATCGGCCAGCAGGTCCTGGGTGGTGCGGTACAGGGTCTCCCCGCTACACACCGGCTCCAGCAGGACCACCGCGCCCCCTGCCTGGGCCAGTACATTGGCATTCCTTTCCTGGTGGTGGTTGGTGACATTGGGGGACGGGACAATCACCGCAGGCTTGCCAATGGCGGTGAGCTCCGACAGGGTGGAGGCCCCGCCCCGGCACAGCACCAGGTCGGCCGCCACCATCACGGTGGGCATGTCATAGATGTACTCCCGTATTTGCAGCGCCGGGGGCAGGTGGTCCCCGGCCAGGGCCTTTTCCATGGCGGCAAAGTTCCGCCCCGCCCCGTGGATGTGGTGGAACGGCGCCCCATCTCGGGCCGCCTGGCGGAGGAAGTCCACCATGTATCCGTTCATCACATCGGCTCCCAAGCTGCCCCAATAGGACAGCACCAAGGGCCGGTCATCCTTGATGCCCAGGGCATCCCGCGCCTGCTGGCGGGTGATCTGGAAAAACTCCCCCCGTACCGGGGTGCCGGTGACCACCACCCGTTCCGGATGCTGGTAGTGTTGGCGGGACTCCTCATACCCTACCATCACCCGGTCTGCCACCTTGGCCAGCCGCTGGGTGGTGAGCCCAGGCACCGCGTTGGACTCATGCACCGCCGTGGGGATGCCCCGGCGGGCCGCGGCGTGAACCACGGGGTAGGAGGCATACCCCCCCGTCCCCACCACCAGATCGGGCTGGAAGGTGTCCAGGATGCGGGCGGCCTCCCGCTTGGAGACCGAAAGGTTGCGGAGGGTTCTCAGGTTGTGTTGGATGCCCGAGGGGCGCAAACTGCGCCAGAAGGAGCTGATGGTCACCGTCTCCAGAGGGAAGCCCTCCTTCGGCACCAGCCGCTCCTCCATGCCGCCTTTGGCCCCGACGAACAGAACCTGACAGCCCTCCACTCTCTCCTGAAACATGCGGGCCAAGGCCACGGCAGGGTTGATGTGCCCTGCCGTGCCGCCGCAGGTGAAAATAATCTTCATAGCGTCCTCTCTTTCTTCCCCGGCTAGGTCACCGGGTTTTGCCTACTGATGCCTAGGATCAGTCCCATTTCCGCCATCTGGATGATCAGGGCGGTGCCGCCGTAACTGAAGAAGGGCATGGAGATGCCCGTCACCGGGAAGAGGTTGGTCACCACAGCCACGTTGGCAAACACCTGGAAGGCGAAGAGCGTGGTGATGCCCACCACGATCAGGGCGCCGAACTTATCCCGGGCGTGGAGGGCTAGCCAGTACCCTCGGATGATCAGCAGGGCAAACACGGCCAGGATCAGGCAGGCCCCGATGAGGCCCAACTCCTCACACACGATGGCAAAGATAAAGTCGTTCTGGGCCTCGGGCAGGTAGAGGAACTTTTGGCGCCCGTTGCCCAGGCCCAAGCCGGTCAGCCCGCCGGAGCCAATGGCCAGCAGGGACTGCACGGTCTGCATGCCGTCCCCCAGAGGATCGTCCCAGGGGTTGAGCCAGGTGGTAATCCGGCCGGAGGAGTAGCCCATGCCGAAGATGAGCACCGCCAGGGCCCCCACCACCACGGTGCCGCCGCCGATGAACCAGCCGGCGGAGATGCCGCCGGCAAAGAGGATGGCTGCGGCGATGACCACCATCTGGATGGCAGCCGACATATGGGGCTGCAGGTAAAGAATCCCGATCATCAAAATCAGGACGATTAAGTAAGGCACCAGCTCGAAGAAGCCGATCCGCTCTAATAAGTTGCCAAACCGGCCTGCTGCGGTGTTTCGCCGGAAACTCAAGGGTTTCCGCTGGTCCCGCTTGGCCAGCCGGGCGGCAAAGAAGATGATCAGTGCAATTTTCCCCACCTCAGAGGGCTGCCACTGGGTGGGAAAGTTCAGCCACCGGGTGGCGCCGCCGGAACTGTGGCCCAGCCCAGGGACGTGCACGGCCAGCATCAGTACGCAGGCCACCACGAGGATGGGCATGGCCAGCCCCTTCAGCCCCCGGTAATTGAGCTTGGAGACCACATACATCACCCCAAAGCCCACCAGGGCAAACACCCCTTGCCGCTTGAAGTAATACAGAGGATCCCCCCCCGTATTGCCGCGGAGGTCATAGTAGGCCGAGGGGTAGGAGGCCGACAGCAGCATCACCAAGCCGATGGCCACCAGCACAATGGTCAGCATCAGGAAGGGCAGGTCCACCCCGCCTTGAATGCGGCTGACCCGGCTTTGACCGGTCTCCGTTTGTGCTTGGGCCCGGGCCCGGGCTCTGGCTTTCAGAATGGTTCTTGGCACGAAAGGATCCCTCCCGGATCAGGCCCTCGGGCTCACAGGACAGGGTAGCGCCCTATCACCCCGAAAAAGGCCAGGATGCAGAACACCAGCGAGATGCCGGCGAAGACGAATACCACCTTTGTTTCCTTCCAGCCCCCCATTTCCAGGTGGTGGTGGAGGGGGGCCATGCGGAAGATCCGCTTGCCGTGGGTGGCTTTGAAGTAGAGAACCTGGATGATGTCAGACATGGTCTCCACAATGTAGATGATGCCCACCAGGACAAGGATCAAGGGCATATCCAGGGCAAAGGCCATGCCGCACACGGCGCCCCCCAGGAACAGGGAGCCCGTGTCCCCCATGAACACCTTGGCCGGATAGAAATTGTAGATTAGGAAACCCACCAGCCCCCCAAACAGGGCAGCGGCAAACACCGTCATCCCGGCGCTGCCCGGCTGGTCCCAGTGGACATAGGCATAGCCGAAGGAGGCCGCGAAGAAGGCACACACCGGCAAGGTCACCGAGGTGGACAGACCGTCCAGCCCGTCGGTGATGTTCACCGCGTTCACGGTGCCGGTGATCACCAGGGCCGCGAAGATCATGTACACCACCCAGGGCAGCTTCCACTCCACCCCAAAGAAGGGGACATAGAGGTTGGGGGACAAAATCCCAAACTGCCGCAGCAGCACGATAAACAGGATGGCTGCCACCAGCTGGAGGAGAAACTTTTGGCTGGCGGTGAGGCCCGTGTTCTCCTTCTTCTTGATCTTGGCATAGTCATCCACAAACCCGATGAGGCCAAAGACCAAGGCCAGCAGCAGGACAAACACACTGGTCAAATCCCCTGCCAGAATCGCCGGGCCGTTGAGCACCAGCACCACCACAACCACCGCCGCGATGAACATCAGGCCCCCCATGGTAGGGGTGCCCTGCTTGGACATGTGCCAGGTGGGGCCGTCCTCCTTGATGGACTGCCCTGCCTTCCACCGCCGCAAGGCGGGCACCAGAAACTTTCCTAAGATGGCGCTGATGGCAAAGCCCAGCACCACCGCAGCCAGGGTTTTCAGCAGAATGGGATCCATTCCGTTACACCTCCGCAATGTTCTACTTCTGTTCTCTCAAACAGGCAGCATGCCGCCCCCTGGAACGGGGGACGGCGCCGCCAAACGCATATTATAACGTACTTTCTCGGAAAAAGGAAGCAATTTCTTCCCGTTCGTCCAGGGGCAGGCGAGCCTCCCCCACTTCCTGGTAGGTCTCATGCCCCTTCCCGGCCAGCAGGATTACATCCCCGGCCCGGCCCATAGCCAGGGCCTGACGGATGGCTGCCCGGCGGTCTGCCACCCGCACCCAGGCAGAGAATCCCGGAGGGAACCCCGCAGCCACCTGGTCTAGGATGGCCTCCGGGTCCTCGGTACGGGGGTTGTCGGAGGTGAGGATCACCACGTCCGCCAGGCTGGCGGCCACCTCCCCCATCACGGGGCGTTTGGTGGCATCCCGATCCCCGCCGCAGCCAAAGAGGCAGAGCAGGCGGCACCGGGCGCCGCTCCGGGCGGCGGTGAGGGCCTGCTCCAGAGCATCCGGCGTATGGGCATAGTCGATGAGCACCGTGTAGGGGGCGGGCACCGGGACCACTTCCATCCGCCCCTTCACGCCGGCAGCCCCGGCCAAGGCGTGGGCAATCCCCTCCAGGGGAAGCCCCAGGTCCAAGCAGCAGGCAATGACCCCCAACCCGTTGGACACGGAAAACCGCCCGGGAATGGGAAGGGTCACCGGGCAGCTCCCCTGAGGGGCCGTCACCTGAAAGGTCACGTGGTCTGCGTACAGCCGCAAGTCCTTCGCCTGCACCTGAGCCGGGGTGGGATGGATGCCGAAGGTAACCACCGGACAGGGTACCCCCTGGGCAAACTGCCGGCCCGTGGGGTCGTCCTGGTTAAGCACCCCACGCCGGCACTGGGCAAACAGCTTGGCCTTGGCCTGGCGGTAGGCCCCCATAGTGCCGTGGAAGTCCAAATGGTCCCGGGTGAGGTTGGTGAAGATCCCCTCCTGGAAGGTGAGTCCCGCCGTCCGCTCCAAGGCCAGTGCGTGGGAAGAGACTTCCATCACCACATGGGTGCAGCCTGCCACCTCCATCTCTGCCAGCAGGCTGTGGAGCGTGTAGGCATCCGGCGTGGTGCGTTGGGTTGGAAGGGACTGGGAGCCAATGAGGTTTTGGTTGGTGCCGACGAGGCCCACCTTGGCCCCCAGCACCCCCTCCAACACGGTTTTTAAAAGGTAAGTCGTGGTGGTTTTTCCATTGGTGCCGGTGACCCCCACCAGGGTCATCCGGTCCCCGGGGCGGCCGAACCAGTTGGCCGCCATCTGCCCAAAGGCAGCCCGGGGGTTGGGGGAAACCAGCCAGGGCCCAGGTTCCGCTGGGGGATGGTCGCAGAGAACCGCCACCGCCCCTTTGGCCAGCGCTGCGGGGATCCACTGGTTCCCATCGGTTTTCTCCCCCCGAAAGGCGGCAAACAGGCCACCGGGGGAGAGGGTTCTTGTATCACAGGTGAGGGAAGTGATTTCTACGTCCTGACCGATGTGGTCCTCCAGGGTCAGGCCCTGGGTCAGTCGGGAGAGCTGCAAAGGTCCACCTCCATGGGGTCCGTGGTCGCCTGGGCCCTTGGGAGAAAGGGCCAGGCGGCCGGGTGGATGGCGTCCTTTTCACTTCCTGGGGGCGGGACTCACCCGTCCCCTGTGGTGGTATCCTCCTCTTCGTCCGTTTGGACCCAGTTGCCGTCTTGGCCAGTGTCCAAACCGCTCTCGGAGCCTATATCGGCGGTAAACCGCACCTCTACGGAGGCGCCCACGGTCACCGTATCGCCGGGAGAGACACCCTGGCTGAAGACCCGGCCTCCCTCTGTCGTTCCGGTGGCGTTGAGGTAGAGCCCCACCTCTTCCAGGGCGGCCACTGCCTGGTCATAGGTCATACCCGACAAATCTGGCATTTCTACCGTTCCGCTGGGTTTTTCCTCTCCCAAGTAGAGCACCATAGAGCTGCCCTCGGGAACACTGCTGCCTGCGGTGGGCATCTGATCGGTCACCACAGATCCCTCCCCGCTGAAACGGACGTTCAAGCCCAGCCCGTTTAGGGTAGCCTGCGCCGACTCGGCCGTCTCGCCAATCAGGTAGGGGATGGTGACCCCGTTCTCATTCTCGGAACTGCCGGTCTTGTCATAGCCCAGGTAATCCATGATATTGGCAATGAGTTCACCAGCCATGGGGGCTGCCATGTTACCACCGCTGATGTAAATCCCGTCGTCGGTGGTGTTCTGCCCGGGGGCCGAAGGTTCCGGCCAGTCATAGCCCAGCAGGACAATGACCTCCGGATCATCCGCCGGAGCGCAGCCCAGGAAGGAGACGATGATCCGGTCCTCACTGGTCAAGGTCTGGGAGGAGCCGGTTTTCCCGGCGATGCGGTACCCGTCTACCTTCGCGTTTTTCCCGGTGCCCCCTACGTCATTGACCACGCTTTCCATATAGGAAAGGACCAGGCTAGAGGTCTCCTGGCTGATCACCTGGCGGACTTCCTGGGGCTCATGGTAACTCACCACGTTACCGTCGGAATCGGTCACCGACTGGACGATGT
>NBJMC04201__coassemble_2850_pt1 | contig 7551 bp, 8 predicted proteins | sample NBJMC04201__metabat2_high_PE_047 | metagenome-assembled genome bin NBJMC04201
GCGCTGCGCCCCGAGGCACCGTAAGAGCCCCGACCACCCGAAGGGTACGTAGTACCTTACCGAGCCCCCGCCCGGGACCGGGCGGGGGAACCACGTGGCAGGGCCTACCCTGCGGCGGTCCAGAAGGGACCACCTGCCGATCACCCGCCGGCCAACGGAAGGGTCACCGTCCCCACCGTAATGCTGGCGATGTCTTCCAGAGGGATAATCTCCCGGAAACGGACGTTGTTCCTGCACACGGTTTTCCCGTCCCGGTCCCCGATGGAGGCGCTGTTGCCCACGGTCTCTGCCGTGGTGCCGTCTTTCAGGGTGACGGTGATGGGGACGTTCATGGCCGCCATGCCGTCGGGCATGTCCTCGTAGTCGGCGAAGGGGTCGGATGGGACGTCCTCCTCCCAGTCCACCACGGTGGGGAAGGAGCTCTTCACCGTCACCGACAGGGGGGAGAGGGTGACCTCGTCCAGGACGATGCCGTGCTCCTTCAGTTGGAGCATCTGCCCGGCGTCCAGGGTGAGGGAGGTGTTCTCGTAGGTCAGGGGGAAGGTGAGTTCCCAGGGGCCCTGGGCGATGACGTTGCCCTCGTCCTTCCCATAATCGCCAAAGTAGAGGTTCTGGAAGGTGCGGGTGACGGTCTCCTGGGGGTGTTCCTCGTGGAGGGAGATCCACTCCACAAACTGGATGGTCCCGTCCTCGGGGTCCTCGTCGTAGAATTCCTGGCTGCCGTGGGCGTCCTGGAAGGAGTACCCCAGGTAGGTCTCCCCGTCCACCCACCCGGGGAGGGTGAGGGGGGTGCCGTCCTGGGAGGAGAGGGTGTAGCGGATGAGGCAGTTGACCTCGTCCCCCATCACCCCGTCCACGGTGATGGTGTAGCCGTCGGCGGTGGCGCTCACCCCCACGGCGGAACTCATCCGGTCGGCGGCGGCCTGCTGGGCGGAGGAGCCCCCCAACAGGTGGGCGAAGAATGCCCCGGCGGGCCGCAGCGCCCCGGTGGCCCCGGCGGTGCCCAGGGAGAGGACCAGGGCGGCGGCCACCGCCACGGCCAGGATCCGCCGGGTCCGGCGGGCTTTGGGGGGGGCGGCTTTCTGCCGGGTGGCCGCCGCCAGGCGGGCCGTCATGGCCTGCTTTTGGTCTGGGGAAAAGGACAGGTGGTCCATAGAAGTTCGATAGTCTTTCATCCTGCGAATCCCTCGCTTTCCAACAGAGTTTTCAGCCGCAGCCGCCCCCGGTGCAGGAGGGAGGCCACCGCGGCGGGGGTCTTGCCCAGGAGAGCTGCGATCTCCTTGGCGGCGTACCCCTCGTAGTAGTGCAGATAGATCACCGCCCGGTACTGGGGGGGCAGCAGGTTCACCGCCGCCAGCAGGCTCCCCTCCTCCGGCTGGGGGGCGGGGACGGCGGCGGCCGCCTCCAGGGGGGCGGTGGTCTTCCGCCAGTGGCTTTTCAGCAGGTCTTTACAGGTGTTGGCGGTGGTGCGGATGATCCAGGCCCGTTCGTGGTCCGGGGAGACGAAGGCGGGGGCCTTCTCCCAAAGCTTGAGGAACACCGTCTGGCAGATGTCCTGGGCGTCCTGGGTGTGGTTGAGGTAGGTGTAGCTCAGGCGGAGGATGAGGTCGGAATAGGTCTCCACCAGGCGCTGGGCCTCCTGTTCCTCCAGGGCGGGCTTCATGGGATCACTTCCTTTCGTGTGGTCTGGAAAGCGCTTTCTACTGACAATACGATTGGACCGGGGGAAATTGTGCGCCATGGGGGAAAAGTTTGTCCCAAAAACAGGATACCCCGCCACAGGGGCGGGGGACAAGAGGAAAAACGCAGCGGCCCAAAGCCGCTGCGTCTGCGGGAAATTGCCCTCAGAGGAGGGTGAAGGAGGCCCGGATGGCAGATAGATCTGCCGGGGCCGGGCTGCCGGGGTCCAGCCACAGGTCATAGCACGCCCCGGCGGGGGAGAAGTAGAGGGTGTGGGTCCGGCCCCCGGCCTCCTGCAAGGTCACCGGCTGGCCCAGGGCGCTGCACTCCAGCAGGTAGGCGGAGAAGAGAGGGTCCGAGGCGGCCAGGGTGCCGGTGGGGAGGGGGACGGTCCAGAGGCCCTGGGTCAGGGTCTCCCAGGGGAGGGCGGGGTAGCAGTCGATGCCCCCCACCTGGGTTCCTTCCACCCAGAAGGTGCTGCGGTCCCCCTGGGTTTGGACCGAGACGGACCGGGGGCAGGCGAAGGCGTAGGCGCTGTTCTGGACGGGGACGGGGGTGCTCCGCCAGGCAAACCCCGCCGCCAGGGCCAGGGCAGCCAGGACGGCCACCAGCAGCACCAGCCGCCGGCGGGCAGGCAGAGGGTGGGACATGGGCATCGGCTCCTTTCCAAAGGCTCTGCTTCCAGCATACCCGGCGGGGGGTGAAAAATGCCACCCGGTTTGGGTGAAATGGGGGTAAAGTGGCCGGGCCGGCGGCAAAAAATGCCCCCGGCCCAGGGGGCCGGGGGGCAAAAGGGCAGGGGTTCACGCCTGCCGAAGCCGGCGGTGGGGGACGGCGCGGGGGCGGAACCGGAGGTGCCGCGCCACCCCCTGCCCCATCCAGCCGATGACCTTGCCCATGGTGAGGGCGGCGGCCACGGTGCCGATCCCCAGGCCCTCCACCTGGCCCAGGTGAAGCACTACACCCGGGCGGCCCAGCAGCTGTGCATCTCCCAGCCCAGCCTCAGCCACGCCATCCGGCAGCTGGAGGGGGAGCTGGGGGTGCCGCTGTTTGAAAAGACCGGCCGGAACACCACCCTGACCCCCTTTGGGGAGACCTTCCTCACCACGGTGCACCAGACCCTGGGCACCCTGGAGGAGGGGGTGGAGACCCTCCGCCGCAGCGCCCGGGGGGAGGGGCTCATCCGCCTGGGCTTTCTGCGGCGGTTGGGCAGCCGGTACATCCCCCAGCTGGCGGCGGAGTTCCTGGCGGCCCACCCGGCGCGGAACCTCTCCTTCACCTTCCACACCGACCGGACCCAGGGGCTGGTGGAGAGCCTGCTCCACCGGCAGTGCGACCTGGTCTTCTGCTCCCAGCCCGACCCGGCCCTGCCGCTGACGGCGGTGCCGGTGGTCCGCCAGGAGCTGGTGCTCATCACCCCCAAGGACCATCCCCTGGCGGGCCGGGGGGCGGTGGACCTGGCCCAGGCGCTGCCCTATCCCATGGTCTACTTCACCCGGGAGGCCGGCCTGCGCCGGGTGGTGGACGGGCTGTTCGCCGCGGCGGGGGGCGCCCCCCGCATCGCCTATGAGACCGAGGAGGACCAGGTGATCGCCGGCCTGGTGGCCCAGGGGTTCGGCATTGCGGTGGTGCCCCAGATGGAACTGCTCCACAAGCTGGAGGTGGCGGTGCTGAAGATCACCGCCCCCGACTATCGGTGGGAGGTGTTTCTGACCACCTGCGACGGGTTGTTCCTGGCCCCGGCGGCCCGGGACTTCCGGGACTTTGCCCTCCGGCGGAGCCAAGAGGGCCGGTAAGACGACGCGCCCCAAGGCCGCCTTTGGCCTTGGGGCGCGTATGGGGTTCAGGGCTCAGGCGTCGGGGAGGGGGATGGTCAGGTCCCCGATGGTGATGCTGGCCACGGTGTCCAGGGGGAGGACTTCGTTGAAAATGAACTGGAGACGGCACTGGTCCAGTTCCTCTGTCAGGGGCGTGGGGGTTGCATACCCCAGATCATTGAGGGTAAGGGTGCTGCCGTCGGTAAGGGTAAGATAGGGGACCTCGTCTGGGGAGAAATCGGTGAGGGTTACGAACATCCAGGGCTCTAAGGGGAGGTTGGCGACCAGCTCTGGGTTGCTGGCGTGTTCTGCTGCCAGGGCGGCCCGGGTGTCCTCGTCAATGGTGAAGGCATAGTCCAGAACCAGAGACAGGGAGGACAGGCGCAGGGACAGAATGGTGCCGGAGAGGGGGTATCTGTTGCTCTCGGCGTGGAAGGTCTGCCCGCTGCCCAGGTCTAGGGAGGCGTCCACGCTGTCCAAGGACACGGTGAGGGTCCAGCTGCCGTCGACCAAGGGGATGATCCGGTCTACGACAGGGGCTTCCTTGAGGTTGTAGGAGATTCCTGTGGAGTAGTACTCGTGAGAGTATAGGTTCTTCAGCGTGATCTCCACAGGCTGGGAGGGGTCAAAGTCTTGGGAGGCGGTGAATCGCTGGTAGAAATAGAGGGTGGAATCGGTCACCTCGAAGTCCAAAAATCCCGAGGGGTAGGAGAGGGAGTCAATGGAAGCGGGATAATCGACCATCTCAAACATCAGCGTATTGTTCCCATCCGACACGTTCTTGGTCTCCTCGGTCTGGGGCAGCACGGGCTGGCCGTCGGCCCGCTCCATGCGGTAGAGGACCACCAGGCTGTTGCCGTCCCCCATCACCGCATCCACGGAGATGGTGACCCCGTTGTCGGTGGCGCTGGCGGCGGAGGGGCGGGTGAGGTCCCCGATGACCTCCTGCTGTTTCGGGTCGCTGCCGAACTGGCTGGCCAGGACGGACAGGGCCTCCTGCAGGGCCCCCGAGGCGCAGGCGGCGCACAGGGCGGCGGCCAGAATGGCGGCGGCTGCCACCCGCCCCCACTTCCGCCGGGGGGCGCGGACCTGGCCGGCCTGGGCGGCGGCCAGAAGGTCCTCGGCGATGGCCGCCTTTTGCTGGGGGGTAAAGCGGAGGGCGTCTAAGGTTTCGCGGTAGGTTTTCATCGGTATCCCTCCTGTTCCAGTAGGGTTTTCAGCTGGGCCCGCCCCCGGCGCAGCCGGGTGGAGATGGTGGCGGGGTTGGCGCCCAGCAGGCGGGCGATCTCCTTGGCGGAGTAGCCCTCGTAGTAGTAGAGGTAGATCACCACCCGGTAGGGGGGCGGCAGGCGGCCCACGGCCTCCAGCAGGCTCCCGGCCTCCGGCTGGGGGGCGGGGACGGCGGCGGCTGCGTCCAGGGTGACGGTGGTCTTGTGCCAATGGCTTTTCAGCAGGTCCTTGCAGGCGTTGGCGGTGGTGCGGATGATCCAGGCCTTCTCATGGGCGGGGGAGGCGAAGGCCGGGGCCTTTTCCAGCAGCTTGAGGAAGACCGTCTGGCAGATGTCCTGGGCGTCCTGGGTGTGGTTGAGGTAGGTGTAGGCCAGGCGGAGGATGAGGTCGGCGTAGGTCTCTGCCAGGCGCTCTGCCTCCTGGCGGTCCAGGGTAGGGGACATGGGCTCACTTCCTTTCCGGCGCCCTTGCAGCGGGCCTTTCTACTAGGAATACGATTGGAGGGGGGAAAATCCGTCAAAGATAGGAAAAAAAGCTGCCGCAGGGATGCGGCAGCTTTTTGTAGGTAGAGAGAAAACCTCGTAGAGTTCGCGGCGCGCACGCCGCGAAAAACGTGCAATCCGTTTTCTCTGGCGACATGCGCGCCGGAGAAAACACTGCTCGGCCTGCAAACGTGGGAGCCATCCGCCGCAGGCGGCTGGCGACTGCGCTGCAGCAGGCCGCCACCCCCTCTGCCGGAAAAGGCGTCAGCCTTTTTCGGCAGGCGTAAGCTGCCGCAGGGATGCGGCAGCTTTTGGGTTGGGCACAGGGGCCGGGGATCATTCGTCGATGTAGTAGTAGTCGGTGAAGCTCCCCGTCACCACGGTGCCGTCGGCCTGGGTCCCGGTGTAGGTGAAGGTGAAGGCCAGCAGGGGATAGGTGTTGCCCGCCTCGTCGGTGTAGTATTCGGTGGCGGCAGCCAGGGCGGCGGCCTCGTCGTAGGTGAGCTCGATGTAGCCAAACCCGCCTTGGTCATAGCCCATGGCGGCCATGTAGGCGTTGACCTCCTCGGGGGTGGTGACCTGGAGGGTTTCGCCGGTCAGGCCGTTCACCGTCAGCTGGTCGATGCGGAAGGAGGTGAAGCTGGCAGGGCTGCCGGCCACCGGGTAGAAGAGGAAGGAGGCCACATCCTCGTCAAAGAGGATGGGGGTGTAGTCCCAGATCACCACGGTGCTGCCGGTGATGGCCCCGCTGTCCAGCAGGGTCTGCAGGAGGGTCTTGTCCGAATTCTTCACCGGGGCGTACAGGGCGCTGGCGGAGACGGTGACCGCATCCGCCCGGAGGAAGGTGGTGGTGCTGGCGTTGTACTCCCCATCGGTGACCCCCAGCTGGTCGGTGAGGGCCCAGGGGACCTCCCAGGTAAAGTCCACCCCGTCCTGGTACCCCAGGGACCGGAGGAGGAAGGTGAGGAACTGGGCGGTGGAGACGGCGTTGGAGGCGCCGAAGGTGGTGGAGCTCACGCCGTTGGTGTACCCCTTATTGTAGGCGTACCCCACATAGGGCTGGGCCCAGGTGGGCACATCGGTGAAGGGGGTGCTCCAGGTGCCGGCCAGGGCCTCGTCCTCGGCCCCCAAGAGGCGGACCAGGATGGTGACGGCCTCGGCCCGGGTGGGGGCCCGGTCCAGGGCGAAGTTGGGGGTGCCGTCGGGGTTGGTGCTGGAACCCAGGAAGAGCCCCAGGTTATACAGCAGCTCCGCGTCGTCCTGGGCCTCCTCCGGCGTGGCCGCCAGAGCGGGCACCGACAGGGAGAAGGCCAGGCTTAAGGCCAGGAACAAAGAGACGATTTTTTTCTTCATGATACATCCTTTCTTTGGGTCAGCCCCCACGGGGGGCGAAAACAGCGGGACAGGAGTTCGGAGGTATTCTACCATACATCCCCGGAAAAGGCAAGGCGAGGGGGCGGGAGGTCGGTTTAGGACGGCCTCTGAGAGAACAGAGAGATGAGAAACGCGCCCACCGTACACAGACAAATGACAGGAGTGAGCAGGATGCCTCCCAGGAAAAGGAATGCCACTCCCAACCCTGCGGACAGGAAAAAGGTTCCCGCTGCCCGCAATCCTGGGTAGGATATGGCTTTTTGCCGGGCGATGGCATAGACCAAAAAAGCGCCGGTGACACATATCCCGAAAAAGTATAACCCAGGGTGGAGCAGGGACAGCAGAATGGTGGGAATGAGGGAAAGCAACAGGGACGCAATCGCCATCAGAAACACCTCTTTCGAAAAGCAATCCATGGATCATTACATCTGGTATACATATATCATACAAAACGGGGAAGGCGCTGTCAACGGAAAGGGAGTGGGTCCCTTTGGAGGGACCGAGGTATAGAGACGGCCGCTTCTGCCATACTACCGGTGTCTACTCTATACCAATAAGGAGGCGATCCCATGCCATGGATCGGCCCAAAGGGGGAGGCGGTCCCGCCCCACCCCCGGCCGGAGCCCCGGTTTGAGGGGGACCTCACCGCCGACCGGATCCGCTGGATTTTCCGGGACAGCGCGGACTTTGGCGAGCGCCCCGTCCTCATCGGCGGGGACCCGGCCAAGAGGACCACCGTCTTTTTCCTCAACGGCCAGGTGCGCAACGAGCGGATGAACGACTACATTCTCCGCCCCCTGGCCACCAGCCCCCTGCTCCGGGAGGCCACCCCCCAGGCGGCCTTCCGGATGATGACGGAGGGCATCGTCTACACCCAGCTGGTCCAGGTGTGCACCACCCTGGACCAGGCGGTGTTCGCCCTGATCAACGGCAGCGTGGTCTTTGCCTTCCCCGGGGAGGGGAGGATG
>NBJMC04201__coassemble_2866_pt1 | contig 7522 bp, 5 predicted proteins | sample NBJMC04201__metabat2_high_PE_047 | metagenome-assembled genome bin NBJMC04201
GGAGCCGTCCGACGCCACCAACAAAAACGTGACGTGGAGCACCAGCGATGCCAGCATCGCCACAGTGACAGATGGTGTTGTCACCGCCGTGGCTCCCGGTACCGCTACCATCACCGTCACCACGGTGGACCAGAGCAAGACCGCCACCTGCACCGTGACCGTCACAGTCCCTGTCACCGGCGTGACACTGAACAAAACCAGAACCAGCCTCTATGTGGGCGACACCGAGACCCTCACCGCCACGGTGGCCCCCGACAATGCCACCAACCAGGCGGTGACCTGGACCAGCAGCAACCCCAGCGTCGCCACAGTTAAAAATGGCGTGGTCACCGCCGTGGCCCCCGGCATCGCCGTCATCACCGCCACCACCCAGGACGGCAATCATACCGCCGCCTGCGCCGTTACCGTGCGGCCCGATGTTCCCCCCGCCAACCCCAACTACAGAATCACCGTGGAGGCCACCCAGGGCGGCACCGTGACGGCAGACCCCACCGCCGCCAAGGCGGGTACCACCGTGACCCTCACCCCCGTCCCGGACCGGGGGTACCAGGTGGGGAGCGTGGCGGTCACCGACCGCTTCGGGGACGCCGTGGCCGTCACAGAGCAGGCCGACGGCACCTACACCTTCACCATGCCCAACGGCCAGGTGACCGTGAAGGCCACCTTCGTGGAGACCGAGGAACCCGTGGCCGAGCCCTTCATCGACGTGGCCGAGGGCGACTGGTTCTACGACGCCGTGGTCTACGCCTACCAGAACGAACTCATGGACGGCGTGGGCGGCAACCGCTTCGCCCCCAACAGCGAGACCACCCGGGCCCAGCTGGTGACCATCCTGTACCGCCTGGAGGGTGAGCCCGCCGTCTCCGGCGACCTGCCCTTCACCGACGTGGAGGCCGGCATCTGGTACACCGATGCCATTCTTTGGGCGGCGCAGAACAACATCGTCAATGGTGTCAGCGACACCGAGTTTGCCCCCGGCGATGACCTCACCCGGCAGCAGCTGGTAACCATTCTCTACCGCTATGCCGAGAGCAAGGGCTACGACGTGAGCAACTCCGCTGACCTCTCCGGCTACCCCGACGCCGGCCAGATCCAGGACTATGCCCAGCCCGCCATGGCTTGGGCGGTGGCTGAGAACATCATCCAGGGCATGGAGGATGGCACCCTGAAGCCCGCAGGCAATGCCTCCCGGGCACAGATTGCCACCATTCTCATGCGGTTCTGTGAGGATGTGGCACAGTAAGGTTTCACCCCCGCTATGGGAAAGGAGAGCGCCAAAGGCGCTCTCCTTTTGTTTTTTGGGGGCCCTATAGGTGGTCCCTTCTAGACCGGCGCAGGTTAGCACCTGCGACGTGGGTTCCCGCCCGGTCCCGGGCGGGGATCCAGGCTTTCTCTAGAGAAAGCCCGGACGCAAAGAGTCGCGGGGGGATGCCCCCCGCCCCCCCTGGGTTAGGGCCCGCTCGTTTCCACTCGCTCGTTTTGGCGGTTGTGCCGCATTGTTCCGGTCGATAGGCTATTACGAGCCCCATGTACGTGCCCTGATTTGGGGACTTTCTTTCATAAAAAATGCTTTTTAGCATATTTTACTCGAAAATGCGTCCCAAATCGGTCTTAGAATCCTGGAGGGAATCGCCCCTCTGCCGTATCAGAGACAACGATCCCCAAAACGAGCGAGCGGCAGCAAGCGGGCTATAAAACCCGGGGTCCAGGGGCTTGCCCCTGGTGTTCTTTCTTCCGGCTTTCTTCCAAAGAAAGCCGGGTTCCCCGCCGGAGTCGGCGGGGAACCTACGTCGCAGGGTCTACCCTGCAACGGTTCCAACGGAGCCACCTACCGATGATAGAGGGCCGGCGGGGCAACGGGGCGCTGCGCCCCAAGGTGGCTTCTGAGCCGCCTACCTGAAGGGTCCGCAGCCTCGTGCTGCCCCTGGCAGGTGGTCGGGGCTGGACCGGCGCCGGTCCAACCCGGCCCTTCTCCCTCACGGGTGGGAGAAGAGCGCCCAGGCCCCCTCCCCAGGGGGATCCAAACGGAAATCCATGGTCTGGCTGGTCTCCGGGTGGGTAAAGGCCAGGTGGTGGGACCACAGGGCGATCTGCCACTCCGGGGGATCGGGGTACTTGCTGTACTTCCGGTCCCCCGCCAGGGGGAGGCCCCGGGAAGAGAACTGAGCCCGGATCTGATGGGTCCGCCCGGTCTCCAGCCGGATGGACACCAGGGAGAACCCCTGGCGGCTGTCCACCACCCGGTAGTGGAGGACGGCCTGCTGGATGCCCTTGCCGGGGAGTTTGGCCACGTAGGTCTTTCGGGTCTTGGGGTTGCGGCCCAGCAGGTCCAGGAAGGTGCCCTCCTTCTCCCGGGGCTGCCAGTGGATCACCGCCAGGTACTCCTTGAGAAACCGGTCCTCCCGGATCTGACGGGAGAGGTCCGAGGCCGCCTGGGGGGTGAGGGCGTAGACCATGAGCCCGCCCACCACCTGGTCCAGCCGGTGGACGGTGCGGACCTCTGCCTCCGGCTGGCCCAGGGCTTGGCGGATGAGGTCGGGCATCCCCCCGGGCTCGTCGGTGGAGAGGACCCGGAAGGGCTTTTCGCAGACCACAATGGCGGGGTCTTGGTAGAGGATCTTCAGCATGGGGCTACTCCTTTCTGCTGGGCAGGTCGGGTTCCTGGGTGGGAACTGCCGCTCGCTGCTTTTCAAGCCGCAGGTTCAGCACGTTGTAAACCATGACGCTTATAAACACGATGGCCCCGCCCAACAGGGCCAGAGGGGTGAGAACCTCCCCCACCACCAGGGCCACCAGAATGGGGTTGAGCACCGGCTCGATCCCCGTGACCAGGGAGGCTGTGATGGGCTTCACGTACCGGATGCCCGTGGTCAGGCATACATAGGCAAGTCCCAGCTGGAACACGCCCAGCAGCACGCCGTAAAACAGGGAGGTGCCGTCAAATTGGGTCTCCTGGACCAGGGAGGGCAGGCCGATGCCCACCCCCATGAGCTGGCCCAAGATGGTAGCCCACACGGGGTTGCCCCCCGGCAGCTTGTTGAGCATAAACACCCAGGAGTAGCACGCCCCGGAGGCCACTGCCAGCACGTCACCCACAAAGCGGCCGCTGCCCAGACTGTCCAGAAAGAAGCAGAGCACGCCGCCGAAGATCAGCAGGCAGGCCCCCACATCCAGCCGGTTGGGTTTCTCCCGAAAGACCAGCCACATGAAGAGAATCACGAACATCGGTGCGGTGAACTGCAGAAGCACCGCATTGCCCGCAGTGGTGAGTTTGGTGGAGACCGTGTACAAGGTGGTGGCCCCGCACACCCCCAGGGCCCCGATGACCACCCCCGGGGTGAGGTGGAAGCGGTTGTGGGTGGCTTTGGCAAAGACCAGCAGGATCCCGACGGAGATGATGCTTCGGAAGGCGTTGATGGACAGCGGCTGCCAGGGAATCATTTTTACGCACAGCCCGCCAATGCTCAGCAGCAGGGCGGCGGCGAGGACCAACAGCAGACCTTTCTTGGAAGCGGATGACGTTGTCATGGAAGATCCCTCCTACCGATGGAGTGATGGATGCCTTGTCCGGCCGAGGCTGGGCAAGGTCCCCGGCAGGCGGGAAGGGCATTCCGCTGCCGGGATTACACCTGGGCCAGGGCCTGTTCCAGGTCGGCCAGGATGTCTTGGATGTCCTCGATGCCCACAGACAGGCGGATGAGGTCGGCGGAGACGCCGGCGGCGGCCAGCTCCTCTTCCGTGAGCTGCCGGTGGGTGGAGGAGGCGGGGTGGAGCACGCAGGTCTTGGCATCGGCCACGTGGGTGGCGATGGAAGCCAGCTTCAGCCCCGCCATGAAGGTCTCAGCGGCCTGGCGGCCCCCCTTGACCCCGAAGGTCACCACGCCGCAGGTGCCCTTGGGCATGTACTTCTGGGCCAGGGCGTGGTACTTGTCCCCCTCCAGGCCGGGGTAGCTCACCCAGGCGATCTTGGGGTGCTTCTGGGCAAACTGGGCCACGGCCAGGGCATTTGCGCAGTGCTGGGGCATCCGCAGGTGGAGGGTCTCCAGCCCCACGTTGAGCAGGTAGGCGTTCATGGGGGCGGGGATGGCCCCAAAGTCCCGCATCAGCTGGACGGTGGCCTTGGTGATGAAGGCGCCCCCCAGGCCGAACCGCTCCGTGTAGGTCACGCCGTGGTAGCTCTCGTCGGGGGTGCACAGGCCGGGGAACTTGTCAGGGTACTGGGTCCAGTCGAACTTGCCGCTGTCCACGATGGCTCCGCCTACGCAGTTGGCGTGGCCGTCCATGTACTTGGTGGTGGAGTGGGTGACAATGTCGGCCCCCCACTGGAAGGGGCGGCAGTTGACTGGGGTGGCGAAGGTGTTGTCCACGATGAGGGGCACCCCGTGGGCGTGGGCGGCCTTGGCGAACTTTTCAAAGTCCAGGACGATGAGGGCGGGGTTGGCGATGGTCTCCCCAAAGACTGCCTTGGTGTTGGGGCGGAAGGCGGCGTTGAGCTCCTCCTCGGTGCAGTCGGGGTCCACGAAGGTGAACTCGATGCCCATTCGCTTCATGGTCACGGCGAAGAGGTTGAAGGTCCCCCCGTAGATGGCGGCGGAGGACACCACATGGTCCCCGGCGGAGCAGAGGTTAAAGATGGCGAAGAAGTTGGCCGCCTGGCCGGAAGAGGTGAGCATGGCCGCCGTTCCCCCTTCCAGGGCGCAGATCTTGGCGGCCACCCGGTCCAGGGTGGGGTTCTGCAGACGGGTGTAGAAGTAGCCCTCGGCCTCCAGGTCGAACAGGGCCCCCATGGCCTGGCTGCTCTCGTAGCGGAAGGTGGTGCTTTGGACGATGGGGATGTTCCGGGGCTCCCCGTTGCCGGGGGTGTAGCCAGCGTGGATGCACTGGGTGCCTTTCTGGTAATCTTGCATGGGTTTGCTTCCTCCTTGGGTTTGATAGAATATCTCCGGCCCGCCTGCAAAAGGCGGGGAATCGACTGGGAACGAAGTATTATACCGCGTTTCCCGGCCTGTGGTCAATCCCTAGAAGAAAGGTGAGGGAATCCTTCCCGGCCTGGATGCTGAGGATAGGATACCACGGGCACCCCTGGGAATCTATGGGATTCGGTGAGGGGTTTTCTGCTCTCCCGGCCCTTCGTGGGACCGGTTTCTACTTGCCTTGGGTAGGGTCAGGCACAAAATGCGAAGGAAATACCCGCAGAAAGCGGGCGAACGCCCTTGCAAGTTTGCCGATTCCGATTATGATTATGATATAGGACCCAGGCGTCCCCTGCCGTTCCAGGGATAGGGAAGCCCTGACAGAACACATTGGGCCGCATCGGGAAAAATCCTGTTGCAATTCCCCTCTGCCTGCGTCATATATCATAGAGGTATCGACCATACCTATGCCTACTAGGAAAGAGAGAAGAAGGTCTATGAATTATCGCGTTGTCATCCACAGCATCGACTTGCAGGACCGGGAGGGGTTTCTGGCCTTCCTGGATGCCTACGCACGCAAGGGCTATGAGGCGGTGCGGATTTTCCGCAGCTTCACCGTGTTCCGAAAAACGGAGACCCCGCCCAGAGGCTACAGTATGCGCTTCCTCCCAGAGGGGGCGCCGCGGAGGCGAAAGCCCCCGGCCCATCCCATCCCAGGGCTCAAAAACGGGGTAGAGATTTTCCCGGTCCCCGGGGAGGATGACGTCCACTGGGCCGAAGCCGTCAGCACCCATTATCCAGACTTTGTGCCCTACAGTCTCTCCCACGCCATCGCTGTGGCGGTCAGGCAGTTGGTGGTGGTGCCCATCGTGCTCTTTGTCTTGGTGTTCCTGCTGCGCAGCGGCCCCGAGGTGGGAGAGCTGCTGGCTGCGGAGATCCGCTCCCTCTTCGTCTGGGCCGTGGTCTTTGCCCTTTGGGCCGTGGTGGTGATCGGGCGGGAGGTCTTGGTCTTTTCTGTGGATACCATGCATCTCCGGGGGCTGCGCCGGGAGGCAGAGACCGGCCAGCGCTATCGCATTCCCGCCGCCCGGCAGGGCCTGGTCAAGGTCAAGAATTGCCTGGTGATGCTTGACATCGTACCGGTTGGGCTCCTGATTTTAGCCTTAGTATTAATAATCTAAACTTTCACCACGGAAAATGCGCAAAAGGGGCCATCGTGAGGGTGTCACGATGGCCCTTGGCAGTGTTTCCCATCACTGCTTGGTCAGTTTCTGCTTTACATCACTGTGGAATAAATGATTTCGCTGTAGTAGCCGACGTGGTTTCCGCTCCCGGACAGCCACTGATAGTTTCTGGTAACCACGCGAAGCTGACGGCCATTGCGCTTGTAAACATCGTAGATCGCTCTGCCGAGATCGAGGGCAGTCATGGCGGTGTTGATGGCGCTGCAGATATTAGCGACACCAACAAGAAGCTGGAGCAGGCCATAAACTTTCGGCTTGACAACTTTACCGATGGCCTTTAAGAGCTGATCCGTGACTTCGCCCTGGATCTTCCCTTCAAGGACACTCTTCAGATCCATACCTGTCTGACTCAGATAGTAGGCTGCTAGGTCAGCCTTGGGGATGTTGACTGCCTTAGAAGAGATCAGCTTAGAGGATGACCGAGGGCTGATGCCGGGATCTCCGGCTTCTGTGGCGTCCATGGTTTCCATCTTGTTTTCTTTTTCGTTCATATTGATAGCTCCTTATTTGTTTTCATTCATAATGAAAGTACACCACTTGGACATAACGGCACGGGTGGGTGTCCGGCCCTTCCAGCACCGGGTGCCTCTTCATTGTGAATGTATTAAGAAGAGAGGAAAATGCAGGAGAAAAGTAAACACAGATTTCAAAAAACAGGAAATGTTCAAAAAGCTTACCCTTTCTGAAATACAGACAGGCGAGACGGGGCCCATCCACAGGAGAAACGATGTCTGCGAAAACAAGGTGAGCGGCCGAAATGAAGGACAAAAAATTCTTGTTGCATTTTTTGTCGAAGGCGATTATGATATAGTGTTGTATGATAGGGAACTCTATGATTTTTTTCTGTTATTTTTGGCCTTTGGCACAAAAACAACCATTTTTCATAGAATCGCTCTCCAAACCAGAGGAGAGGAAAGGAGATCATTGATTTGAGCAGACTTCGGATCACCCCCTGGGAAAACTCCCAGCGCACGGTGGACGACCTCTACGCCGACATGGAGCGGCGGATCTCCGCAGCCCCTTGCGGAAACTGCCCTGTAGAGCTCACCAGTGCCTTTTTGAAGCTATGTCTGGCCCAAAGCTGCGGCAAATGCGTCCCCTGCCGCATCGGGCTGGACCGGCTGTCCGCCCTGCTGGACCAGCTGCTGGACGGCCATGGCAGCCAGGAGGATCTGGCCACCATCCTCCGCACGGCCCAGTCCATCGTGGACAGCGCCGACTGTGCCATCGGTTTTGAGGCCGCCCAGATGGTGCTGGACGGTTACGTGGCCTTCCAGGACGACTACCTGGCCCACGTGAACCAGGGCAGCTGCACCGCCAACTTCAAGAGCGTCCCCTGCGTGGAACTATGTCCCGCCCACGTGG
>NBJMC04201__coassemble_3036_pt1 | contig 7198 bp, 9 predicted proteins | sample NBJMC04201__metabat2_high_PE_047 | metagenome-assembled genome bin NBJMC04201
GGGGAACAACATGGACATCACCTCCTGGGCAGGTTAAAACGTAACGGGACCCTCCTCTTGGAAGGGGCAGTCCCGGAAGAGGGCGTTGACCCCATCCCGGTACTCCAGCAGGGTCTTGGCCTTGCGGATGCGCTTCAGGGGTCCCTCCGGCTGGAGGAAGTGGCGGGACCAGTAGAACCACAACTCCTTCATTTTCCCCAGCACCGGCCGGTCCCCGGAGAGGACCTGGCGGTAGGCCTCCACCAACTGGTCGTGGAAGGCCCGGAGTTCCTCTGGGGTCAGGGGTTCGCCCCCTTGGAGCTGCCGGCCCAGGGCGGGGTTGTACACCAGCCCCCGGCCTGCCATCCAGTGAGAGACGGAGGGGAACTGGGCGGCCAGCTCCCGGCAGGCCTGGGGGGTAAAGAGGTCCCCGTTGTAGCACAGGGGGAGGGTGCAGTGGTCCACGGCATACTGAAAGGCCCCCTGACGCACCGGCCCCCGGTAAAAGTCCCGGCGGAGACGGGGGTGGATGATGAGCTCCCGGATGGGGTAGCGGCGGAAAATGTCCAGCAGGGCGGGCCACTCCGCCGCATCCTCCACCCCGATCCGGGTTTTGATGGAGATGGCCAGGTCGGTTCGGGAGAAGATGCCGGTCAGGAAGGCGTCCAGCGCCTGGGGGTGGGCCAAAAAGCCTGCCCCCTTCCCCTTGGCCACCACGGTACCCGAGGGGCAGCCCAGGTTCAAGTTGATCTCAGTATACCCCAGGTCCTGGAGAACCCTGGCGGCGGCCAGGAAGGCCTCGGCCTGGTTGGCCAACAGCTGGGGCACCACCGGCACCCCCTGGTTGTGGTCTGGCTGGAGGTCCGACAGCCCCCGCCCGGTGAGGGGGCTGTCGGTGGTGGGGGCGAAGAAGGGGGCGTAGTACCGGTCCAAACCGGGAAAGCGTCTCTGGTGGACCTGACGAAAGACCCAGCCGGTGATCCCCTCCAAGGGAGCGAAGGAGAGGCGGGGGAGCGTCTGTGTGGTCATAGGGGAACCTCCTGGGGAATGATCTGCATATAGTATACCGAGGCTTTGGGCCGATGGGAAGGAGAAATTTGCTTCCACCGGCGCCGGCCCTTGCGAAAGACCCAAAACCTGGGTATAATAAAGGCGTAAACCGCCCATCTACATCCCACCAAAGGAGGCAGCTGCTATGGCAGAATGGAAAGATTTGGGAAACAAGGCCAAAAACCTCACCTTAGCCGGCCTGGGGAAGGCCCGAGACCTGGGGGAGAGTGCGAAACTGAACCTGAACAACGTCTCAGAAGAGGAGAATAAGAAGCGGATCTATGTGGAGATCGCCAAGCGGTTCGTGGAGGAAAATCCCACCCCACCGGAAGGCTATGTGGAACTCTATGCTCAGCTGCGGGAGGTGGAGAGCCGGATTGAGGCCAACAACGCCCGCCTGAACCAACTGAAAGACGAAGGCTGAGGACCCCCGCCCCGTCCCCAATCCTATGGCAGAAAGGGCGCGCCCTTTTTCGGGAAAGTTCCCGCCTATGGTACCAAACACCCCCGGCACAGTATGAAACTGTGTCGGGGGTGTTTTCACGGTGTATCCAAGGGTGCTGCCCTAGCCTTACAGAATGCGGCGGGCGGCGAAATAGTTCTCGACGTAATAGCTGGTATCCAGACTGCTGATCTTCACCCCGTCCTGGGGGGTGGAGGCGTGGACGATGTTGCCGTCCCCGATGTACAGACCCACGTGGGTGGGATAGGACCCGTTGGTGGAGAAGAACACCAGGTCGCCGGGCTGCAGCTGGTCTTTAGAGACCGCTACGCCGTTGTTCACCTGATCCCGGGAGGACCGGTTTAGGCTGTACCCAAAGTGGGCATACACATAATAGGTGAAGCCGGAGCAGTCAAAGGTGTCCGGCCCTGCGGTGCCGTAGACGTAGGGGTAACCCACATACTGCAGGGCGAAGTCCACGATCTGCTGGGCCAGGGGGTTGGTGGACGAATTGTCCCCGTTGCCGCCGTCGGGTTTGGAGACGGAGTCCTTGTCCTCCACGGTGACAAACTCCGCGGAGACATAACCGGTGCGGCCGTTGCACAGGATCTGGTACCAGCCGTCGGTCTTGCCGGTGATGGGGAAGCGGTCCCCGTCGTAGACATTGCACAGGATCTCATAGCTTGTCCCCGGGCCTTGGCGGACCCGCAGGGCGTCCCCGCCGGCGTTGATGCAGGCGTAGGTCTCTGACTGGGCGGCCACGGCGGAGATGGTGGCGGTGCGTTCTACCCCGTTGGCGTCTTGATAGATCACCTCGATCTCTCCACTGGCCTGGCTGGGGTCTACGGAGATGGGGTTGTTGGTGCTGGAGCCGGCTTGGCTGGCGCCAGCAGTGTCGTGGTCCCGGTCCACCCGGATGGCGGTGGGGGCGGCCAAGGCGGTCACCGACAGCGCAGAAGCGGCCAGCAGGCCCATGGCCAGAAGCCGTGGGGCAAATTTGGAATGAAACATGGGAATCTACCTCCGTTCCAAGGGCGGGGTCAGCGGGCGGACAGAGCGCGCTCCAGCCAAACAGAGGCCACGTCGATGGCGGCATACAGGCTGTCCTTCTCGCTGCGTTTCACCACACGGTCCCGCCCTTTCAGGTCGGGGGCAGTGAGCTGGAGTTGGACGCTGACCTTGGTGGCTACGTTGAGATCTCCCACAGGTTTGGTGTCCAGAATCTGGAGCAGGATGATGTGAGAGTCAGACATATCGCCGTAATAGATGACATTATCCTTCCGGCGAAGGGGGTGACCTTTATACGTAAGAGGAATCTTCTCGTTTGCCATATAAACCTCCAAAACAAAGATCATTGGGGCCTGCTGGGGGAAAAACCCAAGAACCCCAATAAAAAATGTAACCAAATTGTAACACATCTGGCCGCCCTTGTCAAATTGAATTGTGTGAACAATCTTTGAATAAACGGGAAGATGGGAAGGGGGCCTTGACAGACGGGGGACAATGGAGGATAATAAAACACTACGATCCCTGGCTGCCAGGGAGGAGAGGAGGTGCCCGCAGTGTCCAAGGAGAGTAGGAAACTCATCGCCAAAAACAGCAAAGCCTTTCACGACTACTTCGTGGAGGACCGGTACGAGGCGGGCATCGAACTGGCGGGAACGGAAGTGAAGTCCATCCGCATGGGCAACGTGAACCTGAAGGATTCCTTCTGCACCATCAAGGACGGGCAGATGACCCTCAACGGCATGCACGTGAGCCCCTATGAGAAGGGCAACATCTTCAACCGGGAACCCCGCCGCCCCCGCCGCCTGCTGATGCACAAGCGGGAGATCCTCCGCCTCTTCGCCAAGATCAAGCAGGACGGCTACACGTTGGTCCCCCTGAGCCTCTACTTCAAAGGCCCCCGGGTCAAGGTGGAGATCGGCCTGTGCAAGGGCAAAAAGCTCTACGACAAGCGGGAGGCCGCAGCCAAGAAGGACGCCAAGCGGGAGATGGACCGGGCCCTGAAACTGCAGCGGCGGTGATCCCTCCCATCCAAACAATCCATAGTATCCCTGCGGATGACTGGAACAGAAAGGAATCTATCACTATGGCACAGAATCCCATTGTTACCATTGAGATGGAGGACGGCGGCAAGATCGTCGCGGAACTCTACCCCGAAGTGGCCCCCATCACGGTGAACAACTTCATCAGCCTGGCCGGCAAGGGGTTTTATGACGGCCTGATCTTCCACCGGGTCATCTCCGGTTTCATGATCCAGGGGGGCGACCCCAAGGGCGTGGGCATCGGCGGCCCTGGCTACTGCATCAAGGGTGAGTTCTCCGCCAACGGCGTGAAGAACGACCTGAGCCACAAGCGGGGCGTGCTCTCCATGGCCCGGGCCCAGGCCATGGACTCTGCCGGCAGCCAGTTCTTCATCATGCACGCCGACGGGGACTTCCTGGACGGCCAGTACGCCGCCTTCGGCAAAGTCACCGAGGGCATGGACGTGGTGGACCGCATCGCCTCCGTCAAGACCAACTTCAGCGACAAGCCCAAGGAGGACCAGCGCATGAAGAAGGTCACTGTGGAGACCTTCGGTGTGGACTATCCCGAGCCGGAGAAGCTGTAAGTACCATCTTAGTCTATCGCACCAACTGCCCCGGGCACGGGGGCCCAGGCCCCCTGCCCGGCCGGCGTCTCTTACGATCTGGGGGCGTACTGGTTTCGACGGGGACATGGGTGCGGGAATAGCGGGCGGATGTGTCTGCCATCCTTAAAACAGGCAACTTATAAATTAAAGAACAACGACAACGAAGTTCTTGCCGCTGCTTAATTAAGCGGCTGTCCTCCCCGGAAGGACCACGAGCCGGGCTAGGGCATGATCTTAGTGGTGCACGTGACCGGGGTAAGCTTTGCCCCCGGCATGACCCATGAAGCTACCAACCCATGCAGCATGACGGTTTGCGGCATGGCGCGGGAATAGAAACAACCGTCTGCGCCCGGAGAGGTTCCCGAGGAAGTGTTTTCGGACGGGGGTTCGACTCCCCCCGCCTCCACCAGAAAAGAAACCTGTTTTTGATTTAGGTCAAAAGCAGGTTTCTTTCTATTTCAGGGACGTTATTTTTCCAGAAACAGTAAAATAGGAGAGTTATATCAGGCTCCATTGCCTTTTGGCAAGTTTATAATCCACATATCCTTGACTTTTCCATGATGCCTTAGAGAAAACTTCCATATAAGTAACATTAAAAATTCAGAGAGGAGCGTCTTCGCCATGGGCGTCCCATACGGATATTATATCGCGCCAAATGGCCATGTGGCCATCGATCAGGAAAAAGCAAATATCGTGAGAATGATCTATCGGCAATACCTCTCCGGCATGAGCCTGGGCGGGATTGCTGATTTTCTGTTCGAGAGCAACATTCCATCCCCTAAAGGCAGGGAACGCTGGACACAGCCAGTTCTCAGCAATCTGCTTTCCAATCAGAAGTACATCGGCTACATTATCAGCTTTGACGATTTCTTTTTGGTGCAGGGAGAGAAAAGCAGGCGGAGCAATATAGATGAGGACACCCATCAGAGAAAGGCCACCCGGTACAACTCGCAGAGTGTACTGAGCGGCCTTTTGGTTTGTGCGGAATGTGGCCATAACTATCGCCGCATTACCAGACCATCCGGCGAGATCGTCTGGCGTTGTGCCAATCGGGTGGAGCATGGGAAAAAGTTCTGTCAGCATTCGCCTTCCATATCGGAGGACAGGATCAAGGAAGTCCTTTGTGAGAAGTTAGGGCTGGGCACATTTGATGGAGATGAGATCAAAAACAAGGTCGATGTCATTTTGGTCCAGTCTAATGGTAGTCTTCAAATTGAACTGCAATGTGCGGAATATTTTGAGATGCTCCCGAATTAAGTCTATCCTTGTAACAGGCTGTCTGGTATAATATCCCTATCAGCACTTTTACATGGAGAGGGGTGTTTGCCATGACGGACAGGGAAGCGCAGATCGAGGCGCTATGGACTTATGAGATATCTACGGAAAAGGTTTTGCGGCGGGCGGTGAAAAAAGGATTCATCACCCAGGCAGAGGCGGATGAATTCTCTGAAAAGCTGTTTGAGCAATTGGACACAAGGAAGACCCCTGGCTTTCTCCCCTCATCTCTGGGTGAGAAGATGCGGGCCGAGCAGGTCAATGTGAACCCCTATGTCTCCATGACGGAAATCGCAAAGGAGAAGAAGTCCTCCAGCCCCGGCTATCTTATACAGAGCTGGATGAGGAGCAACACCACCCTCGAATATCTACGGATGTGGGAGAAAATCTACAACCCCAGATTTCAAGAGGCCGCCTGCGATGACCTGATCCATACGGTCAAGACCACCGGCACTACACTGACACCGTCCCTGTGGATTAACACAACGCAGGCGATGGGGATGCGGACGAGCCGCGGCAAGGGCGGCGGGACAACAGCACATCCAGAGATAGCAACAATGTTCCGGGCTTGGCTGTTTCCGGAGGTTATGCTGGATTTGGTACAGTGCTATCGGATGGTTCAACACAATGATTTACATAATTAAATATAATCCAATAGCAATTGCGGATGGCGATTTTGGGGATAAATATTGGAGGAGGATAAGTTTTGGAAGATTCAAAGAATACAATTGAAAATGAGGATGAAATTAAAGCATTAGAGAAATTAAAACGCGTGGTCGATTTAACTCGACGAGCGCGCATGGAAGCAGCTGACCGACTAATTGCGTCTGAGCGTTTTATTCAAAATATTAATATTTATTATTCGTGTTTTTCTGTTATATTATCAGTGTTCTGTCTCCTTAACAATAATATAATTTTATCTGTTATTTCTACCATTTTAACAGCAATATTAGCAATTTCTATTGTGTTTTTAAATGCTCAGCACTATGGGCAGCGTTCTCATCAGTTCCATAATAATTTTTTGGAACTGTATCAACTCCTCTTTGATATCGACACTGCTATTCGCCAAAAACAGTATTCTAATACATGTGAGCTCGAAAAGCGTTATATTGATTTGCTAAAATCTATTGAAAATCACACGCAACAAGATTTCTTCCAAACACTTTTTTTAACTGATCGAGTAAACTCTCGCAACACGGAGAACTACACAAACCGGCTACAGGGTATAGAGAAGGCTACTTTCTGGGGAAGAAAAATTCTTGTGTACATTTTAAAGATTATAATTTGGATTTTCCCCATATTGGGAGTTGCTTTGGTTATTATTACTTGGAATTAAAGAATCCGTTGATGATTCAAGATTTGGCGAGATGAGAAATATAAGCCATGCTTGAGATAAAGCGAGAGAAGAAATTTTTTGTATTTGTACTATTGGAGCTGAAAATAGGTATAAATAACCTGCTTTAGCTAATTTTATATTGTGCTTCTCTTGTCAGCAGGTTTGTAATTGAAAAAACTGAGATGTAGAAATGGGTGATAAATATTGAAATCAATAGCAATGTTTAATAACAAGGGAGGGGTTGGCAAAACAACCTTGGTCTGCAACTTGGCAGCTTACCTTGCTAAAGAGTGTAACAAAAGAGTTTTGCTTATTGATGCTGATCCCCAATGCAATTCTTCCACTTATGTGCTAACAGACAGCGATTTTTACGATGCATATTATAATAATCTGGAATTTACCATTTATGACTTGCTTTTACCGCTATCACGCGGAGAAGGATTTTCTGAGCAAGTCCAAATCAATTCTAATTCTTTTTTTG
>NBJMC04201__coassemble_3212_pt1 | contig 6881 bp, 9 predicted proteins | sample NBJMC04201__metabat2_high_PE_047 | metagenome-assembled genome bin NBJMC04201
TCCGGGTCGGCCATCATCTCCGGGGGGGACGGGGAGGGGGGCAGAGGACTGGGTCCGGGTGAGGGGCGGGTGGATCAGGTGGAAGGTCACCCCGTCCCCAGCGTACTCCAGGTTCAGGCACTTGGCCAGGGCCTCCAGGGCCCCCTTGGTGGAGGCGTAGGCGGACAGCCCGGGGAACCCCGTGATCCCCACCCCGGAGCTGGTGAAGATCACCCGGCCTCGGCCCTGGGCCCGGAGGGCGGGCCCCACGCACCGTACCAGCTGGAGGGCCCCGCAGTAGTTGGTGGCAAAGGCCGCCTGGACCTGGCCCAGGTCCAGGGCCTCCACCCCCCCGAAGGGGCAGCAGCAGGCGTTGTGGATCACCACCTCCGGGGTGCCCTGCCAGGCCTGGGCGGCAGCCACCGCCGCCTGGAGGGCCTCCCCCTGGCGGACGTCCACGGGGTAGTAGGCCAGCTGGGTGGGGAAGGTGTTCTGGAGGGCGGCCAGGTGGTGGGTCTCCCAGTCCAGTACCGCCACCTGGTGGCCCTGGCGGAGGAGGGCGACCGTCAGGTGGTACCCGATGCCCTGGTTGGCCCCGGTGATCAGGATGGCTGCCATGCATCCGTCCCCCTTTCCTGGAAAAACCGCTGGACGTGGCGGTAGGCGGCCTGGCGGAAGGCCTCCTTTCCCGCCTCCGACAGGGGGCCCCGGAACAGCCACCGCTGGGCAAAGAGATGGATGGGGCCGTAGAAGGCCACCGCCAGGTCCTCCCCGGTGGCGGGGTGGAGCAGGCCCAGGTCCACCAGGGCGGTGAACATCCGGCCCTGGAAGGCCAGGGGGACCCGGAACATCCAGCGCTCATAGATCTCCCCCAGGTCGGGGTTGTGGAACTGCTCCATCTGGAGCAGCCGGAGGACCTGGTTGCAGAAGGGGTCCATGAGGTACCCCTCAAAGAAGGCCTGGCAGACCATCCGGTAGGAGACCTGCCCCCAGGGGCCCTGCTGGTCCCCCAGGGCCTGCTCCAGCTGGGCCATGCCCTCCGCGGCCCGGTTCTCAAAGTGGGAGAGCAGGGTGGTGAGGATGGCCTGCTTGCTGGGGAAGTGGTAGTACAGGGAGCTCTCCTTGATCCCCACCTGCTTGCAGATGTCCCGGACGGACACCCCGTCGTACCCCCGCTGGGCGAACAGGGCCAGGGCGGTGGCGGTGATTTTCTCCTTGGTGGATGCCATGGCATCCCCTCCTCTCGCGGTGGTTTGGGTCTATTATACCTAACAACTGTTAGGTTTGCAAGAGGAGGGGCCCCTTTTTTCCCGGGGAGGTTGTCAGGGGCCCTGGAGGCGCTCCGGCGGGGCCCCCAGGAGGAGGAGGGTTCCCGCCCAGGCCAGCAGGGCCAGGGGGTCGGCCCGGCCCTGGGGGGCCAGGGGGATCTCCTGGGGCTCCCGGCACACGCCCCCCAGGGTGACCAGCTCCCGCTGGAGGGCCAGGCACAGGGTGTCCTGGGCCAGGCTGGAGAAGGTGAGGGTGTCCCGGCGGGTCAGGCCGTAGCTCACCACCCAGGCCGCCGGGATCCCCCCGGCCAGGGGGGCCAGGTGCCCCGGCAGCAGCAGGGCCCGGCACGGGGCCGGGTTTGGGGGGAGGGCGGCCAGGTCCGGGGCGGCCACCACCAGGTCCGCCCGCTGTGCCCCCGGTCCCAGGCGGAGGCACCCCCCTGCCTCCCCCGGCAGACGGGCCTGGAGGAAGCGGGCAAACCCCGCCCCCTGGGCCCAAAGTTCCACGGTATACAATCCGATCCCTCCCTTTTTGTCCCCTTAGTATGGGGGGATGGGGGGAGATTTATGCGCTTTCCCCGCCTTCCCCTGGGAAAGGGGGAGAAAACCGGGGAAAAAAGCCGCCCTGGGGTGAAATTTTGCTTTTCAACTTCCCCTCCGTGTGGTATACTCTAAACTGTATTCGAATGGGTTGGCCTCTGGGCTGCCCGCACCTGTATTTGTATGTGAAAAAAGGAGCGATTTACCATGGAACTGGAAACCGTACTGTACCGCGTTGAGGGGAATGTCGGCATCGTCAGCCTCAACCGCACCAAGGCCCTGAACGCCATGAGCAAGCAGATCTTCGTGGATCTCACCACCGCCTTCGACGCAGCCGAGAAGGACGACAATGTCCGCTGCGTGGTGGTCAACGCCGAGGGCCGCGCCTTCTGCGCCGGCGGCGACATCCCCGAGATGAAGGGCCTGGACAACCCCGAGGCTGTCTTCGACTTCTACAACGTGGCTGGCATCTTCATGAAGAAGATGATCAACTTCGTCAAGCCCACCATCACCGTGGCCCATGGCGCCATCGCTGGTGCCGGCACCTCCCTGCTGCTGGCCGGCGACATCGCCCTGGTCTCTGACGACGCTATGTTCATGGTGGCCTTCGGCGCCGTGGGCCTGATCCCCGACTGCGCCGGCCACTGGCTGCTGCCCCGGGCTTGCGGCCTGAACATGGCCAAGGAGCTCATGATGACCCAGCGCGCTGTGAAGGCTCCCGAGATGAAGGAGCTGGGCCTGTGCAACCACGTCTATCCCAAGGATCAGCTGATGGACGAGGCCATGAAGCTGGCCAACAAGATCGCCAAGGGCCCCCTGAACTGCTACAGCAGCTCCAAGCTCATCATGAACAAGTCCTTCGAGACCAACCTGGACGACCTGCTCCAGGAGGAGACCGAGGCCCAGGCCGCTGCCCGCCTCCACGCCAACGGCGACGAGGGTCTGGCCGCTTTCCTGGAGAAGAGAAAGGCCAACTTCCAGTAAGAAAGGCGCCCCCTTTCCCTGGACTTGCCCAGCAAGGATCCATCCGCCCTCCGGCACCGCCGGGGGGCGGATTCTTTCTGCCCCAAGGAATATGCATTATTCAATCGAAATGAATACTTTGGGGGCGGAAAAGGAGGAAAAACCCAGAATTCTGCCGGGTTTTCTCGGGCATTTAAAAGTTTTTCCTGGCTTTTTCTAAAAAAGGGCTTGCATCTGTTGTGAATATTGTGTATAATGCAAGTCGTTCTCACCGGACGGGCCCCAGGGGCCTGGGTGGGGGCACGAAGAAGTTAAAATGAAAAGAGGTTGCATCCACATGAAAAAGTTCCTTTCCGTCCTCATGGCGGGCGCCATGCTCTTTGGCGTGCTGACCCTGGCTGGCTGCGGTGATACCACCACCGACACCGGCGAGGATACCACCACCACCGAGGACACCACTACCACCGCAGAGTTCACCACCGTCACCGAGGGCGTGCTCACCATGTCCACCAACGCTGCCTTCCCTCCCTATGAGATGACCGACGACAGCGGCAACATCGTGGGCATCGACGCTGAGATCGCCGCCGCCATCGCCGAGAAGCTGGGGCTGGAGCTCCAGATCGACGACATGGACTTCGACGGCGCCCTGGCTGCCCCCCAGAGCGGCAAGAGCGACATCGTCATGGCCGGCGTCACCGTCAACGAGGAGCGCCAGCTGGTCCTGGACTTCACCGAGACCTACGCCAACGGCGTGCAGAAGGTCATTGTCGCTGAGGGCTCTGACATCACCATGGAAAACCTGGGCGAGCAGCAGATCGGCACCCAGAAGGGCACCACTGGTAATATTCTCACCACGGACGAGTTTGGTGAGGACCATGTCATCGCCTACGACGACGCCATCGCCGCTGTCCAGGCCCTGAACAACGGCCAGATCGACTGCGTGGTCATCGACAGCGCCGTGGCCGACAACCTGGTGGAGGCCAACCCCGGCCTGACCACCCTGGACACCGACTATGCCAACGAGGAGTATGCCATTGGCGTGGCCAAGGGCAACACCGCCCTGCTGGACGCCATCAACACCGCCCTCCAGGAGCTCATTGACGACGGCACCGTCCAGTCCATCATCGACAAGTACATCCCCACCGACGGCACTGCTGCTGACGAGGCTGGTACCACCGACGAGGCCGGTGCCACCGATGAGGCTGGCGCCACCGATGGTGCCGAAGCCGACACCGCGGCATAATCCCTCCCCCCCCGACCATAAAAAGGGCGGCGCACGCCGCCCTTTTTCCGTCGTTTCCGGTTCGACAAAAGGCGAGCCGGTTTGATCTCACATCCATCCTTCGAGAAAGAGAGAGGTGAATGACCATGGGCAACATGGAGGCCCTATACAACACCTGGAAGGCCATTGGCACCTCCGGCGGGGACCTGAGCTTCTTTCAGGACTTCTTCGTGAAGTTCTACCAAGCATTCATCGAGGCCGACCGCTGGCTGCAGTACCTCAACGGGGTGAAAACCACCCTCCTGGTCACCGCCCTGGCCCTGATTTTGGGCGTCGCCCTGGGGGTCACGGTGGCCATCCTCCGCACCGCCCACGACCAGCAGCGCCCCGGCCACCGCAACCCCGTCCTGGCGGTGCTGAACCTGGTCTGTAAGATCTACGTCACCGTCATCCGGGGCACCCCTATGATGGTCCAGCTGCTCATCATGGGCTTTGTCATCTTCGCCAGCAGCCGGAACTTCACCATGATCGGCACCCTGACCCTGGGCATCAACTCCGGGGCCTATGTGTCGGAGATCGTCCGGGGCGGCCTGATGTCGGTGGACAAGGGGCAGATGGAGGCCGGCCGCTCCCTGGGCCTGGGCTACGGCACCACCATGCGCTTCATCATCATCCCCCAGGCGGTGAAGGCCATCCTCCCCGCCCTGGGCAACGAGTTCATCGTCCTGTTGAAGGACACCTCCCTCATCACCGTCATCGGCGGCAAGGAGCTGCTGTATGCCGCCCAGGGCATCTACAACCGGACCTATGAGCAGATGTTCCCCCTCGTCGGCACGGCGGCCATCTACCTGGTGCTGGTGATCATTCTCTCCTGGCTGCTGGGCAAACTGGAAAGGAGGCTGCGGCAAAGTGATCGACGTTAAACACCTCTCCAAGTCCTTCGGGGACCACCTGGTCCTGGACGACATTTCCGAACACATCCACCCCCAGGAAAAGGTGGTCATCATCGGGCCCTCGGGCTCCGGCAAGTCCACCTTCCTGCGGTGCCTGAACCTGCTGGAGACCCCCACCAAGGGCTCCATCACCTTCGACGGCACCGAGATCACCGACCCCAAGGTGGACATCAACCTGGTCCGCCGGCAGATGGGGATGGTCTTTCAGCACTTCAACCTCTTTCCCAATATGACCATTCGGAAGAACATCACCCTGGCCCCCGTCCAGACCGGCCTGATGAAGCAGGCCGAGGCCGACGAGACCGCCAGCACCCTGCTGCGCCGGGTGGGCCTGGAGGACAAGGCCGACGCCTACCCCAGCCAGCTCTCCGGCGGGCAGAAGCAGCGGATCGCCATTGTCCGGGCCCTGGCCATGAAGCCCAAGCTGATGCTCTTTGACGAGCCCACCTCCGCCCTGGACCCCGAGATGGTGGGGGAGGTGCTGGATGTCATGAAGCAGCTGGCCGAGGAGGGCATGACCATGGTGGTGGTCACCCACGAGATGGGTTTTGCCCGGGAGGTGGGGGACCGGGTCCTCTTCATGGCCGACGGCAAGATCGTGGAGCAGAACACCCCCGCAGAGATCTTCAGCAACCCCCAGGAGGAGCGGACGAAGTCGTTCCTTTCGAAAGTGCTGTGAGTCCCAAAAAGGCAAGCCTTTTTGGGAGGGGAAAGCAGCCCTCTGCGTGCAAGATTTTAGCCGCCTTGCGGCGTCTAAAACTCACACTTGAGGGCTGAGAAGTATAGTTTCCCCGGTACATGCCCGTGGAAACTATGATAGAACTTTTTTCGCGCCTGCGGGCGCGAACTCTGCGAGGCTTTCGAAGAAAACCAATCAGCGCCCTCGTTCCTGAACAGGAGCGAGGGCGCTTGCTTGTTATCTTGGATCATCTAACAATGCTTCGTAAGATACATGGAGGACCTTGGCCAGAGCTTTCAACTCAATATCGGTGACAAAGCGGGCACCGCTCTCCAGTCGTTGGACGGCGTTTTTATCCAGGTCTACGCCTTCCCGTTGCAGCATTTCTGCAAATTCCCGTTGGGACGGTTTTTCTGGTAGGCGCTCCCGGAACGCCTTTACCTTTTCACCGCAGAGATTGTTTCTTCCTCCCGGTGCGCGATTCTTGTACATAGGGCCTCCCTATTTGACATTTAGTGATTGTCATTTGCCCTATTATATGCTATACTGGCGGAAGAATTGACATTCACTGAATGTCAAAAGAAAATTATTGGGAGGACCGAGGTATGGAATGGAAGAACCTGCCCCTCTCTCCCGAAGCACGGGAGTGCTTGATTGCAGAGATGGAAGCCAAATTTCAAGCCCTTCCCCCCCACCGCCAGCGGGCCTTTCTGTGGGCCCTGGAGCACATGGACTGGGTGGAGGCATTGGCGGATCTGGCAAAGGACAGACCACCCCCTGGGGAAGGGGGGAATCACTCAGGGACAAACTCCAGATGATCCAATGCGTACCGCAGGGCCATGCACATCAGCTCGTTGCGGGAGCGTCCGCTTTTCTGGGCCAGCTGGTCGTATTCTGCCTGTAACTGCCGGTCTAGGCGCAGAGACATGGTGACAGACTTCTCTTCGTTCCCGTCGGCAGATTTGTGGCGAACAATGAAGGAATCGGACATATTTGTGACCTCCAAGGTAGGGTATCCACATTGTATCGCATTTCTGTTGACATTTATATATTGCGATGATATAGTACATTTATGTGTTACAAAAATGCAATCAAAAAGGAGGGTCTCCTATGTCATCCATCTTAGAAGCGCTGTATGAGGGGGATATCTGTCCGGCCGAGCGGTTCCAAATTGATACGGAGGAATACCACCGGAGGAAGGCGGAAAACATGCGGGCATACGACAGCTTTTTTCAAACCTTAGAACCCGATCAAAGAAATGCGTTTGATGATCTTTT
>NBJMC04201__coassemble_3292_pt1 | contig 6754 bp, 6 predicted proteins | sample NBJMC04201__metabat2_high_PE_047 | metagenome-assembled genome bin NBJMC04201
TGTCGCAGAGGGGTGCAACGGCGGCGGTTTTATGATAGAATAAATCAAATCACCGCGCCGAGACGGTTCCACACCGCCTCGGCCATCTGGGAGGCATGCCCATGGAACACTATTCATCCAGCGTCCAGGAGACCGAAGCCCTGGGCCGGGCCCTGGCCCAGCACCTCACCCCCGGGACCGTGGTGGCCTTCACAGGGGACTTAGGGGCGGGCAAAACCGCCTTTGTCCGGGGCATGGCCCAGGGGTTGGGCATTGCCCAGCGGGTCACCAGCCCCACCTTTACCATTGTCAATGAGTACGAGGGGGGGCGGCTTCCCCTCTTTCACTTCGACATGTACCGGTTGGGCAGCGCAGATGACCTCTTCGACATCGGTTGGGAGGATTTCCTCCGCCGGGGGGGCGTCTGTGCCGTGGAGTGGAGCGAGACCGTGCAAGAGGCCTTGGACGCCGACACCATCTACGTGGACATCCGCCGGGGCGCTGAGGACAACCAGCGGGTGCTCACCATCCGAGGCCCCGGTTCCGAGGACCTGTCCCTGGGAAAGGAAGGTGCGCAATGAAAATTTTAGCCCTGGAATCCTCCGCCACGGCGGCCTCCGTGGCCCTGTGCGAGGACGAAACCCTCCTGGCCCAGGCCTTCCTCCACACCGGCCTGACCCACAGCCAAACCCTGCTGCCCATGGCCCGGGACCTGCTGAAGGCCTGCGGCCTCACCCCCGCCCAGGTGGATCTCATCGCCGTGGCGGCGGGGCCCGGTTCCTTCACCGGGCTGCGCATCGGGGTGGCCACCGCCAAGGGCTTGGCCTGGGCGGCGGAGAAGCCCTGCGCCGGCTGCTCTACCCTGGCCTCTATGGCTTGGAACCTGGCGGGCTTTTCTGGTCAGGTGTGTGTGGCCATGGATGCCCGCCGCCACCAGATCTACAACGCCCGCTTCCAGGTGGACGGAACCCAGCCCCACCGCCTCACCCCGGACCGGGCCATCGCCTTGGAGGACCTGGTGGCAGAGCTCCAGGGGACCCAAAGCCCCCAGCTGGTGGTGGGGGACGGCGCCCAGCTGTGCTACGATGCCCTCACCGCAGCCGGCATCCCCGCCAAACTGGCGCCCCCCAACCTCCGCCTCCAAAGCGCCTGGGGGGTGGCCCGGGAAGGGCTTGCCCTGGCCCAGGCAGGTCAGACCTGCCCGCCGGACCAGCTGGTCCCCGCCTACCACCGCCTCTCCCAGGCAGAGCGGGAACGCCTGGCCCGGGAGAAGGCCGCCCCAGCCCCACAGAACCAATGACAGAGAAAGGGAGACATGGAACAATGGACGAAATGGTACACGTATTGGATCACCCCCTCCTGCAGCACAAGCTCTCCATCCTTCGGGACGAGACCACTGGCGTGAAAGATTTCCGCGAGATCGTCAACGAAGTGGCCACCCTCATGTGCTATGAGGCCACCCGAGACCTTCCCCTCCAGGACGTAGAAGTCCAGACCCCCGTGGCCAAGGCGGTCACCAAGCAGTTGGCCGGCAAAAAGCTGGCCATCGTCCCCGTCCTCCGGGCGGGGCTGGGGATGGTAGAGGGGATCCTCACCCTGATCCCCTCGGCCAAGGTGGGCCACATCGGCCTCTTCCGGGACCCGGAGACCTTGGAGCCCGTCAAATACTATTGTAAGATGCCCACAGACATCGCCGAGCGGGATGTGATCATCCTGGACCCCATGCTGGCCACCGGTGGCTCCGCCTCCGCTGCCATCACCTTTGTCAAGGAGTACGGGGTGAAGAACATTAAGCTCATGAACATCCTGGCCGCCCCCGAGGGCATCGCCCGGGTCCGGGCGGACCACCCGGATGTGGAGATCTACATCGCCGCCGTGGATGAAAAGCTCAATGACCATGGCTACATCGTCCCCGGTTTGGGGGACGCCGGTGACCGGATTTTCGGCACCAAGTAAGGGTGCCAACCTGGGGTCTCTCCCGCCTGTGGAGAGGCCCCAGAAAAATTTTTAAAAAAGTCGAAAAAAACACTTGACAGTTTCTTACCCCTGTGATATTATAAGTCTCGCCCTGAACGAGGCAGCCAAACGAAAGGCTCTCTCCCAAGGGAAGAAAACAGACGCGCGAGTGGTGGAATTGGCAGACTCGCTAGATTCAGGTTCTAGTGTGCAATACGCACGTGCGGGTTCAAGTCCCGCCTCGCGCACCAAGAAAGACACGACATCAAGTCGTGTCTTTCTTTTTTCTCTTCCTGTTGCACCAGAACCCTTCCCATGCTACACTGAAGCCACAGGGGAGGTGACCTTCCATGGAACTGCGTGTCCTGCAATACTTTTTGACCGTTGTGCAGGAGGAGAATATTTCACGAGCCGCAGAGGTCCTCCATGTGACCCAACCCACCCTCAGCCGCCAAATGGCCCAGTTGGAGGAGGAACTGGGGGTGCAGCTCTTTGTGCGGGGCCGTCACCTGACCCTCACCGACGCCGGCGTCATGCTGCGCCGGCGTGCCGAAGAGGTCACCGCCTTGATGGAAAAGATGCAGCAGGAGCTGGAAGGGCATGCTGACGTGGGCGGGGTGATCTCCATCGGCAGCGGTGGTCTGATGGCCTTGCAGGCCCTCTCCCCTGCCATGGCCGCTTTCCGAGAACAACATCCGAAGGTGCAGTACCAGCTCTATACCAACCACGCGGAACACGTCAAGGAGCGTCTGGAGCAGGGGCTGTTGGACTTTGGCCTTCTGCTGGAACCTGTGGATGTGTCCAAGTTCGACTATCTCCGCATGGGGGCACGGGAGACCTGGGGGCTCCTGATGCGGTCAGACCACCCGCTGGCGCGCAAACCCCACATTGTGCGGGAGGATCTGGTCCCGCTCCCCCTCATCACCTCCGACCGCCGCTCCATCCAAAGGGAATTGGAGACCTGGCTTGGCATGGCGTTTTCCCAGCTGAATCTCTTTGCCACCTATAATATCATTACCAACGTCGCCACCCTGGTACACGAGGGCGTTGCGGTTGCCCTTACCATTGAGGGCGCCGTGTCCCTGTTGGAAGGAGATCGCCTGGTGTTCCGCCCCCTCTACCCGGAACTTTCTATGCCCTCTGTGTTGGCCTGGAAAAAGTTCCCCGCCCATTCCCGTGCGGCCAGCCAATTCCTCGAACAGGTAAAACGTATGCAAATATCGTATTCTTTTCCATAAAACATAGGCATTAGACATACTCCGTCTCTCGGCGTACCATGTAGGTGGCCCTGGAAGCTCCCACGGCTTCCTGGGGGCACCTGCTTTTTTCTTGGACGCAGGTTGCTGATTCCATAACGAATAGGAGGCCGATTCCATGATTTTTTCAGAACAGGACACCCTGCCCAACGGCGTCACCATCCCACGGCTGGCCCTTGGCACTTGGTTCCTTCCCAACCAGCAGGCCGCCGAGGCGGTGAAAACCGCGCTCTCCATCGGCTACCGCCATATCGACACCGCCCAGGCCTACGGCAACGAGGCCGGCGTCGGGGAGGGCATCCGGCGCAGCGGCATCCCCCGGGAAGAAATTTTTGTCACCAGCAAGGTGGCCGCCGAGCACAAGTCCTATGCCACCGCCGCCCAGTCCATCCACCAGACTTTGACCACCATGGGGCTGGACTATGTGGATCTGATGCTCATTCACAGCCCACAGCCCTGGGCGGAGGTAAACCAGTCGGACAACCGCTACTTCCCGGAAAACCGCCAGGTGTGGAGGGCCTTGGAGGACGCCCTCTCCGCCGGAAAGGTACGGGCCATCGGGGTCTCCGTCCCCCAGCTCTGCATTCGCTATGACTTGCAGCTGGGCATGGTGGTCCTCCCCAAGGCAGCAAACCCGGAGCACATGCGGGAAAACGCCTCCCTGGACTTTACCATCTCCGAGGAGGATATGGACCAGCTTCTGCACCTGCCCCCCATTCAAGACTATGGCCCCTTCCGCCACTTCCCTGTGTTTGGGGGCAAAAAGAACGGATAAGGCGTACCTCCTGTGTCGGCAGGGCGGTTCGCTTTCCTTGCGCTTTTCCCAAAAATCATCTTTCCCCGGAAAGAGAACTATGGTATACTACGGTTGTTTTCCTCTCCTTTGATACCCCTTCCCATGAAAGGAGTCTGTTTTGGACCTAAACCGAAAGAATACCAAACGTCTCGTGCTGCTCATCGCCTTCGGGGTGGTGCTCTATTGGGTGCTCACCAACCCCAGCCAAGCCTGGCGTTTTGTCAGCGGGTTCTTCTCCCTCTTCTTCCCTTTTCTTCTGGGGGGCTGCCTGGCCTTCCTGGTGAATGTGGTCCTGCGTCCGGTGGAACGGGGCTGGCGTCGCCTTTGGGGGAAACGCTATGGTCCCCGGCAAGACAAAGCCCGCCGGCCTGTCTGCCTGCTGGTCAGTGTCCTGTTGGTGATCGGGGTGGTTTTTGCCCTGTTCTTCGTCATCGTCCCCTCCCTGAAGGACAGCATCGTGAATTTTGTGAACCTGCTGCCAGAACGGATCCTCCAATTACAAAATTGGTGGAACCAGCTCTCCTCCTTCCTGGCGGAACACGGAGCTCACCTCCCTGACTTCTCCCTGAACGGCCAGGAGATGCAGCAGAAGATCCTGGATTGGATGAGGCAGTACGGGGATCAGTTCCTCAACACCACCATCAGCACCGCCATTGGCATCACCTCCTCCGTGGTCTCCCTGATCTTTAACCTGGTGCTGGCCCTGGCCTTTGCCCTCTACCTCCTGGCCCAGAAGGAGACCCTCACCCGCCAGGCCAAGAAAGTGGTGCAGGCCCTGTTCTCCAGCAAGCGGGCCCAGCAGATCACGGAATTGGCCCACATGACCAACCGGGCCTTCTCCAACTTTGTGACAGGTCAGCTCACCGAGGCCCTCATTTTGGGCTGCCTGTGCTTCCTGGGCATGCTGATTTTCCGCCTTCCCTACGCAGGGGTGATCTCGGTAATCATCGGCTTTACCGCCCTCATCCCGATCTTTGGCGCCTTTATCGGGGTGGCCATTGGCGCCTTGCTGATCTTGTTGGTGAACCCCATCCAGGCCCTGTGGTTCATCCTTTTCATCATCGTCCTGCAGCAGATTGAGAGCAATGTCATCTATCCCCGGGTGGTGGGCAAGTCCGTGGGGCTGCCCGGCATCTGGGTGCTGGCCGCCGTGACCCTCGGAGGCAATGCCTTTGGCCTGTTGGGCATGCTCTTCGCCGTTCCCCTGTGCTCGGTGCTGTACGCGGTGGCCCGCCGGGTGGTGCACCGCAGGCTGGCGCAGAAGGGGCTTGCGCCTTGATGGAGTTTGCTTCCCTCCCAGGATCCTGGGAGGGAATTTTCTTGCGCTTTCCCGGAAACTATGGTATGATGTAGTGTCCTAAAGCGTCTAAAACCTGGCTCTCTCCCGGGCCAAATGGTTTGGATACCCTGCCTTTGGGAGGTTCGTGTATGCTGCAAAAAAATGTATTGGAATACTTGGAAGCTTCCGCTTCCCGGGTCCCGGACAAAGTCGCCTTTTCCGATGAAGCGGAAGCCTTCACCTTTGCCCAACTCCAGTCCGCAGCCAGAAGCATGGGCACTGCTTTGGCCCAGCGAAGCGCCCGGAAAAATGCGCCGGTCGTGGTGCTGGTCAACCACCGGGCTGCCAATCTGGCCGCTTGTTTCGGTGCTCTATACGCAGGGAATTTCTATGTCCCGCTGGACAGCCAGATGCCCCTGCCCCGGCTGCGTTCCATTCTGGAAACCCTCTCCCCCGCCGCCCTGGTATATGACGCGAAGGAGGCGGAGACCGCCCAAGCCCTGGCGGAGTACTGTCCCCTCCTCCTGGACCGGGAGGGGTTTGCCTGCCCGGAGGATCTACCTCTCCTGACCGCCCGGCGCCGGGGCGTGCTGGACATCGACCCGGTGTACGCCATCTTTACCTCTGGCTCCACCGGCACTCCAAAGGGGATCGTCATCTCCCACCGAAGCGTCATTGACTTCATCGAATGGATGGCGGAGGCCTGCCAGATCACCGGGGAAGACGTCATGGGCAACCAGGCCCCCTTTTACTTTGACCTGTCGGTGAAAGACATCTACCTCACCCTCAAGTGTGGGGCCACCACCCACATCATTCCCAAGAAGGACTTTCTCTTCCCCACCTTGCTCATCGACTTTTTGGAGGAAAAGAAGGTCACCGCCCTCATCTGGGCCACTTCCGCCTTCCATCTGGTGGCCAACTCCGGGGTGCTGGAAAAGAAGGCGCCCAGCTGTCTGCGCACCGCCATCCTAGGCGGCGAGGCCCTGCAGGCCAAGCAGCTCAACCGTTGGCGGGCTGCCCTGCCCCAGGTCCAGTACATCAACCTCTATGGTCCCACGGAAGTCACTGTGGACTGCACCTGGTATCCCATCCAGCGGAATTTTGCCGACCACGAGCGCATCCCCATCGGCACCGCCTGCGCCAACAAAGAGGTGTTCCTCCTGGACGAGACCTTGCAGCCAGTCCCCCCAGGCCAGCCTGGGGAGATCTGCGTGCGCGGCATGGGCCTGGCCAAGGGGTACTTTGGCCAGTGGGACAAGACTCGCGCCGCTTTCATCCAAGACCCTCGGAACCCCAACTACCCCGACCTGATCTACCGCACTGGCGACTTGGCGGTGATGGATGAGGACGGCCTGCTCACCTTCCTCACTCGACGGGACGGGCAGATCAAGCACATGGGTTACCGCATCGAGCTGGGGGAGATCGAAACCACCTTGAACAGCTTCCCGGCCATCCAAGAGGTGGCCTGCTTCTTCGACCCGGAGCGGG
>NBJMC04201__coassemble_3789_pt1 | contig 6050 bp, 3 predicted proteins | sample NBJMC04201__metabat2_high_PE_047 | metagenome-assembled genome bin NBJMC04201
GCACCGGTGCTATCGAGTTCCAGAGCACCACCCTGCTGGACAAGGTGTATGGTGCCCACGTTGAAACAGGTGTTATGAGTCATATCGACTACAACTATGACACGAAGGAGTATACTTATAGCATTGGCGACTTCAATTCCTATTCCACTGGAAACACTGTTACCAACGTTGAAAAGTATTCTTCCACAAAGGATTTCACTGATCTGTATGCCATGAATGTCACCGTTCTGGTGAAGGGTGATGAGGCTCTGATGATCCGCGTGAACGAGGGTGGCACTGTTGTTGAAGGCGTCTGGGGAGACATCTCCGCTACCCAGAATGACCACTTCAACACCATCAATGTGAACGGTGAGAAGTATCGCTTGGATAACGTGGCCAAGGATTGGAAGGACTTTGAATCCATCACAGTGGCTTATAACAACTTCACTACTTATCATGATCTTCGGGATCAGTACTCTTTCCGTGCTATCGACATTGACGGCGGCGGCGACATCGACGTCATCGTGGTTTACCCCTATGTCGTGCTGAAGACCACCAATGTGGTGACTGACTCCTTCCGCACCAACATCATCACTGCGAACGATGCTAAGATGACGGTTGATAAGGACAAGCAGGATCTGTACACCAGCCTGGGTCTGGGCACCAGAGATCAGAACACTGTGGAATATGATGATGTGATCGTTAACGGCACTGTGGCCCGTGACGGTTATGTGATGGCTGTCCCCGCTGAGTACACCGCTACCGGTGTTGACACCTACACTGTTCTGGACATTCAGTCTGGCGTTCCCACTAGCCTGAACACCAAGGACCTGATGGTTACTATGGGTGGTACCGAGTACGATGGCAACCTGCTGGAGCAGGTGAACCAGTTCCGTGACATCAGCCTGGGCAACACCTACAGCTATGTGGAAGTAAACGACTATCTGTTCGTCATGGACGGCACTGGCCTGGTGCCCGACATGGATCAGTATGTAGTGGTTACCGCTGCCGAAAACACTGCTGATGGCGTTGATAAGACCTATGAGGCAAATCTGCTCACTACCGAGAATACCACTCTGAAGGTTGATGTTTCTTACGTCAACAATTGGGACAACGGGATCAAGTATCCTGTCGTTGGATCTATGTACACCTATGAAGTCAACGATGCTGGCTACTATGAACTGACTGCTGTTACCGATAACAACAATGAGTTCTCTTGCTTTGATATCCAGCAGGTTTACAAGAATGGTGCTACTCTGAACGATAATAATAACGTTATCACTAACAACGGTGAAGCTGATCGGTATGGGACTAACTCTAATGGCGGCTTCTTCAAGAACGAAAATAACCTCAATCAGGTATATAACTTCGCTTCTGATGCCAAAATGTTCGTTTACAACCGTATGCTGAATAGCTACAGCGTTGTGGACGGTGCTGACCTGGCCAATCTGGATCCCGCCGAGGTTACCTGGGCCTTCACTGGCGCCAACGAAGTGGGCAGCACCAATGCTTATACCGTGAATCTGGGCTATGTGGCCGTGGACAACAACCCTGCTGAGACCACCGTGTATGCTTATGTGAACAGCACCAGCGACATCAACCGGTATCAGGGTGAAGACGGCCTGTTCTATGTGGACATCGACGTGACCCTAGCCAATGGTGAAACGGCTACCTACACCACTGCCGGCACCGTACAGCAGATGAATGACCTTTATTGGAGACTGTACAACTGGGTGGAGGAGAACAACTATGTGGAACTGATTGTCGACGGTACTACTCTGATCGACGTGAAGGACTACTATGTTGGCTACAACACCACTGTAACTGCTGAACTGGTAGACAGCACCATCGAATTGAATGGTCAAAAGTACTTTGTTGGCGACACAGCGTTTATCTCCACCGTTGGTGGGGTGGAAACGATCGCCGACCTGGAAAACGGCGATGTGGTTCGCGTCTACGCCGAGAAGGATAGCGATGGCAATCTGAATATTGTCATGATCGGCTTTGATGGAATTCAGGAGATTTTCTCCACTACGCAAGTGACAGCAGACGCATCTGTTAATGCATTCACTGTAAGTGCCACATTCAACAATGGCGTGCTGACCGTTACCATGAGCAAGGACACCATTTCCGATAACGCTGATCAGTTCAATCTGATCATTACCTATGCTGATGGTACCTTCGAAACCATTAATACTGGCGTAAAGACCGATGGTGCTACGAGCGACACAATTACTTTCACCGTCACTCCCAAAGCGGATATCACTGGCCTGAAGGTCGCTCACGCCTAACTATCAAAACGAATCAAAGCTATCCAGCTGATAGCAACAACCCACTAAGAGCCCCTGGGAACCCAAGTTCCCAGGGGCTCGCCCTTTTCCCGTTTTTCTGCTATCCCCTCACCAAACAGCGCTCTCCCCTTGTTTCCAAGCCACTCCCAGGCCAGAGACCCGAGGATGGGACCATTGTTTCCAGGCCTCCACAGCCCAGGTAGGGGAGAGCAAGGTGACCTTCTCCCCCTGGGCGGCCAGCCAGCCCCAGAAAGCGGGCCCCAGCACCGCCGGGGCGGTCACCGTAAACCCGTCGCGCACCGGGACCAGGGTGACCTCCCTGCCCCAGCGGTCCAGGATCTCCCCGGCCAGGCCGGTGCGGCACCGCAGGCACACCGTGGTCTGCAGCCGGAGATCCGGCCCGAAGGGCGCGGCCAACCACTGGCTCAGGTCCGCCTCCGGCCCCTGGGCGGGCACGTCGGTGACCTCCACCTGATGCATCCGGTCGGGGCGGTAGAGGGTCAGTTTCCGGGTTTGGTGGTTCCACCCCAGCAGCTGGTGCCGCTCCTGGCTCCACAGCATCCCCTTGGGGGTGACCAGGCAGGCCTCCCCCAGGCACCGGGTGCCCTGGTTGTTGTAGGTGACGGGGACGAAGCGAAGGGCGTGCTGGCGCTGCAGCGCCGCATAGATCCGGTCCAACACGGGGCGGACCCTGTCGGGGGCCTCCCCCCGCGGGGGCTCTAAGGCCACTGGGCGGCAGAGCCGTCTCCGCTGGGGCTGGGGGGCCAGGGCGGTCAGTTTCTCCAACAGGACCTCCCGCAACGCCGAGGGCAGTCCGCGGTACACCGCCACCGCGTCCACCACCCCCTGCAGCTCTGCCAGGGTGAAGGGCTGCCCTGCGGCGTACCATCCCGCCCCCCGCCGGTAGGCCACCGGGAAGCCGTGCTGGTTCATGGCGGCCAGATCCCGGTAGACGCTTTTGCGCTCCGCCGAGATCCCCGCCTGGGTCAGGCGCTGGACGATCTGTTGGGTGGTAAAGGGATGGTCCTCGTCGCTCTCCTGATAGAGCAGGCGGATCAGGGACAAGGTGCGGTCTCGTTGGTCGGAATGGGCTTTCCCCACGGCAGCTCCCTCCTTTGGGTTTCTGGGCCCATTATAGAACAAATGTTCTAGTTTTGCAAGAGGGAACCGCCCCGTCCAGTCCGTAAAAAAGACCTGGGCCCTCAGGCCCAGGTCTTCCACACCTCCGGCTGGTAGCCCACCGTGGCCTGCTTGCCGTTGCGGACGATGGGGGTGCGCAGCAGGGTGGGGTCCTCCAGGAGCTTTTCCACCTTGTCCTGGTCGTAGGCCAGGTACTCCAGGAGCTTGGCGTCCGGGTGCTTGGGGTCGATGAGGTCCGGCAGCTTCACCGACCGGAGGACGGACTGCAGCTCTCCCCGGCTGATGCCGTACTTTTTCAGGTCAATGGCCTGGAACTTGATCCGCCGCTCCTTAAAATACCGCTCTGCCTTCTTCGTGTCGAAACACTTGGGTTTCCCAAAGATTTGGATGTTCATAGCAACCTCCCGCCCCCGCCTAAGGGGGATTTTTGTTTTCTTTAGCTTACCACATTCCGGGACAAAAGCCCAGTTCTGTAGAAAAATAGGTATACTTTTCCGCAAAATGGTGCTATACTAGGAGCGATGATATGGAAACAGCCGGCTGCTGTTTCCCTTTGACGGCTCTTTTTACACAGAAAAATCAAGCCGCTTTGCGGCAGCGGATACAGAAAAACCAACCGCACAGACCACCAACACAGCAACAGAGGGCTTGGGAAACCTGGGCAAAACCCGCCGCGGGACAGGGCGAGCGGGTGCGCTCGGTGCTTCCCTGTGTTTGATGCCCCGATTTTTTGGTCTGGCTGCGCGGAATCTCAACAGAAAAGGAGTTATTATGGCAGAAAAACTGAAAATCATTCCCTTGGGCGGGCTCAATGAGATCGGCAAGAATCTCACCGTCTACGAGTATGGCAACGACATCATCATCGTAGACGTGGGCATGGGGTTCCCGGACGACGACATGTACGGTGTGGACGTGGTGATCCCCGATGTGAGCTATCTCATCAAGCACAAGGACAAGATCCGGGGCATTTTTCTCACCCACGGGCACGAGGACCACATCGGGGCGCTGCCCTATGTGCTGCGGTCCTTCCAGGCCCCCATCTACGCCACCCGGATGACCCTGGGGCTGGTCCGCCTGAAATTGGAGGAGCACAAGCTGCTGGACGCCACCAAGCTGGTCACCTGCGAGGCCGGGGACGTGATCCAGGCGGGGAAGTTCTCTGTGGAGTTCATCCACGCCAACCACTCCATCGCCGACGCGGTGAGCTTCGCCATCAAGTGCCCGGTGGGCGTGGTGATCCACACCGGGGACTTTAAGATTGACCCCACCCCCATCAAGGGGAAGATCATGGACCTGACCCGCCTGGGCCAGCTGGGCAAGGAAGGGGTCCTGGCCTTGCTGTGCGACTCCACCAACGTGGAGCGCCCCGGCCACACCCGCTCGGAGCGGGCGGTGGGGGCCAGCTTCGACGAGCTCTTCAAGGGCTGCAAGGAGCGGATCATCGTCACCACCTTCGCCTCCAACGTGGACCGGATCCAGCAGATCGTCAACGTGGCCGCCAGCTATGGCCGGAAAGTGGCCGTCACCGGCCGGAGCATGGAGAACTCCATGCGGGTGGCCACCGAACTGGGGTACACCGACATCCCCAAAGGGGTCATGGTGGACATCAACCACATCAAGTCCCTGCCCAAGGACAAGGTGTGTATCATCACCACCGGCAGCCAGGGGGAGGCCATGTCCGCCCTCTTCCGCATCGCCTTCTCCACCCACAAGCAGGTGGAGATCCAGGCCGGGGACCGGGTGATCATCTCCGCCTCCGCCGTCCCTGGCAACGAGAGCTCCGTCAACAATATCATCAACGAACTGTACCGGAAAAAGGCCGAGGTGGTCAGCGAGAACGCCGGCACCCTCCACGTCTCCGGCCACGCCTGCCAGGACGAGCTGAAGATCATCCACGCCCTGGTTCGGCCCAAGTTCTTTATCCCTGTCCACGGCGAGCAGCGCCACCTCCAGACCCACGCCAAAGTGGCCCAGGAGATGGGCACCCCGCCGGAGAACATCATCATCGCCGATGTGGGCCGGGTGATTGAGCTCACCCACAACTCCGCCCAGCTGGCGGGCACCGTGCCCTCAGGCCGGGTGTTCGTGGACGGCTACGGCGTGGGGGACGTGGGCAGCGTGGTCCTGCGGGACCGCCGCCACCTGGCCCAGGACGGCATGATCGTGGTGGTGGTCTCCCTGTCCGGCGAGACCGGGGAGCTGGTCTCCGGCCCCGATATCATCACCCGGGGCTTTGTCTACGTCAAGGAGTCGGAGAGCCTCATGGAGGAGCTCCGGGAAGTGGCCTTGGAGGCCCTGGAGGCCTGTCAGGTCCGGGGCATCGTGGACTGGGCCACCATCAAGTCCGCCATCAAGGGCGAGATGTCCCGGTACCTGTATAAAAAGACCAAGCGGAATCCCATGATTCTGCCGGTGATCATGGAAGTGTGACCTTCCGTTGTCCACGGAGAAAAGACACCGTTTCCACCACCTCCCGCCCGGTTGGGCGGGAGGTGGTGTGTTTTTATCGGGCAGTTTCCGTGGGAACCCAGTGGGAAACCTGTGGGAAAAATGCTTGGCTTAGCCTGGGGAAGAAGGGGTTTCCTCAGAAGAAGGTTCTGAGCCTGGTGCTCTGCGTGGCTATGCTGCTGTCTGTCATGG
>NBJMC04201__coassemble_4094_pt1 | contig 5678 bp, 6 predicted proteins | sample NBJMC04201__metabat2_high_PE_047 | metagenome-assembled genome bin NBJMC04201
CCCCTGCCGGGACGTTTTCATACGCAAAGGAGGTCTGCCACTATGGCACCCTATGAACCTGTCACCCAAGAGATCCTTGCCCAACTGGAGGCCATCGCCCCCGGCCGGGTCACCGCCGGCGAGGACGTAAACCCCGACTACGGGCGGGACGAAATGCCCATCTACGGCGTCCACATGCCGGAGGCGGCGGTGGAAGTCCTCTCCACGGAAGAGGCCGCTGCCGTGGTGAAGCTGTGCTACGACCACAACATCCCCGTCACCACCCGGGGCGCCGGCACGGGCCTGGTGGGGGGCTGCGTCCCTCTGTACGGCGGGGTGGTGCTGGTCACCACCCGGATGAACCGCATCCTGGACTATGACCTGGAGAACTTCACCGTCACCGTCCAGCCCGGGGTTCTGCTCCAGCAGCTGGCGGAGGACGCCCTGTCCCACGGCTGCCTCTATCCCCCCGACCCGGGAGAGAAACTGGCCACCCTGGGGGGAAATGTCTCCACCAACGCCAGCGGCATGCGGGGGGTGAAGTACGGGGCCACCCGGGACTATGTGAAGGCCATGACCGTGGTCCTGCCCACCGGAGAGGTCACCCGGTTCGGCTCCTCCGTGTCCAAGACCAGTTCGGGGTACAACCTGCTCCAGCTGATGATCGGGTCCGAGGGGACCTTGGGGGTCATCACGGAGCTCACCTTAAAGCTCATCCCCGCTCCAGCGGCCATTGTCAGCCTGGTGGTCCCCTTTGAAAACCTGGCCGACTGCATCTCCACGGTGCCCAAGCTCCGTCAAAGTGGTTTGAACCCCCAGGCCATCGAGTTCTTTGAGAAGGAGATCCTCATCACCTCGGAGGCCTACCTGGAAAAACAGGTCTTCCCCCGGGTGGTGGAGGGCACCCAGGTGGGGGCCTACCTGCTCATCACCTTTGACGGGGACTCAGAGGCCGCCCTGGAACCGGTGATCGAAACCGCAGCGGAACTTCTGCTGGAGGCAGGCGCCCTAGACGTGCTGGTGGCGGACACGCCCCCCAAGCTCAAGGAGGCCTGGGCCGCCCGGTCCTCCTTCCTGGACGGCATTGAGGAGCAGACCGACCTGCTGGACGAATGTGACGTGGTGGTGCCGGTGACCAAGATCCCCGACTACGTCCTCTTTGCCGACCAGCTGGCCCAGGGGTACGACTTCCGCCTGCAATACTTCGGCCACGCCGGAGATGGGAACCTGCACATCTACACCTGCTCCAACGACATGGAGCGGGAGGAATTCCTCCGGCAGGTGGACGACTTCATGTCCCAGCTCTACGCCAAAACCATGGAGCTGGGCGGGCAGATCTCCGGAGAGCACGGCATCGGCCGGGGGAAGGTGAAGTACCTGGCCCAGGCGGTGGGCCCCACCAACCTGGCCCTGATGCAGGGCATCAAGCAGGTCTTTGACCCCAAGGGCATCCTGAACCCGGGCAAGGTGTGTCCCACTGCCTAACTTTTTCTTCTTCACAGGTATAGACCTCCCTGTTTTTGGCAGACTACCCATGTACCCAAAGGGTAACTCCAACGGAAGAGGTGATCTGCCATGACCAACAAGGAACTGCTGTACGTGGAAGACGTGCTGGGCCACGAGAAACACTTCCAAAGCCAGTGCCGGGAAACCGCCCGGCAACTCCAGGACCCGGAGCTGAGACAGTGCGTAGAGCAGATGGCAAAGAAGCATCAACAGATTTTTCAGCGGTTTTTCGGCCTGCTGTAAGGGAGGGGCGCCAGAATGAACGACAGAAGTTTTATGGAAACCATGTTGCTGCTGGAGAAGGGGGCCTGTGACCTCTTCCTCCATGGGACCATTGAGTCCGCCACCAGCAGCGTCCACCAGGCCTTCAGCACCGCGCTGAACGACTCCCTGGCCATGCAGGACGCCCTCTATGACCAGATGGCAGACAAGGGCTGGTACCCCACCCAGCAGGTGGAGCAGGCCAAGGTGACCGCCGTCAAGCAGAAGTTTTCCGTCCAGGCCCAGTGAGGGCCGGCGGAACACAGGATGCAACAAGCCGACCAGACAGCATCTCAATCACGCACGGGGAGCCAGCGTAAACGCTGGCTCCCTGTTGTCGTATCTGCGGACTCAAAACGCGGCAGGACGTAGCGCCCTGCCGCGTTTTCCCTTGGTTTTGGTTTTTGTTACGAGGCCAAAATCTTTCCGTCCTCGATGCGCACCACCCGGTCGGCCAATTGGGCGATCTCGGGGTTGTGGGTGATCATCACGATGGTCTGGTGGAAGGTCTGGCTGGTGGTTTTCAGCAGGGCGATGACGTCCTCGCTGGTCTTGGAGTCCAGGTTGCCGGTGGGCTCATCGGCCAGTAGGATAGCAGGTTTGGAAGCCAAGGCCCGGGCGATGGCCACCCGCTGCTGCTGGCCGCCGGAGAGGTTCCCCGGCAGGCTGTCCAGCTTGCGCTCCAGGCCCAGGAGGCGGACGACCTCCATGATGAAGGCCCGGTCGGGCTTCTGCCCGTCCCAGGGTGAGGGGGAAGACGATGTTCTCCCACACCGTGAGGACAGGGATGAGGTTGTAGTTCTGGAAGACGAAGCCGATCTTCTTCCGGCGGAAGATGGTGGCCTGCTCCCCGGTGAACTGGGTCAGGTCGGTGCCGCCCACCTGGATGCTCCCCTCGGTGGGGGTGTCCAGCCCACCCAGCATGTTCAGGAGGGTGGACTTGCCGCTGCCGGAGGTGCCGATGATGGCGGTGAACTTGCCCCGCTGGATGGCCAGGTCCACCCCGTCCAGGGCACGGGCCATGGTCTCCCCCTTGCCGTAGTACTTTTTCAGGCCCTTGGCCTGCAGGATGATGTCGTTTGTCATGGTTGGGTTCCTCCTTTTCTCATTCGGCGATCCGAAGCTGCTCAACGATACTGCCCCGGTGGAACTGTCGTAGGGCCCACACGGGGACCAGGGCTGCCACCACCAAAAGCACCACGCAGGCGACCAGGGCAGGCAGCAGGGTAAAGTGGAAGGTGAAGTACCAGATGGCACTGGTGAGCCCCTGGACCAGGGCGAAGGCCAGCACCACCGAGAAGACCAGCCCCAGCAGGCAGCCGCCTAGGGCATAGAAGAGCCCCTCATGGACCAGCATGCTCCGCAGCTGGCGGCGGGTCATGCCGATGCTCTGCATGGTGGCAAACTCGTGGCGGCGGATGAGGATGGTGGTCACCAGGGTGTTGATGAGGTTGAGCACCCCCGCCACCCCGAAGATGATCCCCAGCAGGTTCCCCACCAGGCGGATGGTGGTCTGGGTACCCTGGGCTGCCTCCCGGGCGGACTGGGCAGAGGCATAGGCCACCGAGGGGTCCACGTTGTTCACATAGTTTTCCAGAAAGTCGGTCATGGCCTCCTGCTGGTCCTCGGCCACGTTAAAGGAATACTTGTACACCGTGGGTTCGTCGTAGATCTGGGTGTAAACGCTGGTGGGCAGGTAGAGGTACAGGCCATCCCCGCCCACTTCCACGGGACCATTGCTGGTAAAGCCAATCTCTTGATCATCCCCATTGATGGCCGCCTTGGCTAGGATGGGCAGGTCCAGGATGGGTTCCCCATTTTTGTAAACGGTAATGGTGTCCCCCACTTCTGCCATGTCCAGGCGTTCGTCGATTTCGGCGGTGCCGAAATCGGCCAACGTACCAACCACAACCCCTTCCCCCTGTTCCATTTTCTGATAAAGGGCGTGGGCATCGGTCTCCCCTTCCTGGAGGTTCATCCGGGCCAAGGCAGTCTCTTCCAACCCATAGACATTACACATTGGCCGCCCATCGTCCCCTGTCTTCAGGATAAAACCGTCCTTCGCGGTATAGACGATCGGATCCCCATTCGCGTCCACGTCTGCCTTTTCCAGGGCTACGGGAATATCATAGGTCACGTTGCTGTCCTCTCGGGTGTTCTTGTACACTGCGGAGGCATCCTCCACCCCGGGCTGGGCATCGATGGCAGCCATCAGGTCCTGGGACAGGCCCTGGTCCCGGCGTGTGAAGCCCTCCTGGCCGTTGACACTGGCGGCGTTCACCACGGCAAAGTCCGTGCGGATGCTGTAGGACACCTGCTTTTCCACGTCCACACTGCCGGCAGCCACCCCGGCGCTGTTGAGCAGGACCACGCAGAGCATCATGGAGACCATGATGAAGGCAGTGCGCCGCTTGTTCCGGCCCAGGTTGGACCAGGCCAGCCGGGAGAGGGAGGCGCTCTCGGCACTCTTCCGGGTTTTCCGTTTGCCGGCCTCCCCCTCTACGAAGCGGAAGGCCTCAATGGGCGGGATGTTGGCCGCCACCCGGGCGGGCTTGCGGGTACTGAGGAAGACGGTGAGGGCAGCCAGAATGGCGGCGGCCACAAAGATCAAGGGGTGGGGCGTGACGTTCACCGCAATGTTCTGGTAGGACACCGCCAGCACCCCCATCACCTGAGGAAGCGCCGCCCGGCCCACGAAGAAGCCCAGGAGCAGCCCCAGGGGGATGCCGATGCAGGCCAGCCACAGGGCCTGGCGGTTGATGAGGCGGCGGACCTGCTTGCGGCTCATGCCGATGGTACGGTACAGGCCGTAGCGGCGGATGTCCTGCATGACGGCGATGTCAAAAACATTGTAGATCAGCAGGTACCCACAGAAGATGAAGAGGACCACCAGGGCCGCCCCCATGGCCAACACCGGCAGGGAGGGGGTGGGGTTGGTGACGGTGTTCACCACGGCGGGCAGGGAATTGGCGGCGCTGGCGTCCTCCGGGTCGCCCCCTACGCTGCGGGCCCAGTCGTCCATGGCGTCCTGGAGGCCCACGGTACTGGTGGCCACAATGTCCGACCAGTAGGTGCCCACCATCTCCCGGTCTGTGGCGAAGGTGTTTTGGAAGAGGTCCGGGTAGGCATCCCGGAAGGCGGTGCCCACCACCATGGTGCTCACCTGGTCGTTGGTGGCCTCATACCAACCGGAGACCACCATGTCCAGGGTGTAGGTCTGCCCCCGCGCGGTGAACTGGATGGTCACCGGGGCCCCCACCTCCGCCTGGCTTCCCAGGTCCTCCAGGGCGGCGTCGGAGGCCACCACCTCGTTGGCGGCCTGGGGCATGCTGCCGTGGCTGGGGTTGCAGAAGAGGAGCTCGGCCTCGGTCTCGTCCATCACGTCCAGCTCCACGTTGTGGCGGGTGGTGTTTTCCAGAAAGCCCACGGGCATCCGCAGGCCGTACTCTGCCACGAAGTCGGCCTGGCCCAGGGCCTCGTACTGCTGGGCGGTCATGTTCCGGAAGTCCCCGTCCGACTTACTCCCCTTCTGCACCTGCATGGTGAGGGTCATGGACTCCATGGCCCCCAGGGCGATGGTGGCCACGGAGGTGAAGAGGAGGGCGGTGAGGGCAATGGCCAGCACCGCCATGAGATTCCTGGTCCGGCTGGCGGCAAAACTTCGCCGGGTCAGCAGTTTCAGCATTGGGTTCATGTGGTTTTCTCCCTCCTTGTTGTTGCTGAGGACAGCATACCAGGGGAAAGTCACATTCCCGGCACATTTGTGGTACACTTTTGTACCTTTTGGGTCCAATTTCTCCCCAGCAAAAAAGGCCCCCGGCTGGGGGCCCTTGGGCAGAGAGGGGCTCAGGCCACCACCCGGCCGTCCTGAAGGCGGGTGACCCGGTCGGCAATCTGGGCCAGCTCCTCGTTGTGGGTGATCATGATGAGGG
>NBJMC04201__coassemble_4549_pt1 | contig 5201 bp, 5 predicted proteins | sample NBJMC04201__metabat2_high_PE_047 | metagenome-assembled genome bin NBJMC04201
CATGGCCAGCGGCGTGGTGATCGACGGATGGATCGGCTGCATCATCTCGGTGGTCATCCTCAAGGCCGGCCTGGAGATGCTGCTGGACACCCTCAGCAGCATCGTAGGCCGCCGGGCGGATGCCCAGCTGGCCCAGGAACTGAAAACCCGGCTGTGTTCCATCGACGGCATCCTGGGGGCCTATGACCTGGTGCTCCACAACTACGGCCCCACCCGGGCCATGGGTTCGGTGAACGTGGCGGTGTATGACTGGCACACGGCGGCGGACCTCCACGCCCTGAGCAAGAAGGCCCAAGCCCTCATCTGGGAGGAGTACCGCATCTACCTCTACATCGGGTTCTATGCGGTGAACACCCATGACGATACTCTCCGAGTCCTGGAGGACCAGGTTCGGGGGGAGTGTAAGGCCTATCCGGAGGTCCTCTCCATCCACGCCTTCTTTGAAAACCAGGAGACGGGGACCATCTCCTTTGACGCGGTGGTGGACTTCGCCTGCCGGGACAGCCTGGCCCTGATCCACCGGATGGAGGAGGAGCTGGCCGCCAAGCACCCTGGCCGCCGGTTTGCCATCAAGATCGACCGGGCCTACAGCGACTAACCCACAGGAGGACACCCCTATGTTTTTGGAAACCACCCCCGAGGGAAAAATCTACAAGGAACTGGCGGAGGACCATTTTGCAGACCCCCAGGGTCTGGGCAGGTATGCTCTCTTTCTCCGGCCGTCCCAGGGAGATTTGATCCCCGCACCCCAGATGGAGCCCAGCCTCCTCCTCTCCGGCCGGTACCGGCCGGTCACCTTGGAAGGGCGGAACCTCTTTGTCACCAAGGACTTCTATGCCTTTTTCAAGCACCTGGAGGAGCCGGGGATCGAGGCCACCCACAAAGGGGTGGTGGTCATCGCCATGAACAAGCTCCGAGAGGTGATGCTGGAGGTCCCCGAGGTGCTGGACAACGCCCGCCTCACCGGCGATGGCAAGACCCTCTACCTGATTAAGAACAAACGGACGAATCTGGGGTGAGACATCCCCTAACGATTTCAGCAGGACCCATTCCCTGGCCAAGGGAATGGGTCCTGCTGTTTAAGGGATGGGGGGAAGGTCAGAGAGCCTTCCCTGCTGGATGGCGGGGAGGTGCTGGCGGATGGTTTCCACCGGCCAGTCCCACCACCCCAAGGCCTGGAGGGCGGCGATGGTCTCGTGGGGAAACCGCTGGCGGATGGGGCGGGCAGGCACGCCTCCCACGATGGTGTAGGGGGGCACGTCCTGGGTCACCAGGGCCCGGGCACCGATGATGGCCCCGTCCCCGATGGTGACGCCGGACAGGATGACGGCCTCATAGCCCACCCACACGTCGTTGCCCAGGACGATGTCCCCCTTGTTGTCCCAGGCCTCGGTGACCCGGCTTCCATCCAGCCCCCACTCGGTGAAGAAGATGGGGAAGGGATAGGTGGACAGGGCCCCCAAGGCGTGGTTGGCGCTGGTGAAGAGGAAGACGGCCCCGCAGGCGATGGAGCAGAACTTCCCCATCACCAGCCGGTCCCCGTTGACGGGGTAGTGGTAGAGGACGTTGTTCTCCTGGAAGGCCCGGGGATCGTTGCGGAAGTCGTGGTACATGGTAAAGTCGCCCACCTGAATGGCGGGGTTGGTGATGACGTTTTTCAGGTAGACGGTGGCTTTGTCCCCAGGGCGGGGATAGATGAGATGGGGGTTCATGGCAAGGCTCCTTTCCCGGTGGGGGTTGATAGGGGTATCCTACCCCACCCGGCAGGGAAAATCTATCCCCAAAACGCTGCCGAACCAAAGTCGCACAAAAGGGCGGCCCCATGCCATGGGGCCGCCCAGAACATTTTATTTGGTGTAGACGATCCGCCGAATGGAAGCGGGGGAGAGGTGGTACTGCTCCCCCAGCACCTCCGGGGAGACGCCTTGGCGAAAAGCCTGGCGGATGGCCCGGTTGCGGGCATCCAGCATCTGCCGGGCGCCGGAACGCTCCCCCCAGCCCTTGCGCTGGGTCCCGTCGGTGGGGATGTAGAGGTATTCCCCCTGGACATAGCGCTGCAGCTCCTTCACCAAAGCCTCGGGCAGCAGGTCGCCTGCATTGCGGTATCGCACGTTGGCCGCCTCCTTGGAAAGGGATTCCGAAGGGCAAAGCCAGCGGCTGGGCGCGACGGAAGGTCACTCCCTGCAAGGGTCGCGCCGCACTGGCTTTGCAGGGAGCTGCACTTGGTTGCGCTGCATGGGTTCACGTCCTTTCCAGAAGAGCGGGGGTCAGCCCTCCCCCGCGGCGATGACGTCCACCCCCAGACCAAAGGGATCGGGGAGAACCACCTGTCCCCAGGGAACCGGCCCGGCCGGCGCGGCACAGCGCCGGAGGACTGCCATGCAGGACAGGAGGCGGTCTTTGGGTACCCCGGCGCTGGTTTTCACCGGCAACAGGGTGCCGTCGGGCCGTTTCAGGGTGGTGGTGAGGACCCGCTTGGGGGCGGTGGCCTCCTGGCGGGCGTAGTCCGCCCCCTTGGGGCAGCCGTTGCCCTGGGCCTCCCCGTGGGGAAGCAGGGTCACCCGGCACCCCTTGGGGCAGAGGACGCAGGTGGTCACCCCCGGCTGGGGCAGGCCCTTGGCCATGGCGTTGGTGGTCTCCGGGGGCATGGGCGCCAGGGCCTGGCCTTGGACGAACCGGGCGGCATTCTCCCCGGCGGCGTGGCCTTGGACGGAGACGAAGTCCGCCAGGTCCATCACCTTCCGGCTGTTGCCGCAGGCAAAGATCCCGGGGACAGAGGTCTGGAGGAACCGGTCGGTCACCGCCCCGTTGCTCCCGGGGTCCAGAGACACCCCGGCCTGGGCGGCGATCTCGTTTTCCGGGATCAGGCCCACGGAGAGGAGGAGGGTGTCACAGTCCACCCGCCGCCCGGTGCCGGGGATGGGGCGGCCGGCCCCGTCCACCTGGCTCAGTTCCACCCCCTCCAGCCGCCTGGCCCCGAAGATCCGGGTGACGGTGGTTTGTAGGTGGAGGGGGATGCCGAAGTCGTAGAGGCACTGGACTACGTTCCGCTCCAGCCCCCCGGGGGCGGGGCGCTGTTCGGCCACGCACAGCACCTGGGCCCCCTCCAAGGTGAGCCGCCGGGCCATGATCAGGCCGATGTCCCCGGACCCCAGGAGCACCACCCGGCGGCCCACCATCAGGTTCTTGGTGTTCATCAGGTTCTGGGCGGTGCCGGCGGTGTATACCCCTGCCGGCCGGGTGCCGGGGATGGCGATGGCCCCCCGGGTCCGCTCCCGGCAGCCGGTGGCCAGCACCACCGCCCCCGCCTGGCAGTGGAGCAGCCCTTGCCGGGTGACGGCGGTGAGGCGGCGGTCCGGGGTGAGGCGGGTGACCATGGCCCCAGTGCGCAGCTGGGCCCCGGCGGCCAGGGCCTCTCCCTGGGCCCGGTGGGCGTACTCCGGGCCGGTGAGGGTCTCCCGGTACCGGATGAGGCCAAAGCCGTCGTGGATGCACTGGTGGAGAATGCCCCCCACCTGGTCCTCCCGCTCCAGCACCAGGACGGAGGAGGCCCCTGCCTCCTTAGCGCCCTGGGCGGCGGCCAGGCCTCCGGGGCCGCCGCCCACGATGACCACGTCATAGTACGTCTCGTTCATTCCTTCACCCTCCCTGTGAACAGCGGGGACCCGGCGCCCCGATAGGTGACCTCCTCCGGGGCCAGGCCGTAGTCCTCCACCAGCATCTGGGCGATCTTGGGCAGGCAGTATCCCCCGTGGCACCGGCCGGTGGTGGCCCAGGCCCGGTACTTGATCCCCGCCAGGGTGCGCACCCCTAGGGGGTTCTCCACCGCCTGGCGGAGTTCCGCCCGGGTGACGGTCTGGCACCGGCACACCACCTCCCCATAGTCCGGGTCAGCGGCGATGAGGGCGGCCTGTGCCTCCGGGCTCTGGTCCCGAAACCGGCGGATGCCCTGGCGGCGGGGCTGGAAGTCCTCCCGAGGCGCCAGGTCCAGGGTGTGCCCCACCAGGGCCACCACCTCCCGGGCCAGGGGAAGGGAGGCGGTGAGCCCCGGGGACTCGATGCCGATGAGGTCAACAAACCCCGGCTTGTCCTCTCGGACCACGAAGTCCCGGTAGCCCCCCTCTCCCGGGGGGGCCTGCTTGGGCCGCAGGCCGGCATAGGCGCCGATGATCTGCCGCCGGTTCAGGCTGGGGAGGAGCTGCTGGGCCTCCTGAAACAGCCGGTCCAGCACCGGCTGGGTGGAGGCAGTGTCCTCCAGGGAGTCGATGTATTCAGCGCTGGGGCCCAGGAGGATGTTCCCGTGGACGGTGGGGGTGAGGTGGATCCCCAGCCCACCCTCCCCCGCCCGGGGGGCGGGGTAGACCGGCAGGGGGAGGAGCCCCTCGGCGATCTGGTCCAGGATGAAATACTCCCCCCGGCAGGGGTAGATATGGTATCCCTGGACCCCCGCCAGGGCGGCCACCTGGGCGCTGTACAGCCCTGCGGCGTTCACCACCACCTGGGCGGAGAGGACGGTGTCCCCGGCGGTCACCTGGTACCCCCCAGCGGCCGCGGCGATGGCGGTAACAGGGTGGTTCAGGAAGAAGGCCACCCCGTTGGCCGCGGCGTTCTCTGCCAGGGCCACGGTGTACAGGAAGGGGTCGCAGATCCCCGTCTCCGGGGAGAAGAACCCGCCGATGCCCCCCACCTGGGGGAGCTTGGCCTGGAGCTGCGCCCGGTCCAGGAGTTCCAGCCCCCGGCAGCCGTTGGCCTCTCCCTGGGCTTTCAGGCGGCGGAGGGTGGCCAGGTCGGTTTCGTCAAAGGCCACCAGGATTTTTCCGGTTTTCCGAAAGGGCACGTCCAGCTCCCGGCACAGGGCGGGAAAGCCCTGGTTCCCCGCCACGCAGAGCTTGGCCATCAAGCTCCCGGGCCGGTTATTGAAGCCGGCGTGGACCACGGCGGAGTTGCGCCCGCTGGTGCCGGCGGCCACGTCGGCCTCCTTCTCCACCAGGGCGATGGACAGCCGGTACCGGGCCAGCTCCCGGGCGATGGCGCAGCCCACGGCCCCGCCGCCGACGATGAGTACATCAAAGGATTGGTTTGCGCGGTTCAAGAATCTTCCCCTCCTTTTGCCTCCCTATCATAGCACAGGGGGGCGGCGGTCACAAGGGACCGGGGGACAAAAAAAGCCCGGGCGGCATGGAGCCACCCGGGCAGGGAGG
>NBJMC04201__coassemble_6007_pt1 | contig 4198 bp, 4 predicted proteins | sample NBJMC04201__metabat2_high_PE_047 | metagenome-assembled genome bin NBJMC04201
GTCCAGCGCTGGAGCTGGGCAGCTTGGCGGGCCCGGTCGGCCTGGGCGTTGTCCCGCTGACGCTGGAGCTGATCCAGCAGGGGGGCGAAGGCCCCTAAGGTGCCTTGGAGGGCGGCCAGCTCCTCCCGGCGGGCCCGGAGGGTCTCCTCCTGGGCCTGGGCCTGTTGGACTAAAGTGGTGTCCTGGGGTGGGCCGGCGGCCTGCTTGGCCTCCAGGGCCTCGCTGGCCTGGCGCACCTGCTGTCGGGCGGCCCGGAGCTGCCCCTCCCCCTGGGCCAGGGCCTGCTGGGCCTTGGCCAGACGGCCGGCCAGGTCGGCCTCCTCCGCCCCGCGGGTGAGCAGCCCCCCCGTCCGCTGGACGGAGCCGCCGGTCATGGAGCCCCCGGGGCGGAGGATCTCCCCCTCCAGGGTGACCACGGGGAAGCGGTACCGCCGGGCCCGGGCCAGGGCCACGCCGTGGTCCAGGTGGTCCACCACCACCGTCCGGCCCAACAGGGCCTGGGCAGCGGGGCGGAGGCGGGGATCGCAGTCCACCAGGTCGGCGGCCACCGCCAGGTAGCCGGGCTCCTGTTCCAGCCCCTCCTCCCGCAGCTGGACGGGACGGAGGGCGGTGAGGGGCAGGCAGGTGACGCGGCCGCCGTCTCTCTGCTTGACCAGGCGGAGGACGGCCTTACCGGCCGCCTCATCCTCCACCAGGAGGTTCTGCATGGCGCCCCCCAGGGCGGTCTCCAGGGCCACGGTGTAGGGGGCGGCCACGTGGAACTGCTCCCCCACCGGGCCGATGACCCCCCGCAGGGTCCCCTGCCGGGCGGCCGCCATGGCGGTTTTCACCCCTTTGGCATAGCCCTCGTAGTGGCGGGCCATCTCCCCCAGGGCCCGGGACCGGGCGGCCAGGGTGCGCTCCTGGGTCTGGAGGGCCATCCAGGCCTCTTCCGCCTGGGCGGCCTGCCGGCGGAGGGCGGCCAGAGTCTGCCGGTCGGCCTCCAACGTCCGCTGCCAGGTCAGGGTCTGGTCCCGGCGCTGGGCCTGGGCGGTCTCCAGGGCCTGCTGGGCCTGGCGGACCGCCTCTTGGAGGGCGGCCTCCCGCTGCTTCAGCTGGGCCAGGCGGGTTTGCTGGCGGGCGATGTCCCCCTCCAGCTCCTCCCCCCGGTGCTGGTGCTGGTCCAGGTCGGCCTGGGCCTGCTGGGCCGCGGCCTGGTTGGACCGGATCCGGTCCCGGAGCAGGTCGATGCGCTGGCGTCGGTCCCGCCGGTGGGTCTCATTCTGTTGGATCTGGGCGCGGAGGATTTCCCCCCGGGCCTCTTGTTCTTGGAGCTGGGCCAGGAGGCTCTCTCCCTGGGTATAGAGGGCGTCGGCCTTGGCCGTCCACTCTGCCAGCTGGGCTTGGGCCGTGGCGCAGTCGGCGGCCAGGGCCTGGCCGGCCTCCCGCTGGCGGTCCAGCTGGGCCATCCAGAGGGAGACTTCCAGCCCCCGCAGCGCTTCCCGCAGGTCCAGGTACTGCCGGGCCTGCTGGGCCTGGGCTTTCAGGGGGCCTCGCTGGAGGTCCAGTTCCTCCAGCTTATCCCCGATGCGCACCAGGTTTTCCTGGGTGCGCTCCAGCTTGCGCTGGGTCTCCTCCTTCTGGTGGCGGCAGTGGGAGATCCCCGCCGCCTCCTCAAAGATCTCCCGCCGCTGGGTGCTCTTGGCGGAGAGGATCTCGTCGATGCGGCCCTGGCCGATGAGGGCGTACCCCTCCTGGCCCAGGCCGGTGTCCATGAAGAGTTCATTCACATCCCGCAGGCGGACGGACTGGCCGTTGAGGAGGTATTCACTCTCCCCGGAGCGGTAGTACCGCCGGGTGACCGCCACCTCCTCCCCCCCGTCGGGGAGGAGATCCCCGCACTGTTCCAGGGTGAGGGTGACCTGGGCAAAGCCCTGGCGGCTGCGGGCCTGGGCCCCGCCGAAGATCACATCCTCCATCTTGCCCCCCCGGAGGGTTTTGGCGGACTGCTCCCCCAAAACCCAGCGGATGGCGTCGGAGAGGTTGGACTTTCCGCTGCCGTTGGGCCCCACGATGGCGGTGATGGGATGCTGGAAGGAGAGGACCGTCCTGTCCGGAAAGGACTTGAACCCTTGCAGTTCCAACGATTTCAGCCGCAAGGCGTCTTCCTCCTTTGGGTTTGTCGCGATGGGTTTGGTCCACGCCCTGGCTCCCGGCGGCGGTTCCGCCGGGAAATGGGCATGATTCATTTTATTATAGCAACTCCCCGGCTGTTTTGCAACGGGTAATCTCAAGGGAGCCCTTGGGGGCCGGTGCCTTTGCCTCTGGCAGGGTTCCAGCGCCGTTTCCCTTGCCTCCTGGTGCAGCCCTATGGTATATTAAAAGAAAGTAAATCAGGAAAAGGAGGTCTGACCTATGATCGCGATCACACCCCCTCTCCGCCGAGGGCTTTTCCTGCTGGTGGTGGGTTTGCTGGTCTTGGAAGGCTGTTTTGCCTTTCCCCTGGTGAACCTCACCCTCCCGGAGTACAACAGGGCCCTCTGGGATATCGTCTTCCCTACTTTGGCCTATCTGTCTGCCGGGGTGCTGGCCTGGATTCTCTTAGGGCCCCGCTGCCTGGGTAAGATGCTGGGGCTGGTCCTCCCCGCCACCGCGGTGGGGTTCCTCTGCCGGTATGGCCTGGAGTACGGGGAAACCTCCATCGCCTACGCCTTCTCCCTGTCCAACTGCGCCTTCCACCTGGCTGCCGCAGCCGGGCTCACCCTTTTGGGGGCCTGCCTGGCCCACCTTCTTCTGCGCCGCCAATAATCGCTGACTGTTTCCTTGGAGGTATGCTCTATGAACGAACTGCTCTCCCTTCTCCTCACCCGCCGGAGTGTCCGGCGGTACACCGGGGACCCCATTCCCCCGGAGACCCTGCGGGCGGTGGTCACCGCCGGTCTCCTCTCCCCTTCCAGCCGGAACCGGCGGCCCTGGCGGCTGGTGGTGGTCCAGGACCGGGCCACCCTGGAGGCCCTCTCCCACTGCCGCCAGGGTTCGGCCCAGATGCTGGCCGGGGCCGGGGCGGCCATCCTGGTCTTCGCCCGTCCGGCAGAGAGCGATGTGTGGACCGAGGACTGCGCCATCCTCATGAGCAACCTCCACCTGGCCGCCCACAGCCAGGGGCTGGGCTCCTGCTGGATCCAGGGCCGCCTGCGCCAGGCCGAGGACGGCCGGACCACCGAGGCCTTCTGCCGGGAGCGCCTGGCCCTGCCGGAGGACTGGGCCCTGGAGGCCATCCTCTCCCTGGGCATCCCGGCGGAGACTCCCCCACCCCACACCCTGGAGGAGGCAGACTGGGGGAAGGTCACCTTCCTGTGAGCCTCCCCTTCGGGACAGGCACTGCAAACACACGCTGAAAAATCCCCCCTCCTTGGGGGGATTTTTTCGTAGGTACGATCCTCCGCCCCCAATCTACTTGACAGCGCCCACGGAATGTGGTATATTTACCGCATCAAGAGCGAAATACCGCATATTCCCTTTCTCAAAAAGGAGGCGCATACCATGAAACGGCACTATCTCTACGGCCTACTGGGGCTGCTGTCCCTGCTGGGCTTTGTGGGGGTATTCACCCAGGAGCGGGCTTTTCTGGCCTTCTTCGCCTTCGCCGTGGACTTCACCCACTTTTTCCAGCGGAAGGACGAGATGGCCGTGGCCTACCTCAACCGCTCCGCCGCCCTGGGGTTCCATTGGGGGATGGCAGCCACCGGCGTGGTGGCGGCCGGGGCCTTCTTCCTCCAGGGCCAGGAGAGCAGTCAAGCCCTGGTCACCGGTTTGGCTGCAGGCTTTGCCGTGGCCGTGGTGGTCCACGCTCTGGCGGAGCTCTATTTCGTCACCCGAGAGCGGTGGGGGCTGACCTATGATCCAGACTAAGCTGAAGGAATACCGGGCCAAGTACAACATGACCCAGGAGGACCTGGCCCAGCGGGTGGGCGTCCGCCGGGAGACCATCGGCAACCTGGAAAAGGGCCGGTACAACCCCTCCCTGGTCCTGGCCTGGCGGATCGCCCAAGTCTTTTCCGTCCCCATCGAGGAAATCTTCATCATCGAAGCATAAAACAGCAGGACGCGATTCGCGTCCTGCTGTTTTATGTGCACAAACGTATAGAGGCACCAATCCGCAATCCCCCAAAGGGCCCCACAAACCTCTCCGTCCAACGGACTCGCCCGGTAGGGCACA
>NBJMC04201__coassemble_6540_pt1 | contig 3918 bp, 4 predicted proteins | sample NBJMC04201__metabat2_high_PE_047 | metagenome-assembled genome bin NBJMC04201
CCGCCCTGACCCCCGGCGCCCCCACGGTGCCGGAGGGGGACTTCGTGGCCCAGCAGGCCCCCATGTACTACGTCTCCGTGGACCCCAAAGGCAAGCTGGGGTGGGAGAGCGCCACCCTCACCTACGAGACCACCACCGCCCACGTCATCGAGGTCCTCACCGAGGAGGCCTCCAACGACTACAAGGCCTTCCTGCGGAAGCTGGGCATCTCCTACATCCTGGCGGGGAAGGACCGCCTGGACTACGCCCTGGCCCTGGAGAAGCTGAAAACCCGCTTCGGCATTCAGGTGCTGATGCTGGGGGGCGGAGGGGTGCTCAACTGGTCCTTCCTCCAGGCAGGGATGTGCGACGAGGTGAGCCTCGTCGTGGCCCCCGCCGCCGACGGCAACCCCAACACCCAATCCCTCTTCCTGGCCAAGGAGGGGCTGAGCACCGACGCCCCCCTCTCCTTCACCCTTCTGGGGGCGGAGACCAGCGAGGGCAGCACCCTCTGGCTGCGGTACCGGGTCAACTATGGAGAGGCCACCCAGGCCCCCTGACTGCCCTTCCCGCTTCCCATTCTAACCTGTAACATACCCGAAGAAGATCATCTACCGTTCCCAATGCAATAGGAGGAATCAACATGGAATACATCACCCTTGCCAACGGTGTCAAGATGCCCCTGCTGGGCTACGGCGTGTACCAGGTGGACCCCGCCGAGTGTGAACGCTGCGTTACCGACGCCATCGCCGTGGGCTACCGCTCCATCGACACCGCCCAGGCCTACCACAACGAGGAGGGCGTGGGCAACGCCGTCCGCAAGTCCGGCCTGCCCCGGGAGGACTTCTTCCTCACCACCAAGGTGTGGATCTCCAACGGCGGGTACGAGAAGGCCAAGGCCTCCATCGACGAATCCCTGGCCAAGCTGCAGACCGACTACATCGACCTGCTCCTCATCCACCAACCCTTCAACGACTACTACGGCACCTGGCGGGCCATGGAGGAGGCCTACAAGGCCGGCAAGCTCCGGGCCATCGGCGTGTCCAACTTCTACCCCGACCGGCTCATCGACCTGTGCCAGTTTTCTGAGATCAAGCCCATGGTGAACCAGGTGGAGACCCACGCCCTCTTCCAGCAGGCCGCCGCCCACGAGGTGATGGCCAAGTACGGCGTGGTCCACGAGTCCTGGGGCCCCTTCGCCGAGGGACGGAAGGACTTCTTCACCAACCCCACCCTCCAGGCCATCGGCGCCAAGTACGGCAAGTCCGTGGCCCAGACCGCCCTGCGTTTTCTGATCCAGAGCGACGTGGTGGTCATCCCCAAGTCCACCCACAAGGAGCGGATGGCGGAGAACCTGGCCGTCTTTGACTTCCAGCTCAGCCAGGAGGACATGGTGGCCATCCGGGCCCTGGACGACGGCCAGAGCGCCTTCTTCTCCCACTACGACCCGGCCACGGTGGAGTTCCTCACCAGCCTGGGCCGGTAACTGCAAACCCCCTGCCCCGTGTTGGGGCGTCAAGATTCTAAGATAAAGGAGATCCTTTCCCATGGCAGAAAAAGTCACCGCTGGCAGAGACCAGCTGGGGCAGTTCGCCCCCAAATTCGCCCAGCTCAACGACGACGTCCTCTTCGGTGAGGTGTGGGCCCGGGAGGAAGAGCTGTCCACCCGGGACCGGTGCATCGTCACCGTGACGGCCCTGATGGCCAGCGGGGTGCTGGACAGCTCCCTGCAGTTCCACATTCTCAACGCCAAGAACCACGGGGTCACCGCCCAGGAGATGGCGGAGATCCTCACCCACGCGGCCTTCTATGCCGGCTGGCCCAAGGCCTGGGCCGCCTTCCGGATGGCCAAGGAAGTCTACGAAGGATAAAGGAGAACACGATATGTTAGGCAACTTCACCTACTGCAACCCCACCAAACTCCACTTCGGCCCCAACGCCATGGACGCCCTGGCGGGGGAGCTGACCCACTACGGGCCCAAGGTCCAGCTGATCTACGGCGGCGGGTCCATCAAGAAAAACGGCATCTATGACCAGGTGGTGGCCATCCTGAAGGCCGCCGGCAAGGAGGTCTTCGAGGACCCCGGCGTCATGCCCAACCCCACGGTGGAAAAGCTCTACGAGGGCTGCAAGATCGCCCGGGAGAACGACGTGGACCTGCTGCTGGCCGTGGGCGGCGGCTCCTGCTGCGACTATGCCAAGGCGGTCTCCGTCTCCGCCTGGTGCGATGAGGACCCCTGGGAAAAGTACTATCTGCGGATGGAGGACCCGGACAACCAGCTCATCCCCGTGGGGTGCGTGCTCACCATGGTGGGTACGGGGTCGGAGATGAACGGCGGCTCCGTCATCACCAACCACGCCGCCAAGCTGAAGATCGGCCATGTGTTTGGTGAGGAGGTCTTCCCCAAGTTCTCCATCCTGAACCCGGAGTACACCTATACCCTCCCCCACTATCAGATGGTGGCGGGGATCTATGACATCATGAACCACATCACCGAGCAGTACTTCTCCGGGGAGGACGACTCCACCTCCGACTACCTCATGGAGGGCCTCATGCGCTCCCTGATCCACAGCAGCCGGATCGCCGTGAAGGACCCCAAGAACTACGAGGCCCGCAGCAACATCATGTGGGTCGCCACCTGGGCCCTGAACACCCTGATCGCCCAGGGCAAGGCCACCGACTGGATGGTCCACATGATCGGCCAGTCCGTGGGGGCCTACACCGACGCCACCCACGGCATGACCCTGTCGGCGGTGTCCCTGCCCTACTACCGGCACATCCTCCCCTATGGCCTGCACCAGTTCAAGAAGTTCGCCGTGAACGTCTGGGGGGTGCGCCCCGAGGGCAAGACCGACGAGGAAATCGCCCAGGAAGGCCTGGAGGCCATGGAGGCCTGGATGAAGGAGATGGGCCTGGTGCTCCACCTGGCCGAACTGGGGGTCACCCAGGACATGGTGGAGGGCATCGCCAAGGGCTCCTTCGTGATGGAGGGGGGCTACAAGGTGCTCAGCCACCAGGAGATTGTGGACATTCTCCAGCAGAGCATGTAAGGCCGCCGGCCGGCACATGCCCCGCCCCTTCCCTGTTGCATACAGAAAAGGCAGCCCAGTCTGGGCTGCCTTTTGGCAGGAAGGGTGGGAACGGCTAAGGCTGCCCCTTCCCCACCGCCCCCCACAGCAGGAAGATCACGTCCCAGTGGGACAGGAGCCTGCCCTGCTCCCGCCGCCAGGCCTGGCCCATGGCGGTGGTGCGCAGGTACTTGGCCACGTTGGCCATCCCCTTGCGGACCTGGAACCCCCGCTTGCCGTGGCGCTGGGCGATGGTCTCAAACAGCTGGGGGGAGGGCGCCACCCCCTGCCGAAAGAGGTCCGCCGCATCCAGAAGGTAGGCGTAGCCCACATAGTTGGGGGGCACGCCCCATTGACGCAGCATCTGCTCTGCCCGGTCTCCCATGGACATCCCTCCGTCTTTTCGTTGGTAATTCGACTATAAATACTATTTTCCGGAATGTCAAGATGTTTTCCGATTTTTCATCGGTTCATGGTTTTCGGGAAAGTGGATAGGATAACGGAGAAACCAAAAGGACCAAAGAGGTGCCTTATGACGTTAGACTACTCCCTCATCGGAAAACGCATCGCCCGACGCAGGAAACAGTTGGGCCTGAAGCAGTCGGAAGTGGAAGAGCGCGCTGGGATCGGAGACAAGTACCTCTCCAACATCGAACGGGCCATCTCCATCCCCTCCACCGAGGTCATCATGCGCCTGGCCATCGCCCTGGAGACCACCCCAGACGAGTTTCTGGTGGGCGCCGTCCGCCACCCCGAGGAGGGCTGGCAGGACGTGGCCGAACTGCTGCGCCCCATGAACGAAAAGCAGCTCACCCTGGCCCAGGAAGTGGCCCTTTTCACCGTGGTGGCCGCCGGCAGCGCAGCAGGGAT
>NBJMC04201__coassemble_6792_pt1 | contig 3799 bp, 2 predicted proteins | sample NBJMC04201__metabat2_high_PE_047 | metagenome-assembled genome bin NBJMC04201
TCGGGAGAAATGGGGACCCCGCCGGGCAGGCGGGCCCCCCGGGGCGCTGCGCCCCTACGCCACAACAGAAGCGGCAGTACCCACCGGGTACCTGCCAAAGGAAGGGAGGGTTTTCCCATGAAAGCACAACAGGAAGGCATCCTAGGCGTCCTGGGGGGCATGGGTCCCCAGGCCACCAACACCTTTTACCAGCGGATCATTGACCGCACCCAGGCTGAAACCGACCAGGAGCACCTGCGGGTGCTCATCTGGAGCGACGCGAAGATCCCCGACCGCACCGCCGGTATCCTGGGTACCCCAGACCAGGCGGAGGCGGTCTATGCCGCCCTCCTGGCCGGGGCCAAACTGTTGGAGGGGGCGGGGTGCACCGTGCTGGCCATCCCCTGCAACACCTCCCACTACTTTGTCGACCGGCTCCAGGCCCAGCTCCACATCCCCATCATCCACATGATCCGGGAGACGGTGGCCGCCATCCAGGCCATGGGGAAGAAGACCGTGGGCATCCTGGCCACCGACGGCACCGTCCAGACGGGGATCTACCAAAAGGAACTCACCGCCGCCGGCCTCACCCCGGTGACCCTGCCGGAGAGGCTGCAGAAGACGGTGATGTCCATCATCTACGACGAGATCAAAAAGGGGGAGACCGGCTCCCGGGAGAAGTTCGGCGAGGTGGACGCCTGGCTCCGCCAGGCCGGCTGTGACTGCGCCATCCTGGGCTGCACGGAGCTGTCGGTCTACCGGGCGCTCCACAGCCTGCCCCCCTATTACATGGACGCCATGGAGGTCCTGGCCGAGCAGGCCATCCTCCGCTGCGGCAAACAACTGCGAAACGTATAAACAGAGGTGGGGCGCCGCCCCACCTCTCAGGTTCCAGTCCAGTAGAAAGGAAAATGATTATGAGCCTCACCCTTTATCCCCTGGGGGATTACCTTCAGCTGCTGCAGAGAAAGAATTTGCAGCTGGACTTCTCCGGCGCCCCTCTCACCCGAGAGGTGGCTTTGGTGAGCTGTGACTCCCGCCAAGTGGTCCCCGGCACCCTGTTCATCTGCAAGGGGGCCCACTTCAAGGTGGAGTTTTTGCAGTCGGCCAAGGAGCAGGGGGCCTTCGTCTACCTGGCAGAGAAGAAATATGACCAGGTGGACCTGCCCTGCATCCTGGTCAGCGACGTCCGCCTGGCCATGGCCTACCTGGCTGACTTCTACTACAACCACCCCTCCTCCAAGCTGGGGGTGGTGGGGATCACCGGCACCAAGGGCAAGTCCTCCACGGCCTACTACCTCAAGTACATCTTTGACGAGTACCTGGCCGCCAAGGGGCAGCCCGCCAGCGGGGTGATCTCCTCCATCGAGACCTACGACGGGGTGGAGAAGTTCGAGTCCCACCTCACCACCCCGGAGCCCCTGGACCTGGAACGCCACTTTGCCAACGCGGTGGGGGCGGGGATCCGGTATCTGACCATGGAGGTCTCCAGCCAGGCCCTGAAGTATGACCGGGTGAAGAACGTGGAGTTTGCCGCCGCCGTGTTTTTGAACATCGGCATGGACCACATCTCCCCCATTGAGCACCCCAATTTTGAGGACTACTTCGCCTCCAAGCTGCGGATCTTTGCCCAGGCGGCCGCCGCCTGCGTGAACCTGGACTGCGACCACGCCGACCGGGTGCTGGAGGCCGCCCGGAAGAACTGCCCCCGGATCATCACCTTCTCCCAAAAGGACCCCTCGGCCACCATCTTCGGCTCCCAGGTCCGCAAGGCGGGGGGCGACATCCTCTTCCGGGTGAAAACCCCCCGGTACAGCCGGGAGTTCCGGCTGACCATGCCCGGCCTCTTCAACGTCCAGAACGCCCTGGCCGCCCTGGCGGTGTGCGAGGCCATGGGGGTGCCGGAGCAGTATGCCTACGCCGGCCTGATGAAGGCCCGGGTCCCCGGCCGGATGGAGGTCTATTCCAACGCCGACGAGAAGGTCTCTGTCATTGTGGACTACGCCCACAACCGCCTGTCCTTCGAGACCCTCTTCCAGTCCGTCCGGGAGGAGTATCCCGGCCGGCGGATCGTCACCGTCTTCGGCTGCCCGGGGTACAAGGCCTATGACCGCCGGAAGGATTTGGGGGAGATCTCCGGCAAGTATGCCGACCTGGTCATCCTCACCGAGGAGGACGCCGGGGAGGAGCCGGTGGAGGACATCTGCCGGGACATCGCCCAGTATGTGGAGCAGCAGGGCTGCGACTACACCATCGTCCCCGACCGGGGGGAGGCCATCCGCCAGGCGGTGATGGGCTGCCACGAGCCCACGGTGATCCTCCTCACCGGCAAGGGGGCGGAGACCCGGCAGAAGCGGGGCATCGAGTATATTGACTGCCCCTCTGACGTAGACTATGCCAAGCAGTCCCTCCACGAGTACGACGTCCAGCACGGCATGGACGGGATGAGCAAGGTCCGGGCCCTGCTGGATGTGCTCCCCCTCCTGCGCCGGTACGCCGGGCGGACCATCGTGATCAAGTACGGCGGCTCGGCCCTGGACGCGGCCTCCACCGACACCATTCTGGAGGACGCCGCCGCCCTCCAGTCCGTGGGGGTGCGGGTGCACGGAGGCGGCAAGGAGATCTCCGCCCTGCTGGAAAAGCTGAACGTGGAGAGCCAGTTTGCCGACGGCTACCGGGTCACCGATGAGGTCACCCTCCAGGCCGCGGAGATGGCCCTCTCCGCCCGGGTGAACAAGTCCATTGTGGCCGCCCTGGACCGCATCGGCGCCAAGGCCTGCGGCCTGTCCGGCCGGGACGGGGGCCTCATCACCGCCCGGCAGAAGGACAAGGCCCTGGGCCTGGTGGGCACCATCACCAAGGTGGACCCCCAGGTGCTGCGCACCCTCCTGGACGGGGGGTACCTGCCGGTGGTCTCCCCCATCGCCCGGAGCGAGGAGGGGGGCGCCCTCAACTGCAACGCCGACGACGCGGCCCGGGCCGTGGCCGAGGCGGTGGGGGCGGACAAGCTGGTCTTCCTCACCGACACCGACGGCATCCTGGTGGACAGCCACAACCAGTCCACCCGCATCGCCAAGATGGACGTGAGCCGGGCCAAGGAGCTCATGGACAGCGGCCTCATCGCCGGGGGGATGATCCCCAAGACCATGAACTGCATCCACGCCGTGGAGCACGGGGTGGGGTCGGTCACCGTCCTGGACGGGCGGATGGAGCACGCCATCCTGTTGGAGTCCATCTCCGAGAAGTCCCTGGGGACGACGCTGGAGAAGAAGCGGTAAGGCCCCGCTGCTAAGAGGGGGGCATTCTGGACTGGGGTCCATAGGCCCTTCGGGTGGGGCCGGGGGGCCTCTACTGGGGTCGGCAGATGGTCCGGGCTTGGACCGGCGCAGGTTAGCACCTGCGAGGTGGTTTCCCGCCCGACTCCGGGCGGGAGCCCGGCTTTCTCCGGAGAAAGCCGGAGGAAAGAGCGCCGGGGGCTGCGCCCCCTGGACCCCCGGTCTATGACCCGCTCGTTCCCACTCGCTCGTTTTGGCGTTGGGTGCCACATTGTTCCGGTCGATGGACTATTTCGGCACCCATCTGCGTGCCCTGATTTGGAGACTTTCTTTCCCAAAAATGCTTTTTAGCATATTTTATCCCGAAAATGCGTCCCAAATCGGTTTTAGCATCCCGGAGGAAATAGCCCCTCAACCGTATCAAAGCCAACAATCCCCAAACCCAGCGAGTGGGAACGAGCGGCCATAAAAACCCGGGTCCAGGGCGGAGCCCTGGTGTTCTTTCCCCCGACTTTCTTCAAAGAAAGTCGGGCTCCCCCGCCGGA
>NBJMC04201__coassemble_7872_pt1 | contig 3378 bp, 4 predicted proteins | sample NBJMC04201__metabat2_high_PE_047 | metagenome-assembled genome bin NBJMC04201
TCAATACCTCCCCGAAAGAAATATCTGGTTTATTCACTGTTTACCCAAGGGGAAGGCTTTGGGCGTGGGAAGGACCCTTCCCGTCTGCGAGACCACCCCTCCCAGCCCGCCCAGCTGGGGGGCGGGCCGTTACGGGCGTTGGTTTATGGGCCGCAGGCCAGGCAGAAAAAAAGAGGACCCCCGCAGGGTCCTCCAAACCAGAGTAGGGAGTCCAGAGGGGAGAACCTCTCCCCTCTGGCCCTCTTTCCCCCCGTTTCTCGGGAGAAACGGGGGCCCCCGCCGGGTAGGCGCCCTACGGGGCGCTGCGCCCCGAGGCACCGGAAAAGCCCCGACCACCCGTAGGGTACGTAGTACCGCCCCCCTCACAGGGGCAGGTAGGGAACCACCAAAGTGAACACCACCCCGAACACCAGGGCGGGGAGCATATTGGCCACCTTGAACTTGGTCCCGAAGGCCAAGTTCACCCCCACGCAGAAGATCAGCAGGCTCCCCAGGAAGGAGAGGTTGTCAATCACCGGCTGGCTGAACACCGGGGCCAGCAGCCCGGCGCACAGGGTGATGGCCCCCTGGAGGACCCCCACCGGCAGGGCCGAGAACAGCACCCCCTTGCCATAGACCGAGGCCAGCACCATCACCACAATCCCGTCGATGACCGCCTTGGTGTATAGGGTGGTGGCATCGCCGGCAAGGCCGTCCTGGATGGACCCCACAATGGCCATGGCCCCCACGCACACCACCAGGGAGGCGGTGACAAAGCCTTGGACAAACTGGCTGTCCCCCCGCTTGTCCGCCTTGGCCTTGAGCCAGATGCCCAGGTGCTCCATCTTCCCGTCAAAGTCGAAGAACTCCCCCACCAGGGTCCCCAAAGCCAGGGCCAGGATCATGGAGAGGGTGGCCGCCGTGTCCAGGGAGGCCAGCTTCCCGCCCTGGACTGAGAGGGCCCCCGCCATGGCCCCGGCCGCCCCGATGAAGAGGGTGCCCAGCCCCATGGCCTTCATGAGCCCCTCCTGGTAGTGGGCCTTGAGGCCGCCCCTGACCCCTAGGCCAATGGCGCCCCCCAGGACAATGGCCGCCACATTGGCGATGGTTCCCGTTCCGATCATGGCCCGCTCCCCCTTTTTTCGCGCAGTGGCCCTAGTATACCAGATTTCGCCGGGAAGGGGAAGCCTCCTTGCGCTTTGCCGGGGGGCGTGGTATCATGGCCCTATCACCCATCCCTTGCGCAAAAGGAGGCTTTCCCATGAAACGAACCCTTCTGGCCCTGCTGGTGGGCCTGTCCCTTCTGCTCAGCCTGGCCGCCTGCGGCAGCGAGCGGGCCTCCGCCCAGGAGGTCACAGAGCAGGGCCTGGCCGCCCTGCGGGACCTGGACGTGCTGGCCCTGCCCCAGTACTGGAACACTGACGGCCTGAACCTGGACGACCTGGGGGACCTCACCCAGGCCGGGGAGGAGGTGGACCTCTCCGCCGAGGACACCGCCGCCCTGGCCCAGGCCATGACCCGGCACCTCTCCTGGCAGGTGATCTCCGCCCAGGAGGACCCCGGCGCCGGCACGGCCTCCGTTACCGTCTCCCTCACCAACCTGGACATGGCCCCGGTGGTGGGCCAGTTCCTCCAGGAGGCCTTTTCCGACGCGTTGAGCTCCGCCCTCCAGGCCGACGGCCAGCAGCCCACGGAGGAGGAGATGACCCAGCAGTACCTCCAGACCCTCACCGACCTGCTGAACCAGGAGGGCCTGGACACCCGGACCACCACGGTGGAGGTCCCCCTCACCCTGGTGGACGGCCAGTGGAAGATCACCCCCGACGAGGCCGTGGTGGACGCCCTGCTGGGAGGCCTGCTCACCACAGGGAAGGCCCTCACCAGCCTGCTGGAGGAGAGCGCCGCCTGACCGCCTGTCCCCTCCCCGCCCAGCAAACGGGCCCTCCCCCGGCGGGGAGGGCCCGTTCCGTTTTCCAGGCAGGGCCAAGGCGCGCCGTTTGGGCGGCGCGCCTTGGGCGTCCGGGCCGGTCAGCAGCAGCTGTTGTGGCTGCAGCTGGCCCCGTCGGGCTCCTCCTCCATCCCGGGCAGGGTGCTGGGGGGGAAGAACTCCCCCACAGGGAAGCGGATCTGGCGGAAGATCTCGCAGGGATCCTCGTCCCCGTCCTCGTCGCCGCCGCTGCACTCCCGGGTGGGCATGCAGTAGTCGTACATGGGGATGAGCAGCTGGGAGTCCCGCTCCAGCCGGACCATGGAGAACTGCCCCAGGGTGACATACAGCCGCCGGCAGCCCCCGTCGAAGGCCAGGTCGCAGTCGAAGCAGGCGCTGATGCAGGGGGGGATCTCCGTCAGGTCGTTCTCCGCGCAGCACCCGCAGGGGGGAGGGGGCGGCGGACAGGGATTGCAGGGTCCCCCGGGAGGGGGGCAGGGGGGCGGGCAGGTGAAGTCGCAGGGGTCGATGAGCTTCAGGCTCAGGACGATGGGGTCCACCGCCTCCACCACCGCCTCGGGGAGGTTGCTCCGCCCCATGCCCTGGCAGTCCCCCGCCTCGGGCCGGAAGCGGGAGGTGAAGATCTTGGCGTTGCCCTCGCTGCCGAAGAGGAGCACCCGCTTGTCAAAGACCGCCAGCCCGCTGATCTCCGCCGGGCGGGAGCCGCCCACAAAGGCCTCGGCGGTGATGCGGTAGTAGTAGCGGATGTCCACGCTGTAAAAGCCCCGGTTATAACTGGCGGGCTCCACGTCGATGTAAGCCTGCAGCAGTTCCGCCCGGCCTCCCCGCACGCTCAGGGCCCGGTCGATCACCGCCTGGGACGCCCGGGTGGGGTACACCCGCAGGTCCTCGATACAGTCTTTGTCCCGGCAACTGTCGTAGATTTTCTTGGTATGGATACACACGGCCTCCCGGATTCCGCAGCTGTCCTGCACGGGCCCGGGTACAACCCTTTCGTTCATGGAATTACCTCCTCATGACTTAACTGGCGCGCTTGCCTCCCCATTCTATGGCGGGCCCTGGGCTTTCGTCACAGCGCGGGCAGGCAGAACACCCGTGGCCAGCGCTGCCGTACCCCAAGAGGCTCCGGCGCCTGGTACCCCATTCTATGGCCGGCGGCCCGGATGGGTTCCCCCTTTCCCCCAAAAGAGCAAAAAAGACGCAAACTTTCCTCTTGCATTTTCCCGGGAGCCGTGCTATACTAAACAAAGTTTCCGCAGGTATAGTTCATCGGTAGAACGCAAGCTTCCCAAGCTTGATAGGAGGGTTCGACTCCCTTTACCTGCTCCAAAAAAGAAGGACATCCGATCGGATGTCCTTCTTTTTTGGGTTCCACCCGGTTGATTTCAAATGCTCGGCGGAAATGAATTCCGCCTGCGCCAAGGCTTTGGCCTTCGGCCACTGACCGGCGG
>NBJMC04201__coassemble_7890_pt1 | contig 3371 bp, 3 predicted proteins | sample NBJMC04201__metabat2_high_PE_047 | metagenome-assembled genome bin NBJMC04201
GGTTCAACCAGGGGCCACTCTGCCGGTCCCGCAAGAGGGAGTGACAGGGAAAAAACGGAAAACAACGGGAAAAATCGTCGAAGCAACGAAAAAAATTTTGTCCAGAGACTTTCCGTTTTTCCCTCGGTAGTGCTATAATAACGACGATATAGCCCAAAACACCGAGACACTATGAAAATAGGGAGGAAACACACATGAAAACCCTGTACGACGGAAAGACCAAAACCGTCCTGCTGAACGAGGACACCGGCGTAGTGAATCTCTTCTTCAAGGATTCCGCCACCGGCGAGAACGGCTACTTTGACCCCGGCTTCAACACCGTGGGCGGCAGCGTGGAAGGCAAGGGCAAGATCGGCCTGCAGATCTCCAAGCACTTCTTCGAGATCATGGAGAAGAACGGCATCCCCACCCACTACCTGGGCGCTGATGTGGACAAGTGCCTGATGCAGGTGCGCAAGCTCACTGTGCCCAAGCTGGAGTTCGTGCTGCGCTACTTCACCGCCGGCTCCATGTGCCGCCGCTTCAGCCTGGAGGAGGGCATCGTGTTCGATCCTCCCTACACCGAGGTCACCCTGAAGGACGACGAGCAGGGCGACCCCCTCATCAGCGAGCGGCTGTGCATCATGAAGGGCCTGCTGGCCCCCGGCCAGTATGACGAGGCCCTGGGTATCCTGGTGAAGGTGGGCGAGGTCCTGAAGAAGGAACTGGCCGGCATGGGTCTCACCCTCATCGACTTCAAGATCGAGGTGGGTTACGACGAGAACGGCAAGATGTACGTGGTGGACGAGATCACCCCCGACATCTGGCGCGTCCGGGACGAGCAGGGCAACATCCCCAACCAGATCGACTGCGCCAAGCTCATCCTGGAGAAGATCTAAGGAAACGGCACCCCCGGTTGCGGGACCACACAGTAGGAAACACCGCCAGGCTTGCGTTCTGCAGCCCGGCGGTGTTTTTGCAGGAGAAGAGAGAGAACGCCCCAATTGCATCCCTACCAAAACCGTGATATAATCCCTCCGTATGACAAAACCCCAAGGGAGGTTCCCCCATGGCACACATCCTGGTGTTGGAAGATGACCTGGCCCTCAGTGCCGGGCTCTGTTTTGAATTGGACGCCTGCGGCCACCTGACCGTAGCGGCCTACCACTGCGAGAAGGCCCGGCAGCTGCTGGAGAAGGAGGCCTTTGACCTGGCTCTCTTTGACGTGAACCTCCCCGACGGCAGCGGCTTCGACCTGTGCCGGGAGGTGAAGGAGAAGTACCCCAACCTCCCCGTCCTCTTCCTCACCGCCAACGACCTGGAGGAGGATGTGCTGAAAGGGTTTGACCTGGGGGCGGACGACTACATCACCAAGCCCTTCCGCCTGCCCATCCTGAAAAAACGGGTGGAGGTGGCCCTCCGCCGGGGCACCCCCCAGGACAAAGGGGACTGGCAGGGGTATGACGACGGTTTCCTCCACGTGGACTTCACCGCCCTCACTGCCGTCCGGGGCGGGGAGGTGCTGTCCATCACCCCCAACGAGTATAAGCTGCTCCGGGTCCTCACCAGCAGCCCGGGGACGGTGGTCACCCGCCGCCTCCTGCTGGAAAAGCTGTGGGACAAGGACGGCAACTTCATTGATGACCACACCCTCACCGTCACTGTGAACCGCCTGCGCAGCAAGATCGAGGATGGAACCCATACTTACATCAAAACCGTTCGGGGTATGGGCTACATCTGGACGGGGGCGGCAGCATGAGGGCCCAGACCATGGCCCGGGGGCTGCGGGCCGCCGTGGTGGTCCTGGGGGGCCTCATCTGCCTATGGGCCCTGGTGTGGGAGGCCCTGCCCCTTCTCCTGCTTCGGGGCGGGCTGCTGGCTTTCGGTTTGGGGGTGGTGGCCCTGGTGGTTTGGCGGGAAGTCCTGTGGCGGCGGCAGACGGGGGACCTGGCCAACGACCTCTGCGATACCGTGGACGCCCTCATGGAGGGGAAAGGCTTTCCCGCCGTACAGACCTATGAGGACTCCGTCACCGCCAAGGTCCAGGGAAAGCTTCTCCAATACTATGAGAAGATGGCCGATGGCCAGCGCCAGAGCACAGAGGACAAGCAGACCATCCAGGAACTGGTGAGTGACATCTCCCACCAAGTAAAGACCCCCTTGGCCAACCTGCAGATGTTCCTGGGCATCCTCCGGCAGCACCCCCTTTCCCCGGAAAAGCGGGAGGAGTTCCTCGCCCTCATGGCCGGGCAGGTGGACAAGCTGGAGTTCCTGCTGGCCTCCCTCATCAAAATGTCCCGGCTGGAGACGGGGACCTTTGCCCTCCACTTGGAGGAGAGCCCCCTCAGCGAGACCCTGGCCAAGGCCGTGGGTACCGTCTGGGCCAAGGGGGAGGCCAAGGGAATCGCCCTTGCCATCCACTGCGACGACACCATCACCGTCTGCCACGACCCCAAGTGGACCGCCGAAGCCCTGGGGAACATCCTGGACAACGCCGTGAAGTATACCCCCGCCGGGGGGCAGGTGACCATCACCGTCCGCCCCTGGCAGTTCTACACCCGGATTGACATCACGGACACCGGCATCGGCATCCCCGAGGGGGAGTATCACCAAGTCTTCCAGCGGTTCTACCGGTCCCAGGCGGTGGCGGACCAGGAGGGGGTGGGCCTGGGCCTCTACCTGGCCCGGGGCATCATCACCCGCCAGCGGGGTTACATCAGTGTGAAATCCAAAGTGGGGGAGGGGACCACCTTCTCCGTCTATCTCCTGCGGGAAATGAGGTAAGCGAGCATGGACATTGTCACCGTTACCAATCTCACCAAAACCTTCGGCCATGGCCCCCGTCAGGTGAAGGCCCTGGACGGGATCACCCTGGGGGTGGAAAAGGGCAAGTTCACCGCCATCGTGGGGGCCTCCGGCTCGGGGAAGACCACGCTGCTCAACTGCATCGGCGGCCTCTACCGCCCTGACAGCGGAACTGTCACAGTGGACGGCCAGGACCTTGCCAGCCTTACCGAGGAGCAGCTCACCGTCTACCGCCGGCGTAAGATCGGTTTCGTCTTTCAGGGGAACCATTTGGTGCCGGAACTCACCGTCCAGGAAAACATCCTCTTCCCCCTGGCCCTGGATGACGCCCGCCCGGACTGGGACTTTTTTCGGGAGATCACCCGCCTGCTGGGGCTCACAGGAAAGCTGGATGCCCTGCCCCACACCCTCTCCGGCGGGGCCCAGCAGTGCACCGCCATCGCCCGGGCTCTGATGACCAAGCCCGCCCTCCTCCTGGCGGATGAGCCCACCGGGAGCTTCGATGCCAAAACCACCCAGAACGTGTCAGGGCTGCTGAAGCTCACCGCCGAGACCTTCCACCAAACCCTCATCATGATCACCCACAA
>NBJMC04201__coassemble_8408_pt1 | contig 3192 bp, 3 predicted proteins | sample NBJMC04201__metabat2_high_PE_047 | metagenome-assembled genome bin NBJMC04201
CACTGCCACCACACCCGGCGGTTGCTGCCCCAGAGAACTTGGTCCGGGGTGAGGTCCCCGTTCTTGGTGGGGTGCCACTCCTTGGCCAGGTCAGGGAACCGGGAGGCCAGGTCGTTAAACCCCGGCCAGGGGCGCTTGCCGGCGCAGTAGGGACAGCCGCTCTCTCCCCCGGCCCGGGTGTACACCGCTGCCTGCCACACATGGCCCTGTTCACAGCGCCACCAGAGTTTTTGGCGGCTGCCGTAGGAGACGGTATCCGGGGTCAGGGTGCCGTTCCGGCTCCCATCCCACTGGTCCAGCAGATCCCGCCGATGGAGACGGGCGCAGTAGGCTGCTAAGCTTTCTCGCATTGTTCACCTCCCTTCGCGTCTCGGCCCTTTTCGGGACAACCACAGAATTTCGATTTTGTTGTAATCCAACGGTTCCAGGGCCCCTCTCCCGACCGGGATTTCCAAATTTTACCATTCTGTGGACAAAAAAACGCACGAAAACAAGCTGGAGAAAATTTCGACGTTTCTCCGGCTTCCTTTCGTGCGTTTTTTCCAGTTTTCTCTTGCGTTAGACGGGGCTTTTATGATAAGCTATGTACAACCCCAAAGGTCCCCTGGATTTCTTCCAGGGATTCGGTTCTCTTTTCGGATAAAAGTACAACAAAATCGAAATTCTGTTGTTATAAAACCAATCCTAGTCGTTCTACTTGGCGCTTATGCTCTGCGCCGCTCTCCATGATATAGATTCGTGTTGTCTCCACGCTGGCGTGGCCCAAAAGGTCCGCCAGCTTTGCTATGTCTTTCTCCAACGCATAAAAGGCCCGGGCAAAGAGGTGGCGGAAGTTGTGGGGGAAGACCCGCCTGGCCTCCACCCCCGCCGTCTGGCACAGGGTGTGCAGTGCCTTCCAGATGTTGGACCGGTCCATGGGCCGCCCTGTCCGGGTGACGAACACCGGCCCCGTGGTGATTCCCCGCTGCCGGCAGTACTTGGCCAGCACCCGGCACAGCTTGGGGGTGAGGAGGACCAGCCTGCCCTTCCCCTTGCCTTCCACCCAAACCCGCCCTGTGCGGAGGGTTTGGACCGTCACATACTGCAGCTCCGAGATCCGCACCCCGGTGGAAGCCAAGGTCTCCATGAGGTAATAGAGCCGCCAGTTGCGCGCCTGTCTGGCCGCTGCCAGCAGGCGCAGATAGTCTCCCTTATGCAGTTCCCGGCCCGGGTCCCGGAAGAGTTCCCGCTGGCGGCGGAGGGCCTTCACCCGGCACTCCCCCCAGCCTAAGAACGAGAAAAAGGTGTTCAACGCCGCCAGTTTGCCGTTGACGGTGCTGGGGGCGTGCGTCTGAACCAGCGTGCGCTTCCAGGCCAACACGGTCTCCTTGGTCACCGGCCCTCCAGGGGGCAGGGTTTGGGTAAAGGCCTGCACCTCCCGAAGGTACTTGGCGATGGTGGCCGGGCGGCGCTCTGCCGCCATCAAATACCGGCGGAAGGCAGCCATCGCCTCTGTGGTGATGATGTGTTGCGTCATGGTGGTTTCCTCCTTACGTGATTCTGCCTCTCAGTTTACCCACTGACACAAGGCAGATGCACGGGGCTGCATCCTTTTCCCCAAAACAGCCAGCCGGCACGAGGTCTCGTGCCGGCTGGCCGTTTGTCCATCTGGTTTCAGAACTGCGAGGAAACCCCTGCGGCGATTCTCCCCGGGCCGTCCTCAGCCTTTTGTGGGCACCGTCCCTGCCATGGCCTGGTACCAACCGTCGGCAAAGGTGACCATGCCCGCCCGGTTGGGGTGGGTGCCGTTGACGGTCTCGTAGCCCCCGTCGATGGGGGTGAGGTCCGCCAGGTGGACGGAAGGCCCGGCCTCCGCCACGCACTGGCGGAGCACGTCATTGTAGGCCGCCCGGTCCTCCAGGGTGGCGGGGTCCAAGTACCAGGGGCCCTGGGAGGGCTTGCCCACAGTGATGGTCCCCACCCAGATTTGGGCGGCGGGGTACTGGGCCGCCAGCTTTTGGACCATGTCCCGGCAGTCCCGGCGGAAGGCCCCCGGCTCCACCAGCATCACCCGGATGCCGAAGGCGGCCACCTCCTGGGCCAGGGCCCGGCCGGGGTAGGCCGCGGTAAAGGCCGCCAGGGCGGCCAGGTCCCGGGCGGTGAGGGCGGCCCGGTCTCCCCGGGCCAGGACGGCTTTGGCGATCCCCTTCCCCAGGCCGCTGGAGCAGCCGGTGATGAGCCAAGTTCTCTCCATGGGACCCCTCCTCACCGGATATAGTTGGTGTTGATCCGGGTCTCCTGCTCCGGCAGGGGGAGGCCGGCTTGGCGGCCCGCCTGGATGCAGCCCAGCAGCCAAGCCATGTTCCGGCCCAGCACCCGCATGATCTGCATCCCCTCCTTGTCCTGGCGGACCTCCTCCGGGGTTTTGCCGTGGACCATGTTCCAGTACCGGGAGGAGGGGATGGGCATCTGGGCATAGAGGAGGTATTTGTTCAGCTGGTCCAGGGTGGCGGTGGTCCCCGCCCGGCGGGCAGACACCACCACCGCCCCGGGCTTGAAGGCAAAACGCCCCAGCCCAGCGCACTGGTCGGTGTAGAAGGCCCGGTCCAGGAAAGCGCTCATGGAGGCCGCCGCCGAGGCAAAGTGGACCGGCGCGCCAAAGACGAAGCCGTCATAGTCCTTGGCCGCTTCCAGGAATTCGTTCACCCGGTCCTGGTAGTGGCAGGCTCCGTGGGTGGCGCAGTAGCCGCAGCCCAGGCAGCCGGTGAGAGGGCGGTTGCCGATCCAGAACCAGTCGGTGTGCACCCCCTCCCCCTCCAGGGCCCGGCCCACCTCCTCCAGGGCCGCGTGGGTGCAGCCGTTTTTATGGGGGCTGCCGTTGACAAGCAGGACCTTCATTGGGCACCCTCCTTTGCGTGGGCAGACAGGTCGGTCCCCCCGAACACCGGGGACATGGACATGGCGTCCAGGGCCTGGTCCAGGGCGGCCACCTCCTGGGGGGTGAGGGCCACCTGGGCGGCCCCGGCGTTCTCCGCCATCCGGGCCTCCTTCCGGGTGCCGGGGATGGGAACGATCCAGGGCTTCTTCCCCAGCATCCAGGCCAGGGAGATCTGAGCGGGGGTGGCCCCCTTCTCCTGGGCCAGGGTGGTCAGAAGGGTCAGCAGGGCCTGGTTCTGGTCCACCGCCCGGTCGGTAAACTGGGGCATGCTGGCC
>NBJMC04201__coassemble_11830_pt1 | contig 2444 bp, 1 predicted proteins | sample NBJMC04201__metabat2_high_PE_047 | metagenome-assembled genome bin NBJMC04201
CCTGGGGGACAGGGTCGGTCCAGGTCAGGGGGCAGGCCGCCTCCTGGCCGGCCATCACCCGTTTCCAGACCCGGGCGAAAATGGCCTGCTTCTCCTGTTCCGAGGGGTTGGGGGCAGTTTGGGTGGTGTGTTCCATGGGATGACCTCCTTTTCGTTTCCCCATCCTATGCCAAAGGCCGCCCTTGTGTCCGCCAGGGGAGCATTTCCTAGAAGTTTTTCCCTGCCGGGGGGCCGAAGGATCTTGACAGACGGGCCGTTGCCCATTAAAATAAAATCAGTATAAATGTGCAGACAATGAGGCGCTTCCCCCCAAGGGAAGTTCCGGGGCCTCTTGCCCGCTTTCCGCGGCGCCGTAACCCTCGCCAACGGGACCCGGCCGCCGCGAATTTTATGCGAAATTTCAATAGAAAGGGAGGTGTGTCCCGACAATATGCTGCCCGATATCCTGATCGGCGTGATCGCCTTCGTCGTCGCGCTTGTGATAGGGATCCCCGTGGGCGTCCTCTACCGCAAGAAAGTGGCGGAAAAGGAGATCATCAGCGCCGAGGAAGAGGCCAAACGCATCATCAACGAGGCCATCAAGAGCGCCGAGAGCAAAAAACGGGAAGCCCTGGTGGAAGCCAAGGAGAAAATCCTGGCAGAAAAAACCAACTACGAGAGAGAAGCCAAGGAACGCCGCTCCGAACTGCAGGAGCAGGAACGCCGTCTCCAGCAGAAGGAAGAGACCCTGGAGCGGAAGCTGGAAAACGTGGAGCGGAAGGAGGAATCCTACGCCGCCCGCCTGGCCAACCTGGAGGAGGCCCGCATCCAAGTGGCCAAACTCCAGGCCGAGCAGATGGAAACCCTGGAACGGATCTCCGGCTACACCGCCGAGGAGGCCAAGGAATACCTCATCGCCAAGCTGGAGACCGAGGTCACCCACGAGGCCGCCATGAAGATCAAAGAGATCGAGGCCCGCTTCAAGGAGGAGGCCGACGCCAAGGCCAAGGAGATTGTGGGCCTGGCCATCCAGCGGTGCGCCGCCGACCATGTGGCCGAGGTCACCGTCTCGGTGGTCCCCCTGCCCAACGACGAGATGAAAGGGCGGATCATCGGCCGGGAAGGCCGGAACATCCGCACCCTGGAAACCCTCACCGGCGTGGACCTCATCATCGACGACACCCCGGAGGCCATCACCGTGTCCTGCTTTGACCCCGTCCGCCGGGAGATCGCCCGGCTGGCCCTGGAAAAGCTCATCCTGGACGGCCGCATCCACCCCGCCCGCATCGAGGAGATGGTGGAGTCCGCCAAACGGGAAGTGGACGCCACCATCAAAGCCGAGGGCGAGCGGGCCGTGCTGGAGACCAACGTCATGGGCCTGCACCCCGAGCTCATCAAGCTCATCGGCCGCATGAAGTACCGCACCAGCTACGGCCAGAACGTGTACAACCACTCCATCGAGGTGGCCCAGCTGGCCGGCCTCATGGCCGCCGAGATCGGCGAGGACGTGGCCACCGCCAAGCGGGCCGGCCTGCTCCACGACCTGGGCAAGGCCGTGGACCACGAGGTGGAGGGCTCCCACGTCACCATCGGCGTGGAGCTGGCCCGGAAGTACAAGGAGAGTAAGGAAGTCATTCACGCCATCCACGCCCACCACAACGACGTGGAGCCCCAGACCGTCATCGCCTGCCTGGTGCAGGCGGCCGACGCCATTTCCGCCGCCCGACCCGGCGCACGGCGGGAAACCTGGAAAACTACATCAAACGCCTGGAAAAACTGGAAGAGGTCACCTCCTCCTTCCGGGGGGTGGAGAAGTCCTACGCCATCCAGGCCGGCCGCGAGGTCCGCATCATCGTCAAGCCCGAGGTGGTCAGCGAGGACGAAATGGTCCTGCTGGCCCGGGAGATCACCAAGCGGATCGAGAACGAACTGGAGTACCCCGGCCAGATCAAAGTCCACCTCCTCCGGGAGGTCAAGGTCGTGGAATACGCCAAGTAACCCCGGCCACCCCTTCTTCCCAGCACAACGCCCCCGCATCCCCATGGGATGCGGGGGCGTTTTTTCTACGGGGGCCCGGTTTGGGTCGTAGGCGGCTCACCGCTGGCCCTCCTCCTCCGGGGCCGGGGCGGGGCGGCGGAGGGCCAGGATGGCGGCGGTCCCCGCCAGCATGGCCAGGCCGGACAGCAGGAACCAGAAGGCCACCCCCACCTGCTCGGCCAGGGGGCTGCTCACCAGCAGGCCCACCGGCATGGCCGCCGAGGAGATCAGGGTGAGCACCGAGAAGGCCCGCCCCATCTGCTCCGCCGGCACCGTCTCCTGGAGGTAGGCCTGCAGGGGGATGAGGTGCACGTTGTCCGCCGCCCCCAGCACCAGGCACAGCCCAGCAAAGACCACCCAGCCCCCCAGGGTGGGGGGCAGCAGCCCGCACAGGGCCGCCCCGCCCCCCACGGCGAACAGGCCCAGGC
>NBJMC04201__coassemble_13331_pt1 | contig 2220 bp, 3 predicted proteins | sample NBJMC04201__metabat2_high_PE_047 | metagenome-assembled genome bin NBJMC04201
CCCAGCTCCTGCTCCAGGTAGCGGGACATGGCCTCCTGCTGGGCGGGGGTCAGGTCGCCGGTGACGGTGGCCTGGGTGGGGACGGGGACCTCCCCCTCCCCCGGTGTGCAGGTCACCTGGGCCGTGCAGTCTGCCCCCAACGCTTCCCCTTTGTCCACAATGTATGCTTCCAACTCCTCCTCTATGATTCCTTTCATGGCCTCATACTGGTGGGTCTGGGCCTCCTCCTGGGCGATGGCCCCGGCGGGCAGGGCGGTGACCATGTCGTAGAGGTCCTCATAGTCCATGGTCACCAGGGGTTGGAGGATGCCCAGCACCAGGATCAGGCCGCCGGTGAGCTTGCCCACCTTCTTGACGGCCCCCGGGGGCATCAGGGCCTCCGCCACTGCGATGACGATGGCGGAGACGGTGACGCTGAGAATCCAGGTGCGGATGAGTTCCACGTGCCTCCCCTCCTATCCCGTCACCGCCGACACGGCGGACACCATGGCCACCACCAACAGCACCGCGCAGGCCGCCGTCATGGCCAGGATCAGGCCGAAGGCGGTGCCCAGGGCCTCGATGAGGCCGGTGATCCGCCCGTTGCCCGAGGCGGTGGCCGCCAGGGCGGCGGTACACTTATACATTAAATAATGCACCCCCAGGTTCAGGAAGGGCACCACGCAGATCCCCAGCACCGCCAGCATCCCAAAGACCCCTGCGGCGTTGCGCAGCACCGAGGCCCCGGCCAGGAGGGTCTCCGCCGTGTCGGAGATCACGCCCCCCACCACCGGCACCAGGTTGGAGATGGTGAACTTGGCCGCCTTCACCGTGGCCGCATCCGCCCCGCCGGAGATCACCCCGGAGAGGTTTAAGTAGGCGATGAAGGCCAGCAGCACCACCGACAGGAGGATGGTGATGAGCCACTTCAGCAGCCCGCCGATCCGTTTGAGCCCGTCGTTGCCCAGGGCGGCCCAGGCCACGTTGGCGGCCACATAGGCATAGCACAGGGGGATGAGCAGGTTCTGGATCAGGTGGAGGAGCAGGTCGGAAAACAGGATGGTGATGCTGTGCTTCACCACCGCCATGGCCGGCGCGCCGCTGGCGGCGGTGGCCATGGAGACGGTGGGCAGGAGCACGTCCCCCAGCGCCTCCATGTTGGAGATGGCCTGCTTCCCCTGGGCCAGGAGGGAGTTGACGTCCCCCACGGCGATGGTGGTGATCACCAGGGCGCCCACCAGGGTGACCGCCCCCAGCCTGTCCGTCCCGCCCACTTGGAGGCCCTCGGCCAGGCCGCACAGCAGGGTCACCGCCAGGAGGAGGACGCAGCTGCGGACCGAGGCCTTCACCACCCCGCCCAGGGCCTCCTTCCCGGTTTGGGCCATGTGATGGAAAGATTGGGCCACGTCCAGGTCCTCCCCGATCTCCGTCTGGCCGGTGTAGGCCTCCCCGGCCTGTTCCAGCTCGTCCAACCCCAGGGCTTGGGTCTGCTCCTCCCAGATCTCCTCCTGGTCCAGGGCCAGGGCGGTGGGCATCAGGAGCAGCACCAGCAGGGGGACCAGCAGCAGAACCCGCCTCACAGCAGTCCCATGACCAGCTGGAGGACCATTTTTAACAGGGGCAAGGCCACCAGCACGGCGGCCGCCGCCCCGGCCACCTCCACGAAGGCGGCCAGGCTCCCCTCCCCTGCGTCCCGGCAGAGGGCAGCGGCCAGCTTGGTCACCAGGGCCAGCCCCACCGTCTGGAGCATGGGCCGCAGCAGGGTGGGAGAAATCTCGGTAAGGCTGGCCAGCTCCTCCATCACGTCCCGGATGCTCTCCAGCAGGGTCAGGGTGTTCCACAGCAGCAGCACGCAGGCTGCCATGGCCAACACCAAGGCCATCTCCGGGGCCCGCTGCCGGACCATCACGGCGAACAGGGCGGCCACCACCCCCACCGCGCCCAAAGCCAGCATATCCATGGCCCATCACAGCCCGAAGAGGGTCTTGACCAGCTCGAAAAGCTCGCTGATCTTCTGCACCACCATCATGAGGACCACGATGAGCCCGGCCAGGGTGGTCATGGTGGCCTGCTCCTCCCGGCCGGACCGGGTGAGCACCTGGTTGAGCACCGAGACCAGGATCCCCACCGCCGCGATTTTGAACACCAGATCTACGTCCATTGCCGCCTTCCTTTCCGCGGAACGAGGGTCTCGTCCCGGTTTCTTTCGTTGCTCCCACTCTATGCACCTCCCGCTGGGAT
>NBJMC04201__coassemble_14669_pt1 | contig 2059 bp, 2 predicted proteins | sample NBJMC04201__metabat2_high_PE_047 | metagenome-assembled genome bin NBJMC04201
GGCACCGGTACCCCCATGAACGACTCCCTGGAGACCCAGGTGGTCAAACTGGCCCTGGGGGAGGAGGCCGCCCGCCGTGCCTACATCAGCTCCACCAAGTCCATGACCGGCCACTGCCTGGGGGCCGCCGGCGCCATTGAGGCGGTGGCCTGCCTGAAGGCCCTGGAGGAGGGCATCCTGCCCCCCACCATCCACCTGGAGGAGCCCGACCCCGCCTGTGACCTGAACTATGTGCCCAACCAGGCCCTGGCGGTGCAGGCAGACCTGGTGCTGTCCAACTCCCTGGGCTTTGGCGGGCACGATGCCTGCATTGCCTTCCGGAAGGTGAAATGATGAACGACGCGGAAATCAGAAGATACGCCGGCCTCATGGCGGAACTGGGCCTCACCGGCCTGGAGGTGACGGAGAAGGACCAGGTCATCCGCCTGGAACGGTCTCCCGCCCCGGCGGCGGCCCGGGAGACTGTGGCCGTCCCCGCCGCCCCGGCGGCGGCCACCTCCCAGGGGGCTGCGCCGGCGGACACGGTGGAGGTGGCCTCCCCCATGGTGGGGGTGTTCTACGCCGCCCCCGCCGAGGACGCCGAGCCCTTCGTCAAGGTGGGCGACAAGGTGAAGCGGGGCCAGACCCTGTGCATCGTGGAGGCCATGAAGCTGATGAACGAGATCATGGCGGAAGTGGATGGGGAGATCGTGGAGATCTGCGTGGCCAACGGCCAGGTGGTGGACTACGGCAGCCCCCTCTTCCGCATTCGGGAACGGTAAGGAGGTGCGCCCATGAATCGCGATGAAATCCAAACCATCCTGCCCCACCGGGACGGCATGCTCCTGCTGGACCAGCTGGACAAAGAGGGGGATGTGGCCCACGGGCAGTACCAGGTGCGGGGAGACGAGTGGTTCCTCCAGGGCCACTTCCCCGGCACCCCTGTGGTGCCCGGGGTGATCCTCTGCGAGATCCTGGCCCAGTCGGCGGGGATCCTGATGCAGGAGGCCCTCACCGAGGACACCATCCCCATGTACACCAGCATGAAGAATGTGCGGTTCCGGGCCCCGGTGCTGCCGGGGGACCGGTTTGAGACCAAGTGCCGCATCACCCGGGCCAAGCATCCCTTCTATTTCGCCGAGGGAGAGGGATACGTGGGGGACACCCTGTGCGTGAAGGCGGAGTTCTCCTTCGGCATTACGGAGCGAGCGGTATGTTTTCAAAGATCCTAATTGCCAACCGGGGGGAGATTGCCGTCCGGGTGATCCGGGCCTGTAAGGAGATGGGCATCGCCACCGTGGCCATCTATTCCCAGGCAGACCAGGACGCCCTCCACGTGGCCCTGGCCGACGAGAGCTACTGCGTGGGGGGCGCCAGCCCTGCCGACAGCTACCTCAACGAGGAGCGGGTGATTTCCGCCGCCCTGGTCTCCGGGGCCCAGGCCATCCACCCGGGGTATGGGTTTCTGTCGGAGAACGCCCACTTTGCCGCCCTGTGCCGGAAAAACGGCCTGGTGTTCATCGGCCCCACCCCGGAGAGCATGGAGCAGCTCAGCGACAAGGCCAAGCTCAAAGAGGTCATGGGGGAGAACGGCCTGGCGGTGATCCCCGGCACCCAAGTCCTGGCCAGCGCCCAGGAGGCCCTGGCGGCCGGGGCCAAGATCGGCTACCCCGTGATGCTCAAGGCCAGCGCCGGCGGGGGCGGCCGGGGCATCCGCCTGGTCACCGCCCCCAACGAGATGGCCCAGGCCTACGCCCTGGCCGTGGCGGAGGGGGAGGCCTCCTTCGGGGACGGGTCGGTGTACATGGAAAAGTACGTCCACCCCGCCCGGCACATTGAGGTCCAGGTGCTGGCCGACGAGGCCGGCAATGTGGTCTGCCTGGGGGAGCGGGACTGCTCCGTCCAGCGCCACCACCAGAAACTCATTGAGGAATCCCCCTCCCCGGCGGTGAGCCGGGCCCAGCGGAAAAAGCTCATGGCCCTCACTGCCAAGGCGGTGAAGGCCATTGGCTATGTGGGGGTGGGGACCCTGGAGTTCCTCCTGGACCAGGACGGCCGGTTCTGGTTCATGGAGATGAAC